>Ga0210395_10000040_pt1 | contig 140372 bp, 125 predicted proteins | sample IncBWH4OmetaG_FD_150861 | JGI IMG/M metagenome (GOLD analysis project Ga0210395, IMG submission 150861) | Forest soil microbial communities from Barre Woods Harvard Forest LTER site, Petersham, Massachusetts, United States - Inc-BW-H-4-O ... | reverse complement strand
GCCCGTCCGCAGCGGCCTCGGGCTGGAGTTGTATATCGGTAACAATGGATATTCCGCGCGCTGGGTCAACAGCGCCCTGCACCCTAATCACAGCGACGCCGAACTCGCGGAGTATGCCCAGACCGGCGAGGTTGCCTACATGGCACACAAGCGCCAGCAGGCGGTGGATTACATCCGCGCTCATCCCGCCTGGTTTGTTCGCATGACGCTGCGCCGCGTGCTCTATATATGGACCGGCTACTGGAGCCTCGACCGCGCCTACCTTAAGGATGAGCCGCTGGATCCGCCCAATATTTTCGTGGCGACAACTTTTTCGGTGCTGGCGCTCTTGGGTCTTCGTCGTGTGTTCCAGTTGGACTGGGCGCTGGCCGTTCGCTTTGCCATTGTGCTCGCCTGCTTTCCTCTCGTCTACTACGTGACCCATCCGGAGACTTACTACTTCCGTCCGGTCGATCCGCTGCTGGTGGTTCTCACGGCCGTGGCGCTGGCTGGCCGCTCGCTGCGGAAGGTGGCTGAGTAGCGCCGCCGGCAGGATGCCGGCGCTACGATTGCAGCGTCTTACGCGTGGGGTTTAACATCTAAAAGCTAAGATGTAATCCAGCGATGGCGAACGCGACTTCTTTATCTCTCGACACTCAGCGCCGCTTCACGATCGGATTCAACGAAACCCTGAGCTTCGCCTTCGATTCGTTCTGTAGTAACAAATTGCAATTTACTCTCACGGCTTTGGCCATGGCGGTGGGCACGGCCTCGGTGATTCTGGTGGCGACGATCGGCCTAACCGGAAAGCAGTACATGCTGCGTCAGCTGCAATCCATCGGGCCAAACATGATCTATGCCGACTACCAGGGCGGGGCGCAGCGCATCGAGTCGACGCCCGATCCCATCATGGTGGAGGATGTGCAGGCGGTGCGGGAGCAGGTCTCGAGCGTCGTGGCCGCTTCTCCTACCGTGGCGCTGGGAGACCGCATCAACGTGGGCGGCGGCAAGCAGAGCGACATCCTTGTCCTCGGCGTGGATCCTGAGTATATGCAGGTGCGCAATCTGAAGGTTCTCGCTGGGCGATTCTTCGATGCCACTGACTCCGCGGGCCGCAATAAAGTTGGGGTGATCACCGAGAAGCTGGCGCAGACACTCTATGGCGCGACGCCGGCCGCGATCGGCCAGATCATCAAGTTGAGCGGCGGTCTTCCGTTCACCATTGTGGGCGTGTTCAAGGAAAGCGTGGACACGTTCGGACAGTCGGAAATTCAGGAAGACACCATGCTGATCCCTTACACGGTCAGCCGTTTCTTTAAGCCCACGTCGGCGGTGAATGAAATATTTTTTTCGGTGGCCACCGCGCAGGACGTGCTGCCCGCGACCGCGGCGATCAAACGCGTGCTGCAATCGCGGCATCGTGCCGAGTCGGTTTACAGCGTGCAGAACATGAACCAGATTCTCACCGTGGCAGGAAAAATTGCCGATGCGATGACGCTGATTCTGATGCTGGTCGCTTTCGTGACGCTGCTGGTGAGCGGCATCGGCATCATGAACATCATGCTGGCGACGGTGACCTCGCGCATCCGCGAGATTGGGATTCGCAAGGCCATCGGCGCGACCAACCGCGCCATCCGCTTCCAGTTTCTGGCGGAAGCTGTTTTGATTTCGTTCATCGGAGGGATCGCCGGGATCGTGGCTGGGCTGGCCATCCCTTACTCCGTGCGCTTCCTCTCCGACTACCGCATGCCCATCTCGGGCTTGTCGGCGATCATTGCCATTGTGGTGTCGTCGATCGTGGGGATCATCTTCGGGACCGTTCCGGCTACCCGGGCCTCGCAGCTCGATCCGGTCGAAAGCCTGCGTTACGAGTAAGTTGCGAGCTTTCAGGTAAAAATTACATATGTTCCTGCAGGAACATTATGATGTACAAATATGTATGTACGATAATGTACGTTATTAGCTAAGTGGAATGGTGGCAAGGAGTTACGGGTGGGACAAATCGCCTGATGCCGGTCGTACGTGACCCACGCTTCGAACAAAACCGGCGAGACGTGGAGTACCCGACGAGGGATCTCCCTTGAAAGTCGTGCCTGGGGAGATCCCTCGCTTCGCCTGAAAAGCGGCTCCGCTCGGGATGACGCAACACGCTTTGAAAGTTCAAACTGAGCTACTACCTGACGTCGGCTACTGTTGACTGATATCCCCAATGGTTAACTGGAGGCCGTCGGTTTCGATTGTGATGTTGTCTCCGGTGGCGTCGATGAGGTAATAGTTGAAGGCGTCGTGAGTGCAGCCGGGGGCGGTTGAGGTGAAGGCCGTGCAGGTGGTGAGATCCAAACCGATCACCGTGCCGGAGAAGATGCCGTTGGGGTTCGCTGTGAAAGTACCAAGTACTGCGTCATTCGAGACCTGGAGCGGGGGCAGAGTGGTGTAGTTCAACAACCAGTTCACGTCGCTGAATCCGAAGTAGGACGATGAGCCATCCGCCGCAATTGGACCAACCGCGTCGAACTCGCCCTTCTCATTGAGATCCCACCCGGTAGTAGACATGGTATAAGCGCCGGCGAAATCGGAAGCCGCGTACGCACCGGCGGTGCCGCTTTGCATGTATCCGGTGCCGCTCATGGCGTCGCTATCGTCGAGGGTAATCGCCAGGGCATCGCCGTTGCCATCGAGGTAGAGTTGAAGGTTATAGTCGACCACCGTGCCGTCGGTTAAGCCGGCGATGGTGACTCGCCCGGTGGGGTCGACGGTGTAAGCCGGAGCGGTGACTGGATCGGGACTCTTGGGCTGGGTTGCGGTGAAATCGCTGAAATCGAGGAATCCACTTACGGTTCCCGCGGAGGCGAGAGTGAGCTGGCTGGCAGATTGCACGAAATAGCTGGTGTCCGCGCCCTGCATGCCAAGCACATAGGTGGCAGCGGAGTTGGCGGCGGTGAATCCTCCGGAAGGTACGGTTTGAGTGAAGGCGGTGCCGCCCAGAGTGCCCGCGAACGTATCGGCGCTTTCGACGAGTTGAATCTTGTTGGCGCTCACGACGTAGCCGGCCAGAATTAGCTCAGGGAAGACCGGGCTATTGAGCGTGAAGGTGACTCGGCCGAAGGCATCAGCCGGAGAGACTACGCTGGTGTTGAGAAAATCGTGATTTTGGTAGGTTGTGCCGGAGAAGTTGTCGTTGGCGTCGAAAACGCTGCCCGCGCCCGAGATGGTCCCAGTGCCAGCCACGCCATCGACGTTGATGACGCCACCCATCACGAAGGGTAGGCCGTTTTTTGTTTGCTGGTCCAGGCCGCCGATGGCGAAGGCGTAGGAGGCTGGTCCAGGGGCGGTGCCCGAAGTGAAGCCACCATTTTGCGTTTCGAGGAGTCCGCTGCCCGAAGCGGAAGCGTCGTACTCTGTGATCGCGGCCTTGCCGGTGTTGAGGGGATAGACTGTGCCGTCGAGAGTCTCGACGCCATTGACGCCGCCCACTGTGACGCCCAGATTTGCGTCTCCGGTTACCAGGATAATCTGCAGGTTGCCGTCCGATGTGGTGGTGAGGCAGCTGACGATGGGGCTGGTGGTGGCAGTGCAGGCGGTGGCGCCGGCGGTGATATCGTCGCTGAGCTCCTCGTGGAAGTCGACAAAGTCCTGCTCGCCAGCGGTGATTATTCCGGCTGAGACGGTGAAGACTCCGGCGACACGGTAGGGGACGTTATGGAAATAGTCGAAGCCAGACAGCGAGAAGACGTAGTTGCCGTCGGCCAGGGTGGCGGCTGTGATGCTGATGCCGGAATCACTGGAGCTGATCGTCGAGTTGGTTACTGAAGTTGCAATGATGGCCACGGCTCCGGAAGCCGAGACGAAGGCGGGCGCAGTGTAAATGGAGGAAGCGCCGCTGACCGTGGTGGTGGGGCTAAACGTGCCGCAGGTTGAGGCTGGGGTACAAGACCAGGTCACGCCTCCCATTGCCTTGTCATTGTTCACGTTGGCGACGACAGGGGTCTGGCTATTGACGGGCAAACTGAATCCGACTGAGCTGATGTCAACCGTGATGGGTGCTGGACCGCTGCTGGTGCTGTTGCAGCCGACCAAGCCGGCAGTCGTTGCTAGGGCAGTCGCTCCTAGGGCAATCGTTCTCAGAGTCGTTCCAAGAGCGACGAAAATGCGAGTCGATTGACGGGAGGTTATTTTGCGGAGGGTCACTGGGCAACTCCGTTTGGTTCACGCAGGGACGCTCGGGATCGGGAAACGTGTTCGCCATTGGAAGGCTCATACGCGAGAGCTCCGCGCGAACTTCGAACTGTAATGGTGTTGCCGTCGATGGTCAGCAGGCGGGCCAGGAAATAGGTCTTGCCGTGCAGAGTGGTGCTGGCTCCGACGATGCGAACCGGCACTCCGGGTTGCAGAACTGCTTTCGTCTCTTGGCTCAGGAACGGTCCGACGTGAGTATCCACCAGACCGTTGGGCCCAGCCACCATCAGATGCAGACCGACCGGGACGCCGGTGGTGCGACTGGTAACGACTTCCTGGATCGTGCCCTCGAAGGTGGTCTCGTGGGCCGCGTCATAGACAGGACCAAAGCCGCGGCCAGTGCGGGATGCGGACGCCGCGTCGACGCCTGGGGGAAGAACGATGGTGGCGCACAGCAAGCCGAATAGCAGACCCGCGAGGCAGTGTGTGGGTTTTGTAGGGCGGAAATGCTTCATGGAAATCTCCTGGTGCGTTTCGGGGGGTGCAAACACTGTATCAAGCGCTGCCCAAAACGCCGATGGGCGAGAGCGTAGATGAGAGATTCTAGCGGATCGGTGCGAGACAGGGACAGGATTCCGCGATCCCAAAAGTTCAGCGGGTGAGGCGCTCTTGGACCTGGGCTCGGAACTTCAGGTATGCGGGATCGTTCAGCAGTTCCGGAATCGGGTCACCGATCAGCATGGCGGCCTCGTGGCGGTCGAAAGAGATCTGGAGGAAGGCCAGGGCTTCCGGTCTCTTTCCCAGGGCGGCGTAGGTGGTGGCCAGGGCGTAGGCGTTGCCTGAGCCGTGATCGAGTTGATCCTTTTCGATCGGCAATTCGCTTTCATGCATGCCTTTCAACCCTTTGGCGGCGAACGCTTGCTCGCGGGCGTTCGCGATGGCGAGTCCGCTTTCGTCGTGGCGTAATTCCGCCGCGCGTCTTTTCTCCAGCAGCGCCTTGGCGTAGTCCTTCTTATCCCAGTAGATCCTGCTCAGGTAATCGTGCGTGGAAGAAAGTGAAGGGCTGGAGGTTTCCAATTGCGCGAGCAGGGCATAACCCTCATCCTTGCGTCCAGCCTGCCATAACAGAAACCCTTTATCGGCCAGGATCGCGTTAGAGGAAGGGTCGAGACGCCGCGCCTGTTCGATTTGATCGATTGCCTCGGCGTAGCGGCCCATGCCGAAAAGATAAGTGGCATACCAGTGATGGGCGCGAACGAGGCTGGGATTTAGCGCCAGCGCGCGTTTGAACTCCCGTTCGGCAGTTGCTCCCTGCCAGGACCACCAGTAGGTGTCGAATGCCAGCGAGATGTGCGCCTCGGCAGAAGTATCGTCCAGTTCGACTGCCCGCTGGGCTGCCGATAGGGCGCGCGGGTAAGCCTCGCTGGGGGGCATGGCGCCGAATTCGCGCAGCAGGTTATAGCTGTCGGCAAGGCCGACATAGGCTTGAGCGTCGCTGGGATCTTTTACGATCGCCTGAGTGAAGAAATCGATGGCCTTGTTCAAATCCTCGGGAGTGCGGCGATCCCAAAAGTAGCGGCCTTTGAGGTAGAGATCCTGAGCTTCCGGGTTGAGTGTGTGCCGGCCGGCGAGAGCTTTTAAAGGCGGCACGCGATGGCCGACGGAGAAAAATGTGACCAGCCCGGCAGCGAGCGTGAGCGGGATCAGCCAGGCGGCGACTCGTGCCTTCGGCAGAAAAGGTCGGGCTGGGGCTGGTTCCGGGTCGGCTGGGATTTCGGATGAGACTTGATTTGGCTGGGCCGTTACAGAAGAAGAACCCGAGTCATCCGCTTCCAGCAGGTCTTTTCGTCCTCGCAGCCAGTCGGCTAATTCGTTGCTATAGGCAAAGACGGCGCTGCGCCCTCCGCCCGGCACCCGGTGCACTGGAAGTCCACGTTCGGCTTCCCAGCGCTTCACGGTGCGCTCGGCGCGTCCGAGGAAGGCGGCGATCTCCTTCCACGAATCCAGACGCTTGCCGGAGATTGGTTCGGAACGAACTGCCATAAAGGGATATGACACGTCATGGCCCGACTTGGCATGACTTGTCTCTTGCTGGGGGTGAGCAAGGCCGCCATAGTATAGCGCGATTTGATGCGGGCCCGTCCCCCACGAACGGGCGCGGGGACGGCACGAACGGGGAGTATGTCACTTAATATTTAACCTTTAGATTCAATGGTTTAGGAGGAATTCCGATGTCTGCTAGCCACTTTGCGCGCCTGGTTTTCGGTTCAATTTTCGCTGGAGCACTCGCGATCAGCGTGCTGAACGTCGCGGCCCAGGGCCAAACGCCCACCACCGTTTACGCCTTCACGGAACCGCCGGGCCCCTTAAATCCAGATAACCAAGCCATTACACAAGGTCGCGATGGTGAGCTTTATCTCTGGGCTGCGGGCGGGGATGGCGGAGCTCAAAACTGTACAGTGACGTACTGCGGCGAACTGTTCAAGATCTCGACTACCGGGACAGTGACCGATCTGTTCGACCAAAGCAACAATAACTGCAGTGCCATTTATTGTGGCAATGGTACCTACGGTGGCTTGACGCTCGGCACAGATGGGAACTTTTATGGTGCAACCCTTTATGGCGGCACTACCGGAAACAACGGCACCATCTTCAAGATGACGTCGACCGGCACGGTGACTCCACTTTACAACTTCACCGGTGGCAGCGACGGCTCGCATCCTTATGCGTCGCCGATCGAGGCCGCAAACGGCACTTTCTACGGAACGACGTCCGCGCAAACTCTTAACAGCACTGCTTACTCCATTACGTCCAGCGGGACATTCAAAACGCTACATACGTTCACCGGGAGCGACGGCCAGGCCGTCTACGCCCCCCTGGTGCAGGGTACGGATGGAAACTTCTACGGCACGGCATCTGCAGGAGGTACGACCAACAATGGCGTGATCTTCAAAATGACGTCGTCGGGCGCGGTGACAGTGCTGCATAACTTCACGGGTGCGGATGGATCCACCCCTTATTATCAGCTGATCCAGGCCACCGACGGCAATTTCTACGGCGTTGCCTACAATGGTGGTACTTCCGGAGCCGGAGTGATCTTTAAGATCACCTCCAGCGGCACCTACACCGTGCTCCACAACCTCAATGGAACCACCGACGGGCAAAATCCAGCCTTTGCTTTGGTGCAGGCCACCAATGGAAAACTCTACGGCGTGACGGCGGGATCAAACATCAGTGGCACGATCTACAGCATCACGACCAGCGGGACATTCACTTCGCTTTACACCTTCACAGGCGGCTCAGACGGCAACTATCCGCTGTCTCCCATGGTGCAGCATACGGACGGACTGCTCTATGGAACGACCGATATTGGCGGCAATGTCAATACCTGTTCCACGGACATCAGCGAACAGATTTATCTCGGCTGCGGCACGGTCTTCAGCTTGAACATCGGCACGAAGGCGTTTATCAAACTGCAAGCGACTTCCGGCAACGTGGGGTCGAAGGTGGGGATATTCGGCCAGGGTTTCAGTTCATCGTCAGTGGTGAAGTTTAACGGCGTGGCCGCGGCCAAACCTACGCTCACTGGAACGACCTATTTGACAGCGACAGTGCCGACGGGAGCTACGGATGGGTTTGTGACCGTAACAACGGGGAAGTCGACCCTGACCAGCACGCAGTTGTTTACGGTGCACAATTCGTGGGCGAGCGGAGCGGTGATGACGACTGGAACCGTGCGATCGTCGGCAGCGGTGCTCGAGGGTAGCATCTATGTGATTGGCGGTGTGAACGCGTCCGGAACTGTCATCGACAACGTCCAAATCTACAACCCCACCACGAACACCTGGAGCTCAGGTACGGCGCTTCCGACAGTGACGGAAAATAGCTCCGCGGCCGTGGTCAACAACGTCCTTTACGTTTTTGGCGGAGACAATGGCGTGACCGCCCCGACCAACGCGGTGTGGGCTTACAGTACGAAGACCAAAGCCTGGACCAGCATGGCTGCGATGCCGACCGCAAGGAATGGGACGCTTGCCGTGGTTGAGAAGAACATTGTTTACGTGATGGGCGGGAACCTGGGCAACGGCGCCAATTTTGTGGCTACCGTCGAAAGCTACAATCCGGCGACGAACACTTGGACAGAAGAAACTCCCATGGACAGCGCCAAGGATTTTCCTGCAGGCGGGCTGATTGGGACCACGATTGTGGCGGCCGACGGAGCGCCGTCTGGAAGCGTAGTTACCGGCGACACCGAAAGCTACAACGCCGCCACGAATGAATGGTCGGAGCTGACGGCCGATCCTACGGCTCGAACTGGACCGTGCTCGGGCGTGATCGGAAGCACTCTTTACGATGCCAGCGGCTACATCAACAACGGAGGCGCGGCGACGACCGTGAACGAGTCATACAACTTGTCGACCAACAAATGGACGACAACCCTATTGGCCATCCCGCAGGGCACGATGTATCCAGCAGCTGCCGTCGACAACGGACAGCTGTACTGCCTCGGCGGCTGGGGAGTCCTGAACTCGACCGCGATCAACAATGTGCAGATTTATCAGCCGTAAAGGTTGGTAAGGATGGGCCTGCTCCCGCTGTGAGAGGCAGAAGGGAGCGGGTCCATCCGATTGAAATTAAAAGTAGCAACTTCCTGACACACGGAGAATTGCGCTCTATCCGTCTTGGTCCGTGTGGATCTCTGGCAAAACAAAAGAAGATCGCGCGCTGGCTGATTGAAACCCAGAGTGCAGAGACCACGAAGCCGGGCTGGTTGGCCCGGCTTACTTTTTCTGTGGAACTGGCTCGTGCAGTCTTAATTTCTACTGTCGAGCCAGAATGTCGAAATCCCTATCCCTGTAGATGCTCGGCAAAGAAATCTGCGCCGAGTCTCATTTTGCGGCGCGGGGTCACCGTCCCGCGACGCGTGGAACTGTTACATCACCATCGCCAGGTTTTCCAGTTCGTGCATCAGGACGGGCAGGGCGCACCCTGCCATCTCAACCCGGCCTGCTGCGTCGAGCGCGGCCTTAGGAGAAACCCCGTAGCCGCGGCCCATCAGAAACACCTGGAGCAGTTCGGCGGCCTCGTAGGAATCGATCATGCCACCCTGCAGCAGATCGCTTCTCAGAGCTGCCAGTTCGGTCACGGTGAACCGGTCTTTATCGTTCGCCGTCTTTTCGTTGGTCATCATTCGCTGGTTCGTCATACCCTGGTTTGTCATGGCCGTCATCACCTCCGACTTCGACCTGTTTACTCCGTTGCCCATTAGACTCATCGGCAGCTGTACTAGTTGCATGCAATTTTGCTGCCGTAATCTTCCTGGTTGATCTTGCTCAATCCTGTTACGGTACTCAACCCTCTTTGGATTCATTTAACCCCTGTGAATCTTGAAAGTTGCGAGGAGGCCGGATGCGGCCGTCCCGGCTGGCCGGGGTTTCCTTCGTACTCAGACGGTAATCTCGGATTGACACAATGTGTCGATCCTGGACGGCTGGCGAACAAAGAATGTCGAGGCCGGGTGCGGCAAGAGGCGTGCGGTACTATGGGGGTTGTTTCTGGGGCGGTGTTTTTCGGCCGGTAGTGGCTGAATTCAGCCACCACCTTTCGGTCAAGACTCTTCAAGACTCTTGACGGTCCAGGCTCTGTTGGCTCAGCGTGTCCGCGGACCAACTACCGGGGCTAGGATTTCGCCACTGCGGCTTGCGCGGCCGCGACCGTGTCGTAAAACTGAAAGAACTGCTCCACCCGCGTCACTTGCATGGTGTTGCGCACGCGGTTGGTGACGCCGACCAGGGCCAGATGTCGGCCCTCCTTCTGATGGGTCACGTAGGCGCCGACCAGCGCGCCGATGCCGGCCGAATCGATGTAAGGAACCTGGGTGAGGTCGAGAATGAGGGTGGGCGCAGTGCTGCCCCGGACCAGGCGTTGAAACTCAAAGAAATTGGAGATGAGGACGGGGCCGCTCAGGCGCAACACGAGCTCGCCGGGCGTCGTCCCGCTGACGTCTTCGATGTGCAAAGGCTCCTGCGGCATTGGCACATCGTATTACGGGAGTGTGAATATTGTGTTAAAGCGGGCTTGAGTTCCGAGCTACGGTTCGATCGTGGCCTCGTCGACCAGCATGATGGGGATGTCGTCCTTCACCGCATAGACGCGATGGCATTGTGTGCATTTCAAACTCTCAGGATTTTGGCGATACTCGAGCGCCTGCTTGCACGCGGGACAAACCAGAATTTCCAATAAGTCTTTGGCAATCATGACGTAGTGCATTGTACGACAACCCATTCACGACGGAGTCACAGAGACACAGAGAAAAACGAGAGCGGTAGTTTGGCTTCTTGGGCAGACTCGGGGTTAATTTCCCGGTCTTCGTTTTTCTCTGTGTCTCTGTGACTCTGTGGTGAAGCAGCCTTCATCTTCAGCACACTCGGCAGGCTTGGCAGTGTAAGATTTTAGAGCCGGAAGCCCGAAGCCGGGGAGCCGAAGCCCAAACCCATGCCCGCCACCATCCTCGACGGAACCAGGATCGCGCGAGAGATTCGCAGCGAAGTCGCAGCGGAAGTGAAGACCATGGCTGTCGCCGGAGTGTGCCCCGGGCTGGCCGTCGTGCTGGTGGGGCATAATCCGGCGTCTGAGATTTACGTGCGCGGCAAGGTTAAAGCCTGTGGAGAAGTTGGACTTTACAGCGAGCAGCTCACACCGTCTGAATCGATCACCACCGCCGAGTTGCTGGCCGTGATTGAAGATCTTAACCAGCGCGATGACGTTGACGGGATTCTGGTGCAGTTACCGTTGCCGGCTCACGTCGATGCGAAAAAAGTGTTGATGGCGGTCGACCCGGCCAAGGATGTTGACGGATTCCATCCCGTCAACGTCGGTTTCCTGTCTACGCAGCGGCCTGGGCTGGTGCCGTGCACGCCGGCGGGGGTCCTCGAGATTCTGAAACGCAGCAATATTCCCATCGCCGGGCGCGAGGCCGTGGTGGTGGGGCGCAGCGATATTGTGGGCAAGCCTGCAGCCATGCTGCTGCTCAACGCCAACGCCACGGTGACCGTGTGTCACTCGAAAACCCACGACCTGCCGGGAGTGTGCCGGCGCGCCGACATTCTTGTGGCTGCGATCGGACGCGCGGGAATGATCACGCGCGATTTCGTGAAATCCGGCGCGGCGGTGATTGACGTGGGCATGAACACCGTGATCGATGTGGCGGAATTCCAGCGTTTCTTTGCCGGCAACGCGAAAAGGGAAGAGAGCTTTCGCAAAAAAGGCTCGACTCTGATGGGCGATGTGCATCCCGAGGTCGCCGAGATTGCCGGAGCCCTCACGCCTGTCCCAGGGGGGGTGGGCCCGCTGACCATCGCGATGCTGATGTTCAACACGGTGAAGGCGGCGAAGATGCGGCGGGGAAGTCGCGTGCCGGAGATCTCGCGCGCTTAGCGATTCAATGACAACCCACCACGGAGTCACAGAGACACGGAGAAAAGCTGCGATGGGAAACCCAAGGTTTTCTCTATGCCTCCGTGTCTCCGTGGTGAATGACTTCTTGGAGCGTGCATGCTGAAAGTAGGCCTCACCGGTGGCATCGCCTCGGGCAAGTCGGTGGTGGGCGAGATATTCGTTGCGCTGGGTGCGCATCTGGTGCAGGCGGACCGGATTGCGCACTCGCTTATGCAGCCGGGGGAGGCGGTCTATAACGAAGTTGTGCGCCATTTCGGCCGCGAGATTCTCAATCCCGATGGCAGCGTGAACCGCGGAAAACTGGCCGAGGTCGCGTTCGGCCCAGCGAATGCTCCCGACGGCCAGCGCGTTTCGCGAATCGAGGAATTGAACCGCATCGTCCATCCCGTGGTGATCCGCAGCCAGGAGGAGTGGATGCTGGAGATGGGCCGACAGGACCCGCACGCCGTCGCTATCGTCGAAGCCGCGCTGATTCTTGAAGCCGGCTTGGCGAAGCGCTTCGATCGGCTGATTGTTGTAACCTGCAGCGCTGAACAACGGGTGGCGCGCTATGCCGCCCGGCAGAAGATCGATCTCGAGGCTGCGCGCAAAGAAGTGGTGCGCCGCATGGCTGCGCAACTTCCCGACGAAGAGAAAATCAAAGCCGCTGACTATGTGATCGACAACTCGGGCGCGCTCGACCAGACGCGAGAGCAGGTGGGCGTGGTGTGGCAGAAACTACAGGCTGAAGCAGGGAAGTCGTGAGACTGGCATGGATGGTCTTCGCAGAGATTGTTGCCGGATGGATTGCCCCCGCACGCTGCCGATCTTCCTGCCACCGTGGTAGATTCTGACTGCATGTCCGCTGACTCCTTGGACAAGGACAAAGACAAAAACGAACAGCTTCTCCGGCGCGCTCTGGAACTCGCGCGCCAGGGCATTGGTTTGGCCTCGCCCAATCCGTACGTCGGCGCAGTGATCGCCGATGCGGAGGGCAACGCGGTTGGTACCGGAACGTACACCTACGTCGGCGTGAAGCACGCGGAGGTTCTCGCTCTGGAAGCGGCTGGCAGCAAGGCTCGCGGTGCAACTCTTTACATCAATCTGGAACCGCATGCGCATCAAGGTCGTACACCGCCTTGTACGGATGCGCTGATTGCCGCGGGTATTCGGAGCGTCGTCGCTTCCATGGCTGATCCGAATCCGAAGGTGAGCGGTCTGGGATTCGAAAAGCTGCGCGCGGCGGGCGTGCAGGTCGAAGTCGGCCGTTTGGAGGACCAAGCGCGCCGGCTGAACGAGGGTTTCGCCCGCTACATCCGCCACGGTACCCCGCTGGTAACGCTGAAAGCGGCCATGTCGCTCGATGGCAAGATCGCTCCGGCAATCTCCGACAGGCCGACTCGCGACGAAAACGGATTCTCTGGGACTTGGATTACCGGCGAGGAGGCGCGTGCGCATGTTCACGAACTTCGGCATGAGCACGATGCGATTCTCGTCGGCGTCGGCACGATTCTTGCCGATAATCCGTTGCTGACCGACCGAAGCGGGCGGGAGCGTCGGCGTCCTTTACTGCGCGTGATTCTTGACTCGCGCCTGCGCCTGCCGCTCGACTCGCGGCTGGTGCAAAGCGCCGCAGCCGAGCGAAACAACGATGTTCTGGTCTTCTGCGCTTCGAGCGGGGAACGGAAAAACGACGATAAAAAGATACAACTCGAACAACTTGGAGTCCGCGTGGAGACTGTCCCCGCGACGGATCAGAACGGGCGTCCCGACTTGGCTGCCATTCTGCGGCGACTGGGGCAACTGGAAATGACATCGCTGATGATCGAAGGCGGATCGACCGTGAACGGGATGGCGCTCGCCTCGAACATAGTCGACAAAATCTTTCTTTACTACGCGCCTAAGATTCTTGGCACCGGCTCAATCCCCCTTGCGGCCGGAGCGGGAGTCCATGCTATGAGTCAGATCGTGAAAGTCAAGCACGTACACCTGCATCGCTTTGGCGAGGATTTCGCAGTGGAAGGCTATCTGCGGAATCCGTACGGGGAATGAAGAAGCAAGCATTTAGTCCTTGGCAATTGGCATTTAGCCGCAGAGCGAAGTGAACTGTCGGGCGCCAATTGCTAAATGCTAAATGTTGGTTGCCCCAGAGCTTAGAATAGTGGTTCTATGGAGGCACTTATGTTTACCGGCATCGTCGAAGAAGTTGGACGCATTATCGGCATTGAGCAGCGCGGCGAAAACCGGCGCATCACCGTCGCTGCCCAGAGGACTCCAAAAGAACTCAAAACCGGCGACAGCGTGGCCGTGAGCGGAGTCTGCCTTACAGCGGTCGACATCAAGCCGGGTTTGTCCAAAGCAGGTTCGTTCTGCGCCGATCTCGCGCCCGAGACTTGGATGCGCACTTCCTTCTCGCGCATTCACGAAGGCGCGCTGGTGAATCTTGAGTTGCCCATGAAATCCGATGGGCGCTTTGGCGGCCACATTGTGCAAGGGCATGTGGATGGCGTGGGCAGGCTGCTCGCGCTCGAGCGCATCGCTGAGTCGGAGAACTGGTGGCTGCGCATCGAACTGCCGGATGACGTCGAGAAGTACACCGTATACAAGGGATCGATTTCGATTGAGGGCATCAGCCTGACGGTCGCGAAACTGGAGGGTAATCTCTGCACCGTCGCTATCATTCCGCACACGGTGGAAATGACGAATCTGCATTCGCTCAAGACCGGCGATCCTGTCAACCTGGAAGCCGACTTGATCGCGAAATACGTGGAGAAGATGATGCGCGGCGACGCTTCGGAGAGTTCGCTTACGGTGGAAGACTTAGTGCGGCAAGGATTTTAGAACAGTTGCCAGTTGCCGGTGATCAGTTGCCAGTTAAGAGCCCGCCTCACTGGCAACTGGCTACTGACAACTGCTCCTAAGCTTCCAACTTCAGTTCATCCAACTCGAGGAATTCCTGAATAATCGGGTGAGGATCCTTCTCCATGTCGGCATATGTGCCGAAGAAGATCGCTTTGGCTTCGTACAGAAACATGACCCGCTCGGCCAGTTTCTTCGCCAGTCGCATGTCGTGGGTCACGACGATGCTGGTCAGGTTGAGTTGAATCTTGAGACGTTTAATGAGATCGCCGAGCAACTGCGCCATGAGCGGGTCGACCATGGTGGTGGGCTCATCGTAGAGAACGCAGTCGGGGCGCGCGGCTAGCGCGCGTGCGATAGCGACCGAGCGCTTCATACCCGTGGAAAGATCGGAGGGCAGCAAGTCGCGCATCTCCTGCACGCCGACCATCGTCAGTAGGCCGTCGACAATCTCGTAGATCTGCTCTTCGCTCAATTCGCCAGTCTCGCGCAGCGGGAAGGCCACGTTCTCGCCGACTGATAACGAGTCGAAGAGCGCTCCATTCTGAAAGACCATGGTAACTTTTTTGCGGATCAGTTCCATTTGCTCTTCGTTGTAGTCGGTGATGTCCTGGCCGGCGACGATGACGCGTCCCGAGTCGGGCTTGAGAAATCCCATGATGTGATGCAGCGAAACTGACTTGCCCACGCCGCTGCGGCCGAGAATGCAGACCGTTTCGGAGGGCAGCACGTCGAAGCTGACGCGGTCGAGCACGACGTTGTCGCCGAAGGCTTTGGAGACCTCGCGGAATTCGATGTAGGGCGCGGGTTTGGGATCGTCGGGCATGTATCGGCTTTTGGCTTTTGGCTGCTAGCTCTTAGCTTGAAGCTCCTCGCTCAAGCTTTCTTCTCGATCCTGCTCACAACTTTCGCGTCATCCTGAGCGCTGCCTTTGCGAGGGAAGGACCTATGCAATCTGCTTTCAGCTGCTGACGTCTTCTTGTTGTACTGCATCCAATTCTTCCCGCGTGTTCAGGTTGCGAAACATTTTCGATAAAAAACCGGCGGCTTCCAACTCTTCTTCGGTAATCACCTGCATGTGTATCGATTCAAACAGCGCATCAAGTTTGTAGCGGCCGGCGCGCAGAGCCTGCTCTGCTGCGTCGGCAAAGTCGCGGCGATAGACCGCGCACAGGGGCTGCCAGCGTCCATCCGCTCGCGCCACCGTCACCGTGGCTAACGCGGAAGCACGAGCTCGCCTGATCAAATACTGTAACAGCGCGGACGACACGAAGGGCACGTCCACAGCGAGAATCACGTTCAGTTCCGTCGGCGACGCCCGCAGCGCGGCGTGAATTCCACCCAAGGGGCCGCAGCCGCGAAATACGTCTTCGACGACCGATGCGAACGGCGCAAACTTCGCGGCATCGCCTACGATGCGTACCTCTGGTGTCACAGACCGGGTTAAGTCCAGAGCCCGCGCCAGCAGGGTGCGGCCGTCGAGTAAGACGAAAGCCTTGTCCGAGCCCATCCGCGTGCTCTTGCCGCCAGCCAGGATGAACGCGGTCACATCCGAGGGACTGCCGTCCATGGGGCGATGATACATGGACGGCGATTCCCGTTTGATGGAGTGGACGGAGGGCACTTCCGATTCGGTAAAGCTTCCACAGGCTAACCGCATGCATCCGCACCACTTAGTTCCATCCGCGTGCTCTAACCTGCACGAAAGTAACCTTCCCAAAGTTAGGGCTTCGAGCGATGATGGGCTGCGTCCGAGAATCAACTGACTGAAGATCAACTGACCCGGAAGTAACAATCATGCCGCAGAAATTTATGGATGTGCTAATGCTGGGGCGCTGCTCGCACGAGTTTTCCTGGCCGCGCCGTGGTGTCGACGGCGACTACTACCAGGTCTGCCTGCTGTGCGCGGCGGAATACAAGTACGACTGGACGACCATGCGCCGCACCCAGCGCGTAGAGCACGTCAAGCCGGAGACCAGCATCCGGCGCGGCCACGCGCGCGAGAAGAGGCCTTCGTGGGTGCCGCGGGCGCGCCGCTTGAAGTTCGATATTCCTTTGCGTTACCGCGTCAACAAGACCAGCACCTGGTATGAGGGAATCATCGAAAACATCAGTCAAAGCGGAGTGCTGTTCAACGGGCCGCAGCAGCTTCCTATGAATGCGCTGATCGAGATGGTGTTCGAGATGCCCGAGGAGATTTCCGGACAGAAGAACAGCAACGTCGTGTGCCAGGGGCGCGTGATGCGTTTCAAGGACGCGCCGAAGTCCGAGGGGCAAAAGTCTGAGGATATGTCCGCGGCTGAGAACGGCGCGCTCGCGGCTTCGATCGTCGACTATAAGTTCATTCACTAGATCCGCGACTCGCTGGACCTGCGGTCTGCGCAAAAAACGCATTCAGGCTACGTCTCTCCGTTTTCGCGTCTCGGCGCCTCTCCGTCTCTCGACGAATTTCTTCTGTGCCGCAAGGCCCGCTGCGCTTACACTTTTCTGTCGCGGGTAACCCCAATTGGTTTCAATCACTATGGTTTCAATCACGGCACTGCTGCACACGCAAAATGATGCTCTGCGGCTGGGGCGCGCCCTGGAGACGCTCTACGCCTGCGACGACATCCTCATTGTGGACCACGGTTCGCGCGATGCCACGGCGCGCATTGCGCGTGAGTATGGGGCGCGAGTTGTGGACGCCGTGCCCGGGGCCTCGCCTTTGGATTACCTTCAATCCGCGAAACCAGAATCCGGGAAATCAGGATCCGTAGACCCAGCATGCGTTAAGCCGGGATGGATTCTGTGTCTCGATCCGCGCGAATCGCTGACCGAGAAGCTGGCCGCTACTTTGTTCGAGTGGAAGTTGGGAGCGCTTCATGCTCGAGCGCCGGCAGTCCCCGCTTTTTCCGTCTTTCTTCGCGAAGAGACGGAGCAGGGATGGATGGAACATCCCGCTGCGCAAACCCGTCTGGTTCCCCAAACCTGGAACCTGTGGAATGGAGCGTTTCCAGTGCATGAGCCGTCGTCGGTCGCGCTGGAGGGAGAATTGTTGCGCTTCGTTTTCCCGTGAGCCACTGCGGGCGCGGCTGACCAGTTCATGGTCGCGAAGGGTCGATGTCTTGCTGCCTGATGTCTTGCTGTCCGAGGTTTTACTGCCCTATCTCTAGCTGCCCAGTGGCCAGTTGGCCAGTGACTTCAGTACCTTAGTCCTCTGCGCTTGCGCACTTTATAATCCAACCAAGAACAGGGAAGTGCAGCGTTCTTGCTTGAGAAGATCGCGCCGCAGGCGCGGGTTGGTCGCTGCTCCCTGCGAGATCATCAGAAACCACAGTGGATCCTCTCTTCGCATTTTCGATTTTTTTCTTCGGGCTGGCCTTCGGCAGCTTTTTGAATGTATGTATCTATCGCCTGCCGCGGGGACTATCCGTGGTCGCGCCGCGTTCGGCGTGCCCCGAGTGCAAGGAGCCGATTGCGTTCTACGACAATCTTCCGGTATTGAGCTGGCTGATCCTGGGCGGGCGTTGCCGCCATTGCAAGATCAAAATTACGCCGCGCTACCTGATGATTGAGTTACTCACGGGCCTGTTGTTTCTGGCCTGCTACTGGTATTTCGGGCTGACGCTCGCCACACTGAAATATTGTGTGCTCGCGTTTCTGCTGCTGGGCCTGATTTTCACCGACGCCGAAACCAAACTGCTGCCGGACGCAATGACGCTGCCCGGGCTCGCCCTGGGCCTGATCTTCAGCCTGCTGGTTCCGGTGAATGACCTGGCTTCTCAGTTCCTGCCGGGGATGGTGAACTTGCCCATCAGCGGCGATATTTCCATGCGGATTGTTTCTCTGCTTGATTCCGTGCTGGGCGCGTCGGTGGGGGCGTCCTTCATCTATGGTGCGGGAGCGGCTTACTTGCGCTGGCGCGGTATGGAAGGCATGGGCTTCGGCGACGTCAAGCTGATGGCCATGGTGGGAGCGTTTCTGGGAATTAAGCTGACCGTCTTTACGATTTTTACCGCGTCGCTGGTGGGGTCGTTGTTTGGCGTGACCACGGTGCTAGTGGTCTGGCTGAAGCGCACGCACCGTTTCACGAAGCGGCTGGCCAACGCGCAGGCGGCCCGGCAACGGGGATGGCAGTCCGCGCAAATAGTCTTCCGCAATTATCAGATGCCGTTTGGCGTCTTTCTCGGAAGCATGGCGCTGATCGCGTTTTTCTTCGGCAATCGATTTCTGCACTGGTACGGGGGGCTCTGGTGAGGATACTGACCAACCCGATATTGCTGCGAGCGGCAGTTGTGTTTTTCTGCGCGACGTTCGCGTTTTTGCTGGGCCTAGTGTTCATTCGCGGGCTGCGGAAAAGCATTACCGAAGAGGGCGACATTTCGGGCGAAGGTTCTCGCTCGCTGGATACTTTGCCGTTGCACCTCTACAACACGGTGATCCAGCAACTCAAACAGCAGAAGCATGAACTGCAGGTGCAATCGAAAGCCGAACAGCATCGCGCCCGCACCAGCGAAACGTTCAGCCAGTCAGTGCTCTCCAATCTCTCCTGCGGCGTGCTGGTTTTCGGAGCGAATGGACTGGTCAAGACTGCGAACCCAGCCGCAAAAGCGATCCTGGGCTTTGCTTCCACCACGGGGATGAGCGCGGACGACATTTTCCGCGGCGCAGTGGCCGGTTCTGCTCCATCGGTCTCAGCCGGTGATTTATCGGATGCCCATGAGGAAGTCGTCTTCCTCGCAGATGAGATTCGTACCGTGCTGCAGCAGGACTGCAAGCGGCGGGACGCTCAAGCCGAATATGAGACTCCCGCGGGCGAGAAGCGCTTCATCGCGATCACGATTTCTCCAGTGCCGGCTGTCGATGGCAGCCTGCTCGGCGTTGCTTGCTTGATTAACGACCTCAGCGAACTGGAAGGCATCCGCCGCCAGCAGGAACTGCACGGGGAGATTTCGGCTGAGATGGCGCTGCAGTTGCGCACCTCGCTGACCACGATTTCCGGCTATGCGCAGCAGCTGGCCAACAGCCGCGATGCTGAACTGGCCAAGCAACTGGCCAGCGACATTGCCCACGAGGCGGCGCAACTGGATCGCAGCATCGGAGGATTCCTGACCCGAAAGAGCGCCGCGCAGGCAGCGGCTGCGGGCGCGTCCGCGGACTGATTTTGATGCAACAGACTTAATCGTAAAGAGGTGAAAATGATGAAACCTATCGCATGCGGTGGAATTGGACTCGCGTTGTTTCTCGGCCTGGCGAGCGTCTCAGCCAGCGCACAGAGTCAGGCCCCAGCTCCGGCGGCTGCTGAAGATGCTTCTGCCGGCTCGTCGCTGGGCGCCTATGCCCGGCAGGTTCGCAAGGATCCTGGAACCACGTCGAAGCCGAAGGTGTTCGACAACGACAACCTGCCGCGAGAAGACAAGCTCTCGGTGGTAGGCACGCCGTCGCCCAGCGAGAATTCCGCCGGGCCCCAGCCGGCCGAGTCGGACAATACGACCGCTACAGTGGCATCAGCTACGGCTGCGGGCGACGCCAAAGGCGGGACGGAGGCCAAGACCACGGCTGAGGTGAAAGCTCCGAGCGCGACCGTCAAGGGTCCCGAAGACGACGAGGCCGCCAAGCAGGCTGCCTGGAAGCAATGGGGCGACAAGATTGCCGCACAGAAGGATCAGATCGATTTGCTGACGCGCGAACTTGACGTACTGCAGCGCGAATACCAGATTCGCGCCGCGGCGATGTACTCCGACGTCGGCAATCGCTTGCGCAACTCCGGTGACTGGGACAAACAGGACGCCCAGTACAAGCAGCAAATCGCCGACAAGCAGAAAGCTCTCGACGACGCCAAGCAAAAGCTCGACGACATCCAGGAAGACGCGCGCAAAGCCGGCACCCCGTCCTCGGTCCGCGAGCCGTAAGACGCGAGTAAGAAGAGTTACGCTGCAAACAGAACGAGCGCCGGAGTCATACTCCGGCGCTCAATTCATTTTCGGTCATCATTTCCCTCAGCGCATTTCAGCTCGCCCCTCAGGCTTCGCCTCGCCGCAGCCGCCGAATCTGTTTCAGATGATGCAGGCCGTGCACCAGGTGAAGCTTTCTCCACTGAGGTGCGGTCAGCGGACCCAGAATAGGATGGTCCAGCAGTTTGCTGCGTGACCCAAGTTTTTCCTCGCAGAGCGCAATCATGTCATTCATCTCGGCGATTTTCGGCCCAATTTCCGCCAAGACCGTCTCCTGAGGCACTCCTCGCGGACGGGCCACCTGCGGTGCTTGCCTGCCCGGGGGCATGTAGCCGAGTCCAACTACGATCAGCGTCTGACGGCGCTGCCTCCAGCTCTGGCGCGAGCCCAGCGGTTTCCCCGCCCGGGCTACTCGCTCGAATCCCTTCACCGTTCCCGTGTAGCTTAAGTACAAGTGCTCTAGAATCTCCGCGGCACACCATTTTCCGGGCGGATGCCAGCTTAACTGCTCGGCCGACAGCCCGGCGACCGCAGCCGCGATCTCTTCCTGCAGTCTCTGGAGACGGGAATCCACGAGAGTTACTTACCTTTTCCGCAGTTTCGGTTAGAATGTTGCGCTACCATAAAACTGATTTACGTTATCACAGGAAGGGATGCCATGAAGACGGCCAGCCTCGCCCTCACGGAGCTCACCGCGATTGCCGCGGAACCGCCGGGAACGGCTTTGTTCAGCAGTCGGAGTCAGCTAGTTCGGAATCGAAGCGGCATCCGGCGCATCGCTTTACGCGCGAGAGGCTACGCCGGTTCGTCTGCCGCTCTCGTCCTCACACTGCTGGCGCTGCTGACCGCCTGTTCGTCGGATTCCGACAAGCCAGCGGAGACGAAGCCGGAAGTGAAAGGCCCCGAACTCATCACGGCTCGTTCCGCGTTCCAAAAACTCTATATCGCGGCGCGCGGCTGGAACCAGGACGCGAAACCTTATCGCATCGAATCCACCGCGACCGGCGACGGCAATGGACAGGACGGCAAGTGGGCCATCTGGCGATGCAGCTTCGCTTCGCCCGCCCGGCGCTTGGAAAAGAGTTTTACATGGTCCGGAAGCGCGGCCAACGACGCGCCCGAGCGCGGGGTCAATCCCGGCACGGAAGACACTTACAGTCCGACGAACTCGTCGACGCAGGTGTTTGACATGGCCTTCCTCAAGATCGATTCGGACCAGGCTTTCGCCACCGCGCAGAAACACGGGGGCGACAAGATTCTGGAGAAGGCTCCCGACACGCCGGTTATCTACGTTTGCGACTGGAACCACAATACCAGCGAGTTGACCTGGCACGTCATCTATGGAGCCAGCCGCGAGGGAGCCAAGCTGACGGTTGCGGTCAACGCTTCGTCGGGTGAATTCATCCGGGTGGAGAAGTAAGTCTGTTCTCCAGATTTTGCGACAGCAGGTTTTGCCACTGCAGGGGTCGCCACGGCGTCGATTGGGAGTAAGGGCGTTAAGGCGGGAATTTGCCTTATCCGTTCGTGCTTTCGTCGTGGTTGATCTGGGCTTCGATTTGGGAAAAAAAGCTGTGCAGGGCTTGGGCCGAGGCGATGGCTCGCCGCAATGCGCGCCGCTCCCCAAATGCCACTACGTCCTGCGGAGAATACTGGAGGCGAACCCGGTCGGCGGCGCAGTGCGCGCTTAATAATTCAACGCTGGCCGCTGCGAGATCAGCTTTGAGGCGGGCAATATCAATCTGTTTCTTTGTTCCAGACACCATTATTTACAACTCCTCAACTTTCTTTGGGGTTAAACGCAGGCGGGTCCCGGGAACCGTATTGGGAGGACTGCCACGTAAACGGTTCCGGCGGGACCCACCCTGCGAGGTCATCAGTTCTAGCTGTAAATAGAGTATACAGCGTTAACAATACGCAGTGCAAGTAATTATTTTCTACTAATTTTCTGGAGGTTCAGTGCCCCGGCATCCCGATCCTGATCTGGAACAGCGCATTCTCGACGCGGCCTCGCGGTTGTGGGCGCGCGGCGGGGAACGAGCGCTCACCATGCGCGCCGTGGCCAAGGCGGCCGGCACCACCACGCCCACGGTCTACGAGCGTTACCGCGACCGCGACGACATTCGCCGCGCCTTGCGCCTCAAAACGCGAGTCGAACTTTTTGCTGCCCTCAGTCGCACCCAGACCCTGCGCGAGGCTTTCCTTGGCCAACTAGAGTTCGCGCTCGCCCACCAGCACGCCTACGAAGTGCTTTTTGAAGGGGTAGGCAAGCCTCCTTCGCTGCATGAGCCCTGGCCGACTTTTCATCTCATGCGCGAGCGCGTGGCCAAACGTCTGGGAGGAGATCCCCGCAAGCACACGCGGCTTATGCTGGCAGTCTGGTCTCTGATGCACGGGACCGCCATGCTCATTATCCAGGGCGGCTTCGAAGGCGTACTCCGCACCCAGACAATCCATGCGTCTCTGGATGCCTTCGAGGGCATACTCGACTCGGTAGCGCGCTCCAAGCGCTTGGATCATTCGGGGCCGAAGTGGCCTTCCACTCTGATCCTGGGCGAGGGCAAACGGAGCCGTGTGGGAAATGACGACGGAGGAAACACAAGCGCGAAAGCCAGGAAACCGCGAAAGCCAGGAAACTTACGACAGCGGAAACTAGACAGAACGAAGGGCTCAATCCAGCGAGTTAGCTGAGGGCCGGGTGGGAGTAAAAACATTTCCCTGCCTGCCAGTTTCATCGTGCCGGCGTCGCGTTGGCGGCTGTCCCTTTCAAACGTTGGATCGCCTTTTCTGCTTTTTCCGCGTCCGGGCCGTGGGGCAGGATCTTTAAATAGCTCTCGTACTCCTTGCTCGCTTCGTCCGGCTGATTCAGTTTTTCCAGACAGACGGCTAAGTGGAACGTCGCCGTCGCGTCATTTTCTTTGTAGAGTAACGCTTCGCGGTAGCGGTCCTCGGCGGCGCGATAGTTCTTGCGTTTGAAGTAGAAGTCTCCCACCTCAATATCTTTGGCGGCCTTGTGTGGATTCCAGAGATGGAACTCGCTCACATTGCCATTGCCGGGTGCGCCCGCCTCATCCATCAGGATATCGGAACTCTCGGGATGAGTCTTGGCGTCGTCCGGCGGAGGACTCAGGTCGATCGGCGAGTCTTTGCTCGAGCTCTCGCCCGGTTCGTCACCGAGCTCGTCGGCATTGACGTGATCCGACCGCGGAGGCGCCAGATTCGGCGTGCGCGGGGCCGGTTGGGCAGCAGGGGGCGAAGCCGAATTCGGCGGCTGAGAATTCGCTGGCGCAGAATCGGAGGGCGTGGAATTGGCAGGAGCCGAATTAGAAGGCGCGGAACTTTGCGCCCATGCCCCGACGCTGCCCACCAGTAACAAAACAAAAAGCCAACTGCGCATAGTCTTATTTTACCGTCCTCTGTGCTGACTAAGCATGTTTACTCAAACCGGTTCACCCGAGCATGCTCACCCAAGCATGTTCATCCAAAAAGTTCACTCATACATGCGTCGCGAGGAACGCCTGCAGGCACTTGTTTGCGGTTGCCAGCTCGGGAAACTGGCTGCCTTCCTGTTCGACGAGGTAATACTCGATACCGCCGACACTCTCGGCGGCCTGGAAGATGCCTTTCCAGTCCGCCACACCTTCGCCAAACAACACTTTGTAGCTTTTAGCCGGGTCCGGCGACCAGTCCTTACAATGGATGGAGCGGATGCGCCCCGGGTTGGCTCGAATCCACGCTACCGGGTCGGCACCTCCTTCCAGACAGGTTCCCACGTCCAACTGCAGCATCACCGAGGGCTTCGTATTCTTGGCGAGAATGTCCATCGGACGCTGCCCGCCCAGAGACGCCCATTCGGCCTGGTGGTTGTGGTATCCCGGCTTCAGGCCGGAAGGTTCCAGGGTTTCAGCGGCCGCGTTCAGCTTGTCCGCAACCGCCTTCCAGCCGTCGATGCCAGTTTTCGGGTCCGTCCATGCGAGCACGACGTACTTGCAGCCGAGAATCAGGTTCAGGTCGCGGGCACGACTGATCTTGTCCGCCCCAAAATAATCTGCGTTGTTGTGGGTCGAGTAACAACGGATGCCCAGGTCGTCCATCAGCTTGCGCATCTGCTTGGCTTGGGCATCAGTCCACTCAAAGTATGGGGAGTAGAACTCGACCGCCTGATATCCCATCTGCGCGACCGCCCGCACCGTGCCCTCAGGATCCTGCTTGAGCGCGTCGCGGACGGAATAAAGTTCGAGGCCAACGGGAAATGAGCCCGACGCGCTCGCGCCCGATGCCATTCCACGGAAGGCCCAGGGCAACATGGCGGACAGCGCCAGAAACGACCGGCGGGAAAAAGAAGTGGGAGGCATGCCGTAATCTTACTCGCCACGACGGCTCCGGCCAAAACAGAGATTGGGACCGCCAACGAGGATTTCGAAATTTAATCCACTTGCAAACGAGAATGCAAGTTCCTCAGGATGCCAGGACTTTTGTAGGCTTCCAAACTCTCGCCCGTTCGCGTTTCGTAAAGCGAAGTCGTGCCTGTTCAATAGAACGCCGGGTTTTCAGCATGTCATACAAGGGTCTGTCCCGATTTTGTAACGGAGAAATTTCCCTGTCCGCCATCGACAAGGTTCCGATCTAGACTCACGCCCTCCAGTTGCGGTCGCTCCATCTTCGATAGTTGACGCGCCTCGCGGCGCGAGCTGCTTTCCCAAATGCTCACAGAAAGGGGTCTCCCATGAAATGGTTTCTTGTTGTTGTAGCTGTAATGTTGTTCCTGCCTCAGGCACATGCTTGCACCGTAAGCGTAACGCCGGCAACAACCACGCTTCAAACTAACCAAACCCAAACCTTGACCGCGGCTCTAAGTGGTTCCGGGTGCGGGACCACCACCATGTGGAATATTGTGAGCTGCACTACCAGTTGCGGCACTCTCACGAATAAGACGCGCAACGGAGCCACTTATAACGCTCCCACCACTGCACCTTCCGGTACTGTTACTTTAACCGTTACAGCCACGAACGGAAGCACCTGTACGAGTTGCGCGGGTATCACGATTAAAGTGCCTACTGGACTCACAGTCACCCCGGCGAATTCTTCAATCTACTTGGGGAACACGCAGACGATGAGCGCAACCGAAAATTTTAGCGATGGATCAACTCAGCCCAATGTGGCTGCCAGCTACACCAGTTCCAACACAACCGTAGCCACGGTCAGTGGAAGTACCGTCACCAGCGTGAACTTCAGCGCGCTTTCAGGACCCACCACCATTAGCGGTAGCTACACAGATCCACAGACTCTTGGCGCTGTGACAGGCAATACTTCCTTAAGCGTAACCACGGCAGTTCAGATCAATGCGCTTTCGGCAAATATATTGTCCGGTGACATGAGCGACTTCCGAACTACGGTCCTCGGAAACTCTTATGTATGGGGAGTCAATCCCACCATGAATTGGAACGTAGTAGAGACCTCTCAGGGCACCTACGATTTCACAGCCTTCGACTCGACTTTGGTCGGGAGCTCGGGCCTCTTTACGACGTTCCCCCCAAACAAGAAAATCAACATAATCGTGGCACCAGTCACTGGAGGATGTGCGATTGGAAACGGCTCCGGAAACCCGAATTGCGGAAACTCGTCAACTCCGAGTTACGTCCTCACTAATTTGGTGAATGCCGGCTACCCGCTGTTGAAATGCACCAGTTACCCGGGAAATGGTACCTCGGGAGCCACCACGAACGGAGGGTTTCCTCAGGTGTTCCAATCTCAGTTCTATACTCCGTATGAATCTTTCATCGCCGCTGTGCTCAAACATTATTCCAATGCCTGCGACAGCACCACCGGGCCGTGCACTGGAAATAACAGTGCCAACGGTCCAGCGCTTGCGCCCTATATTGGTTACATCCGCTTCGGACTTTCCGCCGGCGGCGAAGTCTTCCCTTTCTGCGCTTCGGGAAATTACACGGTTGATAGTGGATCGGACCAGTGGACCACCTACATCAACAGTATGGATCAGTCCATTGTCTCGTCCGAGGAGACTTATCAGTCCGACCAGGTGGCCCTTGGAGCCAACATCCAAATGATGACTTCGATCAACCAGAGTTACGGTCCCGTCGACTTCAACGTGGCCGATATAGAAGCTGACGATGCCGTTAGCGACAGTCATACTACGTCTCCGGTTGTGACCATGGGTTTTGGTAGCCAAGGACTGCAAAAGAGTGATGTTGCCAACTATGCCAGTGCCCCCAGTTGTACGGTTACGCCCATTTATTGTCCGTGCACGTCCGACTGGTGCACCAAGTTCAATCAATACACAGGAGACGTGCCGTTGGAGCTGCAGACCGTGCTCCTCAGTGATCCAACCGGAACCAATTCGAACTCGCAGACTGGTTCGCTCGCCACGCTGACGATCAATGGTTCCCAAGTCACTGGGTTAATTCCGTTTGCCACGAGTCTCCACACTAATATCCTGGAGCTTTACGCCTACGACATGCTCTATACGTTTGATTCCAACTACTGTAGCCTCTCTGGAGAAGTTCCGTACTTGTGCCCACTAGACAGCACGCTGGTGGCGGGCTACGTGTCGACCGTTGAAAATGCCGTGTCGGGCAACTAGATCAGCGCCGGGAACGGAAAAAACGAACACGCCAGTGCTGGCAGCTGCCAATACAGGGAGCGATCACCACCCGATCCGTTCGGTGGTCGCTCCCTTAGTTTTTGTACAATCCGCCCGCCGCAAACGGCAGAATTCGAAAGTGATCAAAATCATTTTAGGCAAAAGCAGGGATCGGCAGAGTCTCGTCACGCTGAAAGCAAAAAAAGCAGGCCGCTCAGGGGGAGGATCGAGCGGCCTGTTGGCGAAGTCCTCCGGGGAGGAGGGTAAACTTGTGGCGCGGCGGTTGAGCCGCGCCGAAATCCTGAGCGAAGCGAAGGATCTCTTACGAGTGCCTTCGCCCGCCCCTACATGGATGACGGATTGCCCTGGCCAGCGCCCGGCGCAGAGGCTGGCTGCGCGTTGTCGCCGACCGTATTCGTCATCAGGCGCACATCAACGCGGCGGTTATCGGCGCGGCCGGTGGACGTTTTGTTCGACTCCACAGGCTTGTCTTTGCCGAGCCCAATCACGTAGATCTTATGCGCGGGCACATTGTATTTCGAAGCAAGATACTGAATCACGGAATTGGCGCGGCGCTGGCTGAGATCGTAGTTATAGTCGGCCGGGCCCACCGAATCCGTTCCGCCCTCCAGCGCAATGATGTAGCCTTTGGTCGAGGCAATGCTAGCCGCAAGCTGATCGAGCGTGGCCTGCGCTGACGGCGTCAGGTTGTCTTTATTGAAGCCGAACTTCACCGAGGTCTCGGCCACGGCATGATAGTTGTCAAGGTTAGCGACTTCATTGGTCAGCACGCCCACGCGGCTGTTGGCGGCATCCGCCATCTGCTGGGCAGAGGTTGCTGTCTGTCCGGCGGTCTGCGCCTTCGCCTCGACGTCGGCGGTCTTCGAGTTAACCGCTGCAATGCCGGCCTGGGCCCGCGCGTCAACATCCTTGATGTCCTTCGTATTCTTGGCCGTAAGGTCGTCAAGTTCGTTGGTCTTGTTGATCAGTGGCGTCGTCTGCTGTTTTACGTAGTTCTTGCTGGCGCAGCCCACGGTGGCTACCATGCTGGCTGCCAGGCAAATCACCAACCCGGGAGTAAATAACGAGGTGCGGTTCATAGGGTGAGGCTCCTTGGTCTCTCTTTTAGGTAGCAGGTGGCGCCTTCCGGGTTGCCCCGCGCGCCCTGCTCTCAAATCTTGATGCCTGGGGAATGACAAGTTAATCGCTTACAAATCCCGCTTCTGCTTGTGCACGGCACATGCCAGTTTCCCAAACAGGGAACGTCTTGAATAAGTATATACGTTTTCAATGCCTTGCGGGGATTTGTGCGCCCCGCAAGAAACTGCACAGCCCGGGGAAAACACGCAAACCCACACAGGGAATGGAAATTTTATACGGTGGGTTCAATTCCCTCGCGGCGGGCAAAGAAGCGGAATGATCGACTAAGATTGATCTTTCCGTTAATGGATCTTCTCCAGAAAATTCGCACCATCCCCACCGAACCCGGCGTGTATCTCTACAAGAACGCCGGGGGCGAAGTCATCTATGTGGGCAAGGCGAAGAACCTGCGCAGCCGCGTGGCCAGCTATTTCCACGAAGGCCGCTGGGAAGACGCCAAGACCGGCACTCTGGTGCGCGAAGCGGTCGATGTGGACTACATTGTCGTCGCCAACAACAAAGAGGCGCTGGCGCTCGAGAACAATCTGATCAAGCAGCGCAAGCCGCGCTTCAACATACTGCTCCGCGACGACAAGACTTACCCTTATGTGAAATTGACGCTGGGCGAGCGCTGGCCGCGTGTCTACGTCACCCGCCGCTTGCGCAAGGACGGCAGCTGTTATTACGGCCCTTATTTCCCGGGCAATCTTGCGTACCGCATCGTCGACCTGATTCACCGCAATTTTCTGATTCCATCGTGTAAGGTCGACCTGACGCGCTTCCATCCGCGCCCCTGCCTGCAGTACTACATCAAGCGCTGCCTGGGCCCATGCGTGAAGGACTTGACTACGCCGGACGCTTACCAGGAAGCAGTGCGCGACGTGAAGCTGTTTCTCGAAGGGCGGCCGACGGACTTGAGCCGTTCTCTGCACGCGCGCATGGCGCAGGCCGCCGCCGCGCAAGAGTACGAGCGCGCCGCCAGATATCGCGACTTGATTTCAACCGTCGAGCAGTTGCAGGAACGCCAGCGCCTCGCCGCAGCTGAGGGCGACGACGCCGACGTTTTCGGCTATCACTACGAGAATGGCATGGTGGCGGTGAACCTGTTCCACATGCGCGCCGGAAAGATGGTCGACCGCCGCGAGTTCTTCTGGGAGGATCTGCCGGAGCTCGCATCGATAGAAGTTGATTCCATTGACGAGGTGGGCACAAATCATGTGGGGACGGCCGCCCTCGGCGGTCCGGGCGAGCAAAGCTCGCCAGCGCACTTAGCCGGCAGCGTTACCGACCCTTCCCCGGCTTGTCATCCTGAGCGAAGCGAAGGACCTATGCAATTCGTCGGCAGCGCCGGAGCCTCCGACAAGTCCATAGATCCTTCGGCCCGCACAGAACGCGGTCCTCAGGATGACAATGCCGCTTTTCACCCCGGCGAGTTTTTCTCCGCGCTGCTGAAGCAACTCTACATCGGCCAGCCTTACATCCCGCGCAACCTCTACGTTCCCGTCGATTTCGAGGACCGTGAAACTTTGGAGGACTTGCTCTCCGAGCAAGGGGCCAGTGTTCGCCCCGCACGCGTCCACATTCTCGTTCCGCAGCGCGGCGACAAGCGCTCGCTCATTGACCTTGCGGGCAACAATGCGAAGCAGTCCTACGACCAGCGCTTTCGCGTGCTCAAACCGAACGCGCGCAAGATTCAGGAAGAACTGCAGGACGTGCTCACTCTGCCGGAATTGCCCAAGCGCATCGAGTGCTTCGACATCTCGCATATCCAGGGAGCGGAGACCGTCGCTTCCATGGTTGTATGGGAAGACGGCAAAATGAAAAAGTCAGACTACCGCAAGTTCATCATCCGCACCGTAGAAGGTGTGGACGATTTCGCTTCGATGCGCGAGGTAGTCACACGCCGGTACAAGCGCTTGCAAGAAGAAAAGAAACCGATGCCCAGTCTGGTGCTGATCGACGGCGGCCTCGGACAACTGCACGCCGCGGCCGAAGCGCTGGATTCGCTGGAAATCATCAACCAGCCGCTAGCTGCCATCGCCAAGCGCGAAGAAATCTTATACGTCTACGGTCAGGAAAAAGATCCGATCGCGCTCGACCATCACTCGCCGGTGCTGCATCTGATTCAGCTCATTCGCGATGAGGCTCACCGCTTCGCCGTGACTTTCCATCGCAAGCGCCGCCAAATCCGCGACCGCTCCACAGAACTGCTGGAAATCCCCGGCGTCGGCGCCAGCACGACGCGGCGGCTGCTCGAACATTTCGGTAGTGTGCAGGCAGTCAAACAAGCCGATCCGGCGGCGCTGTCGGCGGTCGTCACCAGGACGCAAGCCGATGCGATTAGAAATCACTTTCGGAAGTAGCCCACGCAGTTAGGAAGCGAGATTTCGGCAGTCTGGACTCGGCGACTAGCTTGGTGAAAGAGCGGCGGACAAGCGCCTCATCGCGACCGCCCAAAATGAAACATGCGTGTGACATATAGGCGAAGGAATGGACTCCAGCGGCGTGAAGCTCCTGGACCTTATGCTTCATGCTAAGACGCTCTTTACCCCGGGGAAGGCTCTGGTCAAAGACAAGAGTTAGGGCATTGGGACGATCTTCACTCAGGCGCACGAACTCATGTGCAAATAAGTATTTTTCCCTCGGGGCGCGTAGGTGTTCGTCCGACAATTTGAAGCCAATATCAGGATCTAGGAATAGATGTTCACATCTTGAGGCGCACAAAAGGTAGGATTCACGGTCAGTGTTTGTAGTGAGCACTTCATCGCAAATCATACGCGCCCCCAGAAAACGCTCGAACGCTCTGATCTGCTCAGCAGTCGCTGACTCAGTGAGCATCGGATGTACAGACCAATCTCCAAACGGTCCGAGCCACCGGATCAGCGATTGCTTCACGATGTCGTACGAATCCCCGAAATATTGCATGTGCATTGATTCGCCTCCAATGGTCGCCCCTTGACACCCTCGGCGTTAGGGTTTGGGGTTAGGGGACGTATTCCCCATGTCGAGCACGACCTTCCAGCTTCCGTCCTTCTGCAGCTTCCAGATGCTGGTGTACTTGCCGTATTCAACCGCCGGTTTGCCGTCTTTATTTTTCGAGTGGAACTCGTAGGTGCCGTACGTGTAGCCGAGATCGCCCGAAGCCGAGATGTCGGCGCCGACTGGTGTCCAGAGGAGTTGATTGCTTTTGTCGTCGAGAAAGCCCATCCCCTTGGCAATCTCCATTTTGCCCTGGATCAACGGCCCGCCGTTCGGGACCTCCACGGAATCGTCGGCGTAGTACGACATGTATCCCTGCGAGCCTTTTTCGGCTGCGGCTTTCATGAACTTGCCTTCGAGTTGCTTGAGCGTTTCAGCCGTCGCCTTCGGCGATGCTGACACGGCGGGACGGGCTATAGGCAGCACAATCGCAGCCACCAGAAACGTGAACACTAGAACCATAAGAAATGATTTCATGAGCTCCTCCATGGAATGAGGCTTGATGACGGCGCCATTTTACTCCGGCGGCGGGTTACGTGGTTCAGGCTTCCCGATTCGTTTTGCCGCGAGCAGCCAGCCAGGCTACGCAACCGATCATTCCGCACCAGCCCAGTGCTCGCACTACCGCTGCGATTTGCGTGTCGTGGTCGAGGACGCCGAGGCTGGAGAATATCCTGAAGAAATCATGTTCCACAAAATCCGGATCGCCGGTCGTGACCAGCGGAAGAACCTGGGCGCGAGCATCGGCCATATAGGTCGCGGTATACAGCCAATTTTCGAAGAAGAAGAACAGGCAGAAAACGAAGCCAGTGGTCTGCCGCTCGGTAAAGAAATATACGGCCAACAGAAACGGCACCAGCCACTGCAACAGCGTGCCTCCCCAAAGACAGAGCGTGGGGCCGAACCAGTAGAAGAGATTGTGTCCGCCTTCGTGCACGACCAGGTTGGCGCTGTCGATGAAAAGAAATCCGCCATGGGCGGAAAAAGCGTAGGCCAGGAACGCTACATAAAAGATCAGCCACGCCGCCAACGCCGGGCGGGAGACGGGCTTCCAGGGTTGGCCTGGAATCAGGTCGTCGAGAAGCGATTGAAGCATTTCGAACATGGCGGCGACTGAAGGAATTCTATGGCGAAGGATTTGCGCGGTGCAGGTTACTAACGTGCGCACATCCAGTCCTGAGAATGACTAGGGCGTATGGCCATCGCGGGAACGGAACGTTTCTTGCTAAAGTGATCTGGTGCGCCAGATCACTACGAGCAAGCAGTTTCGGAGCGCTTATGAAGATTCGGCAATGGATTACGGCAATTGCGCTGCTTCTGCTCTTGGCCGCGGCCATCGCGGGCCTGGTGTGGACGCGGGCTTTGCCGGCCGTGAACGAAGAAGCGACTGCGACGCCGGGCAACAAATTACCGGGACTCGCGCCACCGGTAACACCGCGCTCGCTCATAGACCAGCGTCCTCTGCAGACCGCGAAGCGCATGGGGACGCTTGCGGCCACGCCGGAAGAACAGGCGCTGGCCCATCAGGCGGAAAAACTCGGAGACCACGAAGTCGATCTCTCGTTTCTGGACGCGTTGCGCACCGCGGAAGAAAACCCTCCGCCGCTCTCGCCGGAAGCCCGCCAGATTGCCGATCGTAAGAACAAAGCGGAGCTGACTCTCAAAGATGATCAGGAAGGCATTGCGCTGCTGACGAAAAAACTGGCAGCGGCACCTGAAGCCAAGAAAGACAACCTGCAGGACCAGATCGACGTCGCCAAGGCGCAGATGGATCTGGATCAGAACGAGTTCGACGATGCATCGGAGGGACTGGAGCGGGCCGGCGGCGATGCGGAATCGAAGATCAAGCGCCTGCAGGCCGAGCATGAAGCCGGCGAGCACGGAGCCGAGACTCCGTTGGGCGCGGCGGTCAATCCCCACGAGCAGGACTACCAGACGCACACTCTGCTGGCCGTTTTCCGGGCATGGCAGGCCCTGCGCGAGAAAAAAGTCGAGTTGCAGGCAGCGCGGGAAGAGAGCAAGGCCAAGCAAGTTCGGCTCAGTCAGCGGCACAATACCCTGACCGCGCAGGTCGAGAAGGACAAGGAAAATCGCGAGGCGGCCAAGCAGCAGGCCAAGGGATTCGCCAAGGGCAGCAACGCGACGAGCCGGGAAGACTCAAAGGCGGCGGCGAAGACGGCCGTCGATTCCCTGAAGCAATACACCCGCGATCAAAAAAATCTCGCCGACCTGGGCAAGCGTATGCAGGACGAGCAGGATCTGACCGAGACTTACACAAGTTGGATCGCGCTGATCGAGACTCGCGAGCGTGCGGCGCTGCATAACCTGATTGAGTCGTTGCTCTGGATTCTGCTGGTCGTGTTCGCTGTCTATCTGGCCGACCGTCTGATTGAGCATTTGTTCACTGGCATGACCGCGGAGAACAAGCGGATTGACACGCTGCGGGCGGTGGTGAAATTCGCGGCGCAGGCGGTGGGCGCCATCGCGATCGCCTTCATTATTTTTGGCATGCCCACACAAACCACCACGGTTCTCGGCCTGGCCGGCGCCGGGCTCACCGTCGCCATGAAAGATTTCATTGTCGCGTTCTTTGGATGGTTCGTTCTGATGGGGCGCAACGGCATCCGGGTCGGCGACTGGGTGGAAATCGACGGCGTGGGCGGAGAAGTCGTCGAGGTGGGATTGCTAAAGACGGTCCTGCTCGAAACCGGCAGTTGGGCCGACTCCGGCCACCCCACGGGCCGGCGCGTTTCCTTCGTGAACAGCTTCGCCATCGAAGGTCATTTCTTCAACTTCACGACTTCGGGGCAATGGATGTGGGATGAGTTGCAGGTCCTGGTTCCGCCGACGCAGGATCCGTATCCCATCATTGACGGCATTCAAAAGCTGGTGGAAAAGGAAACCGAGGCCAACGCCAGCAGCGCCGAAGCCGAATGGCAGCAGGCCTCGGCGCGCTACCGGGTGAAGTCATTGTCCGCGGTGCCGGGAATCAACGTACGTCCAACGGCGGCTGGGGTTGAGGTGCACGTCCGCTACATCACGCGCGCCTACGAGCGGCACGAGGCGCGCAAACGGCTATATGAGGCCGTCGTGGAAATGATGCACGGGAAGCGGGAGACGGTGAAGCAGGCCTCTTAGCTTCTGGCTCCTAACTCCTGGCCCTTAGCTCTTGGCTATGTCCAGCAAAGAAGAACTTGGCACCCTCATTGTCACCGGAGCCAGTCGCGGAATCGGCGCCGCGGTCGCCACGCTTGCGGGCGAACGCGGCTATGCCGTCGCGGTCAACTTCGCTACCAGCGAGGGCGAAGCTAAGAGAGTCGTCGAAAGAATCGAGGCGGCCGGCGGGCGCGCTGTCGCGATTCAAGCGGATGTCTCGCGGGAAGAAGAGATCGTGCGCATGTTCAGGACGGCTGAGCGCGACTTAGGGCCGATCAAGGCCCTCGTAAACAATGCAGGGATCACCGGCGGCTTCGCGCGCGTGGAAGAAGTTTCGAGCGCGGCCCTAGCCACTGTTTTTGCCGTCAACGTCAGCGGGACAATCCTGTGCTCCCGCGAGGCAGTGCGGCGCATGTCGACGCGGCGGGGCGGATCTGGCGGTGCCATTGTGAACATTTCCTCGCTCGCGGCCCACACCGGATCAGCGGGTGAGTGGGTTCATTACGCGGCGTCGAAGGGCGCGATCGACAGCTTCACTATCGGGCTGGCACGGGAAGTGGCAACGGAAGGCATCCGGGTAAATGCGGTGGCTCCGGGGCTAGTTGACACCGGCCTGCACGCCGCCAACGGCGATCCAGGCCGTCTGCAGCGCCTGATGGGAACCGTACCCATGGCGAGGCCGGGCTTGCCGCGCGAAGTAGCGGAGGGCGTGCTGTGGCTGCTGTCGCCCGCGGCTTCGTACGCGACTGGCGCGATTCTGCAGATTGGCGGCGGGCGGTGAGGCAAAGTCTACTTTCTAGCTTCCAGTCGTTCTCTCAAGTAAGTCTTAATCTTTTCCAGCAGGCACGAGCGGTACAGCACATCGCGCAGTTGTGCGGGTGCAAGTAATCCACGGTGTTTCGCGCCGGTCGTTTCATGATCAACCCGTTACTATCGCGAGACCGCAGCCACATGTCGGGCTCGCTCTCCGGTTAAACTGATGTGGGGTTGAGCTGTTTGCTGAAAAATCGGTTTCGTCGCCTCCGGGGCTAAGGCCCTTACTGAAAAGAAAGGAATATCACAGCGCGCGAAGCGCTGCGGAGCCCAAAGTCCGAGTTGGTTAGCAAACTGTGAAGGTGACCACTGAAGCCTGCTTGACGCTCGGCGAGAGGGCCGAACCATAATGCCTGTGCACGAAGAACTGCTCAAGGAGTTCCAGGATTTTGCGAAAAGCGCTCCCACGGCCCAGTCCGTCATGGAGCTTATCTCCCGGCGAGTACATGAAAAGATGACGCGCTACAACTGGGTTGGCTTTTATCTCGTCGACCCTGCGGACTCCGGTGTCCTGCTGATTGGATCTTTCGCGGGGAGTTTTACGCCCAACGCCCGCATTCCTCTCAATAGCGGGCTCTGCGGCGCGGCGGCCCGCAGCGGCCAGACCATAATGGTGCACGATGTCACCAAAGATCCGCGCTATCTTGCGGGATCGCCCCTGGTGAAGGGTGAAATCGTGGTCCCCATCTTCGCGAAGGGCAAGCTCGAAGCGGAACTCGATATTGAGAGCTATTTCACCAACGCGTTCACTGAACCGGACCAGGTCTTTATCGAAGCCTGTGCTGCCGTAGTCGCAAAGTACATGGGGAAGGGCTAGTCCGAGAGGAAGCTGCCCCGCGAAGGCCTCGCTTCGTTTTAAATAGATTCGACAGAAATAGAAATGATTTGCGTTCCGCGATGAGAAGTGTAATCTTCCCGACGGAGAACAGCCGTGTGTTTTTCAGCGACAGCGAACTTTGTGGGCAGCGGGGTTCTGGGCGCGGTAGGCGTTGTCACTTTGACTAGGGTGAAGCACCGGCGCGAACTGCTGTTCGCGACGCTGCCCACGCTCTTCGCCATTCATCAGTTTATTGAAGGCTTCGTCTGGCTGGGGCTGGATGGGATTCTCTCGCCCGCGGTGGCGCATGATATGGGCGCTGCGTTCATGCTCTATGCGCAGGGGCTGCTGCCTTTCCTGCTGCCGCTTAGCGTGATGTTGTTCGAACCGACCGCAGCCAGCCGCCGGCGGATGCTGCCGTTTCTGGTGATCGGCGGAGCCACCACGCTCTATATCTTGTGGGCGCTGACCGCTTTCCCGTTGGAACTGTTCGTCAGAGGAAACAGCATCGTGTACATCAATCAAGCCACCAACAATACGGCAGTGGGGTTGCTCTATGTGATTGCCACCTGTGGCTCGCTGTTTTTCTCGAAGATCAGGATGATGGTGCTGTTCGGCGCGGCCAATTTGGTAATACTGCTGACAGTTATGGCAGTTAAGCGCTACGCGTTCACGTCGCTATGGTGTGCGTACGCCGCAGTCGCGAGCGTGATCATTCTGGCCTATTTCTGGAAAAGCCACGCAACCCGTCCGTTTGCCTACGCGTAGCAGTCATTTTCGCGTAGAAATCATTCCGCAGTCTCTCGCAACGCGATTCTGCGCGGATCTTCGAAAAGACGCGCTGCGACTGCGCCGAAGATGAAGCCGCCGATGTGGGCCAGGTACGCTACCCCTCCGCCTTGCACCTGGGCGACCGAGCCGGCACTGACGAGTTGCGTGAGAAACCAAAACCCGATCAGCAGCGCGGCCGGAATGAATGTGACCTTCACAAAGATAAAGATAAGTAGAATCGAGCGAATGCGGTCGTGCGGATAGGTCACGATAAAGGCGCCCATCACCGCTGCAATGGCTCCGCTGGCACCCAGGTTGGGCACGGTGGAATGCGGGCTGGCCGCGACCTGGGCGAGCATGGCCACCAGTCCGCCCACAAGATAGAAAACCAAATACCGTCCCCGGCCCATTGCGTCTTCGATTTCCGGAGCGAAGGCCCACAGGAAGATCATGTTTCCGATGATGTGCGACCAACTGGCGTGCATGAACATCGCAGTCAGAATCGTGATCCAGTGATGGCCGGAAAAAATCTGCGCGGGAATCGCCGACCACGTGGTCACAAACGCCTCACCACCCATCAGCTCACGCACGAAAACGAAACAATTCACCAGGATGATCAGGATGGTGACGACAGGGACGCGCGTCGGACGGCGCGTTACGTCGCCTAACGGGATCATGCCTCCCATTCAGTCTTCCTCCGTTCTTCGCTCAACAGGATAAGGTTCAACGGGACAAGCGTGGGCTTTCCTTGGGCGCTTCGTGGAGCACCGAGCCCGCGACTGAACAATGAACTACCAAACAATGAATTAATGGAACGCTAGGCCGCAGCTGTCGTCGCCTTGCGCACCGCCAATGACATCATGACGCGCGATGCTCCGCTGAATATCATGCTCACGCCGACCAGGGTGCCGATCGCCCAGCCAGCACTCGACGGCCACTGCATGTAGATCATCACCCCCAACAGCAGGGTAACGATGCCGTCGATCAGCAGCCAGCTCGAACCACCCAGAGAGCGCAGATTGAAAAACAGGATGATCTCCAGGATGCCTTCGATCTCGAAAAGCACAGCCAGCACTAAGGTAAGCGAAGCCACGCCCAGTACTGGATGCATGATCAGGTAGGCACCGAAGAACAGATAGGCGAGCCCCACCAAGACCTTCCAGATCATGCTGCCCGCTCCGTGTGTACGAACTCCGAGCATCACGTGAACGACGCCGGCCAATACGATGAGCCAGGCAATGAGAATGTTGACGGCCACGGCGGCGAGAAACGGCGAACCGATCGCAACCATGCCGAAGATGATGAGCAGAACACCCCACAGAATTGACAACGTCGAAGCCTGCCGCGCGATGTCGGCCGGACTATGCTGTGTCATGTAGACCTCCTGGGAAGGCGGAGCCATCCTATCGCAAAAAGTGAATTGGTAGAAGCTCACAAAAATGAAGCGCTCAAAATAAAGCTCACAAAATGGTGCTCGCAAAATTGTGGTGCTCTGGTTGTATCCTCTATGCGGCCTCGTCAGATACACTGACCAACGACCTATGACGAGCCAATTGTTCCGGCCCACCCTGATTTCCCCAGCTCTCTACTTCCTCATCCTCACTGCCGCCCCACTCGCCGCGGCCCAGAACCCGCAGCCCAAGAATGCGCCCGTTCCGTTCATGGCGCCACCGCCGGCGTCGCAAGCTGAGCACGACAACTTCCCTCCGCAGTTGCTCGATGAACTTTCCACCATCAAGACGGCCGCGCTCTCCGACGACTACGCCTATCGCCAGGTCACCCACTTAACCGAGAACATCGGCCCGCGCATCAGCGGGTCTCCGCAGGCCCAGGCTGCAGTGGACTACGTCGCCGCCGAATTGCGCCAACTCGGGTTAGAGGTTCATCTCGAGGAAGTCAAAGTTCCGCATTGGGTGCGCGGAGCCGAAACCGCGGAACTGACCGAGTACGCCGGTCAGGCCGCCGGCACTACGCAGAAAGTCGTGCTCACGGCGTTAGGTGGAAGCTCATCGACGCCGGCCGAGGGCATTACGAGCGAAGTGGTCGTGGTCAACAATTTCGACGAACTGAAGGCGCTGGGCCACGACAAAGTCGCCGGCAAGATTGTCCTGTTCAACGAAATTTTCGACAAGCAGAAAGCCGCGGCCGGCATGGCCTTCATGGCTTACGAAGAAGCTGTGCGCTATCGCGGAGCCGGTCCTCGTGCGGCGGCTGAACTGGGAGCGGTGGCCGCTCTGGTCCGCTCGGTCGGTGGCGCTGACTTCCGCCTGCCCCACACTGGTTTCAGCTTTCCCGCGGGAATTCCCGCTGGCGCTGTCACCGCGGAAGATGCCGGCCTGATCGCCCATCTTTCCATGCAAGGCAAAGTCCGCATGCACCTTACTCTGACACCCCAGAAGCTGCCTGACGCCACCAGCTACAACGTCATCGCCGATCTGAAGGGTAGCGAACATCCCGAGCAAATCGTAGTTGTCTCGGGACACCTTGACTCCTGGGACCTCGGCACGGGCGCCATCGATGACGGCGCTGGAGTGGTGGTGGCCATGGAAGCCGCCGAGATTCTGCAGAAGCTGCACCTGCGTCCCAGGCGCACGCTGCGCGTGATTGCCTGGATGGACGAAGAGAACGGCGGCTCAGGCAGCCAGATCTACACGAAAGATCATTCCGCCGAATTCGTGAACCACGTGGCCGTAATCGAAAGCGATTCCGGCGCGGCCCACCCCCTCGGCTTCGAAGTCAAGATGACTCCGCACGCCGCCGAACTGCTGCGCCCCGTGCTCGAAATTCTGCAAAGCTTCGGAGCCAATGCACTGCAGCCGAGCAGCTATCCGCCTGGAGCCGACATCGCCGCCATGTCAGAATCCGGCGTGCCCGCGCTCGGCCTGCTGCAGGACGGCCGCACCTACTTCAATTACCATCACACCGCCGCCGACACGCTGGACAAAATTGTTCCCGCCGAGTTGCGCGAAAACGCCGCCGCGATGGCCGTGATGGCATACGCTCTGGCTAGCATGAAAGATCCGCTGCCGCGATAACCTCCGCAGGCCGTGCGCCAATTTTTGCAGCCCCTGCCCCTGTTGACGCATCTTAATTTGCGCGCTTATTATCTTCGTTTGGCCTTTTCGCCACGGACGCCTCCGTAACGAGGCGTCCGAAGAGTTTGATGCGGATGATTTTGAGACCCGAGCTGAAGTGACTTATGGATAAGAAGAAGCTGGAAGCATTCAAGAAGCGTTTAGAGACCCGGCAACAGGACTTGCGCCGCACCGTAAACCGGAATCAGGCCGACGGCCGCTCCGCCGACGAAGATACCGCGCAGGACGTCGCCGACCGCGCCGCCAGTTCCTACACCAAAGAATTCCTGTTTAGCCAGAGCAACAACGACCGCCAGACTCTGCAGATGGTCGACAAGGCCCTCGCCCGCATTCGCGAAGGCAGCTTCGGCGAATGCATCCACTGCGGCAAAGAAATCAACGCCAAGCGCCTTGAAGCCGTCCCTTGGACGCGCCACTGCATCGAATGCCAGGAAAAGCTGGAGCAGGGATTGCTGGAAGAAGCTCCGCGCTGAATTTCGTGGTCGCCGCTCTAAAGAGTTTTGTAGCTAGCAGAACGCCGCCGAGAAATCGGCGGCCTTCGTGTTTTAGCGGACGCGAAAAACAAGCCCTGTCATCCTGAGCGAAGCGAAGGACCTATGTAACCTGCCGGCAGCGCTGATGCCGCCAGCAGAGTTGCATGGGTCCTTCGCTTCGCTCAGGATGACACTTCATATTTAGTTCCCTGGTGTCTTCACTTCTTCCACCGCCGCCGCTCCCGGCATCAAATTCTTCAGCGGAGCCTTCCGCAGCTCTTCCAGTTCCGGATGCGGCAGCGGCTTGCGCGGCAGCATCTGGTCGCGCATCGCCGTGTTGTAGACGAAGATTGCTTCCACCACGGCCGCCTGAGCCAGATCTTCGGGCTGCAACCGTTCGTACACGTCCATGTTGGAGTGGTGCGTGCGGGCTCCATAGTCCAGTTGATCTTGAATGAACTGGAATCCCGGCACGCCCACCGAGTCGAATGCCTCGTGATCGGTGCCCCCGGTGTTGCGCATGGTAATCGTGCTCACTCCCAGATCGCTTAACGGCGCCATCCACTGCTGAAAGATGGGGCCGACCGCGGCATTTTCCTGCAAGTAAATGCCGCGAACTTTTCCTGTGCCGTTGTCCAGATTGAAATATCCGGAAATTTTCTGCTGCTCCGGCTTTAACTCAACCGGCCCCGCGGGCTTGCGCAGAAAGTCCGGCAGCTTCACCTGGTCGGGCGCGGTTGAAAGCGGCACGTATCCGAAATGCTGCTTGACATATCCGTACGACCCAAATTCTCCTTCTTCTTCGCCCGTCCACAAACCCACGCGAATAGTGCGCCGCGGCTGCACGTGCAACGCGTTCAGAATACGCATTACCTCCATCGCGACAATCGTTCCCGCCCCATTATCGGTCGCGCCGGTGCCAGACGCCCACGAGTCCAGATGTCCGCCCACCATCACCACCTCATCTTTTAGCTTAGGATCGGTGCCGGGAATTTCGGCGATGGTGTCGAAGCCGTGCTCGTGATCGCCGGTGAATTCCGTTTCCACATCCATCTCGACCGAAACGGGCACGTTCGCCTTCAGCAGCCGGTACACGCGGCCGTAATTTTCAATCGCCGTCACTACAATCGGAAGCGGTTCGGCATGTTCCCGCTGATACGTGAACCAGCCCATGCCCGATCCTCCGTCGTCAAAGATCGTTCCGCCCGACCCGCCATTGTTGCGCCCATCGCGGCTCGGCACCACGACCCCTGAAGCATGCTCGGCGGCGAAGAACGCTCCCGCCTTCTCGCGGAATTCCAGCCGCTTGATAAACGTCGCGAAGAAATCCTCCTGCGCTCCGATGTGCACCGGATATTCGGTGAGCGTCTTCAGATTGGCATCGTCCCGGCGCTCGAACAGTGGCTTGTCGACCGGCTTCACCTCGCGCATCTCGCCGAAGAAAACGATCTTGCCCTCCAGCTTGCCTTTGTACTTTTCCAGATCCTTCTCATCCTTCGCGTCCACCCAAATCGCCCGCCCGTTGACCGGGCCGTGGCTCGACGCCGACCAAGGCAGCGCCTGCGCAATGAACACGGCGGTGTCTGGCGCCGACATCCGAACCCAGGTGTTCAGTTGCCGCCAGCCCATGCCAAACTCGCCCCAGTCTTCGAGGTGGGCGTTGCTGCATCCCATGGCTGCAAGCTGGTCGCGCGTCCACTCATTGGCGCGCTTCAGGTTGGGTGAACCAGTCAGCCGCGGTCCGATCCCATCGGCCAAGGCCGAGCCAAATTCCATCACGTGCGAGTGCGAAAGCCCCTCCTCGCGGATGCGCTGGTACATCGTGAAGTCCAGAGTCTCGGTCGCAGGCTGCGGCAGTTCGTAAGAAGGCTTCGTGGCTTCGTCGGCCTTCGTGTCTTTGGATTTCTTCTCCGCTGCCGACGCGGAAATGCTGAAGCACAGCAGAACAGCAAAAGTTGGGAACAGCAATTTATGTGATGGCATTTCTTGGCTCTCCCTCAGAACAGAATGCGCAGACTAGCAGAAAGGACTGGCATTGTTAAAGATGAAATCGCCGTGTGCATTCGATATGCATGAAAGAGACTCGTTTTGACAGATGTCTTCTGTCTAGTCTTGTATAAGCGATGCCACGCGAAATCAAGAACTTAACCAGTCCCGCTATATCTGAATTCTCGACCTGCGCTTTTGACGCCCCGATTTTCCCCTGCTAAACTGCTAGTTTGTCTTAATAATTCAACCAGCCCGCCGTTATTACCAGAAGGGAAGTCCGTGCGCGCAGAAACCCGCCATCAACTCAAGCAGGATGCCTTCAGCCGTGTCACCATTGACGCCGCCGAGAAAACGGCCCATTGGACGGTCGAACATCGTTCGACTGTAACTATCTCTATCGTAGCCATCGCCGTCGTTCTGGCCGCCGTGATTGGCGGATGGTATTACCTGACTGCGCAGGACGAAAAAGCCAGCCTCGACCTCGCGGTCGCTGTGCGCACCATGAGCACGCAGTTGCGTCCGGCGGGCGCGCCCGAACAGCCCGATTTTCCGACTTTCACTTCCGCCAAAGAGCGCGCGCAGGCCGCGCAGAAACAGTTTCAGGCGATCGTCGATAAATATCCCCACACCCGCACCGCCGATATGGCGCATTATTTTCTCGGAGTGACTGCGGCGAACTTGTCCGACAATGCCGCTGCCGAACGCAATTTCAAGGAAGTGGCTTCCGTCGGCAACCGCGAGGTTGGGTCCGTCGCCAAGTCGGCCCTGGCCTCGCTCTACGCCCAGACCAACCGCGTGAAAGAAGCCGTCGCGCTTTGCCAGGAACTCATCAACAAGCCGACCGCGTCGGTCAGCAAGGTTGCCGCGCAGTTGCAGCTGGCCGAGATATACCAGAACTCCAATCAACCGCTCGACGCCAAGCGGCTCTACGAGCAGGTCAAGAAAGAAAATCCCAGCACCGAAGCCGGACAGATCGCGACGGAGAAGTTGTCCGTACTGAAATAGAAGCCGGGCTCCCGCCATTTCCCTTTTCCCGCAGGTTGAGTACCATGTTGTCCAGTTTCCAAAATCTACCACTGGACCTACATGGCAGACATCACTCTCCGCGTCAACGGCAGTGAAAGAAAAGTCAACGTCTCTCCGGAGACGCCTCTCCTCTGGGTTCTCCGCGATACGCTCGAACTCACCGGAACGAAATTCGGATGCGGCGCCGGGTTGTGCGGCGCCTGCACGGTCCACGTCGAAGGCAATCCGGTTCGCTCCTGCTCGACCCCGGTTTCGCAGGTCACGGGCAAGAGCATCACGACGATCGAGGGCCTTTCCGCGAACGGCCTGCACATTTTGCAGCAAGCCTGGATCGCGGGAGAAGTCCCGCAATGCGGCTATTGCCAGACCGGACAGATCATGTCCGCGGCAGCGCTGCTCGCGAAGACGCCCCAGCCAACCGACGATCAGATTACGCAGGCGATGAATGGCAACCTCTGCCGCTGCGGGACGTATGAGCGGATTCGCAAAGCAATCCATCGCGCTGCGGGGAGCGCTGCCGGAAAAGTTCTCCCGAATGGGGGCGCACAATGAGCCCACTTTCCCGCCGCGAATTTGTGGCCGCCGGAATCGCCGCCGGAGCCGGCCTGGTCATCGGCTTCTACCTGCCACACAAATCCGGTTCGCAGCAAGAATTTTTCTCGCCGAACGCATATCTGCGCATTACCCCCGACAACAAAACTACGATCGTGGTGGCCCGCTCCGAGATGGGGCAGGGCGTACGCACCGCGCTACCCATGATTCTCGCCGAGGAACTGGAGGCCGACTGGAAGCAGATCGAAATCGAGCAGGCCGGAGCCAGTACCCTGTTCGGCGATCAGGGTACGGGAGGAAGCGCTAGCATCCACTCGACTTGGGATCCGATGCGCAAGGCCGGTGCTGCGGCGCGCGAGATGCTGATCTCGGCCGCGGCTTTGACGTGGAACGTTCCGCGTTCTACGTGCACGGCCGAGAAGAGTCGCATCAAGCACGCTGCAACCAACCGAAGTTTGAGTTATGGCGAACTCGTCGGCAAGGCTTCCACGTTACCGATTCCAACTGACGTACCGTTGAAGCAGAGTAAAGACTACAAAATTGTTGGGCAGCGCCTGCCGCGAGTTGACTCGCCGTCCAAGGTGACGGGCGAAGCGATTTTCGGCATCGACTTTCGCATGCCCGGGATGAAATTTGCGGTTTTGTCACGCTGCCCTACGATTGGCGGAAAAGTGTCGGGCCTCGACGACAAGGACTCGAAGAAGATTCCCGGCGTGACGTACCTCGGCAAGATCGGCGATTCAGCCGTCGCCGTGGTTGCCGACAGCGTCTGGGGCGCGATGGAAGGCCGCCGCGTGCTCAACGTCACGTGGGACGATGGCCCGAATAAAGACCTGAATACCGCGGCCGTCATGACGTCGTTGAAGCAGGGCGCGTCGAAGAAAGGTGTGAGTTTGTACTCGGCCGGCGATGCCGCCAAAGCTTCAGGGCGGCGCATCTCCGCCGAATACACTTTGCCGTTCATGGCGCATGCGCCCATGGAGCCGGGCAATTGCACGGCGCACTATCAGGGCACGAAGTGCGAACTGTGGGCGCCAACGCAAGTTCCGCAAGATTGCCGCGACTTTGTGGCGACAGCCGTAGGTCTTGATCCCGATCAAGTCAAAGTCAACGTCACGCTGATGGGCGGAGGATTTGGCCGTCGCCTGGAGCACGACTATGCGGTGGAAGCCGCGCTGGTGTCGAAGGCGATCAGCGCTCCGGTGAAAGTGATTTGGACACGCGAAGATGACATGAGGTCGTCCACTTATCGCCCGGTGAGCCTGCATCAACTCAGCGCGATGCTGGACGGATCCGGTTTTCCGGTCGCGCTTACGCATCGCCTTATCGCCCCGTCGATCAGCGGACAGAAGGGACAGCCGGGTCCGAATGGAGTCGATCCCGATCTGCCCGACGAAGCTGGACCGGTCTATGGAATTCCCAATTATTCACTCGAGTACGTGATGACCGAGACTCCGGTGCCGCTCGGCTGGATGCGGTCGGTTTACGCGCTGCAAGCCGCGTTTGCGCTGGAAAGTTTCATCGACGAACTGGCGGTGGCAGCAGGGAAAGATCCGCTGCAATACCGGCTGAAACTTCTGGCGAAAGATCAGGACTTGACGTACTTCTCGACGACCTGGAAAACTGCCCGCATGCGCGGCGTGCTGCAACTGGCGGCGGAGAAAGCGGGATGGGACAAGCCGCTTCCTGCAGGGCGCTACCGCGGGACGGCCTGCTTCGGATGCTTCGCTTCCTACATGGCGGAAGTGGTCGAGATCACCATGGAGAACGATCAGCCGCGCGTGCATCGTGTGGTCGCGGTTGTCGACTGCGGACAGGTCGTGAATCCGAGCATTCTGGAGCAGCAGATCCAGGGCGGCATCGTCTACGGACTCGCCAACGCCCTACGCGCGAAGATCACGATTGAGAAAGGCCGGGTAGTGCAGGGCAACTTTGACGATTACTCGCCGCTGCGGATGAACGAAACGCCGACGGTAGAGGTTTACGCCATTCCAAGCACCGAATTTCCGACAGGGATCGGCGAGCCGTCAGTGCCGCCCCTCGCTCCCGCGCTTTGCAACGCAATTTACGCGGCAACGAAAAAGAGAATTCGCGCGCTGCCGATCCTTGGCTAATGCTCACCGTCAGGAGTTATCCATGACTCGCAAGTTGATCGCCGGGTGTTTATTTCTGGCTTCGGCATTGTTCGCGCAGGCACAGAGCGCAACGTTACCGTCGGTTCCTGCGGCGCGGCTGGCGCATATTCGCCACGGCATCAATCTGAGCGGATGGTTCGCGCAGGTCTACGATCCCAAGGGATATACGAAGGAGCATCTGCAGACCTGGACCACGGCCTCCGACATTGCGCTGATCAAGTCTATGGGCTTCGATCATGTGCGCTTGAGCGTGAATCCGCAGACCTTCATGGACGCAGGCCGGCGCGGCGGCGTAAACGAATATTTCGGCTATCTCGACGCCGCCATGAAGATGATTCTCGACGCAGGCTTGGCCGTTGAACTCGACATGCATCCCGACTCTGATTTCAAAGCGCGGCTGGCCAAGGAAGATGACTTCGTCGAGCGCTTCGCCGATTTCTGGCGCACCGTGGCGCAGCGCTATTCTCCATGGGACCAGGACCGCATTTTTTTCGAAATTCTGAACGAACCGGAAATGCGCGACGCCTATCGCTGGTATGGAGTGGAGAATAAGATCGCGGTTGCGATTCGCCAGGCCGCGCCCGGGAACACGATTATTGCCGCCGGCGCGCGCTGGGATGACGACGATGACATGGTGTTTCTGGAGCCGCTGGGCGATCCCAACGTGATTTATGTTTTCCATTTCTACGAGCCGCACATCTTCACTCACCAGGGCGCGACCTGGGGCGCGTATTACTGGCACTGGCTGAAAGGATTGCATTATCCCTCCTCGCCGGAGAACGCCGCCGAGGTTGCCACAGCCGTTCCCGAGGCAGCGGAGCGTCTGCAGGTGATTCGCTACGGTCAGGACCATTGGGATGCATCGCGCGTCGAAGCCGAAATCAATCAGGCGGCCGACTGGGCCAAGCAGCGCAACGTTCCGCTGATCTGCAACGAGTTCGGCGTTCACCGTCCCTACGCCGATCCACAAGACCGCGCCCGCTGGATTACTGATGTGCGTACCGCGCTCGAGCGCCACGGCATTGGCTGGGCCATGTGGGACTATTCCGGAAACTTCGGCGTGGTCACGAAAGAAGACGGGAAAACTACCCCGGATGAAGTAACGGTGAAAGCCCTAGGGCTGCACTAAGTCTGCTAGTGTCTTAGAGTGCGCCCAGCCATTTCACGGGAAACCGTGCCGCAAGGGCGTTGGCGAGGCGCTCGTCGGCGGTGATCAAGTCACTTTTGGATTGCATGGCCAAAGCAACATAGAGGCTGTCATAGACCGTGCGGCCATGACTGATTGCCAGGTCCAAAGCTTGCGGAACGATATCAATGGAAGGAACCGTTGCGATGTCGAGGTCACGCATGAAAGAAATCGCTGACGCGGCATTGTTCGACGAAATCTCGTTTCTTCGAACCGCCTTCCACAAGGCGTTTGCCAGTTCTACCCAGAATAGATCGGGCACGAGAAATTGGACTTCTTCGCGCCGGCTGGATGCCAGCAGTTCCTCCGCTTGTGCGACGAGTTCTTCGCGCAGAGAGGGCAGGCACCACTTCACGGCAACGCTGACGTCGACAACGACGCTCGTCACCGTTCGCGATCCTCACGGATCATTTCCTCGGCTGAGGGAAACGGTCCTGGGCTGAGAGGCTCCATCGCACGGAGCCGGGCCAGTCCCTCGAAAGCTTTTCGCCGGCGCTTCAGTTCTTCCTCAGTGGGAATGTTCCGCTCCAGAAGCGAGAGCACTTCCGCCGCAATCGACTTGCGGTTGGCGCGGGCGCGCTTGCGCAGGGCTTTATAAATCTCGTCGGGAACATTTTCCACGTAGAGGGTCGCCATAGGAAACTCCTAGGGATAGTCTAGCATATCCCAATAACATGCAGGCAGCCCTTTTCTTGACACAGCCGCTCCCTGACCTTTATCCTAAGTCTTGCTCCTTGCGGTACTTACGCCTCTTGGCGTGCTTCCGCGGGCCTGGGTTGAAAAGACTCGGTTGACGAGACTGGGTTGACCGGATTGGGTTGATGGTCGGTTCACAACACTGGGTTGGCGACGTTGGCGCGGAGGTTTGCAATGTTCCTCGACATCCATGAATTGGAACTTCATCCTCTGGATTTTGAGGAGGAGTTTCAGCCCGATGTCATCGACTTGGGAGGCGAAGCCCGGCAGCGCACGCCGCTGAAGGCTTCCGGGCATGCCGAGGTGGTCGAAGAGCATCACGGCAAGCACGAGGTAATCAAGGACATACGGTTGCGGGGACGGCTGACGGCGGGGCTCGAATTGCAGTGCGCCCGCTGTGTCGAGCCGGTTGCCCAGGATATTTCTCGCGAGTTCGAATTGCTTTACCGTCCGCTCGGAGCCGACGCGGGACGCGACGAGCTTTCGGTGACCGACGCGGAAGCCGAGATCGGCTATTATCAAGGGGACGGTATTCTGCTTGAAGATGTTTTGCGCGAGCAGGTGCTGCTGGCGTTGCCCTTGAAGGTCACCTGCCGCGAAGACTGCAAGGGCCTGTGCGTACATTGCGGTAAGAATTTGAATGAAGAACAGTGTTCCTGCACCACGGTGATCGAAGATCCACGCTGGACCGCGTTGCGCGAGATTCGCAGCAAACTGGAAAACTGAAGAAGCTGTCAGCTATCAGCCGTCAGCTTTCAGCCACCGCATCTTCAACTATGGCGCAGCGAGTCCTTTGAAGAAGAGATTTATTGTTGAGCAGTCGCCGGTAATTATAGTTTCAAGCTGAAAGCTGACGGCTGAGAGCTGACAGCTTCTTTCGAAAGGATTTTTAACCATGCCTAATCCAAAACGTCGCCATTCCCAGAAGCGCACCTCTACCCGGCGCGCCCACGACTTTCTGAAGGCGCACAGCCTTTCCGAGTGCCCCAACTGTCACGAGAAAAAGATGCCGCACCGCGCCTGCGCCAAGTGCGGCTACTATAAGGGACGCGAAGTTCTCGACGTCAAAGAAGCCAGCTAACGATTGCCACCATGCCTAGCGTGATCGCGCTGGATGCGATGGGTTCGGACCGCGCTCCCAAGCCTGAGATTGAGGGCGCCATACTCGCGTCGCGCCAATATGGCGTGCGGGTGCTGCTGATTGGCCCGGAAGAAGTGGTCAAGACAGAATTGGGTCGCCACTCGGCGGCCCTGCGCCTTCCTATTGAAGTCATTCACGCCAGCGAAGTCATCACTATGGAAGATAAAGTGGAGGCGATTCGCGCCAAGCGCGATTCGTCGATGCGCGTCGGCTTGCGTATGGTGCGCGAGGGACAGGCGGCGGGCTTCGTCACGGCCGGCAATACTGGCGCGGCCATGGCCACCGCGAAAGTCGTGCTGGGGGCAGTTCCGGGCGTAGATCGTCCGGCGCTAGCCGCGGTTTTTCCGACTGCTCCAGGAAATCCTGCCATGCTGCTTGACGTGGGTGCGAACGTCGACTGCACGCCGCAAAATCTCGAGCAGTTTGCCGTAATGGGTGACGTTTATTTTCGGGCGATGTTTCGAGATGGGTTCGGGGAGGCGTTCGGCAAGCGACCCGGGATGCCGAGACCGCGCGTCGGACTTCTCTCCATCGGCGAAGAAGAAGGCAAGGGCAACGAACTCACGCGCGAGGCGTTTCTCCTGCTGAAGCAACTGCCGCTAAACTTCGTGGGCAATGTGGAAGGCCGCGACCTTTATAACGGGAAGGTCGATGTGATTGTGGCCGACGGATTTGTCGGTAACGTTGCGCTGAAAATTTCCGAGGGCGTGGCCAACTTGGTACGCACGACGCTGAAGGAATCGCTCAAGGCGACCATCACGCGGCAGGTGGGAGCGTTGCTCTCGCGCAGCGCCTTCACCGATTTCAAGAAGCGGCTCGACCATACCGAATATGGCGGCGCGCCGTTGCTGGGCGTGAAGGGTGCGTGCATTATCACGCATGGCTCGTCGAACGCCAACGCAATCAAGAACGCGGTGCGCGTGGCTGCGGAATTTTCCGAACGCGGAATTAACGGATCGATCGAGCGCGGCCTGGCAGCAGTGCGGCCCGCAACGATCGATGCTGTAATCGGGTAATTGTGGAATTTGGTAATTGGGTAATTGAAAAACCGTAAACGCCGCTCTTGAAATTACACAATTGCCAAATTTCCCAATTACTCAATCATTTCAATGGCTGAAAACATCATCGCATTGCTGTTCCCCGGCCAGGGCTCGCAGGCTGTCGGCATGGGCAGGGAGTTGGCCGAGAAGTATCCCGTCGCGCGGCAAACGTTTGAAGAGGCCGACGAGGTACTTGGGTACAAGCTCTCCTCCGTTTGTTTTGATGGGCCTGAAGATCAGCTCCGGCTGACCGAGATCACGCAGCCAGCGATTCTCACCGCGTCGATCGCGGCGCTGCGCGTGCTGGAGACGCGCATTCCGAAGCCTTGCTACGTCGCAGGGCACAGTCTTGGCGAATATTCCGCACACGTCGCTTCAGGCACGTTCAGCTTTGCCGACGCCGTTCGCACCGTGCGCAACCGCGGCAAGTACATGCAGGAAGCCGTGCCGGTGGGCGTCGGCGCGATGGCTGCAATCTTGGGCATGGATATTGCGGCCGTCACCGCCGTTTGCAACGACGCGGCGCAGGGTGAAGTCTGCGAACCCGCCAACATCAATTCGCCGGAACAGATCGTCATCTCCGGCAATACGGCCGCGGTCGAGCGTGCCGCAAAGTTGGCGGACGAACGCGGCGCCAAACGCGCCAAGCTGCTGCCCGTGAGCGCGCCCTTCCATTGTTCGCTGATGAAGCCGGCGCAGGATCGCTTGCAAGGCGATCTTGACACTCTGAAGCTGCAAAAGCCCGTCTATCCCGTCGCGTGCAACGTGGACGCCGAACTGGTGACCGACGATCTGCGCGCCCGCGACACGCTTGTCCGGCAGGTTACGGGATCGGTGAAATGGGAGCAGTGCATGCGCCTTCTGATAGCGCAAGGCGTGCAGACCTTTATCGAAGTGGGGCCGGGAAAAGTTCTGTGCGGACTGATGCGGCAGATTGACCGCTCGAAGACGTGCCTGAATGTTGGAGACGAGGCGTCGCTGACCAAAGCGCTGGAGTCGTTTGCTCAAGCGTCCGGCTAGACGCCTCGCCTAGCGGAAGTTCAGCGAAAAAGCAGTTCACACGGCGGATAGCTCAGCGTCCTGTCCGATTTTTCTACCCACACCTGCGCATGTTCCGTGCGGTCGTTCACGATCACATCCACCACCACCCCACTGCCTCCGCCGGGACAGGTGCTCTCGCTATAAATTTTCTGCGTCTTGATAAGGCCCCACTCGCCGCCCGGCCCCCAGTCGCGATAGAACTCGTTGAACGGATATTTCGTATATTTCTGCGGATGCTGTTGCCACTCGGGATCATGCATCCAGATGCCGTAGGCCGTGTTGTAATCCTGCCTCTGCAGGGCGCCGAAGAAATGTCCCACGACAAGTCTTTCCGGCAAATAGCGATTCCACCAGACGAGGCCGGCCACAACCAAGATGATCACGATTGCCGAAATGATTCGCCGGGTCCGTTTCTGCGCCTTCTTAGGGTCGTACTCTTGAGCGTCCAGAAGTGTCATACCTCTCTAGCATAACGGACACGGCGCGCAAGTCAAAAGTTCCCGGAAAGAATCGAGTAATTGGGAAATTTAGTAATTGAGGAATTGTCGATCAAGGAGTGTGTTCTGGGTCTTTCAATTCCTCAATTACTAAATTTCCCAATTACTCAATCGCCTTACAGGGTCCGCTTGAACAGCGGAATCGCGATGCCCAGCGTGACTGCGGAGAAGATGGAAAGGAAGAGCATGTCTCCCCACACGGCGGAGAGGGTCGTTTCCTTGAGCAGCAGGCACTTGAAGCCGTCGACCGCGTAGGCGAACGGATCGCACCTCGCAATGACCTTCAACCAGGGCGGAAACGCCTGAATGGGATAGACCGCGCCGCTGGGAAAGAACAGCAGCGTATTCAGAATGCCGAACATGGCCCGCGGCACCAACGGATCTTCAATGCGCACCATCAGCAGAAACATCATGGTGTTGAAGGCCAGAGAGGTCAGCACGATCATGATCAGCAGTCCAATGTCAGTCACGGGGTTGAAAATCGTTCCCACCCCCGCGATCATCGACCCGATGATCACAATGATCACTCCCGTCATTACAGCTTTGATTGCGCCAGCGAGGTTCAGGCCCAGCACAAGTTCAAGTTTCGTAATCGGCGTGACCAGGTAACCCTCGTGTACGCCGCGTGCCTTGTCGTCGATATAAAGCATGCCGCCGCCGATCATGACCGACACAAACATGGCCAGCGCCAGCGAGCCCGGCAGCAGAAATTTCATGTATTCGATGTAGGGATAAAGTTCGACGACGTCGAGCGCCGTCTGCTGCAGGATGCGGGGTGAAACCGTGGGTTGGTTGAGCGCGTTGGTCAGGTCCGACAGTTCAGACTCGACCGCCGAGCTCATGAAGTTGTCGCTATTGTCTACAACCAGCGCGATGCGCGGATGATTCTCCTCGTACACGCGGCGCGAAAACTGCGGTGGAATAATCACCGCCCCTTCGAGCTTGCCGTTGCGCACGTCCTCCATCGCCTGCTTGTCGCTGTCGTAGGAGATGGGAACGAAGGTGCGAATGTTCGCCCGCACCGAGTCGAATGCCTCGCGAACCCGCAACGCCTGCGGCCCACCGTCCTGGTCGACAATGGCGACGCGGGCATCGCGAATCTTTCCGCCGAACGCGCTGCCCAGAATAATCAACTGCACCAGAGGAAAGATCATCGACGCCAGCATCAGCGCCGGTGAGCGGAAGAACTTGCGCATTTCGCGCTCGACAATCGCCATCATTCGATTCATGAACTCAACCTCGAATTAATCGAACCCACGTGGTTCACGGCTGCAACCCCGGCCGTTGCGGCATGACGAACGCATAAGCCTTTTGCAGTTCGTCGCGCAGCTGTCTCCCGGTGTAGTGCACGAAGACATCATCGAGCGTCGTGTTCTGCACCGAGAGCGACTTCACCTGCACTTTGCTGTGCACGGCCATCTCGACTAGTTCCGTGGTGGTGCGCGAACCGTTGCCGGTGAGCACGCGAAACATTCCGGCGCCCTCGTGCTGCACCGACGTGACGTCATTGAGCCCGTGCAGGCGCTGCTCCCAATCGGCCGGAGGGTTTTCAAACTGCGCTTCGACTACGTTCGATCCTGGCACGCTGGCCTTGAGTGCCATGGGTGCGTCGAGCGCAACCAGTTTGCCGTGATCGACAATGGCGATGCGATCGCACAGACGATCGGCTTCGTCCATGTAGTGCGTCGTGATCAGAATGGTCAGCTGGCGATGCTCCTTGATATTCCCCAACATTTCCCAAACGGCCACGCGGGATACTGGGTCCAGTCCGGTAGTAGGTTCATCCAGGAAAAAGATGTGGGGATGGTGCACCAGGCCGCGCGCAATCTCAAGCCGCCGCCGCATCCCGCCGGAAAGAGTTTTCGTGGCGGCGTCGCGCCATTTCGTCAAGTCGACCAATTCCAGAAGTTCGTCAATCGATTTCTTGCGCTCTTTCGCGGGAACATCGTAGAGCTTGGCATAAATGTTCATGTTCTCCTCGACGGTCAGATCGAGGTCGCTGGTCAGGGCCTGCGGAATCACACCAATCATGCGCCGCGCGGCGTTCGGCTCCTTGGCCACATCGTGTCCGGCGATGCGCGCATACCCAGAGGTGATCGGGATCAACGTGGTCATCATGCGGATCAGCGTCGACTTCCCAGCGCCATTCGGTCCGAGCAGACCGAAAATTTCGCCCTCCTTCACGCTGAAGGAAACGTCATTCACCGCAGTAAAGTTGCCGTACTTCTTGACGATGTGGTCGACCTCGATGGCGGACGGCGCTGTGGGATCGTACACTGGCTTCTCCAGCGTTGCACCCTGCGGCGAACTCGCGGGCGAAGCCGATGCGCCATTCGTTTTCACTCCCGTATCCATTCCGGGATTCGATTCCGCCATCATCGTTGCTCCGCGGCATCTGCGCTCTGCGTGTTGCCGCCCTTGAGTTGCTCGGGCGAGACCAGCACTTCGGCGGTCATGCCCGGGACGAACGCGCCTTTGGGATTTTCCATCCGGACCTTCAGCACAATCGTCTTGATGTCGCGCTTCCTGCGGCTCACGTCGCGCTGAGTGGCGAAGTCGCTTTCCACGCCTTTGAAGAAAACTTTGCCGCTCATAACAGTCCCACCGGGCAGGCGCACGCGCAGCATATCGCCATAGCCAATGTGATCGGCGTAAGTTTCCGGGATTGCGGCGCGCGCCCAGGTGTCGCTCAAATCGACAATGGTAACGATAGGTGCGCCGATATTAACGACTTCTCCCTGGCGCGCGGCGCGCACCGAAACCGTTCCGCTCACCGGCGCGTACACGTTGGTATAGCCCAAGCGAACTGCGGCTTGATTTTTCAGAGCTACCGCGTTCTTGAGGTCAGCCTCGGTAGAGGCCACGGTGCTCCTCGCCGCATTCGCCTGATGGGTGCGCGCGATAGCGGAGTTCAGGTCAGCGTCCGCGGCACGAACGAGTTCCTGCTGCGCCTGAACGGTCGCCTGCGCGGCCTGCAAGTTGGTCTCTGCTTGCACGCGCTCCTGATCTGAAGTGATTCCCGCCTTGGCCAGTTCGATGGCACGGCGGCTGTCGCTGGCGGTGCGGTCCAAGGTGGCCTGGGCCTGCAGCAGCTGTGCCTTCGCCGACGAGAGCTTGGCCTGCGCATTGGCGACGTCGCTCGAAGTTGAGCCGGAGGTCGATTGTTCGGTGTCCTGCATTTCTGCGACTTTGTTTTGCAGGCTAGAGATCGTCGCTGTGGAAGCCGCTTCTTGCGCCTGCAGTTCAGACGGGTCGAGCACGGCAATCAGGTCTCCCGCTTTCACCGGAGTGCCCTCATCCACCACCAGCTTCTGGATGCGGCCTTCGACCTGCGCGCTCACGATCACCTGGTTGGCGTCGACCGTGCCGATCAGCACCAGATCGCGCGAATGGTCGGTGGAGAAAAAGTAGTAGGTCGCCGCAATCACGAAGATGATTCCGAGAAGCATGAAGAAACGGTTACGCGCGCTCATGAGCGTGCTCCTTGCATGACGTTGTTTTCTGGACGGTTGCGTTCCGGGCGGCTGTTTTCTGTACGGCCGCGTTCCGAACGACTACTTGGCTTGCTACTGCTTGGCTTACTAAAGAGCGCGGCGGAAATAAAATCCAGCACGGCGGCGCGCCGCTCCGCGATCCGCTCCGGGGTCAGAGGATTGAAGCCGACGATTTTTTGCATCATGGGGGCGCTGCTGAAATAAAAAACAATCATGGCGACCATTGAAGGCACGAAGTGCGCGGGGTTCACTGGACGAAATTCGCCGTCCGCAATTCCTTTGCGCATCACTTCGCTGACCCGGGCAAAGATCGGCTGGAAATAATTCTTGATAATTTTGTCGATGTGCGACGACTGGCCCTCACGCGCCCGCATCATCTCGCCCTGCATCAGCCGGGGATAGTGTTGATTGGAGGCAATGAAATCGAAATAGGCGCCGACGTAGGCCATGATTTTTTCACGCGGGGCCAGGTCGCCGTCGAGCACGCGGAAGACGGTCGTCTTCAGCCCGGAAAAAGCGTCATCGAGCACGGCATCGTACAGAGTTTCCTTGTCTTTGAAGTAGTAATAGAGCAGCGCCTTGTTGACGCGGGCTTCGCGGGCGATCGCGTCAGTGCGAGCTCCGGCAATGCCGTGCTCGGCGAATTCCTGTGCCGCGGCCTGCAGAATGGCCGCGCGGCTCTCCTCGGGTTGGCCGCGCGACCCCATGCGGCGGTGCAGGACGTGGCGGTGCTGGAAGAGGCGAGCCATCGGTGTATGTGTGTGTTAGATTTACTTAATTAACTAGTTAGTTAGATTATACACGCGGGCGCAGGATTCGCAACTTGTTTCGGAAACCGTCCCTGGGCCGGGGAACTTTCGCTTGGCCGTGTTCTAATACCATTTCCGTTCTTCTTTGACTGCCGACCCGAGGATCGCACTTATGAAACCGCTGCCGCTCCTGCTCGCTGCTCTTTTCACGGTCTCCTACTTCTCTAGTTCGGCGATTGCGCAAGCGCCGCAAAAGCCCGATCGCCAAATCGCCATCACCATTGACGATCTTCCCGGGGGCATGGCCAACCGGCTGCCTGCAGCGCAAATCACGGCGATGACCGCGAAGCTGCTGGGCACGCTGCGCGATCAGAAGATTCCGGTGGTCGGCTTCGTCAACGAAAAAAAGCTTTACATACCCGGAGAGGTCGATGAGCGCATCAAGGCGCTGCAGATGTGGCTTGACTACGGGTTTGAGCTGGGCAACCACACCTTCAGCCACGCATCGCTGAACCAGGTGGGGTTGAAAGCGTGGGAAGACGACGTGATTCAGGGCGAGAGCGTCACTCGCATGCTGCTCGCGCAACGCAAGATGAAGCTGCGCTATTTCCGCCATCCCTATCTCGATACCGGACGCGATCTGCTCACCCGGCGCGAAGCCGAAGCGTTCCTCGTCGAGCGCGGCTACCGGATCGCTCCCATCACGCTCGACGGCTGGGACTGGATGTTCGCCGGCCTTTACGAAGACGCCAAGAAACGCAACGACGCGGAAATGCAACAGCACATTGTGAAAGATTATCTTGCTTACCACGATGCGGTATTCGCGTATTCGGAGCAGCTTTCAGCCAAGGTTGTCGGTTACGAGCCGAAGCAAATTCTGCTGCTGCATGCCAGCAACCTGGAAGCCGATCATATCGGCGAGTTGCTCGACGTGCTGCGCAAGCGCGGATACCGCTTCGTCACCCTCGAAGACGCGTTGGGCGATCCGGCCTACAGCCTGCCCGACACTTACGTCGGCGAGGAAGGCACGGGCTGGCTCGACCATTGGGCGATCACGCAGGGCAAGATTCCGCAGGGCGCACCGCCATTTCCTCAGTGGGTGATCGAGCGCACGAAGGAGTTGCATCTGTCGACAGGAACGGTCACCGCTCCCACCGACCCTTACTGACCGACCATTACTGAACGGGCGGCAGAATCGTAACCGAAGAGGAACCACGCCGCTGTTCGTTACCATGGTGACTTGCGGCCGGTTCCGTAAACGTTTACAACCACGCTGTCCCCCCGGATTTTTCAAGCTCTTACATCGCAAACACACGCTGTTCAACTAACTGGCCGGACCGCCGCAACATATCGAACGCCGAGGTGGCATTCGAGTCTTTAGGAGAAAGCCGTGGGGAGACATCGTTCTTGGCTTACTAACTCAACTCTGCACACTCTGGTGCTTTCGGTCGCATCCTGGCAGGCATTGGCACAGACCCCTGCTCCTCATCCGACCCTGCGGACCGTGCGCGAAGTCCGGGAGTTGAGCAATGTCGAGGCACGGAATGCCTATCCCGTACAACTGGAAGGGATCGCTACTTACTCCGATCCGGAGTGGGGGCTGCTGTTTCTCGCGGACTCGACCGGCGCGATCTACGTCAATACTCACGGCATGAGTGCGTCGTTCCCGGCGGGCAGTCACCTGCGTGTGGACGCGGTCACAGGCCCCGGAGATGTCGGAACGGTGCTCGCGCAACCGACCATCCATGTCTTGGGACAAGGGCAGCTCCCGACGCCTGAGCACCGCAGCGTTTCCGACCTCGATGCCCTGAAGGCCGACAGCCATTTCATTGAGACTCGCGGCGTGTTGTGGGCCTGCGATCAATCGTGGAAGCGAATTTGTTTTCGCATCGCTGATGGAAAGGCTTCGGCTTTAGTGGTTGTTCCCAAGCTCAGCAGCGCGGCCGCTCAGAAGCTGGTTGGAGCCACGGTGCGGGTGCACGGGGTCAGCGGCATTCATCTCGACCCCAACGGCAAGCCTTTGAGCGCGCTGATTTTTGTGAATCGTCTGGAAGACATTGAAGTCGAAGGCGGCGAGTCGCAGAATTTGAACGCGCTGGCCGTCGTAGTAAACAAGAACAATCCCGTAAACAACCTGAGCACCGACGAACTGCGCGAGATATTGCTAGGCAAGCGCGAGTACTGGAAAGGCTCGCAAAAGATTCAGGTGCTGCTGCCCAACGGCGGAAGTCCGGAGCGCGAAGTCACGCTGCACATGGTGGACATGAACGACTCTAGTTATAGGGAGTATTGGCTGGACAGGACCAGCGCGGGCGAATCCGCGGCCGCGCCGGCAGCCATGCCTTCGAGTGGAATCGCCTTGAGCCTGGTGGCGGAATCGCCGGGAGCCATCGCGGTCGTGCCCTTGGCGGACGTGCGGGATTCGGTGAAGGTGGTCAAGATCGACGGCCACTTGCCGAGCGATGCGGCTTACCCGATTCACTAAGGTCAGCCGTCAACAAGTGTGATGTTAATGTTATGGCAACGATCCACGACCGAGATACCGTCGCTAGCAGTGAAAGTCATTCGGCATTTACAGGAGCGAATCATGCTTAGATCTCACTTACAGACCGGACTCCGCCTTCGTAGTCTCACGCCGCTCCTAACGGCCTTGCTGTTCCTGGCGGGTTCCGCTCTCGCAGCCCAAGAAACCGTCATCCAGCCCTTCAACAACGCGAATGGCTTTGATCCTGTATCCGGCCCCGTGGCCGACGAAGCCGGCAATCTCTACGGAACCACCTTTACCGGGGGCAAGGACGAATGCGGAACGGTATACAGACTTTCTGCGCCCGCCCAGATGGGTGGCGCGTGGACCAAAACCGCCTTTTACAGCTTTCACTGCGGCGCCGACGGTGGCCTTCCGTACGGCGGCCTGATCTTCGACAAGCGCGGCAATCTCTATGGAACCACTACGCTGGGCGGAGGCGGTAGCTGCCTGGGGGGCTGCGGCACGGTATTTGAACTCGTCCGTCCTACGAAGAAAGGTCACAGGTGGACTAAGTCGATCCTCTATACGTTTCAGGGAGGCACCACCGACGGCTCTTATCCCGAGGCCTCCCTGGTATTCGACACTCAAGGCAATCTCTATGGCACCTCCCTGCTCGGTGGAGGCTCCGAGTGTGGCGGCCGTGGTTGTGGTACCGTGTACGAGTTAAGTCCTCCGCAACAGGAAGGCGGCGCCTGGAGTGAAGCTGTGCTGCACACTTTCGTCGTCGGCGTCCCATCCACTGACGGCACCGAGCCCAGCTGTAATTTGATTTTCGACACGGCAGGCAATCTTTACGGCACCACCGGAGGCGGAGGCTCCTACAACGCTGGAGCGATATTTGAGTTGAGCCCGCCTGCGACGAAAGGTGAGGCTTGGAGCGAAACCGTCATTTACTCTTTCATTGGTCTACCCGACGGCTCGAACCCAATGGCGGGACTCGTTCTGGCACCGGGCGGCGTATTCTACGGAACTGCGAGCGGGTTGGGACCCTCCTTAGGCGGAACCGTCTTCGAGCTTGCTCCCCCGGCCCAGATGGGTGGCGCATGGACCGAAACCGTTCTCCACGGCTTCACATTAGGAGCCGATGGAGGCAGTCCCCTTGCCAGCGTCGTCCTCGATGCGGCAGGCAACCTTTACGGCACGACACTCATTGGCGGCAATTATTCATGTGACCCTGGCGTCTTCGTCTACGGTTGCGGCGTCGTTTACAAACTCGCGCCGCCGGCCGTGGAGGGCGAGGAATGGACGGAGACCATTCTCCACAACTTCAGCGGCGGCGGCGACGGCATTCAGCCATTGGGCGGCCTGACCTTCGGAAAATTCGGCTTGCTCTATGGAACGACCGAGGAGGGCGGCCCATCGGGCGCCGGCACGGTATTTAGCGTAACCCGGTAAGTCATGAGAGAACCTCTGATGGCTTCCCATCGTTGCCGGGAGCTCCTTTCCTCGCGCCGCATCCAACCGTCGAAGTCAATGGCTACTGAAGCGTCACCAGCACCTGGATCACGCCGTTGCCTTCACTCAGCGGCTCCATCGCCTTGCCGACTACCGCTCCCAACATGCGGGAGCGGTCGGTGCCGCGCATGGCGCGGCCGGGGGTCGAGGAACTCACGAGCAAGTCTCCGGGCCGAATCGCGCCATTCTCCGCGCTCACTTTGCAAGGAACGATTCCGACCACGGCTAACGGAATCTCGTTGGCCGCGGGTTCATTCATCTTGTGAGGCGTAGCCAGCACTCCTGGTTTGGTGGAGTAGATCCCAGCCACCAGCGTGGAGTACGGCTCTGCAGAAAGTTTCAGTTGACGTTTCCCGGTCGGGTCGACGATCAGCAGATCGCCGGGCTCGTGCGGAGCAAGCTCGTTCGCAACCGCGACCGATTCGGCAAAATCGGCGCCTCCGGTTTGCGTGCCGCCGTCGAAGAAGCCCTTGCCCGTGCTGTCCACGCGAAAAACGTTGACCGCCGCGCCATCGGGACCCAATTGTCCAACGACGATGTCGCCTCCGGCGTGCGCCCTTAACAGAGCTACGATGCCATTAACACTGGTGGTGTAGCCGTAGAAGCCCGCAGCACCGCCCGTGGTGGCCGTCGCGCCACCAGTCACGCCGGCGCCTCCGCTCTCGCTCGCCGTGATGCCGAACACGCCGCCTCCGTCGCCGGTAGTGGCCAGTTGCGATCCGAAAATGGCCGTGCTGCCCGGACTGGAAGTCTGCCCGTAGATTCCCACTGCACTTCCGGTAGTGGCCGTGGCGACTCCGAGCAGCGCGGTTCCGGTGCTGGACGTGGTTCGAAAATATCCACCAATCGCGGTTCCAGTCGTGGAGCCGGCGAGCCCTGCCACCGCCGTTCCGGATGGACTGCTCGCCAGTCCAAGCACGCCCGTGGTTGATCCCGTGCTCGCAAAGCTATTTCCGATGACTGCCGGCAGCGTCGTACTGGAATTTTCCACGTCCAACAGCGCGCCCGGAGTTTTAGTGTCGACGCCGATATTCCCGCCAACCTGAGCGATCCTGGAATCGCCCAGACTCTCGGTCCCTGTCCAGACCGGAACCGTATGCGCCGTGCCCGATCCGGTGACTTGGCTGTACGCCAGCGATCCGCACAGCAAAATCAGTAATGCCACGCCAGCATTCCTTAATCTCGTGAGTGTCGTTAGTTTCATTCCGCACCTCCGCAACTGGTTGCCCGCCTCGCGGGATCGCCTATCGGAGCGTCCCTGAGGCAAGGCGGCAATTTTGATTCGGGTCGATGGCGATGTCAAGATGCAAAGAACTGCAGTCAGCGAACATTCTCTTGTGTCGCCGGGAGGAGCAAACTACTTTGCTCCGCCAGCGATCGAGGGCACCAGCAGAACTTCGTCGCCTTCCTGGAAGGCGTAGGTTTGTCCGCCGAGGAAGCGGATGTCTTCTTCGTTCACGTAAATATTGAGGAAGCGGCGGACCTGGCCCTGGTCGTCGCGCAGGTGCGGCTTCAGGTCGGGGAACTTTTCGTCGAGGACTTGGAACAACTCGCCGAGGTTCGACACTGCGCACGTTATCGAGCTGGCGCCTGCAGTCAGGCGCCGGAGCGCGGTCGGAATTTGTACGGTGATCGGCATGCTTATGCTCCTAGACTTTGTGCTCCCGCTTTAGGCTCCAACACCCGCGGCGACGACTCCCGGGATTTCCGCTGGAGCGTCGGCCTCGCTCAATACCTGCTGCAGGTAGTTTTCAAACTCGGTCAGCTTGGGAGCGATCGCGCGCTCAGTCGGGTACACGCCGGTGAGCGCGTCGGTGGTCTTCAGGCCGTTGCCGGTGATGCACAGCACCGTGGTTTCTTCCGGCAGGATGCGGTCCTGGCGATACAACTTGCCCGCGGTGCCGACGGTTACGCCGCCGGCGGTCTCGGTGAAGACGCCTTCGGTTTCTGCCAGCAGTTTGATCGAGTCGATTACTTCCGGATCGCTGACGTCCTCGCTCCATCCGCCACTGCCTTTGATCACTTTGATCGCATAGTGCCCGTCAGCAGGATTGCCGATGGCGAGCGAACGCGCGATAGTGGACGGCTTCTGCGGTTCGATCTCGGAGCTGCCGGTCTTGACTGCGGTCGAAATCGGAGAGCAGCCGGTGGCTTGTGCGCCGAAGAATTTCACTTCTTTGCCTTCGACTAAGCCCAGCTTGATCAATTCGTCGAACGCCTTCTTGATCTTGACGATCAGCGAGCCGCCGGCCATGGGGCAGACCACGTTATCGGGAAGGCGCCAGCCTAGTTGCTCCGCAATTTCAAAGCCGACAGTCTTGGACCCCTCGGCATAGTACGGGCGGAGATTGACATTGACGAAGCCCCAACGATGCTCGTCGGCAATCTGCGAGCAGAGGCGGTTAACCTGATCGTAGTTGCCGGCGATGCGTACAACCTTCGCGCCGAAAACATTGGTGCCCAGAATCTTTGCGGGCTCGAGATCGGAAGGGATGAATATCCAGGCCTTGAGTCCTTCGCGGGCGGCGTGCGCGGCAACGGCGTTGGCCAGGTTTCCGGTCGAGGAGCACGATACGGTATCGAACCCGAAGGCTTTCGCCTGCGCCAGAGCTACGGCGACCACGCGGTCTTTGAAGCTTAGAGTGGGAAGGCAGACGGCGTCGTTCTTGATGTAGAGATTCTTCGCGTTGCCGGTCGTTCCAGTCAACTGCTGCGCAAGACGTGGAGCCTGCAGCAGTGGAGTGAAGCCGACCGGCAGCCGCGGTTCAAACCCCTGGGGGAGGGGCAAAAGCTCGGAGTAGCGCCACATGTTCGGCGGCCGCTGGGCGATGCGCTCCCGACTAATGGACCCTTTCAAGGCGTCGTAGTCGTAGGCAACTTCCAGAGGAGAGAAACAATCGTCGCAGATGGAGCGGGGCTGGTTTCCCCAGGTGCGTCCGCATTCCCGGCAGCGCAATTCGTAGTGAGACATGGGCTACTCGCTTTCTTATTCCGTTAAAATCGAAAACGGAATACTCCACAATCTGCGAGTAGCTGGGTACGAGCCTCGAAAAAGCGGCCCTAAAAAGCAAAGGCCTCTTTTTCCAGGAAAAGGAAAAGAGGCTATCGGAAAGCGAATACCAAATACAGCGCGCGTTCCGAATCCCATGTTCCCTGTTTCCAGGAGAGAGTTGGCACCATGCACCCGAGATATATGATCCCGGATCGGTTGCCGTGGCGTCTCAGGGCTCGTCCCTCAGCCACTCTGCATGAAATTCAGGTTCACCCTCCGCTTAAGCAGAGAACGAACTTGTCTTAACGATGGTACAAAATGCTGGGGTTTGCGTCAAGTGGAAAACGGTATTTCCTGCCCCAGCGGTAGAGTCCTAATTTCTCGCGCGAAAAAAGTTTTCGGCGGAGCGCAGGACCTAGCATGGTCGGAGTGTTTCATTTTACGAGACTCCGATTACGAGACTCCGATTTTGAGGGGGTACCCCCCTCCCCCCACCCCCTGAAAACCCTTGACTGGCACGGGGTCTGCAAAAAGTGGTCTGCAAAATCTTGAGCGCCAAGGGTTTAGAGGTCAAAATATTGACAACAAGGGACTTGCGGCGTTTCCGGCCGCGGTCGCCTGTACCGCCTTCGCCTCGGCAACCTTCGCCGCGACAATCTTGGCCTCGACCATCATCGGCTCTTTCGGCGCGAGTGGCAAGGTTGGACGTCACACACCTGGTCTGTGGAAATTTACGGAGAGACGGCGAGGGGTGGAAGGTCTTGAGCGTTTTGAACGTTTCTAACCAGGGAGTAGTGTCCTAAGCTGAGAAATTCAAATTAGGACCAGCCGCCGTGTCGGCTAGAAAGATTAGGGCCCCCCGCGTACCTGATGTAGTGCTACCAATACTTGAGGCGTTTCCTTGCGGTCGTTTTTGCGGAATATACCGCGGAATACATCGCAGAATATACCTCTGGTCACCATGGTCACGACTACATCCAATAGTTTTGAGGAGAGGTTAAAAGTTGACCCCAAACCCGCATACCTATTGACATTTAGCCGGTCCTGCGTCATTCTGTACACCCCTAGTTCTTAGGCACCTCCCCAACTCAGTAACTTAGCCCGTCTTACATCTTGAATCGCCTCAGGAGGCACCGTGGTATCCCGCAATGTGCACCAGATTCTTCGTCTCGCTACCATCCTGACCCTGATGATCCTTTCTACAACGATTACGCGGGCGCAGATTAAAGGCATGCCCGGCGCGTGCAAGACTGCCGGCACACCATGTGTGAGCACTTACCACAACGACAATGCACGGGACGGAGTCAATCCCAACGAGACGGCGCTCACACCCACCAGCGTCACTCCCACGAACTTCGGCCTGCTCGGAACCCAGACCGTGGACGGCCTGATTTATGCGCAGCCGCTCTATCTCTCGGGGGTCGCCATGAATACGGCGAGCTGCCCCAATTCCGGCGGCCCTTACAATCTGGTGCTGGTCGCCACCGAAAACAATACGGTCTATGCCTTCACTTACACCAATACCGCGGGCGCCTTTAAGTTCACACAATGCTGGAGTCTTGGCCTGAATCAGAGCAACCAATACGGCAGCGAATACGCTATCCCGTTCAACGCGCTGCCGACGTATGAGACCTTTCCGTGCAACAACATTATTCCGCAGAGCGGCATCACCAGCACGCCGGTTATCGATACCTCGGTGACACCGCCGGTGATGTATGTAGTGAGCGCCCACCAGATTCCGGGCGCCAGCAACACCTACACCTACACGTACCGCATTCACGCCCTGCTGCTCAACAACGGTGCTGAGGCCACGAACTCGCCCTACGACTTGTCGGGGGCATTTCCGCCGACCATCACCGCCGCGACTGAGAACCAGCGGCCCGGCCTGGCCATGTTCAAGAGCACGATTGGTGCAGCCAATCTTTATATCGGCTTTGGGTCGTATTGCGACATTTCACCCTACAGCGGATACGTGGCTGGGCTGACGTTCTCCTACAAAACTCTGGGCTTCACGCCCATCGCCACCTCGAATTGGGTGTTTGATACCGAAGCCGGGCAGACGGATGCGAACGGCGGCATCTGGATGGGAGGCGGCGCGCCGGCCGTGGACTCTTCGGGTAACCTGTACCTATCGGTCGCGAACGGGAACTGGAACGGCGATTCGGCACGCGCCACCAATTTCGGCCAGAGTATGTTGAAGATCGCAAGCAGCCCAACCACTGGGCTCACGGCGGTGGATTACTATACGCCCAACGACTATGCGGGTCTAAATGACGGTGCGGTCACGGTCTGCACCGAGTACGGGCCCAATAAGTGCCCGGCTGGGCACTCTTTCAATCTCGGCACGGGTGGCGGAGCGGGAGACATCGATCTTGGGTCGGGAGGCATTCTGCTCATCTCCCCGATCGGGGTTACCAGTGCGTGCGGATCGAACCAGGAAGTTTTGGCAGGTGGCAAAGAGGGCGTTCTTTACGGCGTGTGCGCCAGCAGTGAAACGGACGATACGCCTCAGACCCTCATGGGCGGCTGGGATGGTTGCGGCTACGCCTGTAGCGGGATGCAGACTTCTAACGAGGCCGACACCGCATGCACCCAGTCGACGTCGCCGGGAAATGGTGCGATCGCGCAATGTTTCCAGGGCGTGAACGCTGGACAGAATCTTGGGACCATTCTGGGTTCGCCGGGAATTCACGGTACGGAAGCATTTTGGGCGGGCTCATCGCTCAATTATCTTTATGTAGGAGGAGCCGGAACCGTCAACTCCCCGACCGCGATGATGGCGTACCAGATGTCCGCCAACGGTATGTTTAATGCTGTCGGAGTGGCCGAGACGAATCCTAAGAGCTATCCTTGGCCCGGCACGGTTCCCTCGCTTTCATGGAATGGAAGCGCGTCGAGCACAGGCCTGGTCTGGGCGCTCAATGTCGGCGGCTTCGGGCAGTGGTCGCCCAACAGCAAGTTCATCTTCCAGTCGATCCCGGCGAAGCCGGCGGTTTTGACGGTTTACCAGGCGGTTCCTCAAACGATCAAGGGCGTGACCGGGCTGAAGGCGCTCTGGGAGAGCAGCACCAATACCAACAATTACGGTCCGGGAGCGGTGAAATTCACGGTTCCCACCATAGCGAACGGCCTTGTGTTCGTGCCCGGCGGCGTCCCAAATTATGCTCCGGGACTGCCGGGAGGACCCAACGTCAACTGCACCGCGTCGTTCCTCGTCACGGAAACCACTCCGGCGTGTCAAGGGATGCTCTCGGTATACGGCTTGGTCGAGTAAGCCGTCCAGTAAGCTAGGTTCAGTAACCAGGTTCAGCAAGCCGTCCGGTGTACAATTCCTCGTCGCAGAGTCCAGGAAAATCTGGGCGCGAACGACCGGTTGCGTCAGGTCGTTCGCGCTAGGTCGTTTTTCAATAGACCATCCCCGGACCATGCGCGGGGACCAGACTATGAAGAATCTTTCCCGGACGTGCGCCGCCGGGCTGCTCAGCTTTGCTATTTCAATTCTTGCGATTTCAGTGGTCGCCATTGCGGTGACCGCAAACTCTCTCGCCCAACAATCCGACACTCCTAAAACCGCGGCGCCGAAAAAACAGGTGTCCGCGCCCGCGTCCGAAAAATCCGCGGAGAGCACTGTCACGCCAGAGTCCGCGGCAGAGCAGAAATCTGCGCCCCGCGAGGCCTCGGGCGATAAGGAGAAGGACAAAGAAGAACATTACGACATGACCGAGGCCGTGCCGGTGGCGACCCATCACCAGATCACTGTGGACGGGAAACTGCTGAAGTACTCGGCAACCGCCGGGCGCCTGCCCATTAAGCGCGGCGATGGCAGGATCGAAGCGGAGATGTTCTACGTCGCCTACACGCTCGACGGCCAGGACGCCGCCAAGCGGCCGCTCACGTTCGCCTTCAATGGCGGGCCGGGTGCGGCTTCGATCTGGCTGCACATGGGAGCGCTCGGTCCGCGCAAAGTGGTGATGCAACCGGATGGCTTCATGCCTCCGGCGCCCTACCGCATGGAGGACAACGCTTACACGTTGCTCGACAAAAGCGACCTGGTCCTGATCGACGCGATTGGCACCGGGTTCAGCCGCGCCGCGGATTCTGATCTGTCCAAGAAATTCTGGGGAGTGAAGGGCGACATCGAAGCGTTCAGCGAATTCATACGGCTTTACATCACGCGGAACGAGCGTTGGTCGTCGCCCCTGTTTCTTTTCGGCGAAAGTTATGGCACGACACGCTCCGCCGGCATTGCCGGATACCTGGCCGACCGCGGCATTTCGTTCAACGGCATTACTTTGCTCTCGACGGTACTGAACTTCGAAACACTCGAAGACAACAAGACCAACGACCAGCCTTACATTTTTCTGGTTCCGTCCTACACCATGATCGCGGGCTACCACCACAAACTGCCGCCCGATCTCGCGCAGGACATGAACCGCGCCCGGCAGGAATCAGAGCAATGGGCCTCGACCGAGTACGAGCGGGCCCTCGACAAGGGCGACGCGCTCACCCCGCAGGAGCGGCAGAAAGTAATCGACCAGTTGGCGCGCTTCACCGGCCTGAGCAAAGAAGTGATTGACGAAGCCAACTTGCGCATCAATGTCCAGAAGTTCACCCACTATCTGCTGATCGATCAGAAATTGCGCGTGGGACGGCTCGACGCACGCTACACCGGACCTGATCCCAACGGTTTGCTTGACACGCCGTTCTATGATCCAACCGGGTCAGCCACGCAGCCGCCTTTTACATCGGTCTTCAATAATTACATCCGCACCGAACTGGGTTACAAGACCGACATGCCGTATTACGTGTCGGCCCGAGACGGAGGCTTTGACAAATGGGATTGGGGATCGGCGATTCAGGGCTTTCCTGATACCGCGTCGGCGATGCGGCAGGCGATCGTGAAAAATCCATACCTAAAGATATTGGTGATGGAAGGCTATTACGATCTTGCGACGCCCTACTACGCGGCCAATTACACGGTCGACCATCTCGACCTGCCGCAGAAGTATCGCGACAACGTTTCGTTTGCCACCTACGATTCCGGACACATGGTCTACCTGCCGGTGGAAGGCCTAAAGAAGATGAAGGCGGATCAGGCGGCCTTCATGGGAAAAGCCGGGGCGCAATAGAGTGTCTTCATGCGAACGATTGGTACTGTGATGAGAAAAGTTTGTCTTAACTGCGTAATGCTGCTGCACTACGCAATACTGCTTGCCGTTTTTCTGCTGGCTTCAAGCCTTGTCGCTCTCGCCGAGAACTCCTGCAGGCCGCTCATGGAATCCAAAATTTCCGGAGCTACGATCATCTTCGCCGATGTGGTTGAGGCCGGCGGATTCGCCGGTCCTCCCGGTCCTTCGAGCAGTCGTGATCTTACGGCTCCGTACAAAAACGTTCCTGCGTTTTGCCGGGTTGTTGTCGTGGCAAAGCCGACCACCGATTCCGAGATCAGGATCGAAGTGTGGATGCCGCTTGCAGGTTGGAATGGCAAACTGCAAGGCATCGGTAACGGTGGATTCGCCGGTACGATCGACTTCATGCAACTCGGCGCGGCCGTCAGCAAAGGGTATGCGGCGACCGCTACCAGCACGGGTCACACCGCGGAGACGCCCCTGGAAGCGTCGTGGGCGCTGGGACATCCGGAGAAAGTCGTCGACTTCGGGCATCGCGGAATCCATGAGATGACGCGCGTCGCCAAAGAGGCGGTGCATGCATTTTATGGAAAGGATGCGCAACGCTCATACTTTGTGGGATGCTCCGATGGCGGGCGCGAGGCGCTGATGGAGGCGCAACGCTATCCCGCGGACTATGACGGTATTCTGGCCGGGGCTCCGGCCAACTACTGGACGGCATTGCTCTCGACTTCGGCCGTTGACACGCTGGCGCTGACACTCGATGCGGCGAGCTTTATTCCTCAAGCGAAAATTCCGGCGATCTCGGCCGCGGTCGTCGCCGCCTGCGACGAACTTGATGGTGTGCGCGATGGAATTCTCAACGATCCCCGGCAGTGTCACTTCAATCCGTCGACCATCCAGTGCAAAGCGGGCGAAGACACCGACAAGTGCCTGACCGCGCCGCAAGCCGCCGCGTTGAAGAAGATTTACGCGGGTCCGCATGACGCTCACGGTCACGAAGTTTTCCCCGGGTTTTTGCCCGGCGGAGAGGATGGTCCGGGAGGCTGGGGACTCTGGATCACCGGCGCGGCTCCGGCCCGGAGCCTGATGGCGTTTTTCGCGACTGGATATTTCACGAACATGGTGTATGAAGATCGCAGCTGGGATTACAAAGCATTTACGCTCGAGGCCGGGCTGAAGCTGGCCAACGAAAGAACCGCGAGCGCGCTGAACGCCACCGATCCCGATCTGAAACCGTTCGAGGCACGCGGCGGAAAGCTGATTGTGTATCACGGATGGAACGATCCTGCGATTTCGGCCCTCAACACGGTCAATTATTACGAGACCGTCATCGCCAAGATGGGGCAGAGCCAGGTGGATTCATTCGTGCGCCTCTACATGGTGCCGGGAATGCAGCACTGCGACAACGGCCCAGGCCCTGACTCATTCGGGCAAGTTGGCCAATTGACGTTCGACGATCCGCAGCGCAGCGTGTACGCCGCTCTGGAACAGTGGGTGGAGAAGGGGATTGCACCATCGACAATAATCGCCGCGAAGTATGAGAGCGATGACGGGCAGCACCCGAAGATGACGCGCCCCCTGTGCGCGTACCCGCAAGTCGCGAAGTACAAAGGCAGCGGCGACACCAACGATGCGGCGAACTTTCGGTGTGAGGCGCAGAAAAAGTAGAGGGCCCTAAGGCGCTCTCAAATCGATGTTTTCAATCAGCAATCGAAAATCAACAATCAGAAATTTTCTTCACCGGCTGTACTGATTCTGCTTCTTGTCTTCGTGGCGCTCGATGCCGAGTTGAATCAGGCGGTCGATGAGGTTGGCATACCCCAGCCCGGACGCGGCCCACAGCTTGGGATACATGCTGATCGCTGTGAATCCTGGCATGGTGTTGATTTCGTTCAGGAAAATCTTCCGCGTTTTCGGATCCATCAGAAAATCGACCCGTGCCAGGCCCGAGCAATCCACGGCTTGGAACGCTGCAATCGCCAACTCCTGCACTCTTTTCGTTTCGGACTTGGTGAGCTTCGCGGGGATAATCAGTTGCGAACCTTCGTCGACGTACTTCGCGGTGTAGTCGTAGAACTCCTTACCGGGAACGATCTCTCCCGGTACCGAGGCGACAGGCTCGTCGTTGCCCAGGACCGAGCACTCGATCTCGCGGGCTTTTTCTTTCTTGCCGCCCACGCCTTGTTCAATGACAATCTTGCGGTCGAACTTCGCGGCTTCTGCAATGGCCGGCCCAAGTTCCTTGCGGTTGTGCGCCTTGCTGATGCCGACTGACGACCCGAGATTCGCCGGCTTCACGAACACCGGGTACGTCAACTTACTCTCGACTAACTTCTGAATCTTCTTCGAATCCTTCTCCCACGCGCCGCGAAGAATCGTGACATGCTTCACGATGGGGATTCCGGCAGCAATGAACAACGACTTCATAATGTCCTTGTCCATGCCCGCGGCTGAACCGAGAACGCCCGCACCAACGTAAGGAATGTCGGCGAGTTCGAGCAGACCCTGGATGGTGCCATCCTCGCCAAAGGTGCCGTGCAGGACGGGAAAAATTACGTCGACGTTGATGGCGCGGTCGCTGGCGCGCCGGGTAAGAGCTGCGTCGGTCTGGAAAGGCACAAGGCCGCGATGGCGGTGCACCGGTTCGGGCGGCACCACGACAGATTCGCCCTGCGCCAGCACAGCTGCCGAGGACGTGGTGTCAGGATCGCCGGCACGCAAGTTCCGTGGCTCGAGCACGAGTTTGCCCGTCAGCAGATTTTCGGCGTGCTCGGCAGTGAGCCAGCGGCCGTCTTTGGTGATGCCGATGGGCACGACCTCGTATTTTTCCTTATCAATCGCGTTGAGAACCGACGCAGCCGAGAGCAGTGAAACCTCGTGCTCCCCGCTGCGCCCGCCGAATAAGATGCCGACTCGAATCTTTTCCATGACCTTCCAGTGTGGACGCGAACGAACTGTCTCGTCAATCGCAGGGATGGTACGCAGAGAGAGTTACAGAATTTTTTTTCCAAACGCCGATAGTGCGAGTTCCACCGCCAGATCGGCGGTGCGGTTGTGTTCGTCGATGACGGGATTCACCTCGACGATTTCGAAACTCAACAGGCGGCCGTGATCGGCGATGATTTCCATGGCGAGGTGCGCCTCGCGATAGGTCGCGCCGCCGCGCACAGGAGTGCCCACGCCGGGCGCATCTTCGGGATCGACCCAGTCCATGTCGAGCGAAATGTGGTAGCCAGCGGTGCCGCGTCCGGCCATGCGCAGAGCCTCTTCCATGACGGTGCGCATGCCGCGCTCGTCGATGTCACGCATGGTGAAGACGCCGATGCCGGCGCGGCGCACGTTTTCCTTTTCGACAGCGTCGATGTCGCGCACGCCCACCAGCACGCAATTCTGCGGCTTCACTTTGGGCGAGAAGTCGAAAATCTTTCCCAGTTCCGAGGGCCACAGGCCCATCAGCGCAGCCAGCGGCATGCCATGCACGTTGCCGCTGGGTGACGACTCAGGCGTATTGATGTCGGTGTGCGCGTCGATCCAGATCAGGCCGACATGTTGGTCCTGACGGCGGTAGAACTCGGCAACGCCAGAGACCGTGCCGGCCGCCATGGAATGATCGCCGCCGAGCGCCAGCGGGACCTTGCCGGCTTCGAGCGTTTTGACCACTAGTTCCGCATGTTTGGTGCAGGTGGCCGTGATCTCTTTCAAATATTTGGCATGGGTGTCGCCTTCTTTTTTCTGTTCGGGAATGGCGACGGCGATATTGCCCGCGTCTTCTACTTCGTGCCCCAGAGCTTCGAGGCGCGCCTCAAGCCCGGCCACGCGCACGGCCGACGGCCCCATGTCGACACCGCGGCGGGACTGGCCAAGATCAAGCGGCACACCGATGACGCGAATTTTTCGTGGAGCGATGTTGGAGGAGCTTGCGGTAGTAGTCATAGGGTCAATCGACGGGGATTGAAACCATTGGGTAACTATTATGAGTATCAATTACGGATACAGCCGGTACAGCATCCTCGGGAACGGAATGGTTTCGCGCACGTGTTCGAGGCCGCAGATCCAGGCCACGGCGCGCTCAATGCCCATGCCGAATCCGCCGTGGGGCACGCTGCCGAACTTGCGCAGGTCGAGATACCACTTGAAGGCTTCTTCCGGCAGATTGTGCTCGTGAATGCGCTGCAAGAGCAGTTCATACGACGCCATGCGCTGCGAGCCGCCGATGATTTCGCCGTAACCTTCGGGTGCTAGCACATCGACGCACAACGCCAAGCCCGGACGCTGTGGGTCAGGCTCCATGTAAAACGCCTTCACTTTTGCCGGATAACGATGCACCATGACAGGCTTGTCGAATTGCGCCGACAGATAAGTTTCGTCGGGCGAGCCGAGGTCCCCGCCCCACTCGAACTTCGATTCGAGCGCGCCCTTGGCGTGACCTTCCTGCAGATTCTTCACCGCATCGTCGTAGCTGATGCGCGGGAACGGCGCTTCGATTTTTTCCAGCTTGGAAATATCGCGGCCTATGGTTTGCAGGTCGACGCGCCGCTTTTCGAGACAGCGCTTCACGATGAAGCTGATGAGGCTCTCGGCCAGTTCCATGATGTCGTCGAGTTCGGCGTAGGCAACTTCGGGCTCAACCATCCAGAACTCGGTGAGATGGCGGCGTGTCTTCGATTTCTCCGCGCGAAAAGTTGGACCAAACGAATACACCTTGCCCAATGCCATCGCCGTCGCTTCCACATAAAGTTGGCCGGATTGCGTGAGGAACGCCTGCTCGTCGAAATAATCGACCGGGAACAACGTACTTGTGCCTTCGCACGCCGCGGGAGTAATGATCGGCGGATCGGTGAGCGTGAAGCCGCGTTCGTCGAAAAAATCGCGCGCTGCTTTGATGATCTCGGCGCGCACGCGCAGAATCGCCGCCTGGCGCTGTGATCGCACCCACAGATGACGGTGCTCCATGAGGAAGTCGGTGCCGTGTTCTTTGGGCGTGATCGGATACGGCGTAGCCTCGGGCACGCGCTGCACGACTTGTACGTTGGCCACATCGAGTTCGTAGCCGCCGTGGGCGCGTTTGTCGGCGCGGACTTTGCCTTCGACGATCACGCTCGACTCCTGCGTCAGCGTCTTGATGGCATCGAAGACTTCCGGCGGGACCGCGTTCTTGGGCACCACACCTTGAATGATGCCCGAGCCATCGCGAAACTGCGGGAACAGGAGCTTCCCGCTCTCGCGCAGGTTGTAGAGCCAGCCACGGATCGTAACCGACTGGCCCTCGTGCTTGCCGATTTCTGCAATCGTTGTAACTGGTGAAGACATAGCTTACTGAGGTTTCAAAGTTTCGGGGTTTCAAAGTTTCAAGGTATCACTACGCACCAACTGAAACTTTGAAACTATAAAACCTTGAAACTAAGCCCCTTCCAGTTTCTCGAAAGTTTCCGCCAGCCTTTCCAGCGGATTCACTTTTTCATCTTCTGCGATTTCCAGCAGCAGGGGCGGAGTCTGCGGAGCCGAACGCAGCAGTTCCATGGCTTCTTTCCAATGGATGGTTCCTTGCGTTGGCCACAAGTGCGAGTCCTTAAACTTGTCGTTATCGTGAATGTGGGTCGAGCAAATGTGGTTGCGCAAAATTTCAAATCCCTCGCGGACGGATCCTGCCATGTGCGCGTGCCCTACGTCGAAGCAGACGCCAACGTCGTCGAAGTGCGCGCCTCGGATCAGTTCTACCAAGCGGTCGGGCGTCGAAAGCTCGTTAGGAATATTCTCCAGCAGAATGCGCACTCCGAGTGGCTTGGCGAAGGCCCGCAGGTGCTCGATCGACGTCATCGCCGCCTCGAATCCCTTCTCGCTGAAACTTTCATTGGGTGATCCCAGATGCTGCACCAGGAATCGAAATGGAATCTGCTCGGCAATTTCGAGAGCGCGCTTGATCTCGTCCATGGCTTCGATTCGTCCCGCGCGGTCGGTGGACGCAATGTTGACCGGCGGAGCCCCGGCGCGTCCCCACTCGTAGTCTGCGTACAGAGGCGAGTGCACGGAGTTCAGCGGAATGCCGCTGCCGCGGAACCATTCGGCGATTTCTTTCACGTGCTGCTTGCGGTTGGCATAATCGATGTGCTGACGCGCTGCGAAAATCTCGACCGATTGCACTCCGCTGCGAGCCAGCCCATCCAGAATGCCCGGATGCAGCCGCTCTTTCACGAACAGATAAGTGGAAACCGCTCTCAGCATGCGCGTCCCCTAGGAATTACTGATTGTTGATTGCTGATTGTTGATTGAATGCCCAAGACCCGATGCCTTTGATCTTCAATCAGCAATCAAAAATCATCAATCAACAATTGCTTCTAGTACCCCACTGCCTTTCCGTTGCTCCGGCCATCGGTGGCACCCAGCCGATCGCCGGTCTTGGCGTCGACGGCGATGCACTCCGCATCGCTCCAATAAGGCGACACATCTGTCCCGTAGTGCAAACCAATTTCAATTTTGTATCCCATGTTCTGCAGCAAGTCGATGGTGTCGGGCGAAAACCAACGTTCCACGTTGACCACGTCGGGCATCCATTGATTGTGAAAGCGGGGAGCGTTCACCGCTTCCTGAATATTCATGCCGTAATCGACCACACCCATCAGAACATTGGCCACCGTCGTGATGATCTTCGAACTTCCGGGCGAACCCAGCACCAAGAAGGTCTTGCCGTCGTGCAGCACAATGGTCGGAGTCATCGAAGACAATGGCCGCTTCCCCGGCCCGATCGCATTCATCTCGCCTTGAATCAGGCCATCGGAATTGGGCACGCCCGGCTTCGACGAGAAATCATCCATCTCATCGTTCAGTAGAAAGCCCAGGCCGTCGGCGGTAACGCGCGATCCGAACCAGTCGTTGATCGTGGTCGTAACGGCAACGGCGTTTCCTTCGGCGTCCATCACGGAATAATGCGTCGTGTGGTTGGACTCCGGCGGCTGCGTCATCGTTGCCGGCGGATGGGTCGCGGCATATTGTTCCAGTTCGTTGAAAATGGCGGGGCGCTTCAATTCCTGGCTGGCACTGGCATGTGCCGGCTCAATCGTTTCTCGCCAAGCCGTGGCATATTTCTTATCGATGAGCTGGGCCACTGGAATCTTCGAGAAGTCTGGGTCGCCCATAAATTCGGCGCGATCGAAAAATGCCCGCCGGAAGGCCTCGGCGGTGAAATGAATCGACTGGGCCGAGCGGTCGCCCATCTTGGAAAGATCGTAGCCTTCGAGAATATTCAGTGATTCAATCAGAACCGTTCCGCCGGAAGACGGCGGAGGCGAGCTTAGGATTTCATATCCGCGATACGTACCGCGCACCGGCTCGCGCTCTTTCACTTCATAATGCGCCAGATCGTCGGCGGTGATCAGCCCTCCGCCCTTCTGCATGGCTGCGGCCAGTTCCCGCGCCAGCGCGCCGTGATAAAAATCATCCGGCTTCGCCGCAATGCGCTCCAGAGTCCGGGCCAAATCAGGCTGGCGGAAAATCTCTCCCGGCTTGTAATAGTCGCCGCTGCGCTGAAACACGCGATGCGATTCGGGAAAGTCCGCCAGATGGTGGTCATGGAAATCGGCCGCCTCTCCCCAAGTAAGCGCGTAGCCCTCGCGCGCCAGCCGGATCGCCGGCGCCATCACCTGTTGCAACGTCAGCTTCCCATACTTCTGCTCGGCATAAACCATGCCCGCCACCGACCCGGGCACGCCAATCGATTTGTACCCGATCTCGCTGGCGCCCGCGATCACGTTGCCCTGCGCGTCCAGATACATGTCGCGCGTGGCCGCTGCGGGCGCTTTTTCGCGGTAGTCGAGAAAGTGCGTCTGGCCGTCGGCCATGCGGATGAGCATGAAGCCGCCGCCACCAATATTTCCAGCGGGAGGATGCACCACGGCGAGCGCGAATCCGGTGGCTACCGCGGCATCGACGGCGTTGCCTCCAGCCTGCATGATCTCGACGCCGGCGCGAGACGCCAACTCATGCACGCTTACCACCATGGTGTGCTTCGCATGCACTGGATAGGTAGATGCCCTAACGAAAGCAGCTGAACCCAGCGCCAGAAGCGCCATCAGCAGCAAAATCAATAATTTATGCGGAGATCGCATCGCAGGTTGAAGGCATCCGGAACTGAACAGACTCTTGAGGCTAGCCGAGCGAAGCAGGCAGAGTCAAATCCAGGTGGAGGCTTTTTGAGCGGCCTCGGGCCGTGCACCTAACTGTCGCTAATGTTTCTTGCGAGTCTTGGGTGTGACAGTCCTTGTCTTCGTTTGCTTTTTCTTTTGTTTCGGGGGGCGAGCCCTCCGCTTCGGCGCCTTCGCCGCCGCCATCTCGTACGACTCCCCGATCAAGTTCTTCAGTTCGTCGTGGCGCAGAGCGTCCAGCCTCTCGACCATGACCCAGTTGTGCCGCCCGAGATACGGAGACGGCTGGACGTCTCGGCGCTCAATCAACTCAGCAAAAGTCTCCGGCGTACATTTGAACGTAAACCGCACCCGATCCAGCCCCAGCACCGCGAACATCCTCCCCCTCACTTTGAAACAGAGGGCATCGCCCCATTGCAGCTTCTCCGTCGCATCGGGAAACGACATACAGTGCGCGCGAATGGAATCCACGTTTATCATAAGTTTTTCTCTGGCTCGTTCAAATTAAACCCGTGCGCGCGCGAATGGCCCACGAATCGATCGGCCAACTGAAGCAAGCGCTGCTTTACCGCCGGCCACTCCGTTGCCACGATCGAGTAGCGCACCGAGTCGCGCGGGATGAAGTCGGCGGCCATGCGGTGAGCCCGAAGAATTCCTTCGAATTGTCCGCCGATGCGTTCGAGCGCGGCGCGGGAGCGCTGGTTGCGCGCGTCCGTATGGAAACAGACGCGGAGCACCTGCCACACCTCGAAGGCATGGGTCAGCATGAGCAGTTTTGCCTCGGTGTTGGCCGCCGTTCGGATGGCCGAGCGAGTCAGCCAGGTGTAGCCAATCTCACAGGCATCGGGAACGCCGCGTCCGTACGAGGGATGGCCCTGCGGCCACGACCACCGCTCCAGATTCCAGAAGCGCGTCGAGCCAAGGACGACACCGTCATTCGCTCGCACAATCGCGAACGGCACAGCGCTGCCGGCGTCCCGCCAAGCCAGGGCAGTGCCGACGTAGCTTGCGGCCGCGGCCTTGCCCCGAGGGACGGGACTCCACTGGTACAGCGAAGCAACGCCAAGCGCGGCGTCGTCGCCGGCTGCGGCAACCAGACCGTCGACGTGGCGATGCTCCAGCGGCTCCAGACGAATGTGCTTGCCTTGCAGGGTAATGGTGTCAGTCGTCATCGCTTTTACTATGCAATGAGTGCGCGGACAACCGCAATGGGGGCACAATCTCGCTCAACGATTCAACCATCGGAATTAAAGGACGGCGGTCATAGGCAGGGGACGACAGACTGTCGTGGAACCATCAACTTTTCAAGCAGAGGCCAACTCGCCTGACTCACTCTGAAATCCATCCCGCTTTGAGCAGCATTTCGTGAGCAATCTGAGTCACCGAACGATCGTCGCTGGCAACGAAAAAATCCTCCAGGCGCGCGCGATCCAGAATCGAGTTCAACGTTGCGACCCGAGCAATGAATTGCTCCCGCAAGACTCCAGACTCGCGCATCTTGATCCGCTGCCGCATGGTTCCAATCTTCGTGGTGAGACGACAAACGACCGTGTTCCTGGCTGAGACGGCCGCCCGGCAACATTCCAGAGCGGCGCGGTCCTCGATCGCACGCGCCACCAGGAATCGACGGACTCCGAGGGAAGAATAATTCTTGCAGACGCATTGAAGATTGCGGTACATCACGGCATCGTTCCTGGCGCCAGACGGCAAATGCGCAAGACCAAACGCGTCAAGGTCAATCGCAGCATGAGGAATGTTTTGTTGTGCCAGGATGTCCGACGCTTCGCCCAAAACGCTGGTCTTGCCCACGCCCATCGAACCGGTGATGACTAGTAACGATTCCGTTCCATTTGCCTGCATTCATTCCATTCGATGAACGCCTTAGCTGAAAGCTAAGAGTTGCCTTTCTCACACCTGCTGCCGCGCTTCGCCCAGCGGCACAGTCACTTCCATCTTTTTCTTGTTGCGGTAGATGGTGATCTTCACAGTATCTCCGGCGCGGTGGTTGTTCATCACCTGCGCAAGGTCGTCTTCGTCCTGCACCTTTTGATCGTCAATGGCCACGATCAAATCGCCGCCCAGCATGATGGGCGTATTGCCCAAGTAAGCCCGCTCCGTACCGGCGCGCAGGCCTGCTGCATCGGCCGAACCGCCGGGGGCGACCTGGATGATCAGCAATCCGTAATCGACGGGCGAGCCGATTTCATCCGCCAGTTCGGGGCTGATGGGAATCGTGCGCACGCCCAGCGCTGGACGCCGGACCCGGCCCAGCGTCATCAGATCATTTAAGACGGCTTTCGCGGTGTTGATGGGAATGGCAAAGCCAATGCCCGCACTCTGGTTGGCATTCGAAAGAATCATGGTGTTGATGCCGATGACTTCGCCGTGCCAGTTCATCAGCGGCCCGCCGGAGTTTCCTGGATTGATCGCCGCATCGGTCTGAATGGCCTCGTCGATGGTGGCACCGTTCGGCTCGCGCACCGGGCGGATCGAACTCACGATGCCGCGTGTCATGGTTCCCGCCAAGCCAAAGGGATTGCCAATGGCATAAACTTTCTGCCCGACTTGCAAATTACGCGAATCACCCAGCACCGCCGGAATCAGGTCGGGCGCCTTGATCTGAATCACCGCCAGGTCGTGCGGCGGGTCCGTGCCCACCACCGTCGCTTTGTATTTCTTGCGGTTGTGCATGGTGACTTCCACCTGCCGCGCTTCGGCGATCACGTGATAGTTGGTCAGGATGTGGCCTTCTTTATCGATCACGAAGCCCGAACCTTGGCCCTCCTGCGGAACCAGTCCATAAAAGAAATCGAACGTCATCGCGCGCGACGTCACGTTCACCACCGACGGAATATTTTTCTTGTAGACGGAAATGTTGTTCTGCTCTTCAGTGTCGAGCGACTCGCCGGGCGACGCCTCGGTGATCTCGACCTGCGCCGGATGGCTCAGCCAGTTCGAGGGATGCAATCCGCTTCCCAGGGAGTTCGAACGCCAGGTGGTGAAGTAGAAAAAACCGCCGGCAATAGCCAGCGTGAAAATCAAAGGCCGTATGAGCTTCATAATTCAAACCATCCGATTCGGATCATCCTGATTAAGACATCCTGATTCAAGACATCCGATTCAACCATCCAAAGGATTAGTACGGTATCGGGGAGTAGAAAGGTCCCTGGATTGATTCTAAACAATGCCGCGCCGCTAAGCACGCCGCTGCAGATCGAAGGCGAGGAGATTGCAGTGCCAGACGTTCAGTTACTAGGCGAGTGCAGGCTGACGAAAAGCGCGTCTCCGGTTCCGCCGGCCTACACCACGACGACCCCCGCATACCCCACCACCATGTTGCGGTCGCCGGAAATATCGCCTGAGGTCGCGTACTTCACCAACTCTGCCGACTTCGCTCCCAACTGCCTGGCCGCCGTGAGCATGGCCACCGTCGGCCCCAAGCCGCACATGCTGATGTCCTGTTGTGTGACCACTTCGAAGAGCCCGCGAGGATCCAGCGTTAGGATGCGCTCGATTGCCTGATGATCTTTCGCGCGGGTAATCACGTCTGATTCGTAATGATTCATGTCGCTCGAGGCGACAATCAGAATGGAATCGTTTTGCGCAGAGATGGAGACGACGTCGGCCAAAGCGTTGCCGAGCTGTTCCAAAACCTCGAATTGTCTCGTGCCCAGGGCGATGGGCACGAACCTGAGGTCCGGCTGCCGCAACAGCAGAAACGGAAGCTCCACTTCGGCCGCGTGTTCGGCGCGATGCGCCACCGAATCTTCCTGCAGCGCCGGGAACCGCTCCTTCAAAGCTGCGGCGAGTTCGCCATCGATGGGAACGTCGCCCAGCGGCGTCTGCCACGCGCCTTCGCTCATCACGGCCAGCGCGTGGCCTTTCCCGGTGTGGTTGGGACACAGCACAATGCAGCGCTTCGGCACTTCCACCCTCGCAAACACCGCGCCCGCCACATGCCCGGAATACATGTATCCGGCGTGTGGCGCGATGCAGCCCAGCGCTCGCACGGGAGCCTGATTCGCGGAACTCGCTTGGGACAGATAGGCAAGGGCTTCGGCGCGCAGGTCGTCAGGATCGGCGGGGTAGAATCGCCCCGCCACTGCGGGATGACGGAGGAGTGTGGTAGACATGGCCCTAACCTTCCTGCCCACCGGGACCAAACTCTAATGCGATGACTCCAATGCTAGGAGTTGTGCTAGGGCCCGGTCTGGGCGTTGCGCAAGGCGCGATAGACAGCTGCGCTCTCTTCCAAGCTCAGCGTCTCGGCCCGTGCCGTAGCTTTCACCTTAGCGTCAGCCAGAGCGCGCTTCAACTCTCCGCTCTCGTATTTCGCCTTCAGATTGTTCCACAGAGTTTTGCGTTTTTGCCCGAATGACAGGCGCAGAAAATCGATGAAGCCATCGCCCGCCACTCCTAACCTTTCCTGCTGCGGATCAATCGTCAATCGGAGCACCGTCGAGTGCACTTTCGGCGGAGGCACAAACGCCGCCGGCGGCAGCGTGAACAACTTTTCCACGCGAGCATACAACTGTGCCGTCGCCGAGAGCATGCCGTAGTCGCGGCCGCCGGGTTCCGCAGCGATGCGGTCGGCAACTTCGCGCTGCACCATAATCACAATGCTGTCGAAGTATTTCGAAAACTCAAACAGCCGAAGCAAAATGTCAGACGTAATGTAATACGGAAGATTGCCCACCACTGTTACAGGCTCGGGCTTGAGGTCGATACCGGGGCGGCCCAGCCCAGGTTTCGGTCCGAACAGAGAATCGAAGTCGATGGCCAAAACGTCGCCCTCAATGATCTCGACATTCCGCGTCATGCCAAATCTCAGCCGCAGTTGCGCCGCCAACACTCGGTCGAGTTCCACCGCGATCAGCCTCCGCGCCCGCTTCGCCAGCAACGCCGTCATAATGCCGCGTCCCGGGCCGATTTCGAGCACGGTGCTCTGCGACACGTCGCCCAAAGTGTCGACCACGCGCGCCGCCAGGTCTTCACTGGCCAAAAAATGCTGGCCCAACTTCGGCTTGGCTTGCGGACGGCGCGTCGATGCGACCTTAGGCACGTTGACCCTCACTGCCTCGAGACGTAGACTTTGGAGTCGGTCCTATGCATTCCATCCGCACGACTCTCACGGCCCGAGACTCATTCATAATAGCGTGCCCCGCGAAAACCGTGCGCGCTTCTGGAGGTCCGCACTCATGAATATCGTATTCGCAGCTTCCGAAGGCGTTCCATTTTCCAAAACGGGCGGACTGGCCGACGTGGTCGGCGCCCTGCCGCGCGCCCTCGCGGCTTTGGGTCATCACGTCAGTGTCTACCTTCCACGTTATCGCCAAACCAGACTGACTGACCCCACGACCGTGGTTCGCAGCGTCACGATTCCTTTCGACGACCAATACCGGTTCGCATCCGTCGTGAGCGGAGGCAGTCAGGGAGGGGTGCGCTACTATTTTGTCGAGTACCCGCAATACTTCGATCGCGATGCACTCTATGGCACGCCGGCCGGCGACTATCCCGACAACGCCGAGCGCTTCGCACTCTTTTCGCGCACCGTGCTGGAGGCCTCGAAAATTCTCGGCGTGCCGGACATTTTTCACTGCCACGACTGGCAGTCGGCCCTGGTACCGGTTCTGCTGCGCACCATCTACGCCGAAGATCCCGCCTTCCGCGACACCGGCACGGTCTTCACCATCCACAACATGGGTTACCAGGGATTGTTTCCGCCCGACACGCTGCCTTTGCTCATGCTGCCCTGGGATCTGTTCACTATGTCGAAGATGGAGTTCTTTGGCCAGGTCAACTTCCTGAAAGGCGCGCTGACTTATTCCGACTTCATCACTACGGTCAGCAAGAAATACAGCCACGAAATTCAAACCGCGGAATACGGATTCGGCCTGGAAGGCGTCCTACACGCCCGCGCCTCGACCGTGACCGGAATTCTCAATGGAGTCGACTACGAAGAGTGGAGTCCGCAGACCGACAAGTTCACGGCGGCCAAGTATTCGCCGCGCGATCTGATCGGCAAGGCCACGTGTAAGCAGGATCTGCTGGCCGCGTTCGGAGTCAGCAACGCCAACCCGAAACTCCCAGTGATCGGAATTGTTTCCCGCTTCGCGGCGCAGAAAGGTTTCGACCTGATCGCGCAGATCGCGGATCGTCTGGCGCGCGAAGAGATGATCGTCGTCGCACTCGGCGCCGGCGACAAAGCATACGAAGAAATGTTTCTGCGCCTCCACAAACAGTTCCCCAACAAGATTGCCGTGAAAGTCGCTTACGACAATGCAATCGCGCACAAGATCGAAGCTGGCGCCGACATGTTCCTGATGCCCTCGCGCTACGAGCCCTGCGGCCTGAACCAGATTTACAGCCTGAAATACGGCACCGTGCCCATCGTCCGCGCCACCGGCGGCCTCGACGACACCATCGAACCCTGGGACGCCCGCACCGGTAAAGGAACCGGCTTCAAGTTCACTGACTACAACGGCGAGGCCCTCCTACTCACTATCAAGCAGGCGCTCGAAGCCTACAGCGACCAGACCTCATGGCAGGCACTCATGCGCAACGGCATGAGCAAAGATTTCTCCTGGAACGCATCGGCTCGCGAGTATGGGAAGATCTACGATCGCGTGAAGCAGATGCGCGGATCAACGCAGGCCGCGCCGGAAAAAGTGCTGGTTAGTTAGGATGTTCGTTTGCGGAAGGCCAACCATGCGTAGCCCAAGGTGAGGCCGAGAGAGCCGTACACCGCCGCGTTCATGGGAGCAAGCAGGAAAAAGACGGCCACGAGCGAGGGGTCGAACGTCATCTTCACGAAATACAGCGGACACAGCACAATCATGATTTGCGGATCGAGATTCCAGCTGTGCGGAGCGAAATAGGCCACGAGCGCTACGAGATATGAAATTGCCGCGAAGGCGCCGAGCAGTTTGAGGGGCGCTGAAAACAACTGTTCATCGTCCCGATCTTTCTTGCATGCTTTTGCGATCCACGAGCGCGGCAGCGTAGCAACCGCCAGATTGAAAACGCCCACCAAGGCCAGCGCGGCCGCAAATATGACCCATTCGCTCTGAACCGGCAGGTCAACGCCCTTCAGCATCACGTAAGGAGCGCAGGTCAAAAGCGAGACCGCACCGCAGATAAAGAAAACGATGCGAGATGTAATCCTGATCGCGCGCCCGGCCATGCTGCGGATTCTACCAGCGGATGAGTGGCAGATCTACAAATGTAGGGGCAAACTCTCGCAACTGAAGAATTGCTCCATTACTCCATTGCTCCATTGCTCCATTGCTCCATCATTCCACTGGAGGCAGGCCGATTTTGGCCAGAAGCTGCTGGAAAGCGGGGACGGAATGCAGATTCTCGAACGCGGGGTCAACCGCGGCATTGATAGATTCCTCGGCGTGCCGCTCATAGCAGGCTTCCAGGTACTTTAGCGCTTCTTGCGTATTCCCAAGCCGCGCATAGCTTCTGGCTGCGTAGTAAGGGGAACGTTTTCCCTCCACATAAAATTTGTTTTCTTGTTCGGCCTGCGCTTGCAGCATTCCTGTTCGGCCACGGGCGGCAAAACCTTTTTCCGCAGCTTGCTCGATCGACAGAAGCGAAGCATCGTGAAGCAGGAGCCTCTCCTGTTTCATTTCTACCAGGTAGGCAGGGTACTCACCCATTTCGAGGTAGATAGTATTCAAATAGCGGTGCACGGAAACAGAATTGGGATCGGCCTGTTCCAGTTGCCGCAGCAACTTCAGCGCTTCCTCGTGGCGTCCCGCAATCCAAAGAAGGATGCCTTTGTCCGCCAGAATCGATGCGGAATTCGGATCGAGGGACTGAGCGCGATCAATCTCGGTTAACGATTCATCGAAGCGTCGGACGTTTTGCAAAAAAGTAGCATACCAATGGTGGGCCTTGGCATTGTTTGGGTCGAGTTGAAGGGCGCGGCGAAATTCTTTATCCGCGGTTCCGGCATCCCACATCCCGTAAAACGATACGAAGGCAAGGGAAGCGTGGGCCTCGGAAGAATGCTCGTCGAGTTGCACCGCCTTCTTTGCTGCCGCAAATGCCCGTGGATAGGCCTCGCTGGCCGGCATGGCCGTGTATTCTCGCAGCAGGTTGTAGCAATCAGCCAAGCCGACATATGCGTCCGCGTAATTCGGATCATGAACGATGGCCTGGGTAAAGGAATCGAGAGCCAAGTTCAAACTTTCCGGCGTGCGTTGGTTCCAGTAAAAACGGCCTTTGAGGTAGTAATCTTGCGCCTCCGGATCGACTGTGTGATGCGGGCCGTTCGCTGAAGCCGCTGTGCCCGGTTTCGTGCTGGCACCGCGAAAGCGTAAGATCCAGACCGCGAACAACAATACCGCAAACAACAAGACAAAGATCGGCAAAACAAAAACTAACTTTCCCCAGGCAGAAGCCGTTGCCGGCGATGATGCCTCCGCTGGAACTTTTTCTCCCCCTTTCCCTCTCAATCCGATTTTTTCTTCCGGGACAAGTTCGGGCGGATGGATAGGAGCGATCCAACGATAACCCCGGCGCTCGACTGTTTGAACGAATATTGGATTGTCGGCAGAATCGCCGAGTGCCTCGCGCAGCCGCCGGATCGCGCTGCTGATGCCCTGGTCAAACTCCACGAACACACCTTCCGGCCAAAGTGCCTGGCGTAACTCTTCGCGGCTGACGATCTCGCCCGGACGTTCTACCAGAACCGAAAGCGCGCGAAAGGGGAGGTCCTGAACTCGCACCTTGACGCCACTCCTGCGCAATTCGCCCGTACGAAAGTCCGCCTCGTAAACGCCGAAGCGAACCACGCCCTTCGTTACTTGAGGTAAAGGCATACGAAGACCCAACGGGAGCTGTGAGTTTACCATTCAGATTTTTGCCTTAAAATGGCACTTCCGAGCCTATGCCGAGACCCGCCCTTTCAGGCACTAAGTTCCTGTAACCCTCTGCGAACAAAACTCTTATCAAGTTATCCACGCGTCAGCAACGCGTGATTCCGGAACCATTGACCGGGGAGCCCAGTTCAGGTGACAGTCGGCGTGCTGTCGGCAAGCCACTTCATAGCGAGGGCTATACCGGCCGCTGGCGTTAGGTCCCGAACCCCAAGTTTGAGTTAAGAAACGCAGCCACGGGCTGTCAGGAGAGATTCTATGAGTTTGTTCGATTGCGAAACTTATCGTGAAACTTATCGCGAAACCAAGGTGAAGTCGCGCACAGCCGCTTTTGCGCTAGCCGTGCTTGCCATCGTTTCTTTCGCCACAGGCTCGGCTGTACCAAGCCAGGCTCAACTCCCCACTCCCACCCCTCTCTACGGGTTCCAGCAGGAACCGACCGATGTGATTGAGCCTACAGGTCCCATGGCCCAAGGCAGGGACGGAAACATCTATGGAATAGGTGTTAACAGGGGCGCCAATAACAAGGGCGGCGTCTTCAAGATCACACCCGCCGGCAAAGAACAGCTATTGGTCAGCTTTCCTTCCACTTTTGCCGAAGGCAGCTGTCTGGGGCTGACTTTGGGTATGGATGGCAATTTTTACGGGACTTGTTTCGGTGGGGGAGCCAACAACTTCGGTCTGTTTTATCGCGTGACGCCTGCGGGGGTTCTGACCGACCTGTACGACTTTACCGAAGTCGGTGTGCTGGTCCAGGGCGCGCCTGTGCTGGGCGCGGACGGAAATTTCTATGGCGCCACTTCGGCGAACTTCTACCGCATCACCCCGGCTGGCGTGTACGAGAATCTCTACACCCCGAGCAGCGGTAACGCAAACCCCTCGGTCCTGAGTGCCGGCAGCGACGGAAATTTCTATGGCACCATCGCGGACGCCAACGGGTTTGGGAACCAGGGCGGAGTTTTCAAGCTCACGCCATCCGGAGCGTTCGAGGTCATCTATGGCTTTGACTCTACCAGCGATGTGGGCTCGGGCCCATCGATCGGCGTGACCATGGGGAGCGATGGAAAACTCTACGGAACCACAGGTGCCGGGGGCACGAACAGCAATGGCGTGATCTATAGCATGACCACGGCAGGTGGAGCGGTCACAGACCTCCACGACATCAATAACATAACGGAGGGTGCCAACAACACGGGCGGAGGTGGCGTCGACAGCGAAAATCTTTTGCTCCAGGCCACGAACGGAAATTTCTATGGCGCAAATTCGGGCGGCGGAAGCGGCAACCAGGGTGGTCTCTATGAACTTACTTCTACCGATGTGTTCTCGGGCTTCCTTTTCCTCACTGCGACCAACACTACGCTCGGAGACAACCCGTACTCACCTTTGATGCAGCACACCAACGGAACGGTTTTCGGAACAACCGTCGGAAACGGACCAAGCGGTGCCGATGGTGTCTTCTTCTCGCTGAACATCGGTGCGTCTCCATTTGTTTCGTTGGTAACGCCAAAACCCGCTGGCAAAGAAGGGTCGCAGGTCGGCATTCTTGGACAAGGTTTTACCTCGGCGTCCGTCGTAAAGTTCGGCGGAACAGCGGTGGAGACCAAAAGCTTGAGCGGCAGTACCTTCATTCTGGCCACAGTTCCTGCCGGGGCGCTGACCGGTCAAGTCACGGTCACCACCGGCCCCAAGACACTGTCGACGGTAGCGGTCTACAAAGTCACGCCGGTCCTTACCAGTTTCACGCCTGCGAGCGGCATAGTCGGGGCCTCAGTGACAATCACCGGCACCGGCCTTCAGCAAGCAACCAAAGTGACCTTCGACGGAATAGCAGCAAAATTCACCGTAACATCAGACGCGCAAATTACAGCAACGGTTCCAACCGGAGCTTCGACTGGAAAGATCGTGGTAACCACCAAGGGCGGCAGCGCCACTAGTGCGACGGTTTTCACAGTCAATTAGCAGGATGGCGGCAGCCATATCTAAAAAGCAGCGAACAAATACGTTCAGTGCCCTGGGAACACGAACGCGAAGTTGGCTGCTAGAATTTCTGCATGGCTGCCGCCCAACAGCCCGCCTTCACTCGCACCATCTTCCACGTTGACATGGATGCCTTCTTCGTGTCGGTGGAGGAACTCTTCGATCCCTCGCTGAAAGGCAAGCCGGTTGTAGTGGGCGGACAGCGCGACGAGCGCGGAGTCGTGTCCGCAGCTTCTTATGCGGCGCGCAAGTTTGGAGTGCATTCCGCCATGCCTCTGCGCACGGCGGCCAAGCTCTGCCCGAGCGCGATCTTCGTCAATGGCCATCCCGAGCGTTACCGCGAGTGTTCGGAGAAAGTTCACCAAGTCCTCGGCGCATTTTCGCCGCAAGTCGAAATGGCTTCCATCGACGAAGCCTACATCGATATGACCGGCACCGAACGCCTGCACGGTCCGCCGCTTAAAGCCGCGCACACTCTGCACCGGCGCATGAAGGCCGATACTGGCCTGAACTGCTCGGTGGGCATTGGAACATCGCGCCTCATCGCGAAAGTTTCCTCGGCGCAGGCCAAGCCCAACGGAGTGCTCTGGATCGTCCCCGGCGAAGAGGCCAAGTTCCTCGCGCCGCTCGACGTGCGCGAAATTCCCGGCGTTGGCAAAGTCATGGAGACTCACCTGCACGCGCTCGGCATCAAGAAAGTCGGAGACCTGGCGCGCCTCGAAGAATCCGAACTCGCCGATCGATTCGGAAAATGGGGCCTCGCTCTGGCGGGCAAGGCCCGCGGCGAAGACGCGGGCGGATGGTTCGACTCCGAAGTCGGAGTCGACGTCGCTGCCAAATCGATCAGCCACGAACACACCTACAATGAAGACACCGCCGACCTCAGCCAGCTCGAAGCCACGCTGATGCGGCTTTGCGAGATGGTCGGCCGCCGCTTGCGAGAATCCCAATTCCACGCTCGCACCATTCAACTCAAACTGCGTTACAAGGATTTCACGACTCTAACCCGCGCCCACTCTCTCGCGGCCCCGACGCAACTCGACACAGAAATCTTCGAGCAGATTCGCGAGCTGTTTCGCAAGAATTGGAAAAAGGGCGCTCAGGTTCGGCTGCTGGGAGTGCAGGCATCGTCATTCACGGAACAACCCGGCCAGATCGATCTGCTCGAGGGCAACCGCCAGCAGCGCTGGAAAGATGCGCTGGCCGCTGCGGACCGCTTGCGCGATAAATTTGGCGAGTCCAGCGTCAAACTGGCCGCCGGAATGAAAGGCAACTTCCGCGAGCGCGTTCACGAGAATCCAGCGAGTTTGCCGGGGAAGAAGAAGCCTCGTAGTTGACCACAGTCCTTGCCGCGCTCTAAGATTCCCGTTCGCCAGCGTCTTTCAGGAGCCAACGTGCGCAAACTTCGTCTTCTGCTGTTGCTCGCTGTCGCATCGATATTCCAGCAGACCACCGCCGCCCAGTCGAATCCTCCGCTGCTGCTGCGTTTCCCCACCGTCAGCAAGACGCAGATCGTTTTCAATTACGCGGATGATCTCTGGATCGTCAGCCGCGACAGCGGCGACGCGCGCCGCCTCACGTCCGGCATCGGCATCGAGGCTCTCCCCTATTTCTCTCCCGACGGCTCGATGATCGCCTTCACCGGCGAATACGACGGCAATCGCGATGTCTACGTCGTCCCCGCCACCGGCGGCGTGCCCCGACGTCTGACTTACCACCCCGCTGACGAGTTCGTGGCCGGCTGGACTCCAGACGGTAAGAAGATTCTGTTCAACTCCTGGGGCAACAGCTTCATGCACTTCGAGGATCAGCTCTACACCGTTCCCGTCGAAGGCGGATTGCCCACGCAACTGCCGCTTCCCGTCGCCGAAGACGCTTCTTTCTCGCCCGATGGAACGCACATCGCCTACGTCTCACACCCCAAATGGCAGCAAGCCTGGAAGCGCTACCACGGCGGCCAGACCACCCCCATCTGGATCGCCGATCTCAAGGACTCCAGCGTGGTGAAGATTCCCCGCGACAACTCGAACGATCACCATCCCATGTGGGTGGGCGACACGATTTATTTTCTTTCCGATCGCAACGGCCCGGTCAGCCTCTTCGCCTATGACGTGAATACCAAACAAGTTTCCGAGGCTCTGCACAGCGACGGCCTCGACTTCAAGACCGCTTCTGCCGGACCCGACGCCATTGTGATCGAGCAGTTCGGAGCCATCAAGCTCTACGACCTGCAGACCCATCAGGCGAAAAACATAACCATTCACGTCGCGGGCGATATCGAAGCCGTGCGGCCGCACTTCGCCAAGGTCGACCCCAAGCGGATCCAGACTTTCGGTATTTCTCCCACCGGTGCCCGTGCTATCTTCGAGGCCTGGGGAGAGATTTTCACCGTGCCCACCGACAAGGGCGACATTCGCAACATCACACGCAGCCCCGCTGTTGCCGACCGCGATCCGGCATGGTCGCCCGACGGCAAGTCCATCGCGTATTTCTCTGACGAGTCCGGTGAATATGAACTGGCCATCCGCGATCAGAGTGGGCTGGGCACGGTGCGCCACATCAACCTCGGCAATCCGCCGTCGTTTTTCTACACACCCACCTGGTCTCCCGACAGCAAAAAGATTGCTTACTCCGATAAGCGTCTGCAGTTGTGGTACCTCGATCTCGAGGACCGGACGCCCCAGCTAATTGACGCCGACTATTTCGGCGGATTCGGCCCCACGCAGCTCAACCAGACCTGGTCTCCCGACAACAAATGGATTGCCTACACCAAGCAACTCCCAAGCGGCCTGCACGCCGTCTTCGTTTACTCGCTCGATCAGGCCAAAGCTTTCCAGGTCACCGACGGCATGAGCGACGCGCTCTATCCCTGCTTTGACAAGAATGGAAAGTATCTCTACTTCACGGCCTCAACGAACACCGCTCTCTCGACCGCCGGCCTCGACATGTCGAGCGACGAGCACCGCGTCACGCGCAGCGTTTACGTCGCGGTCCTAAGCAAGGACGAGAAGTCGCCGCTCGCGCCCGAAAGCGACGAGGAGAATAAACCGAAAGACGAAAAGAAGTCTGATCAGGATAAAGATAAAGATAAAGACAAAGCGTCAGATCAGGCCAAGGATAAGGACAAATCGAAAGACAAGAGCAAGGCAGAAGCCAAAGAAGCCAAGGACAAGGACGATAAGGATAAAGACAAGAAGGATGAACCGGTCGTGGTCAAGATCGACATCGAAGGCATCGGTCAGCGCATTCTCTCGCTGCCCATCCCGGCGAAGAATTACAGCAACATGCTGCCCGGCAAATCCGGCATCTTATTCTTGTTTGAAGCGCCACTTGTCGTCACCGACGACGACTATCCTAACGTCAATCAGACCATCCAGAAGTTCGACCTCAGCAAACGCAAGGTCGACAAGTTCATGGACGAGGTCAACGATTTCACGGTCTCCTTCGATGGCGAAAAAATTCTCTATCGCAAAGCCGACGCCTGGGCGACGGCGTCGCCCGACGATGGCCCGGCTGCAGGCCCCGGTGGCGGAGGCCCGCCCAAGCCCGGGTTCGGTCCGCTGAAACTCGACGGATGGGAAGTCTACGTCGAGCCGCGCGCCATGTGGAAGCAGATCTACAACGAAACTTGGCGCATCGAGCGCGATTTTTTCTATGACCCGCATTATCACGGCCTCGATCTCGACAAGGCCAAGAAAAAATACGCACCTTATCTCGATGGCATCGCGTCCCGCGACGAACTGACGTATCTGTTTCAGGAATGTCTCGGCGAGATGACGGTCGGCCACATGTTCGTCGGAGGCGGCGAAGCTCCCGAGCCGAAGAAACTGAAAGTAGGTCTGCTTGGCGCTGACTACAGCCTGGAAAATGGCCGCTATCGCGTGGCCAAGGTTTACGATGGCGAGAACTGGAATCCCGGCAATGAAGCCCCGTTAACTCAGCCCGGAGTCAACGTCAATGCCGGAGACTACATTCTCGCCGTGAACGGCCGCGATCTGCACGCCTCCGACAACATCTACAGCTTCTTCGAAGAGACAGCTGGAAAGCAGGTCGTGCTCAAGGTCGGCGCCAATGCGGACGGAAAAAATTCCCGCGACGTCACCGTCGTTCCCGTCGAGAGCGAAGAAAATCTGCGCCATCTTGCCTGGATTGAGAGCAATCGCCGCCGCGTCGATCAAGCCACCGGAGGCCGCATTGCCTATGTCCACGTGCCCAATACCGCGGGTGGCGGATACACCAGCTTCAATCGCTACTTCTTTTCGCAGGTCGGCAAAGAAGGCGCCATCATCGACGAACGTTTCAACGAAGGTGGCCAGCTCGCCGACTACATCATCGACTACCTGCGCCGCCCCATGCTGAGCAAGGTGGTCACGCGCGAAGGCCACGACTGGTCGAGTCCATCGGAAGCGATCTACGGCCCTAAGGTGATGATGATCAACGAAATGTCCGGTTCCGGCGGCGATGCGTTGCCGTGGTATTTCCGCAAGGCCGGACTCGGTCAGTTAGTGGGCAAGAAGACTTGGGGCGGACTCGTCGGAATCGGCGGCTATCCGGAACTGATCGACGGCGGCCACGTTACCGCGCCGCGAGCCGCAATCTACGGCCTCAACGGCGAGTGGGAAGTCGAAAACCACGGCATCGCGCCGGATGTTGAAGTCGATCTCGAACCCGCTGCCTGGAGACAAGGCCACGATGCACAACTGGAGAAAGCAATCGAGGTGGTGATGCAGCAATTGAAGGAACATCCGCTGCCCGAGATCAAACGTCCGCCATACCCGAACTATCACGAACACGACGATCTGGGCGCGAAGTAAATTCGATTCGGAGCGTTGATCGGTGACCGAGAGACCGGGTGTCACATGTCTCGCGGGTGCCCCATGTCTCGCGCCTTTTGCGAGACGTGGGAGTTTCATCAGCCTGACACTCACCGTACCGAAGCCAGCAGCGAACCCACTCCAGGCTTGTATCCGTAGAAGTCGCCAATCAGATGAAGGTGCTCGATGATCTCTTCGTCGTAGCGCTGCTTCAGCGGCGGAGTCAAAATATTGTGTTCGGCGTTGGGATCGGCCGCGAGATCGAACAGATAACTCTGCGCTGGCGAATCGTAGGTCGTATATAGATAACGCTGGTCTGCAGTGAGAATTCCGTACACGGCGCGTACATCCGACGCCAAGAGAAGATCTTTCCGCGGGTAGCTGTCGAGTTCCTGTTTCGTCTCCGCAAACAATGGCCGGCCATAGAGCGCGTTCTGCACAATTGGCCGGTGTCCCAGCAGGTAATAAAGAGTCGGCGTGACGTCAGTCAACGTCGAGAGGCGGGTGTCATCGTACACCAGCTTCTCGCGCATCTTCGGCGGTAGATGGATGATGAGCGGAACGTGCATGATTTCCGGCCAGATCGAAGTTGAGTGGCTCATGCGTCCGAACTCGCCCGTGGCGTCGCCATGGTCGCTGGTTACGATGATGATGCTGTCGTCGTACATCCCGTGCTGCTTGAGATAGTTGAAAAATTCTCCCAGACGCGCGTCGACCCAGTGCACTTCATAAGTAATGCGCGTGTTTAGGCCGGGCCGGTCGGGCCAATGCTGGGAAGTCGGCGAAGGCACGTCGTTGCGCGCGAACTGGTGCACGTTCTTGGGCTGATCGTAGAAAAAGATGGGTTCCCGTGAGCCCGCACTAGAGTCGAGAACGGTTTCTGCCTGCCGCAAGGTGTCGCCGATTTCCAGGTGGTTCCAGAGTTTCTTGTCCATGTCCAGCTTCACCAGATCGTCGCTGGGAGACAAGATTTCTTTGACCACTTCGTCCATGCTCACCACCATGTAGTAGTGGTCGGCACGCACCATCTGTTCCAGGCCATTCACTTTCGAGAAAGGTTGCAGGTAGTGGGCATGCAGCATCATGGCGCCCGCCCACAGCGCCGGTTCCGAGAGCGACGTTCCCGCATATTGCGAATACGCGTTATGCAGGACGATGCTGTCACGGGCGAAAGCGTCGAGGTTGGGCGTGTAGTCGACGCGAGAATTGTAGGCGCCAAGATAATCCGGGCGCATGGCATCAATCACGAAGACAAAAATATTCGGGCGCGCGCCTTGTGCCGGCGAGAGATTGTCGACGAGCCGGACTTCCGTATTCGTGCGCGTATCGCGCACGTTCGTGTATTCCCGCATGATGCGACACAGATCGCCGCAAACTTCTCCGCGGCCGTTGCCCAGCATGTGATGAGCCAGCAGGAACGAGGCGTCGCCTGCGCCGTACTCCTCGAGCTTGAGCGAAATTTCGTCGTCGGTTGAGCCCACCGACTTGCCCCAGAAAATTTCCGTTACCTGCAGCGCTTTGTAGACGAAGACACCGGCTAGCAAGACTCCAACGATGACTGCCGCGGAATAGTTTGCCCGCACCGGACGCAAGCGGTATACGCACAGGCTCATCGCGATCCAGAACAGCAACGCGGAGGTGCTTTCGATAAAGCCATTCCAGTCTTCGCCGCCGATCAGCCAGCGCGACCCGAGCGCCAGCAGCGTGACCACTACGATCGTCATCCAGGTCGCGATCGCCTGTCCAGAAGAAAGACTTGCATCCGTAGAAGACAAAGATGACTGCTGCTTGCCCTCCAGAAACGGGTCGACCATTGCGAATCCCCAGAGCGTTAGCGTGAGCGCGAAAGCGCTCGCGTAGAGATACGCGCTCCATCCGTCAAAGCTCATGGCGTTGCCGAGGAAGCGCGTCAGCACGATCGACAAGACGAGCGCAATGAGTGTGCCCACCAGCCCGCGGCGCACCGCTCGCGGCCTGGAGGTCTTCGCGGCGAGCAGAAAAATCAGATTCAGCGCTGATAACACGACAATCGCGAGAAAGAAATGAGAAATCAGACTCCAGAAAGCAACTTCCGCGTCTTGCCAGCGAAATCTCAGCGAGTGAGTGTTGCTGTAAAGATGCACTCGCGCGCCGATGGTGTAAATCAAGCTGACAACGAGCGCAACGAGCAAGCCGGCGGAAAATCCAAAGGGCGCGGCGCTGTTCTCGACTCCCTCGCGCGGCTCGCCATTTCCCGTCGCGCTCGACATTTGCCATACGGAGATCGCGATCAGAGGCAGCAGCGCCGTCAGACTCCAGTAATAAGCGGCATTGTTGTTCTGCAGTCCGGGAAGGAAGGGACGCAGGGTCACGTACGCTCCGCAGGCGAAGAGCAGGCCGATCAAGACCTGCCATCGCCTATCCTTTCGCCAATGACGCCGCCAATCGAGCACCGGCCAACCGGAGAGCATTGCAGCCGCGATCGCTACCCAATAGAGTGCTGCCTGGTGGTGCGCCAGCCACGGCATCCAGGCGTAAGGCGGTGTCTTGATGAAGGCGCAGAAGGTGTATGGCAGAAAGGCCAGCAGGCAGTATAACGAGGTCAGAACGAAATACGTCCCTGCAACGGCCTTCAGTACAGTATTGACCCAAAGCCTCAAACAGGTTCCCTCAGGCGTGTTGCCTCGGACGGCGACAGGATCCAGAAGACGCGGAAACTCGATTCTTCGATCCTCAACGTTGATTCTCAATGACCCTCTGTCCACGCCGCAAGTTACTGTAGGGGCGGGAGATGCGGCCCGGTGCGGCTCAAGGCTCGCCAAGCCTCTGCCAACCGTGTCGGGGCGGTTCGCATCTCAAACTCGTCGTGACCAAAGTACCAACATCGTTACTACTTCGGTGTGGGCGCGGGACGCTTCATAGGGCTCGCGATTGAGCTAGGATTGAAAGTCTGCTTCTTGTTATTGCGAGAACAACCGGATGCCGAGTCAGGCCGCTAAGAAGTCCGTTGAGCGATCGTCGTCGCTTGCATTGTTTCCCCTCGCGTTGTTCGCCCGCAATTTCTTCAAGAGTCCGGCAATGCTGGGATCGGTGATACCGAGTTCCTGGTTCCTGGTGAATGACATGATGAGCCAGGTCGACTGGAACCGGGCGCGGATTGTGGTGGAATACGGCCCGGGAGTGGGCACGTTTACGCGCGAGATTCTAAAGCGCATGCGGCCCGACGCGGTCCTGGTGGCCATCGAACTGAACACTGACTTCGTGAAGTATCTGGGCGACCACTTCCGCGATCCGCGCCTGCGGGTGGTGCACGGGTCAGCCGCGCGGGTGCGCGGCGTGTTGGCAGAACAGAATCTGGCGCCTGCGGATTACATCATCTCCAGCTTGCCCTACCGCAACATGCCGGATTCACTGCGCCGCGAAATTCTCGAAGAGTCGCGTCTGGCGCTGCGGGCGGACGGGTCGATGGTGCTGTTCCAATACACGCGAACTCTTCTGCCTTATCTCGAATCCAGTTTCAGTTCGGTCAAGCTCAATTTCCAGCTCTTCAATATCCTGCCAGCGCTGATCTTTCACTGCACGCGGTAAGGGAGTGGCTGGGCCTGAGAGAACCTGCCGCAGTGCAGTGCTGCTTCCAATGTTGCATGTTCCTTCGTCTTCATGCCTTGTTACCGAATGCTTGGATAAACGAGCCTCCGTCGTTTGGCTCTGGAGGTTTATTCGTGTGCTCAATCTGGATTGGGTAAGAGAAAGTATCGGTAACCCTATCGGACCCGCATTCTAGCCACACATTAGCAATAAGCACTCCCGCTTGGAAAATAGGTATCCCCGTGATATTCACAAAGACTCGCGTACCTTGGCCTAAAGGGGACAACTGCTTTATGGTCGCTCGCCCTTTAATGACAGAGGGAGAACCATCTGGAAGGAGTACTTCAAAAACTTGATCGAAGGTCTTAGATAGTTCGTCTACCGTGAAAAACCACTCAGAGAACACAGCCCAATTCGTTGCCGCGATCGCCTCCTTCGGCATTTCTTGGCCGTCTGGGACCATGGCGCTAATTTTCTGAAAGAGTGCGATTAATGTCGGCTTGCCGAGCTGATCTTGAATGATTTTCTCGCACACTATCAGGCTGCTGAGATGCGGCATAGTGATATTCTCACGCCACCGAGTATTCTAGGATACCTTCTCCCCAAACATCCGCAGTGTTCAATGGAGAGACGGATGTCGCGACTACCCCGAAGGGTGCGTTCGCGAACTGAACCCAAGCGTTCCAATGGGCTGGCGGCTGTCCAAAGAACCAACGGGCTCCGCCAGTGATCCAATTGTTGCGCAGTACGTCGTAGCCGTACTCAACGTCGTCGTTCCCAAACTCAGTGCCACAGCACGGACAGATGTGGAAATCCTCTGGCGGATATGGCATCCGGTCGAAGAAACAAACTGGGCAACGAAAATTCATCTCACCTCGCGCAATAGTCTGCAAACAGTTGAGCTACTCCGCCGTGTCGGGTCACAGTATCAGGTCTTGGAATGTAAAACGTAAGCAATACCTCTGGAACCGCGACAGCGACCCCGAAGTGAACTGTAACAAAATCCATTCGATTTCTCCGGGGCTTGCTTGCCTGAATACACTCATGAGTATCGGCATTCATGGCTCCGAACATAAACGCATCGGCCACCTGCTCGTATTCATCTGGGGTTGCAAAGCCAAACTCATGCCCGTGCCTCCTGAAGTGAATGTCTCTCTCCATTACGCTGGCAAAAGGCACGAGCGGCATATTACCTCAGCCGACGAAACAATGCTAGGAGCTCGATCACCTCAGATCAAATTACCTAGGTCTTGGCCTGTACCAGTTTGATGCCCTGTCACGGTCAAACGATTACGCCAGAATTGGGTTCGCAATTAATGCCTTTGGCGTGAAATTGAAAGTAATCCAAAGGCTGCAACAACTTAGAGGCAAAATATGGAGCCCCAAAGGTTTCCCAGCCTCGCGTCGAGTAGTTATGCGCAAGTACCGCGGCCTTTTGGTCGAAAAGCATGATTTGACCACATGATCGGATAGTTTGAATCCAGAGGCAAGGTTGGATATCACATCGGGCTGTGGATCGCGCGCGCCAGAGTACCGCGGAATGGCAGGGAAGCCGCTTAGCTATCCTTGCGGTAAAGCAGGTTGCGCATGGCTGTTCGGCGCGCTTCGTTCGCCTCCGAGAGAGCTTTGCGTTCGTCGGCGTCCATGGACCGCTTGGTTTCGGGGCCGGTCGTTTCGGGTTCGCTGCAGGCGGGGCAGCGATTGGCGAAGCCGGGCTTATCCGGCTTCAGCTCGAATTCCTCGGAGCAGACGGCGCAGACTTTGATAGGAAATGCCATCCTGCCAAATATGATAACAATTCAGACGCCATTCTTCGCCTCCAAACCTGTCGCAGCGACTTACTGTGCGCTTTGAAGCCGCGCCCCCTTTCAAAACATGACAGGGAGGAAAGAACGAAGGCCGGGTATCCCGGAAGGAAGTTCCGGATCCCGGCCCACGTCTTCGTTCAACTTGGAGTAACAGCTCTTGCCGAACTAGTTGCCTGAGCTCGGCGCGGCTGCCGCAGCGGTGGTCGGAGCCGCAGCCGGAGCGGCGACGCCGGTACCGTAGCGAACCAACCGCGGAAAGAAGGGCGTGACTTCGAACGGCATCTTGTCCCGCGCCGAAGTGATGGCAACCGGAGACGCCTTCACCATTTCCGCCTTGTCGTCCCAGGGGTTGATCTTCACGCGGCCACCCAGGGGCAGAGCCGCAATCTGATCCAGCTTGTTGTTGTCCAGAGCCGGGCCTTGCGTGTCCAGACCCGAGAGACGAGTGATCGTTCCGTTTTCCTCAAAGGAATTGCCCAGGTGCGTCGTCAACAGCGCGCTCAGTTGCGGAGCCCGTTGCTGCAATGCCCTCAGGAACAAGCCCACGTTGTCTAGTTTCTGCGCGTAAGGCGAGTTCTTGAGAAGTTCCAGGGCCTTTTTGTCCGCGGCTGCTTCCTCTTCCGGAATGTGCTTGAAGCCCAGGTTCTGGTACGTGGAATCGTCGTCGAACAGCATGCGGTCGTTGAACGCGTACTTGCTGCCCAGGTTGTGTCCGAGCACTATGTGCGCGAGTTCATGAGAGAGCACGGCGGCCAGGCTGGCTTCGTCCGGCAGCACGTCGACCAGACCTTTGCTGATCACGATAGTGTTGCCCACGCTGAAAGTTTCGAGCGGAGCGGTAAGCAGCACGCGCGTACGCACGGGCCGCGGCAGGTCGATGTTGTTGGTGACCTCCAGATTGTTGACCACGGTCTGGAGAATCCGGTCCAGGTCGCCCTCGGGGGCGAGCAAGCCGGCGTTGGTCAGGCGCTCGACAACGTTGTCTTCCGCCTGCTGCTGCCATACGCGCTCAGCCTGCAGCGGGGAAGCATCCTGCGCACTCGCACTCTCGTCGGTCACGCTGTCGACGCGAATCTGCGTCAACTCGTCGTCCTTGCCGCCTTTCTTCAGGTCATAGCCCCAGATGCGGGTCTGCGCCTTGAAGGCAGTCTTATTCTTCACGCCGGCGCTGAAATCGCCCTCTTCGCTATAGATGTACGCAGGCACCCAGTAGCCCGGAATCAGGTTCAGGCGCCAGCTATCCATGTGGAAGAAATATGTGTTGTGCACCGACGATTGGTAGGTCCCGTTCAGGCGCACGATATTGAATCCCTGATCTTCCACCCAGACGCGGCCCAGGAAGCGTCCACGGCCGGACTTCGGTTTCGGCGTGACGTCGAACACCAGGCAGCGCACGTCGCCCAGAAACTCGCGGCGGGCGTAGCGGAAGTCATAATGCTCGCGGTCGAAATCGGTGCGGTCGGCGTAAACCATCCAGGAGAAGCCCAGCGGCTGGTATTGCACCTTGTAGAGCTTATGGAAGCCGCCCAGCAGGCGAGACTGCATGCTCGTCTCCTGTTCTTTCAGGTAATCTTTTCGGTCGACGGTCTCGCCCATATCCATGCGTCCGAGGAAATAATGGTCTTCGCTGGGCACGGGCCCGAGTTGCGGGTCGGCGACCAGATTCTGCAAATAGGTCTCAACCACGGGCGTGCGGTTGGTGAGCACCTTGATCAGACCGTGCTCCCTTTCAATGAACAGGGTCACGACCTGGTCCATGGTGGTGGGAGCCGGCGCAGCGGCCGGTTGTGGCGGCAGCGGCACCGCCGTGGCCGGTGCGGGCTGCGCAGCCTGCGGCGGCGCGGATGTGGCCTGCGCGGCCGGTGCCGGCTGATCGGTTGCGGCGGCGGCAGGCTGAGACGATGGCGCCGTCTGCGTTGCATCGGGCGCGGGCGGCTGTGCCGACGGCTGCTGTGCGGCTGCGCTCACTGATGCCAGCAGGACCGCGGTAAGTAGCAAGTTGCAAGTACGCATGACCTTATTCTCCAAGTTTCTCTGAACCAGTTTCTCTGAACAGTTTCTTCGACCCAGTTTCAGGTGCCCCAGTTTCAGTGACCCAGTTAATTTCTCTTGCCAAGTTGCCAGAGTTTACTTCGCCAAAACTTTTCCCTACGCCAACTGGAACGTCACATGAACGATTGCCGTGGAATCCACCGGCTGACCCCCGCGCGACGCGGGCTTGAACCGGATCTTGCCGGCGGCGGCCACCGCAGCCTCATCCAGTCCATGGCCCAGACCGCGCACCACGCGATTCACATGCAGTGTGCCGTTGGCGGAAAAACTCACTTCGAGAAGCACTTCGCCTTCCAGCTTCAAGCTGCGGGCTTCATCGGTGTAAACCGGATTCGGCTTGAACGTGATCTCCACCGGAGTCGTGGCCGGGCCCAAATCCGCCTGCGCGATCTTCGGCCCACCATGCACCACCTGCTCCGCTCCGAATCCTCCGGTTGCCACTCCCTGGCCGTTGGCGCGCCCGTCACCTTTACCGCCGGTCGCGATGCCGTTACCGAAATCCGCGCTCGCAACCGTGCCCTTGATTCCTTTGGCTCCGCCCGATCCGTTGCCTTGCCCCGGACCTACCGGCATGTCAAAGCCACCGGCCGAGGCCGCATATAACTTCGCGCCCTGCTTGCCTGTCCCCTTTAAACCATTGTCGTCGCCAAATCCGCCAGTCTGCACTTTCTCGACTGCCGCATTGACGGTCGGCTTCTGCGAACTGCCCCCGAAATCTCCGGTGTGCACCAGCTGCGGACGCGCCCCGCTCGCGATTTTTATTTCCGGCGCCTTGAACTGGTTCACCACCACCTGAGGCGCTTCCACCGGCTGAGGAGCTACCCGGCGCACTTCACGCGGTACTACCAGCTTGGGCGTGTCCAGTTCCGCAAACTTCACTGCGGGAAGTTTGGGCTGAATCTGCGGCTTTATCTTGATCGGTTCCGGTGCGGGTGTGGGCCGCAGTGCCGGCATGGGAATCATCTCAGTCACGTGGTAGGTGGTGAGTTTCAGCGTTTCCGGCATAATCAACCCGAGATTGATGATGATGAGGAGAACCAGCGTCACCAGTCCATAGCTGGTCGCCAGCGCCCGCTTGTTGATCTTGCGTTCGGGCAGTATTCCGAGTTGAAAGCCGCGGTAAGACGTTGCCATGCAATTTCGCTCCGTTAGGGATCCCGGTGTTGGGGAGAACCTCCGGGACTTGGAGTCTTAAAAATACGGGAGATAGGACAGGGGGTAAACGTGTCAACGGCTCTTGACCTTAGGTAACCAGTGCGTTTGCACCAATGAGAGACTGGTCCAAAAGGGGCTGGGGACAAGCCTCCTCGTCGATTCGACGAACCTCCGCACCCGACGAAACAAGGAAGAAAGAGGCAAGACACAGGCAGAAAAACCGGAGCGGAAATTATGAGTAACTTCGAAACTGAGTTTCCGCAATCCTCAGTGATCCACGATTTTTTCTAGCCCCTTGCCGAAGGCGTTCCGCCGCCAGGAGAAATACGCAAACACTGGAATCCCGGCCAGAATGATAAGCAGTCCATACCAGGAGTTGGGCCGTTCGTTCCAGAATGTGTAGCACAACAGAGCGGCTGCAACCGCGATGAAAAGGGCCGGAACGAGAGGATAGCCCCACATCCGATAGGGCCGCACGGCTTGCGGTTGGCGCTGCCGGAATACGAAGACGGTGCTGCCGGCGACTAAGTAAAAGAGCCACTCGGCAAAAATCGTCAACGAAAACAGTTGCCGGAAATTTGCCCCGACCAGCAACAGGAGAATCGAGAGCACGGCCTGCACGAAAATCGCCACGGAAGGGGTATGAAAGCGGGGATGCACTTCCGCCAGCGCGCGAAAAAAATATCCGTCGCGAGCCACCGCGTAGGGCACGCGCGCGCCGCTCATAATAGTGCCATTGAGCCCGACCAGCATCGATAGCGCCATGCCCGCCGAAACAATGCTCGCGCCCACTCGCCCCAGCACCAACGCGACCGCATCCGACGCAGGCCGCGGCGAAGCCGCGATGGCGCTGGCGGGAAGCACATACTGCACCGCCGCATTGACCAGCATGTAAAGCACGCCCACGGTGGCCACGCCGGCAATCAACGCAATGGGAATATTCCGCTCCGGGCGCTTCACCTCGCCCGCCACCATGTTCAGGTCGTTCCATCCGTCATAGGCCCAAAGTGCGGCCACCAGCGCCGCCATGAACCCGGCAATTCCGCCCTTCGCGCCGGCGAATGTGCCCGCGAAGTTGCTCCAGCCGCGGCCCGTGACATTGCCGATTCCGCTAAAGCAGACCACCACGATTCCCAGAATGATCGCCACCTTCAGCAATGTGAACACCAACTGGAATTCACCAGCTTTTTTCACGCCGAGATAATTCAGCAGAGAAATCAGAACGGCGGCGGCGATGGCAACCATCTGCCCCCAGTTCACCGCAAAGGGCCACGTGATCAAGTTGACGGAAAAAAAAGAGAAGACAGAAAAAGTCCCGAGGATTCGCACCAGGCCCGTGACTGTGGTGGCGATCGAACCGGGCTTGGCGATCACGAACCACGTCCAGGCGTAGAGAAACCCGGCCCCCGGTCCGTAGGCATCGCGGACATAGACATACTCTCCGCCGGCCTGCGGCTTCATCGCGCCCAGTTCGGCGTAAGTGAGCGCGCCAAAAAACGACAACAGTCCGCCGGTGATCCACGCCAGATAGACTAGCTTGGCCGAGCCCACGGCCTGCATCATTTCGGCAGGCACGAGAAAAATTCCGCTGCCAATGATCGTTCCGACGACGACTGCGGAGGCGTGGCTTACGCCCAGATCACGGGAGAGTTCCGGACGCGAAGGAGCAAGATGCGTGACCTCTTGAGTGCCCTCAGACATGTTGGAGTTGGAGTATACGCGAGGATGCAGCCTTTGACCCAAGCATACGATGGCCCAGGCATACGATGACCCAGGGTATCCGAGAGATACCCACAGTTAGAAGAGAAAAGCCGATACCGGAACAATCCCTCTTAGTGCGTCGGCGGTAAAGCTTTGGCGACAGGCTCCGGGGCCAAAGGCAGCTGCACTTCCAGGGTGCCCATGCGATCACTCATGCGGTCGCGCACGCCAACCCTGATCGACACTGCTTTCACCGGAACGGCAAGCAACTGGTGCACGCGGTAGAGTCCCGCCTTATTATCGCCCGGTGAGGTCGAAGTTTCGGCAACTCCGTCACTCACAGTTCCGTTCAGCACTTTGCCGTCATCGTCGAAAGCGGCCACGGCAAATTCCAGAGCCGGTTGCGTGTCGTTTCGCATGGCTTGCGCTTTGAGCTGCGGGTCCAGCACGCGGTAGTCGATGGAGTAGCTCTGAATCTTTACCGGTGGCAGCGGCTTCTCCAGCTTGTTACGGCGGTGCGTGCGGAAGAAGGCCGCCTCTTCCTCGAGTTGCGCCATCTGTACCGGAGTCGCGAGTGCAACTCCACCTTCGGTGTGCACGTGGGCCGAAAAGATCAGGTCGTGCACCATGGGAGCTCCCAGCTTCATGTTGGCCTGGAGCACATCCCCAGCTTCCAGGGGAACGACGAACGTTCCAGCTCCCGATTTTCCCCCGCTGTCTTCCAGCGCGCTCGATACCAGCGGAACGCGGCAGTAGGAACGCCGATAGGACATCTGGTATCCAGCCTTATCGAGCTTCACCGAAATGTTATGACACCTACCGTCATCCTCCTGGCTCGGGGGCGAGTAGGCAAGGGTGTAGTAATTGGCGCCTTCTTCGGTAGCCTGTTCGAGAGCACTGGCCAAATCGTTATCGCTGTAAAACGCGCGGCCTCCGGTCGCGGTGGCCATCGCCTCTTGGGCGGTGTAATCGCCGGCAAGCGAAGCGCCACCTTGGCTCCCTACGGTCAGAGCGATCCCCATGGTACTGGCTACCGGGCTGCCGCTGATTGGGCCCGTGGTAGTCGTTACCGCAGGGGCTCCTGCGCCTAGCTGCGTTCCCGCTGCTGCGCCTCCGACTCCCCCATTCGGCGCCGCACCCGTCAATGCGCCCTCGGGATTCACAACAACTCCGCGAACATTCACCGGGAAAACAGCTACCTCCGCTTGCGCCAGCGCATTCATTTCCGCCCTGACTTGATCCCCGGCGTCCACAGGATTGCCCTCTTGCGCATAAATGGCCGTCGGAAAGGTTCCCGCTACCCAGATCAAATTCTTGCGGCCGGGAACGCCATCCAGGTACTGGCCGATGTGAGTTAACACATCAATAGCGGTATACGGATTGCCGTATCCGTAGTTTCGCCCCATCAGAAAAATCTTGGGCACATGGGACTTGGCACGCTTCGGATCCAACGCCGCGTAGAGCTGGTCCTTATCCGCCGTGAATCCCTGGGCGAGGTACAGTTCATCCGAGTTGACGAAGACCGCAAATCTCGTGCCCGCGGGCTTCCCGCTGATGAACTTCAGAATCTTTCCCCGGGCCGTCATCTGGTCTTCCTTTTCGGTGTTCACCAGGTCGTAGAGCATCACATAGAGCGGCCCGCGCTCCGGAATTGTAGGAATGTTTACAAAAACATTAGGCGGCAGAGGCGGCGCGTTCGGCCCGCGTGAGATCGACGTTTTATCGAAATCATAAACATCAAAGGAAAGAACCCGCTGGGGCTGCTTGTCTTCGGCGAGGGAGAAATTACCGGCCGTTAGTCCATGCACCGGCTGGCCGTGAGCGTCGCGCACCATCACATCGACGATAACGCGCCGCACGGTCGAGCGAATGGTCAGGGTAGGTGTCGTCTGTTCCGCAGTGCCGTTGGATTGCGGAACCTGCTGTGCTTGGGGCGAGGCCTGCTCCGGGTGCGCATTCTGGTTAGGGGATTGCTCTTGCGACTGCGTGGTGTCCGACTGCGCCGCCAAAGGACCGGGACAAAAATACGCCATCGCGGCGATGGCTAGATGGAAGGCAAGACTGACGAATAGAACCGCACGAATCTTCATACGACACTCCCCGGCCACCGCTATCGGCCGCACCGCCCCACTTCATTTTATGTCAAGTGCCGAATCTCCGTAACTGAGGGGCGTTGCTGGTCCTCTCATCGGGCAACATTCTGAAAACAAGCCACGAAACGCTTGAACCCAAGGGAATGTGTATCCACTCGCCCGGCTGCGGCTATTTTTCGTAGCCCTCAGGCCGAGATTACGATCGAGATCCATCCCGCGCGGCAATGGACCAACTCGCCACCCACCCCACCGCGAAGGTTACCGTCGTGCCGATCATGACCCACCAGGTCCAGGGCACTCGGGTGCCGAGCCACAAATACAACTCCGTGGCAAAGCCGCACGCCATCCCCACCATCGCGCCACGCTGATTCGCCCGCCGCGTGAGCACGCCCAGCATGAATACTCCGAGCAGCGCCCCGTAAGCTACCGAAGCTATTTGCAACCCGACTTCAACCACTCGTCCCGCTTTATGCAGCGCGATCCAGGCCAGAACGAAGAGCACCAGCGCCCAACCGACCGTGGCCAGGCGCGAGAGCCGCATCTTGGTTTTCTCATCGGCCTGAGGCCGCAGACGCGCATAAAAATCCATAATCGCGCTGGATGATAGCGAATTCAGCGCGGCGCTCAAGTTCGACATTGCCGCCGCCAGGATCGCTGCAATCAGCAGACCTGAGATCCCATGCGGCATCCGCGTAACAATAAAAGTCGGATAAATCCTGTCCGGCTTCCCGAACACCGACGACGGCACGCGGTAGTAAGCCCACAGCATGATGCCGACGGTAAGAAAAAGCGCAAACTGAAACAGCACAGCAACTCCGCTCGAAATCAGCGCCGTCATCGATTGCTTCTGCCCGCGCGCCGCCAACAAGCGCTGCACAATCAGCTGATCGGTCCCGTGACTCGCCGTAGTGAAAAAGGTCCCGCCAATCAGACCCGCCCAAAACGTGTAACGAATAGGCGATCCAGGGGGAATCCAGAAGCCCGCGTGGAAATCAAAGACCTGCAACTTGCCAGCTCCGGCGGCGGCCGCATGAATCGCCGGCCATCCTCCGGGCACGAGATGCAGAATCGTCACCAGCCCCACCAGCGTTCCGCCCACATAAATGGCGGTTTGCACGACGTCAGTCCAGATGACGGCGGCGAGCCCGCCCTCAAACGTATAGATGACCGTCAATGCAGTGATAATCGCAATTGACGCCACTTCGCCCGTGCCCAGCGCAATCGAAACGACGATCGACACGGCGTAGACCCTCACACCTTCAGCCGCTGCCCGCGTCAGCAGAAACAGACCTGCGGTCAGTGAGCGCAACCCGCGCCCGAAACGCCGTTCGATGAGTTCGTAAGCCGTATAAAGATCGCCGCGGAAGTAGTGCGGCAGCAGCAGAAAGCTGATGACGACTCGTCCCACAACGTATCCCATGATGACCTGCAAAAACGTTAGGTTCGTGTCATAGGCCAGCCCGGGAATGCTGATGATGGTCAGGGTGCTGGTTTCGGCCGCGACAATCGAGAGCGCGATTGCCCACCAGGGAATATCCCGCCCGGCCAGAAAATAGTCGCGCAGCGAGCGCTGCTTCTTGCGGAAGCGCAGACCGAACAGAGTAATCCCCGCCAGGTACAGCGCGATGATCGCAAAGTCAAGGTGGTTCAGGCCCATGTTTAGTTAACGATTGGCTTGGTCAGCGACGACGCCACACTCTCTCGCCGATCATACGTGTCCGACTGGCGCCACTTGTTGTTTTCGCTGGAAGCAGGTTTATCGATATTGTTCACCGATATTGTTCGTCGAAGAAAGCCGGGAACTCGCCCCGTCGTGCCGTGACAATCAACTCGCTGCCAAACTGACCGCCGCTGTTGACTCCAAATAAACGATGTCGGATTCGGCTCTCCTGCATAAACGGCCAGCGGGCAAGCGCTCCCAGGCGCTGACGGAGCCCATCCGCACGGCTCACCGGGGTATGGAGCCGGATATCGTCAAATCCGCAAATCGACAGGAGCGACATCAGGTTCGAGCCGGCAAACCCATATTCATGAGCCAGCGTCACATAATAAGAAGAGTTGGCGCATGGTCCCTCCATGTTTGGAGTTCGCAGAAAAAGCGTACCGCCCTTCCTAAGCGACTGATAAAGCGCGTCGACGATCCAAAGCAGTGAGTATTTCGGGATGTGCTCAATCACATGCGACATATGGATAAAGTCGTACTCGCCTGGGTGAAGCGCCAGGAACTCACCAATGTCCGATTCGATCTTGTGCAGCTTAACGTTCCATTCCTTCAGATACGGCTTCAGTTCAGGGGCGAATTCAGCGCCAGAAATATTGGTGTACCCGAGTTTCAGGCAGGCGGCCATAAGCCAGCCATCCCCAAAACCGATGTCGAGGATAGCCGCGTCCTTTTGTGCTGGGAGAAAACTGCTGTATTCCCGCGCCACCGCGTCAATCATGGTTTCCGCAGGCGGCCGACGGGTGGTAGCAACCATCCGCAGGGACATGCGCCGATAAACCTCGGCGACAAATGCTTCAGGCTTCATCTCGGGCGCTCCGTGCTGACTATCAACCCATCTTCTAGCATGCTCACACAACCTTGCGCGCGACGCTCTCTGCCGGATCATAGGTTTCTGAGGAAATCGCCACCATCCACAGCGTGTCATCGCCGTCATTGCGCACCGCATGCGAAGCCCCCGGAGATACCAGCACGAGCGTAGCGCTGGCGCCATCGAACTCGCGGTGCTGGGCCACGGGCACTTCTTCTCCTTCGTCCCAGTGAAAGGACCACTTGGCTCCGGGCAACACTACGATCGCTTCGCGCCGCCGCAGATGATAATGATTTCCCCGCACGTTCCCGGGCTTGGTCGAAGCCAGGTATACGTCAGCCATGCGCCCCACAAACGCCAGCGCTTCCGCCGGAACCGTAAAGTTGAAGCCGCGCGCGTCGAGGCCGTTGTTAAGTTCAGTGATCCGAATCTTCGTCGTCATGGATTCTTCGCGAAGCCATCTTTACCTTCGCGATCCTTCATTTTGCGGTCTTAAATTAATAATTAATTCGTGATCTTTAATTCGCGATCTTTGATTTGCGATCGTGATTCGCGATCATTCACTCTCAGATTCCGTCGCGATCTATTATCGGAGCAATCCTGTTTTTCTGCGAGTGAGACGCTGTAGTCTTCTACCAGCCAAGGATCTGCCGCGACCAAGAACTGACCAAGAACCTGGAGATCGACCACGCCCCAATCTGCCAGCCTCTCTGTGTTAGAAATAATCGTGCCCTACTATCTAGGCATCGACGGGGGCGGGACCAAGACCACCTGCGCAGTCGGCGATGAATCGCAACTGCTCGCCACTGCGACGGCGGGCCCGAGCAACATCGTCCGCGTGGGAGAGTTGCAAGCCCGCGAGTCGCTACAGCAGGCGGTGCGCCAGGCATGCGCCGCCGCCGGCATCACGCCCGCGCAGGTTGCACACACCTGCGTGGGAGGTTCCGGCGCCGCACGGCCCGAGGTAGCCGTGATCGTCCGCCGGTCGCTGGCTGAGGTTCTCGCCACTCCCATTGACGTGGTCGGCGACATGCAGATCGCCCTTGAAGCTGCTTTCGACACTGGACCGGGCGTCATCGTCATCGCCGGCACGGGGTCGATCGCCTATGGCCGCGACGCAAACGGAACGACCGTCCGCGCCGGAGGATGGGGATTCGCCATCGGCGACGAAGGCTCTGCCCACTGGATTGGACGCGCCGCCGTTAGCGCGGTGCTGCGTGCCTCCGATCTTTTGTCCGCCGATCTTTCCTCCAATGCAAGCGATCGAACTCCGCAGAGCAACCCGCTGCCGGGCTCGGCGTTGGCATCAGCCCTCTGCAAAGCCTGGGGAGTGACCTCGCTGGCCGATCTCGCCCGCGCCGCGAATTCAATTCCACCTCCTGACTTCGCAGCTCTCTTTCCCGCTGTAACTGCGAGTTCCGATAACTTGGCCACGCAGGTTCTCACCCATGCGGGCAGCGAACTGGCGCAGGTAGCTGCGGTCGTGATTGGCCGCCTCTTCGCAAAGGGTCAAACCGCTGCGGTCCCTGTGGCCATGATCGGAGGCGTCTTTCGTTACGCGCCACTGGTGCGCCAGGTTTTTTACAATGAACTATGCACGCTGGACCCACGCGTGGAAGTGAATCCGCAGGTAGTCGAACCGGTGGAAGGCGCGCTGCGCATGTCGCGCAGAGCCCGGCACAAGCAATGCGTGGCGGACACTGGTAGTGGTGCAGTTTGAAAAAGATTCGTATCAGGGCATCGCTTCAGCGATGCCAACAACGGCTCAGAGACGAGCGGCTTTAGCCGCTGGGGCTTACCAAGTCCCGGCGGCTGAAGCCGGTTTCAAACCACGCCGAGCTGGCATGCCTGAAGGCATGCCCTGATACGAGTCTTTATCTTTCAAAATGTCGTGAGCACGGCATGAATCCCGAATCCGAGAACCCGACCCAATTCCTACTCCCGCCGGAACCCTCTCCCGCCCGCGCATCCCCCGACCCCGAACCCGGCACCGACCCCGCGCTCACCGCCGATCTCGCGCTCGCGATCGTGAAGGACCGCAACCTGCCCTCCGAGACGATCGAACAAATCAGCCGGAATGCGGCGGTGATGAAATCGCGCAAGGTTCGTGTGGCCGTGGCCGCCCATCCCCGGACTCCGCGCAGGATTGCGCTGCGCTTGATCCGCGAACTCTACACCTTCGACCTGATGCAGTTCTCTCTGCTCCCCGCAGTCGCCGCCGACCTGAAGCGGGTTGCCGATGAACTGCTGGTGGGGCGCCTGGCGTCCATTACTCTGGGCGAGCGCATTTCGCTGGCACGTCGATCCTCGGCCATGGTCGCTGCCGCCCTGCTGCTCGACAAGGAAACCCGCGTCTGGCAGACAGCTCTCGAGAACCCGCGCCTCACCGAAGCTGCCATCGTGAAGGCGCTGCTGCGTCCCGCCGCGACGCCGGCTTTCGTCACGGCAGTATGCCACCACGCGAAATGGTCGGTGCGCCCGGAGATTCGAATGGCGCTCTTGCGGAACGAATACACGCCAATGGCCCGCGCCCTCGAATTCGCTCGCCGTCTCCCGCCCGTGCAACTGCGCGATGTGCTGCACAGTTCGCGTCTGCCGGAAAAGATCAAGATTTACCTGCGAAAAGATCTGAAGTCCAACTCTCCTGCAAGCAGTGCTCGGCAGTGAGCCGCGGCCACCGATCTCCAGAATGGCGCCTGTGGTATACGAAGCCGCGGGGATAGCAACGCAAAAATGGCCCCATTGCTGGGGCCACGTTTCAAGAGGCTACGGATTTGGTGGGCAATGTCAGGAAAGGCAATGAACACCGTTCCGGCGGCCGAAACGGTTCGGGTAGTGACGCGGAGAATCAATGAGAGTGAAGGTCATGTTGCTAGAGTTTGCGGCCTCTTTATTACCTGTGACAGAAGCATTTGCCGCGCCAAAACAGGACCCTATGTGATTTCGCTCCGCCCATCCGATAAACAAATGACGAGCAAGGACTTAGTCGGGGAGTGACGCTAGGAGGGGTACGTGTGAACGAGTATCACCAAAAATGAGAAGTGCAGAACAATGCATATTCCGTGCACTTGGCTACCAGATTGCCTCAAACACCAAGCCCACGGCGGGTTCTGGCCAGCCATGGGCTCGGACGAAACGGTAGATTCTCTTAGCTGGCGACGGTCTAGCTGTTGCCCGCCAGCACTCGACTTCCTTTGGCGGGGGGCCGGAAGGCTGCATCGTTCGACCACATCTTAGCTACCTTGGCACCGCAGCCGGACCGGCGGGGCCAACGTAGGCAAAGTTGAGCATGTACGCTTTATCGCCTGGATCGTAGTACAGGTCCCAGACAAAGCTGCCCGGACGCGACGACTTGTCCAGAACGCGCTCAATCGCCGATTGGGCGCTCATGCCATCAATTCCTTCGGTAGTACGATACTGCGCGAGATAATTGCTCGGTGCGCGGCCGACCCCAACCTCATATCCGGTCTGTTTCTTGACTGCATCGCAGATCGCCTGAAGAAGCTCCCCGCCGTCGCGTGGGCCGCTGGGAACGGACACAACCGTATCCAGAATTGATCCCTGACGAGTGCGATTGTCGCCGGCATCCAAAACATCGACCGGCACAACATGCAGGCGGATGCCCTCGCTCACAACCCTAAACGTAGGGCCACCCAGCATTCGATATTCGTGGAGCATCCTGGCCAACGCCGCTTCTGCCTGTTGAGAGCTGCTGAAGTCCTTCGGCGCATACACAAAGCTGATCGCCTTGCCCTTTGGGACAAGCGTGCGGTGGCCAGACCTCTCCGCCTCTGCCGGATCGCGGGCAACCTCGGCCGTCACATCCTCAATATCCGCGCTGTTGCTGTACCTAGGATCCTCGTAGGTAACTGGAAGTTTCTGCCGCTCTCTGATCTGGTCAATCAGAGTTGAGATTGGGCGTGAAAGGTCGCTGGGGTCGCTTGAGATTGTGACAGAGCTTTGACACAAACCGGCCCGGACGAAAAGGCATACCGATACTGCGAGAAGGATTGTTCGGCGCATCGGACCCCTTATTGCTACGTCGTACTAGTCGAGATTGCCTCAAACACCAAGCCCACGGCGGGTTCTGGCCAGCCATGGGCTCGGATGAAACGGCAAGTTTTTAGCTGACGCTGGGTCTAGCTGTTGCCGGCGACGGTGCGCAGCTTCCCCGGCAGAAAGTGGTAGGGAGGCCACGGGCCGCTCACCGACACTTCGCAGTTCTTCAACTGCTTGGCGGCGGTCGAGTAGCGGTTCTGGTACTTTTCCACGCTCTTGGAGTCGATCAGGTGGGCGATGTCGATCAACATGCCCTCGGGCGCGACTTTCTTGCAGCTGACTTCTTCCTCCAGCGGGTTAAACAGCTTGTGCACCTGGACCGACAGCGCGCGCGCCTTGGTCTGGCGTTCGCGTTCGCGGGAGGCTTTTACCTTCAGCTTCGACAGGTAGTCGCCGCCGACGGTGTCTGGCAGTTCGATATCGATCATCGCCTCGCGCAGCGAGCCATCGCGGACGACCAGCTTGATGTGCATTTCGGACTTTCCGCGCAGCTTGGCGACGCTCACCCCAAAAGCCCGCCGGTTGACCCGGACGGCCTGGCGGAGCGCGTCATCGCTGTCGAAAATGGTTCCGAACTTGAAAGGCAGGACGGTCGAATTGCGGAAACAGTTGCTGACCACCCGCGCGTGCTCAATCGCGGACTTCTGGTCCAATTCACTGGCTGCGTGGTCATATTCGCTGACAATCACCGCGAATTCACCACTGGGATAGCTTAGAACCGCAGCGCCGTTCACTCCTTGAACGCCCTCTAACAGGAAAGGGCGGCGAGTGCGGGTTCCATTTGGGAGGGTTTGATGCTCGGTAAGACAGTACGCGTACCACGCCATGTTGAACTCTCCGAACCGGGATGGAGGCGAACCGGGTCGCCTCTCACGTCGAGTTTTTCGCCAAAGCTTGTACAGCGATATTGGGAAGTTGTGGAAAAACGGGCGGTACCGGGCTACGACCGGAAACGCTTACAGTCAACGCTTCCTGAATGCATATTACTTTGGGCATCTATCAAAATGCAACTTTTTCTTTGCGAATAGCATCGGAAACCTTCATTTGGCGGGCGCGGAGCGGCTTGGTCGGCTCTTACAGGCCAATGGCCAGGAATCGTAACCGTCAAACCATATTTTACCGGTTAGTCAAGGCTCCTAGTCCCCGCACCTAACCCTCTAAAGTGCCATCACCGGTTAAGGCGGGTAGCCATTCAATCCAGCCTTGGCTTGAGTGGGAATGTTTCGGGAATTGCCGCCCCCACTCAAGCCAAAACCAGGCTTGAATGGGCCACCCGAAACAAATACATTCCTGCGCCTTCAGCCTCGGCCTCCAACTTCTCGACTGCCTTCCGTGGTGGGGGCAGCCTGCCCAGAGTTTCCACATCCTAATGTTCATCCGTCACAGACTGGCAAACTCTCGCCGCGGTACTCTCGTCGCAATCGATCAAGTTAACGGGAGGTTTAGCGGAGCTATGAAGATTGATCTTTCGGACGAGTTGGTTGAGCCCAAACCCCAATACAAGCTGGACGACATCGGCAGCACGAGTATCGGTGATGTCGAAGCAAAGCAGCAGAATACAATGACGAAACAGAAGAAGCCGTATGTGAAGCCGGCCTTCCGTTACGAGAAGGTCTTTGTCACCTCGGCTCTGTCCTGTGGCAAGCTGTCGGGCACGTGCACGACCTCCAAGGTGTCGTGACGGCTACATGATCTGCCTGGGCGCGTTTTGTCGCCGAATCGCTTAAGCCTGGGCTTCATCGCGGTTGCCTGGGTGATCGTTCGCCTAGGTGATCATCGTGAGTGTCTCAGTGGAGGAAGGAATCTTCTAACGCCAAGGGGATATGGGAACGCGGCTCGAGTATCAACACGAGTAGGTTCGGCGATAACGCGGGAGTAGCATAACAGGCAATGCGCCGGGGCTCCATCTCGGAGATGATGGTTCGATCCCCTTCCTCCCGCCCCAAAATTGTTCGGAGAACTCAGTAGATTCTCGGCGGTTGGGTTTTCATGGGGGCTGGCCCAACTTTGCGTTACGACTAGGCTGCCCCACCCTTCGCGATTTTCGAAGGGTGGGCACCACGGGACTACCCTATGAGGGCGTCATGGGATTTGAGGAATATAGCTGACGCTTATCTGGGGATTCTCTGCAAGAGCATCTTTGATGCCCTCTTGCAACACGGACGGGAGCGCATCCGAGTTCTCATAGTCGCCTAGGCAAACTACCATTGCGGCTTTGCCCGATTTATCCATTATTCCATCCGACGTTATTTCGCCCGCAGCTTTGTCTGTCGATAAATCCACGATCCACATTGCAGAGTGATTGGGACATGCGTGAGCCAGGCAACGAGTGCTGATGACAATCGTCCCCTGCAATTCTTCTCCCATAACCCCAAGACTTTCAACCTCGGCGGTTCGCTTCCCGAACAAGCGCCGCTCCGCCGTTTCCACTTCCGGCCACTTGGCGATCGCTTCTTGCTTCTTGATTATCGCGTCGGTCGATTCATTCAAAGAAGGGAGTCCAGATTCCGCTCTATCTTCTGCTGTTTCGACTTTAGCGGTGGTTGTGCGGTTCATATCGACGATTACGCTATAAGGCAGCACCATGGCGTACGGATCGAAATACCTCCGTGCGTAATGGTGGAGCTGGTTCTCCGCGACTGATTCCGCGTTGGTGATGAATTCGACTCGAAATTCTGCGGCTGTGGACTTGTCTGTTACTCCAAACTGCGCAGGGCTGGGAGCGCGCATTGTAAGAACATCCGTGAACGGATTAATCGTCCTCGTCACTCGCACAGTACACTCATCGTCAGTTGGAAAGCACACAATACCGCTCTTGAATGGCTCACAAAGCACCAAGTGCCAACCCATTATCAGAACGATCACAGCAGCGCACAGCCAGTAGATTCTCAATGGTTCCCCCTGCGCCCCTCCGACTTTACCGGGCTAACTAATATACCTACGGGGCGAACGAGACCCACTCGGCTTGAAAGCCGAGCCGGTGGCCGACAACAAGACCCTCGCTTCGAACGAGAGATTCACAAGCTTCTTCTGGTTCGCTCTCATGAAATTGCAAGCGAAGCGTTGCGACGTGATTTCGAACTTATGTAGCGTTCCAGACCATCCTAAGTAGTAAACGGCTCTGCGGAGACCGACACAACTGGTACTGCCTTTAGCGCGAGCACGTCTGAGCAGTTGTCCGAAAGCCAATATCGTTCCGATGACGCCCAGAATGCCCATTGCAGCACCCCAGTATGGACCCGCGCCAACACCTATCAACAGGCCGAGAAGAACAGCGATGGCGGTCGACCACTTTGCAAACAAGGCCGCTGCTTTTTCATCCCTGATGTGCTCAATGCAGCCGGTGCAGTACGGGACATCCCATAACTTGGTTTCGGTATGAATGACCCTGGTTCCGCGCGAACGACGTGCCCATACCGTCAATTCACGATCTGGCACGCCGCCACAACAAGCACACTCATTAGGAAACACGAAACTGTGACCAGACAGATCGACTCTCATGGCGTTTTATACCTACCGTGTCAGAATCCGAAGAGTCTCATAATAAGAGCACCAAGCTTCCGGCGTCGTCCGCTCTTCGTAAGAGGAATACCGATTCTTCGGGATATCCTCGCCTTAAAGGCAGAGGCTCCGATCAATCTCCAAATTGAGAAGCCGCCCAAATTCATCGTTATAATCCCTGGTCCATTCGCGCGACGAAGGCCGCAAGTTTCAATTGGATAGTCCGAAGCATCTTTTATTGTCCTTAGAGCAAATTGAATTGATGGTGCCCTGGGAAAGTGTTCGGCGCTGCGGCGAGAGGAATGTTACATGCGTGTCAGACAGCGTGTCACTGGCACGATGGTCGAACCGCCCACCCACGTTGGTGCCAGCCGCTCGACCAGCCGAGGCCGAGATCCTGGGCCGCCCGTCGCACTAAACCGCCCTCGAAGGTACTTCATTTCCCAGCAGCGGAGCGGTTGGTTCGCTCTTGCAGGGCTAGCAGGACTACGCGCAGCATTTCGTCCCAGGGGGCGGGTTTGCCGGTCCAGATTTCGAACTGGCGGGCGGCCTGATGGGCGAACATTTCGATGCCGGGGATGATCTGGGCTCCGCGTTCCTTGCCCAGCTTCAGGAAGCGGGTTTCGGGTGGATCGTAGATCATGTCAAAGACATAGCGGGCGTTGATCTCTTTATCCTGCAGCGGCGATTCTTTGCTATTGCCCATGCCTACGGGCGTGGCGTTGATGATGACGTCGAAGGCCAGTTTCTTTAGATCCGCGCGCTTGATAATGCGGGCATGGGCCTGATGAGCCAGCTTCTTGGCGGGTCCGGCGGTGCGATTCAGAATGTAGACTTCCGAGCCTCGTTCTTTCAGCCCAAACACGGCAGCGCGGGCGGCTCCGCCGGCTCCAATCACTAATATTCGTGCGCCTTCGAGCGTATTCAGACGGCGTTCCAGCGGGCGGACGATTCCGGAGGCGTCGGTGTTGAAGCCGTAGAGCTTGCCGTCCTGGGCGCGGACGACCGTGTTGCAGGCGCCGATCTTCGTGGTATGGGAATCGGTGTTGTCGAGATGCGGAAGAATCGCTTCCTTGTACGGCATGGTTACGCTGATGCCGTGGATGGGAATTTCGCGCACGCAGGTCAGCAGGTCTTTTAACGTCTTGGCGTGTAACGCCAGATAAACAGCATTCACGTTCTCGCGGCGGAAGGCCGCGTTCATGATGGCCGGAGAGAGCGAGTGCGCGATGGGATCGCCCACGACTCCGTAGACGCGCGTGGCCACGTCGACGCGCTCGATGCGATACACGTTGCGCAATTCCTGCGCGTTGATCTGGCCGGGCGCGGTCTCTTCGCCGGCACTGGCCGAGGCGAAAGTGAACACGCTTCCGGCGCGGACGCCTAGCACGCGGCTGATGATGCCTTGTTCGCCCATGCACATGCCGACGAGGGAGTGGCGGTCGCCCTCTCGCGCCAGAAACTTGATCATGGTCACGTTGTCGGCGAGCGTGGTCGCGGTGCTGACGATCTTGTAGAAGTCAGCCGGGTAGTGCAGCATTTTCTCGAGGGTCTCGTCGAGCTTCTTGGTGGCCCGGAAATCGTGGAAAGAAAGAATCAGAGCAGCGCGGGTGCGCAGCTTTTGCAGTTGTTCGGGTTTGCACTTGCTGGCGGTCTGCAGTTCAACGTCGACCAACTGGCAGCCCGCGGCCGCAGCCTTGCCGAGGATGTCTAACTGCGAAGCGATCGATCCGCGGAACTTGCCTCCGCTGGCGACCCGGCGGCAGGTTCCGATCACGACCGTTCCGGGATGGGCTTCCAGGAAGCGCTTGATTCTGGGAAGCGCCAGGGCGGGTTTGGAAAGGTAGTCTAACCTGAACTCCAGAAAGGGGTTATCCCGCACCAGAAGTTCGGCCTTCTCGGCCATTTCGTTGGGGTCGGAGCCGATCACGGCCACGCAGACGCGTGGCAATCGAAGGGGTAGAAGACGAGGCGCGTAAGAAGAAACAGAATTCATCGTTCCTATGTTCGAATCAGCCTAAATTCGAATCAGCAAGTTCGGATTAGCCAAGTTCAGACCAAGTTCAAGCATTCAAGCGCCCGGTCTCGGGCACACTGAATGACGGCGCATTATTACAGGGGCTTAATTACTTATGCAACAACGGATTCATGATAGGGGTCAGAAAAAACGCGAAAAACCGAGAAAAACGGGAAAAACCTTCGCTCCGGGGTCCCCAACACCCTCGTAACCTTGACCCACCCTTACCTGCTTGTTACCTTCCGGCTGAAGGCTTTCTTTTCTGGCATTTAACCTTTTCTCGCATGGGAGGGGTACGGATGAGGACCTTTCCCGGAGGTAACATGAAGAAAACAGGATTGTTCGTACTCGTATTGCTAATGTCGCTCGCGACGGCGGCTTGGGCGCAGGGCGGGGCTGACGCTAGCGCGGGCGAGGCTCCGCAGGGAACTGCGCCGACTACCGGCAGCTTTCCCACCATGCGGGTGCAAACGCCCACCTACGCCGACTTGTATTGCGCTGGATTCATCAGCAAACAGACGCTGCCGGATGCCAACTTTGTGGCGGGTGGACTGCAAACGCCCACGACCACGAAATTCACCCGCGGCGACATGATCTATCTCGAAGGAACCGGCTACAGCGCGGGCGCGGAGTACGAAGTCGTGCGTGCGACGCGCGATGTAAACGAATACGAAATGTTCCCCGGGCAAAAGAAACTGCTGAAAGAAACCGGCCAGCCTTACGAGGAAGTCGGACGGATTAAAGTAATTGACACGCGCAGCAAGACAGCGGTCGCGCAGATCGAATACTCGTGCGACGGCATCAATCCCGGCGACACGACGATTCCGTTCGCCGAAAAGCCGGCCGTGACTTTCCACACCCCGATCCGTTTCGACCGCTTTCTACCGACGAGCAACAAGGTTTCCGGGCGCATCGTGATGGGGAAGGATTTCGATTCCGAGCTCGGTACCGGGAACAAGGTTTATATCAACCTGGGCGCAAACCAGGGCGTGAAGATTGGCGATTTCTTCCGGGCGGTGCGCTCGTATCAGGCGGACCTGGATGATCCCGTGGACTCGCTGTCGTTCAAGGCGGCCATTGCCGAAGACACGCAGTTGAAGTCGCCGTCGGTTGACCCAGCCATGTTCACCAAGGGTAATGGTCCGGTGATTCACGTGCGTGACTTACCGCGGCGAGCGGTGGGCGAGATCGAAATCATCGGCGTCACTAACACCACGGCGACCGGCATGATCGTTTTCGCCATGGAAGATGTGCACGCCGGGGACGGCGTAGAACTGGATCAGGTGCCGCAGTAGGCGGTAAGTTACCGGCAGTTGATAAGTGGTAGTGAGGTTTGAGAAGCCGGGGACGGGAAACCGTCCCCGGTTTTGTTTGCGCTGGAAACTATTCCTGTCAATGAATGCAGTCGCGATGTTAGGTCAGCCATCGGCGTGCGGCCTGGACGTATCCGATTCCGTGCAATTAGAGTGCGTGGGCAGTTTAGTGCGTCGGAGGGTTCGTTTGAATTACCAATTTAGTATCGATCCTGCAAAGGTAATAAGCTGCGAAATCGAATTCTTTACGGAAATCCGGAGGGGAAACTTTCCAGGTGTAAGCCGAGTACAACAATGCCGAGTACAACAATATGGAGGGAATTCTGTCTGCCAGGGACAGCAGAGCACTCTCGGAAACGGGGGTCGAGGCCGGTTGATACATCGAAGCCGAAATGCCCTGGAGGTGAGCGGTAAAGGCCGCTTCAGTATCCAGCAGTTTGTTGCGTGCCGTGTAGAAGCGAGGCTCGCCCATCCCAAGCCGATCTAACCCGACAATCGCTTTTACCGTCGGCTGGTTGTTTTTCCGGAGATTGCCGAAAAACTGCTTCTCGCCGGCGCTTCCGCAGAGCGCCGCAAAAACAAAGGTATGCTGCCTCGGCTGGGCTAGCAGAGCGTTGTAGAGGATTGGCAGCATCACTGCCTCGCTCCACCCTTCACCTATTCTTTCGCGACGACGCTCGTAACGGGCAAGCACAAGTATCTGTTCGGCATTCTCTCCGGGTAGGACGCACATCAGGTTCTTGCCCTTGTGCTTAGGAACCGTTTGCTCCACCATCAGGCTGGAAGGGCAGTGCAAGTCCGAGAAATATTCGCGGAGGTGCCGGTAGCGTGAATCGTCGCTGTCAGGAATTGGAAGCAGCATGGCATCGACTTGTGCTGGCTGCAATTCCCAAAAACCCGGCGGGAGCGGCTCCTGACTTTCCACGTGCGATTGCTGGGGAAATCCGTCTCGTGGATTCTCGCGTGGTTTTGTTGGCCCAACGGGAGAAAGGGATCCGGCCAGCGCAAGGGATACAGTCAACTCTAAGGTGAACCACTTGGGTGTGATGCACATGGAAGCCTTCGCCTCAACGGTGCACAATCTTAATCTGTTTCAGTAGAAACGAGCGGTTTACCACTTGCAAAAATGATAACTGTTGGAACCAGGCTGATCGTGCTGTCGCAGTGCAGATTGGCGCGGAAGGCAAGGACGATATATTGGACCACAGGAGTGGCCGCAGGGGCTGCTCATGCGGCCCTGATCACGCTTCAGAAAGATCACGCTCCACAAAAACCAAAAACTGCCTTGATGCCGGCAACTTCGATTTCGTCACCCATCTCGAGCTGCTTTTTGCCGCCCTCGACTGCGGTGCCATTCACTGTGACCTTCAACTTGTCTCCGGAAGCAGCGATGCAGTATCCATCGTCGGCGCGGTAAATCGACGCGGCGACGTGGGGAGCGAACCAGCGCTTGAGCCGAATCCCGGCCATCTTCGATCTTCCGATTACGGTCAGGCGGCTGGTTAAAACGTAGTTTTTCTGGTCGGTTCGGCCTTCCACGATCGTCAGCGTGCCAATGGTCTGATGTGCCACGTGCGCGGGAGCAGCGGGCGCCTGGCTCTGAGAAATGCCTTTCTGCTGAGCTTTCGCAGAGCCGCTTGGCGCAGAGCAGCCTGCCGCGGGGCTGCCTGGTGCAGGGCCACCTGCAGCTGCCGCCGCGACGGCCATAGCAATCATCTCTTTCGCTTTTGCCGTGTCCAAAAAAGCCGTGCGCTCGAGCTGTGGCAGTTTGGCTTTCATCGCTTGCGCTTGCGCGTCGACGAAAGATACAGATCCATGCCAGACCTCTTGTTGATCACTAAATTCGAGCGTGTGCTTGCCGATCAAGGCTTTGGCTCCGTCCTTGAGTGTCACCTTGCTAATGCGCACACCATTGATGTACGTGCCATTAAAGCTCTCGGCGTCCTCAAGCATATAGCGGCCGCCTTCGGAGTAGACCTTGGCGTGATATCCAGATACGGCAGGATTATCGATGCGCAGGACGTTGTCTGGCTGGCGGCCGATGGTTACGATGCCGGTGGAAAGAGAGACCTCTTGTATGACCTGGTCGTCAAATTTGAGAAACAGTTTTGCCATGGCTCAAGCTCCAAGATGCGCAATCTGGAAAGATAACTGGTGGTGCCGGAGAGGGAGCTTTCCGTAGCGCTACGACTCGATGATCACAATCTATTGTGCTTACGAACGCGCGCAAAGAAAGAGTACCAAGGTACTCGACCCTGTTTGGGCTTGCGGATTACCGATCACAGCGAGCCCCGGATTCACCTCTGAAGGTGTATGCTTTTGCACATCATGCGCACACAAATGTGGAAGCTCTTCGCGTTCTCGATTCTCGTCTCCATGGCCGTCTCTCTCAACGCTCAACAGTCCACAGCCAAACCGGAAGACACAGAAGTCTGGCAGCCGGAGCCGAAGGTGGTAACGCCAGGCGCTACCTGCGCAGCACCTCCGTCTGACGCAATCATCTTATTCGACGGCAAGAATCTGGACGAGTGGGTGTCGGCGCAGGACCGTTCTGCCCCGGCGAAATGGAACGTCGCCAAAGGTATCGTCACAGTCAATAAAGCCGCTGGCAATATTGAGACCAAGCGGACGTTTAAGAACTATCAGTTCCATATGGAGTGGAGAATTCCCGAGAATGTTACTGGCTCAGGCCAGGAGCGCGGCAATAGTGGATTGTTTCTGGCCTCGACCGGCCCCGAAGACGCCGGATATGAGTTGCAGATCCTCGACTCCTACAACAACAAGACCTACGTCAACGGCATGGCCGGCAGCCTTTACAAACAGAGCATTCCGCTGGCGAACTCGATGCGCAAGCCCGGAGAGTGGCAAGCCTACGACGTAGCGTGGACCGCTCCTGTGTTCAATGCCGACGGCTCGCTCAAGAGTCCCGCTTACGCTACCGTCTTCCTTAACGGTGTGCTGATCGACAATCACTTCGAGTTGAAGGGTGAAACCCTCTACATTGGCCAGCCTTCCTACAAGAAGTTCGATCGCGCACCCATCAAGCTGCAGGCCCACGGCGATCCGAGTCCGTCCATCAGCTTCCGGAATATTTGGGTGAGGGAACTGAATTAGCGCTCGACACGCGGGTTCGTTGACGTAGGCGGCCTCAGCCCGCAAAATCCACGGTTTTTGGGCGCATAAATCTATTTTTGCTTCACACATTCACATGTGTAACAATCTACACATGGCTACAAATTTGGCGATTGACGACAAGTTGATCGAGGAAGCGCGCCGCTTGGGTGAGCATAAGACCAAGAAGGAGGCGGTGACGACCGCCCTCCAACAATACATCGAGCGCCATAAACAACTGCAGATTCTGGACGATTTCGGAACGGTGGACTTCGATCCGAAGTACGACTACAAGGCAGAGCGCCGCAGAAAGCGCATGTGATGGTGCTGGTCGATACGCCGGTCTGGTCGCTTGCTCTGCGCCGCAGAACTGTTGATTTGTCGCCTGCTGAGCGGCGCGTGGCGCAGAATCTCTATAACCTCGTGCGGCAGCATCGGGTGAAGCTTTTGGGATCCACGCGGCAGGAAGTGCTTTCGGGAATTCGCGAGGAGTCTCGGTTTCTGCGAATCCGGGATCACCTTCGGGGCTTCCCTAATGTTGAGTTGGACGCCAGCGACTATGAAGAGGCGGCGCGAGCCAGTAACCAATGTCGCCGTCGTGGGATCGCCGGTTCGCCCGTTGACTTGTTGATGTGCGCTGTTTGTCTCCGCCACGGCTGGTTAGTCTTCACCACAGATCGCGATTTCGTGGGTTACGGCACGGTCCTCAACATCCAGCTGTACTCTCCCGTGTGAGGCCGCTCAACAATCAGTTTGAAGCTTCCTTATCGCCGAAGACTTCCGCGGCGAAGGCTTCAATCTTGGCGCCTTTTTGCCAGGCGTCCAGAGGCAGGCCGGCTTTGCGGCAGGTTTGTTCGAGGAACGTCGTGCGGTCCCAGCGGTGCTCGACTGGCACTTGTGGAAGGAGCAGGCCACGATGTCCGGCCTGGGTGATGAGCAGGCCGTGGCGGCCGATTTCGACGGCTTCAGGGGCAATGATTTGCGGCGGCGACAGGATGCTGAGTTCAATTTCCAGGCCGCGCGCTTCCGGTAGAGTTACGGGAGCGAAGCGCGTGTCTTCGAAAGCCGCAGCGCGCGCCGTGTCCGCGACCGCGCGATAGACGGGGCTTATGGGAAGCACATAGCCGATGCATCCCCGCAGTTCGCCGCGCAGGTACAGAGTCGTGAATGCTCCGCGTGCTTCTGCGAGATGAGCGGTCGGCGGGTCGAGCGGGATCTCACGATGTTCGAGGGCGGAGACGATGGAATCGTGCGCCAGGCGCAGCAGCAGCGCGCGTTCGTCTTGTGTGAATTCAAACCGGGAGAGCTGGCCGGACTCCGCGGCAACGGGACTAGGTCGAGGCAGCGACATCGCGGTCCGCTTGCGGCGGGGGGACGGGCTTTCTGCGCCGGCTGAGGATGAAGGCGCGGCGGCGGCGCTTCACCACGCGCTGGTCAATCTTCGACCAGAAGGCGACGAAGTAGTCGACGGCCGACGCCAGAGAGACACAGACCATGAACCAGATGGCGACATACGCGATCCAGTGAATGGGGAAAAAGTATTGGCCGTAGATCGGCAACTCTTTCCAGCGGTGGTCGAGGATGACGGCAACTACGGAAACGATCTGCACCACCATTTTTAATTTGCCGAGATCGCTGGCTTCAATGGTGAAGCCCTCAGAGGCAGCGATGGAACGCAGGCCGCTCACCAGAAACTCGCGTCCAATTACGACCACGGCGATCCAGGCCGGAACCAGGCTAGGATTCAACTGCACCAGCGTGACGAAGGCCGCGGCGATAAGAAGTTTATCGGCCAGCGGGTCGAGCAGGATTCCCATGGTGGTGACTTGGCCGCGCTTGCGAGCGAGGTAGCCGTCAATCCCGTCGGTCATGGAGGCGGCGACGAACAGGGCCGAGGCCAGCAATTCTTTTTCGCCGTTTACGCTGCTGAAGCGGCCGCTGGAAAGAATCCACATCAGCAGAGGAATGCTGGCGATGCGGATGAGCGTGATGGAGTTGGGTAGGTTCACACAACTGGGGGTGATTCCGGAGGCCAGCCGGATTCCTGATTGATTATGCTCCCACGGGAAGAAAGAACGCAATGGAAGGAAAAACACGAAAGGCAGAATAGTCCATGTGGGGCGGACACTCCTGTCCGCCGCTTTTGACTTGGTCTTTGCTTTTGCCCAGACTGCGAACTTGATGGCGCAGAAAAATCAAAAGCGGCGGACAGGAGTGTCCGCCCCACATGGAAGCCTACTTCTTCTGCTTGGCGATGATCACGTCTTTTATCTTGTCGTAGGTGGCTTCTGGGATGATCTTTTTCTGTACGAGGTCGAGCTTGGTGCGATAGGGACGGTTGTCGATGATCTTCTGCGAGTAGGCGTCGCCGATGCCAGGTAGCGCTTTGAGCTGATCTTTGGTTGCGGTGTTGATGTCGAGTTTGTCGGTGGCTGACGGCGCTGTCTGCGCTGCCATAACTTCGGGTTTTGAGCCGGGTTCGGATGCCTGCGCTGCTGCTGCGAATCCGCTGACCAGGGAAAGCGCGAAGACCAGGACTGCGATTTGTGCCATTAACTTCTTTTCGATCGGTTTCATCGTTTCTCCTTCGAACCGTGGACCTCAGGGGCTAAAGCCCCGATTCTTTTACGACTCTTTGCGGCACGGCTAAAAGCCGTGCCCCCCTTCCCAAACCCTGTTACCCAACCCGTCCAAAACCCATTCAGCTGCACTACGCGTAAATGCCGCGCTGGCGAATTGTGTAGGCCACTCGGTCGATGGCCAGCATGTAGGCGGCGATGCGATTGTTGACACGGTGCGCTTCCGCATAGCGGACTACATCCTGGAACGAAGACTTCATGATTTCGTCCAGTTGCTCGTTGACCACCGACTCTTTCCAGAAGTAGCCCTGGCGGTCCTGCACCCATTCGAAGTAGGAAGTGGTGACGCCGCCGGCGTTGGCCAGAATGTCGGGGATGACGAAGACGCCTTTGTCGCCGAGGATGTCGTCGGCAGCGGAAGTGGTTGGTCCGTTCGCGCCTTCGGCCAGGATGCGGCACTTGATGCGGTCGGCGTTGCGGCTGGTGATGACGTTCTCTGTGGCGGCGGGGATGAGAATTTCGCAGGCCTCAACCAGCAGGTCGGCGGTCTCGGCTTTTTCTGCGCCCGGGAATCCGTGGACGGTGCCGTTTTTCTGGCGGAACTCGACCAGAGCTTTCAGGTCGATGCCGTTCTTGTTGTGCAGGCCGCCGCCCACTTCAGCGATGCCGATTACCTTGTATCCCGCCTGATGCATGAGCAGCGCGGCATTGGAGCCGACGTTGCCGAAGCCCTGCACGATCACGCGCGTGCTTTCGCGATTGAGGCCCAGCTTCTGGCAGGCTTCATCGCAGACGATCATTACGCCGCGGCCGGTGGCTTCGCGGCGTCCGCGGGAGCCGCCGATGTTGATCGGCTTTCCGGTCACGACTGCGGTGACGGTTTGGCGCATGTGCATGGAGTAGGTGTCCATCATCCACGCCATGATTTGTTCGTTGGTGTTGACGTCGGGCGCGGGGACGTCTTTTTCGGGGCCGATGAATTCGATCAGTTCGGAGGTATAGCGCCGCGTCATGCGCTCGACTTCGCCCATCGACATTTTGTGCGGATCGCAGATCACGCCGCCCTTGGCTCCGCCGAAGGGAATGTTGACCACGGCGCACTTCCAGGTCATCCAGCTGGCGAGGGCGCGGACTTCGTCGAGCGTGACGTCGGGCGCGTAGCGGATGCCGCCCTTGGCCGGACCGCGCGCGATGGAATGCTGCACGCGAAAGCCGGTGAAGACTTCGAGATGGCCGTCATCCATCTGCACCGGGATGTAGACCGTGAGTTCGCGGTTGGGATAGCGCAGCACGCGCCACAGGCCCTCGTCCAAGTTGAGCTTCTGGGCGGCCAGGTCGAAGCGGGCGCGCTGCGACTCCCATGGATTGGATTCTTGATCTACGTGCGGGGGCGTCGCCATCGTCGTCATAGTAGTAGTCTCCGGAATGAATGCAGGTCGGGTTTGCCGGCGCCGGGAGATTTCCCGGTCGGAGCGGGCAAACGTTCAGAGTATATGAGCGGGGGTGGGGGAGAAGCAAGCTGCGGGGGTGACTGGTCGTGTCCTGGTTTGCCGTTCTTCACCACGGAGTCACGGAGTCACAGAGAAAATCTTGAACCTGTAAAACCAGAAGGGAAAGGCTTGGCTTAAGCGTTTGGCTTTCTCTGTGTCTCTGTGACTCAGCGGTGGAGTGTTTCATTTCACCAGACTCTGATTTTGAGGGGTACTGAAATGTGAATGGCCGGGTACCCCCCTCCCCCTCCTTTTTGGCTAAAATATTGAATTTATTGTAGTTAGCATGGTTTAGGCGGCCCGATTCGCGGCAAAATCTTGAGCGCCAAGGGTTTAGAGGTCAAAATATTGACAACAAAGCACTTGCGGCGTCTTCATCCGCGGTCACCTGTACCGCCTTCGCCTCCACAATCTTCGCCTCGTCAATCTTGGCCCTCGACAATCTTCAATCTTCGGATCGACAATCAGCGCCTCGACCATCATCGGCTTTTTCGGGGCGAGTGGCAAGGTTGGACGTCACACAACTTGTCTGTGGAAATCTACAGAGGGACGGCGAGGAGTGGAAGGTCTTGAACCAGGGGGTAAGTGACCTAAGCTGAGAAATTCAAAATTAGGACACTTCTTGTGGGAATCCCGATGTTTCAAGCGTCCCAGCCGGGACGCCGTTCTCTTCCCGCTGTTACCCGGCGTTAAAACGCCGGGCTATTTTCAGATGTCCGTTCGGGACATTCCTCATGTCTCGGTGCGAGACGTGGGATTCGACGTGAGATTAGTTCTTCCAACCGCCAAACTGCGAACCACACCGGGAATCCTTGGGTCCGGGGAAGTTCCAGGTCTTGCAAGAGCTGCGAGACCCTGGGGCACCCCTTATTTTCTGGGGCACCCACATTTTTTAAATTTGGGAAGAAAGACGAAGAAAAGGCTTGACAAATAGTGATATAGTTATGTATATCACTATACAACATGTGCTGGTTCGACTGCGCAGCGGGTCGCTCATGAATTGTTCGCAGGAGAAGGAAAACTATGAAATCTCTTCGTTTCGTGCTGGCTGTAGCTATGTTGTCACTTTCCACCGTGGGTTTTGCCCAGATGGACGCGCAAAAGACGGACGCCCCAACCTCTGAGGCGCAAAAATCTTTCGACCAAATGAAAACTCTGGCGGGTACGTGGCTGGGCCGCGTGACCACCATCCCGCCGGACCCCGATATGGGGGACAAGACGAATTTGCAGATATCGATGCGGGTGACCTCCCGGGGAAACTCGCTGGTGCATGAGATGATGGCGGCGGGAGTGACGGACGATCCGACTAAGAACGACCATCCGGTCACGATGTTCTACCTCGACAGCGATCGTCTGATCCTGACGCATTATTGCGACGCCGGCAATCGGCCTCGCATGGTGGCCCGGACGTCGGCGGATGGAAAGACGCTGGACTTTGATTTTCTCGACGTGGCCGGAAGCACGCAGTTCGGACACATGCAGCACGCAGCGTTTACCGTGATCGACGCGAATCATCACACCGAGGATTGGACGTACCTGATGCCGGGCGATAAGCCGATGCATGCGCACATGGATCTGCAGCGGACTAAGTAACGGTGCGCAACTTCTGTACGGCAATCTGGTACGGCGATCTTTAAAGGCAATCGAATAAGGCTAGCTAAGGCAATCTGGAAACCCTGATGGACCGTGAGTGGAACGACAGTCAACCGATTTACCGCCAGCTTCGCGACCGCGTGGTCGCGATGATCCTAGACGGTGTGCTCAAGGAGGGCGATCCGCTGCCCTCGGTGCGCACGGTCGCGGCGGAATACCGGGTGAATCACCTCACGGTCCTGAAAGGGTATCAACAACTGGTGGATGAGCAACTGGTCGAGAGCAGGCGAGGTCGGGGCATGTTCATTAATGCGGGGGCGCGCAGTTTGCTGCTGCAGGGCGAGCGGCAGAAGTTTCTGGCGGAGGAATGGCCGCGGGTCCATGCGACGATTCAGCGGCTTGGATTGAAGTCGGAAGAGTTGCTGAATGGGGACGCGCATCGCGGGGCGGCGCCTGAAGTAGTAACGTCCGACGCGGCAAGGTGCGATGTCGCAACGCCGGACGCTGCGGCGCTGAAAACGAAAGAAGAAGAGGAGCGCTGACGCCATGGCATGCATAGAAGCACGCGGACTGCGCAAGGCCTTCGGCGCGACGATTGCGCTGGATGGGGTTAATCTGCGTGTCGAAGAAGGCCGCATTCTGGGGCTGATCGGGCCCAACGGCGCCGGCAAGACCACTGCGCTCAACGCGATTCTGGGGCTCACGCCTTATCAGGGAGAGCTGAGGGTTCTGGGGCGCGACCCGTGGACTGAGCGCGAACAGCTCATGCGCGATGTTTGCTTTATTTCCGACGTCGCGGTGCTGCCGCGCTGGATCAGGGTTTCGCAGGTGCTCGAATATGTTGCCGGAGTGCATCCGCGATTCGATCGCGCCAAGGCGGAAAGTTTTCTGGCCAAGACCAACATTCAGCGCGGCAGCAAGGTCAGGGAATTGTCGAAGGGGATGGTGACCCAGCTGCACCTCGCGCTGGTGATGGCTATCGATGCGAGATTGCTGGTGCTGGACGAGCCGACGCTTGGACTGGACATTCTGTATCGCAAGCAGTTTTACGATTCGCTGCTGAATGATTATTACGATCGCAACCGCACGATTGTGGTGACTACGCATCAGGTGGAAGACATCCAGAACGTGCTCACGGATGTGGTGTTCATTGACCGGGGCCGAATTGTATTCAACTGCAGCATGGAAGATTTTGAGTCGCGTTACGTGGAAGTGATGGCGCGGCCCGAGCAGGCCGCCGCGGCGCGGGCGCTTAAGCCGATGCAGGAGCGGCAGGTGCTGGGCGGCAGCGTCCTGCTTTTCGATCTGATTCAAAGTCAAAATCATGTGGATCGCCAGCAACTCGCCGCGCTGGGCGAGGTGCGGACGCCCAGCATCGCCGACCTGTTCGTGGCTGTGGTGGGAAATCATGCGGGCAATCAGGGCAGCGAGCAAAAAGGAGCAGCCAGATGAATACGCCATCGAGTGCCATGGACGAATCTCCGCTCGACGCGCGGGAAATCGCGCCCGCGGTTTTATCGGAATCCCGGCTCTTTTACTGGTCGGTGCGGCGCGAATTGTGGGAGAACCGTTTCATCTATATCGCACCGCTGGCGGCCGCGGCGGTCTATCTGTTCGCCTTCTTGATCAGCCTGATTTGGCTGCCGCATCATAAAATGCGAGCCCTCCTGGCACTCGACCTCGCACAGCAGCACGAAGCCATCACCCAGCCTTACGACTTTGCGGCGGGGCTGTTCATGGTGACCGCCATGATCGTGGGAGTGTTTTATAGTCTCGACGCGTTGCACGGGGAACGGCGCGATCGCAGCATTCTGTTCTGGAAGTCGCTGCCGGTCTCCGATGTCACCACCGTGCTCGCGAAGGCCAGCATTCCAATCGTCATTCTGCAACTGCTCGCCTTTGTGCTCACCGTGGTCACGCAGTTCATCATGCTGTTGCTGAGTTCGGCTGTACTGCGCGCGAACGGGATGAGTGTGGCTAACTATTGGGCGCAGGTGTCGTGGTTCCAGATGTCGCTGATGCTTTTCTATCATTTGTTCACAGTGCATGTGCTGGGGCACGCGCCATTCTATGCGTGGTTTCTGCTGGTCTCGGGATGGGCGCGACGAGCGGCGTTTTTGTGGGCGTTCCTGCCGCCGATCGCCATCATGGTCGTCGAAAAGATTGCGTTCAACACTACTTATTTCGCCAACATGCTGGTAGACGCCCTGTCGGGCGGGGCGGAGGCGGTACCTTTCCCGGGCAGGATGCCGATCGATCCGGGGATGCAACTTACTCCGGGTCATTTTCTGCTCAGTCCAGGGCTGTGGATTGGGCTGGCGGTTACCGCGGCCTTTCTTTTTGCTGCAGTGCGGCTGCGCCGCAATCGTGAACCGATCTGAGGAAGGGGCTTTTGGCTCTTAGCCAGGGCCCTGAGGCGAAGAGCTTTGAGCCAAAGGCTAAGAGCTAAGAGCTTTCAAGATCAACGAAGGAGGAACCAATGCGATCACCGCTATTATTTTTTCATATTGTTGCTGGCACGATTGGAGTGCTGTCTGGATTTGTGGCTGCGTTTCTTCGTAAAGGTTCGCGCCGGCATGCGATTGCCGGAGATGTATTTGTGATCTCCATGCTCGCGCTTTCCGGAAGCGGGGTGATCCTGGCGATTATGAAATCGCAGCCGGGAAATATTCTGGGAGGCATGCTCACGTTTTGTTTGGTGGCCACGGCATGGATGGCCGCCCGGCGCAGAGACGGGGGGACGGGCATTTTCGATTGGGGCGGGCTGCTGGTTTGCCTGGCGATCGGAGCTTTCGAGGTGACTTATGGGCTGGAAGCGGCGATGAGTCCCACCGGGATGAAGTATGACTATCCGCCCGCTCCTTACTTTATATTCGGCGCAGTCGCCCTGATCGCCGCGACTGGGGATGTGCGCATGCTGGTGCGGGGCGGCATTTCCGGGGCGCAACGAATTGCGCGGCATCTCTGGCGGATGTGTTTCGCGCTGTTCATCGCCGCCTCGTCGGTATTCCTGGCGCGGCAACAACTGTTCCCCGCGTTATTGCGCAAGACCGGTGTACTTGCTCTTCTGAGTTTTCTGCCACTGATGTTGATGATCTTCTGGCTGGTGCGGGTTTGGCTCAAGAATCGGGTTTCGCGCGCAAATACGAATCACGCAAATACGAATAAAGATCGCGCACTGGGTTCTCTGCCTGGTCTCAAGGCAGGAAGAGCATGAAGACTTCAGCCGGGGCCGGAAGCGTCAGCGAGGTGGTACATTTGCGGAATGCTTAGACTCATTCCCATCATGGTCGCGCTATTGCTTTCGTGGGATGCCGGCGCGCAAGAGAAGAAGACGGTGTCGTTTCCCACCCAGGATGGAGGCGTCGTCTACGCCGATGTTTACGGGGAAGGCGACAGAGTGGTCGTGCTGGCTCATGGGGGGCCGTTCAACAAGGAAAGCTGGGAGAAGCAGGCTCGAACGCTGGTGGGGGCGGGATTTCGAGTGTTGGCGCTCGACTTTCGCGGATACGGCAAATCGCGAGGGCCTGGCGACTCCGACCCTGAGGATGGGCCGCTTCAGCTGGATGTTCTGGCTGCGGTTCGCTATTTGCGAGCAGCTGGCGGGAAAAGCAGCGGAGTAAAAAGCGTGTCGATTGTTGGAGGGAGCATGGGGGGCGGGGCGGCCGGCGATGCATCCATCGCTTCGCGGCCGGGTGAGATCGATCGCATCGTATTCCTGGGCTCGGCGCCGAACGGACGCGCGGACAAGCTCAAGTCAGCCAGCTTGTTCATTGTGGCACGCGACGATGCCAGCGACGATGGGCCACGTCTCCCCAGGATTCGCCAGCAATACGAGAAAGCTCCCCAACCCAAAGAGCTGATCGTACTAGACGGCGCTGCGCACGCTCAGTTTCTCTTTCAAACCGATCAGGGAGATCGCGTGATGCGGGAGATTCTGCGATTTCTGTCGGCGAAGTGAACCATCTGGATCGCCGTGCGGAGCCATCCGAGGCAGCTGAACTTTCTGCATCTGCTATGCAAGAACCTTCATCTTGACGGCTGGAATGAATCGCCGCAATATTCCTTCCTAATCTTTATCTTTGGAGGGATGCTCAATGAATCGCATAGTTGTCAACCTTGCCATGGTCGCGATTCTTAGTCTGGGATTGCACGCGCAAAGCAATCCCGTCCCTGCCATTGATCAGCCTTTGAGCCCGGACCATGCGCTTCCTGGCAGTGCGGTCGTGACGCTAACCGTGAATGGGTCCGGCTTTGTGTCGGGATCCGTGGTCGACTGGAACGGTTTAGCGTTGTCTACCACTTTCATTAACAAGGGCCAGGTGCAGGCGGTCGTACCTGCATCGAACCTGGCTTCTGCCGGAACGGCTGCGATCACGGTATCGAGTCCTGCGCCGGGCGGAGGAAGTTCCAATGTTGTGTATTTTCCTGTGGGAAATCCGAATGCGAAGTTCGCCCTGGCGAAAGACGACCAGAGTTATTTTTCAGGCTGGAACTCAGTGCTGGTCGGAGACTACAACGGGGATGGCAAATTGGATATGGCCGTTGCCGGGTACGATGCAGGGATAGAGATTTACCTGGGCAATGGCGATGGCACATTCCAAGCGCCCATAGCCGTGCAGGGCTGCCAAGTGAATACCGCGCAATCGATGGCTCAAGGGGACTTCAACGGAGATGGCATTCTGGATTTAGTTACGACGGGCGCGGATTTCAGTGAGTTTTGTGTATCTTTGGGCAAAGGGGATGGGACCTTCACCCTGCTGGGGGCAACGAGCGGCGCTAGATTTGCTCAAGTCATCGCGGTCGGCGACTTCAACGGCGATGGAAAACTTGACGTGGTGGAACCCGATTTCGTGAACGATTCGGCCGATGTATACCTCGGCAATGGCGACGGCACTTTCCAGGATGCTATTGAATACCCGGCTGGCATCGGATACCCCTTCTTCGTCACAGTGGGTGATTTCAACGGGGATGGCATCGCGGACATTGCTGTTATTTCCGACGGCGCGACCTTCTCGGTGTTGCTGGGCAATGGCAGCGGCGGGTTCAATCCGCCCATCGTCACTACCAGCACGAATGCTTTGGGTCAGATGTGGGCTGCCGACGTCAATGGTGATGGCAAGCTCGACCTCATCGCGGTAGGCCTGAACAATGGCTCTTCCAACGTCGCTGTGTTCCTCGGCAATGGAAACGGTACGTTCCAGCCGGAGGTCGACTATGCCGTGCCCGAGGGCTTGGCTGCCATCGCGGTGGGAGATTTTAATGGCGACGGCATTCTCGACCTGGCTTCGGTTTCAGGAGAGGATAGCGGGGGCCTGAAGGTGCTGCCGCCGGGGACGCTTTCGTATTTGTTCGGCAAGGGCGACGGCACTTTCTCTTCTGCGGTCAACTATGTCGCTCCGATCGTGGCGGATGCCATCGCAGTTGGCGACTTCAACAACGATGGCCTGCTCGACGTCGCCACTGCGTCCGGAATCGGCTCGGTTTCTACTTATCTGCAGACCACTCTGGCGGTTTCGGCCTTTGACCTCAACTTTGTTACGCAGACCCTGAATACGTCCAGCCCGGCGAAGTCCGTGAAACTCACCAACAATGGCGACAAGAGCGTGGCCATCCACAGCATTACTATTACCAGCCCTGTCTATGCCAGCGACTTCTCGCAGAGCAACAATTGCGGCGCGAGTTTGGCTGCCAAAGCCTCCTGCACGATTGACGTTACCTTCACTCCAAACACGGTTGTGTTTTACCCGCAACCGCTCACTGCCGCTTTGGTCATTAGCAGCACGGCTCCTGGGCCGCAATCGGTGGATCTAAGCGGAGCGGAGACTGTGCTGTCACTTTCTCCTGCCGCCCTTAATTTCGGGACCGTGACAGTTGGGCAAAGCAGCGCCCCAATGAATGTAACGCTGACGAATCTCTCTGCCATGAGTCAGGAGTTGCAAACTGAGAAGTTTGTCGGGGCGGACAAATCGGACTTCGCCCAGACCAACAACTGTGGCCATTCTTTGGCCGCGAACAGCAGTTGCACCATCAGTGTGACGTTTACTCCCGGCGCTGTGGGAAGCCGTTCCGCGGAAATGACTCCGTTGGGGGGGAATACTAATTCGCCGTATCCGGTTTTCTTGTCGGGCACGGGTCAGTAGGCGGCGAGCGGGAGGCGGCGAATGCCCTACAGCTTGATTTCCATGCCTTCGGCGGCAGCGCGGACTTTGGGATAGTAGTTGAGCGCGTCTTTGACCACTTTGTCGACTACCGCGTCGGTGTGGTCTGGGTCGTGGTGATACAGGATTAATTCTTTCGCGCCGCTTTCCATGACTACGTTGATGGCCTCGCGCCAGTGGCTGTGTCCCCAGCCGCGGCGGCGGGCTTCGTACTCTTCGGGAAGATATTGCGCGTCGTAGATCAGGATGTCGGCGCCTTCGGCCAGCTTGCGCACGGCCTTGTCGAAGTTGGGGTCGCCGGGTTCGTTATCGGTGGCGTAGACCAGCACACCTTCCTTGGTCTCGAGGCGAAATCCCATGCAGCCCTGAGGATGGTTCAGCCACGCAGTCTTGATATGGATGCCGTCTCCCATGGGCAGACATCCATTTTCGATGTTGTAGAAGCTGAGTTGCGCGCGCATCTGGGCGAGGTTTACGGGGAAGTATGGCGCAGCCATCTGCTCGGCCATCACCTGCTGCAGCCCGCGGGTGCGGCTGGAAGCGTGAAAACAGAACTTGCTGTTGGGGTTGTCGTAGAGCGGGCGGAAGAAGGGCATGCCCTGAATGTGGTCCCAGTGGAAATGGGAAACGAAGACGTGCGCGGCGAAGGGGCGATCGCCGAACTCGCGTTTCAGTTCGTGGCCGAGGACGCGGAAGCCGGTGCCGCAGTCGAAGATGTAGATCTGGTCTCCCAGACGCACCTCGACGCAGGAGGTGTTGCCTCCGTAGCGCAGGTTCTCGGCCTGTGGAGTGGGCGTGGAACCGCGCACGCCCCAAAACTTGATTCGCATAAACTCCGGTGGTGCTTAGTCCGTAATCTTCGACCGCAACTGTGATCCCGTCAATTCGATTGCTGGTTCGATCGATTGCTGCTTCGATCGATGCCAGTTTGCTTCGTGCTTTGTCTGCGGTCTTATTGCGAGGGTCGCAGAAACACTTCCCCCTGGCCGCAAGCCCAAAACATTCATATTACGCGGGATATTGACGATTCTAGCGCTTGGGCAGGGGCCAACAAGTGACCAAAGTTTCGCGGGCTTTCCGGTTTGGTCAGCCGATTTGGTCAGTTTAACTGGAGAAAAAAATCATCCACCACGAGACACGAAGTCACGCCTGCGAACCAGTGCGCGTCCCCTATAATGAAAAACCGCCGTTCGGCGCGCGGAGCTCGGCTCCGGGGGTGTAGCGCCGGTGCCGCGGACTAGAACCGCTAAGACTGGGTCGTAAACCCTGGGTCGTAAACCCTGGGCTGCGAAACCATGGGCTCATAAATCATGGATCGCTGATCATCGATCGCTAAATCTATGGTGCGACCGGACTTCAAACAGTTTTCGCGGCTGGCGCGCGAGGCCACGCTGGTGCCGGTGGTGAAATCGGTGAGCGCCGATTTGCTTACGCCGGTTTCCGCGTTTCTGGCAATTGCCGAGAAAGAACCGCATGCGTTTCTGCTGGAGTCGGTAGAGCGCGGGGAGCAGATTGGGCGCTACACGTTCCTGGGGGCGCGGCCTTACATGCGGGTGACGGCGCAGGCGGGATCGATTGAGATTGAGCGCGGGCGGCGGCGAGAAGTCGTGCGCGAGAATATTTTCCAGGTAGTGAAGCGATTGCTGCGAGAACATCGCCCGGCCAGCGTGGCCGGATTGCCTCCTTTCACGGCGGGGGCGGTTGGATATTTCGCGTATGACGTGGTGCGGCAGCTGGAGAAGATTGGCGATCGCGCGAAAGATGACTTGGCGCTGCCGGATGCTGAATTGATGTTCTTTGACCGGCTACTGGCGTTCGATCATCTGCGGCACCAGATTCACATTGTCGCTGCGGCCGACGTGAAGCGTGAGAGTCCGCGCCGAGCCTATGACAGGGCGCTGCGCGACATTGCCGCGCTGGAGCGAAAGCTCGCGGCGGGGCTAAGCCCGGCTTTGTGGCGCAAGTCGGCGAAGGGGAAGGCTGGCAAACTCAAGATTCATGCCGGCACACGGCGCGACACCTTCTTAAAAAATGTAAAGCGCTGCAAGGACTACATTGCCGCGGGCGATATTTTTCAGGTTGTGCTCTCGCAGCGGCTCGACTTCACTCCCGAGGTTGCGCCGTTTGATTTGTACCGCTCGCTGCGGCAGGTGAATCCGTCGCCGTATCTTTATTTTCTGCGGTCGGGCGACACGCACATTCTGGGGTCGTCTCCGGAAATGCTGGTGCGGGTTACGGGACGCAAGTTGGAGTACCGTCCGATCGCGGGGACGCATCCGCGCGGACGCGATGAAGCTGAAGACCTGCGACTCGAACAACAGATGCGGACCGACGAAAAAGAACGCGCTGAGCATGTGATGCTGGTCGACCTCGGTCGCAACGATCTGGGGCGGGTGAGCGAGTATGGTTCGGTGAAGGTGAAAGATCTGATGTATGTGGAGCGGTATTCGCATGTGATGCATCTGGTGTCAGCGCTCGAAGGCACGCTGCGCAAGGATCTGGACGCGCTTGACGCCTTTGCCGCGTGCTTCCCGGCGGGCACGCTAAGCGGAGCGCCGAAAGTTCGGGCGATGCAGATCATTGAAGAATTGGAACCGACGCGGCGTGGAATCTATGGTGGATCGGTGCTGTACGCCGACTTCGCGGGGAATCTGGATTCGTGCATCGGGATTCGCACGCTGCTGATGCAGGGGAAGAAAGCGTATTTGCAGGCGGGGGCGGGGATTGTGGCGGATTCGGATCCGGCGAGTGAGTTTCAGGAGTCGATGAATAAGGCGCAGGCGGTGTTGCGGGCGGTCGAGAAGGCTAGAGACTGACCTTGTGAGGCTTAACCCTGTGAGGCCTGAATCCTGTCGCTACTTTCTTGCTGGGCACGGTGGATCCGGGTCGTGCGCATCGACGTTTTGCGAGTTGTGTTTGAAGCACCACGGAATGAACCTTTCCGAGTAGCGTTGCTTCACTGGCTGCGGGACGTCGGATTCCGTCACTTCCTTGAACGTGAAATCGATGGTCCCGTCGGCGGCGACTGTCCCCAACAGATATCCGTAGACATCTTTCTTAGCGTTCGCCGTGGCGGGCAGGTTGTCTGGCAGCTTGTAGCGCACCGCTCCCGCCGATCCGACGATCCAGCCGGGCAGAGGCTGGGCGCCATTCTGCTTTAGCTTGTCCGTGTCGAAAGTATTCTCCATATAAAAGTGCGAATGGCTGGCCAGCACGTAGACCGGCTTCTTCTTGCGGAATGCGAGCAGAGCCTGGTAGACCGCCTCGCCAGTAGACGTGCCGCGAGGGTCGGAGCCATCGCCCATGCTGTGGTCGTTGGCCAGGCTATCGGGCAGGGCTTCATGCATGCCGACGACGATGCTCTTCACCGCAGGATTATTCTTCGCGCCGGTCAGCCGCCGGAAAAACCACGTGAGCTGATCCTCCGAAAAGAAATTGTTGGCATTGTCGAGATAGATGAAATCGACACCCCCTTGAATCCAGTGGAAATAGGGTTCGGGCTGCGACGGTTCATTGTCGGCATAACGCTGGCGCGCCAATGCCGGCACGTTCAACCAGTCGTAGAACTGGCGCTTGAACGCGTCCTCATCTTTCGGTGCGATGACTTCGTGGTTGCCAATGCCCAAATAAAACGGCAGGTCGCCGAAGGCAGCAATCTGATTCTCGACGAAATCGTCCCAGGCGCGTCTTTGATAGTTGTCGCAGGTGAGGACCTCGCCTCTGGTTTGGGCTTCGGCGGCCATGTCCTCGTCAATCTTATAAATCGCCCGCAGGTCGCCGAGATGCCAATAAAAAGCCGGGGCGAACTGGGCACTGTGGGCGGCGATCGCCGGCATCACGATGTCTCCGCAGTTGCGCGAGTCACCGGAGACGATGAATCGCCAGGAACCAGCGGGCAAGGGATCCGATGTGCTGTTGTGTTCGGGCGAAGCTGCACTCTGTGCCGCGGCCACCATTGCACAAACCAGCAGAAAAATCAGTGCTGCAAACCGCCGCGGGATTGCCTCACCCACACCGCTTCGAACACTGCTCATGGGAATTTCCTTTCGCAACACAGAGGGGAACGGGAAAAGATGCGAACGGGAAAAGTATAGATGATGATGAGAAGCGACAACCCTCACAGCGACAGAAAATTCGCCACCAACTTCTTGCCCGCGTCGGTCAGGACGCTTTCGGGATGGAACTGCACGCCTTCGACGGCACAGTGGCGGTGGCGCAGGCCCATGATGGTGCGGGTACCGTCTTTTTCTGTCGTCCAGGCGCTGACTTCGAGTTCGGCGGGCAGATCTTTTTCCTCGACGATCAGCGAATGATAGCGCGTGGCGGTCATGGGCATGGGAAGGCCTTGGAAGACGGTTCGATTGTCGTGCATGACGGGGCTGGTTTTGCCGTGCATGAGATGAGCGGCGCGAACCACGCGCCCGCCGAAGGCCTCGCCGATGGCCTGATGTCCGAGGCATACTCCGAGGACGGGAACTTTTCCGGCGAAGTGGCGGATGAGAGCGATGCTGATGCCCGCCTCGCTCGGCGTGCAGGGGCCGGGAGAGATGACAATCTTTTCCGGACGCATGCTTTCGACCTGGCCGACCGTGACCTGATCGTTGCGGCCGACTTCAACCTCCGCCCCCAGTTCGCCGATATACTGCACCAGGTTGTAGGTGAAGGAATCGTAGTTGTCGAGTACGAAGATCAAGCGTGTGCCGCTCCTGACATCAGCTTACACCGGGGGATTTCAGATTGCAGATTTCAGATCCTGATTTCGACCCCATTCCGCGATTTGACTTCTGACTTCTGCTATTATCTCTCGCCTGAACGGGCCACCGGGTGACCCAAGGGTGGTATTGACCCTGGGGCTGAGGCGGAGCATCCTCAATTCATCGTTTCACATTTGAAAGCGCTACTTCACGCCACTTGGAGGATGTAAATGGCCGAGCCCCAGGAAGAAAAGAGGGGTGCGCGACGCTTCGCACTGCACGTACCGGTTACGGTCGACCACGACAACGCCGCGCAACCTGCCCAGCTGCGTGACGTTAGCGCGCGCGGTATTTGTTTTTATCTGGAGTCCGACGTGGCCCAGGGGGCGCCGATTGGTTTCACCCTGACTCTGCCACCGGAGATTACGCTCACCGAAAGCATCCGCGTGCAATGCAAGGGGCGCGTGGTGCGGGTGGAGGACGGAAACGACGGCAAGCTCGCCGTGGCCGCTGTGATTGAAGAATACGAGTTTCTGCCGGAAGCGTGAAAAACTGCTGGCGCTTGCTGTGGGGAATTTCGGTAGTGGTGCATTCTGAAAAATGATTCGTATCAGGGCATGCCTTCAGGAATGCCAGCTCAACGCAAGATTTGAAAACCGGCTTTAGCCGTTGGGACCGTAGGACAGGCCCCAGCGGCTAAAGCCGCTTGTCCCTAGACGGTTGTCGGCATCGCTAAAGCGATGCCCTGATACGAATCATTTTTCAGACTGCACCACTACCGCCTTATCTCATCCCTTCTCTCATCTCCTCTGCAGGTGATATGTTTTCTGAAAGCCTCCAGTGAGGGATTCTTTGCCGCGACCTGCGTTCCAATCTGTATGCGTAGCGCTATGGGTGATATTGCGTGTGATGACCACAGCGGCGCTGCTGGCTGCCGGAGTTGCCGCGCAGACCCCTGCGCCGCCACTGGTGACGAGTGTTCGCATTGTCCATGAACACGGAGCGCCCGCGATTGAGATTCTTACCAGCGGCGGGCCGGTCATTCCCGAGATACAGTCGCTGGATTCGCCGTCGCGGTTGATGATCGATCTGCCCAACTCACGTCTCGGACTGGCGCAGAAGCGGATCGCAACTCAGGAAGAGAACATCCTTGCGATTCATGTTGACCAAGATCACGTTGATCAACATCATGATCAACATCATGATCAACATCAGGATCAACTTCATGATCAACATCCTGATCAAAACCAGAAACCGCCGATGACGCGGATTATTCTCGACTTGCGGGTGCCGTATGGCTCCTCGTGGGAGGGTGCGGGGCATCGTCTGATGGTGTATCTGAAGCCGGCTCGGGGTGCTGAGGCTAATGGGAACGCGGGCAAGAAGTCGTCGCCGATCGAGCCGGCGATGGCTCCGGGGCTCTCGCTGGGCGCGACTCAGCGTGCGGCTCCAACCGTGGTGCCGGTGACGGGTGGTTCGGGCGCGATGGTTGTGGCGGGAAGCCGCATCGCGTCGGGGTCGGCGGTGACTGCTGGGTCGGATACGACGGTGCTGCGTGTGGCGGGCGCGGGAGAAGTTTGGGTATGCCCGGGGACCACGGTTTCGGTGACGCCCTCGCGGACGAAACGTGACCTGATGTTTGGCTTGAGCACAGGAACGATCGAGGCGCACTATTCACTGAAAGCGTCGGCTGATACGGTGCTGACTCCGGACTTCCGCATTCTGCTGGCGGGGCCGGGGGAATTTCACTTTGCCATCAGCGCCGACGCGCACGGCAATACTTGCGTGCGGGCGCTGAAGGGTAATACTTCTTCGGCAATCGTTTCCGAATTGATGGGGAACCGGATTTACCAGGTCAGGCCGGCTGAGCAGGCGGAGTTTCACTCCGGGCAGATCGACAAGGTGGATAGTGAGGTCCCGCTGGAGTGCGGATGTCCTCCACCTTCGCCGGCGATGCAGGCGGACGCGGCATTTGCGCCGAACGTGCCCGACTCGGAACTGCCAGAGAAGGCGCGGATTGGCGGGAGTGCGACTCCTACGCCGCCGGCGGGCGAGTCTCCGACGATAGTGGCGGGAACGTCCACTGCGGGAACGTCCCCCGCTGATACCTCTGCCTCGCACGCAGCGCCTTCTGATACCAGGCTCTCGAATGGGCCGGAGACGGCGCCGCTGCCAGCTTCCCGGCCGAACGAGGTTCATGTGCAGGTGGATGCGCCGTTGGTATTTAACGCGAGAAATCGTGCCGCTGGCGCGTTACCGGCACCGGTGCAGGCGGCGAAAGATTTGCCGGTGGAGGAGTCGGCGGCCCGGCAGGTTCATCTCGATGCCTTGATTCAAGCTCCGCTGCCGAAGAAGCAGAACAAGACTGAGCACCGCGGATTCTTCCGGCGGGTGGGGGGATTCTTCGCGGGCATCTTCAAATAGAGCGCTCCTAAAAATCGAGCGCTCCTAAAGTTTCTGTTGCCGGGAAATCCTTTTCGCGCAGCCGCGCGTCTTACGGCAGGTTGAGCTGAGACAACTTGTCGGCAGGAGCGCGCCATGACCGCTGCAACTCCAGGACCGGGGCCGCAAATATTTTCGATCCTTTCTGGGGAAAACGACAGGATTTACCGCACCCGGCGCGAGCCATTCGTCTTTTCGCTGCTGGGGCAGGCGGCGATTCTGGGGCTGCTCATTTACTTCATGAGTTGTGTAATCGAGCGCCCTCCCGGAGTCATCAATCATCTTCCGAAGTTTAGTGACCTGCCTCTTGTTTTTTCGGGGGACAGTGGTGGAGGGGGCGGCAACCATGATCCGTTGCCGGCGTCGCACGGCAATTTGCCGCCGGCCTCGCTCGATTCTCAACTGGCGCCACCGACGGTGATGCTGCCGAAGGAAATGCCGAAGCTTCCGGTGGAAGAAACGGTAGTGGTGGCTCCGGATATCAGGCTCCCGCAGGGTGGGCAGATCGGTGATCCGGCGTCGCAGTTTTCGAAAGTGCTGTCGAACGGACCGGGCGGTCCGGGAGGGATTGGAATCGGATGTTGCGATGGCGTGGGGGCGTCGACTGGGCCGGGAGTCGGAGACGGGCCGCCGGGAATCTATCCGGCGGGGAAGATGGGCGTGACTGTGCCGCAGGTGATTTTTAACGTAATTGTACGCTTTTGGACTTTTATAGCCAAATATAATTTCTAAGTTATTGCAAACACACGAAAGACAGTTCTTGCGCTGTCATGTCCCGACATGGTACGCTTGTTTTGTTGGAAAAGGAGC
>Ga0210395_10000039_pt1 | contig 142443 bp, 121 predicted proteins | sample IncBWH4OmetaG_FD_150861 | JGI IMG/M metagenome (GOLD analysis project Ga0210395, IMG submission 150861) | Forest soil microbial communities from Barre Woods Harvard Forest LTER site, Petersham, Massachusetts, United States - Inc-BW-H-4-O ... | reverse complement strand
GATCGAAGCGATCGGGCGCATGCGCGCCGTCGAAGCTGCGGAATTGCTGCGCATGCTGGCGGAAGGGCGCGAAGGGCTTGCGTTTGCCGAACCGTCAGGATTGCGAGCGGCAGCGGAAGACGCGCTGGCGATGATTGAAAACCGGCCGACTTCGGCCCGGGCGCGTGCGGCGTTTGAATCCGCCCCGCAGACCAATTCGAGTTATGTCATTCCGCGAAGGTATGCACGGGTTCCTCTGGAATCGCCGCTGCGAGCGCAGATTGACGGCTCGCAAGCTGGGCTGGCGCGTGTGAAGACCATCAGCCTGGGCGGGGCATACCTGGAATCGCCTAAGAAACTGGCCGTGGGAGATTCCATTAAGCTGGAGGTCCGCTCGGGACTTCGCAAGATTCACTTTACCGCAGTCGTTCGCAACGTCGGACCGGACGGCGGCGGCGTGGAATTCGTGCACATGAAAGACGAAGACCGCGAGAAACTCCGCAGGCTGGTGCAGCGGCACTTGCAGTCTTAGGTCGGGACTCGCGAGACCAGGTTTCCTGGAATTAGTTCCGAGAACCAGTCAGCTCTTTTTTTCAACTCCAGAGGAAAAAACGCTTGGTCAGCCAAAATGCAGCGTCACCGACTCCAGTAATGCTTTGATCCCATTCCAGGCAATCTGCACCCCGATACAAACTAGGAAGAATGACGACAATTGTGTGATCACCGTCATTCCCGTTGCTCCCAGGATTCGCGCCAGCCGGTCGGCAAATCCATAACAGAGCAAAATGCTGACTGCGATCAAGGCCAATCCAATGAGTGCCGCCAAAATAGTCAAAGGATGGTACGAGTGATGGTGAGCTGCGTTCGCGCCCAGCGTGATCGCCACCGAGATAGATCCAGGACCTACTGTCAGTGGCATCGTCAAGGGATAAAATGCCTGGCGGAATGTATCCTGCGGCTGGACGGTTCTGTGCACGTCGTGTTTTTCGTCGTCTCGCTGCTTCAGCAGCGTCCATCCTGTAGCGATGACGATCAGGCCTCCGCCGACCTGCACCACTGGCAGCGAAATCCCAAAAAAGGCGAGCACGTAAGTCCCAACAAAATACGACCCAATCAGCAAGAAGAAGCTGTTCATGGCAATGCGCCATGACAATGCTTTTCGCGCTTCCGGTGCGTATTCTCTGGTCAGCGTCAGAAAGAAGGGGCTGCCCCCGAGCGGGTCCACGATAGGAAAGAGCGCAACGAGCACCAGGAGCAGATTTTTCGCCGCTTCTTGCATGGTTTCGGTAACTTCTCTCCCCGAGTGTAGCTCATCTCGATCGGTGTGCAACTGCTGCGGGAGTTGCCGAATCGTCGTGCTTGCTGCGTAGTGAGGGGTTCAGGGTGGATTGTGGGCAACCCTTCCCTAATCGTGTAGGGGCAACTTGTTCGGCCCTCTAGCATCTAGGGCACCAGTCAACACGGGCTTGATGGACATGGACCGGAGTGCCATCGGCGTTCCTCGGCGCCTCGTCGGCCCCGAGCGTCCGCCGCCTAAGCTGGCTTCTTCTGTAGCTCCTGCTTTTGTATCGACAGACGCGACAGACCCCACACGCTCGCAGCCGCCAGCACCAAAAGCGCAAGCCCCAAAAGGGGCCTGTATGTCAGCCAAGCCAATGAGATAGTCACGAGAGACAGGGCAGCCGCCACCAAGCCCACGAATCCCGCTACTCCGGCTCTCAAGAGACTGCCAAGAATGGGAAGCACATCCGCAACAACCGCCAAGGGATTAAAAATCAAGTAGAGTCCGATGAACATCAACAAGAAGCCGGCCGCCCGAAAGACCCAGGTAAGGGTCTTGTTCGATTTTTCCGCAGTCTTAAACATAGCGTCGGGGCTGACGGTACCGTAAGTCAGAAGAAGGATGTTCCCTCCGGCCTTGGCTTGATAGGCTTCGAATGTGTTTTCAACTTGTCTCGCCACGATGCTTACGGTTGCCGGCCGGACAACTTTAAAAGCGATCCTGGTGTCCCCTATGGCCGGAGAAGCAGGATTCTGACCGAGGTAATATGCCCCTTGGTGGAGCTTGAACCGATTCTGCACGTCGAGCACGGAATTGCTTACGGCTTTCTCGTCCGCGGCATACTTCTCAGTCTTGTCCATCTTATCGATCAGGGCGTCGGGCAACGTGAAGCCGTTGAGCGTGACGCTCTTTGCCGTCCAAGTCTCGTTCGTTACAGGCATCGTTTGTGGATTCTCGTGCCCGCTCGCTTGCTTGAAGCCGCCCGAATTAATCAGCTTCGGTGACCAAACCTTTTCATACTTGTAACTGGTCACGGTGGTCTCTCCGCCGCCGATTTTTTTCTCGGAATGTGAGTTTCTTGATTCCTTCCATTGGTACATCTCTGCCACCCGCTGCAACTTGAGGGCCGAAACCGTGACGCCAAACTCGGGGTCCGAGAGCGTTTCCGTTGTGGTCGCGTCGCCCGTCACGTAAACCAACTTCCCTTCGTTCGTGTTCTCCACGCTGTCGGCAGTCACGCTTACAACTTCCGACGCACCTTCCTCCAGACTCTTCGCGGTTTGTACGGCCCGCCCTTCGTTCCAGAACAGCACTGGGAAGGCTACGATGAACATAACCAAACCGAAGAGAACGCCCTTAATCGACTCAATCAGCCTTGAACCCCAGGATCGTCCCCCGTACTCGGTGTAAGAATCCGCGTCCATGACCATCTCCAATTCTTAGTTTTGAAAGTGATGGCGATCTGCTGGCTGCCGCTCCCTGCGCTTTTGATTTTCACTGAAGCTTGGGTCAGTCTATCTTAAATTTCTCAACTCACCTCGAGGGCCACTTGCTTCTATGCCGTGTGGTGTACCCCCTGCGGTTCTCTGTAGGCCGCCGAAGGACACCGAGGCGGATGAAAAGCAAGTTCGGGCTCTCAAGCAAAAGGCTGCGGTCCTTACCCACTGACAATGTCAACTCCTGAGTCGGCAAGCCGGAAGCAATTCGGTTACTTCTTCTTAGCTGGTCACTCACTCCCCATTGCGCGTCTTACGCTAGGGCGATTCACGCCGCTGCTCCAACTCAGGTAAGATTTCCCGCATGGAATTCAGAGTGCTGTTTAGCGAAGATCCTGGGTTCGTCTTGAGGACCGCTGGGGAGTTCCTTTCCTCGGAACCAGTTTTGCACAACCTGATCCTGTCGATTCTCCACGCCCGCGTGGCTTCGTGCGATCCAGGCCGGTATTGGATCGCATGTCGCAGAGAGAAAACCGTCGGCGTGGTCGTTCAGTCACCTCTGAGCTTCCCAGCGACGCTTACACCGATGGAATCGCGCGCCGTGCTGGCAATAGTGGATGCGATTGCGGAAGCTGGCGTTCCTCTATCAGGTGTCAATGGGGACACGGCAACAGCAGCAAGCTTCGCTGGACAATGGAGCGAACGATGTAAATCGGCAGCCACACCCTTCCAGGGGATGCGTCTCTACGAACTCTTGGAGCTGGGAGAAGCTCCCCCTACGGAAGGCCAGTTGCGGCAGGCAGCTTCGAGCGACCGTAGTTTGTTGATTCAATGGACTCGTGCGTTTCAGAAGGAAATTGGTGAGTCTGCAAACGATACCGAACTTCGTGTGGACAGTGGGCTGGCCGCCGGACAGCTCTGGGTTTGGGATCAAGACGGAGAGACGACGTCTATGGCCGTAAGCCGGGAACCAGTTCAAGGCGTGGTTCGGCTGTCTGGAGTTTATACGCCACCTGAAAAGCGAAAGCATGGCCACGCGGAAGCCTGCGTTCATGCCTTGTCAAAGCATCTTCGCGCTGGCGGGTATCGCTGCGTTCTCTACACGGACCTGGGCAACCCCACATCAAATTCCATTTACCGGCGAATTGGATATAGGGCCGTAGCAGAGGCTCTTCGTTATCGTTTTGACTGATCCAGCAGACGTGGCAGTGGAACTGCGCACTTTGCCTGCCGGAAGTAATCCTCGGACCCGATTGTTCGGTGGTTAGGTTGTCAACTTCGTTTTATATTGCGTCGGATTGTCGGAAACTGGCCCGCCAACAAAAATGCGAATTAGAATTCCAAGGCTGTTGGCGATGGCATTCTCACCGGGGCTGCAATGAGATCTAAACCCGCACACGCAGAACCGGCGTGTTCGGCACCCAGCTTATTCAGCCGCGTGTGAAGACTTCGATGGTGGTCCCTAGCCATCGGACCGCTGCGACCATCACATGCACGCCGATGCGCCCTCCCTTGGCAAGGCGGGTCAGCATCGGAGGCGAGATATCATCGCCGATCTCTTGAGCGACCTCCAACCACGTCATCTTCCGTGAGCGACGCTGGGTATCAAGCGCTTGATAGAGAGTTTTGGCGTTGAATCGGTGCCCGGCAAGAAACTTCGCAGTTTCGGAGGGCGTTTGAGTGGCCGACAGAGACTCGGAACCACGAATAAACTTCTCGGGGGTGCAACCCAGCCATCGCACCATCGCCAGCATCCCATCCGTCTCCATGAGCCCTGCTCGCTTAGTCGAGACGATGGTGGAAGCGGCTACTCCGGTTTCCCGGGCGACTTGTTGCCAGGAAATTCCGCGTGCGCGGCGCTGCGCGTCCAGCGCTGCGTAGAGAGCGGGGCGATCAAACCAATGCCGCACGAAAGCGCGCATTTCGATCTCCAGAATAGCAGACGGGTCAAGAGCTCCGGGATGGTTGGCAAACTGGAACTCCAAAACTGCACACACCAAACGGGCGTGTACGGGGCCCGTCTGATGCTGGGCTGTATGGGCCTGTCCTCCGCCGCGGACTGCACAGGCTGAAGACTGCGCCCCCTTATGTACACGTATTGCTTCCTGAAGCATCCGGCCTACAGTCCTGGAGTGAAAAAAGCTGATTTGAGGCATAGACTCTGGAGCTTAGTAAGTAAGTTTTGATGGAACTCGGCGGATTATTAAAGTAGAAGCCAAGTATTCCATTGAGTAGCCTTCGTTCCGCGGGGCATCCCGCGGCCGCTAGGGGTAGCGGAAGATTGAATGGTTTTCACTAGGAGGAGCGAGATGCAACGACGTCATGGTGTGTTTGCGTGGATCACGCTGTGCATGTTGGTGCTGGGCTGCGCCGTGACGGTGCAGGCGCAAGTCAATACGGCCACGCTTTCGGGGACGGTGGTTGACCCGCAAGGGCTCCCTGTGCACGAAGCGAAGCTGACGATCACTAACGCGGGAACCCACGCAGAACGGAATGTGATCTCGGATGATGCGGGCCGTTACAAAGTAGTGGCACTGCCTCCTGGACGATACAAAGTAACTGTCAATGGCGGCGCAAACTTTGCGGTGTACGAAAATGATTCTGTCGTTGTGACGGTGGGCGAGGACGCGATACTCGATCTGCGCCTGGATTTGAAAGGCACGCAGCAAACCATCACGGTGACCACGGAGACCGCCGCGGTCGAAACCGAAAAGACGGAATTCTCGCAGACCGTGGGAGAGAAGGACATTGACAACCTTCCGATCAATGGCCGGAACTACATCAATTTCACGCTTACGGACTCTCAGGTGACGCGCGACAACGCTCCGAACACGGGAGCAGCGCCGACCTCCGGTCTAAACATCGGCGGACAGAATGGTCGCTCGAACATTGTGAATGTGGACGGGGCGGACGCCACCGACAACGCTGTCAATGGAGTGCGGTCAACGGTCTCGCAGGAAGCGGTGCAGGAGTTCCAAATCATCACCAATGGTTATGCGGCAGAGTATGGGCGAGCGTCCGGAGGCGTGGTGAATATCATTACGCGCTCCGGCTCGAACGAGTTTCACGGAGACGTGTTTGGATATTTACGAAACCGGAATTTCCAGGCGGTCAACGCCTTCAGCACCGTGCCCAACCCAGCCTACACACGCGTGCAAGCAGGAACGGCTTTCGGCGGCCCGATCAAGAAGGACAAAACCTTTTACTACTTCTCGTATGAAATAACGCGGCGCCAAGAAACCGGATTTTCGTCGATTGGGCAGGACAATTTCGGACTTGCGCCATTCGACACGACGCAAGTTGGATTGCCGTTCGGCACGCTGCAGCTTACCTCGGACCAGATCGCTTTTCTGACCAATCCTGCCACTTTGCAGGCGGAAATGGCTAGTCCGGCGTTCGCGCAAGCGGTGGGCAAATACGCGTTTCTGGCGGGCGCTTCTTCCGGCATGGCGGTGAACGGAGTTTGGCCGACAGCTCTAACTGGTATTGCCGGGATCAGCGGCTTTCCGACGACGTGCCAGGCTCCGCCGTGTTTCGTTCCCGCTTCCTATCAAACGCTGGCGACACAGACGGGCAATTTCCCGGTTTCCGAGGGCACTAGCCTTTATTCACTGCGAATCGATCACACCATTAACACCAACAATCATTTGATGCTGCGCGCCAACGTGAGCCCCAGCACGGTCACAGGCATCGAGGTCGCCGGCCAGGACCAACCCTATGGCCAAAACGCCTTCTCCCGCACTTCCCAGCAAACGTATCGCGACGTCGCCGGCGTCGTGGACTTCGTCACCATTCTTGGCACCAATAAGATTAACGATTTCCGCTTCCAGTACGCGCGCCGCGGTTTGCTATATAATTTTTCGAGCGCGCCGGGCGGCTCCGATCCGGCCATCAACATTACGGGTGTTGCCTACTTCGGCCGCGAACCGTATTCCTACATCCAACGAGTGGAAAAGCGTTACCAGTTCACGGACAACTTTTCGTGGACGCTGGGCGCCCACGCGACAAAATTTGGGGTGGATTTTAACTACATACCAACAACGGCGACGTTTACGGTGAACTATGGCGGCGTTTATGATTTCGGATCCTTCACAGCCGGCAACCTCGGATTCCCTTCCTCATTCCCATCCTTGTCTCCGGTGCAAGCGTACGGTGCGGGGCTTCCGGCGGACTTCATCCAGGGTATTGGAAGTCCCAGCGATTCGTTTTCCAATAAGCCTTTGGGAGCGTTCTGGCAGGATTCCTGGCGCATCCGCCACAATCTAACGCTGAACTACGGCGTGCGTTACGACATCGAGTTTCCGCCGAAGTTTGCCCCTCCCGACGCCCTGGCGCTAGCGGGATATAACCTTCTGGGCCTGCAAAAAGGCATCCAGACGGATACGAATAACGTCCAACCGCGCATTGGTATCGCGTGGGATCCCAAAGGCGACGGGAAAACCGTGGTGCGTTCTTCTTTCGGAATGTTTTACGACCATCCCCTTCTCGGTCTTTATTTCCTGGGCGATGCTTCCGATGGTTCTAAGAGCGTGCAACTGGCATTTGGCGGCACGGCGACGTGTACGGTCGCGGGCGACCCTGGGAATTTGAACGCGATTCCGATCTTTCAGGGACTGCTGGTCAATCCGCTCTCACCTCAGTGCGCCCCCTCGACTTCCGCGGCATTAAATGCCTCGCTGGGTTATCTGCCGAACCAACAACAATTCCAGGCTCTGAATTTTCCGCAATCGTTGTTCATCAACCAGAACTATCTCACTGCGGGTTTCCCGCTGGGATTCCAGCCATTCGGCTATCCGCAGGGCAAGAATTTCGTATACGCGTATTCGGAACAGGCTAATTTGAGCATCGAAAGGGATCTCGGACGAGGTTTCACGCTCAATGTGGCTTACAACTTCAATGGCGGGCATCACATAAATCGCCCGATTAACGCCAATGCGATTCGCGGCGATTTGATGATGGATAATCTGAACGCTGCCGTCGCGGCCGGAGTAAATCAATCTACCGACAGCCCATTTCTGGTCACCGGCTGTGGAGTCGGCCCGGCTGGGCCCTACGTACCCGCGGCGCTGACAAATTTCTTTCGCCCATCGGGCTTGAATCCAGCGGTAGCGGAAGCGATCCTGGCGACGGAAGGCGCAGCCGGCGCTGCCTGCGTAGGATTGGCGAATTCGGTGCTGCAGGCAGAGCACCTAAACTCGAGTTGCAATCCCGGCGTGAACCTGACCAACTGCGTTCCCTTCAGCGATATGGATGCAAATTATTCGAACGGGAACTCGGTTTACAACGGCTTGACGGTCAACCTCAAGAAGCGCTTTACCAGCCATTATGAGTTTTTGGCGTCTTACACTTGGTCTCATGCCATCGATGACGCTACTGACCTGCAGGCTACGCTTACGCCCGAGGATAGCTATTTCCCCAATTTGGACCGCTCCACTTCGACGTTCGACCAGCGGCATCGTTTTGTTTTTAGCGGCGTGTATCAAAGCGGCAAAGTGGCTGGCGACGGTTTCACAAGCAAGTTCTTCAGCAACTGGACGCTTGCTCCCCTCATCGAGTTTGCCTCGGGGAGGCCTTTCAACATCGTGACAGGAGTCGACGACAACCTGCAGTTGTCAGCGCTAACCGGGCGCCCAAACACTATCGCCAACCCTCTCTGCGGCCCCACGGTGGCTTCTAAGTTCTCGCCCACGGGAATATTCCAGGAGCCTTGTCTGGCGGCCTTCGACGGCACTTTGCTTTCTTTGGACGGGAATCTGGGACGCAATGCGGGATTAACACCGTGGGTGGCTTTCAGCGACATGCGCGTGGCCAAGCGCATTTACTTTAAGGAACGCTACAGCCTCGACCTGATCACCGACATTTTCAACATTCCGAACCGGTTCAACGTTTCCGCTGTCAATGTGCTATGGACGAACGCGGGGCAGCCGACGGCGGCGTATGATCCGCGGCAATTCCAATTCGCAATGAAAGTGAACTGGTAGGGCGCGGCGGCACTCGGCGCATCGTCAAACGGTTTAGGAGATGTTCAAAAAAGGGCTTCGCAAAGGCGAAGCCCCTTTGTTTTGGCAGGAGCTTTCCGCCGCACGCGACTCCGAGTAAAGTAAAGCGACCGTTTCCCGAAGAGGGACTGGAGAAAGAATGGACGGAGTGCTTATCGGAGTTGTGATCGTGGTAGCGGCGCTGGTGCTTTGGCTGGTGTTGCAGACTTCTCAGGAACAGAAGAAGAGCGCGGCGCTAGAGGCTCAGCTGGGCGAACTGCGCCGCGACCTGCAAACGATTGGGACAGCGCAGGCCCAAAGCACGGGGCAGATGGCGACAATTGGGCAGAGTGTTTCGCAGCGGCTGGAGAGCGTGACCAAGGCGCTGCAAGACGGTGTTTCCAACTCCGCGCAAATTGCTACGCAGGGACAAACGGCGATTGCCGACGAACTGAAGAATACGCGGGAACAGATTGGGCATATTCAGAAACAGCTCGGGGAATTCCAGGAGTTGGGACGCGGGATTTCTTCCGCCACCAAATCGCTCGAAGGAATCCTGGGCGGGGCGAAGACGCGGGGATTGCTTGGAGAAGTAGCGCTGGAGCGTTTGCTGGAAGATTCCCTGCCCTCTTCGCAATATGCGACCCAGTATCGTTTCTCGAGCGGCGAGGCGGCAGACGCAGTCATTTTTTTGCGCGACAAGAAACTTGTTGCGGTGGACTCGAAGTTTCCTCTCGACGCGTTTCGAAGGATCAGCGCGGAGGGCGAAGAGGCCAAGCGGGCATTTGCGACGGCCGTGAAGGGCCACGCGGATTCCATCGCCAAGAAATATATTGTGCCGAACGAAGGCACGCTGGATCTGGCGTTGATGTTCGTACCGTCGGAGACGGTCTACTACGAGATGCTGATGACCCTGGACAGCAAGGGTGAGGCTTTGGACTCCTACTGTCGCGGCAAAAATATTATCGCTGTCTCGCCGAATACGCTTTACGCGCATCTCTGCGTGATTCATCTGGGTTTGCGTGGAATGCAGATCGAGGAAAATGCCAAGCGCATTTCGGCGGGGCTTTCCGGGATTCAGAAGAACATGGCGACCTTTACCGATGTGTTTGAAAAGCTTGGGACTCATTTGAAGAACGCTCAGCAAAGTTACGGGGAAGCGGACAAGCGCCTCGAAAAAACACAGAATACTTTGGATTCGCTGGTCGGGACGAGCGCGGCAGATGCGTCTCTTGAGAACGGCCAGGGCACGCTTGCGCTTCCGGCAGAGGCCGGCGCGAAGACTAGCGCGTAGTTATCAGGAAAAGCCAGAACGGGCACGGCAAAACTAAGACAGGCACGGCGTGCCGCGCCCCTACGAGATGTTTCCCGCCGACAGTACCGCACAACGGGGGCTAGTGCAGGCGAGGTGTCGACGGCAGCAAGCGGATGGAGATTTGAAAACTGCCGCGCTTGCGGCCGACGATTTCGAAGCGGGCCACGTTTTCCCAGCTGCCAGAGCTGGAAGACTGCATAGGATTGCCACCTTGTAGTTCGGCGATGTCGGGGGCGAGATTTCTGGCTTCGAGGGTCACCTTGTCGCGTGTGCCGCGGACTCGAACGGTGAGTTGGCGGTGTACGCCCGGCGTGAGTGGCGAAGAATCAGCTTCCAGACTGAGCGCAACGAAAACGACTTCCAGAGGCGGCCCGTAGCGCTTCGCACAAGAGATGTCGACGGAAGCACGTCCGGGCTGCAACTCCGCGGGTGGCAGGACGACCAGCGATGTCCGCGAGGACGCAAGCACAAAGGCAGGCCCTCCCGAGATGGTGATCTGATTCGCGTCGGCGTCTCCACAGAAGCCTTGGCCGGTGATTTCAAAACGGTCGGTGACCGAGGCGACCTGCGGAATCGAGTCCACTTGAATTGAATTCGAGGCGGTTTCGCTCGGCGACAAGATCGTAACGGGAGTGCGCCCCGCGCGGCCGGCGATGGAACCTTGAATCACGCCGGGATTTAGCGGAGCGACGAACAACGCGCGGCCGCTTGCATCGGTAGTAAGGCGGTCACCATTCGAAAAGTTCACGACCGCACCGGAAGTCAGGCGGCCGCTTGCATCCAGCACGGCGAGAGTGGCGCGGTCGCCCGAGATCATGGTTCGCGGGAGCACCAAAGTTCGCCCAGCTGAAGAGCTTGGAGGTTTTTGCGCGGACGCCGAGAAAAAAAGCACAAGGAATACCGTCAGAAGGCAACAACCTCGTAGAACGAACTGATGGGGCGGACGGCGAAGAAGCATTAAGTGATTGTAGTCGAGAGGCGTTGCGCAGAGGAAGCCAGAGAGCTTTGCGCTAAGGGACGAGCGGCTGGGACGCCGCACGTCTTCTCAGCGACTCGCGAGGATCGGAGCCTCGTCCGGAGAATACGTGAGCACGCTACGGCCCGGAACGCCAGCCGCCAGTCGTCGCAGTTTGTACACGAACGGGCGCGCCCCCGATCCTCGGGAGCATTCCTCGAGACGGTAGTAGCGGTCTTCATAGCGAACTACGCGGGGCGGAGTCCAATCCGGTTTGGCACGGGAAGCACGGATTTCGAGAAATTCCTCGGAGGAGTTTTTTGAGACGCTGAGTTCGTCGGGCACTTGCGAAAGCCGGGCCGTTAGGACTTTTTCCGTTACAGTCCCCACGTAAGAAGAAACATGGCCCTGCGAAAATTTTACAGCTCCCGGCGGTTCGGGCGCTCCGCGGCGAAAAATCTTTGAGTAGATTTTCTCGAGCAAATAGAGTGGAAAAACGCCAAGAACGGTATCGGTGAACGACGCGCATAACCGCCAAGCGCCTTCGATGCAAAAATACGCGATCCCCCAAGTCAGAGGATGCGTGACCCACACAACGAGCGCGGCAAAACCTATCTCATGGTCGGTGATTCCGGTAGCAGAACTTTTGTTCAGGACGTCGTCGAGAGCGTGAGAAACCCAGGCGGTCATGGAGTACGAATACCAATACATGAGTCCTGCGATGGCAAGCGCGGATTCAGCGAGCCCGCTGAGAATGGCTGCGGAACGCCAGTGAACGGCATCGTAAAACGGCAGCGCTTTGCGCCATCGTCGGGGAAACAGCGCGAGAAATGGCCCGAGAAGGAAGATCCACATATCGTGCCCCGCACCTATTCTAAAAGAGCCAAGAACCTTGCGAGGAACCTAAACAGGCCGGAAAAACCAAAAAGTAATGGCCAAAATAGTGTCCGGTGTTTGCAGCGATATTCCGCATCTGCTACGCGGGCTTTGCAACGAGCCGGTAAACCTGGGCATCGAGGAAAAGTCTGAATAGCTCGGAGTCAATTTCCTCGTCGCGGACGCACAGCTTGAGGATCTCCAGCGCGCGGTCCGTCGGAACAGCTCGTTTATAAGGACGGTCGGACGCGGAGAGCGCGTCGAAAATGTCGCAGATGGTCATCATCTTGGCTTGCACGGGGATTTCGGCGGATTTCAGCCCGTTTGGATAGCCCTGGCCATTAAGTTTTTCGTGGTGAGCGCGCGCGATTTCCGGGATGCCCCGGTATTCGGGCGTCCACGGAATTTGCGCCAGGAAATTGAAACTGTGCGTCACGTGCGATTCGATTTGCCGCCGCTCGGTTACATCGAGGCTGCCGCGTGGTATCGAGAGGTAGCGGACTTCCTCGGAAGTGAGGTACGGACGCTCGGCGCCACGGGGATCGCGATAGGTTTTCTGGGAGATTTCCGCAAGCAATTCGAATTCGCTCGAAGGCAGAATGGTCGGCTCGTTCACTTGTGTGACGAATTCGATGTAGCGATCCAATTCTGCGATGAGACGGCCTGCCTCATCATCGAGCAGCTTCAAGCGCGCACGCGCTTCCGCCTCTTTCTTGCGAGGATTCCCAAGCAGGAGTTCCACTTTTTGTTCGGCGATGCGCGCTTCCATGTCCCGCCGGATGTAATCAAAGCGATCCAGCAAACGGGAAAACTGGAGCGGGTAAAGTTTCTTCGCTTTCACGAGAACTTCTTCGTGGACGCCGACCTTGCCGAAATCGTGGAGCAAAGCGGCGTAACGCAGCTCCTTCATCTGTTCGCGTGAAAAACGCAAGTCCGCATAGGGTCCCTGTGGCTCGCGGTCCACCGCTTCGGCGAGCGCCAGCGTCATTTGGCAAACGCGCTGGGAGTGGCCGGATGTGGTGGGGTCGCGCTGCTCGATGGCCTTTACTGCGGCATTCACAAAACCGTCAAAGAGATTTTCGATATCGCGGTAAAGTTGCGAGTTTTCGTAAGCCACCGCGGCCTGCGAGGCAAGCGACAGCCCGAGACGCACGGCGCGCTCGGGAAAAGGATGGACGTGGCGGTGAACGGCGTTCGCATCCGTCAGGCGCGCCTTCGGGTTGCGCTTGCAGTTGATCAACTGAAGCACGCCAAGGACCTCTCCCTTGCCGTTTTTCATGGGTAGCGTGATCAAAGAGCGAGTGCGGTATCCGGCCTCCTCGTCGAAAGAAGAATTGAACTGGAAGGGCCGCGACTTGGGTATGCGGTAGGCATCCGCCAATTCGATGACTTCGCCGTGAAGCGCGCAGCATCCCGCCATCGAGGATTCGGTGATCGGCAGAGTGTGTTCGGTATAAGGAAACTGCACGCTGTCGTTCTGCGTCAGCCGAAAGCGCAGCTGGCGCGTTTTTTCCCCGCCGTTCCCCGCATTGGGAGCCGATCCATTCGCACTGCCACCGGGTTGCTCCACAAGATAAAGAGAACCGGCATCCGCGCCGGTGATCTCGCGCGCCTTCGAGAGAATCAGAGCGAGCAGGCGCTCCACATCATGGGTCTCGGACAGCGCGATGCCGACGCGGTTCAGTTCTTCGAGTTCGCGCCCCGCTTGGGCAGCGGACAAGCCGCTAGCCCGCGAAGCAGCTACTTTTTTGCGCGGTGGTTTCTTGTTCTTTGCCATGATGAGGGACGTTAGACCGCTTTCACTCGAAGATTCGCTGGGTGGAGGCAGATTATAGCGGAAGCGGACGGGCTAGGCACGCTGGGGATGGCCGGCCAGCAGAAACAGGGCACAAACTGGCCGGTTTGGTTGTACCCTCGGGGGTGCCGGGGAGGCAAAGGGCGCGAAAAAACAAGTAATCAGTAAGCGTCACAGCCTTTCGCCGCCGGAAAGGGTCTGCTAGCGTGAGAACAGGGTTGCCGGGTACGGGTGTGGGCACGGGATCAGACAGCGAGCAGCGACGGGAGAATTTGTGCGGATCGTAAGCGGCGGCGTAACCGATTTAGGGCGGGTGCGCACAAATAACGAAGATTGCTTCCGCATTGTCGAATCGCTGAACCTGTTTGTGCTTTCCGACGGCATGGGAGGCGAAGCGCATGGAGAAGTGGCCAGCGCGCTAGCCGTGGAGACCATCGTCAAGCACTGCATGGATGGGCAGAACGATGCCGCGGCTACGGAGATGGGGCACTCAGAGCCGACCTGGAGCGAAAAGACCAAGCGGCTGACGAGCGCCGTGCACCTGGCGAACAAAAACATTTATGAGGCGGCGGAAGCGAATCCCGAGCAGCACGGGATGGGCGCAACCGTGACGACGGCGTGGATCGACGGCTCGAAAGTAAGCATCGCTCATGTGGGAGATTCGCGGGCCTATTTGCTGAGAAGCGGAAATTTACAGCAGCTCACCAGCGATCATTCTCTAGTGGCGGAGCAGGTGCGACGCGGGATTTTGACGGCGGCGGAAGCGGAAGAAAGTGAAATGCAAAGCGTTCTTCTGCGCGCGCTGGGGGCTTTGCCGGACATTGAAGTGGACACCGACGAGCACATGTTGTTCGCGCGGGACATTTTGATGCTCTGCTGCGATGGACTGACGCGCATGGTGACCGAGCCGGAAATTGCGGGCACTCTGCAAGCGGAGACGGACCCGATAAGGGCCGCGGAAAAGCTCATCGCTTTGGCCAACGAGCGCGGCGGCGTGGACAACATCACCGTGATCGTGGTGCGTGTCGGCGCGGAATCCAGAGGATGGTTCTCTTGGCTGTTCGGTGGAGCGCGAAAGAAAGCGGCCAGAAACGGCGCCGCAGGAGGATCGTGAGATGGCGAAGCTCAGCCTTATGTTTGAGGAGAAGACGGTCAAGGAGGTGCCGGTTGGAAGCCGGCCTGTGAGCATTGGGCGCTCTCCGGATAACGACTTGCCGGTCGACAATCTGGCGGTCTCGAACTATCACGCGCGCGTGTATTTTGAGGGCGGGCGGCTTGTGGTGGAAGATCTGGATAGCCTCAACGGAACGTTTGTGAACGATCTGCGCGTGGAGCGCGCTACGCTGCACGATGGCGATTCCATCTGGATCGGTAAACATCACATCAAAGTGGATGCTTCGGGCGACGCGCCCGTGCCGTGGGATACCGGGCGCAAAGCCAGCGCCCCGCGCATCAATGAAACGATGGTGCTGGATACCAAGGCGCGGCGCGACATGCTGCAACAAGCCGCGGCCACGGGCGAGCGCGTACAATTCGCCGCGGGACGGTTGAAAGTTCCCACGCTCATCGTGATTGGTGGGCGAACCGACCAGAAAGAGTACATGCTCACGAACAAGCTGACGGTTATCGGCAAATCCGCGATGGCAACGGTAAAAGTGAAAGGGTGGTTCAAGCCCCCGATGGCCGCGCAGATCAACCAGCGCGATGACGGATATTACATCGGCCCCGGCGACAAAATGCCGCTAGTGAATGGGGCTCCGATTACCGGACCCGTGCGCCTCAACGACGGTGACCTCATTGAGGTCAGCGGCGTGCGGATGAACTTTGTCTTCCGCGAGTAGCGCGCGAAACGTGATGGCAGCTCCGTCAGGCGCATGGTGGCAACGGCGGGGCCTGTTTGGCCTGTACGAACTTCTGCAGTCGTGGTGGCGGCACCGGGTTTCGTTCGCCATCAGCCTGGGCATCACGCTGGCTGCCCTGACCGTCTATTACTTCACCTTCCTTGGCGAGAGACCGACGCCGATTTTCGTTTTCCTGCAACGACTGGAATTCGACTCTCTCGACACGCGATTTCGGTCCCGGCCTGCCGATAAAACGCCCGCTGATCCCCGCATTGCGATCGTGGACATCGACCAGCGCTCGCAGGAAGTGCTTGGAAAGTGGCCATTTTCGAGAACGCATTTTGCGAAGATGCTGGATGTATTGCGAGAAGATGGCGCGAAGGTCGTGGCGTTCGACATCACCTTCGACAAACCGGACCAGACCGTGGAACTGATGCGAAAAATCTGGAGAGATTTGGAGGCGAGAAAGAAGAACGGAGAGCCGATCGACCCCAAGTATGAATCCTGGCTGCGCCAACTTGTCGCAGAAAATGATGCCGATGCACAATTTGCCAAGTCGATTGACCGTTTTGGACCCGTCGTCCTCGGTAGCTTCTTTTTGAAGAAAGAGGAATCGACGGGCATCGACAATGCGACGCTCGATCAGTACGCGGATTTAATTGATTGGTATTCGATTACGAAAACGGCCATGAATCCCGCGACGGGAAAGCAGGATTTTGTGGAGTTGGTGCGAAAATACGATCAGGAAGAAAATCTGTTTTCCGCGACGGTCGCGAATATCCCATCTCTTGCAAACCCCGAAAATCCAGAGAAAGCATCGATAGGATTCTTTAACATTTCCGCCGATCAGGACGGCGTTTTGCGGCGCACTCTGCTGGTCCTTCCATTCGGACGATCGAAAGATGTTAATGATTGGCAGATGTTTGGCTCACTGGAGGTTCAGGCGGTCAGGCTCTATCTCGGGTTACCGACAACACAGTTGTCCGTAGACTTCAATCAGATTGGAGTTGCCAGCATCAACTTTGGCGACGAGTTGAAAATCAAGCCGGACTACACCGGCCACATGCAGATCAATTACCGTGGCCCGCGCGGAAGGTATCTGTATAAGTCGATCGCCGACGTGGTGACGAGAAACTTTGTGCCAGGAACATTCAAGGGGAAGATCGTATTGGTTGGGGCATCGGCGACCGGAATCGGAGACCAGCGATCAACACCGTATGGCGGGATCGACTATCCCGGCGTGGAAGTGCACGCCAATGTGATCGATAACATCCTCCATCAGGACTTCCTTGTACGAGGCGCGAAGCAAGCTCTTTTGGATATTCTGGCGATATTGTTTCTGGGCATACCGCTCGGGATCTGGATGGCACTGGTACAGCCGCGGTGGATGTGGTTTGGCGCGGGGCTGCTCGTTCCGCTTGCGGCGGCGGACTATCTGGCGTTTCGGCACGGCTGGTGGCTGAATTTTACTGTTCCGGCGATGACGCTCGTGGGCAATGTAGTGCTTGTGTCGCTTTATCGCGTACTCGTCGAGGAAAAAGAAAAACGCAAAGTACGCGCCGAATTCGCCAACTACCTCAGCCCCGAGGTGATCCGCCGTCTCCTCGTCGATCCTCGCCTCGTTGACCCAAAGAAAACCGATATCACTGTCATGTTCAGCGATATTCGCGGCTTCACCACCATTTCGGAAAAACTCGACGCCCAGGAACTCGCTCTCTTTCTCAATCAGTATCTTTCGGATATGACGCGCATCGTCTTCAAGAACAACGGGACGCTCGACAAATACATCGGTGACGCTGTGATGGCCTTCTGGGGCGCGCCTTACGAAGAGCCGGGGCATGCGACGAAAGCTTGTAAAGCTGCGCTGGAAATGATGAAGCGCGTTCGCGAGTTGCAAAAAGTTTGGGAAGCCGAGGGCAAGCCAAGTCTGGAGATCGGCATCGGGCTGAACACCGGGGTCGCGAGTGTCGGCAGGATGGGCTCGGCGTTGCGCCGCGGCTACACGGCACTCGGCGATGCTGTGAACCTCTCTTCGCGGCTTGAAGGATCGAACAAGGATTACGGCACGCACATCATCGTGAACGAGACGACCTACGAAGGCGCCAAAGACGATGGATTTGTGTTTAGGGAGCTGGACTTGATCCGCGTCAAAGGGAAGCTGCAGCCCGTGACAATCTATCAGTTAATGGGGCGACAAGCGGATTTGGCCGCCGACGGCCGTGCGGAAGAAGTGCGTTTACAAGTGGAACAGTTTGCTCGCGCGCGGGAACTTTTTCGCAATCGACAGTGGGATGCCGCGCAACGCGCTTTTCAGGAATTTCTCGACAGATGGCCAGAAGACGGCCCTTCGCGCGTCTACTGGAAACGCTGCCAGGAATATCTATTTGACGAGCCATCGGCAAATTGGGACGGCGTGTTCGTGATGACCCACAAATAGTCGCTTGAGCTAGGCCAGAGAGCGCCGCGGGGCCTCGCCCTAAGGCTTTTCCACTTCAATCAAATTGTCTGCGGGATCGCGGTCGATCAACTTGTTGTAAGGATCAATTCCCGCGAACGTCGGCTTCTCATCCACCACAAATTCAAACGTGCTTTTCTCCTGTGAAATCCACTCTTTGTGTAGATTCAGCCGCTTCAAATGCTCTTTCGTCCCGCTAAACACGCCAACGTCAATCAAATCGTGAATGGCCATCGGTGTTTCATTTCCGGAGCCGTCGGACTTTTTCTTTTGCGAACTCGTGGCAAGTATCACTTTGTATTTCCTATCAGGCGTTTCCACGTAACTAGCCGACACCGCTTTGTTCTCATAGAGGACGATAGACTCAAACATATCGGTGATGACGTATTGCAATTCCGGCGGGGTTTGTTCCCGAAGCGCGGCGACGAATCCTCGCGTATCCGGGAACGGTCCGGTCGCGTAGCGGTTTTTCTCGAGGAAGTTGTGCAGTGCGAGGTTCACTTTGTCCTCGCCGATGTAATCCGCGAGCGCGAACATCACCATGGAGCCCTTTTGGTACCACACGTACGGTTCCCGCTGCACAAGAACTATCGGCGGCTCGTGCCGCGATTCTCCCGCGCGCCCCCTCAAATACCCGTCAAGTTCGTAGCGCAGGAACTTTCGCGTCATGTCTTCGCCATACTTCTTCTCCATCACTTTCAACGCGGAGTATTCCGCCAGCGATTCGCTCATCATGTTCGAGCCTTGTGTCTGGCTCCCGATCAACTGATGGCCCCACCACTGGTGCGCGAGTTCGTGCGCCGTCACGAAATAAAGCAGATCAATATCGTCCGGCTTCTTCAGACGCTCGATGAATCCGATATCCTCGGAAAACGGGACGGTGTTGGGAAAAGACTGGGCGAAGCGGCGGTAGCGTGGAAATTCGAGTACGCGAAACTGGTCGAACTGGTATTTGCTGAAATTTTTCTCGTAGTAGTCCAGTCCGGTTTTTGACGCATCCATCATCTTGTCGAGATTGTATTCGTGGCCGGGCTGGTAATAGATGTCGAGCTTCACGTTTTTCCATTGATCGCTCTTCACCCTAAAGCGGCCTGAAAGAAACGAATAGAAGTCATTGATGCGGGTGTCGCCCATGCTGTAGTCGAAGTAGTGGCGGCCGTTTTCCGCCCATTCGCGCGTCAGATATCCGGGCGCGATTGCGATTTGATCCGCTGAGGTGCTGACAACGGCGTGGAACGTAATCCACTCCGAGTTCGAGGTGAATAAATTAATGTTTGAGTAATACGGATCGCCGCGAGGGGCCATCTCTTCGAGCGGCGGCAACTTCTCATCGCGCCGTCGGACCGGATCATCGATCTCGATGTTTCCGTTGTAGCCGATGGTCGGAAAATAGTCGCGGTCGAAAAATGTGCCATTGTAGGCGAATTCGGCGCGCTCGTTGCCGTCCTTGAATCCGCGCGAAGTGTAACCCACGCGGAAATTCATCTTCATCGATTGATTGGGTTGCAAAGACTCGTCCAGCTTGTAGATCGAATAGAAATGCGCTTTGTCGGCAAGCGTTTGTTCAAACCCGCGGTCAAATTTCACTTCCTGAAGGGATTCCCTGGTGTCGGTGATGTGCACTTCGTCGATCGGCTTATCCGAATGGTTCACGAGCACGTAGTAGCCCGTCCCCGAGAACGATCGCCGCTCCGGGAAAATGTCCACCGCAACGTCGACGGCCGTCACTTTGGGCTGCGGCAGCCGCTCATACTTTTTGTAGAGCTGTTCGTACTCCGCCGCGCGGTGGCGATTCTGCTTGGCCGTCCGAAACTCGTTCAGCACATGCGTGTTGTAGAAGAACACCGCCCCGCACGTTCCTGCCAGAAGCAGCATCGCCGCCGCCGCCGGTATCAAGCGCCGCATTCGCGGCCCTGCTTTTTTCCAGCGCGCCGTGAACGACTGCTCGGTTCCGCGTCTCGCAAACGCGATGGCCAAAACTCCCAGCAACGCACCGACGCCCATCCAATACGCGGTCACCCAAAACAGTGCCCTCGCAAAGTGCCCGTATCCATTCATATCCGAATAGGTATACGGGGTGACTTCGCCATACAAGTACATCCGATTCTCAATCCCCCAGGCGTAAAGAGTCGGAATCAGAATGAAGAACCCAACGACTACTGCGTGCGCAACGAACTTGTTTCCCAAAACCGTCTGCAGAAATAACGCGAGTAGAATCACCATCAGAAGCTGCGGCAGGTAAATCAGGTAAATCTCTTTTGCATATTGGCCAAGTTCAAAGCGGAAATATCCGCTAACGGCCTGCGAAAGCACGCCGCACACCAGCACCACCGACGCCAAAACGGTCTCGACCGCTGCCAGCGCCAAAAACTTGCTGACGAAATCGGTCCAGTCCCGCAGCGGCAACGAATCATGGATCTGCTCGAAACGCACGTCGCGTTCCCTCCAGATCACTTCGCCCGCGTATAACGCACCGACAATAGTAAGGAACAGTCCCGCTTGCCCCGAGACCAGAGAAACCATCAGGTAGGTGACTGGCCAGACCACGACCCCGTTTCTCTGACCTGCGAGATGCGCCGTGGCCAGCACGAAGACGAGCATGATCAGCGTGATGGCCCAGAAGGGAATTTCGCGCACGATGTTGAAAAAGCGCATCCGGGTCATGGAAAACAGCTGCTTCCAGGTTGTCGAAAAGCCAAAAATCTGCGTCACCTGCGGAAGGTCCGCCGCTGCCCGGCGAGGCGTCTTTTTCTCATTGTCCTCATCCGCTCTTGCCTCCGCAGCTTTCTTCGTGGATCGCCGCGAGCCCAGTACTTCGGCGGACATGGGGAAGACCGCCATTACGAGAAGCAAAGCCAGCGCGCCGACGCCGAGCCACACAAGGCGGTTATAGAGAAACACGCCTGTCCAGTGAGGAATCAGCGTGTTTCGCTCTACCACTGTCCAGTAACGCGAGAGATTCTCCCCCAGGATGATTCCAAACGGATCAACGATGGACGCCCAGGTGCGATCCAGCTTGTTGGAGGTGACCACGGTGATCAATTCAATGAGATAGAACGCAAAAAGTGCCACTCCTTGTAAATAGACGACGACAATATTCCGCGTGAGCGCCGCGACGCAGAAAAACAGGCTTCCCAAGAAAAAGATCTGCACCACGCCCAACGAAACGAATATCCGGAAATACATCCCAAAATCGTTTGGCACAATCCGCAGCTTGTCGGCCCACGGCATGAGTGTGCCGAGAACGATGCCAAAGATGATTCCTGAAAAAACAAAAATGGTCGTCACCATCGACCCAGCCCACCGACCGCCCAAGTAGGCAAACTTGGAGATCGGCTTGGTGAAAATCATCTGATAGGTGTCACCGTTAAAGTCTCGCAGGATCGCAGGGCCGAAAATTGCGGCGATCAGGATCGAACCGAACAACATCACGTTCGAGGTGATCACCACGAACGCGTAAGGGCCGTTCAAATGCACCTTGCCGCCTCCGGCCGGCCCGAAACCCTCTGCGGCGACGGAAAAGAACGGAAGGAAGGAAGTCAGCAGAAAGAAAATGTACGTGGAGACGCTCTTAAACCGAAGCTTTAGCTCGAACAAAAAGAAGTCCATGAACATCGCGCGCTCTCCCCCTCAATTCGGCCGATGCTGCGACAACTGGCGAAAATAAACGTCTTCCAAATCCGCCTCGACGGGGTGGAACCCGTCGTTCAGCGGCGCCTCCGAGTACACACGCACCTCGTTGAGCCCTCCGACGCGGTGCATCGAAATCAGCGGGTACGCTTTCTCGATGGCCTCCCTTTCGGCTTCCGTTGGAACTACCTTGCTCCAAACACGCCCCTTCAACATGTCGATTGTTTGCGCGGGGACGCCTTCCAGAATCAGTTCGCCGCTGCTGATGATTGCCATCTTTGAACATAGTTCGCGCACGTCTTCCACAATATGCGTAGACAGAATCACCACCACGTTGCGCCCGATCGAGCTCAGCAAATTCAAGAAGCGGTTTCGCTCGGCCGGATCCAATCCCGCCGTCGGCTCGTCCACGATGATCAGCCTCGGGTTGGCCAGGAGCGCCTGAGCGATTCCGAACCGCTGTTTCATTCCGCCCGAATATCCGCCCAGCCGCTTCTTTCGCACATCCCAAAGATTGGTCTGTTGCAACAAACCTTCCACGGTCTCTTTTCGTTCCCCGCTTTTTGTAATTCCCTTCATCACCGCCAGGTGGTTGAGCATATCCACGGCAGACATTTTCGGATACACGCCAAACTCCTGCGGCAGATAGCCGAGGAGCCGGCGCGTGGCATCCTTGTTCGCCACCAGGTCGAGTCCGTCAAGAGTTGCAGTTCCCGAATCTGGATCGAGCAGCGTGGCGAGAATTTTCATCAATGTAGACTTGCCGGCCCCGTTTGGCCCCAGCAATCCGAACATCCCCGGAGAAATTTCCAGCGAGACGCCGCGTAACGCGCGTACGCCGCCCGGATAGGTTTTGGCAAGGTTGCGAATGGAAAGCACTGGGTCGGCTCCTTTTTTGACTTCCCCTGAGAACAACGCGGACGAACATCGAGACACACTGGATGTAGTGACGAAGGACTATACCCGAAAGACGCATCCGTTCGGACAGTTATAAACGTGCCGTCCAAATTGGCGGTGAGTCGATTCAAAATTTGAATACGACGTAGCCCGAATCAGGGCATCAAAAAGGGGGTAATATATCTTGAGCGCGGCTCCGCCATTCGGCTAACACTTTGAACTATAAAGGTTTGGCTGCCATGCGGCTTGGCATCCGGGTAGCTCTCGCCATACACGACCGCTCTCGGGAATGGCTGGCGGGCTGCTTATTTGGAGGGCCATAGTTTGAGTCCGGTGATCGGGCGTACCCAAACAATTGAGTACAGGAATCTAAGACAAGAGCACACTGACGGAAGCACCGATTCAAGTTGTATAGCTGGGCAAATAGCCCCTTAGAGGAAGCTTCGAAATCGTATGTGGATTGTCCGATTAGCTCTCGCGAGACCTTACACCTTCGTGGTGCTTGCTCTCGTCATCATCCTCCTGACGCCGGTGGTGCTCATGCGCACGCCGACGGACATTTTCCCGGAAATCAACATCCCGGTGATCACGCTGGTTTGGACCTATACGGGGCTCGAGCCGCAGGAGATGGAGCAACGCATCACCAGCAATTCGGAGCGCTCCGTTACGACGCTGGTGAACGATGTCGAGCATATCGAATCGCAGTCTCTTAATGGCATTGCGGTCGTCAAAATCTACTTCCAGCCGACCGCCAATGTGCAAGTCGCGCTGGCGCAAACCACCGCCATCGCGCAAACCATTCTAAAGAGCTTGCCGCCGGGAACCACTCCTCCTCTTGTAGCTATCTTTTCCGCTTCGACGGTTCCTGTTATTCAAATTGCATTGACCAGCGACAGCTTGAGCGAACAGCAACTATTTGATTTTGGAAACAATTTTATTCGCACGCAGCTTGCGACGGTGCAAGGCGCGGCGCTTCCCTTCCCCTACGGCGGAAAGCAACGCACGATATCGGTCGACATTGACTCCGCCTCGTTGCAGTCCAAAGGGCTTTCTCCGGTGGACATCGTCAACGCCGTCAACGCGCAGAACCTGATCCTCCCGACGGGAACCGTTAAGCTCGGCTCGCTCGAATATCTCGTCGAGATGAATGGAAGCCCGCTCACGGTGGAAGGTCTGAACGATCTGCCCGTCAAGACCGTCAACGGCGCGACAATTTACATGAAAGATGTCGCCCACATTCGCGATGGCTTCACACCGCAAACCAATGTCGTCCGCGTAAACGGCCAGCGCGGCGTGCTGATGAGCACGTACAAGACGGGTGGCGCCTCGACGCTCGATATCGTGGACCGCGTGAAGGAAGTATTGGCCAACTACGCTTCCTCCTTGCCGGAAGGCCTCCGGGTCTCCACATTTTTCGACCAATCGGTATTCGTTCGGGCATCGATCCAGGGAGTCTTGCGCGAGGCGCTCATCGCCGCGTGCCTGACCGCGGTGATGATTTTGGTCTTCCTCGGAAACTGGAAGAGCACACTGATCATTGCGGTTTCCATTCCGCTCTCAATTCTCGTCAGCATTCTGATACTCAGTGCTCTCGGAGAAACCATCAATATCATGACTCTGGGTGGCCTGGCGCTGGCTGTCGGCATCCTGGTCGATGACGCCACCGTCGAAATCGAAAACATCAATCGCAATCTGGCGATGGGGAAAGAAACGATCCAGGCGATTCTCGATGGCGCTCAGCAAATTGCCGTGCCCGCGTTCGTTTCGACGCTATGCATTTGCATCGTCTTCCTTCCTATGTTTTTTCTTTCGGGAGTGGCGAAATTCCTTTTCGTGCCGCTGGCCGAAGCGGTCAGCTTTGCCATGCTGGCTTCCTACGGGTGGTCCAGAACCATTGTCCCAACTATGGCCATGTATCTCCTGAGCAGCGCGGACGAATATAAGCCCGAAGAGCATGTGGGTGAAAAACAGGGCTTTTTCCGCCGCTACCAGCAAAAATTCGAGCACGGCTTTGAAAACTTCCGCGAGGGCTACCGCCGAGGGCTCGCGTCAGTCCTGGACTGGCCGAGATTGTTTGGCGCCTGTTTCTTGATATTTTGCGTTCTCTCCATCGGCCTCGTCGCACTTCTCGGCAGGGATTTCTTTCCCAAGGTCGACGCGGGCCAAATCCGTTTGCACTTCCGGGCGCGTACTGGCCTCCGCATCGAGGAAACTGCCCGTCTCGCCGACCAGGTTGACGCGGTCATTCGCGAAACGATTCCTCCCAAAGAGTTGCAAACGGTTCTCGACAACATCGGCGTGCCCTACAGCGGCATCAATCTCAGCTACAGTAATTCTGGAACTTTTGGTACTTCCGATGCGGAAATCCTGATCCAGTTGAAAGAAGAACGAGGAAAGCCTACGAGCGTTTACATCAATGAGCTCCGCGAGAAACTGCCGCAAAAGTTTCCCGGTACGCAATTCTTCTTCCAGCCCGCGGATATCGTGACGCAAATCTTAAATTTTGGGACGCCGGCTCCCATTGACGTCGCCGTAACGGGAGCGAATCAGCGCGGCAACTACGTGGTGGCGGAAAAGCTCGCGAATGAATTCCGGCACATTCCGGGAGCCGTGGACGTTCACGTGCAGCAGGCCCTGGACGAACCGACTCTTCACATGGATGTCGATCGCACGCGCGCACAGTCCGTAGGTTTGCAGGCCAAGGATGTGGCCGGTAACCTGCTCGTTTCTCTCAGCTCCAGCTTTCAGACCTCGCCGGCGTTCTGGTTGGACCCAAAGAACGGCGTGAGCTACAACGTCGCCGTGCAAACGCCTCAATATCGCGTGGACAGCTATCAGGAGCTGCAAAACACGCCCGTGACCGGCACCGCACCGGGCATCCCGCCTCAAATCATCGGAAATCTGGTGAACACCACCAACACTGCCAGACAGGCGGAGATTTCTCATTACAACGTGCAGCCCATGATCAACGTCTATGCCGCGGTGGACGGCCGGGATCTGGGCGGTGTTTCCGACGAAGTCCTGAAGCGTGTGGCCGCCGTAAAGAACGAGCTGCCACGTGGCAGCCACATCGAAGTTCGCGGCCAGGTGCAAACGATGCGTTCTTCGTTCCGTGGTCTTGGGTTCGGATTGATCGGCGCGATCATCCTTGCATACTTGTTGATCGTTGTGAATTTCCAGTCGTGGCTGGATCCCTTCATCATCATCACGGCGTTGCCGGGCGCCCTCGCGGGTATTTGCTGGATTTTGCTGCTCACGCACACCACTCTCAGCGTGCCATCCCTGACGGGCGCGATTATGTGCATGGGCGTGGCCACCGCCAACAGCATTCTGATGGTTTCCTTCGCGCGCGAGCAGATGAGCGAAGGAAAGTCCGCGCGGGAAGCCGCGCTGCAAGCGGGATTCGTCCGCATGCGCCCCGTGCTGATGACCGCACTCGCCATGATCATCGGCATGATCCCGATGGCCATCGGACTCGGTGAAGGCGGCGAACAGAATGCGCCGCTCGGCCGCGCCGTGATCGGCGGGCTTATTTTTGCGACCTTCGCGACTCTGTTTTTTGTTCCTTGCGTCTTTTCGATGATTCATGGCCGGCGCGAGCGCAGAAAGCAGCGTGGCCAATCGCCGTCGCCTGCGTTAGCCTAAACGGAAAAGAACGAACGGAAAGGGTGGAGTAACGGACAATGAAAGAAGGCGGTACACAGATGGAAGCCGAACGAGGAGGGCAACAGCCCGAGAAAAGCACGCGGCTTTTTATGTATCTAATTGGCGGCGTGATAGTGCTGGTGATTTTTGGCGCGTTCACCCTGTTCCAGCGCCGCGCACAGTATCATGCTCTGGCTGAAAATACCGAAGCGCTCGCCATTCCCACCGTTGCGGTGACGCATCCCACATCCGAGGTCGCTCAGGAAGATCTCGTGCTGCCTGGCACCCTCATGGCCTATGTCGAGTCGCCGATCTACGCGCGGACGAACGGCTACCTGCAGAAGTGGTACCACGATATCGGAACGCGAGTGCCCAAGGGCGAACTCTTGGCTGACATTGACACGCCCGAAGTGGATCAACAGCTTTCGCAGGCGCGCGCCGACCTGAACACCTCTCAGGCCAACGCCAATCTTTCCAAAATCACCTCAACGCGCTACCTCGAATTGATTAAAACGGATGGAGTTTCCAAGCAGGAAGTCGATAACGCCGTCGGCGACTATGAAGCCAAAGCGGCGACAGTAAAATCTTCGGAAGCGAATGTGCGGAGGCTCGAGGAACTGGAATCGTTTAAGCATGTGTACGCGCCGTTTAGCGGCGTCATCACGCGGCGTAACATTGATACCGGTACGCTGATCAACGCCGGCAATGGTGGCACCCAGCAGGAGCTTTTTACCCTGGCCCAGACCGATCCCATTCGCGTTTACGTCAGCGTGCCGGAAACGTATTCCGCGGCGGTCCGCAGCGGGCTCGAAGCTTTTCTTGAGTTGACGCAATATCCAGGTCAGCGCTTTCAGGGAAAAGTGGTGCGCACCGCCGAAGCCATCGATCCCAACTCAAGAACGCTTTTGACGGAAGTGGACGTGCCAAACAAAACTGCCCAGCTCTTCCCTGGCGGTTACGCGCAAGTGCACTTGCAAGTAAAAGTCGCAGCTTCGCGGGTGCAGGTGCCCGTGAATGCGCTGCTCTTCCGCGCCGAGGGTTTGCGCGCCGTGGTCGTGGATGCGAATCACAAAACCCACCTCCGCCAATTGACCATCGGACGCGACTACGGAACCACACTTGAGGTTTTGCAAGGCCTTGAGCCCTCCGACTGGATCGTCCTGAATCCCGCGGACTCGCTCGACGACGGTCAGGAGGTGCGTGTGAAACAAGTCGCATCACCAGACGCCTCGGGTGCACCTACGGCGCCACCTCAGTCCAAAGCACCGACCGCTAGCGGAGCGCCCGGAGCAAAGCGTTAATGGAAATGCCACAGAAGAAATTCTTCCTGCCTTTTCTATCTGCGGCCGGCTGCCTTTGGCTTCTCGCTGGGTGCACGGTTGGGCCAAATTACGTCCGGGCCACCGCGCCGACAACGGCAAAGTGGGACGTTACGGAGCCCTGGCGGCAGAGCGATCCCAAGGACGCGGCCCCCAAGGGTGAATGGTGGGGCGTCTTTCACGATGACGAATTGAACACCATGGAGAAGGACGCGCTCGGCGCAAACCAGACATTGCAAGCCGCGATTGGAAACTACAATCAGGCGCGCGCCGCAGCTGCCGTTCAGATCGCCACGCTCTTTCCGACCTTTGGCACCACCCCAAACGCTTATCGGCAGCGGCTTTCCGGCAACCGCCCGCCGAGCGGCGCAGTCGGACCGCTGCAACCCGTCACGCAAAACTCAATCACGCTGCCTTTTAATGCGGGTTATGAAGTCGATTTGTTCGGCCAGCGGCGGCGAACGATTGAATCCGCGGAAGCCTCCTATCAAGCTAGCGCGGCGAACCTCGAAAATGTCCGGCTGGTCATCACTGCGGAGCTGGCAGGTGACTACTTCACGCTTCGGCAACTCGATTCCGAGCTGGGAATTCTGAATCGCACTGTCGATACGCTGAAGCGCGGCCTGGAGCTTGTCGATTCGCGCCATAAAGGCGGCGTCGCTTCCGGACTCGATGTCGCGCAGGAAGAAACACTTCTTCAGACCACGCGCACGCAAGCCACGCTCCTCTTGCAACAGCGAAAGCAGTTTGAAGATGCTATTGCCGTGCTTGTCGGCAAAGCCGCGCCGGATTTTCACATTCCGACGAGAGAACTGAAGGCCGAGCCGCCGCCGATTGACCTGGGGCTTCCCTCGGATTTGCTCGAGAGGCGCCCCGACATTGCCCAAGCCGAGCGCCAGATGGCCTCTGCCAATGCGCAGATCGGAGTTGCCAAAGCGGCGTACTATCCTTCTCTGAATCTGTTTGCAAATGGCGGCTGGCAGGCTGCCGACCTCTTGAAGCTTGCGAGTGTTTCCAGCACCTTTTGGGCGCTGGGCGCGAATGTGGCGGAAGATATTTTCACCGGGGGCACTCGTCGCGCTCAGGTTGAGTTCGCAAAATCCGGCTACGACATTAGCATGGCGAATTACCGCCAATCGGTGCTTACTGCTTTTCAGGAAGTCCAGGACGACGTGACTGGGCTCATCGTGCTCGAACAGGCGCGCGACACGCAGCAGCTTGCCGTGGACGCGGCGCGCCGCACTCTCGACCTTTCCCTCGATCGCTATAGAGGCGGGCTAGTCAGCTACCTGGATGTCGTCACTGCACAACAAAACTTGCTCAGCAATGAGCAGGAAGCCGCCGTGATTCAAGGCCAGCGACTGGTCACCAGCGTTCTTCTCGTCAAAGCGCTCGGCGGCGGTTGGGATGCCGCCAGCCTCGCGGCGGTCCAGGTCAAACCCAAGCTGAAGGACATAGTCGCTCCCTGACGTTCTCCGCCCCGCTCTAAATCGTCGCTGAGATTGCATGCTTGATTTTCCCGATGCGCGCCTCGTCTCGCCTGTAGAACGTCCATTGTCGTATGCGTTTCGCGCGAACCAGGCCAGCCTGCTGGAGTATCTTCATGTGTTCGCTGGCAGTAGGCTGGCTGACGCGCAGCTTTCTGGCGATAAACACCCCGCAAACGCCGTCCTTGACCAGATCGCCGTAAACCTGAGGAGGGAAATGCTTCCGCGGATTCTTTAGCCAAGCGAGAATTTGTAGCCGTCTCGTATTGGAAAGTGCCGCCAGCGCACGCTCGAGATTCATATAGACAATTAGCCAACTCCCTAAGTATAGTAGCATGAGATGCGGCGCTAGTGAATGGAAATTGTGCCGCGCGAAGGCCTCGCGGCTCCTGGATTCGGCAGGCTTCGCGCATCGAAAAACAAACCAATGCCAAACACCTGGATCGACCAAGAACGCATCATCGCAACGGAAAAAATCATCCGGCCGCACGTTCGCCGGACGCCCGTCATCGAAGCGGACGGCCGCGACTTCGGCCTGGAACCTATCCCTCTAGTCTTCAAACTCGAATTGCTCCAGCATTCCGGCTCATTCAAAGCGCGCGGCGCGTTTGCGAATTTACTCCTGCGTGACATTCCGCAAACCGGAGTTGTGGCGGCTTCGGGAGGAAATCACGGCGCGGCCGTGGCTTTCGCCGCTATGAAACTCGGAGTGCCCGCGAAGATTTTTGTTCCTACTATCGCTTCGCTAGAGAAAAGCGAGCGCATCCGTGGTTATGGCGCGGATCTCGTGGTGATTGGTGAACTCTATGCGGAAGCACTCGCGGCCAGCAAGCAATGGGCCGCTGAGTCTGGTGCGCTCACCGTACACGCCTACGATCAACCCGAGACGCTGCTCGGCCAAGGCTCCGTCGGCATTGAGTTCGAGCAACAGTCTCCCAATCTCGATACGCTGCTCGTTGCCGTCGGCGGTGGCGGCCTCATCGGCGGCGTCGCTTCCTGGTATGCGAATCGCATTAGGATAATTGGCGTGGAACCTGAGGCCGCGCCGACATTACACAACGCATTGCAAGCCGGACATCCGGTCGACAGCCCGGCGGGAGGCCTTGCCGCCGACTCGCTCGCTCCCAAGCGCGTGGGTGAACTGATGTTTCCCATCGCCCAGAAATCTGTAAACAGCGTAGCTCTCGTCACCGATGACGCAATTCAACAAGCCCAGCAATCTCTCTGGAAAGTCCTGCGCATTGTCGCCGAACCAGGCGGCGCCGCCGCCTTCGCTGCCCTTTTGTCTGGCCGCTACAAGCCGAAGCCCGGCGAACGAGTGGGTGTTCTCGTCTGCGGAGGAAATACGGCCGCTGTCGATTTCGCCCGGACCAGTGGCGCCAAAGCAGACGATCAGCGGCCGCGCGCAACCAGCAAAAGTTTATCCCCATCCATGAATGGAGACTGAGATGTCTGTCTACGACAAGCTAAGCGCTTTGGAAATCTCCTTGCCACCCGTCGCGCCGCCGGCCGCGGCGTTTTTGCCGTTTGTGCGCACTGGAAATTTAATCTTTGTTTCCGGGCACATCGCCAAGAAGGGCGGCCAGCCCTGGACTGGAAAACTCGGCGCGGATCTCACCACCGCCGAAGGCAAAGAAGCAGCCAGAGGCGTGGCGATTCAGCTAATGGGAACGCTCGATGCGGCCACTGGGGATCTAAACAAGATCGCGCGCATCGTCAAGCTGATGGTGCTGGTCAACAGCGCCGCGACCTTCACCGAGCAGCACCTCGTTGCCAACGGCGCTTCGGAACTTCTCGGCGAAGTCTTCGGGGATTTCGGCAAACATGCACGAAGCGCCTTCGGCGTCGCCCAAATCCCGCTTGGCGCCTGCGTCGAGATCGAGTTGATTGCTGAGCTGCGTTAACGCTGCACGCGCACAATCAATGCCCCCCGGGACAATCGGCCGGCGCGTCGCTCATGCGCCGCTGATTCCTCCTCTCTCTGATTCCTCCTCTGATTCCTCCTCTTGACAATTCGCTTCTTTTTTCATATAGGTAGAACTTCTAGGCTTAAGAGTAGAACTTCTAGGTGTCCACATGGCCCAAGAAAAATCAGAGTTCCTCAAGGGCACTCTCGACATGTTGGTCCTCAAGATCGTCGCGCTGGGGCCGATCCACGGCTACGCCATCTCGCAGCGCATTCAGCAAATCTCGAAGGAATTCTTCCAGGTCCCACAAGGCTCGCTCTATCCCGCGCTGCACCGCCTCGAAGACCGCGGCTGGCTCAGCGCAGACTGGCGCGAATCGGAAACCGGTCGCGACGCAAAGTTTTATACGCTCACCAGAAAAGGCCGCAAACAGCTGGAGACCGAGCTCGTCTATTGGGAACGGCTCTCCGATGCTGTAGCCCTGATCCTGCGAACCGCCGAATAGGAGGTGCCCCGTGCACTGGCTGCGCCGTCTTTTCCGCAAGGAACAATCCGAAAAACAACTCGACGCCGAGCTGCGTTTCCACATCGAGCGCCAAGTCTCCGACTACGTCGCCAAAGGCCTGGTGCCACAAGAAGCGCGGCGCCGTGCTCAACTCGATTTCGGCGGCCTCGAACCCATCAAGCAAGAAACTCGCGAATCGCGGCGAGGCCATCTGCTCGAAACTTTGTTTCAGGATTTGCGCTACGCCTCCCGCATGTTGCGGAAGAATCTCGGCTTCACGATCGCCGCAGCCATTACGCTGGCTCTCGGCATCGGCGCCAACACCGCCATTTTCAGCATCGTCAATGCCTCCATTCTTCGTCCACTTCCCTACAAGGATTCCGCTCGGATCGTTTCCTTGTCCACGCACACCGCCATGTATCCCACTTTTTCTCTCGGGCTTTCCTGGATCGACTTTCAACAGATTCGCTCCCAGGCTTCCTCCGTCGAGCAGAGCGCTGCGTACGATGAATCGGAGAAAACTCTTACGGAAAAAGGCTCGCCGGCGATTCTGAGCATTGCAAACGTATCCGACGGTTTTTTCGAGGAACTCGGAGCGAACGCTCAACAAGGACGCTTGCTCACCGAGCAAGACTCCAAGCCCGATCAAAACCACGTGATCGTCCTCAGCGACCCGCTATGGCGCTCCCGTTTTGGTGCGGAGCCGTCCGTACTGGGCCGCTCGGTAGTCCTCAACAAAGAGACCTACACAATCGTCGGCGTCGCGAGCCGCGGATTCGATTTCCCGGAGAAAAGTGAAGCTTGGTTGCCTCTTTCTCTCTCTCCCGCCGATCAACAAAACCACATCTTTTTCATGCTGCAGGTCCTCGCCAAGCTTCGCCCCGGCCAAAAAATCGAAAAGCTCAAGGCTGAACTCGACACCATCGCGCAACGCACTATGAAGGATGTTCCCGCACTGAGCGCCGGTTATAGTTTTTCATCCGTGCCTCTTCTGGAGGACCGCGTCGGGGACACTCGCAGCGCCTATCTCATACTTCTCGGGGCAGCTACTCTCGTTCTTTTGATTTCCTGCGCGAATCTGGCGAGCCTGCTTCTCGCCCGAGGATCCGGCCGCCAGAGGGAAATGGCTCTCCGAGCAGCCCTTGGCGCCTCGCGAAGCCGGCTGCTTCGCCAGGGGTTGGTGGAAAGCTGCCTGCTCGCGCTGATCGGTGGAGGGCTGGGTGTTTTCCTGGCAGCAGAAGGCGTACAACTCTTTCGCGCGATAGCTCCTGCCAATACTCCTAGATTGAACGAGATTTCCATTGACTCGTCGCTATTGTGGTCTTCTCTGCTCACCTCGCTCGTTGCCGGCATTCTCTTCGGCCTTGTTCCGGCTCGCCGTGCCGCACGCATGGATCCCAATGACGCTCTCAAGGAAGGCTCGGGCACGAACTTGGGCGCCGCCCGCTCCACTCGCCAGTCGAGTCTTGGCGACGCTCTTGTAACTGTTGAGGTCGCGCTCGCGTTCGTCTTGCTAGTCGGCTCCGCGCTTATGACGTTAACCGTTTCGCGTTTACTGCATCAGAATCCCGGCTTTCGTACCGACCACTTGCTAACCTTCGATCTGCCTCAGCCCCCTTTTGACCAGTCGGGCGATCTATCGGCCCAGGCCAAGAAGCAATCAGAGCAATTTAAAGGCATCGTCGAAAAGATTCGGCTCGTTCCTGGCGTCTCTGCCGTTACCGCTTCTGACCACGGCGTCTTGTCCGGGATGACCATGATGCACGGCGGCCTCAAAATAGACGGCGCCATTCCACCCTCATCTAAAGAAGAGCGCCACGCCAGCGCGCGTTACGTTTATCCTTCCTATTTCCAGATCTTGGGCATCCCTCTTGTCCGAGGCAGGGAATTTACAGAACGCGACAGCGGAGACGCGCAAGGCGTCGTCCTGGTCAACGAAGCAATGGCGCGCGAATATTGGGGCACGATCGAGGTGCTCGGAAAACGCATCAGCATGTCCACCGACGATAAAGGCAAGCCTGTCTGGGATGAAGTCATCGGCGTTGTAGCGGATGCTCGCGAAATTGACCTCCGCGACGTTCCCTCGCCGGTCTACTTTCTATCGATTCTGCAGGGAGGCAACGGTTCCGTTCACCTTCTTGTACGCACGCTGACCGATCCGGATGCACTCGAAGCTGCGATTTCGCGGGAAATCTGGTCCGCTTACCCCGATCAGCCCATCACTCATGTCGCAACCTTGTCCAGAACGATTTCCAAGTCCATCGGTAACGAGCGCTTGCGCAGCATCTTGCTCGTTGTTTTCGCGGGCATCGGCTTTGCGCTGGCTCTGGTGGGACTCTACGGCGTCATTTCCTATTCGGTCGCTCGCCGCGTCCAGGAAATCGGCATTCGCATGGCCCTTGGCGCGTCCCCTCCAAGCGTTCTTGTGATGGTCCTTCGGCAGGGGCTTGTTCCGGTGGCCTTCGGCATCGTGTTTGGCGCTCTGGCAGCGTTCGGCCTCGGCCGCTTGATTGCCAGCCAACTCTATGGCGTCAAACCGACCGACCCAGCCACTTTCCTCGGCGCAACCGCGCTGGTTCTCATCGTTGCGTGCTTAGCGTGCTTAATCCCTGCCCGCCGCGCCATGCGCGTCGACCCCATGGTCGCCCTTCGCTATGAATGATCGAGCTCACGCGCTCCCTATGTTTTTCGTAGAGGCACGGCACGCCGTGCACATCCCTTGCGCCAGCATCGGAGAGTGACCCATGCACTGGCTGCACCGTCTCTTCCGCAAAGAACAAACCGAAAAACATCTCGACGCCGAACTCCGTGACCACCTCGAACGTCAAATCTCCGACTTCATTGCCGCTGGAATAACGCCCGGAGAAGCCCGCCGCCGCGCCCACCTGGATTTCGGAGGCCTCGAATCCATCAAACAACAAACTCGCGAATCGCTCCGCGGCAATCTCCTCGAAACTCTTTTTCTGGATTTGCGTTATGCCATCCGCAATCTTGGCAAAGATCGTCGCTTCGCCATGGTCGCCATTTTCGCTCTGGCCCTCGGCATCGGTGCTTCCACGGTCGTCTTCAGCATATTCTATAATCTATTTTTTAATGCGTTTGCTGCAAAGGACGCGAGCCGGTTGGTTGTTCCGGTGATTCAGAACACCGAAAACACAGGTCAGGCGGACAGCAATCTGCAACCTCTAACTTTTCCTTTGGCCGATCTCGATGTTATCCGTGAGCAAAATCAGGTCTTCGAAAATATCGTTGGATATATCCCGGGCGCGTTTGTGCTCGCCAACGACGGCTCCCAGATGTACCAGTTCAACGGTACACGTGTGACTTCCGACGCTTTTGATTTTTATGGCGTGCCGCCGCTCCTCGGGCGAGGCATCACTCCGGAAGACGGAAAGCCCGGAGCGCCTCCCGTTTTTGTGATGAGTTACAAAACCTGGAAAGGCGCTTTCCACGAGGATCCAAAAATTCTCGGCAAGATACTTATCATCGATGGAGAACCGCGGACGCTGGTAGGCGTCATGCCACAGCGCTTCCAGGCTTACGGTTTACAAGCCCAAATCTGGATCCCGGTTACCCGCTCTCGTGATACGTCGCGCGCCGATGAAGAATCAAAAGCTTCAGTGCTGGCCCGCTTGAAGCCCGGCTTAACTCTAGAGACCGCTTCCGCAGACCTCGATGTGATCGTCAAACGTCTAGCCCATCTTCATCCCGATGATTTTCCGAAACATTTCGCCGCGCGCGTCCAGTCGGCCAAGGATTCCCTCCTGGGACCCCAAGGAGGTGCCACCACATTCCATTCCGACATGAAGCATCTGCTCTACGATTTGCTCGCCGCGGTCGCGATGCTGCTCTTAATCGCATGTAGTAACGTCGCGAATCTTCTTCTGGCTCGCGCGACGGTGCGAGAAAAAGAGATGGCGGTGCGCGCGGCTCTCGGCGCGACGCGCGGACGGTTGGTTCGCCAGCTCTTGGCGGAGAGTTCCGTGCTGGCGACGGCCGCTTGCGTTGTAGGTTGCCTCTTCGCGTGGTTCGGCATGAAATTCGTTCCGGCAATTGTTCCCCGCACGGGAGATATCTATGGGGGCGGGCATCTCGGCGCTGAAACAGCCCTCGGGCTGAACGCGCCAGTTCTATTCTTTGCTCTAGCGCTTACTATCCTTATAACGCTGATCTGCGGTTTGGCCCCGGCCCTTCGTGTAGCAGGTACGGACATACAACCGCAGTTGGCAGGCACAGGCAAAGGCGTAAACGGCGGTGCGCGTCACGGAAAGCTTCGCGCCGCACTGGTCGTCACTGAGGTAGCTCTCGCCATCGTCCTCTTGATCGGCACAGGACTGATGATGCGCAGCTTTTTTCTCCTCACCCATGTCGACTTGGGTTTCAATCCCAAGAATGTCTTGTTCGTCGTCTTCGTACCTCCCCTCAGCCACAACAAGATTTCCGTTCCCCCTCACCAAAAGTTCGCTTCGCCGCAGGGACTGGCCCTGCTCCACGATGTCGCGGAACGTTTGAAAACTTTGCCGGGCGTGGCTCATGTTGCGATCGAGGACGCGATGCCCGGTTATAGCCCGTCAGCCGGATACAAAGCTAGTGCGCCTGGGTCGACTCATACGGAAGAAGTTGGCCTCTTTGCTTGCGACGAAAATCTCGTTCCAACGCTGGAGCTGCGCATGGTCCAGGGCCGGTGGCTCTCCGAAAGAGAAGTGCGAACCGCACAATACGTTGGAGTAGTCAATGAGCGATTGGCGCGAGACTTCTTTGGCGATATGAATCCGATCGGACAACAAATCCAGGTGAAAGCCTTCAAGGGTCCATCTCTAACGCCGCAAGATGTCGAGTTTCAAATCATTGGTGTCGTCAAAGACGTGATCAGCGCCGGCCCGCAGCAGCCCACCCTGCCCATGATCTTTCTTCCGTATACGGTTCGTGGCGGATTCGTTTTTCTTTTGAAGACAACCGTGGAACCAGCTTCCCTGGCGCACGCCGTCCAGGAGGAAGTTTGGGCCGTGGATCGCAACGAGATTGTTTTGCTGACCACGCCACTCGAAGATTTTCTGCAAAGGTTTACGTACGCCACGCCGGAGTTTGGTCTGTTGATCGCTACGCCGTTGGCAATTATCAGCCTGTTGCTGGTCATTGTCGGCGTCTTCAGCGTGATGGCTTACACCGTCTCGCTGCAGACGCAGGAGATCGGCATCCGCATGGCCCTCGGCGCCCAGCAAAGCAGCATCTTACAGATGATTCTCACAAAGGGCGCGCGCTTACTGGCGGTAGGAATTGTCCTGGGCCTCTTCACCAGTTACGGCCTCACGCGTTTCCTGACGAGCCAAATTTGGGGCGTCTCCGCGACGGATCCCTGGACGTTCACGGCAGTGGCCGCCTTCGTCGTCGCAGTAGGCTTGGGCGCCTGCTTCCTGCCAGCGCACCGCGCCACACAAGTTGATCCTCTCGTCGCTCTCCGTTATGAATGAGAGTTTAGTGACACAGACTTCAGTCTGTGCTCTTTGTTTCCTGCAATTGGGACGCAGGCGAGGTTCAGCGTTCGTGGTGATTTCGCGAGCAGGTTTTCGCTACCCAGGCGGCCAGCGGAATTGGCGGCCGCCTAGCAGGTGCAAGTGGAGATGAAAAACCGACTGGCCGGCGCCGGTGCCGTTGTTGAAGACGGTGCGATAGCCCTCCAGCAGATTTCGTTCGCGGGCGAGTTGCGCCGCAACCAGATGCAGCTTGCCAATGACCGCTTGATCCTCCGGCGTCGCATCGTCCAGCGAAACAAGATGCTTTCGCGGGCATAGCAGGATGTGAGTAGGCGCCTGTGGGCTGATGTCCTCAAATGCGAAAATGTCGGGATCTTCGTAGATTATTTTGGATGGAATTTGTTTCGCCGCGATTTTGCAAAACAGGCAGTCAGCGCTCATCAGTTCCCTCCCGAAGGTGTCGCCTCATCGAGCCGCACGACGATTGGCGTAACTCCCTCGCGGCTGCGAAGCTGTTCGCCGAATTGCCGCGCGGCATCTTCGCCGGAAACTTTGCCGACGCGCACGCGGTAGAAAGTGCCGTCAGGCGAATCATACTGCTGGATGAAAATCGGCGAGTAGGAAAGATTCAAGCGGTCGCGCAGCCGCTGCGCGTTGGCTTGATCCTTGAACGCACCGACCTGCACGGTAAAAAATCCCCCAGTGACATCCACGCCGGGTGTAAGAACTTCCACGCGCACGGGCACGACGCCCGGCCCGACCGATTCAATCTCGCGCGCCGCCGCAAGCGAAAGATCGATGATGCGATTGTCAACAAACGGCCCGCGATCCGTGATGCGTACGGTCGTGGATTTGCCGTTGTTGAGATTCGTCACGCGCACCATGGTTTCAAAGGGCAGCGTGCGGTGCGCCGCCGTCAATTTGTACATGTCGTAGATCTGGCCATTCGAGGCGCGCCGCCCGTTGAAGGGCACGCCGTACCAGGAGGCGTTGCCTTCTTCCATGTAGCCGGCAGGCAAGGGCGTTTGCGCCGGCTTGCTGCGCTTTGGCGAAGGCGAAGGCGCCGCGGGCGTGGCCGCCGGTTCGGTGTCGGTCGCGCGCTTGGTGGATTCGATGGTGTCGGGCGAAGCGGCGGCCGGTTGCGACGGAGCACTTACGCGGCGCGTGGCGCATCCCGCAAGAGCGAGAAACAGGCAGGTGCAAGCGAGGCTCTCGAGAAAGTTCAGTGGAAAGAAAAAAGTGGAGCGGCGGCGCGTGGCACGCGAGCAGGTCACAAGCGGGCTCGCATCATGATTGCGATGGCGGTTTCTGCGAATCTTTTTCGGTGCGCGCGGAATTACGCGATTCGATCCAGCCTGCCGCTTCACTGAGCTTTTCCGAAACTTCACGCAAAAACTGCGCGGTGCGCTTCTCCGTCTCCGGCGCAACTTCTTCTTTTACGAAACTCTTTACGCGCGCTAGTTCTTCGTCGACGCGCTTTCCAAAATCCTCGAAATTGTTGATCTTCTTCAAGCGTGAAACCTCCTCGTCGATGCGTCGGCCGAATTCCTCGAATTTGTCCATGGACGTGCTCCGGGCTCCTCGTTCACGGTAAAAACCGCCGAATTCTGTATTATAGGAACGCGGTGCGTGGCTCGCAAGGAGGAGAATTGGCGCTTTCCTATGTGTGGCAGCGGCGCTTGGAGCGCTGGAAGGGCATGCTGCGGGGAGTTTTCGGAGGTGGTGGAGGGGAGCAGCAGCGCCGTCCTCAGATTTGCCCGGCGTGCGGCTCGCTCGTCGGCATCAACGCCACGCGGTGCCATGTGTGCGGCACCAGCCTGCGGTTCTCTCTCGCGGCGCTCAGCAAGAAATTTTCCGGCGTCTTCGGCGAGCACGAAGCGCCGGTGACTACCGTTCTTTTGATTGCAAATGTCCTGATGCTGGGCGTGAGCTGGATGGCAATTGCAGCCGCGGGAGGCGGCGGCGGGCTGAGCATTCTGTGGGGACTGAGCGGCATATCGCAGATCCGGCTCGGCATGAGCATCCCGTGGCCGTACCTTGTCGCGACTCACGAATGGTGGAGACTCGTCACCTCGATGTTTTTGCATGGCGGCTTGCTACACATCGGCTTCAACATGATGGCGCTCTTGCAGCTCGGCCCGGCAATCGAAGAACTGTACGGTTCCGCGCGATATCTGTTTATCTACCTTTTCACGGGCGCTTTTGGATTTCTAGTCAGCGCCGGTTTTGGGAATCATTTTTCTCTAGGGGCCAGCGGCGCCCTTCTGGGGCTTGTAGGCGTGATGCTGGCCGTCACAACAAAGCGCGGCGGCGCGTACATGCAGGAACTGCGCTCGAAATTGATCAGTTCCGTGGTCATTCTTTTTGTGATCGGCTTCATGGGCATGGGCATCGACAACTATGCTCACGGCGGAGGACTGCTAGCCGGGTTCATTCTTGGAAAGATTCTAGTGGACCGGCAGCCGATGAACCCCGGCGAACGCCGCAACGCCGCCCTGCTCGGCTGGCTGTCCGGCCTGGTGATCATCGCGTGTTTCGTGCTCATGATTCTGCACTACCGTGACCCTTTGTAGGGGTCTTACGCACAACCTTCCCCGACGGCCGGGAAAGTGCGTTACGCTACACGAAGTACAAGGCGCCCAGCGTGGATCCGCACTCGATTGTCGTTGTGAGTTTGCACTCGCCCAAGGAGAAGGTCTGGGGCGAGCTTTTGGACATTAATCCTTCGGGCGTCACGCTGCGGGGCATCGATTTGAATTCGTTCGACCATTTTATCCGCCAGCTCAATGAGCCGGACGGAGAACGCATCGGATTGCCGACCATCTTTTTCCCGATGAATCGCGTCGAGCGCGTCTCCCTGGATGAGCCGACTGGGTCGATTCCCTCGATGAACGAGCTCTTTGCCCGCAAAATTGGCCGCTCGCTAACCGAATATCTCTCGCAATTCGCGTAACACCATCCGCATCGCAGCATTGCTTAAAGCAAATTGCATCCCAATGGCTGCCTGAACTGCGCTATCCTGAATTGCAATGAAAGGCCGCATCTGGACGGTTCCCAATCAGATTACTCTGCTTCGGCTCGGATTCCTGCCGTTCTTTCTCATCCTTATTTCCTACGAACGTTACAAATGGGCTTTGCTGGTGCTCGTTGTTGCGGGGCTATCGGACGGCATTGATGGTTTGCTCGCGCGCAGCCTGAATCAGCGGTCCTCCCTCGGAGCTTATCTCGATCCCATCGCCGATAAACTGTTGCTTTCGTCTTCGTTTATTATTTTGGCGTTCAAGAAACAGATTGCGTGGTGGCTCACGATTATCGTATTCAGCCGCGACATTTTGATTCTCGTCGTGGCCGTGGTGATTCTGCTTATCTCCGGGTATCGACCTTTTCCTCCCAGCATTTTCGGCAAGCTGACGACTGCTTTTCAAATCATCCTGGTATTCACTATCGTTTTTTCCGCGGCGTATCCGGATTTTCATCTCCGAAAGATCATACATCTGCTTGTCTATGGCGTGACTTTTTTCAGCATCTTTTCGGCGCTTCATTATTCGTTTAGCACGGCGCGGCATCTCAGCAGTTCTTCTTCGTAGGAAAAAACCATTTGCACGCAAGCTGCAGAGAACGCAGAGGATACGGAGAAGGGTGTCCGCGATCATCCCGCCATTGGTTTGGGACCTGTCGCTGGAATCCACAATTTGGGCTCGGTCAGAGATTGGACTTGTTCGAGTGTGGCGTCCGGGGCCAGCTCGCGCAGGACGAGGCCTTCGGGAGTGACGTCGATGAACGCTAGTTCGGTGACGATATGATCGACGACTTCGACGCCGGTGAGAGGGAGCGTGCATTTTTTCAGGATTTTCGGTTTGTTGTCACGTGTGGCGTGCTCCATGGCAATGAAGACGCGCTTGGCTCCGGCGACCAGATCCATCGCGCCGCCCATGCCTTTGAGCATTTTGCCGGGGATAGCCCAATTGGCGAGAGTTCCCTTTTCATCGACTTGGAGCGCGCCGAGAACAGTTAGATCAACGTGGCCGCCGCGAATCATGGCGAAAGAATCTGCGGAAGAAAAAAAGGCGGTTCCTGGAAGCTCCGTGACGGTTTCTTTGCCGGCGTTGATGAGATCCGGGTCGACCTCGGAGTCGAGCGGATAGGGACCGACGCCCAGCATGCCATTTTCCGATTGAAGAATCACGTCCATGCCTTTTGGCACATAGTTGGCGATCGCGGTTGGCATGCCGATGCCGAGGTTGACGTAGTAGCCGTCGCGCAGTTCGAGCGCAATCCTTCGTGCAATCCGTTCGCGTTTTTGGTCGTCAGTCAGAGGCATCAGTCGTTCCTGGGAATATCTAGAAATTCAAGTTTCATTGCATTTCCAAAAGTCGCTTCCAAATTAAGCGTTCACTTCCTTGTGGTGCGGCGCTCGATGCGCTTTTCGTATTTCGGGCCTTGCAAGATGGCGTCGACGAAGATGCCGGGCGTGTGGATTTCGTCCGGTGGAAGCTGGCCGAGGTCGAGGAGTTCTTCGACTTCGGCGATTACATAATCGGCAGCGGTGGCCATCATGGGATTGAAGTTGCGAGCGGTCTTGCGGTAGATGAGATTGCCCCAGCGGTCGCCTTTCCAGGCTTTGACGAAGCCAAAGTTGCCGCGGATGGCGCGTTCGAGGACGTAGGGGCGGCCGTCGAAATCGCGCGTCTCTTTGCCTTCGGCAACCATGGTGCCGTAGCCCGTGGGCGTGTAGAACGCGGGGATGCCTGCGCCTCCGGCGCGGAGGCGTTCGGCCAGCGTGCCTTGCGGATTCAGCTCCACCTGCAGCTCGCCGCTTAGGACTAGCTGCTCGAAGAGTTTGTTTTCGCCGACGTAGGTGGATACCATTTTTTTAACCTGGCGATTTTGCAGGAGGAGGCCGATGCCGAAGTTGTCGATGCCGGCGTTGTTGCTGACGACGGTGAGATTCTTGGTGCCTTTGCGGCGCACGGCTGCGATGAGGTTTTCGGGGATGCCGCAGAGTCCGAAGCCGCCCATGAGGATGGTGGCGCCATCGGTGAGGTTGGCGATGGCCGCGTCGGCGGAGGCGATGCGTTTGTCCAAGAGGGCTCCTCGGCGTAGTTGGCAGTGTACTGCAAGATGAAAGTAGCGACGCAAAGAAGTGGTGAGGTAGCGTGCCTTGGCGGTGCGAGGCGCGTCCAAGAGCGTTTTGACGGTTCATGACCCACCCGGCGTATCCGGATAATCGTGAAGTAAACCCATGAAACAATAAGACTTGCGGGCGTTTCTGAATTCCCGGGAGCCGTGCTGGCAGGGTGTGGCACGTGGGAAGGAGAAAATGGTTTGGTTGTGGCTTTAATCAGAAATATCGATATTATAGTGGGATTTAATTCATGGTCGAGGGATGGTCCTGATGAAAATGAATGAGCCGCGGCGTTTGCGGAGCAGAGCTTCCGCAAGCAATAAATTGGGGGTGCTCGCTGGAATGGCGCTTGCTTGTTTGGCTTACGCCACAACTGTCTATGCGCAGCACCGCATGCATGGGCAACCGGTGAAGGAAGATCGGAACCATCCGTGGATGAACGCGAGCCTCTCTCCAGACGAGCGCGCCGACATGGTGCTGAAAGAAATGACGCTCGACGAGAAGATCGATCTGTTGCATGGCATGGGCATGCCGGGGTGGCCGCGCGAGGTGCAGAATCCGGAGCCGGAGCTCGGAAATGGCGGCGCGGGATTTGTGCTGGGCGTGCCGCGGCTGGGCATTCCGATGATTCAGATCAGCGACGCGGCGTACGGCGTGCGCAGCAGCGCGGAGAATGGGCGTTATTCGACGGCGATGCCCTCCAACCTTGGCGCGGCGGCAAGTTGGGATACGGAAGCGGCTTGCGCGTTCGGAACGGTGATTGGGAAGGAGTTGCGGGCGCAGGGATACAACATGACGCTGGGCGGCGGCGTGAATGTTACGCGCGAGCCGAGGAACGGCAGAACGTTCGAGTATATGGGCGAAGATCCGATTCTTGCCGGAACGCTGGTGGGTCATCTGATGAAGTGCGAGCAGGCGCAGAACGTGATTGGGGACATCAAGCACTACGCCGTGAACGATCAGGAAAGCGGACGCAATGAAGTTGAGTCAATCATCGAGAAGCGCGCGCTTCGAGAGAGCGATCTTTTGGCATTTGAGATTGGAGTGGGAATCGCAGACCCAGGCGCGGTGATGTGTTCGTACAACTCGCTGAACGGGGATTTTGCCTGCGAAAATAAATATTTGCTGACAGATGTACTGAAGAAGGATTGGGGATTCAAGGGATTCGTGGTTTCGGATTGGGGCGGGACGCATAGCACGGTGAAAGCGTCGGCGGCGGGATTGGACAATGAGGAGCCGCTCGACGAATTTTTTGGAGCGAGGCTGAAGGCGGCGGTGGAGGCCGGAAAGGTTTCGACAGCGGAGCTGGACGACCACGTGCGGCGGGTGCTGAGGACGGAGTTTGCCTGCGGGATTGTGGATCATCCGACGCAGAAGGGCGTGCCGGATGTTGAGGGTAACCAGGCGACGTCACTAAAGGTCGAGGAACAGAGCGCTGTTCTGCTGAAAAACGCTAGCGGGCTATTGCCGCTGAAGAGCGCGGCGGTGAAGTCGATCGGGGTGATTGGACCGCACGTGAACGAAGGGATGATGTCGGGTAGCGGGTCGGCGCAGGTGGACGCGCCGGGGCGGCCATCGGCGGGATGGATGGCCCAAGTGTGGTTTCCGCCTTCACCGGTGACGGCGCTGCAAGCGAAGTTCCCGGGGGCGAAGGTGCAGTTTGATTCGGGCGCAAATCTGGAGAGCGCGGCGGCACTGGCGAAGAGTTCGGATGTCGCCATTGTGTTCGTCTATCAGTGGGAAAGCGAAGGAATGGATTTGGCGAATTTGTCATTGCCGGTGAAGCAGGATGACATCATCGAGGCGGTGGCGGCGGCAAATCCGAAGACGATTGTGGTGCTGGAGACAGGGACGGCGGTGACGATGCCCTGGATTGATAAAGTGGGAGCCGTTCTGGAAGCGTGGTATGCGGGGAGCAAAGGCGCGGATGCGGTCGTTAATATTTTGAACGGCGACGCGAATCCGAGCGCGAAACTGCCGATGACGTTTCCAAAGAGCGAGGCGGACTTGCCGCATCAGAAGCGAACGGAGCCGGGACCGGGGCAGACTGGCGAAGCAGCGGTGATGAAAACGGGAGAGGCGAAGCCGACGTTTAGCGTGAAGTATGACGAAGGATTGAAGGTTGGGTACAAGTGGTACGACGCCGAGAAAAAAGCCGTGCTGTTCCCGTTCGGGTACGGACTGTCGTACACGACGTTTGCTTATTCGGGATTGAAAGTAGCGGCGGGAAAAGAGACGGGCGTCAGTTTTACAGTGAAGAACACGGGAGCACGCGCCGGGGCGGAAATTGCGGAAGTTTATGCGGCGTTGCCTGCCAGCACGGGCGAACCACCCAAGCGGTTAGTGGGCTGGAGCAAAGTGTGGCTGAAGGCGGGCGAAAGCAAAGAGGTAAGCGTGCGCGTGGATGCCAAATACTTGTCGATCTATGACGAAGCCTCCGACGGATGGAAATTGGTGCCGGGCGGCTACACGTTTATGGTGGGCGGATCGTCGCAGGAACTGCCGCTGAGCGCGAAGGCTGATCTGAAATAAAAAAGAAAACTGAGGTTTACGGAGCAACTGAGTAGGGGTGTGTGCAAACGGCTCCGGCTTTTAACGAAAAACCAGGGCAATCCATGCTAGAACTCTGGGGCTGCAGCACGGTTGGAGATGTCCAGGGCCAACCGGGAAAGAGGCCTCCTCATGTTCGAGCACACCTCAATTAGCGGTCCCACGCTGACTCGCAACGGATCAACATGGAAAATCGCGAATAATAAGATTTCGCGCTGGTGCGCGATGGGAATTTGCGGCGCCTTGCTGGCGTGGTGCCCGCCGGCGCGCGCGCAGGCGAATGGCTCGGCGCCCGCTTCCGCTGAGGAAGTCAGACAGCTGCGCGATGTCGTTCAGAGCCTGCTTGTTCGCGTGACGGAACTGGAAAAGGAGTTGAAAGAGCGGCCGCCGGCTGCGACCGAGAGAATCGCGAGCAGTGCGTTCATTGGCCGCGATGTGCCGGTGGGCAGTCCGGACGCGGCAGCTGTTTCAACGGGATCGGCTGTAGGATTCGGGGCGGTACCGCCCGTGGCATCGCCAGCGCAGAGTGCTTCGGCGGAAGCGCCCAAGGAGCAGGGAATTGGCGCGAGTCCAGGCAAATTGGACTTCTTGCATGGGGCTACGCTGAATTTCGCGCTGGATGAATATTACGAGTACAACTTCAACGATCCGGTTGGGCGAGTGAACGCGCTGCGGGCTTACGACGTTTTGAGCAACAACATCAGTTTGAACCAGGCGGATGTCATGTTCGAGCGGGCGCCGGACGTCAGCGGGGGAAGCCCGTTTGGCGTGCGCATTGATCTGCAATTTGGACAGGCTACGGACACACTGCAGGGAAATCCGTCGAACGAGCCGAGACCATCGATCTATCAAAATATCTTTCAGGCATACGGGACGTATGTGGCGCCGATTGGCGGCGGGCTGACGCTGGATATCGGCAACTTTGGAAGCTCGATCGGAATCGAAGGCAATTACACCAAAGATCAGATGAATTATTCGCGGGCGTATTGGTTCAATTTTTTGCCGTTCTATCACATGGGCGTGCGTGCCGCGTACAAAGTCAACGACAAGCTGACATTGAACTACTGGGTGGTGAACGGGACGAACCAAGCGGAGGCGACCAACGGATACAAGGATGAGTTATTCGGGTTTACGGCCACGCCGAACAAGAAAATTACATGGAATGTGAACTACTACCTCGGGCAGGAGCACCCCGACCGCGTGGAAGTGGCGCCGAGCGGACCGATACCCGTGCAGCCGGGCCTGACGTTTCAGGCGATTACGCCGGCGCCCAACGGGAAGCTGCACATTTTTGATAGCTACGTTAGCTGGCAAGCGGCGCCGAAGCTGACGTTTGCGTTAGAAGGCGACTACGTGATTGAGCGTGAGTGGCAGAATACGAATACAGCCCTAGGACAATCGTCGTCACCCTCGCATGTGATTGGCGGCGCGGGCTATGTGAAGTATCAGTTCTCGCCGAAGTTCGCCGTGGCGGGACGGACAGAGTACATGTCGGATCGTGGCGGGCTTTTCAGCGGGATCACACAGGCATTGAAGGAGACTACTGCGACGTTCGACTACAAACTTTCCGAGGGATTTTTGATGCGGTACGAATGGCGGCGCGACTTCTCGAATCAGCCGTCGTTTTTCACGGATAAGAATGGCGTGTTGAGCAAGGAGCAGCAGACGGCGTCGATGGGGATTGTGTGGTGGTTTGGTGGGAAGGAAGGAGCCTGGTAGACGATTGCCGAAAAGGCGAGGCAAAGGGATCGTCGGGCGGGAGGGATTCAGTGCAGCTTGCCTTTACCGGAACGGTGCTTGGCGGCGGCCAGCATCTGGTCGAGGGCGGCGCGGTCAAAATATTTCCCATGAAACCAGACGGCTTGAATCTTCGTGGTGTTGTGAATGTCGGCGAGAGGATCGGCACTGAGTAGGACTAGATCGGCGCGTTTTCCTGGGGCGATGAGGCCGAACTCCTCGGTGCGATCGAGAAACTCGGCGGGATGAATCGTCGCAGCTTGAAGAGCAGCGAGCGGGGTCATCCCGGAGTCGACGAGCATGGCGAGCTCGTCGTGCAAGCTGAAGCCGGGGAAGCAAAAGGGGTTCATGGCATCCGTGCCGGCGAGAAGCGGGACACCCGAGCGAAACATCATTCCGACCATCTTCTCATCGGCGATAAAGAGTCCGCGGTGGAGCTCGAACTCGGCGGGAGACCAGCGGCGAAAACGAAAATCGTTTTGCGGTTGCCAGCGGTAGTTTACGTCACCGCTCATGTATTCGAGGCGGGGATCAGCAGTGAAATGGCGGTCATCAAGCCAAGCCATCCCCCGGTGGACCGTGAGCGTGGGAACTTGCCAGGTGCGATTGCGGCGAAATTGGGTAAAAAGGGCCTGGCAGCGCTCGCTATCAAAGTTGCGAAAGCCTTCAGCGACTGTCCGCATATTTTCCATATAACGGCGGGTCTGCAAGTCCTTGATGAGACTTTCTTCGCGTTTGGAACAAGCAATGGCAATGCCATCGAGATGTTCGATGGAACGCTGGCCTGCATCCGAGGCTTCCGAAGCCCGCACTTTGTATGGCAGGTGGCCTGCAAAAGGAATGCCCTGCTTGCGTGCTTCGTCGGCAAGGGCGAAGTAGGCGTCGCGCGGAACGCCGTTATAGACCTTTACGAAGTCAGCGCCGCTGGCTTTGATGCTGTCCACAGTGCGTCGCGCTTCATCTGGCTTGTTGACGATGATGGAGCCTTCCCAGACGGGCGGATCGCCATCGACGATCGCGCTGCCAACGATAATTTCGGGCGAGATGGAAGCACTGGCAAGTTGCGCGCGCAAATCCCGCGTCTTTTTGCTGCCCGACATCATGCGCACCCCAACGACGCCGTTGGCGAGGTAGAGGGGCAGATCCTCCAGATCGTGAATATGCACGTGCATGTCCCAGAGGCCGGGGATCAAGAAGCCGCCATGGGCGTCGATGACTTGGCCTTGCGGCGGATGGGCGGAATCGAAAGGGTCAATGGATACGATGCGAGGGCTTTGAATGACGACGGTGCGGTCAGGCAGTTCCTTGCCGGAAACGACGTCAACGACCGTGACATGAGTGATGGAAATGGATTCTTGCGGCGGGCTTTGCGCGGCGAGCACACAAGCGGCGGCGAAAACCAGGGTGAGAGCTGCGGACAAGAAACCAAGGCGCATTTATGTTTCTAGGACGCAAAAACTTGCGTTCTTGTTACAGAGCGGCCATGCGATATCCCACAGACGAGGGTGGCGGATCGTGAGAGTTTGAAAAAAAAGGCATTCGCGGCGGGCCGAGCAAGCCCCGTCTCTACAGCGAGCGGAGGAGTTTGTACAGTTCGTTGGCGGCCTCGAAGTCGGCTTCGAGGTCGCGGGAGCCGAGGCGTTCGCGGAGATCGTCGAGACGGCGGGCGAAGAGATCGAGGGCGGCGGAGAGGACTTCTTTGTTGGTGAGGACGATGTCGCGCCAGGTGGAGTAAGGGCTTCCGGCAAGGCGGAGAGAGTCGCGGAGGCCGGGGCCGGCGAGCGTGATGGGGAGGCCGTTTTCGTCGAGATGATCGTAGAGGAAAGAGCCGAGAGCTACGGCCGCAAGCTGGGGGAGATGCGAGGCGAGACCGACGGCGTAGTCGTGTTGTTGAGCGCCGAGCCAAAGTGGGCGGGCGCCGATTTTCTCCAGGATTTTTACGAAAGCGGAGACGCGAGGATCGTGTTGTTCAGAAGCCGCGCCGATCAGGGCGTAGGTGTTGTTGTGGAAGAGATCCGCATCGGCGTGGGCGATGCCGGATAGTTCCCTGCCGGCCATGGGATGGCCGCCGAGGAAAAGTCTTGTGGCGTCGGCGGGAAAAAGATCGGTGGCGTCTTCTATGATGCGGACTTTGGTGCTGCAGGCGTCGGTGACGAGAGCGTTGGGCGCGGCGTGGCGTGCGATTTCGGGGAGAAGATCGAGAGTGGCCCCGATGGGGAGCGCGAGGTAGACGAGATCGGCGTTTTCCAGGGCGGGGGCAAGCTCATCGGAAAAAGCGGCGTCGATAGCGTTGCGAGATTGGGCTTCGTGAACGACTTCGGGGCAGTCCCAGCCGGTTATGTGGATGTCGGAGGCGTATTTGCGGAGAGCCAGGGCAAACGAGCCGCCGATTAGGCCGGTGCCTAGGATGGTGGCGCGGTTGATTAGGTGGGGAGGCATAGGAGGTCGACAGCCGGCATTTGTAAGTTGAAAGTTGATGGAAAGAGGGAGGAAAGAGGAAGGATAGCGCAGAGACGCAGAGTGCATAGCGTCAGCGCAGAGATCGAAAAGCGGATTCCTCGCTTCGCTCGGAATGACAATGCTGGCGCTTGGGAGCGTGAGTAGAGGACGGGCATAGAAATCACGCCATGCGGCGGCCGATGGCTGGGGCGATGATGCGGAGCTCGGCCATGAGTTGGGTGAAGGTGTCCGGGTGCAGCGATTGCGCGCCGTCGGAAAGCGCGTGGTCGGGGTCGTTGTGGACTTCGATGAGCAGGCCGTCGGCGCCGGCGGCAACCGCGGCACGGGCCATGGGGGGAACTTTATCGCGGCGGCCGGTGCCGTGGGAAGGATCGGCCAGCATCGGAAGATGCGAGAGTTTTTTGATGACAGGGATAGCGGCGATGTCGAGCGTGTTGCGCGTGTAGGTTTCGAACGTACGGATGCCGCGTTCGCAGAGGATGACGTTGTAATTGCCGCCGGCGAGGATATATTCGGCGCTCATGAGGAGCTCTTCCATGGTGGCGGACATGCCGCGCTTGAGGAGGACGGGTTTGCGGACTTCGCCGAGGGCGCGGAGAAGAAAATAGTTCTGCATATTTCGCGCGCCGACCTGAAAAATGTCGACGTAACCGAGCATCATCTGGATTTGCGAAGCGTCCATGACTTCGCTGATGGTGAAGAGGCCGAATTTGTCGGCAGCTTCGCGCATGAGCTTGAGGCCGGCTTCGCCCATACCCTGGAAGGCGTACGGCGAAGTGCGCGGCTTGAAAGCGCCGGCGCGTAGGATTTTCGCTCCGGCTTTGGCGACGCTTTCTGCGATGGAGAGAATTTGTTCGCGTGATTCGACCGAGCAAGGGCCTGCGGCGACGACGACTTCATTGCCGCCGATCTTGACACCGCGGCCTAGGTCGACGATGGTGCCTTCGGGCTTGAACTGGCGGCTGGCTAACTTGAAGGGCTGCGTAATGCGCATGACTTCGCGCACGCCTTCGAGGAGCTCGAAATCACGGTGATCGAAATCGCGATGGACGCCGACGGCGCCGAGAACCGTGTGCGATTCGCCGGTCGAGCGGTGAACGTTGAAACCTGAGGCGACGAGGCGATCGATGACGTGCTGGATTTGCGCGTCGCTCGCGCCTTCTTGCATTACGATGACCATGGTTAGTCTGATTCCCTTTCGATTGCAGCGAATTTTCGCGGCAAAGATGCCGGGCCTAAAGCCCGGCGCTACGAACTGCGTTGCTCATAAGACCGGTCAAACTTCTCATTCATGCTCGCCTTTATTCGGCTTGCCGTCGGCGTGCATGGCGTTGCGCTCGGCGGCGCGGGCTTCGTCAATGATGCGCTCGAATAGGCGGCGAATCGCGGCGTCCGTCAGCGGACCGGGATTGGCGCGTTCGGCATTGGCAAGGACTTCGTTCTCGCGGTCCGGTTGATAGAGCGGAATGTTGGCCGCTTGCTTTAGCTTGCCGATTTCTAGGGCACAGTGCGAGCGCTCGTTCAAGAGTTCGACGAGCTTTTTGTCGATTTCGTCTATGCGGCGGCGCCAGTCGCTGAGGTTCATGGCATGACCTCGCGGCGGGAGAGGCCGTGACGGGCGGCTTCTTTTAGAGAACGAATGCGGGCGGCGAGCGCGGCGGCGGCGGCGGCGATCACTGCCGGCGTGGAATTAGCACCGGTAGCCTTCTCGATTTCGGAAACTAGTGCGGAGCCGACTACTGCGGCATCGGCCAGGCCGCCGAGGAGAGAAACGTGGCCGGGGAGCGAGATGCCGAAACCGACGGCGATGGGTAGCTGCGTGACTTTGCGCGCGCGCCGCAGAAGAGCGGGAAGATCGTCGGGGAGGGCGTCTTTCGCGCCGGTTACGCCGGTACGTGAGATGAGATAGAGAAAACCAGAAGAGACGGCAGCGATTTTTGCGAGGCGATCGTCAGTGGACGTAGGAGCGCCGAGGAAAATCGTGTCGAGATGATGCGCGGCAAGAATGCGGCGATACTCGTCCGATTCTTCGGGAGTGAGATCGGTGATCAGGACGCCGTCGGCGCCTGCGTTTGCGGCCGTTGACGCGAATTTTTCGAGTCCCATTTGAAGTACGGGATTGTAGTAGCCGAAGAGGACAACAGGGACTTCGCTAGATTTGCGGATTTCACCGACGAGCTCGATCACTTGGGCCAGCGTTGTGTGCACTTTGAGGGCGCGTTCGGAAGCACGCTGAATCGTGGGGCCGTCAGCGAGAGGATCGCTGAAGGGAATGCCGAGTTCGATGACGTCGGCGCCGGCATCGGCGAGGGCGAGGACGAATTTCAGCGTGGCGGCAAGCGAAGGATCCCCTGCAGTGATGTAGGCAACGATGCCCAGTTCTCCGGAATCGCGGAGTGCGGCGAAGCGGCGGGAGATGCGAGTCAAGTTGGCAGGAGTTCCAGTCATTTGGGAATCGCAGAAAGATTAGCAGAAATAAGGAGAAAGTCGGGAACGCTGACAACGGAATACGCCCGGGCAAAAGCGGGCACGGCATACCGTGCTCCTACGAAGCAAGAGCATTGCGATCATTTCAGACCGAGCAGGCGGGAATAGGTGTCCATGTCTTTGTCGCCGCGGCCAGAGAGGTTAAGGATGAGCAAATCGTCAGCGGACATTTTGGGGACGCGTTCGATCAGGCCGGCGATGGCGTGCGCGGATTCGAGCGCGGGGATGATGCCTTCGGTGCGCGAGAGGAGGCGTGCGGCTTCGAGCGCGGCGGAATCGGAGACGGCGGCGTATTCGGCGCGGCCTTCGTCGGCGAGCCAGGCGTGCTCGGGACCGATCGCAGGGTAGTCGAGTCCCGCAGAAATGGAATGCGTGGTGGCGATCTGGCCGTCTTCGGTTTGCAGAATGTAGGTGTACGTGCCTTGCAAAACGCCGGGGCGCGCGCCCATGAAGCCTTGATGCGCGGCGAGGCGCGCGGCATGTTCGCCAAGCTGGCCGCCGCGGCCGCCGGCCTCGATGCCGACCATTTTCACGGATGGGTCGCGGAGAAATTGGTGGAAAAGACCGATGGCGTTCGAACCGCCACCGACACAAGCGAAGAGATGTGTCGGGAGACGTTTCTCGGCGGCGAGAATTTGTTCGCGAGCTTCGCGGCCGATGACGGACTGAAAATCGCGCACCATCGTGGGATAAGGATGGGCGCCGAGAACAGAGCCGAGAAGATAGTGCGTGTTGCGCACATTGGTGACCCAATCGCGCATGGCTTCGTTGATGGCGTCTTTCAAGGTGCGGCTGCCGGAATCGACGCCGACCACTTGCGCCCCGAGCATGCGCATGCGCGAGACGTTGAGCGCTTGGCGTGCCATGTCTTCCGTGCCCATGTAGACAACGCACTCGAGGCCTAGATGCGCGGCGATGGTAGCGGAGGCAACGCCGTGCTGGCCGGCGCCGGTTTCCGCGATGATGCGGGGCTTGCCCATTTTTACGGCGAGCAAGCCCTGGCCGATGGCGTTATTTATCTTGTGTGCGCCGGTATGCAGCAAATCTTCGCGCTTGAGGTAAATGCGCGGGCCGCCGAGGTGCGAGCTGAGGCGCGAAGCGAATTGCAGAGGCGTGGGACGGCCTGCGAAATTTCTCAGCAGATCCGCGAATTCTGCCTGGAACTTCGCGTCGGTTTTCGCGGCTTCATAGGCGCGTTCGAGTTCGAAGAGCGGCACCATCAGCGTTTCGGGTACGTAGCGTCCGCCGTAGGGTCCGAAACGTCCGGGGGCAAATGTTGCCGAGTGAAGTGTGGAACTCATGGAGCGTGTTGTCCTGTTGGTGGCGCGTTCAGCTGCTCTTCGGTGCGGCGGACCTCGTCCACAAATTCCTTTAGCCGCGCGTGATCCTTTTTCCCCGGTTTCGACTCGACGCCGCTGGCAACGTCTATCGCGTAAGGGTGCACGCTGCGAATCGCGGCGCCAACGTTTTCCGGCGTGAGACCGCCGGCTAAAATGATACGGTGAGCGGCAACGGCGCGCCGGGCAACATTCCAGTCGGCGCTGGCGCCTGTGCCGCCAAATTGGCCGGTGCGAGAGCCATCAAGAAGGAAAGCGAAGGCATCGTGGTATTTGTCGAGTGTGGAGAGCGGAAAATCCGCGGCAACGCGAAAGGCTTTGATAACCGGAACGGTGCGCGTCACCTCGGAAACGACGGAGGGAGTCTCGTCGCCGTGAAGCTGGGCGGCGTTGAAACGCACAAATGCGTGGAGCGAATTGATCTCGGACGGCTTGGCATTCACGAAAAGCCCGACAGCCTGCACACCCGAAGGAAGTTTGGCGCGCATGGTGGCAGCTTCGACGGTGGAGACGCGGCGCAGGCTTTTTTCGTAGAAATTGAAACCGAGCATGTCGGCGCCCGCGTCGCAGGCGGCCTTGGCGTCCGGCCAATTGGTGATGCCGCAGATCTTGACGAGAATCATAGCGTGTTTAAACCGGAAGCGCCGAGCGGCCGAGAAAAGTTCCCAGAGCAGCCGCTGGATCGGGTGAGAGCATGAGGCTTTCCCCAATCAGAAAAGCGTCGAAGCCGGCGTTTCGAAGTCTGGTGAGGTCTTCGTGAGTGCGGAGGCCGGATTCGCTGACGGCGATGCAGGTGTCGGGAATGCGCTCGATGAGTTCGAAGGAGGTCTCAACCCGCAGGCCGAGAGTTTTCAGATCGCGGTTGTTTACGCCGATGATGCGCGCTTCCGCGGCAAGAGCCCGGTCGAGTTCAGCGGCGGTGTGGATTTCCACAAGCGGCTCCATTTTCAGCTCGCGACCGAGAGCGATAAGATCGCGAAGAAGATCATCGTGGAGGGCAGCGACAATAAGCAGGAAGCTGTCGGCGTCGTTCGCGCGCGTTTCCCAGACTTGCCAGGGATCAAAGATGAAGTCTTTGCGAAGGACGGGGAGCTTCACGGCGTTGCGGGCATCGCGAAGATTTTTCAACGAGCCGCGAAAGAATTCGCCTTCGGTCAGCACGGAAAGCACGGCGGCTCCGGCGGCTTCCAAGGCACAGGCGAGTTCAACCGGATGGAATGGATCGCGCAGGATTCCTTTTGAGGGAGAGGCCGGCTTAAGCTCGGCGATAACATTTAGAGAGTCTTGCGTAAGAGCGGCGGGAAAATCGCGCAGCGGCTTGGCGGCGTGGACGCCATAGCGCAGCGCCGCTTCCGGGAGGACGCGTTTGCGGTGTTCGACCTCGAGACGGCGCGCATCGAGGATGCGGTCGAGGACGGTCCCGCTGTCAGCATGGGCGTTCATGGCCATTGCTCTGTATGCTAGAGGCGGGAGCTAGTAGTGTCAATCAGAGGAACCTAGTAAGTCGCAAGTGGAAGGCTGAAACTTGAAAACACGGGGCTTGGAGGCTCAAGAAGGCGGCTTGAATGAGGAAATTGGCCGCTGGGAGAAGGAATGGGATACCAGGATGAGTACGGGACGTTGCTCGAAGAACTTATCAACGAGTCTGACGTGATCGCGATGCGATTTTTCAGGTCGGAGGAGATTCACATCGACAAGAAGGATGACGGTTCGGCAGTAACTCAGGCGGACCGCGGCGTGGAAGAGATGGCGCGGGCTAAAGTCGCTGCGAGCGGGCTGGCGATGGACGTCTTGGGCGAAGAGATGGGCGGTGAGAATCTGAAAGGTCCTGACCCAACTGGGAGAGCTCGATTAATCATCGATCCCATCGACGGGACGGAAGAGTTCTCGCGCGGGATCGCCACATTTGGGACGCTTTTGGGAATCGAGCGCGATGGCGAAATCGTGGCGGCGATGGTAGGCGCGCCGGCTCTAGGCATGCGTTGGTGGGCGTATCGCGGCGAAGGCGCCTGGGGCAACGGAAAAAAACTGCATGTTTCGAATGTGGAGCGATTGAACGGCGGGATGGCCTTTACGGGAGGCACCGGCCCGAACAGCAACCGATCAAACACGGAAAAGGCACGCCGGCTCCTGGATGCGGCGCGCTACGGGCGTTCGTTTGGCGGATTTTGGAAGCACATGATGGTGGCCGAAGGATCGATCGAGGCGGCTGTGGACCTGCATTCAAAACCATGGGACCTGGCGCCGGCGGCGCTGATCGTGGAAGAAGCCGGCGGTCGCTCGACGGATGTCACCGGAAGACGAACGATCTATAGTGGAAGCCTCGTCAGCACGAATGGGAAAATTCATGACGAGGTGCTCGCGCTTTTCTAGTGACACACAATATGTGAGACGGGGTTGGCGAGGCGAAAATGGATGCAAGGTATTTCGCGTTCGCGGGAATAGCCGCAGTGCTGACCATCACGCCGGGCGCTGACATGGCGCTGGTGGCGAAGAATGTGTTTACGCGAGGCAGGAAAGGATCGTTCGCCACGATTGCGGGAATCTGCTCGGGGCTCTTTGTGCATGCGACGGCGTCGGCACTGGGGCTTTCCGCGATATTGGCGGAATCGGCGCGCGCGTTTGAAATCGTGAAGTGGGCTGGCGCGGCGTATTTGTTCTATCTCGGAGCGCGCGCTTTAATGCGTGCCTGGAAAGAATCTTCTCCCGCTAACTTGGATCGCGCGCAGAGTCCTGCAAAAACAGCCGCCGGATGGAAGGGGAGCTACCTCGAGGGATTGTTCACAAATCTGCTGAATCCGAAAGTGGCGTTGTTCTACCTGACTTTCTTGCCGCAGTTTATTGCGCCGGGCGATCCCGTTCTGCGCGTCTCTCTCCTCCTGGCGAGCTTGCACGTCGCGATGGGGCTTGTCTGGCTGACGATTTACGGCGCGGCCTTGGATAAGCTGAATGCCACCATGACGCGCGGAGGAGTGCGGCGCGGCATCGAAGCCGCAACGGGCGGGCTGCTCATGGCGCTGGGCGCGCGTCTGGCGTTTGTAAAGCGCTAGCGCTGTGGACCACGGCAGGCGCGGAGGCCAGTAACGATCAAGATCAAGCGCGTGTATGAAAAACCGGCGCAAGAAGATGGATGGCGCGTGCTCGTGGTGCTGGCTGGTTCGCTGAAGTCGTGATAAAACACAGGCACTGAGAAGTCCGCAAGGCGGGGGATTTCCTCCCGGTGGCAATTGGCTTTCCAAATTGGATGTTTCGTCCTAAGGGCAGAATCCCTAACCTCTAGCTGAAGAAAGAGCGCTTATTGTTCCTTGGAGGAATTGCGATGGACATCAAGATGCAGGCGGAAAAGGCCGAAAAGCTGAGGAAGCTGCATCACGGCCCGCGAATTTTGGCTCTGCCGAATGCGTGGGACGCAGTCACCGCGCGAATTCTGGAGGAGGTCGGCCATCCGGCAATCGCTACAAGTAGCGCGGCGGTCGCATTTTCGCTCGGATATCCTGACGGCCAGCGTATTTCTCGCGGCGGGATGTTGGATGCCGTGGCAAGGATTACCCGAGCGGTGCGTCTCCCCGTCACCGCAGACTTGGAGTCCGGTTACGGTAAAACGCCAGAAGAGATTGCCGAGTTCACAAAAGCCATGATCGCCGCGGGGGCCGTGGGACTGAACTTTGAGGACGTAACCGGGGACGACGAAAGCTCGCATGTCGAGTTGGGGCTGCAAGTGAAGAACATTCGCGCGATTCGAGAGACGGCGAGGGCGCTGGGCGTGCCCGTCGTGATCAACGCGCGTACAGACATCTATCTGATGCCGATTGGGCCGGAAGCCACGCGATTTGAAAGGACGGTCGAGCGGTTGTGCGCGTATCGCGAGGCCGGGGCGGATTGTTTGTTCGTGCCCGGTATGAGCGATCGCGAAATCATCAGAAAACTGGTGAAGGCTGTGGGCGCGCCCCTGAACATTCTGGCCTCGCAGGGTTGTCCTTCACTCGACGAGCTGGAAAAAATGGGCGTGGCCCGTGTGAGCGCGGGGTCCTCGGCGATGCGAGCAGCAATGGGAGCGTTTCAGCGTGTGGCGAAAGATTGGCTGGCGCATGGAACCTACGATTCGCTGCTACAGGTGACTGTTCCTTACGCCGAATTGAATCGCATGATGGCGCGCGAGCTCTCCTAGCGACTTACATTCGATTATTTACTCTCTACCATGGCCGAAAAAAGCGCGCTGCTCAAAATTCTGGATGAAGAAATTGTAGCGTGCCGGAAGTGCCCACGCCTGGTCGACTACCGCGAGATAGTGGCGCGAGAAAAACGGCGCGCGTTTCGCGAATGGACGTACTGGGGAAAGCCGGTCCCTGGGTTCGGCGATGCGCGCTCACAATTGCTGATTCTGGGGCTCGCACCTGCCGCGCACGGCGCAAACCGAACAGGCCGTGTCTTTACCGGAGATCGCTCAGGAGACTTTCTCTATGCGGCTCTTTACAAAGCGGGCTTTGCCAACCAGCCCACCTCCGCGCGCAGCGACGATGGCTTGCAATTGAAAAATGCCTATATCGCGGCAACAATTCGCTGCGCGCCTCCCGCGAACAAACCACTCCCCTCGGAAATTGCAAATTGCCGAAGCTATTTGGTGCGTGAGCTGGAGGTATTGCAGCCGCGTGCCGTGTTGGCACTCGGAAAAATCGCTTGGGATGCTTACCTGGAAATTCTAAAGCAGCGGGGTTTGATTGCGTCCAGAGCGGCGTTCCACTTTGCGCATGGAGCAGAAACAGAAATGCCAGGCGATAACGTTCGGCTCTTTGGCGTTTACCACCCCAGCCAGCAGAACACTCAAACCGGGCGGGTGACGCCCGCCATGTACGGACTAGTTTTGCGCCGGATTCGTCGGTTTCTCACTAATTAAGGCTTCAAATAGACGCTTCTGGCGTGCGGACGCTTACTCCGGAACTGTCGGCGTTACCCTTGATCGCCCTGACGCAAATTCCTGACATTAATCCGATTCACCTGCACAAGTTGCCGTGCCATGCTTTCAACTGCCTTGTTTTTCAGCCACTTACCGGAGCAGCAGGAAACGGCGATGGCCCACAGCCTGCATACTGGATTGGCTGAGAGCGAGTCTCGGAGGCAATTATGCAGGCGAGAAATCGGAGACGATTTTCAACGGGGATGGCAGTGCTGGCCGCTTTTCTGGGCTTCGGCGTGGCATGCGCGGCGCAAGAATCCTCCCAGGATCAAATGCCACCCTCGTCTCAAGAAAAGCCTATTGTCTCCGAGGACAAAATCGGAGCGCAGGATGAGCAGGTCGCAAAAGCTGCGGACGGCAAGCGGCACGGGTTGCCGCTGGAGACATATGGCGTCGTGCCAGGAACAAGGTTTCTGGTGGCATTGGAAGATGACCTGGGCACCAAAGGCACGCCGGAAAGAGCAAAGTTCAAAGTGAAGACTCTCGAACCGCTGGAAGCAGGCAGCGGCATCTACCTGCCGTCCGGAGCGGAAATCGAAGGACACGTTAGCCATGTGGAATCGGCGGGCACAACGGGGCGCGCGCGAATTTGGCTGACGTTTGACGAGATTCACACCAAGTTTGGGCGTTTGCCGATCGTTGCGGAAGTGGTGAGCGTCCCCGGGGAACATAGCGTAAAGAACAAACCCGGCCAGGAGGGTTTGATCGAGGGAAGGAGCAGTTCGCAGGAGGACGCGGCGCAAGCAGCGGCGGCGGGAGCAGCGCTCGGGGCAGTGAAAGGCGTCAAAGACAAGAACAAGAAGGAAGCCGCGGAGGGCGCGGCCTTGGGAGCGATTACGGCGTATCTCGTGGAGTCAGGTCGAGGACACGAGTTGGATCTCGAGAAAGGTTTGAAGCTGGAACTGGAGCTCGAGCGGGCGTTGTATCTGGTGAAAGAGTAGCGCAAGCCAGGAGCCACAATTAACCGCGAAGGTTTCGAACGAAGGGAAAGAGGCTGCGGTTTCGGTCAGCACCAAGTGACAGTTTATTCGATGCCGGGGATGGCCGGCGCAGCTGGGAGGCTGCGCCGGCTTTGTGTTTTTGGTCCTCGCCACCTATTGATTCGTGATGGTGCAAGCCAGGCATGACGGCAGCATCTGCTTGGCAAGCGTGCCGGGAGCTTGTTACAGTCGAAGTGTCCAGCCTGCATGAGAATCTGCGAAAATAGGAAAAACCGCGTGGGAGAGGCGTGACCGCATGGGGGATGAGGCGAGGAGTACAGCGCGCGCGATGGAGCCGCTCGAGCGCAAGGACCGTGTGCTGATTGTCGAGGACGAAGACAATGCCCGCAAAGGCTACGAACAGCTGCTGCAAAGATGGGGCTTCGATGTGCTTGGCGTGGCTACGGCGGAAGAGGCGCTTGCAAAATTCGGAAGCTATCAGCCGGACACATTGATCGCCGACGTCGAGTTGCCCGGAATGAACGGGCTAGACCTGCTCAAGCAGCTTGGACCGGAGCTACTGGACGTTCCGGCCGTAATTATTACCGGAAAAGGAAGCGAAGAACGCGCCGTGGCGGCCATCGAGTCCGGAGCGTTCTGGTACATCGAAAAACCGCTGAAAGGGCCCGTCTTGAGAGCGTTGCTGGACCGCGCTCTGAGCAAGGCGCGCGATGCGCGTCAGCTCGTGGTGTTGCAGCGCCAGTTGCGCGAGGCGGGGCGGCTGGGCGAGTTGGTGGGCGCGTCGAAGCCGATGCAGGAAGTGATGCGCATTGTGGAGATGGCTGCGCCTAGTTCGGCGTCCGTCCTGATCACCGGGGAGACCGGTTCCGGCAAGGAGATCGTCGCGCGCACCATTCACAAGCTTTCTCCGCGCGCAAATGGGCCGTTTGTGCCTATCAACTGCTCCGCGATTCCTGAGACATTGATGGAAAGCGAAATTTTCGGCCACGAACGGGGCGCGTTCACCGGCGCGGCTGAGCGGCGCATCGGTTGTTTTGAACTTGCTGACGCCGGCACGCTGCTGCTGGACGAAATCGGCGAGATGCCAGCGCCGACGCAAGCAAAGCTTCTGCGGGTGCTGGAGGACCGCAAAGTACGGCGTCTGGGTAGCAAAAGCGAAACGCCAGTGGATGTACGCGTGCTCGCGGCGACAAACAAAGATCCAGAGAAAGCCGTGTCCAGCGGCGAGCTGCGCCAGGACTTGTATTTCCGGCTGAACGTCTTCCACATCAACCTGCCGCCGCTGCGCGAGCATAAGGACGATATTCCGCTGCTGGTCGAGCACATTTTGCGCGACGTGAACACCAAGCATGGAAAACACGTGCGGGGCATCGGCACGGAAGTACTGGATATATTCATGAGCCACACTTGGCCGGGAAATATTCGAGAACTGCGAAACATCCTCGAGCGCGCGGCGATCATGTGCGAGAAAGAATTGATCACGCGAGCATGTCTGCCGGGAGAGTTTGGAAAGACCTCGGCGAAGAACCCTAGCGATCTGTCTTCGATCAAGTTTCCCGTTGGCACGACTGTCGACGCGATGGAGCGCGAGCTCATTTTGCAGACGCTGAACGCCACGGGAAACAACAAAACGCGCGCTGCCGAACTGCTGGCCATCAGCCTGAAGACCCTTCACAATAAACTAAAAGAATACGGCGGCGAACGCGCCGAGGCAGAGTAGGAAGCCGCGATGCAGCTACGGCTGCGAACAAAACTCACGCTGGTGATGACGGGACTCGTGCTGCTGGTAGTAGCAGCCGTGTCCGGCGTCTATTTCGCTCAGCTCCTCCAGCAGGTTCTCGATCAAAGCGAACGGAGGGCAGCTGAGATCGCCAGCAATACGTTTGCCCTCGTAAGTGTGGCGTTGCAGGAAGCGAAAGCGCAAGGGTGGCGGCCCGAGTCCAATGCTCCCGAGGATATTCGGGATTATGTGGCCTACGCGCTAGGCGCAAGCCAAGGGTTGCAGGCCCAGCTCCAGGCTGCAATCGCTTCGCCTGGAATTTATGAAATCTCGATCACAGATCACGACGGGAGAGTGCTTGCATCGGCCCCCGACAAATCTTCAGTGAACAAATTCGCGTTACGACGGCCTCCACTCACACAACTCACCCAACGGGGTATTTTGCATCAAGTGAAAGTTCTGGCTGGCCCTTCGAGCGTTTACGAACACCAATTTCAATTTAACTATGGCGACGAGCCTTTCGGCGAAGTTCGTGTGGAAGTGTCCACCGGACTTTTGCTCAACAAGGAAATTTTGCCGATTGTGAGACAACTCGGCGCAATTGTCGTCCTGGCCTTGGTGCTCTCCACCGTTCTTGCGGCGGTGGTCAGCGGAGCGGCGCTAGCGCCGCTCGCTCGCATATCTGCGCAGTTGGACCGCATTTCCGCCGGTCAGTACGACGCGCCAGCTCCCGAGGTCAGAGGCTTCGCGGGAAGCGGCGACGAACTCGGCCAAGTCAGCCGAAAGATTACCCAGGTTGGCCAACAACTCCGCGGCGTGCATGAGATTTTCAGCACCATGCGCGAAAACATGAATTCCGTCATGGCAGGCCTGGAAGACGGGTTGCTCCTTTTTACGCGCGACGCGCGCGCCGTCATGGTCAGCCCTGCCGCCGAAAAATTCCTCGGCGCGCCTGCGGGACAGTTCCTTGGCCGGCGCGTGACCGAAATATTTCCGGCCGGCCATCCGCTGCGGAATGCGCTGCACCTTGAAGGTGATGAATTGCAGGAGGTCGCCGCAGAAATAGATTTGAAGACGACGGAAGGAGAAAAGCGCGTCAGCGTGACTGTGCAAGGAATTCAAGAGGACGGCGAACGGATGGGTGCGCTGCTGACGCTGCGCGATCTCGATTCCATCGAGAGCATTAACACACAGCTTCAAGTGAGCGAGCGCCTCGCCGCACTGGGACGCATCACCGCAGGAGTTGCGCACGAAGTGAAGAATCCTCTCAACTCGATGCGGTTGTGGCTCGAGAATTTGAAAGAGTCCTTGCCGCCGGATTCCGACAGCAGCGCCAAGCAAGCCGTGCAGGTACTGGACAAGGAAATTGACCGCCTCGATGCCGTCGTCAAGCGCTTCCTCGATTTCACGCGCCCCATGGACGTGCGGCTCGAGCCCACTCAGCTCGCGGAATTGCTCGGAGAGGTTCTCGAAATAGCCCAGCCACAAATGCAAAAAGCCAACATTCAGGTGGCACAACTTCTGCCCATCGATGTGCCGGAAGTTTATGTCGATCGCGCTCTGCTCAAGCAGGCCGTACTGAATCTGGTGCTGAACGCCGGCGAGTCCATGCCCAGTGGCGGACAACTGCGTCTAATGCTGAGCCGCCGCGGTGAAATGGCAGAGATCAGCGTCGGCGACACCGGAAAAGGAATTCCGCCCGAGAACCGGCAGAAAATTTTCCAGCTTTTTTTCACGACACGCCCCGGAGGAAGCGGCATCGGATTGGCCAGCACATTCCGCATTGTGCAGCTTCTCAACGGTTCGATAGACTTTACGACAGAAGTCGGTAAAGGAACGACGTTTCGAATTGAGTTGCCGCTCGCGGCCTGATGCGGAGTATTTTGCGATCCCTCTCGAATATGACGGAAACCTCAGCCCAACCCCCGCATGCCGTGAAGCGAGATAGTTTCCGAGCCATCTTTGGCGTACTAGGTTTCTCGGCGATTTTGCTCTGCGGCTGCGCCGCGCGAAAAAAACCTTCCGTCCCCTGGAGCACCGCTGCGCTCGCGCGTCCGATTCTGCCGCAACATCCTTCGCCATCGGCAGAAATCGATGTCTCCCCGCCGGATCTCGGGCGGGAAATCCCCCCGCCTCCCCTCGTGCAGGTGGGCACGCGAACTGCTCCATCGAGGCCGCGCAGCCTTGCGCCGCCTGCGAATCCAAGTGCGCCGGCGGGTAAGCCGAATACTCCGCAAATTGTTCCCGAATTGTCGACAGAGGAATCGGCCTCCTTGCGACGGGAAACGGAACAGAGTTTGACGGGGGCCGAACGCAACCTTGCTGCGGCTGCCGGGAAATCCTTGAACGCCACGCAATCCGATCTGGCTTCCAAAGTGCGCAGCTTCATTTCGGATGCGCGAGAAGCGGGCCGGGCGGGCGACTGGGTGCGAGCTCGCGATCTGGCAAAAAAGGCGCAGGTTTTGTCAGAAGAGCTAGTTGGATCGCTGTAGGTTTGATAAGTCTTGTGTGTTCGGCTCTCGCGCAAGATGCATGCGTCTGCCCGAGGTAGAAGCCGCGTCAAGTCCGCTGAAAATGTGAAAGCGGAATGCCCAGCCTGTCCCAACATGATCCCAGCACGGAGATGCGTTAAGATGGCCGCATGAAGAGGTTTGACGCGGCCATTGCGGGTGGTGGATTGATCGGCGGTTCCATCGCGCTCGAACTCGCGCGCGCCGGACTGCGCGTCGGCCTGTTCGACCGCCAGGAACCCGGACAGGAAGCATCCTGGGCAGGAGCGGGGATTCTCTCGCCCGCGCCGGAAAGTGCGGCCATGATTTCGCTCGTGCCACTCGCCAAAGCCAGCATGGCGATCTATCCAGAGTTCGTGCGCATGGTGGAAGAGTCTTCGGGCCAAAGCGTGGGTTATCGCCCGAAGGGTACGCTGCAAGCGATTTTCACGCCGGATGCGCGCGAAGAGCTCAGCACAGTGATCGCGCTGCATCATGGGCTGGGTCTGAAAGCGGAGCCACTCCGTGCCGAAGACGCTCGCGAGCTGGAGTCCGCGCTCAGCGAGGAGCTCGAAGCAGCCGTGCTGCGCCCGGAGGAAGCCTCCGTCGACAATCGTGCTCTGACACAAGCCGTGCTCGAAGCCGCGCGGCGAAGTGGCGTGCAGTTTTTTCCCGCGAGCGGCGCGCAAGCTATCTGGCGCGAAGGCGACCGGTGCGTGGGACTAAATTTGAAAAACGAAAAGATCGAAGCAAGTTCGACGATTATCGCCGCTGGCTGTTTCTCCGCAAACATCGAAGGTGTAGCGTCGTATGCGCCGGTACGGCCGGCGAAAGGGCAAATGATTGCCTTGCGCACCGGCGATTTGAAAATCGAGCGTGTCCTCTGGTCCGAAAAAATTTATCTTGTTCCGCGAAATGACGGAAGAATTCTTGCCGGCGCAACAGTGGAGTACACCGGCTTCGAGAAGGGATTGACCGCCGGCGGTCTCGAGAAAATTCTTGCTGGGGCGCTTGAGTTGACGCCGGGCCTTGCAAGTGCTCGCGTCGAGGAAACCTGGGCCGGCCTCCGGCCAGATTCGCCCGATCATTTGCCAATTCTCGGACCAACCGATCTCGACGGTTTGCTGATAGCGACTGGACATTTTCGCGGTGGAATACTCCTGACACCTATCACCGCGCAGCTCGTACGCGAATGGGTAACACACCAAAGCGTCAGCGTGGGCTGGGACCGCTTCAGCCCCATGCGCTTTCAATCCGCCTCCGCGCACAGTGCGCCCGTTTAGAATTCCTGAAAATAGACGGAACGCCGCGCTGCAAAAATCTAGCGGGCCTCACAATGATGCAACGTGTTTTCGAGTTTTGGCCGGATGGCGCTTGCTACTAGTGCGAAGCGGGAGGCGGCGTGATGGGCAGGGCCCGTCCGGAGTCACTGTACCGAATCTGATTCCTATCCAAAGTCAGCTCGTGTTCTAGTACCACGTCGAGTGCCGAACCGCGTGGCAGTTGCGCTTCCGGACCGCGCGTCAAGAGAACCGCACCGAGTCCAGCGACAGCTCCTATGCCTGCGCCGATGCCGAGGCCTTTGGGTCCGTCGGCGATGGCGCCAATTCCCGCGCCCGTCGCAGTCGTTTCGGCGACCGTTTTTACGTCTTGCCCCTTGCCCCCGGCGCTCGTGACTTTTCCTTCGGAGTCCATGGTCTCTTTTCCGCCGGTATCCGCGCTGCGCGGCGTCGCATTCAGATCCACCGTGTATCCGTTCGGAAAAATCAGCGTATCCAAACGCATGCGAAATTCGCCGCGCCCCTTAACCTTGCCAGGCCGCTTGGATTCGATCAGCTCACCTCGAAGATAAGAACCGACGGGGATCACGATGTGGTTGTCCTGCGTAATTGGGAAAGAAGTATGGAAATAAACGGAATCGCCCGCTTTCGCACTGCCTGTGGAGATGCCGTTTTCGAGAACTACAGCAACATGCGTGCCTGCCGGGATCCTGATCGGTTGTGGAGACGCCGGTGGTTGCTGGGCAGCCGGTTGCGGGGGAGTTACAGGCGGTGGCGGAGCGGCCTGCGGACCAGGAGGTTCTTGCGCGCGACCAAGCTGCGGAAGCAAAAACAGGGCGACGGCGGCAAGAACGCAGTAAGAAACGCTTCGGCGGGGCGATTTCCTCATGACATCCCTCCGTGATGCTTGGTGCGATGCTCCAAGGCAGGTGCTGGATGTCTGAGTATAACGCCAGAGTCTCCGGACGAAGACCTTAAATTGAATAGCCAAGACTGACGGCCCAACCGGGGTCAGTCCTGGATTACTCCCGCCGCGATCAGCGGATATACCACCAACGCCACGGGAAGAAGCACGATGCATGCGACTACTATGCCGCCGATTTCCAAACCACGAACAGTTTTTGTCCCAACCGCTAGAACTGGCCGCGGTGGCTCCGCTAGTTGACGGTAGTGAACCAAGTGGCTATGGGAAAGGTCAGTCTGGAGCAGAAATGCTTCGGCGCTCGTGAGCTTGATCGTGCCCGTGAACACCTTTCCATCCACCAACCGGACATGTACGAATTGCCTGTGACGACCAGCCAGTTCGTAAACGGATTCCCTGAACGCAACCTCGCGGGGCGTTAGCGGCCGGTTGTATGCACTCCGATAAAAGCCCGGCAACCTATGAAGCGTGCGGGGTGTGCACGAAACCGCGGGCGGCAGCTGCGGAAGGGCCGGAATCTGTTCGCTGGTAAATTGAGTCGGGAGTGAAGACAATTCTCGAGACTGTGATGACGCTGCTTCGCTCTGTTCATGGTCGGCAACGCATTGTTCTTTCGCTGAAGCCGGTGGCGAAGCAGAAAACAAAAAGAGCGAAAGAACCGCACATGAAGGAAGAAAGGATCTGCGTTCTATGTTAGCCTCCGCTGGAAACTCTGAGCCGATCAGCGTGATAGACAGCACGACACCTGCCGAACTCCGAAAGGGCTGAATCCCATCTAGCGAAGAGTCTCACGTTGGAAGCATTGGCCCCTATATGATTGCAAATAATGGTCTTAATGCCCTCCATGATCGTTGCTAATGACGACTGAACGACCACCTATGCGCCCCATCCTAACCGGGTAAGGGGTGCCGGAATGCCGCGAATTGCGGACAGCTGCAATGGCTGAACGACACGCTTCGGGTGCGGAAGCGCGGCCGTACGATCTCCGATTGACGGCGTGGAAGGAAACTGAGTAGCCTCAGGGCATCTTGAGATGCCACCAAGAAAGAGGGCAACGGATATGGCGAAGCTGGCGCTGATTTATGGGATGCGGTTGCTGCCGGAAGAAGAACTCGGCGAAGTGAAAGACGCTACGGTTATTCTGAAAAATGGACGGACGACGCGCATTTCCATGCACTTGATTTCAGGCAGCAAGGAAGAGATCGAAGCGACGTTCCACGAATCAGTCGCCGCATTTTTTGAATTGTATCCGGAGATTTAGATCTCGGAAGATCGAGATGCAATGTCAGGGGTTCGTGAAAAATCAGCGGTTCCCGAAATTCTCGGGGTCGGCGTTAGGATCGCCGAGATTATCGTTGATGAGGACCGTGGATTGCCCCGTCAACTCGAAGCGTTTTCGGCATTTGAAGCAAGCCACCAGGTCATCGAGCCGCACCATGAAGGAAGTAGCCTTCAGAAACTTTCTGCGATCTTCTTCGCCAGCGCCGCGTGGCAGTTCCCTCTTCTTCCGCGAAACCTTCCAGCGCACGGGAAATTCAAATTCGCCGCGGCAACTCGGGCAGACGAGCTTGATCTTCCTGGTTTCTTCCTTTTCCGTGTAAAAGGCGCGTTCGTCCATGGCTATGTCGCGGGCACACTCACCGCCTCATCGATTGTAACAAATTCCAGGCCCAGGTCACGCCAGCGTGGCAGCCAATATTCGAGCGCGGCTAAAGTAGGCAAACGGTCGGCATTCAGTTGGCGCTGGGAACCATCGTGCAGGCAGAGGATATCTCCCGTGGAGACGGTCCCATTTGCGCTGCCTGCCGCCTTCAGATTGCGCTGCGCGCGCTCGGCGATCGGCCCCATTCGCGGGATAAGCCATTCCGAAGAAGTGGCGCGCCAATCGCCAGGAATTAACGTCCACATCACCACACGTTGTTTCAGCTCACGGGCCGTAGAAACCACCCACGGGTTTCGAAATCCAAATGGAGGCCGAAACCAGCGCGAGGGTGCGCCGGTGGCCGCAACGATGGAAAAATTGCAGCAGCGCAGCTCAACCGTGATCTGATCCGGCTTGAGCCAGAAAAGATTGGGATGAGCGTCCGTGTGATTGCCGATGATGTGGCCCCGAGCGGCCGTTTCTTTAAGAAGGTCCGGGCACTCGCGGGCGTGTTTTCCGATGACGAAAAAAGTCGCCCGCGCTTTAAAGCGATCAAGCAGATCGAGCAGTTTCGGCGTGATGGCGGGATTCGGCCCATCGTCAAACGTGAGAGCCAGCTTGCGCGGCGAATTCGTGCGGCAAATGGTCGCGCCGAAGAGTTGCGAGCGAGGGTAGACCGCGGCGTAAGCAACAAGACCAGCAGCCGCGGCTGCCAGAGTGGGTGGCCCAGCAATCAACCAAGGATTCATTGGCAACATTCTCGCACTTTAGGACACACATCACCTATACGAACCTGCCGGAGCAGATGTTTCCTTAAGGAGTAGACGCGGCAGGCATAATAAAGTCTGCAAGCGATTCTTCCCCCGAGGCACGCCCTTGCGATGCAAAGTCTGCGGGATAGACTACGGCGTCTCCCACGAGTGCTCGGGACTGTCGCCATTCATGACGCTGGAAGAGGCCGCGCCGCCTCCCTCGGAGTTTGCCCCCTTCTACTATCTCCGCATGGCTTTCAACATTGTCCGCTGGGATGATATGGCCATCCGCCGGGCGTCGCGAGACCCAAATGCGCTGGTCTACGGCGCCGCTCTTAGCGCCGTGAGTGCATCTATCGTTTTTCTGGTGACCGCGCTACCCGGTATGCTGGCACACGAAGGAAGAACTCCGGGCACGATCTTCTGGGGACTGTTGTTAGGTCTGGTCTTTTTTTGGACTTATATGGGCATCATCGCCGCCATCCAGATTGGCCTTTGCCACGCCATCGCAAAAATCTTTTTAGGCGCAACCGGGACTCTTGCCGGCGTGATGCGCCCGTTGTTTCTCGGATGGTTTGTAAACGTCCTGATTCTGATTCCGGTCGTCGGCGTGTATGCCGTTGGAATCGCCTGGACCGCAGTTCTAATGCTTGTGTTTGAAGAAATCGACGGCATTAGGCGTATGCAAGCGTTCCTCATCTCAGCAGGAATCAACGCGGTCTTCGTCGCGATCGAGATCCTGATCCCACACTAGAAGTCCTCTCAAAGTAAGCCAGCCGTCTCTTAATCTGCTTGCATTCCATTCCTTCGACTTTAGGCCAATGGCTGAGCGCGGGCTATCGGCCGTGCTTAGGTCTGAGAATTTAGCCTGATGGTTTAATAGACGCTTTCTTCAGACGTCACCCGGGCAGGCCGCGGCGCGATTTCAGGTCGTTGAGCAGCCGCTCGACCTCGTTGTCGCGGTCAAGGCGGACGAGTTTTTCGCCCACGTCATCGGAGGTCAACTCGACCTCCGCGGTGGCGACGGCTTCGGTGAGATGCACGCGGTCTTTCAGGCGGTCAAAGGTGGCGCTCTTGGAGTTGTCGCCGAGCGCGTTTCCTGCTCGGGCCGCTTTGCCAAGCGCCACACTGCGGCGATGGCGCGCCAGAAGCAAGTCGCGCTTGGACTTCGCCTCATCGAGCTTTTGCTCGAGCTTTTGCAATGCGCTCTTCAGCGCGTCGACCTGTGCTCTCTGGTCATCGACCTGCTCCTTATAGCTCAACGCCAGCCGCTGAGCCGTGTGGAAACGGTCCAGCGCGGCGCGAGCCAGATCGTCTTGCGCTTTATCAACGGCAATTTCTGCTTTGCGCATCCAGTCCTTTCCGGAGTCTTCGTTTTCGCGAAGCTTCTTTTCGAGCATATGCTGGTCGGCGATGGAAACCGCGACCTGTGTCTTGACCTGGAGATACTGATTCTCCATGTCCATCATCACTTGCTTGATCATTTTCTCCGGGTCTTCCGCACGATCAATCATGTCGTTCAGATTGGCCCGGATTAACGTGCTGACTCTTTCCAAAAGTCCCATGACATTTCTCCTTTCAAACTGCCGAAAACGATTGCTGCCAAAAACAGAATGAAAACTAATCCCGCCGGCGCAAAGCAAACCCGGCTAATGCAAATGCCCGGCGAGCAGATGCAGGAGGCCGGGCAAATAGGCAAGGCTAAACACCGCCATTTGCTTTACGAGATAGACCGCCCCTCCAAGAAAGTGCCGGACGGCAAGCGCAATCACCACAGAGCAGAAGATCCACAACATTAGGAGTTCGTCTTTCCATGTCATGGCGGTCCCCCAACCTCCATATAGCGTCCCGGCAAGCCCGCTGGCCTGCCGGGACGGAAGCGAACGTTACGGCTTACGCCCGGGATGCGGGTGCTGCTGGCTTTTCTGGTTTCGGCGCTTTGTCGCCGATCAAACGCACTTTGCTGAGCAGATCCGACACTTGCATGCCGGAGAGCGCTTCGAAGAGCGCCGGCACTTGCGCGGCAATCTTCGTGATGTCGCCGGTGAGCTTGTAAGCGCCGGCGGCGTCGCCATTTCCCGTCGAAACGATGGTGACCTTATCGACCTTGCTGAGCGGCTCCGCAAGAGCGCGCACAACTTCCGGCAAGCTGCTGATGAGTTTGTCCACCAGGGCGGCCTGGTTGTACTCCTGGAAAGCTTCCGCCTTGACGTTCATGGCTTTGGCTTCCGCTTCACCTTTCTTGAAGATGATCTCGGCTTCGGCTTCACCCTGCGCACGAATGGCAGAGGCGCGGCCTTCGGCTTCGCTCATGAGGCGCTGTCGTTCAGCGTTCGCGAGCGTTTCGATGCGCTGGCGCTCGATTTCCACGGGCTTGAGCACAGTGGCAATGAGTTCGCGCTCGCGGCGCGCGATTTCCGCGTCCTGCACCTTCACTTGAGACTCGCGCTCCGCTTGCTGCACGCGCACGCCTTCGGTGACTACCTGCTGCTGCATGACGTTGGTCTCGATTTCGTACGCTTTGTCGGCTGTAGCCTGGGCTTTCTTGGTCATTTCCAGATAGCTAGCCTTTTTGATGTCGAGGTCGCGTTCCGCTTCGGCTTGTTTGGCCAAAGAGGCTGTTTCGGCGGCGACGCGCTCCTGATCGGCTTGCGCCTTCGCAACGGCCGCGGCGCGTGTCGCTTCCGCGCGCTTGATGGCTATGTCGCGATCGGCTTCAGCGGCGGCCACTTCGGCATCGCGCTTGATGCGCGCGATGTCTGGCCGGCCCATGTTGGTGATGTACTCGTTCTTGTCGCGGACTTCCTTGATGGTGAAGCTCACGACGTCGAGTCCCATCTTGCTCATGTCGGCGGCGCATGTAGAACGCATGCGGTCGCCAACCATTTCCGGTTCCTTCACGATTTGCTCCACCGTGAGCTGGCCGATGATGCCGCGCAGGTGGCCTTCCATCACTAGCCGGATCAAACCTTCGCGCTGTTCGGGCCGCTTGGTCAGGAACTGTTCGGCGGCTGTGCGGATCGACACGGGATCCGACTTGACTTTGAGTTGAGCGACCGCCTCGACGGTGACGGCAACGCCCTGGTTGGTATAAAGGCTCTGCTGCGGAGCGACGTCAAACGACATCAACTCGAGCGAGAGCTCGCGGCACTGTTCGAGCATCGGCAGGATAATCGTGCCGCCGTTGGTAATTGTTCGTGGTCCTCGAATGCCGTAAATCACCAGCGCTTCGTGCGGTCCTACCTTCCGCAGCATCCTTGCGAACGTCACGAGGATTACGATGACCACTAGCACCAACAACCCGGCGATGACCCATACACTCGAAAAATCCAACATAGTGGACCTCCCTTTTTATCCGACCGGACTGTTTGTATCGTGCATCAGCCCGAGAAACTCTTTTCTTCGCCAGACCCCTGGGCCTATTTCGTGTATTCGTCCCAACGTTTCACGTAGGCGATGCCGTCGTCGTAGCGTGCGATGACCACTTCCGTTCCCTTGGGCAAACTCGTACCGTCTTCGCTGCGTGCGCCGGTGCTCTTGCGCCCACCGTTTTGTTCGAAGATCACTTCCCCGGTTCCGTTTTCCCGGATGGACATGCTGACCGTCCCAACGGTTCCCTCCACGCGGTAGTCCCAGTCCAGCATTGGCGCACTGGTGGCCTTCACGACTCGCACCATGAACTGAAATACGAACAAGCCCGCAAAAAGCCCTGCCAACAAGGCAAAGCTGAGAGTGGCTACGGCCACAAAATGAGAGTGCTTCGCCAGGATGTAGCCGACGCCGCCGAACCACGCCAGAAAAGCCAGAATCGTCGATGCGTTAAGCCAGGACATGTGGCCGCCAGATTTCATGCTGGCGCTTTTCAGGCCGCCACCGTGCGCGGGACCACCCGCGGAAACACCGCCCGCATGGTGCGCGCCGTGAAACGGCAGGTGCGTGTGGAACGGCAGATGGATATTGACCGCTCCCGCCAGAAACGAAAGAACGCTTAGCGAGAAGCCCACCAGGAAACAAAGCAGATAGAAATCAGACCAGGTCATAAGTCACCCCGAAACGCAGCACCCTGCTGCGCAGACTGGAATTCGAGACGCGGACCCTTGAAGTCAGTTGTTCAGTGAACTCGCAGGCGGTGGATATCCACTGCCTTGATGCTTGCCCGAATGCAAAACTTCTCCCAGCCGATCTGCCAAACCTGGCGTGCGAAGTATCTCCGCAAGGAGCAAGAGCGCCCGGCGCGAATCATCGTGTCCCGCGACCGCCAGGAGACCGCGGCGCAGTTCCGGATCGGCGGCAAATTGTTCCGCGCCGGCGTAGAGCCACGAATCGATCTTGGCGTCCACAACCCGAAGCGCGGACTGCAACTCCGGCGTGTAGCCTTCCGGATCGTCCACCAGAAAACCGGGATAGACGCGGAAGAAGCGGGCCAGCAGCGTGCGCGTGCCGTGCGTGAGATGCGGTCGCGTGCCGCTCTCGATTTGCGAGAGGTAGGCCTGGCTAAGGCCGCGGCCTACTTCCTTCTTCATGGCCTTTGCCAGCTCCTGTTGCGTCATCGGACGGCCCAAGCCACGCAGGGAGCCTTCCACGGAGCGGAGAGAACGGAGTTTGTTGCCGAGAGTCATCGAAGAACCCACGTATTGCAATCTGCAAATACATTATTACTTTTCGCTATTTTATGTCAAGAACTATATCTAACCTGTTTTCAATGCTTTACGGAGATTGATGGGGTTTCGATGCGCGCGCCTATAGTGGCGCAGCAAGCTGCGTCACTACAAGGAATGGAGCACAACGGTGCGCACTATTTGCTAAAACTCGAGAGGGACGGCGCTTCGTCGAACGGTTCAGTCGGGTTTGCGTAGCGACTGCAGATCGATTCCGAGCTGCTGGCACTTCTTATAGAGGTGGCTGCGCTCCAAACCCAGCGCTCGCGCCACGTTGGTCATGTGAAAATTGTGCCGCCTAATCTCTCCCAGCAGCACTTCTTTTTCGAATACCTCCGTGCGCTCGGCAAGTGTCCCGCCCGCAACAGCTCCGGCTGCGGCAGAAGCTGCCGAACCGGCACCCGAGTCTTCCGCCGGAAGCACAAGCCGCACATCGCCGGGGGTGATGGAATCTTCCGCGGATAGAAGCACTAGCCGTTCCACTACATTGCGCAGTTCGCGCACATTTCCCGGCCAAGCGTAGCGGCGAAGTTCCGCAATCGCATCCGCCGCAAAAAGCTTCTCTTTCCAGCCGTTTTGGGCGGCCACTTGCCGCGCGAAATGAACGACAAGTTCGGCGAAATCTTCCGGGCGTTCACGGAGCGGCGGAAGCGTTAACGGGAAAACGTAAATACGATGAAAAAGATCGCGGCGGAAGGCGTTCTGCTTCACCAGAGTTTCGAGGTTTCGATGGGTGGCGACGAGGACGCGAACATTTACACGAATCGGCTTGTCGCCGCCGACGCGCTCGACTTCGCCTTCTTCCAGCACGCGCAGCAATTTTGCCTGCATGGAGACGGGCATGTCGCCGATTTCATCGAGGAAGAGCGTGCCGCTTTCTGCTTGTTCGAATTTTCCGAGGTGTTTGGCGGCGGCGCCGGTGAACGAGCCTTTTTCGTGGCCGAAGAGTTCGGATTCGATCAGCTCGGCGGGGACGGCCGCGCAATTGAGCGTGACGAAGGGATTTTCGCGGCGTTGCGATTTTTCATGAATGGCACGCGCGACGAGTTCCTTGCCGGTTCCCGTTTCGCCGAGGATGCAGACTCGCGTTTCGCTCGCGCCGACGCGATCGATCTGTGCGAGCAGCTTCTTCATGGCCGGGCCCGATCCGACCAGTTCGTGCTTTCCCAGCCGGTGGCGCAGCTCGCGGTTTTCGTCTTCGAGCCGCGAGAGTCGCAGCGCATTTTCCACCGTGACAAGCAGCTTGTCCGTCGAGAGCGGCTTCTCCAAAAAATCGAGCGCGCCGAGCTTCGTGGCCTTCACCGCCATTTCGACATTCGCCTGCCCGGAGATAAGGACGATCGGTGTCTTCACGCCGGCATGTTTCAAGTCTTCGAGCAGCTCAATGCCGCTCTTACCAGGCATAACTACGTCGGAGAGAATCAAGTCAAAGGCTTCGGTTCGCAAGAGCTCCAGAGCGCGCGGCGCATTGTCGCAAACCGTGGCTTCATGACCGGCAAGCCGAAACGCCCGCGAAAGCGAAGCCAGGGTATTGGGATCGTCGTCGACGAGCAACAGGTGGGCTTTGCGTGGCAAATGTGTGTCCTCGGCAGCAGCGCTCAGTCGGAGGCGGCCACCGTGAAACTCTGCGGCGGCCTCTTTTCTGTTGGCGCTTCTTCCGGCGGAGCTGGCGGATGCGCGGACTGGCGCTGGGGCAGCTCGATGCGAAACGTCGTCCCATGCCCCTCGTCGCTCGAAACGGAAATGGTTCCGTGGTGATCGCTGATCACCGACTGGATGATGGCAAGCCCCAGGCCTGTTCCCTGCACTTTCGTCGTGTAGTAAGGAGTGAATAACCGCGAGCACTCTTCCGGCGTCAGGCCTTTCCCCGTATCCGACACCTCGATGCGAACTTTGCCTTCATGCTCGGTCGTGCGCATGGTCAGCGTGCCTCCCGCGGGCATGGCGTCCAGTGCGTTGAGCACAAGATTCTGGAAAGCACGATGTAGCAGGTCGGCGTCGGCGTCGATCTCCGGCAGCGGCTCGGTGAGAAAATACTCCGGAATGACCGGCGGCTTACCCACGGCGTTGAATTGCGGCTCGAACAAGCGCACGGCATTGCGCAGAGATTCATTCACGTTGACGCGGGCGAAGTGCGGCGCGGGCATTTTCGAAAAATCATTGAACCGACCGACAATCGTGTTGAGATTCGCGAGTTCCGCTTTCAATGTTGCCGTGGATTCGTTGAACACTTCCAAAAATTGCTTCGCGTCCAACTGCCGAGCTTTCTGCAGGTTCTCTACCGTAATTTGCAGCGGGAAAAGTGGATTCCGCAGTTCGTGTGCCAGGCGCCTCGCCAATTCGCGCCAAGCCGCCACGCGTTCGGTCTGCACGAGCTGATCGCGCTGCGCCGCCAGAGTCTCGGTCATCTCGTTGAACGCGGAAGCAAGCTGCCCAATCTCATCTTTGCCGCGCAAATCGATGACCGTGTCCCACCGGCCGGAGGCGACTTCGCGCGCACCTTCCGCCAGCTCTTCGAGAGGGCGCGTGATTCTTGCCGATACCCACAAACTGATCAGCAACCCAATCAAAAGCGCCGCGCCGGCAACCACCGCCGCAATCTGCAGGATATGCCGCGTCAACAGTACGAGTTCTTTGCGCGAACTTCCGAGCAACAGCACAGCGAGCAGTTCGTTGTTACGCCCCATCAGCGGAATGGCATGAAAGGATTCGGCGTCCTCCGCGTTCGCTGTCCAATCAATAGTCCGCACGGTCGGTTGCGGCTGCTTCTGAATCTGTTCAATGAGCGGCTCGAGGCGGTCTGCCTGTTCAAACGACCCATTCACGTCGGTGAGCGCCGAGGCTAGGAACCCCTGCTCCAGATTGCGATACAGAAGCACGCGCGTTCCTGCGGGGGGAACCAGGGAAGCCAGAAAATTCTGGTCGAGCCGCCGCCCGCCGACGACGTACATGTTCTTGTCGTTTCCTCCGGAGAGCACGCGCACTACGGTCAGCGAAAGCGCTACTCCGTCAGGCAATTCCTCTTTCCGCAAAAAAAATCCCGAGTCGTTCCAGTTTTTGTTTGACGTGACCCATTCATTTTTATAGCCGACTCGCGCGGGATATTGCGCGGATGAGATCAATGTGCCGTCCCAATTTACGAATTCCACAAAGTCCAGCCCATGATCCTGCGCCGCTCCGACCGCGTCCCGCACATACAAAGAAAGGTCCGGATTGGGCCTTGCCAAGTCGATCGCTACCTTTAGCGTGACGTCGGCATCCGTAATATCTTTTACCTGCCGCGTGATCTCATCGCCTCGCTGTGCATACTCTTTGTTGAATTGCGAGACGAGCGCTTCGCTGCGTTGCGCGTCCGATTCTTCGAACGCGGCTTGCGTATAGTGCGTCACGCCATACGCCACCAGCGAAACCGAAGCAAGCACGGTGACCAGAAAAACCAGAAACAATTTTGTGCGAAAGCTCATGGCTTTGCTCCGGGGGCAGCCGCCCGCGGTTGCGGGGAAGATGGGACCGCAGTATTCGCGGTGCTTGAGGAATCCGTCAGAGCAGGGTTCGCGGTCTCCAGCCAAACATCGGCGAGATGCCATTCGCCCCATCGCGCGGGCATCCAATCGCGTACGCTCGCGCCTAGTCCAACGGACTCCGCTTGCATGATGAGCGGCAAGACTCGCCGATCCTCCAGAACCCGGCGCTCGCGCGCAAAGAGCTGTTCGTGATCCGTGCTCGTGGCATTCACCTCTTGCGGCTCCGTCAGATTATATGCCGCAAATAGGGAATCGAGTTCGGCGCGCGGCGAAAGAGATGAGTAGTGCCATGCGAAAAGGTGAACACCGGAAGGCGGGTCAGCTGAGGGAGGTGAGGCCGCGCCTGCGCGCGACGCCGGCCTGGCGATGACTTGCACTTGAATAGACGCCTGACGCGCATTCACAGCCACGCGCTCTCCGAGAAGCTTTGCCAGATCGCCCGCCGGATCGACACGCAGACGCAGCGGCTCCGCGCCGCCAGCTTCATTCGCACGAAGGCCGCGGCGCAATTCCTTTGCGCGCTCGAGATTGGTGTCCACGTTGAACAGGAAAGCATATCCCGAGAGCCACCGCGGCAAAAGGGCTGCCGCCGGTTCTGCTTGCTTCTGCAGCAACACGTTGGCCATGCTGGCACGGTCGAGCGAAAGGGAAAGTGCTTCGCGCAAGCGAACATCCGATGCGGCGGCCTGGGCGTCGTCGAAGCGCAAGCCGTAAAGCATGACCGGCTCCGAAATCCAGACGCGCACATTGGCTAGCTTTGCGCGAGGCACGAGGTCAGGCGTTAGCTCGACTAAATCGGCCTTTCCGAGCTGCAAATCAAACATAGCTCGCAGCGGCGGCACTCCAAGCGTCACATCAATGCCATCCACAAACGGCCGGCCAGACCAGGTTTCTTCGTTCGCACGAAAGTAAAGATGTCCGCCTGCGGCTCGCGAAGGAGTGCCGCTCGGCATGTCGGCCCGCGGCGGAGCAGAAGCTTTCTCTCCACTCTGCCCTGCGAGGCCCGGAGCGTCTCCCAACACAAACGGCCCTGTTCCGGCGAGCGCTCCGCTGGCCAGCACCCGATAAACAAAGTAGCGCCCGGAAGCAAGCTGCTCCAGCAGGTCAGTCGCTGCCACGCTCGACTGAATCACAACCGCATTGCCCGAAGCAGATATTTGTTCTGTTGCCGGAAGCAGCGGCTGGAACGCCGCAACAACGTCTTCCGCATTCAATGTCGTACCGTCGGAAAACCTAACTCCCGCGCGAATTACAAACCGCCAGCGTTTGCTCGAAGCGTCGTGTGACCACTCGGTGGCAAGCACGGGCTGGAACCGCCCGTAATTATCGAGCGCCACGAGGCGTTCGAACACCTGTTCCGCCATCCTTTCATCCGCGGCGGCGTCCAGCGAGCCAACTTGCCACTCGCGCGGATCGAACGAAATCTCGGCAGCATGCACTTCGACCCGCAGCGTGCCGCCATACCTCGGGTGCGTCGCGGCTGCTAGCGGCAAAGCCAGGAGAAGATGCGTGGCGAGCAACAAAAAACTAATTGCTGCAAACGGCCGTGATTCGATAGACCTCATAGTTCCCTGTTGAAAGATTCTTGACCACGGCGGCCGCGGCTTTCGAATTTTCTGCGACGCTGATATCGAGCACCGGCCCGGGCATGTCCAGCGAACCCGCATAGTTGTCGTCGGCAGAGGTTGCGGCTACGGCCCCGGCATTTGTCAGCGTGATTCGATCGGGCTGCGTGAAGTCACCTTTGCCGGTGGCAAGGTATCGAGGGGAGTCTTCGCAGGCGGACGATAGTTCCGCTGGCCTGTCGCTGACTTCAGTTCCCGTGCATGTATACCCAAAATGTACGGTCGGATCGATATCGCAGACTTTTTTTCGCAAGGCCAGTTGCACGCGCTCTTTCGCATGATCGTAAAAGAGGCTCACTTCGCCGGTCCTAGGTCGACGCCCGACCGGAAGAAATTGAGCGGAGTCCATCCACTTCCAAGCGCCGTTTTCAAAATCAAAACGCATGAACAAGTTTTCACTCAACAAGAGAAGAAATCGCTCCTCGGTGGTTGGATCCTGCCACTCCAAAGCGCTCTGAACCGGCCTCTCCTGCTGCCATAAAAGTTCCCGCTTAAGCTGGGGCGCGGGCGCGGTTCCTCTTGCGACAAACAACGAAGCCCGCGGGAGTTCGACCACGTAAATCTGTGGGCTCACCCTCTCCGTGGAACTGGCAATCAGGAGGGCTTTGGACGGGGTGAGCTGCACTGTGACTGTTAAAATTGGAGCGTCCGAGTTTTCTGCTGCTGCCATCCCGCAGGCGGAAATCTGATCAAGGAATATTTTCTTGCGTGCATCGGTCAAGTAGACGGGGGACCCGGGAGATTCTTGCCAGGCAATCTTGACAGGCTGTTTGTGCGCAGCCAGGCATACCTTCATTGCTAACTCGTGCGCCGCATCTTCCATCGATTCGCCGTGCAATGGCAGTGGCAGGAAAAGAAGAGCAAATCCCAATAGTGGACAGAAGATGCTGAGGCCGCGCGGGGGCGGCAAAAACAGATTTTGCTTGGCGGACACTGGCTTGCCGGATGATGATATCACGGCTGCAAGGCAACGCGCGGAACGCCAAAACGCTCTTGTGCCGTATCAAGTTGTAAATCTTCCAGCATGCAAGCCAAAGAGCTGGCCAGGCGGGCCGGGAAATGAGTGCTCCCGGCGAAACGATTTCGGAGGACGCGCGTCCATCTATGTGGCTGGACAACGGGTAAATCTCTGTCTTCAAGGATGCCGAAAATGAATCGAGTTGTTAATCGCCTGAACGTATTGCTGTGGCTGGCCGTCGCGGCCATCGCTAGCTTCGCTGCTCTCCCGGCAAGAGCTCAATCCGCCGCGGACCAAGTGCCCAATGGCCCCACGCACCTTCTGCGATTCGCGGACATCTCGAAAGACAGAGTGGTGTTTGCCTATGCCGGCGACCTCTGGGTCGCCTCGCGCGAAGGTGGCGCCGCCCGTCGCCTCACCTCCCACGTCGGCGACGAGCTCTACCCGAAATTTTCGCCTGATGGCAAGTGGATCGCCTTCACCGGCGAGTACGATGGCAATCCAGACGTCTACGTCATCTCTGCCGAAGGCGGCGAACCTAAGCGCCTCACCTTCCACCCCTCGAACGACATCGTCCTCGGCTGGACGCCCGACGGTAAGAACATCCTCTTCCGCTCGGACCGCTTGAGCACCTCTTTGGGCCGCAACACGCGCCTCTATCTAGTCTCGCCACAAGGCGGGTCGGCCCACCCGCTGCCCGTCCCGCGCGGCGACCTCACTTCTTTCTCCCCCGACGGCACCAAGATCGCCTATCTCGAAACCTCGCAGGAATTTCGCACATGGAAACGCTATCGCGGCGGCTGGAGCCTGCCGATCGCCATATACGACCTGAAAAAGAACACCTATGAAGAGCTGCCGAAGACCGCCGGCATGGACATGTTCCCCATGTGGCATGGCAACTCCATCTATTTCATCAGCGACCGCGACGGCACCATGAACCTTTACAGCTACGATCTCCTGTCCAAGCAAACCAAAAAGCTCACCGACTACCAGGAGTTCGACATCAAGTGGCCCAGCCTCGGCCCTGACGCCATCGTCTATGAAAACGGCGGCTTACTGTACGAATACAATCTCGATAACGGCAAAACGCGCAGCCTCCCTATCGTCGTTCGCGCCGAAGACATCGAAGCCCGCCCCGAATTTAAGAGCGTCGCCCAAGGCATCGGCAGCGCTGCCATCTCTCCTTCCGGCGTGCGCGCGGTCCTCGAAGCTCGCGGCAACGTCTTCACCGTTCCCGCCGAGCACGGCAGCGTCCGCACGCTAACGACGGAACACTCGAGCATCCACGAACTTAACCCCGCATGGTCTCCCGACGGCAAATCGATCGCCTATCTCTCCGACAAAACCGGCGAATACGAGGTCTACACGCGCCCGCAAATGGGCGGCGACGAAACGCGCATCACGACCGATGGCAACATTTATCGCTTCGGCCCAACGTGGTCTCCCGACAGCAAGAAACTGGTGTACTGGGACAAGTCCAATCAACTTTGGTACGTGAGCCTCGACGACAAAAAACCAGTTCTCGTCGACACGTCCGATTACGGCCTCATCAACGATACTTCGTGGTCGCCCGACAGCCTCTGGCTGACTTATTCGAAGCCCCATCGCCGCGGTTCCAGCGATGTTTTTCTCTATTCGCTCGGCACCAAGAAAATCACGCAAGTCTCCTCGGGCTTCTACAACGACAACAGCCCCAGCTTCGACGACAACGGCAAGTACCTCTATTTCATCTCGACTCGGTATTTTTACCCAAGCATCGGCCAGCTCGATCAGCGCTTTAACTATTACTCGACGGACGGCGTTTTCGCCGTCACGCTGAAGGCCGACGAAGCCTCGCCCTTCAAACCCGAAAGCGACGAAGAAAAAACTGCTGACGAAAATAAGGACAAAAAGAAAGACGACAAGAAAGACGACGCCGCCAAATCAGGCGATCAAAAGTCCGACGAACAGAAAGAAGAAAAGAAAACAGAAACCGTTAAACCCATTCAGATCGATCTCGATGGCATCAGCAATCGCGTCACACCCGTTCCCATCGGGGCCGGCATTCTGAGCAACCTTGCGGCCCGCAAAGATAAGTTCTTCTACGTCTCCACACCGCAGGAAGCCCGCCAATTCGGTGCGCCGGATCAGCAAGGTCCGAAAAACGTCCTTCACGTCTATGACGTAACCAAGCGCGAAGACAAAGTTCTGCTCGAAGGCATCGACGGCTACGACATCAACAAAGATGGCTCGAAGGTGCTTTACAAGGCCGGACCGGTCGTTGGCATCACCGATGCGGTTCCCGGCAAAGCCAAAGTCGGCGCCGGCAAACTCGATCTCAGCGGGATGCAAGTGCATATCGATCCCCGCGCAGAGTGGCGCCAGATTTACCACGAAGCCTGGCGCATCGAGCGCGACTTCTACTGGGACCCGAACATGACCGGCCACGACTGGAACAAAATCGGCGCGCGCTACGAAGCGCTTCTTCCCTGGGTAGCCCATCGCAGCGATTTGAATTACCTGATCGGGGAGCTCATCGCTGAACTCAGTACCTCGCACACCTATGTCGGCGGCGGCGACCAGCCAAAAAAGCCTCGCGTCACCGTAGGCATGCTCGGCGCCGACTACGAGCCGGACGGCGGCTTCTATCGCATCCGGAAAATCTATCCCGGCGAGAACTGGAACGACGACACGCGCTCACCGCTCACCGAGCCCGGCTTAAAAGTGAAAGCCGGCGATTATTTGATCGCCGTAAACGGCCAAGAAGCCCGCGCTGCCCAGGACGTTTATTCCTACTTCCAGGATCTCGCCGGAAAACTCGTCGTTCTGAAAATCAACAGCAAGCCCAGCGCGGACGGCGCGTGGGATATCACTGTAAAACCGATCGGCGCGGAAACCACGCTCCGCTATCTCGATTGGGTTGAATCCAACCGCCGCAAGGTCGCCGAAGCCACCGGCGGCCGCGTCGGCTACATGCACGTCCCCGACACCAGCATTCCCGGCATCATCGAGTTCGACAAAGCGCTCGCTGGGCAGCTCGACAAGGACGGCATGATTGTCGACGAGCGCTTCAACGCCGGCGGCCAAATTCCCGACTTCTACACCGAAAAGCTCAAGCGCTCTCTGCTCGCCGTCATCTCCACCCGCGATGGCAAGGACGTTCCCTATCCCCCCGTCGCCATCTATGGACCGAAGGTCATGCTCGTCAATGAACTCTCCGGCTCCGGCGGCGACCTCTTCCCGTGGCTCTTCCGCTTCGAAAAAATCGGTCCGATCGTCGGTACGCGAACCTGGGGCGGCCTCGTCGGCATCAATCGCGGCGCGTCATTGCGTGACGGCGGTTTCGTTACCGCTCCCTCCGCCGGATTCTATTCCTGGGCAGACAAAGAAGGCTGGGTCGTCGAAAACCACGGCGTCGATCCAGACTACGTAGTGCCTGAGCGGCCCGATCTCGTTGTGGAAGGACACGATCCGCAACTCGAAAAAGCCATCGAGCTGGCGAAGGAAGCCCTCAAGGACTACAAAGGTCTTCCACCGCGTCCGAAATTCCCCGGCTCCAAGTAGCGCTGCGCTATTCTTAAAAAGTGAAGCGGCCGAAGATTGTGGGGGCGCAGCATGTTGCGCCACCCCATCCCCGCAGCGGGCCGCCTTGGCCCTTTGACTCAAGCCGCAGAATGGGACAAACATTATGTCGATTCGGGCGCTCCTACTGAATACCGAATCCGACCGCCAGCCATCGACCATCCCGCCTTTCCACGTCAAAGCGATAGGCGCCGTCGCCAAGTTCGACGCGCTCCTTCCCGATTCCAGTACGAATGACCCGAATATCTCCAGCAACGAAGTCCGGGGGGAGCTCGCGCACCACGCGACGCGCGAGCTCGCTCGAAGCGCAGTAACCTCGAACGGCAAGGTAGTCGCGCTGTTCGGCATATTGGAGAACCTTGGCGACAGGCAACAAGTCTGGCCTATTGTAAATGCGAGAACGAAACCGGACGCTGTCACCGGACAAATCGTAGGTATCCACGGCGCACAAGCTCGGATTGTCCCAAGTATCGATCGCTGAGAACCAACAATACGGCAGCGTGATGCGCGAACCTTCCGTTCGGAGCTCACCAATATGCGGGAATCCAGGTACCTTATCATCCAGCCCAAGAGCGCCCTCCTGCTCGATGACCCTGGCAAGGCCTCCCATTCCCTTGGAGTTCCATTCGCGTGCATCGTGCACAACGCCGATGCTTCCGGCACAACCGAAGTACTCGATCCTTGCCAAGAATCTCGCGTTTCCAGAAGCTGCTCGACGAAGCGCGAAAAGTTCGATGAGGGAACTGGCCGAATCGTGCTGAAACGATAGGTCGTCTCTGCCAACCTCCTGCCAAATTGTGGATTTGCCGGAAAGGTCCTCATCCGGTATGGCATAAACGAAATATCGCGCAACAGTCCGAATCGTCATTTTCACGACCAAAGCAGGCGGGATGTCGAGTATCTGAAAATGGAATCGATTCTCTTCGGGCCATGCGCCATTAATCTCGGCGCTCAGCGCTTCCAGCTTCTTCAGCGCCTCTGCGGCCCGTTCCTTTGGCTGTCGTGCATTGGCAGGGACCGCGTTTAGTCCTTCGGCAACCGTGCGCGCGGCTCGCGAAAGCAGGCGGCGTTCATCCTTTGTGGAGTCCCAGCCTTTCTCCCCTCCGAAGTGAGGACCGCACGGGTCGGGCGACAACTCCGCTAGATTCTGTAAGCGCTGCCGGAAATCCGCCATGGAGTCTGGTTGAGGGCCCTGGGCGTTGAGACGTTGCTCTGCTTTGGGAAAAGGCGGGAAAAGACCAAGAACCGCAGTCATAACGGCGCGGAATATCACCGATCGAAAAACCCGCACGGCTCTTCGGCCGCGCGGAATGCGAGCATGGTCCATCGGTGGAATCTGTCTTAAATTCAACCGCTAGCCGAGTGGCCCGAGCCGCATCTCTAGGGGAGGAATAATCTCCTGGCAAATTGGGCGAAGCGCGGCGGTGCTTGCCGGAATGCTCATGATCTTTCCTCCTTTCCAGTGACGCGTCCCGAGCCACCCACAGGGGTATTGGCTAGCGGAACCAGTAGCACAGACTTCCGTCTGTGCAATCTTGCGTGCAGCCTTTCTGCAAATTCCGTCAAATCCGCCTCACGGCCTCTTTGCTGGCCGCTTCTGCGCGCTGACGGCCGGCGCCGAGCCATCCGCATCCGCCGGATCGTCCTGGGCCACACCGGCATTCCCGTTGGTCACACCAGAAAACGCCGAATGCATCACGTCACTCGCAAAAAAATTCTTCCCGTCCATCGGCACCATCATGATTTGCAGCTTGTCTGAGAGCCGTTCGGCGATGATCTTCTGAATGAGCATCGGATTCTGCTTCAGCACGGCCGCCTCGAATTTCATCCGCTCGGCATCGGCAGCCGCCGTCACACGGATCCGGTTAGCCTCCGCGTCCGACAGATTTTTCTGCCGCTCGACTTCCGCCTTGCTGTCGATGATCTTCGCCTGCGCCGCGGCGTCCGCGTTTTGCAGCGTCGCTTCTTTGCGCGCTTCGGCTTCGAGCTTGGTCTGCTCGATCTGCTTCTGCTTCAGCGGCAGGGTGTACTGCATCGCATCCGCTTCGGCCTTGGCCTGCAACACGCGCACCGCCGCTTGCCCTTCGGCTTGCTTCACATCGCGCGCCTTCTGGGCCTCCGCTTCAAGCTCTGCAATTCGCACTTCCTTCAGCTTGATCTCCTGCTCGGTTCCCAGCCGCTCGTTCTCCTGCTCCTTCAATAGCAATCCTTCAAGACCCTTCGCGTATTCCGCTGGAAGCTGCAAATCGCGCAGCAACACTTCGCGCACGAGTATTCCGTCGCTCTCCAGCCGCGTCGTAATCGCCGCCGCAGCCTTCGCGCGCAACTCCTTCCGCTTCGTTGCAAAAATTTCCTGGGTGATGTAATTCGGCGCAAGCTGCCGATAGATTGTCGAAACAACAGGCGCGACTACTTCTTCTCCAACAGGCTGCGGCAGATTCGCATGAATCGTATCCAGGCGCCGGGGGTCCAGCCTGTACCTCACCGAAACGGCTAAGCCGATGTTCAATCCCTCCCGCGCCTGTACGACCAAAACTTCGTTCTCCGATTTTGCCGTCGCGCTCGCCGCCGTTGAGTACACCTGTTCCCGCGTGTCATAGAGCGCCACGCTGTCGACGAGCGGCGTTACGAAGTGCACTCCCGGATACAGCGTGCCGGGCCGCGCGCCCCAAATCTGGCTGACGCGTACGCCGGCTGACCCGTCCGGAATCACCACGATGCTCAGCGCCAGCAAGATGGGCAGCACGCCCGCGATCGCCAGCCGCTCTGCCAGCCTCCAGCGGACCGGACCGAAAGGGCGCGATACCGCACCCGCACTCGCTTCATCCGTCTTATTGCGCGCCAGCAGCCGCCGCAATTGCTCGGAGATAAATATGTCGTAGACAACCAGCGACCCCGCGCTTCCGAACAATCCAACTCCAAGAATCATCAGCAAATACTTCAAAGCCAGCATGGGTGTTGCTCCCTTCCTTTTCACTCCCGGGCGGAGCGGTGACCGCCAACACCGCCGCTCCCGCTCGGCCGGGAATCCTGCCCGCTCAATCTCGGGCTTTGCTCTGGCTGGCGGCTCGGCTCAGCGCTGCGACGCGTACGCCCGCGTCAGTTGCGTCGTCCCGCGCACAAGGTGCGTTGGCGAATTCAAGCGGGTGGCCGTCGCTGGCCGCATCAAAAAGAACATCGCACGCAAGAGCATCCAGTTGAACGCCACGGCGGCAGCGGCGGCAAAAAGAGTCGTAAAGACAAGTGTTGCGAAATGCAGCGTGGCGATCATGGTGTGCCTCCCAGTCCTACAATGTCCTGCGATGAAGGGAATGGCACGCTGAGCACCACGCAGAATGTGCTGAAAATAAACGGCTTATCTTCTCTGAAGAAAAGTTGGCTTGTGTTAAGGTAGCCACGCCGTGGCCACAGAGACGCGCATTCCGCACTCGCGTTTGGCCTTGCGGGCAATCAGAGCTATTGTAGTAGTGTCAGAAAAAGGACCGTAAGGAAGCATAGCAGCAGCAGGGACGCACACCCGCTTCGGCATTTTCCAGGGGAGGCGCCACCTTGCATCCCAAAACCACTCGATATGCCTCAAAGCCCCGGAATGCGCATCGGCAAAATCCTCGGGATACCCATCTATCTTCATTCTACTTGGGTGATCATTTTCGCCGCCATTACGTATTCCCTCGCCATGCAGTTCGAGCAGCAGAATCCCCTCTGGACTTCTGCTCAGCAATGGAGCGTCGGCGTTTTCACCAGCGTTCTCTTCTTTGCCTCGCTGCTCTTTCACGAACTTGCGCACAGCGTGGTCGCGCAACATTATAAAATTCGCGTTCTCTCCATCACCCTGTTCATCTTCGGCGGCGTGGCCAGCATCGAGCGCGACCCTTCCAAAGCCACCCAGGAATTCAACATCGCCGTCGCCGGACCAGCGGCTAGCGGTCTCCTCTGTTTACTCTTCTTAGGTTTGACAAAGATCTTTCCAAGTAACGCCGTCGTTTCCTCCTCGGCCCTTTGGCTCGGAAACATGAATGGCTTGCTGGCCGTTTTTAACCTTTTGCCGGGTTTTCCCCTCGATGGCGGCAGAATCTTCCGCGCCATCGTCTGGGGCGCAACAAAAAACTTTTCGCGCGCAACCCGCATTGCCGGTACCACGGGCCGCCTGATCGCCTATGCGATGATACTTCTGGGTGGCTTTGCGGTCTTCAAGGGCGTGGTCGTTTACGGTTTGTGGAGCGTGTTCGTAGGCTTCTTCCTCTTGAACGCGGCCCAGGAAACCGTCGCCCAGGCCGCCATACGCGAAACTCTTTCCGGCCTCCGCGCCGCCGACGTGATGAGCAACGAAGTCCCGACCGTCGGCCGCGCCATCTCTCTCGAAGACTATGGCGCCGAAGTCCTCCGCACCGGCCGACGCTGCCACCTCGTCATCACCGACGACCGCCTTGTCGGCATGATGAACGTCCACACGCTCAATTCTGTCCCCCGGGACGAATGGGCTCACAACTCCGTCCAAGCCGTAATGATTCCTCGTGAACGTATTCTCTGGGCCACGCCAGACGAGCCGCTCCTTGGCCTTCTTGAGCGCCTCCTAAGCGCCGACATCAACCAAATGCCCATCGTTTCCGGCTCCGACGACGGCGCCGCCCAAATCATCGGCATGGTCTCACGCGATTCCATCCTCCGCGTCATGCAAACGCGCACCGAACTCGGCCCCCTCTCCTTCGGCGCCGCGGGGAAATAATTCATCCCTGTTAATGATCCGGACGCGCAGACTCGCAAGTCTCGTTTTCCCCTCCGTATCTTCTTCGCTGTGGATTGCATCTTATCTATAGGTATACGATGACTGTGGACCCTAGGAGTGCAATCGAGGAGGCCACGAATGGCTAAGAAGAGCAGGCTCAATCAAGTCGCCGCAAGCATCGGTGGCGCGCTAGGCAAAGCGGACCGCAAAGCTCATCAGGTTGTGAAGGCCGGAACGCTGGCCAAGAAGGAGCTTCACGACATCTCCATACAAGTCGACGCTCTGAAGCGCCAGTTAGCAAAAACCACCAAGCGCCTCAAGAACGCCCTCAGCTAGATTCGAAAAGTCCTAGCCCAGTATCCAAACAACCAAAAGTAGGTGCATCTTAAGTGCGTCAGTATTTCCCTGCCCGCACCCGTTCGAATCCGCCGAAACGCCTTCCTACCTCTTCACGTCCTTCCATTGGTGCATATTAAGAATGTCTCCGGCATTTGGTTTATAATGCGCCGCCCGTGGGGTAGATAGCCTGAGCACGAATCAAGCAAACAAAATGGAGGAAGTGCAGCCATGAGATCGGCGACTGCTAGGAAAGATCTGTCGTCAAGATATCCGCGTTGGACCCGCTGGATCGTCCCGGGCCTGCTCGTTTCTTCAGCGATCCTCGTGGTGAGCCTCGGGGCACAAACGCCGGGACGCTCGGAAAATGCCGCGAGCGCCACAGCGTCCTCCGAAGCTGGCACGCCCACGTCGCTCGCACCGATCACCACTCCCAACTACGCGCTCGAAGCCCGTTTCCTACCCGTCGCCGTGAATCAGCTCGTCTTCGATCTCTCCATCACTCCTCACTGGTTCACGCTCTCGGACAAATTCTGGTACAGCTACCGCACCACCGATGGCACGCGCTACTACATCGTCGACCCTCCCAAAAAATCCAAGTCGCTTCTCTGGGACAACGCGAAAGTAGCCGCCACTCTTTCCTCTCTCACCAATTTTCCCTATGACGCGCAACATCTCCCTATCAAACGTCTGAGGCTCGTTGACAAAGACACCCGCATGCGCTTCGAAGTGGAAATCCGCAAAGACGGCGTCGTCCCCAACGAGCCCGAGAAAACAGCCGTAGACGACGGCAGCCAGCAAGGCAACGAAAGCGAAATCAAGCAGAACGACGAAAAACAAAAAGAAGACAAGCAAACCGAGCAGGGCCAGCGCGCCGGCCGTTCAGGACCGTCCCCGGAAGTTCCGGAAGAACCTCGCATCCTCGTTTTCGAATACGATCTCGCCGCCGCCAAAATCACGCGCCTCGACACCGTCGAGCCCCTGCGCAAGAAACCCATGTGGGCCGCGGTTTCCCCTGACGAAAAAATAGTCGTCTTCGCCCGCGGCCAAAATCTCTACATGATGGACGCCGCCAGCTACGCCAAAGCCCTGAAAAAAGCCGGCGACACCACGGTCGTCGAGACCCAGCTCACCACCGACGGCGTCGACCGATTCGGTTACGCCCGCCGCATCCTCCCCGAACAGGAGGACGAGCTGAAAAAGGAAGACAAGGGTGACACCAACAAAGCCGGCATTCGCTCTCCCGCTATCACCATCCACTGGTCCAAAGACTCGAAAAAATTCGCCGTAACGCGCGACGACTTCCGCAAAGTCCCCGACTTCTGGGTGATCCACTCGCTAGCCAATCCCCGCCCCACGCTCGAAGCCTACCCGTACCCACTCCCCGGCGAAGACTTCATGCCCGGCTCGCAACTGGAAATTCTCGACGTCGCCACAAAGCAGCTCGTCGTCGTTCAAGCAAAAAATTTCCAGGAACAGCAACTCCGCATCGCCGATGCGCCGCTTGTCGAGCGCGATCGCGAAGAACTTCGTGAAGAGCAGGAAGGTACGCAGGAGGGCGGCCAAATGCCCGTGACCCGCGTGAGCCCCCGTTGGCTGTCCGACACTTCCGACAAACTCTACTTCACCAGCACCAATCGCGATTTTCGCAAAATAGACGTCTGCGTCGCCGACACCTCCACCGGCGCCTCAAAGACTCTCATCGAAGAGCGCTCCAACGTCTGGCTCAGCACCAAGCCGCTCCGTCTCACCAACAACGGCCAGGAATTAATCTGGTGGTCCGAACGCGACGGCTGGGCCCACTACTACCTCTTCGATTCCGCCGGCAAACTCAAAAACCAAATCACTTCCGGCGAATACGTCACCGACCAAATCGTTTCCCTCGATGAAAAAACACGCACGCTCTATTTCACCGCCAACGGCCGCGAGCACAACGAAGATCCCTACTACACGCATCTCTATCGCGTCAATCTCGACGGCACCGGCCTCCAATCGCTATCTCCCGGCAATTTCTCCCACGCCTTCAGCTCTCCCGACTCCGGAAAATTTTTCGCCGACACTTACTCCCGTGTCGACACCGCTCCCAAGTCCGTTCTCTTCGACGCCCAAGGCGCCCAGCTCCTCGACCTCGAAACCACCGACGTCTCCCAACTCCTCGACGCCGGCTTCAAATTCCCCGAAGTTTTTAGAGTTAAAGCCGAAGACGGCGTCACCGATCTCTACGGCGTGTTGTACAAGCCCTTTGACTTCGATCCCTCCCGCAAATACCCGCTCATCGAATTCGTCTATCCAGGCCCGCAGACCGAAGAAGTGAACAAAACGTTTTCCCCCAAAAGTCCCAACGTCCCCCTCTCCAACCTCGGTTTCATCGTCATCGAAGTCGGGGCCCGCGGCGGCAGCCCTCAGCGCAACAAATGGTATGACAGCTACGGGTACGGCAATCTCCGCGACTACGGCCTTGCCGACAAAAAAGTTGCCGCCGAACGCCTCGCCGCCATCCATCCCTACATCGATCTCTCGCGCGTCGGCATGTGGGGCCACTCCGGCGGCGGCTTCATGACCGCCGCAGCCCTCATGCAATATCCCGATTTCTACAAAGCCGGCTGGTCCGAATCCGGCAATCACGACAACAACGTCTACAACCGCGACTGGAGCGAAAAGTATCACGGCGTCCGCGAAGAAGCCCAAAAAGATGGCACCGAGAAATTCATCTACGAAATCGACAAGAACTCCGACCTCGCCAAAAACCTAAAAGGTCACCTCATGCTCACCACCGGCGACATGGACAACAACGTAAGCATGGTCAACACCATGCACCTTGCCAATGCCCTCATCAAAGCCGACAAACGCTTCGAAATCCAGGTCTATCCTGGCATGCGCCACTCCTACATGCCCATCAACAGCTACGTCATCATGGCCCGCGGCGATTTCTTCGCCCGCTGGCTGCTCGGCTCCTCCGACACCGGCGCCGACATCCTCGAACTCCAAAACCAAAAACAAGCTACCCCCAGCAAGAAATTCAAGGAGTAGTTTTTATCTTTCTTTGAAAACGCTCATGGCGTAAACTCCAGCCACTCTCCCTCTGGTGGTGCGCCTTTTTTAGTGGTCATGCCTGGCTATCACTATTCCTACCTCGTTGGCGCGCTCATCTTTTGGGCCGCGTGGATACTCTGCTCGATCCTTGGAAAAAACTATCGCTCCGAAATCCGCTGGGGCACGCTCATCGCCGCGCCGATGGCCCTCACCAGCATCCTCTTCGTCCCTCAATATTGGACGCCCCCATCGCTCTTCAACCTCGACCAGAAAATCCGCGTCGGCATCGAAGATTTTCTCTGGGCCGCTGCTGTCGGCGGCATCGCCAGCGTGGTCGGCGAGCTTCTGCTCAAAGAAACACTCACCGCGCTGCGCAGCCAGCCGCGCAAACGCCACTACGCTCCGTTCGTTTTTATCGTTGTCTTCTTCATCTGCCTCGAGCTTTGGCATCCTCACAAAACCATGATCAACACCATCGTCTCCTTTGCCGTCGGCGCCGTCGTCATCGCCTACCTTCGCAGCGACCTCATCACGCTGATGCTCACCAGCGCCGCCAGTTTCACTCTCCTCTATTTTTTCCTCTTCCTCTGCGTTCTCTTCCTCTACCCCGATTTCGTCCACCGCTTCTACAACATCCCCAATCTCCTCGGCATCTACCTCCTCGGTGTCCCCATTGAAGAACTCCTCTTCGCCGCCACCGGCGGCGCCATCTGGAGCGTCGCGTACGAATACATCCAAGGCTACCGTCTCTCGCCCGAATCTCGCCCCTGACTTTTGCTTTTTGAATTTGCCTTGTGGCCAGGCTACTTCCATCTGTGGCCGGGTATTCGCTGGCGCGCCGAGCTAAAATTAATCTTGTTTTTCTCTGGGGAGTCCTCCCCGTTACGGTTCTTTCAGAGGATCCGGAGGCGACCGCCACCTTTCTCACACGTCTAAACCTCTGCCGGCACAAAACCACGGAACATTTTCGGCAGCTCGGGAGTATTAACAGGGAGAAGTACCGGGGAGGGTGCAGCTATGGCCGAACTATGGCGAGATATACGCTACGGCGTGCGGCTGCTCTGGAAGAGCCCGGGCTTTACCTCCGTCTCCCTGCTTGCCCTGGCCCTGGGCATCGGGGCCACCACCGCGATTTTCAGCTTGCTCTATTCGGTCCTCCTCGCGCCCCTTCCCTACGTCGATAGCGACCGAATCGTTATGGTCTGGTCGCACGACAAAAGTGGCGAGCGCAATGGCACCTCCCCCTGTGACCTCCTCGACTGGCAAAAGCAAGCCACCGTATTCGACTCCCTCAACGGCTGGACCGGCGAAGGCTTCACCATCTCCACTCCCGACTGGACCGAGCAAGTCCAGGCCAGCCGCGTAGCCCCCGGCTTCTTCGACCTCCTCTTCAGCCCAAAGATGACCCTCGGAAGGCATTTCGTTGCCGACGACTCCCTCCCCGGCAACGACCGCGTCGTCATTCTCAACAACAGATTCTGGCGCGACCGATTCGGCAGCGATCCCAGCATTGTCGGCAGAAAGCTCCGCATGAGCGGCGAACTCTACACTGTCCTCGGCGTAGCCGCTCCCAGTCCCTCCGACGTTGGCGATTCTTCCATGAATGTCCCGCTCGCCTTTAAGCCCGAAGAGATCCGCCGCGAGAATCACTTCCTGCTGGTAATGGGCAAGCTCAAAAGCGGAGTCACTCTCGAAACCGCCAACGCCGAAATGGGCGTCATCGCCAAGCAACTAGCCGAATCCTACCCGAAGACGAACGCGAATCTGACCGTCACCGTCGAGCCCCTCAAAGACGACTTTCTTCCCAAGCAAACCCGCCTGGGCCTCTGGCTCATGATGGGCGCCGTCGGGTTCGTCCTCCTCATTGCCTGCGTCAATATCGCGAACCTGCTCCTCGCTTGGGGCACGGCGCGCCAAAAAGAAATCGCCGTCCGCGCTTCCCAAGGTGCCACTCGCACACGCATCTTCCGCCAATTCCTCATCGAAAGCCTTTCTCTGGCATTGATGGGCGGCCTCCTGGGCACTCTGCTCTCCGTAGCCCTTCTCCGCGGCGTGATGAGCTTGATGCCCAGAAACCAGCTCGGCATCCCCTACGAAGCCGATCCGCACCTCAACATCCCGGTCCTATTCTTCACCCTTGGCGCAACGCTTCTCAGCGGGGTCCTCTTCGGATGCTTCCCCGCTTGGCATGCCGCGCGCCAGAACATCAGCGACATGCTGAAAGAGGGCGGCAGATCGTCTTCCGCTAGCGCCGGCCATAACCGTCTTCGCCGCGTACTCGTCGTAGCCGAGTTTGCCCTCGCCCTAATCCTCGTCGCCGGCGCCGGCCTAATCCTTCGCAGCTTCTGGAACGTCACCCAAGTCGACCTCGGCATTCGCCGCGACCACGTGCTCACCTTCAGCGTCCCCATCCAGCACGACCGCACCGCCAGCGCCGCCCAAATCCGCTCCATCTACCAGCAGCTGCAGGAACGAATCGCCGCCGTCCCCGGCGTCATGAAAGTCGCCATAGCCCCCGGCCTCCCCACTAACGGCGCGGGCCGCCTGCATTTCACCATCGCTGGTCAGCCCTCCGATGAGTCCGACAACAGCCCCGACAAGCAACCGCAAGCGATGATCAACACGGTCACGCCGGGCTACTTCGAAACCTACGGAATTCGCCTCACCCGCGGTCGCTACCTGGACGCACGCGATATCGCCGGCGCTCCCCGCGTTGCCATGGTCAGCGAAAGCTTCGCCCGCCAATACCTGCCCGGCCTCGATCCCCTCACCCAACGCGTCAAAATCGTCGAATTGCTCCCCGACAAAATTCCTCCCTTCGGAGCACCCGTCGAATGGCAAATCGTAGGCGTTTTCCACGACGTGCAGTACGAAAGCCACCCCACTACGACCGGTACCGCCGAAGTTGACTTTCCCTTTGACCAAAGCCCCTGGCCCTTCACCAACATCGGCGTCCGCACCAACGGAAACCCTAGCTCCGTTACGTCCGGGATTGCCGCCGCTGTCCGTTCCGTGAATCCCGATTTCCCCATGACTCGCGTCCGCACCATGGACCAGGTCATTAGCGAATCCCTCGTCACCGACCGCTTCACCGTCCTCGTCTTCGGCACCTTCGCTGTACTCGCGCTCTTCCTCGCCGCCATCGGCATCTACGGCGTCATGACCTTCTCCGTCGCCCAGCGCAATCACGAACTTGGCATCCGCATGGCCCTCGGCGCAGGTAGCTCTCAGGTCCTCAAATTAGTCGTAGGCGAAGGCATGCGTGCCGCCCTGATCGGCATGGCCATCGGCCTTCCCGGTGTCTACCTCGTAGGCAAAACGCTGAAGGGCCTGCTATACAATGTCGGCGCAATGGATGTCCGAGCCCTGCTCGGCGTCGCGCTCGTTCTTTTTGCGGCGGCTCTCATAGCCTGCTACGTCCCAGCGCGCCGCGCGACAAGAATCGACCCGCTAGCCGCCCTGCGCCAAGAGTAGACCTGGCCGCTAACCCAGGGCAACTTCTTCGCGCGCCGCTCTTAGCCTCTTCCGCGTCGACTCAGTTCTAGAACTATTAACACAAGCTCGCATGTTGCAAGGGACGGACGCTCCAACTTTTAGAAACTAGAAACAAATAGCTTATTAAATTCCATATCATTGACGTCACTTTGGATAAACACTAATGAATTTCCGTTCTTAACTCGATTGTTTTCTTAGCGCCCCGATAAACATCAAATTCGTTTCATTTTGGTCTCAAAACTGCGCGGCACTTTCACATAGCGGTGGGAGTGGTTTTCACAGGTCTCGACGTTCATCCTACTTTTCGCCTCAAGACGGAGGATTTCATGTGGCTGCCCAGCTTCGGTACGTCTTTCTGCCGTTTTCTAAGTCTCAGAAACCCGGTTTGGCTTGGGTTCCTTCTTTCCCTGCTCCTGCAGTTTAGTCCGGCGCCGCTCTTTGGTCAGGGCATCGTTACCGGCACCATCGCCGGCACCATCCAGGATCAACAAGGCGCGGTCATCGCTGGCGCGGCGGTGCAAGCGCTAGACGTTGCCACAGGCGAGAGCTTCTCGAGCAAGTCGGACTCGCAGGGTTACTTTGAACTGCGTAGCCTTCCTATCGGCTCCTACAGCCTCGTGATTGAAGCGTCGGGGTTTCGCAAGCTTCAATTGAACAACGTCATTGTTCAGGCCGGCATCACCAACAAACTGGCCAGCATGATTATGGAGATTGGCACCGCTTCGGAAACAGTGACGGTGGAATCCTCCACGCCCTTGGTCGATAGCACCAGTTCGCAGATCGGCGGCGACTTTGACACACAAGTCGTGGAGGCTCTGCCCAACGGCGGCGGCGGCTTCGACAACCTCGTTCTGTACGTTCCCGGTGTCGCTAACAATGCTTCGACAAACTTTAGCAACACCAATGGAGCCGCTATCGCCAACAACGGCTTGCGCGGGCGCTCCAACAACTTTCAGATTGATGGCCAGGCAAACAACGACAACTCCGTGGCCGGTCCCTTGGTTTTCCTTTCCAACCCCGACGTTATGGAAGAACTTCAGGTCGTGAGTAATAATTTTAGTGCCGAGTACGGTCGCGACTCCGGCACGGTCGTCAACTACATCACAAAGTCAGGCACCAATTCCATCCACGGAAGCGCCTACGAGTTCTACGAAGGCGATTGGGACCGCTCGCTGACCAACGGACAGGAGAATCCTCTTCTCGGCTTCTGCCCTGCGGGAGTGGCCGCTGGCAGCGCCACTTCGTTCTCTTCGAGCTGCAAGACGCCGGTGATCCCTCGCTTCGTGGATAATCGCTGGGGAGGTACCGTTGGCGGGCCGGTGCTCAAGAACCGAGTTTGGTTCTTCGCCGGCTATCAACAACGAGAGGAGCGGGCTAAGAGCAGCTCCACTTCCTCCAGCCTCACCCCTACACCGACTGGCCTTGCCGATCTTGCGGCCGCATTCCCCGGCGACCCCGCTGTGACCGCTCTGCAGCAATTCGGACCCTACGGCATTACTGCAGGCAATCCCCAACCGGTAGGAACGATACAAAACGTTTCCGTCTCGAATGGCACCACCTTTGTCAACGTACCTTTCGCACTTGTGAACCGCGTCGTAGGAAACAATTTTGACGACAGGCAGATCGTGGGCCGCGGTGACTGGCAGATCAGCAACAAGGACCGGTTCTTCTTCCGCTTTATCTACCAGAACAGCGACACCGCCTTAGGCTCAGGTGTCATCTCCAGCGGAGCGTATGTGGCTGTTCCGGCTCAGGACCGCCAGTATGGGTGGGACTATACCCGCACCTGGACGAACAATCTCGTTCAGCAGGTTCGTGTTAGTTATGGCAAGGGTTTTTTCCAGTTCGCTGGCGGCACGGGCTTTCCACAATGCACTATCGCCGACGTCACGGCGTGCCCACCAAACATAGGTTTCGCGGACGCCACCAACGCGTACCTCAGTTTTGGACTTGCCACCAACCTGCCCCAAGATCGCCAAGTTCACAATACCCAGTATCAAAGCAACTTGGCTTGGACCCACGGCCGACACACGGTCAAGTTCGGCGGCGAGTTCGATCATCAAAGCTCACCTAACCACTTTCTCCCAAGCATCAACGGCGGTTTTACCTTTCTCTCGAGCCCCACAGGTTCGACGGACTGCGTTGGCTCGACAGGTCCCATTGCCTGCAACGCATTCAGCAATTTCATTAAAAACGGTGTAGGCTGCCCGGCTGCCGCAACCTGTAGCCAGCTTTCTCTCACCCAAGGACCATTCAATTTTAATTTCAAAGAGAACGACCTGGCTTTCTACGGCCAGGATGACTTCCGCATCAAGAGCAACCTCACCGTCAACCTTGGCCTCCGCTGGGAGTGGGACCAGCAAGCCATGAACTTGTTGCATGACATCTCCGTGCAGAACGTCGCCAGCGGTTTCTGGGCTGCTGGTCTGCCCACCAGCGTCACAGAAATCCCGCACATTCCTGAAGCCCTTCACAACTTCGGGCCAAACGTCGGCTTTGCCTGGACCCCGCGCCTGTTTGAGAAATTCCTGGGGCATGACAAGACCGTCATTCGCGGCGGCTACCGCATCGCTTATGACCCGGCCTACTACAATATCTTCCTGAACGTGGCCACCTCCGCACCCGTGGTCAATGCCGGAACCATTTTCAACGTCGGCGTCCCGGCTAATGCCACCGGCACCAGCGTTCAGTCCGCATACCTCAGTATGATCCCGCTCGGCGCCAATCCTGGCGCCCGCAGCCAAACTCGCGTCTCGCCTAACTTCGACAACCCCTACGTCCAGCAATGGTCCTTGGGCATCGAGCGGACGATCACTTCGCGCATCTCCTTTGAATCCCGCTATGTGGGCAATCACGGCGTCGGCAATTTCCAGACGATCAATGCCAACCCGCTCCTCTGCTCCGCCTTTACGGCCGGCGTCTGCACGGCGGGGCTGGCAGCGCAAGATCCTTCCGCCATTCCGGCTGGTGAAACGCTCTGCACCAGCAATGCAACTTCGGGATCAAATACTTCGATCGGACGCCCGGACTGCAGCTTCACTCTCGTTCGCACCCGCAACAACGGCGCTTGGTCCGAATACAATGGTCTCCAAAACGAACTCAAAGTCAGGGCCTTCCACAATTTGACGGCCGATTTCTCTTATACCTTTAGCAAAGCGCTGGACAACACCAGCGAAATCTTCTCAAGTACCGGCGGCGTCTCTACTCCTATCGCCCAGAACCCCTTCGATCCCAACAACGGCGAGCGTGGAGTTTCAGCCGAGTCCTATCCCAACGTCTTTACTACCTACGTGGTCTACGAAGTCCCGTGGAAGAGCACGCAGGGCTTCCTCGGCCGCGCTCTGGGTGGCTGGCAGATCAGTGGCACACATCGCTACCAGTCTGGCGTTGCCGTCACTCCTACACAGAACACCAACAACGGCGATCCGTACTGTGACTCCGCCTTCAATAACAACTTCATCGGCAGCACACTCGATTCTTGCCGACCGATCCTCAGCAATGCCAGCGCTCCCTTTGACACAGCAGGGCGCTACATCACCGCGACTGAGCTGATCAACGTTAGTTCTTGCCAAAGCACCGCCCAGGTGGGAACGGCGACATGTCCACTAATCAGCCCATCCTCCGTCCATTTCATCGTCAACAACACATTCGCGATCAACGCGCTCTGCGGCGGGAACCCCTTCGCCTGCACGGTCGGCCGCAACGTCACCCGCACAGAACCGTTCAACCAGGTCGACGCGAGCGTCCAGAAAACATTCAAACTCCATGAACGCATGAGCCTGACCCTGCGTGGCGATGCCCTGAACCTCTTCAACCACCAATTTCTCGGCGTGCCGGGACTGGACATCAATAACAAGAACGCGGCAGGCCTCGGCCTCGGCGGCACACCCGCACCCAGCACCTTTGGCGAAACCTGGGGCGACACCGGAACTTTCCGGAGCATCTACGTCTCGGCGCATCTCACTTTCTAAAACTCACCGTCGAGCACGACAAACGGATGGCAGCGCCAACCTTCGAGGGAAAGTATGACGCCGAAGGCGGCTTTCCCTTTCCGGCATTTGAACTCAAGGGGAGACTCACTAGGATTTTTGACCTAAGCTACTACGAGGATCGGCTCGCTAACCCAAAAGCCGTGCACCGCTTGCGAATTTCGCATACCATCGCCTGCCATGAGGAAATGGATTACCGTAACCCTGCTAATGGCCACTGCCGCGGTCGCGCAGCAAACCCACAATCAATATGAGCCGCCGAACGCGCCGGGAGCTGGTCAGAAGTTGCTGGGGCAGTTTGCTGGCGACTGGGACGTCGTCAAGACCTTCTTCCCGATGAACGGGAAGCCGATCGTAACGAATGGCACATGTAAACAGTACATGATCCAGGACGGGAAGTTTCTCGAGTCGGATTTCACCTTCACGAATGCTGACGGAACGAAAACCACCGGCACCGGAATCTCCGGTTTCGATTCCAAAACGAATCGCTTCACGACCGTGTGGTACGACTCGCACCAGACCACAATGTCTATTCGCCAAAGCGACGGCACCTTCGACGGTCGGAACATCGTGCTGTGGACCACGCCCCTCGATACCGAACATCCCGGGCGCAAAACCGTCGCGCGCGCACACCTTGAGGAAGACGGCCGCGTCCTCCTCCATCGCCATTTTCTTATCAATGAACAGGGCGAAGAGCGGCTGATGATCGAGTTTCGGATGACGCGAAAGTAGCTGCCCTAACACCCACTGTCGCCGCCAGCGACTCGGCTCTTGGCCGGGCGCGTCCACTGCCGAAACCAAACGCCGGATCCTTTCGGCACCGAGTAACCCCGAATCCGCGCGCGGTGAAACGCGGCGTCAGCCTCCGCTGCCGCGGGATGCGACGGTATCCTGCGCTCACAGCGGCCGCAGTGCCCGCAAACGATAGGCACTGCCTTTGTATCCGAAAGACACGTTCGAGAATCCAGCGGCCGCAAGCCGCTCCCGTGCGGAAACAGGCGCCACCGGCACAAACGTGCTACCGATATGTCCAATGCGATTCAGCCACCCGTCTTGAATCTCGACCGCCAAAAACACGCCCCCGGGCCGCAGCACACGAAAGATTTCTACAAACGCGCGTTCTTGCGCCTCTCTCGATTTCAAGTGATGCAACACCAGAACCGCAATCGCCGCGGAAAATGTTTCTTGTGCAAACGGCAGCGAGGACGCGTCTCCCTGCAAGACCGCCCCATTCGCCCCGAGATTCCGCCGCGCAATTCCGGCAGAAAAAGCGTGGCTATACTCCAGGCTCGTCACTCGCGCCGCTCGTTTTCGCAACTCCTCTGTCGCCGCACCCGGTCCCGCGCCAATTTCTAGAACGTGCTCACCCAACTCCGTTCCGGACAAAATCCACGGAAGCAAATGCTTCCACGTCATGCAGCGCCAGAAGGATGAAGCGCAAAACCAGTTCTCGAACCGGTTCACAAAAACACGTCCATTCCGCCGCCCAGGAGAAAACGCCGCCGCGCATTTCTGAAAGAGAACACTTCGCGGGCAACGCCCGCGCTGTCGCTAAAGCGATCCCGAGGCATCGTTTTTCAAGATTTGATTATTGCAGGCTGGCGGACACTTTAGCTATCGCAAGCAACTAGCGTAGCATTGGACCGATTCGCCGCAACGAAGAGGCAAACTGGTCGGCGTTATACGCCGAAGGATTTTCGAGCTGCCGGAAAAGCTCATTGATAGCGGCGCGAACTTCGTCCGCATTGCCGGGCTTCGCGTCTTTGCTGTAGGCAATGTACAACGAATCCATCGCCATCGCCGCTTGCTCGGCGGCACGCTCATCGGCAAGCGAAATATCTTCCGCATCTTCGGAAATACTCTGCAACGTGCGGAGCACAACGGCTCGATCGTACTGCATCGCCCGAAGCCGCTCCGCAAAACGCTGCGCCACTGGCGCGGCCGCGGAGGCCGACGCCGCGACAACGCTGCGATCCGGATTCAGCTTGGACATTTCGCCCGAAACCGCGAGCAGCCTGCGATCGAGTTCTTCGGAGTTCGCGGTATCCATTTGTTTCGCCAGCAAACGAAATACCGCGTAGCGCGAACTATTCCACGCCGGATCGCCAGGACGCCGCCCAGCGAATCCATGTTCCTGTCGCCAGCTATCTTTCGCCGGTGCAAGCGCATGGTGGCAAGCGAAGCACGAAAGCTCCGAATATTCGGGCCACACCTCTTTTTTGTCGAAACGCTCACCCTTCGCGCGCCAGGTGAGCCGCTCCATTTCCGCGCGAAGCTGCACCGCTTGGCCCGCGCTCCAGTCGCGCACGCCGGCCCAAGCCGCATCTTCGGCCGGTTTGCCGGGAGCGGATTCGCGCGGCGATTTCCAGTGGCGCGGCATCACGGCGGAAAACGAATCCAATTCGAAAAACAGATCGGGATGACCGGCCGCGATCATCTCGTGATCGACAAATTTTTCCTTTGTGCCGAGGTGGCATTCGAGGCATTTTTCGGTGCGATGAATCACGTCGCGTGTATCGCGCATGCCCAGCGCGACGGATTTTTCGTGCGGCCAGTCGCGCGTGGTGTGCGGACCCAGCCAGGCGGAGGCGGGGCCGTGGCAGCTTTCGCAGGAGACGCCTTCGGACAACTCGAATGGTCGGCCGCGCTGCTCCGGCGTGGTATAGAGCGCATGACACGCCAAACACTTCGGCGAATCCTCGGCTTTCGCATTGAGTTTCAGGATGCGAGCGACGCGTTCTCCAATGTCGCTGGTCAGCGCTTGATAGGCGCGGCTGTGCTTGTCTTTGACGATCCAGGTCGAATATTCGTTTTGGAGAATGCGGCTGCCGGCAACGGGTTTGACGCTGCCGTGGCAGCTTGTGGCGGCGCAGGAGCCGGGGCCGATGTATTTCACGGGTTCGGCGTTCGAATCGGCAGGCTTGGCTTCTGGATCGGCAGATACTGCGATGGAATTTGCAGGCTGGGCCGGGCGGTTTTTCGCTGCGGCCATGCGAACGGCAAAGGCCAGCGCAAGGAAGAGCGCAGCGCACAGCGTGGCGCGCTGCCAATTGGATTGGGGGACGATTTGCATTCGCGATGACGGATTCGTTCACCCAATTATCGTTTGGAAGATGCGCCGGGCGCGTTGTCTTTTTCGCGGCGTGGCGCGAAAAGGCAACGGGCTTCTATTTACAGGGCGGTGGGGCGACAGTAGTATGCAAGAGAATCCGGACTTTACCCCACGCCGGCGACACGACCTGACCGGCGCTTTTCGATGCGAGATGCCGCGCCGTGATCTTCGACGACCTGCGAGCTATTCAGCTTCGCTATGGCTTCTTGCCCAAGGCGGAACTCGAAGCTTATTCCCAGCGCTCGCACACTCCTCTTTATCAGATTCATAGCGTCGCGAGTTTCTATCCGCATTTTCAGCTAGTGCCTCCGCCTAAGGCGGATGTGCGGGTTTGCGCGGACATGAGCTGCCACTTGAATGGAGCTTCGGAATTGCGCGCGGAATTGGACCAGCGCTTCGGAAAGAGCAGTCCCGCCGACGTGCTGATACGCGATGTATCTTGCCTCGGGCGGTGCGATCACGCGCCAGCGGTTTCCATCAACGATGAGATTTTTACAAGCGTGACGGCCGCCTCGGCGGAAACGCTTGCGCGAAGCGCGATTCTTGGCAAACAGGTTTCTGAACCTCACCCCGAGCATGCCCGAGTGCAGTGCGCGTCCGATCCCTACGGCGATGGCGAGAAATATGGTGTTGTTCGGAAACTGGCTACGAAGAAGGATTGGGACGGGGTGCTGGAGGAACTAAAGGCGTCGGAATTGCGCGGGATGGGCGGGGCGGGATTTCCGACGAGCATGAAGTGGGATTTGGTGCGCAAGCAGCCGGGAGCGGAGAAATACATCGTTTGCAATGCCGACGAGAGCGAGCCGGGGACGATCAAAGACCGCTTCATCCTGACGCACCTGCCGCATCTGGTGATCGAAGGCATGATCATTGCGGGGCTTGTCGCGGGCGCGAAAAAAGGAATTCTCTACATTCGCCACGAGTATCACTTGCAGGAAGAGATTCTCGGCGAAGAGTTGCGGCGCTGCTATCACGAAGGCTTGCTGGGAAAGAACATTCTGAAGAGCGATCTGACGTTTGATTTGGAGATTTTTGTCAGCCCCGGCGGATACATTTGCGGTGAAGAGACGGCGCTGATCGAGGCCATTGAAGGCAAGCGCGCGGAACCGCGAAACAAACCGCCGTTTCCGGTGCAGGCGGGATTGTGGCAGAAGCCGACAGTTCTTAATAACGTCGAGACGTTTGCGAATGTGCCGCAGATTTTGGCGCGCGGCGTGGAATGGTTTGTAGCGCAAGGAAAATCGGGATCGCGCGGTTTGAAGTTTGTAGGTGTCAGCGGGCATGCGGCGAAACCGGGAATTTACGAAGTGCCGATGGGAATCCCGATGCGTGAAGTTCTGTTCGAGTACGCTGGAGGAATTCGCGGCGGCCGCCAGTTGAAGGCGTTTGCGCCCTCGGGGCCGTCTTCGGGGTATTTGCCGGCGTCGATGGCGGACGTGCGGCTGGATTTCAAGGCGCTGGCGGAGGCGGGGTCGATGCTGGGGTCGGGCGCGATTGTGGTTTGCGACGATACGACCTGCATGCTGGATATGGCTTTGAATGCCGTACGATTCTATCGCAATGAGTCGTGCGGGAAGTGCGTGCCTTGCCGGGTGGGGTCGCAGAAGATGACGGATTTGCTGGTGCGGTGGACGCAAGGCGGGTTGCCGGAAAGACAGTATCGGACGGATTTGGCTTTGGTCGATGAACTTTGCCAAGCGATGAGCCTGACTTCGATTTGCGGGCTGGGGCAGATTGTGCCGGCTCCGGTGCAGTCGGTTTTGAAACATTTTCGGGAAGAGATTGATGCCCATGTGTTGAAGGGGCAGTGCCCGAGCGGAATTTGTTTTACGGCGGCGGCGCGGGCGGGTGAAGCTCAAAGAGTGGGGATTCGACCGTAGCATCCAACAACGGGCAACGGGTCTACTTGAAGTGGAGTTCCGAGAGCACACAGAGAAGAGGAAAAGAAAAGGGTTTTGAGCACGATTACGCGATTACCGGAACTTGTTGAGATCATGATTGATGGGCGACCGGTGCGGGTGGCCGCGGGGACGAGTGTGTTTGACGCGGCGCGCATGAATGGGACGCCGATTCCTACGCTTTGCCATTTGCAGAATGAAACGCCGGTGGGGGTTTGCAGGCTTTGTGTCGTGGATACCGGAGCGCGAGTGCTCACGGCATCGTGCGTGCGGCCTGTCGAGCCGGGCATGAAGGTGGTGACGAATTCCGAGAAGGTTCTGAATGCGCGGAAGACTTTGCTCGAGCTTTTGATGGCGGATCATCCTTCGCCTTGCGCGCGGCAGGAAAAATCGGGGGATTGCGAGCTGGAGACGTTGGCGCGGGCGGCGAGTGTTACGCAGCCGCGATTTGCGAAGCGGACGATTTCGCGCGGGATCGACGATTCTTCGCTGGCGATTGCCGTGGATCACGATGCGTGCATTTTGTGCGACCGGTGCATCCGCGGTTGCGACGAGATCAAGAATAATTTTGTGCTTGGACGAATGGGAAAGGGCTACTCGGCGGGGATTGCTTTCGATTTGAACGCGCCGATGGGAGATTCGACGTGCATTTCCTGCGGGGAATGCATGGTTTCGTGCCCGACGGGCGCGCTGACGAACAAGACTGTTGCGGGGACGTCCATTGCAGCGGGGACGGATGCGCAGGGATTCGAAGCGGAAGAGCTTTTGCAGTTGCCGGTGTTCAAGGGAGTTTCGGGGACGTTTCTTGAATTGAACCGTGGAGCAATCGTCAAACGGAGATTCCGTCCGGGAGAGATCATTTGCCGCGAGGGCGAATTCGGGTCGACGGCTTTTTATATTTTGGAAGGCAAAGCGCGCGTTTCGCTTTCTGCGCCAATTGCACACGTGAAGACGCAGGGCGGCGCGAAGGGACTTTTCAAAAAGCTCACCAGCACGCTCGCAGCGCGGGACTCGGACATTCGCGCCGAGGAGACTCGCGACAGAACGATTCCCATCGATGCTTCCGTCGACCTGGCGTACGGAAATCCAGTGGCCGAGCTCGGTTCCGGCGATCTGTTCGGCGAGATGACGTGCATGAATTTCTATCCGCGGTCGGCAACGGTGATTGCGGAGACGGATGTCGTGGCGTTCGAGATGTTGCGGAACGTGCTCGACATCATGATGAAAAACAAATCATTCCGAGCGCAGATCGACCAGAACTATCGCAAAAGGGCGCTGGAAAACCATTTGCGCGGCGTGCCGATGTTTGCGGATCTTTCTCCGGATTTCATCGAGCATTTCAAGGGAAGCGTGGAGCTGCAGCGATTCGCGCCGGGACAGGTGATCGCCCGGCAAGGCGATGCGGCGGGGAGTTTCTATCTGGTGCGCATCGGGTTCGTAAAGATTTCGGAAACGTATCCGGGCGGAGAGCTGGTGCTCGCGTACCTCTCGCGTGGAGATTATTTCGGGGAGATTGGTTTGCTTGGCGGCGGCCTGCGCACCGCGACTTGCACGGCGCTGGACCACGTGGAAGTGGTGCGCATCTCCGGTGACGATTTCCGCGATATGGTGAAACGATTCCCGAGCGTGCGTTCGGGTCTAGAAGCCGTGGCAGCGGAGCGCGCAGCGCAGAATCAGCAGCGCATGCAGACCGTACGCAGCGTGCCCATCGACCAGTTTCTCTCGCAGGGTTTGATGGAAGCGCAAAGCCTGTTAATTCTTGATTTGAATAATTGCACGCGCTGCGATGCTTGCGTGAATGCCTGTGCCGACGCGCACGACGGCGTCACACGTCTGGTGCGCGAAGGTTTGCGCTTTGAACAGTATTTGGTGGCGACTTCCTGCCGGCAATGCCGCGATCCGCTGTGCATGGTGGGGTGCCCGGTGGGTTCAATCCGGCGGCGAAATTCGCTGGAAGTGATTATCGAGGATTGGTGCATCGGCTGCGGTTTGTGCGCGCGGAACTGCCCTTACGGAAATATTAATTTGCATCCGTTTGATGTGATGGTGGAAGACCTGGAGCGGCCGGGGCGGAAGAAAGCCGTGGTGAAGCAGAAGGCGACTTCGTGCGATTTGTGCACCCACTTGAAAGAGCCGAGCTGCGTCTACGCCTGTCCGCACGATGCGGCGCATCGTGTGGACCCGCGGACATTTTTTTCGGAGATGCTGGGCGGGGGATCGACGAAATAGAGGCCCGAGGATTTCTGCGTGCGGATGGATAAAACACAACGTGGGTGGGCGATCGCGTCGCTGATTATGTTTGTGGTGTTCGCGGCTGTCTACGTGGCGTATGCGGGGCGCGCACCGGAAGGGCCGCGTGGCGGCAGCGCACCCGGTTTGACGTTTGGAGTGTTTGGATTCGGCTTCATGATTTTCGCGGCGCTGCTGGGGGCGCGAAGACGAGTTCCGACATGGCGTATTGGGCGGGCACAGGCGTGGATGCGCGGGCACTTGTGGCTGGGATTGCTGAGCTTACCGGTGATTTTGTTTCATGGAGGCTTTCATTTTGGCGGGACGCTGACAAGCGTGCTCATGTGGTTGCTGATCACGACGGTTCTGAGCGGCGTGTTTGGCGCGGCGCTGCAGCACTACGTGCCGCGCGTGATGACCTCGGACGTAAAGCTGGAAACGATTTACGACGAGATCGGAAATGTGCGGAAGCTGCTGCGCGAGGAGGCGGACCGCGCGGTTGAAACGGTTTGCGGGCCGCTAGGGCTCGCGAAATCCGAAAAAGAGGATGGCCAGCGTGCTGGCGGATTTAGCGCGGCCCGCGGGATGGCGGCGACGAGCAGTGGCGCCGCCGGAGTAGCGGGCGCGGAGACAGCGGTGCTGACCGAAGAGGAGTGCGCGCCGCTGCGGCAATTTTATCTGATCGAGATGCGGCCGTTCCTCGAGCAGCCGAAGAAGAGCGGATCGCGGTTTAATGATGCCGATAAGGCGCACAGCGCGTTTTCTGGTTTGCGCACGTTAATGCCGGCCTCGGCAGAAGCGACGGTGCAGGACTTGGAAGATATTTGCGATGAGGCGCGGCAACTAGTCCGGCAGGAGCAGCTCCATCATTTGTTGCACGGATGGCTGCTCGTGCACATTCCCCTTTCGCTGGCGTTGATTTTGTTGGGGGCAGTGCATGCGGTGATGGCGCTGCGATATTGATTTTGCGGACTTGGAACAATTGCGCTTGTGCGGCACGGTCTTGCTTGCAGGGGCGCAGCATGCTGCGCCACCTACAAAGGAAATGTGAACGATCGCGGTGATTCGCGGCAGGCGGTGGATAGCAAAACGTGGCAAGAACACGAACAACCAAGAAATTGGCGCAGCGGATCGACCTGAATTATTTCAAGAGGCCGACGGCGCTGAAACGCGCGAAGCTTTCGCTTAGCGTGGGGCTACCTGCGATCGCGCTGATTTGGATTGCATGGCACGGATTCGCGCGTGATTCGCGCGTGTATTCCAGCGGTCGAATGAGCGAGGCGCACGCGGTGTTGGAGGCGCAGTGCGCGGCGTGCCATGTGCATACGGCGGGAGCGTTTTCGGCGAAAGCCAGCGATGGGGCCTGTTTGGCGTGCCATGACGGGCCGCTGCATCACGCGGCGCAGACGAAAGCGATTGGCTGCGCGGAGTGCCACACGGAACATCGCGGACGAGTGAACCTCGTGGCAGCGAAGAATCAGAGTTGCGCGCAGTGCCACGGGAATTTGAAAACGAGCAACGGCGCGCCGAGTTACGCGGCGCATATTGAGAGCTTTGAAGACGGGCATCCGGAATTCGCGGCGTTGCACCCCTCGGATGAAACAGTCGCGCGGGATCCCGGAACGATCATGGTCAATCACGCCATCCACATGAAACCTATACGTCGTGGGCCAAATGGGCCGAACGTACAACTGGAGTGCGGGGATTGCCACAAGACGGCGGTTACTTCGGCGGAGTGGAAATACGCGGACGCAAGGTATACTTCGGCCAGCGTAACTTACTCGGACGAAGATTTGGTGCTCACAACAGATGCTGGAGCGCTCCGGCGTCCAACCACTCCAGGCGGACGCGAAAGGATGGCTCCGGTGAAATTCGCGACGGCGTGCGCGGGCTGCCATTCACTGGCGTTTGACAAGCGGTTCACGGAAGGCGTGCCACATGACAAGCCCGAAGTCGTGCACGCGTTTCTGGTGAAGAAATTTGGCGAGTACATCGCGGCGCATTCCGCGGAGTTGCGCGAAGCGCGCGACCCCGAGCACGATTTGACGGGAAAACCAGTGCCAGCGGCTGTCCGGGTCTATACGCAGAAAGAGTGGGTTGCCGCGCGGATCGGAGACGCCGAGGAACTTTTGTGGCGGAAGACTTGCAAACAGTGTCATGCGCTGGCGACCGGAGCGAAGCAGAGTAATTTGCCGCTGGTGGAACCGGCGCGGACGACGGTGCAGTGGATGCCGCACGCGAAATTCGATCATGACGCGCACCGGGGATTTGCGTGCGTGGGCTGTCATGAGAAATCACTGGGCAGCACGGAGACGAGCGACGTGCTTTTGCCGGGGATTGCGACTTGCAAGACCTGCCATGCGCCAGGGCCGGAGCACGCGGAATCCCGGTGCTTTGAATGCCACACATATCATGATTGGTCGAAGCGAAAAGAGGTGAAGCCGGCGTTTATGTTGCCAGCGCTTCGAACTGGCGGCCGCTAACCGGCTGGAATCTCTCCCGCGTTTGCGTTCCGAACATCTTGCGCGGCCTTCCTTGGGCGCAGCCAACTGCGCACCTACAAATCACAGGGCGGTAGCGGCGCTGCGGGGCGCGAGTTGGTCCGAAGGTTCGCGAGTTGCGGCGAGTATCCGAAGACGCGCGAGTCGACTATTCTAGAGCGCACAGTGGCCTCTGAGACAAATACTGTCGTTCAGGCTTCCGGTCGAAGCGCCGGCGCACAGATTTCCGCGCACGAAGGTGCGGCGACAAATTTCTGGCGAATCCTCACGCGATTTGATTCCACTAAATTGCAACCTTATTTGGCGCTGCGAAACACAGCTGGAGTTGTGCTGCCTCTGATCGCCGGCTATGCGCTGGACATGCCACGCGGCGGCCTGTCCGTGGCGATCGGCGCGTTGAACGTGTCGTACTCAGACGGGAGCGATGGTTACGCGTCACGCGCGCGACGCATGCTTTTGTCGAGCGCGTTGTGCGCGATAGCCGTGTTCGTGGGAGCGATTTCCGGAAGACATTATCTCTTGGCCGTGGTGAGCGCAAGCGCTTGGGCGTTCGTGGCGGGGCTGGTCGTTTCGATCAGCACCACGGCCGCAGACTTGGGCGTGATCAGCACGGTGTCGTTGCTGGCGTACGCGGCGCAGCCCTTGACGCCGCGGCAGGCGGCGCTTTCCGGATTGCTGGCGCTCGGAGGCGGCCTGTTTCAAACGGGGCTCTCGATTGCGATGTGGCCCGTGCGTCGGTATGAACCGGAACGGAGGGCGCTGGCGAGTTTTTATCAAGAGCTGGCGCAGAGCACGGAGGTGCCGGCGGAGACGGCGACGGCGCTACCGGCTACACAGCGCAGCGCGCAGGCGGAGGGCGCGCTGTCTAGTCTGGGGCGCGACGCAACACTCGAAGGAGTGCGGTATCGCGCGCTGCTGAGTCAGGCGGAGCGCATGCAGCTTGGGCTGCTCACGCTATCGCGGTTGCGCGTCCGTGTGGAGAGGGAAAACCCGTCGCATCGCAGTGCGGGACTTCTGGCTCGATACATTCAGTCGACCGGCGACGTGTTGCGACTGATCGGCGATTCGCTGGTAACCCGAAAACCCGTGGAAACCGCGGAAGCACCGTTGGCAGCGCTCGAAACAATCACGAAAGAATTGCGCGAAGCGGGGACGAGTGCGGGCGCATCTTTTCTTGCGGCGGTGCTGGGGGAGGCGCGGTATCAGACGGCGGCGCTCAACGGACAACTGCGGGCGGCAATAGAGTTAGCCAACCATGCCACGCCGGTCGGAGAGACTGCGTTCGCGAAACAGGAAGCGGAGCAGCCGTGGTGGTTGCGATTCCGCGGAAGCCTGGCGACTTTGCGCGCAAATCTAAATTTGCAATCTTCAGCGTGCCGTCATGCCATCCGGCTGGCGCTTTCCGTCGCAGTGGGGGATTTGGCGGGGCGCAGTTTTGACTGGCACAGATCGTATTGGCTGCCGATGACCGTCGTGATTGTGCTGAAGCCCGATTTTACTTCGACGTTTAGCCGAGGTGTGCTGCGCATTGCGGGCACGATTGCGGGGTTATTTCTAGCCACGGCGTTGTTTTATTTTCTGCCGCACACTACGAGTGTCTTGATCCTGCAAGTCCTGGTGTTCACGTTTCTGCTGCGGTGGGTCGGGCCGCCGAATTACGGAATTTTCGCAATCGCCGTTAGCGGTCTTATCGTGGGATTGATCACGATTCTCGGCGTAGAGCCCAGTGTTGTGATCTGGGCGCGCGGAGTCAACACGGCGGTGGGCGGGTGCCTCGCGTTGCTCGCCTACTGGATCTGGCCCACGTGGGAGCGCGCCGGCGTACCCGAGCAAATCTCGCAATTGCTGGACGCTTATCGAGAGTACTTCCACGCGCTGACGCAGGATTATGTGAACTCCGCGCGCACAGGTGGAGTCGAAGCCAGACTGCAGGAATCGTCTGACTTGGACGAAAAGCGCTTGGCCACGCGGCGGGCGCGGTCAAATCTGGAAGCTTCAATGGATCGGGTGAGCGCGGAACCCGGAACTACCGCCGAGCAGATGAACCAGCTGAACGCGATGATGGCGAGTTCTCACCGTTTCGTGAACGCAGTGATGGCCTTGGAAGCGGGCTGGCGGCACATGCCTCCCTCGCGAGCGCGGGCGGAGTTCGGCGCATTTGCGGAGGACGTCGAGAAAACGCTGTTTCTGCTGGCTATAACGTTGCGAGGAACGCGGGTTCGGACAAAGGACTTCCCGGATTTGCGCGAAGACCAACAACGATTAGTCCAATCAGGAGCGGCGCCGACACAGCAGTATGCTCTTGTAGATGTGGAGGCGGATCGCATCACGAATAGTTTGAATACCCTTAGGGAACAAGTGACAGAATGGGTCCGAGAGGAAAAGGACGGGTAAGGAGGATGCCATGGCGGAAACCAGGCGCAGATTCTTGGTGACACTGGCTGCGGCGGCGAGCTGTTCTGTCGCAGCGGATGGGTCCGTGCTCGCGCAAGTGCGAAAGAACAATCCTTTTCCAACTCCGCCGGAGTCGGCGGAGACGCAGAATCCCGCCGAGGTAGCCGCGGCAAAATCCGACCCTCAGAGCGCCAAGAGAGTGGCACTGCAGCAGAACGAAAAAGAATTTCGCGTCGACGTCGACAGGTTGTGTCAGTTGGCTACGGAATTGAAGCAAGAAGTCGACAGGACGGTGACGACGGAAGTTTTCTCGATGCAGATGTATAAGAGGACCCAGGAAATTGAAAAGGTTGCGAAGATGTTGAAAAGCAAAGCGAAGGGATAAGCGCTGTCGGTTCGTCACGTGGGGCGTGTGATGGATGCAGAAAGATTCGGGACGCATCGCATGGGCACAGCGAATATTCGGATCAGAAAGGCCGTGGCGGCGGATGTGCCTGCGCTGCGGCGACTGATTGAAGCGTCCGTGCGAGAACTGCAAGCTCAGGATTACACGCCTGCGCAAATGGAAGGAGCGCTGGAATCGGTATTTGGCGTGGATAGCCAGTTGATCGCCGACGGGAGTTACTTCGTAGCCGAAGCCGCGATCGCTGATGCCGCACCAGATGCAGAGACCGCTGAACAGAAAAATCCGGGATGGCAATGGGTCATTGCTGGGTGCGGCGGTTGGAGTAATCGCAAAACGCTTTACGGCGGCGATCGCTGGACGGCACGAGAGGACACGTTGCTCGACCCAAAGTGCGACGCGGCGAAAATTCGAGCTTTCTTTATTCATCCAGCCTGGGCGCGACGCGGCGTCGGGAGCAAAATTCTGGAGGCTTGCGAGTCCGCAGCTTGCGAGGCGGGTTTTACTCGCTACGAAATGGGCGCAACCTTGACGGGAGCCAAGCTCTTCGGCGCAAAGGGCTACGTTGCTATCGAGAAAATCGAGGTTCCTCTGAAAAACGGGCTATCGCTCCCCGTGATTCACATGACAAAGCGGGCGTAGAGCCAGCCGTTCCACTAGCGGCATTGACACTTTCTATTCCCTCTATCCTGGTGATTTCCAGCACCTCATGGAACTTTTCTCGTTTCAGAACGTCTCCTAACTGTCCATCAACGCCTTCGTCCAATGGTGAGAGGCCCCTATGCACTCCTTCCTCTTTGACTTGCGTTTTACCCTGCGCGAACTTCGGCGTCGTCCCACCTTCACGCTCACCGCCATTCTCTCCCTCGCTCTGGGCATCGCCGCCACAAGTGCCGTCTTCAGCGTCATTTACGCCGTTTTGATCGATCCCTTCCCTTACCCCGGCTCCGATCGCCTCATGGAACCCAGCATGCTCGACGCAGCCGGCCACGATCGCTACGCCGGCCTCAACGGTCCACAATTGGAACAGCTCCGCCAGGCCAGGTCCGTCGAGAGCATCGCCGGCATGGACTACTGGAATCTCACCACCACCGACGGAGATCTCCCTGAAGATGTCCGGGCCTCCTATCTCTCTCCAGATGACCCGAATCACTGGGGCACAAAAGCTCTAATGGGCCGCTGGCTGATGCCCTCCGACGCGCCTTTTGGCCAGGACGCTCAGCCCGTCGTCGCCCTCGGCTACAAATTCTGGCAGCGCTACTACCTGGGCGACCCCAACGTCATCGGCCGCACCATCCAACTCGTCCATAAGCCGTACACGATCGTCGGCGTCATGCCGCCGCGCTTCAAATGGGCTGACGTCGACATGTATCTCCCGCTCAAGGTTACGCGCGACCCGCACATCTATTTCGGCGCTTCCATCAAACTTCGCCCCGGCATAACCACTACTCAAGCCAACTCCGAACTCCAGCCCTATCTCGAACAGTTCGCCAAGGAATCGCCGGAGCGTTACCCCGAAAAATTTCGCGTCAATCTCCGCAGCATCACCGAACTCTACGCCAAACCTCTTGGCCCCACGCTCTATCTCCTGCTCGGTGCGGTCGCCTCGCTGCTGCTTATCGGCTGTGGAAACGTTTCCATCCTTCTTCTAGCCCGTGGCACGGAGCGCCAGCAAGAACTCGCCGTCCGCGCCGCCGTTGGAGCAGACCGCCCTCGCATGATCCGCCAATTGCTCACCGAATCTCTGGTCATCGCGCTCGCAGGTACTACTCTCGGTGTGATCCTAGCGTGGAAAAGCCTCGCTCTCATTACTGCATGGCTGCCGCAGAATTCTTTTCCTGCGGAGTCCGTCATCAAAATGAACTTGCCTGTGCTCCTCTTCAGCGCAGGCCTGGCTTTCGCCACCGCGATTCTCTTTGGTCTCTCGCCGGCACTCCAACTTTCTCACCCAGACATCGGCCGCCTGATGCAGAGCAGTGGCCGCCGCGTCATGGGCAGCTCGCACGCAAAGCGCGCCCACCGAGTGATGGTCGCCGCGCAAGTGGCCCTCACGGTACTTCTCCTCTCCGCCGCCAGTGCCGCAGGCAAAGGCTTCCTCCGCCTCCTTCACGCCGATCTTGGCTACGATCCTCACGCGGCCATGTCCGTCCCCATTCCGATTCACGAGAACACCCACGTCTCCTGGAAAGATCGCTCCGAATACTTCGAGCAGATTCGCGCCGCCATCGCCACGATGCCTGAAGTCGTTTCCGCAGGCATCTCCACCAACGCCACTCCGCCCGACAACGGTTGGGACACGCGCTTCGAAATCTTCGGCAGCGCCGCCTCCGAAAAGCCCGAGGCGAGCGTCAACTACATCAGCCCCGAATATCTCGAAGTCCTGCACATCCCGCTCTCGCAGGGCCGCATTTGGGATCATACCGAAACCATGCGTGCCGCTCCGCTCGCCGTCATTAACCAAACCATGGCTCGCCAATACTGGCCTAACGGCGACGCTATCGGCCATCAAGTCCGCATTCCCGCCATGAAAGATGAGCCACCCTACTCTCCCGCCGCCGCCGGAGCCGACGGCTGGCTGCAGATCGTCGGCGTGGTCACCGACGTCCGCGATGACGGCTTGCGTAATCCCATCAAACCCGCCATCTACGTGCCCTACACCATTCAAATGCGCATGTTCACGCAAATCCTCGTCCGTACCCGCGTCGCGCCCCTCTCCATCCTTCACGACATTCGCGCCCGCCTCGTTACGCTCGATCGCGAGCAGCAAGTCATGGAAGTGCGCGATCTCGAAACCTGGATCACCGGTCTGCAGGAATACTCGCAGCAGAAATTCATCGCCACTCTCTTCGCTCTCTTTTCTGTTCTTGCTTTGGTTCTCGCCGCGGTCGGCCTTTACAGCGTGGTCTCTTACGGTGTCGCCACGCGCACTAACGAATTCGGCATCCGCATGGCTCTCGGTGCCCGCAGCTCGGATGTCTTCCGCATCGTCTTCTCGTCCACCGCCGTCAACGTCGGCGCGGGCCTCGTCGCTGGCATTCTCTTGAGCATCGCTTTCAACAAAATCTCCACGCGCTGGGTGATGGAAAGTTCCCGCAACCCGTGGATCCTCGCCGGCGTAGCGCTCATCCTCATCGCCGCGGCCGCCCTCGCCTGCTTCGTCCCAGCCCGCCGCGCCGCTTCCATCGACCCCATGGAAGCTCTACGCTACGAGTAGGGCGCGCTTATGGCGTTGAAGGAAGCAGTCCAGGGAGTCATCGAGGAGCATATTCGCGAGGCGCTGCCGTTGTATATCTGGCGCGACGGAAAAGTCGTTGCCGTTCCACCTGAAGAGTTACGGACCCTCTGGCGGCAGTAATCCCGGCACGGCCCAGTCGCTTTTTCTAACTTCCTTACATTTTATTTCTTCTTAGTGCTTCGTCTGCCGGCTAAGATCTTGACTACTTTAGCGAGCCGCGACGGCCCACTATGGCAAAAGCGAAGTATCCGCTGACACGTACGCCGTCATCGGCGTTCCCGCCTTGATGTCCGCGTTCGTCCCGTGGCGGAACACGGTGAAGAATCCCACAACTGGAATCAGCGTCGTGCCATTAGGCAATTTTGGATCACCTTCCAACGCCGCCGTGCCGTTCAACGGTATCGTTTTGCCGTCGACATTCATCGAGTCCACGCGAAACACGATATGACCCGGAGCGCCGCCGATACCCGTCCTGTCCGCTTCCGTGATCGTTGCTTCCGCTTTCGCGCCTTTCGCCACCAGCACCGCGTTTCCGTCTTTGATGTCGTCCGCCAGTTTCAGCTCAACCTTGTCTCCCACGTCCGCCGTCTTCGAACTCACGCTCGTAACAAATTCCAGTCGTACCGCCGTTCCCTTCGCCAGCATCGCGTTCCCTGAAGTTTTCATGGCCCCAGAAGTCTTCATGGCCATCGAAACGTCTTGAGTCAGTGGCGCAGAAGTGTTCAGCCCTTGCGCCAGTCCCGCCGGTGTTTGTGAAGGCGTCGCCGCCGGTACTCCGCTTACCGTCAGCGTGTACCGCGCTTTCGCCACAAAACTCCTCGCAGAAAGTGGCGCTGGCCCCACGGCAATCGCCTGCAACTGCGTCGTCGCATCAATCTGAATGGGCCCGGTGTACTTCGCCGACGCGGTCGTCGGCGTCCAACCGTCGGTCGTGTAGTAAATCGTCGCGCCGCGTGTTCTGTCCCGGATCTTCACTTGTAGCGTCTGCGAATATATTCCCGGCTTCGCAGAAAACGTAGGCACCGCCGTCCCTACGCAGCAGGTGGGCGAATTTTGCGCCGCGATTATCGCGTTCTGCTGATTGGCTTGCTGGATGGCTTGTTGGACTGCTTGCTGCTGCATCTGGATGGCCTGCTGCGTGGCCTGCATCGAAGCCTGTTGCGCTGCCTGCGCAGCAGCAGCGGCTCCAGGATCCTGCCCCCTCGTGCCTGCGGCTCCCATCGTTAAGGAGGCGCCAAGAAGTATGACTCTCAAATTGGTTGCTGCCCGGTAGCTTCGGAGGGTGAGCATGGGGTTCACCGTGCCTTTCCCGCTTCTGCACATGGGACGCCGACTTCCGTCGCTGCGTTTCAGGATTAACGTACTATGCCCCTTATGTACTGAGTTCCATTTGGTTTAGGTTCCTGGCGCCGGGCTACGCTCCAGGTGCCAATTCGAATTGGCGCCAGCTATCCTTCTCCATCCAAATGACTTAGTATTTACTTTTAATAAATAATAATAGTATGTTATAACGCCCGAGCTGATTCGAGCACGGCTTCTGTATATGCCCTGCAAGTCACGGGCCTCCGCCGGGCGGTCCCTCAAATTGCCGCAAAATCTCCAGTCCCACGCAGGTCACCATTTCATAAAAACCGTTCTCTCCCAACCCCTTCACAATCAACACTTCGACAACCGTTGATTCCCGCTTACAAAAAACCAGGGGGGAGGTGTCCCACTGTCAACCCCAAAGTATGCCAGCTAGTTACACGCCACGCGCCGCCCTTGCATACACGCAGGAATCCCCGCAACCCTTCTGCTTTCATCGAGTTACTTAATAACTTGCAGACACTAGGGGGGTGGGTCTCTCCGTTCTCTGTGTCCTCTGGCCAAGCCCTCAGCGTCCTCTCTTTCACAATTCACTACTCACCACCCACTACTCACTCGCTCCTCTTCATTTCAAGGTAAGATTTACTCGCAATCATCGAGGAGCCACAAATGTCTGAAGCGACCGAGCTAGCCGCCAACATCCCCACCCGCACCGAGTCCGACTCCATGGGCAAGATCGACGTCCCCGCCGACCGCTACTACGGCGCGCAGACCGCCCGCTCGTTGATTCATTTCGCTATTGGCAAGGACACCATACCTCCCGAGCTGATCCGCGCCTTCGGGATCCTCAAAAAAGCCGCCGCGCTCGTCAACCAGGACCTCGGCAAGCTCCCCGCCGACAAAACCGCGCTCATCACGCAAGCCGCCGACGAGGTTATCGCCGGCAAGCTCAACGATCATTTCCCCCTGCGCATCTGGCAAACCGGTAGCGGCACGCAAACCAACATGAACGTCAACGAAGTCATCTCCAATCGCGCCATCGAAATTTCCGGCGGCGCGATGGGCAGCAAAAAGCCCATCCATCCCAACGACGACGTAAACATGTCGCAATCTTCGAACGACACGTTCCCCGCCGCCATGCACATCGCCGCTGCCACGGAAACGCGTCAGAAGCTTCTCCCTGCCGTAAAAAAACTTCGCGACGCGCTCGACGCCAAAGCCAGGGAATTCGCCGGCGTCGTAAAAATCGGCCGCACGCATTTGCAGGACGCCACGCCACTCACCGTCGGCCAGGAATTTTCCGGTTACGTCAATCTGCTCGACCGCGACGGCGGCCGCATCGCCATGGCTCTCGACGGCCTCTACGATCTAGCCATCGGCGGCACTGCTGTCGGCACTGGCCTCAACGCGCATCCCGAATTCGCCGAACGCGCTGCGAAAAAAATCGCCGAGCTGACCAGCCTGCCCTTCCGCTCGCATCCCAATAAATTCGCCGCGCTCAGCGCCCACGACGAACTCGTCTTCGCGAGCGGCGCGCTGAAAACGCTTGCGGCTTCGCTCATGAAAATCGCCAACGACATTCGCTGGCTCGCTTCTGGCCCCCGCTGCGGCCTCGGCGAACTCATTCTTCCCGAAAATGAGCCCGGCTCGAGCATCATGCCCGGCAAGGTAAATCCCACCCAGGCCGAAGCGATCACCATGGTCGCCGTGCAAGTCATGGGCAACGACGCCGCCATCGGTTTCGCCGGCTCGCAAGGCAATTTCGAGCTCAACGTTTTCAAGCCCGTCATCATCTTCAACTATCTCCACTCCGTCGAACTCCTCGCCGACGCCATGAACAGCTTCGTGGCCCACTGCGTCCAAGGCATCGAAGTCAACGCCACCCAAATCGAACACTACGTCCATAATTCCCTGATGCTCGTCACCGCCCTCGCCCCCAAAATTGGCTACGACGCCGCGGCCCAAGTCGCCAAAGCCGCTCATCACTCCCACATCAGCCTCCGCGAAGCCGCCATCAATCTCGGCTACGTAACCGCCGAAGAATTCGACGCCCTCGTCAAACCCGAGGACATGACGCATCCATGACGCCATCACTCCATCACGCGCGCTTTGTAGGGGCGCAGCATGCTGCGCCCCTTCTCGGCAGGGCTCTCGCGGTTGGCACCCGTGTCGCTTTCGTTATCGCGCTAGTAGCTGGTGTGCTTGCAGGCGTGGCTGGTGGCGTCTTTCCTCAGCAGGAATTGCGCCAATCAGTTGTGGTCCCTGAAGAATATGTCATATATGCAGTAGTCTTAAGAGCGAGATACTTCGACGAGAGCGTAAAAGGGTATGTCATTGCCGCTGAAACGAACTGCGAACACAAGAGTGCCTTCATCGGCTATCGGGCGGGAATAACATTCAGCGGGGCAACGCGACCTGAAGTCGATAAGGAGACTTCCGCGGATTTTAGTGCAAAGAATAACGAACCTTACCGACTCAATGAGAAGCTCACCTTGTCGGTCCCTTATTCGCTGGTCACAGAGGCCGACCTGCGTAAGATATTTGATAGCGCTGGCGAAAAGCCCAATCCAGAAGGCTGGAACGAGTTCTACAAGGAGTATCCTGAATCACCCGGAGCTATCTCCTTCTCACGCGTTGGGTTCAACTCGAAGAAAAATCAAGGTCTTTTGTATGTGGCGCGGCAGGCTGGATTCGTAAACGGCTCCGGCAGGTTCTTCGTGCTGTCGAAAAAGGACGGAAGTTGGCAGATCGAAAAGGAAGTCATTATGTGGCTTTCGTAGGAAGTAATTGGGTCCAACGGATAGATTCGGTTGAACGGGGATGAATTTATGTTGGGGAGAACTGGTGCTCGAATGTTTCACTACGGAGGTGACATGAGCCGACCAAGTATTGCGGCGAGTCTTACGACTCTTGGCGCTGTGTTTGCTTTTTGCGCTGTGACACTGAATGCACAAGCAACTTACACACTGAAGGCGACGCCGAAGACGGTGGCGTGGGGTTACTACGACGCGAAGGCGGCGCCGGTGTTGCGCGTCAAGTCGGGCGATACCGTGCAGATTGATACGCTGATCACGAACAGCCCGAAGCGGCTGGAGGATGCGGGCTTGCCGCCGGAGCAGGTGGAGCAATCGCTCCGCGATATTACCGACCAGGTGAAAGACAAAGGGCCGGGCGGGCACATTTTGACGGGACCGATTTATATTGAGGACGCACAGCCGGGCGACGTGCTGGAAGTTAAAATTCTAGCGATCAAGCTGGCGATTCCTTATGCGTACAACGCGTTCGGACCGGGGCGCGGCTTTCTGCCGGACGACTATCCTTACGCGAAAATGAAAATTATTCCGCTGGATGCGCAGCGCATGGTGGCGAAATTCGCGCCGGGCATCGAGATTCCGCTGCATCCTTTTTTCGGCAGCATGGGCGACGCGCCGCCGGAAAGCGCGGGCCGCTTCAACAGCGCTCCGCCGTGGATCATGGCGGGCAATCTGGATAACAAAGACCTCGTCGCCGGCACCACACTCTACATTCCGGTGCACGCGCCGGGCGCACTCTTTGAAGTAGGCGACGGCCACGCCGGACAGGGTGACGGCGAAGTGGACATTACCGCGATGGAAACTTCGCTCGTCGGCACGTTGCAATTCATCGTGCGCAAAGACATGCACCTGAAGTGGCCGCGCGCCGAAACGCCCACGCACTACATCACCATGGGCCTCAACGACGACCTGAACGCCTGCGCCACACTCGCCGTCCGCGAAATGATCGATTTCCTCGTCACCGAAAAGCATCTCTCGCCCGACGACGCTTACATGCTAGCCAGCGTCGCCGCCGACCTCCACATCACCGAACTAGTCGACGGCAACAAAGGCGTGCACATGATGATTCCCAAATCTATCTTCGTCTCCGGGGTCTCGAAATGACCAACACCCACATTTGTCATTCCGAGCGAAGCGAGGAATCTGCTTTTTCTTTCTTTGGACGCGCCGAGAAACAGCAGATTCCTCGGGCAAGAACCGCCTTCGGAATGGCAAGGTTTGGAAATCGCTCGCGAGTTGCGACGGCGATGCTCGCGTTTTGCCTTCCATTTCTGCCAGCGTCCAGTCCCCTCAACGCGCAGGTTCAAGCCTTGGTAGGGGCGCAGCATGCTGCGCCCCTAATGCCCAGGCTGCTCGCGGAGCCGCCGCAAACCATCAGCCCGGACTGGTGCAAAGCCCTCCCCCGCCCGGAATACAAATCGCTCGAACGTGTTCTTCCCAGCGAGCCATGGTTTGAAGTGTACAAAGTCGCTCCGGGAGTTTTTGCGATTTACGAGCCGCACCAAGCGGAAGAAGTCATCTCCTATCTGATCGTCGGCACCAAGCAGGCGCTGCTCTTCGACACCGGCATGGGCATTGCCAATATTCATAAAGTCGTCACGCAATTGACGAGCCGGCCCGTCGTCGTGCTTAACTCGCACACGCACAACGACCACGTCGGCGGCAATTCCCTCTTCACCTTTATCTTCGGGATGGACACGGATTTCACCCGCCAGAACGCCAAAGGCTCGCGCGACGCCGCCCAGGAAGAACTGGCCCCCGGGATGATCTGCGGCGATCTGCCAAGAGGTTTTGATCCTAAGGCCTACGCCACCAAGCCGTGGCACATCTCGCTCTTCGTCCACAACGGTTTCAAGATCAATCTCGGCGGTGGCCGCGTCCTAGAAATCATTTCGACGCCCGGCCACACGCCGGACGCGATCTGCCTGGTCGACCGCGCCAACGGCCTGCTGTTCACCGGCGACACGTACTATCCCGGACCGATTTGGCTCTTCCGCCCCGAAACAAATCTTGACGCCTACGTCGCGTCAGTAAAGTGGCTCGCCGATCTCGCGCCGCAAATTAAACTCGTCCTCGGCGCGCACAATGTGCCCGTGGCCGATCCGAGCATTTTACCGAGGCTGGTCGCCGCCATCGAAGCCGTCCGCGCCGGAAGCGTCGAAGCCAAACCCCTCGAAGGCGGCAAAGCCTCCTATACGACGGACGGCATAAGCTTTCTTCTCAAGGCCCAGCCTGCGGGAGTAAAATAACGGCGTTGGACGACTGCCATGGGCGCACACCTTCGACGAAATTGCTGCCTTGCCCTCGCCGGATTCTTTTTGTGTTTCGCCGCCACCGCGCAATCAGAGAACTCGCAATCGCAAAACGCTCCGCCGAAGGACACAAAATCTCAAAAAAAATCCAAACATGCCAAGCCGCTCGAAACGAGCATCCAGAATTACTACGGCGGGGTGTTTCTCGCCGGCGACGGCGGCATTCCCAACGGCCCGTGCTTTCGCATCAACGGCCGCGTCACCTCCGCGGGATTTTTCAATGAGCTGAAGTCCTACGACAACGATGACGGAACCATCTTTCGGCTCGGCGCGGCCGAAGTCACGAACTTCCCCGATAAGCTTTTGCTTTCGCTGAAGATCCACGATCAGCCGTGCGGTTTTGGCCTTCAGCCGGTAGGCACCGGCGTGTATCTCACTCAGGAATCCATGCACTCGATGAAGCTTACGCTGTATTGGAAACATGGAGTGGATCTGCGCCCAGCGGAGAAGGTGGCGATCGTGCACGTTTCCGTGGATCCCATCGAGCCGTACGCAACGAATCTCGAAGCAGAATTGCCCAAGCGGTATCTGTGGTCCTACGAATTCGGTATTCCCGCCGGGGGCGTTCCCCTGACGGACAGCCTCGTGCTGGTTTTTCGCACCGCCGACGGCCACATCGCCGCGCGGGTTGCCGCGCGTTTGTAGCGTTGGCGAGCTAGCACAAGCGCGTTTCTTTTATCCCATAGAGCTGACTTTTTCTGGCTCGATCTTATAGAGGACGCGCACTTCGCCGGGTTGGCGGAACGGGTAGACGGGCTTGCCGAGATATTTTTGCGAGAGTTTGTTGATGTGGTCGTCGGCACCGGTTTGCGTGATCTCAACGACCCGGCCGCGAATTTCCAGGTAGCGATAAGGATTGGACGGATCCTGCAACGAAACCGAAACGCGGGGATCGCGCCGGACGTTTTTGTCCTTCACGCGGCCGAGCGCGGAATTAAACCGGACGTACTTTCCGTCGTAGTCCACCCAGATCGGCGTCACTTGCGGGCTGCCGTCCTTCATGATGGTGCCGAGATTGCCGAACGCCGGTTTTTCCAACAAGTCGGCGTATTTTTCCGGAATATTTTCAGCCATGGCTTCCCCCTGACGATTCTATAAAATCGCCCTGAACACCCAAACTGTAACACGCGCGAAGCGGACCGCGCAGCTTTGACCCGCGTTTACGGAGTGCAGAACCCTGGCGCGAGCGCTCACAGAAATTTCATTTCCAGCGCGCGGCCCGACCACATGAGGGGCGCTCCGGTGAGTTTCTGCAATCCTTCGATATCCCATCCCGGCGCGATCTCGCGCAGCATCAAGCCTTCAGGCCTTATATCGATGACGGCTAGATCGGTGACGATGGTGTCGACACATGCCAGACTCGTCAGCGGGTAAGTGCACTGGCGCACTATTTTTGGCGCGCCTTCCTTGGTGGTGTGTTCCATGCAAACGATGAGCTTCTTAGCGCCAGCGGCAATGTCCATCGCGCCGCCGATGCCGCCGGAGCCTTGGGCGCCGGGAATTCTCCAGTTGGCGAGATCGCCTTTTTCCGAAACTTGAAATCCGCCAAGGACGGCGACATCGAGATGACCGCCGCGCGACATGAGATGCGCGTCGGCTTGATGAAAAAAAGATGCGCCCGGTATCAGCGTCACCGGAACCTTCATGGCATCGACCAGGTCGTAGTCTTCTTCGCCGGGTCTGGCGCGCCGCCCCATGCCTAGAATGCCGTTCTCGCTGTGAAAATAAACCTCGACATTTTTCGGCAGATAATCGGCGATGAGATTGGGGATGCCCCAGCCAAGATTTACGTACGCGCCATCGGGCAATTCCATGGCGGCACGGTGCGCGATCTGTTCGCGAGTCAGCCGCGGCTTATCCGGCATAGCGGATTCCTTTGGCTTGCACAATGCGGTGCACAAAGATCGCGGGGGTCACGACATGCTCGGGTTTGATGGCGCCGACCGGCACGATTTCGTCGACCTCCACAATGGTGGTGGTTGCAGCCATGGCCATAATGGGATTGAAATTCCGCGCGGCGAGACGATAGGTGAGATTGCCAAGCTCGTCGGCCGTCTCCGCCTTGATGAGAGCATAGTCGGCGTGAATGGGTATTTCGAGGATGCAGCGTTTGCCTTCGATGACGCGCTCTTCTTTTCCAGCCGCCACTTCCGTGCCGACGCCGACGGTTGTGTAAAAGGCGCATAGGCCCGCGGCAGCCGCGCGCATGCGTTCGCAAAGAATTCCCTGCGGCACGAGTTCGAGCGTCACCTTTTTGGCCGCGAGCTGTTCCTGAAAATGATTCGAGTGCGGGCCAGGAAACGAAGCGATCACGTGGCGGATCTGGCCGTTCTTGAACATCAATCCCAGTTCGCCGTCACGCGTTCCGCAATTGTTGCTGATGGCGGTGATACCTTTCGTGCCCTTCTGGGCGAGCACCTGGATCAAGTTGTTGGGAAATCCCGCGCCACCGAATCCGCCGAACATGATGCGAGCGCCGTCTCGAATATCGTCCACGGCCGAATCCGGGCTCGGATAGATTTTGTTTCGCATATCTCGGCGTATCCTACCAGAGGCGGTCGAAGTCTGCAGGTGCGAGTGGACGGATCGACGGGGGCGAATAAATCCGGACTGGCACGGCATGGCTCGCGTCGTCTAACATGGTTGCCCACCATGAAACGCGGAACTCTTATATTGATTTTGCTGAGCGCTGTGGTGCTTGCTGTTGCCTTCATGGCGTATTCGCTGCTGCATAATGGCGTGAGCGCAAAAGCGACACCCTCTGCGATCGAGGTGATGATGGCGAGGAGGGCCAGACACATGGCGCTTCCGAGCGAGGCGCGATCGCTGGTGAATCCGGTGGCGGCCACCGAGGAAAACTTGCGGGACGGCAGGCTGCACTTCGCCGACCATTGCGCCATCTGCCACGGCAACGACGGCAGTTGCGACACAATGATGGGAAGCGGGCTTTACCCCAAGCCGCCGGATCTGCGGCTCGCGGAAACGCAAAAGCTCTCCGATGGCGAACTATTTTGGATCATCGAGAATGGCGTGCGGTTCACGGGGATGCCGGCGTTTTCTACCCGCCACAGCTCGCCGGAAGACAGCTGGAAGCTCGTGCTGTTCATCCGCCACTTGCCGCAATTGACCGCGGACGAGCGCATCGAGATGGAGCGCAATAATCCAAAGAGCCCCGCTGACCTTCTCGAGGAGCAGCAAGAGAATGATTTTTTGAATGGAAAGACACCGGCACCTCCCGCGGAATTGCATCATCATTAGCGGGTTGAAAAAGTCTCGGAGCATGCCGGGCAGCACGGCGAGTTGCGTTTCCTGCGATCGTGGAATACTGTTTGAATAGGGTCGAGCCCGAGGAGATGGGTATGAAAGTTCGCTTCGCGGCATTCGTTTTGTCGCTCGCCGTTGTCTGCGGCGCCGCTTTTGCACACGGCGATATGAAACACGTCAGCGGAACGGTGGAGAAAATCACTGCAAGTTCGGTCTTCGTGAAAACGGCCGACGGAAAGTCGGTCGAGGTGAAGATTGTGTCGTCGACCGTCTACGTCCTTCATGTTGCAAACCAGCCTGGGACGCCATCCGACCCCAGTCAGGACAAACCAGCGAAACTTGCCGACCTTGCGGTAGGCGATCGAGTGCTCATCCACGCAAAGCCGAACGGCGATACGCTTGAAGCTGCGGAAATAAAATTTTCCACGCCAGCCACCGCGGCGAGCAAACCAAAATCCTGAAGGACTCGCAGGCGCGGAGCTTTGAGAGCAATCATTCCTCGACCAGATGGCAGGAGTGCGTCTTCAGGACAAGCCAGACGCGGCTTCCATCTGCAAGCTCAAGCGTCCTGACGGCTCCCGGCGTGACATGCACGATAAATTCCACGCCACAATCGACACGGGCGCGAACCAGAGTGCCGCGCGGTTCCATCGCGACGATTTTACCTTCGATGACGTTGCGCGCGCTCAGGCCGTGTGGTTGAGAGGTTGCGAGTAGAATGTCGCCGGCGCGAATGGCCACGCGTACGCGGTCCCCTGCGGCCGCGTAGCCGAGCGGCACTTCGATTTCGCAGCGGCTTTCCTCGAGACGGACGCGCATCACGCCATCGGCAACGCGCAGATCGACGACCGTTCCACTGAGGAGATTTTCAAAACCGGCGGCTTGCGCCAGCCGTCTGTGCCGCGGCGCCTCCAGTACCTCGAGGGGCGTTCCCGTGCTTAAAACGCTCCCATTATCCATCGCGATCACTCGCTTGCCGAGCGCGTCCACTTCTTCGCGGGCGTGCGTCACGTACAAAATCGGGATGCGCAACGCCGCGTTCCACGCGCGCAGGTCCTCGACGATCGAAGCTTTTAGTTCGGCGTCCAGCCCGGTCAGCGGCTCATCGAGCAACAAGACGCGGGGCTGTGTTACGAGAGAGCGCGCCAGCGCAATTCTCTGGCGTTCGCCGCCAGAGATTTCCGCGGGCTTCTGCGTGCGCAGTTTGTCCACACGAAAGGCTTTCAGGATAACTTCCACGCGCGCGGCGCGCTCGTCCGGCGGCAAACCATTGAGTCCGTAGGAGACGTTTTGCTCGGCGCTCATGTGCGGGAAGAGCGCCAGCGTTTGAAACACGTAGGCGATGCGCCGCACCTGCGGCGGATAATTAATGCCGGCCTGTGAATCGAAGAGCACTTCTTCGCCGGTGACAATGCGTCCTTCGTCAGGACGCGCCAATCCCGCGATGCAATCGAGCAGTGTGGATTTGCCGGCGCCGGAAGGACCAAAAAGAATGGTGATGCCTGGAGGAACTTCGACAGAAACATCCAGGACGAACGGCGGAGAGCCTTCGCGAGTTCGAGCCAGCTTTGCGCGCGCCGTGAGCATGCTCGCGCTTATTTCGCCGTCCACGGGGTCCACAGACGGCGTCCAATTTGACGGCCTACCTGGCGATTAACGGCATAGACGACGGACAAAACCGCGAATGAGATTGCGAGCAGCACGAGCGCCATGCGATTCGCTTCGGCGTACTCGAGCGATTGCACGTGATCGTAGATATCGATCGAGACGGTGCGCGTCACTCCTGCCAGATTGCCGCCGACCATCAGCACCACGCCAAATTCGCCCATGGTGTGGGCAAAGCTGAGCACGAGCGCAGTTACGATGCCGGGAATCGAGAGAGGAAGGATGACGCGCCAAAACGTTCTCAGGCGGCCAGCGCCCAGTACAGCGGAAGCGTCGAGGAGTTTGCGATCGACAGACTCGAAGGAGGCGATGAGGGGCTGCACAGCGAACGGCAGACTGTAGAGCACGGAAGCAAGGACCAGACCTGCGAACGTGAACGCCAAACCATGGCCAAAAAAGGTTTGCCAGAATTTCCCCAGCGGGCCGCGCGGCCCCATGGCGACGAGCACATAGAATCCGAGCACTGTCGGCGGCAACACTAGCGGCAGTGCCACAACCGCTTCCAGCAAAAACTTGCCGCGCCAATTCGAATAGGCTAGCCAATAGGCGAGCGGCAGTCCACCCGCCAGAAGAATGGCGGAAACGTAGAGGGCGAGGCGGAGGGAGAGCAAAAGAGCGTCCATACTTATTTATTTGTGGAGCTGGCAGGAGGCGCAGAGGCGACGGCGGATGGAAACGTGAAACCATATTTCGCGAGGGTAGCGCGCCCGGCTTCGCTCTTCACAAAATCCAAAAAGGAACGAGCACTCTCTTTGTTTGCGGCGCTCTTGAGAACGATGACGGCTTGCTCGATCGGCGGATGCATGTCTGCTGGTATCTCCCAGCGTTTGCCGTCTTTCATCCCGGGCGAAACGGCTAGCGACATCGCCACAACACCGGCCTGCGCGTTCCCGGATTGCACGAACTGGGCGGCCTGCGAGATATTTTCTCCGTAGACCAGCTTGGGTTTCACTTGCTCGTAGATGCCTGCCTTTTGAAGGGCAGCGACCGCGGCGCGCCCGTATGGAGCGTGCTCCGGGTTGGCGATGGCTATTTTTTGCACACTTGCGTCCAGCAATGCTTTCCATCCGAGGCGAGCTACATCCACTTTGGCATCCGCAGGCGTCCAGATGGCGATGCGCCCGACTGCATATTCGTAGAGAGTCCCCGGCTCGGCGAATCCCGTGGACTCCAGTTTTCTCGGATAGTCGATGTCCGCCGAGAAGAACAGATCGAACGGCGCGCCATTTTGCAATTGCGAAAAGAAATTTCCACTCGAGCCGTAAGTTACATCCACCTTCGTTCCCGTTTTCTTCTCAAATTGAGCGGCGACGTCCTGCATCGCAAATTTCAAATCGGCGGCGGCGGCCACGCGGATTTCCTGCGCGGATGTGGCTCTCGCGATCAGCAGCGCCAACAAAGCCATCACCAAAAGAGCTCGACGAGTTATCATTTTTTCTCCACCAGTCAAAGGTCACCGATCCATGGTCGTAGAGCGTTGGTCGCAGGGAATGGCCCACTCACACTCGCAGAATCATCACTTCCGTTGACTTAATCAGCGCCGCCGCTCTCTCTCCTGGCTTGAGACGCATCTCTTTCGCGGCATCCGCGGTAATGATAGCGGTGATGTGCTGCTCGCCGATGGCCATGGTGATCTGCGCCAACAAGCCGCTGTATTTGATAGCTATCACGCGGCCATGCAGCTGGTTGCGTCCGCTGATTTTCCGGAAATTGCCGCGGCGCGAGGTGATATCGCCGCGCTCCAGCTTCTTCGGAATCATGCGGTCGATTTCGCTTTCCGGGATACGGTGATGCCCGCCGGGGGTCTTTACGGTTTTGATTTTCCCACGGTAGATCCACTGCTTCAGCGTGGGGTAAGAGATTCCCAGGATTCTCGACGCTTCTCGCGGCGGCAATAGCGCGGCTCGGTACATCAAGCCCTCCTCAACCATGGTGTTCCGTTTCCTTTAAAAAGAAACCGTCATTGTAGTACGATTCTATGCGTTTTTATTCGTTATTTTTCCTGCAGGCTCAGCCGCCCGCTCTTTATCTCTTCGGCAACTGCCACCGAATCGTCTGATAGAAGTCCGCCTCTGTCCGGTACAGTAGCAAAGGAAAGAATGAACGAGTCCGCTTGGGAGCAACTCATGTCTCTCGTCGTAGCCAAACTGACCGCCGAGGACGTCCGCAGGGCCATTGAACTTTTCTGGTCGACGTTTTTGGCAAAATCCGAAGAAGAGCTGAACGATTTTTATGCGCCGGGCAGCACCGTTTTCCAGATTGCCATGGGCCGCAGCGAGCCGGGACGGCTGGGCGCGATGCGCCGGTCGCGCGAATACTTCAGCCCGGATACGCGCATGGAGCTGAAACTCAGCCCGATCGACGTCGTGATGTGTGGAAACGACGCGGGCGTCGCGAGCTACACGTTTCAATTCCAGGCGACGGGCCGCGATGTGGGGGGAAAACGCATGGCGGAAAAGCTGGAAACCGTCCGGGCGACACACGTCATGCACCGCGACGCGTCTGGCAAAGTTCGCATCGCGCACGAACATTTCTCCGTGCCCGTCGCGTAGCGCCGCGCATTGTTTGCGAACGCCCGAGGCGATTCATAAGTTCCAGATATTCTCGCGGCTGATCTGAGCAGTTCTCAGCACGAAATCCGAGCCTAATTTCTCAGCGGCTTGCCTGTTTTGAGCGTGAACGCCATGCGTTCCTGCGTTTTCTTTTCGCCGCAGAGAGAAACGAAGGCTTCGCGCTCTAGGTCAAGGACGTACTGTTCGCTGACGAGTTGCGGCGATGTGAGCGGGCCGCCCGCGAGAATGTTCGCGAGCTTGCGGCCTACGTGCGCGTCATAGTCTGAGATGTAGCCGCCGCGCTGCATCATGTGAATCACCAGCTTTGCGCCGGCCAAAAATTGTTCGCCGAGCACTCTGATCTGCGTGGTCTGCGCGCCTTCTTGCCAGCTTGCCGCAAGCGGCTTGTATCCGCCCCGCACCAGAGCCAGCGCCGCTTCCTTTGCGTCGCCTACCAGCCGGTCGCGGTTCATAGAGACGCCGTCTTCGCGCCGCAGGAACCCCAATGAGCGGCCTTCTTCCGCGCTGGTGCCCACTTTCGCCGTGGCGATCGTTTCGAAGACGGGCTTCATGCCGTGAAACAAATCCAAGTCCCCGCCGCCGGCCGCATGCTCGTTGGCGCGAATGAGCATCTCCTTCGTTCCGCCGCCACCGGGAATCAAGCCGACGCCGACTTCCACCAAACCGATGTACGCTTCCGCGGCTGCCTGAATTTTCGCTGCGTGAAGGGCAATTTCACATCCTCCGCCAAGGGCCATGCCTTGCGGCGCGGCTACCACAGGCTTCGGCGCATATTTCAATCCGAGGTTCACATTTTGAAATTGCTTCACGGCCATGTGCAGCTCGTCCCATTCCTGTTCCTGCGCCGCGACGAGCATAAGCATGACGTTTGCGCCCACAGAGAAATTCACGGCCTGGTTGGCGATGACCATGGCGTCAAAATCGGTGTCCAGGCGCTTCAACCCCTTGTGCAGCATGGACATCAAATCCGCGCCGATGGCGTTCATCTTGGCGTGAAATTCGCAGCACACCACGCCATCGCCGAGATCGATCAGGCTGGCGCCGGAATTGTGCTCGACTTCGCGTCCCGCTTCCTTTTGCGATTTCAGAATAATGATACCTGGCGGCGTTTCGAGCGGTTTTGCCGCACTGGTGGCAACGTCGAAGACCGTCGTTTTGCCCAGCTCTGATTCGTAAAACCCTTTTCTGCCGCTCGCGAGCAGTTTTTCGATCAGAGGCGGCAGCGCGCGGCCTTCTTTTTGGATCTGCGCCGCGAAAGCCTTTACGCCGATCGCGTCCATCATTTCGAATGGGCCCATCTCCCACGCGAATCCCCACTGCAAAGCGTGGTCCACATCCACGACGCTGTCGGAGATTTCCGGTACGCGCCGCGCTGCGTAGAGACACATCTCCGACAGTCCGCTCCAGATGAACTGCTGCGCCTTGTCGCCTTTTTGTCCTTCGAGCAACGGACCGACCAGCGCGCGCAAACGCTCTCGCGTGTCCTCAATCGCTTTGCCCATTTCGAGCGAAGCAAATTTCGCTTTCTGCCGCGGCCGGTACTCCATGGTGTTCACGTCCAGCGTCAGAATTTCTTTTTCGCCCTCGCCTTTCACTTTCTTATAGAAACCCTGGCCGGTTTTGTCGCCCAGCCGTCCGCTCCGCGCCATCTCTTCGATCAGGGCAGGCACTTTGTACATTTCGCGAGACTCGTCGTTTGGCGCAGTTTCATAAATGTTCTTGATCACGTGAACAAGAACGTCCAGCCCGACGAGATCAGCCGTGCGAAACGTCGCCGATTTCGGCCAGCCGACCGCGGGTCCCGTACAGGCGTCCACTTCTTCGACAGTCATCCCTAGACTTGCCATGAGCCGAATGGCATTCAGCATCGAAAATGTTCCAATACGATTGGCAATGAAGTTCGGCGTGTCCTTGGCAATCACCACGCCCTTGCCGAGCCGTCGGTCGCAAAAATCGCTGAGCGTCTCAAGGACTTCGCTAGACGTTTTCGGTCCGGGAATCACTTCCACCAATTTCATGTAGCGCGGCGGATTGAAAAAATGTGTCCCTGCCCAGTGCTGCTGAAACTCTTCGCTCATCGCTTCCGCGATCAAATGCACAGGCAATCCGGATGTGTTGGTGGTGACAATCGCGCCCGGTTTGCGGAATTGCGCCACCCGGGACAACAAATTCCTCTTTATCTCGAGGTTTTCCGCCACAACCTCGATGATCCAGTCGGCTTCCGCGCACCGCGCCAAATCATCCTCAAAATTTCCAATGGACACTTTCTCCGCCAGCGCCGGCACGAAAAACGCAGCTGGTTTCGATTTTTTCGCTGCATCGAGCCCCGCTCGCACAATCTTGTTGCGGTCTCCAGCGGGCGCATTGGGCTTCAAATCCGGCGGAACAATGTCGAGCAAAATGCACGGCAACCCCGCGTTGGCCAAATGCGCGGCGATACGCGAACCCATGGTCCCCGCGCCCAACACTGCCGCCTTCTCGATTCTACGTTTCATGGCTTGCCTTTTCCGGAGCACTCTCGGGAGATTGAGACGAGTGGACAGGTTACAAAACCGCCATCCCCTGGTCAAACGAACTATGGCCGCGCCGCATGCCCCGCGTTAAAGTATTGTAAGAATGAGCCCAGGCAAAGTGACCGATGCGATCGGCTGGCTGCAGTCCGCCAAAGAAAGGCTGCTCTCTCTGGCTGAACCAGACGAGCGCAAACCCGCAGAGCGCCCCCGCGTCGGCCTCGCGCTCGCAGGCGGATTTGCCCGCGGCATCGCCCACATCGGCGTCTTGCGCATCCTGCGCGAGGCTGGCATACCCATCGACTTGGTTGCGGGCACGAGCGTCGGTGCGCTCATAGGCGCGGCTTTTTGCGCGGGCACACCGCTCGATGAGATGGAGCACATCGGCGCGACTACCAGCTTCACCGATTTCGGCCGCTGGACGCCCTCCTGGCTGGGCCTGGCGACCAATCAGCGCCTGGAAAAATTTCTCGCCAAGTTCACGGGAGTAAAGACTTTCGAAGAGATGTCCATTCCGCTGGCGATCGCCACGACAGACATCAACGCAGGTGTCTCCGTCTACTACACGCGCGGCCCTGTCGGCCTGCCTCTGCGCGCGTCTTGCGCCTACCCGGGGCTCTTCGTGCCCATTCAATATGAAGGCCGCACATTAGTGGATGGGTTTCTGACTTCACCTGTTCCCGTGGAAGGCGCGCTGCTTCTTGGAGCAGACGTGGTGATTGCCGTTTATCTAGAAGCGGGAAACCTCGAACAGCCTCGCACCTTCACCGACGTGCTCAGCCGCTCCTTTAACATCATCCAGCGCCACACCGATCTCACTTGGCGCCAGCAGGCCGACGTTATTATTGAGCCCGACGTAAAACCCTTCGTTTGGGACGATTTCACGAGGACGCCAGACCTGGTCGCGGCAGGGGCAGCGGCCACCCTGGCCGCTCTGCCGGCGATTCGCGCGGCCATCAGCGGCGAGAAGCGCGACTCTGCCGCCTAGAAATACCAAACAGCCCGCATCGACTCCCTTTCAAGCCTGCATTCGGAACTATTCCGGAGTCACACGAACAACCACGGGCTGGCCCTCGCCCTTGCCCCGCTGCGTAAGCCACGCGCCCAGCCCTTCGGCAAAGCGCTCCGGCGTCAGCCGCAAGCTGGCTTCGACCCGACCCTCCGCGAGAGGAAGCGTGTCGTCAAAATCGGCGGAGTTCGTGAAGTTGCGCATGCAGAATTGGTCGAGCCAATCGAGCGGGCAGGCGCGGCTCTGGCCGCGAATCACGACTTCTACTTTGAATTTTTGTGCATACACCCGGCCATCATAACATTGTGACGAGCGAGTTTTTGGCGGGACGAAAACGACCGTTAGCTAAGAGATGCGCGGGCGCTTTACGCTGTGCGCCAAGCCGACGCGCTCGAGCGTCCAGATGAAGTACCAGCCGATGTCCGTCTGCCACCAACGCAGCCCGAGGCGCGCCGAACCGGCGTGCGAGTGATGATTCGCGTGCCAATTCTCGCCCCAAGCGGTAATTTGGAAAGGACCGAGCCACCACACATTCATGCTGGAATCCTCGATGCCCTCTTTGGCATGTCCGAGATGCGTGAGGCTATTGACGAGGCATTGCATATGCAGCGTGTAGACCAAGCGAATCGCACCGATCCAAAAGAAACCCATCCAACCAAAACCGAGCAGAAATCCAGAGAAGATCGAAAGAATAATTACCGGAGTTTCCAGCCAGCCCCACGCTGTGTACATGCCGCGTGTCAGTTCCGGAGCCCAGCGTTTCTTGTCGGCGGGCTGCGTTTGGTAAAGCCAGCGCAAGTGCGCCCACCAGAAGCCACCTTGCTTGGGACTGGAGATATCGTCCGGCGTGTCCGTCACGGAATGATGGAGCCGGTGGTAAGCGACCCAGCTTGCGGGATGCCCGGAACCGTTGAAAACCGCCCAGAAGATCAGAAACTGCTCGACGAACTTGTTGACCTTGAGTGTTTTGTGGGCCAGTAACCGGTGATAGCAGACCGTAGTGCCGAGGCCTCCGAAGGCAATGAACAGGAGCGCCAAACCAACAACTTTGAGACTAGGCAGAGGGAACAGAATCAATCCGACGACCGCGAGCACGTGAATGAGGACGAGATATGCGAAGACGCCTTCTTTACCGTGGACTGGCTTCCAGAATGGGCGTTCCCACGGTCGTGCCTCTTGTGTGGCGACTAATTCCATGATCTCTCCGGCGATCTTCTTAGTTGAATGCGTGAGTGCCTGGTGTGTCGAACCTGATAGGCAACATTACAATACCATTTTTCCTGTAGCCGGGATGTAAATCTGTTCAGAATCAGACACCAAAGAGGAAACTGTTTTGCAGCAAACTCATTGCTCGCCCCGCTAAATTCTCGCAAACGGGCACACCACGACAATTTCCAAGCTGATATAGACTCGGGCTTTGCCCTCGGCGCATGGTTCAGCCGAGAATCAAATAAGGCCTTGTTTGGGGCTATTCAGGAAATGTCAGGAGAAAGCTGCCCATACCGCGCCACGGCAGCTACAAAAGATTTTCAAGAGGAAGGAAAATCCGACCTTATCTTTGCAGGTCTCGCAAGGCATCATTCAGTTCCACCAAGTTCGAGTCCAGCCGGTAAAAACCTGGGCGCCAGTTTCCGACCGTTTCTTCCGCGGCAAATCTCAGCACGGCAAAATCGCTTTCCCCCGCCGGACCTTCGGCTAGACTGGGAAAGCTTTCGCCAAAGAATGTGACCGGGTGCTTGCTGACCACGCGTTCGCATTCATTTACGGAAAGCACCGCTCGCAGCATCCCCTGATTTTTGGCGTGCGGTTGGCAAAAGTAAAGGTTTGGCATACTTGCGAATCATCGGCAGAAACGCGAAGAACTGTAATAGTACGTAAGTCCTTTTGTTGGAACAGAAGCGCTTAGGCGCCACCCCCCTCCCGTGTCGCGTCTCACTTTCTCCCTTACTTTCGCCTCATTTCGTGCGTTTTTGTTGACCTCGGACCTGCCCAACAAGCGATAGAATCCCAGCAACAGTCATAGGGGGCATTCACATGGAAGACGAACGTCGCCGAACTCCCAGGTTTCCATTCACGGCGGCGGCCGAGATTCTTGAGAATGGCGCGCCCGCCGGCATTTCCGCCCGCGTGACGGAGTTGAGTCTTTACGGTTGCTATGTCGAAATGCCCGATCCACGACCCAAGGGCACGCAAATCCTCTTCAAAGCCCATGCAGAGGGAAGGTACTTCGAGTCCCAGGGCGCGGTGCTTTATTCCCAGCCGAACCAGGGCATGGGTATCGGCTTTCAGAACGTAAATCCGCATTATTTAACTGTTTTAAAGCTTTGGCTGATGGAAGCCGCGCACGCAAAGTTTGGAAAGAAGCGCTGAAACTAGCGGAATCCCGGCTTAGGTGATCGTCATTTCTTGAAAATTACTTACGTTGCGCCCACGCCAGGCCATCCGGCCCGTTTCCCGTCGTGATTTTGCCAGCTAATTCGAGCGTTTTCAAGTCAATCACTGCAACGGCATTATCTCTGCTGAGCGCTACGTAGGCTCTCCGACCGTCCGGCTGAATCAGAGTCCCCTCCGGGCCCTGGCCCACTTTAAGCCTTTTGCGCTCTGTGTGTGTGGCCGTGTCCACGACGAGCAATTCTCCGCCGCCATCATCCGAAATCAGTACGAGTTTCCCATCTGGCGTGAACTTGAGCCGGTTCGTATGCTTCGTCTTGAGGTCGAGCGTTGCTGTCACTTTCTTCGAAGCCACGTCGATGACGGAAACAGTGCCGTCCCCGGAATTCGCGGCCCAGACCTCCTTGCCGTCCGGCGAAAGATCAAATCCTTCCGGGCCTTTGCCAACGGGGATGGGTGTCACCGTCCAGCCGTTGCGGCCGCCGCCCGCCTCGATCACGCAAATGGTGTCCGAGCCGATGTTCGAAGTGAAAATCGTCTTCAGATCCTTCGACAGAACTATCATGTGCGTGACGTTCTGCCCCGTTCCGAGAATCCAATCCACCTGGTTGCTTGTGGGATCGTAGCGCCCAATTACTTTGTTCGCCTCCGCCGTGAAATACACTTTGCCATCGGCAAATGCCAACCCATGCGGCGCGCGCAAAACGCCCAGATCGACCGGCGCCAGAGCCTTCTGGCTCGTTAAATCAACGACGGAGAGCGTCTTCAACTGGCCCTTCTCGCTGGCATAATTGGAAATGTAGGCGAATTTCCCGTCGTCAGACGCAATCACCTCGTGAGGCGCTCCTCCAGAGGGCACTCGACCCATAACCTTCAAAGTCGATGGATCGACGATGGCCAGCTTCTCGTCGTTCTTTTCGAGGATGAGCAGCGCCGGTGAAGGCGTCTGCGCGCCCGCACCAATCGCCGCCGCCAAACTTGCCGAAACCACTACGAAGCAACCCGCTATCCGAACAAAAACATTTCCAACTCTAGAAACCATCGCCATTGGGCAGCACCTCTTCAAAGATGCAAGGGAGGATATCAGTTTCTGCATTTCGAAGAGGACAGCTGCGGTGACAATCGAATGTGGGGCCAGTTTCTGATTGGGCGACTCCCAATCCCTAATGTCCGGTAACCGAGCCGTTCAGCTTCTCTAAATTTGCCAGATTCTCCCTTTGCTGCGCCGCGTCCTTGGCTTGCGGAGCGAGGGCCAGGTAAATTTGTATCTCTGTGATCGCACGGGCGTAGTTGTTTTTTCGGGCAAAGATTTCCGCCAATAAGAGATGCAGCTGCGGAAAATGAGTGCGCAGGTCCAGGTGTTCCGCCTGGAGCGCGCTCTTTTCCGCGTCTGCGATCTTGTTGAGCTTGTAATTCGCGAAGGAGTTAAAGAAATAGGCCTCGGCGTAATTCAGCGGATCCAGATCCAAGGTGTAAACAGTAACGTCCGTCTGCTTCAGCGGATCGAGAGCCAAGAGGTGGCCAGTAAGTCTAAGAACCTCTGTCCAATTCTCCGCCTCGTAGGCCATTGATGCGAGAAACAGATAAGGCGGCAGAAACCTAGTATCGAGAGTCGTAGCTTGGGTATAGGCTTTGCGAGCCGCGTCTTTCTGCTTTTCTTTTTGCAAGACTGTACCCAATTGAAACCAGGCGTTCACGAATCTGGGGTAGAGCACCACCGCAGTTTCAAAATATTTGTGGGCATCGGCAAGTTTACCGTTCTGCTCGGCTTGGAGGCCTTTCTCATAAGCCCTTCTAGCATCTTTCGGCGCTTGGTAAGGAGCAGCGCTGAGCGTCGCGCCTTCTAGCTTCTTCCCTCTCTCTACAACAATAAGGCCTACGTCCACGCTGCCGCCGGAGGTATCCAGGCCCAGCAAGGTAACGTCACGGGAGTGAAAACCCGAGGCCGAAACCCGCAGATCACAATTCTCCAACTCGTGTCGTGGAATTCCCATGATCGAATTCGAGCTAGCCATATTGGATGGCGAAGTCGCGTCGGCGCTAGCTTCCGGAAAAGAATCGGCACGCGATCCCAGTTGCATGGTGAAATCGCCGTGAGGAGACGCATACACCTCTTGACGCACTCGGTTGTTGCAAACCCTCTCAACCAGCGCATCATTTGGAAGAGGCGCTCCGTCGTTGGCTGCAAGGCGTCCACCGAGAAACATTACGTACTCATCTCCCGGTTGACCTGGCTGCGTATTCGGGGAAGGGAGGGTCGAGGGAATGTTCGGGGGCGAGGAAGGGGGCGGCGCTGGCGCTGGAGGCGGAGCCGGCGGCTTCTGCGCCACAGTGTTCGGTACAAGAATGGCCATTACGATGGCAAGCAAAACGAAAATGCGCATGCGGTGACTCATAGGTCGATCGCTAGGCAGGGGAGCTTCTGTAGTTTAAAATCCTAGGGCGTTTGTCAGAGCAAGTCAAGGCTCCCTGCTCGAAAAACTGCGCAACCTCGATGTTGGAATGCATTGAAGCCATTTTCTAGCACAACTCTGAACAATTTTCTGGAATCCAGGAATGAGCCGGTGCGCGGGACCGCCGAGCCTGCGGTCGCTCGGTGGACGCAGCGGAGAAATGACATCTTGGCTCGAAAGTTGTCCTAAACAGTTCCGATTTTTCGTCTGGTCAGGGATTTGTAGCCAGTCCTGCGGTAGAATCTGGGCCTTTACGCTGGCGGGAGGCCTCTCGATGACTAGAAAAAGGAAACTGTCTGGTGCGCTGGTTGGTTTGTTCCTGACTGCGGCGGTTCTTCTGTGCGGCCCGCTGGCCTTCTCGCAAGCGGCCGCACCGGCGGCTCCCCCCCAAAACCAGATACCCGCAGACCAGGCCGCCTGGGAACAGCTGACCCCTTACCAGAAATCGCAGCTGGAACGAACCTACAATGACTGGCCGTTTCTGGCAAAATTCCGGGAGGCCAATACGCTCTTGACGCTGCCATCCCCCGGCGAAACGCGCGTAGTCTTCATGGGCGACTCCATCACCGAAGGCTGGGGGATGAAAGCCACGGCAACTTCTCCCGCGCGCAGCGAGTTTTTTCCAGGAAAGCCGTACATCAATCGCGGCATCTCCGGGCAAACCACGCCGCAAATGCTGGTTCGTTTTCGCCAGGACGTCATTCTGCTGAAACCCAAAGTGGTGGTCTTGCTGGCCGGTACCAACGACATTGCCGAGAATACCGGCAAGGAAACTCTGGAGGAGATCGGCAACAATATCGCCTCTATGAGCGACCTTGCCCGGGCGAATGGGATTCGTGTTGTCTTGTGCTCCGTTCTGCCGGCAAGCGATTTTCACTGGCACAAAGGGCTCGAGCCTGCTCCCAAGATCAAAGCGCTCAACGCCTGGATGAAGGATTATGCTGCGAAAAATGGTTTCGTTTATGTCGACTACTACTCGCCTATGGCCAATAGCGAAGGCGGCCTCAAAGCCGAGCTGAGCCCGGACGGCGTCCATCCCAATAAAGCGGGATACGAGCTCATGGCGCCTCTTGCGGAGGTCGGAATCGCGGAAGCCCTAAGAAAGCCGCTTCCGTGACGCCACGGTTCCTCCACAGGGCTCCCGGGCGGCTTCTCTTATAAAACTTGGGCGACATGGGCATCAGGAGGCATTCATGAAATTCGCGAAAATTGTCTTTTGGATCGCAGGCATCTGGGGGCTGCTCGTCATTACGCCGCTGTATTTCCTCTTCGATATCATCGGCCAGAAAGATCCGCCGCCGATCACGCATCCCGGCTTTTTTTACGGCTTCGTGGGATGCGCCCTCGCCTGGCAAGTGGCATTCTGTTTTATAGCCCGTGACCCCGTGCGCTACCACCCGCTGATGATTCCTTCCGTCATCGAGAAAGCCACCTACGCAATGGCCATCGCGGTTCTGGTCTTGCAGAGCCGCACAAGGCCTTCGGATCTGGTCTTTGCGGGCATGGACTCGCTGCTCGGAATCCTGTTCGTGATTGCCTACCTCAAGACCCGGGGACATCCAGTTCTTGACAATCCCCGTACTTAGAAAGGGGAGTCAAGAGAGCTCGAGCATCGAGCGCGGGGGACAGGTTCAGTAGTCCAGGTCAAATCTGTTCACTTTTTTCGCTTGACGGCGGCTCGCAATGGGAGGATACCAGATGTACCACAGCCCCGGATTGAGGGACGGGGTTTCAAGTCAGGGTACGTGTGTGCGGCCCTGCCCTCCCGAACTCCTTGGAGCCGAATCAGCCATTGCTGGCTTTTACATTTACGAGGAATAAATTCGACCGGTCGCGGGTCATCACGGTCAGTCGGGATTTTCAGCGGGCTGTGCGCGAACGCGAATGGGCGGGAAATGGCGCCGGCACTTTTCGAAATTCTTGATGCGTGAAGTTTTGGGAACCGACTGAATCCTTTGCGGAGGCAAGCCGTCTAACGCGAACGGACTCTGTTTGCAGGAAGAGAACGAAACGCACAGGGGCGAAGAACGGGTAGCTCGAAAAAACGCGGGGTTGCCGACCATCAGAGAGACACACCCTGCTCGAGCCTTTGATCTTCACGGCGGGCAATCTGCCGGAAGGGCAGCAGTAGATTCAAAATAAATGGAGGCGGAGAAACAAATGACAAAGACGAATAAGTTCCTGATCACTGGTGCGGCGATCGCGGGATTGCTCGCGGGAACCGGAGCCAGCATTCAGGCTTCCAATCTGCTCAACGGGGGCAAGGCTTCGGCCACCGCCCAGGATACAGACCAGAAGGCTGACAAGACGGTGAAGGAAAAGCATGCCTGTAAAGGCAAGAACTCTTGCAAGGGCAAGGGCGGCTGCAAGTCGAGCGACAACGGCTGCAAGGCTAAGAACTCTTGCAAGGGCAAGGGTGGCTGCGCGACCGACGGCTCCAAGATGCCCGATTGATCCAAGCGCACATAATTTCTGTTATTGGCTTGGGTTAGTTTCACGATGGGGGGCCGGTGGAGCTCACTGGCCCTTTCGTCTTTCCCCTTCCCGGAGATTTGAATGTCAGCAAATCGTTTTAACGGATTTACGGACTACGGTATCGGCATCGGACTGCGCGCGCCGCATTACAATCACATCCTTACGCGCAAGCCGGTGGTCGATTGGTTCGAAATTATTTCTGAAAACTTCATGATCGATGGCGGCCGCGCGCTGCACATCCTCGATCAGATTCTGGAGCAATACAAAGTCATACAGCACGGCGTCTCGATGTACTTCGGCTCGGCGGAAAAGCTGAATCGCGAGCACCTTCGCCGCCTGAAAGAGCTCGTCCAGCGCACCAAAACGCCGTGGCTTTCCGACCACCTGTGCTGGGGTAGCGTCGACGGGCGGTACACGCACGATCTGCTTCCCATGCCGTACACGTTCGAGGCGGCGCGGATCACCGCGCAGAAAGTGCGCGAAGTGCAGGATTTTCTGGAAATTCCCGTGGCTGTCGAAAACGTGAGCAGTTACGCGGAATACCACGATTCAGAAATGACGGAGTGGGAATTTTTGAACGAAGTCGTCGAACGAGCAGACTGCGGCATTCTGCTCGATGTAAACAACATTTATGTGTCTTCGCAAAATCACAGTTTCAATCCGTTCGATTACGTGAACAGCGTCCCCGCATATCGCGTCGCACAAATCCACATCGCCGGCCATTCCAAATATCGAAAGTACATTCTCGATACGCACGACCATCCGGTGATCGATCCCGTCTGGAAGCTTTATGAGCGCGCCATCCAGCGCGCCGGCCATACCGCGACGCTCCTCGAATGGGACGACAGTATTCCCACCTTCGAGGAAGTTCACGACGAAGCGCTGAAAGCCAATAAATTCCTCCGCGCCACCGCGCTCGCGGAAGCCGTATGAAATTGATGCAACTTCAGCGCACCATGGCCCGCGCCGTGATGCAGCCGCTCACCTCCTCCGAACGCATGCAGCGCCGCGCTCCCGATGGCGGGCCGATGAAGCGCTACGCCTCGCGCTTCATTAAGCCGAACAACCGGCTCACTTCCTTCGAGCGCCTCGAAATTTACAACCGCCAGTACTGGTTCCGCGTGCTCTCCGCTCTCAGCGAGGATTTTCCCGGCTTGCACGCCGTTCTCGGCGAGCGCCGCTTTGACGCGATGGCCAGGGCCTATCTGATCGCCAATCCTTCGCGCTCGTTTACGCTGCGAAATCTTGGAGCACGCATGGAGTCTTGGCTGCGTAAAAATCCCAAGTGGGCCGGCGCGAATCAAAATCTGGCGCTCGATATCGTGCGCCTCGAGTGGGCCGACATCGAAGCTTTCGATGGAAAAGCCGAGCCTGCTCTGCGTCCGGAGGATCTCGCGAGGGCGTCGGGCCCTCGTTTGAAACTAAACCTTCAGCCGTATGTGCGGCTGCTGAGTTTTCGCTATCCCGTCGATGACCTTCTTCTCGAAGTGCGCAAAGAGGACGACGACACGGATTTCGCCAGTAATACTTTCACCGAGCACAGAAAGCGCAAGCGCGTTCGCGCGGTCGCAAAGCTCAAGCCCGCGCAAATTTTTCTGGCCGTGCACCGCATCGACAATTCCGTGTATTTCCGCCGCCTCAGCGTGGAAGAGTTTTCCGTTCTCACCGCGCTGCGCCAGGGAAAAACGTTGAGCACCGCCGTCGAATCCGCCTTCCGGAAAAGCGCGATTGCGCCGGAAGAGCGTCCGCTAAAAGTGCAGACATGGTTCGAAACATGGGCCACGCTGGGCTGGTTCTGCCATCCGGAAAAAAAACGCGCGGCGCGCTGAGACTTGTTATAGAGTTGCGCATCTAAATTCACGATTCCCCGTAGATAATTCTGAATACAATTTCCGTGGAGCGGCTCCCGACCCCTCATGAATAAACTGCTGACGACTACAAAATCCTGGCACGACAAGTTTTGTCATTACGCGGATTATCTCCAGCATCCGTTTCTGCTGTTTGTGCGGCTCTATTGGGGCGTCCAGTTGATGCAGAGCGGCTGGGGCAAGCTGCACAACCTCGATAAAGTGACGGACTTTTTCACCAGCCTCGGCCTGCCGGCTCCGGGATTCACAGCAACGGCTATTTCCTGCCTCGAATTTTTTGGCGGCTTCTTGCTGGCCATCGGTTTGTTCTCGCGTCTGATTTCGCTCGTGCTGACGATCAATATGATCACGGCATATGCCACGGCCGACAAGGAAGCGCTCCATTCCATTTTTTCCGACCCGGACAAATTCACTAGAGCAGACCCGTACGTATTTCTCGTCGCGTCGCTCATCGTGTTCATCTTTGGTCCGGGAGTTTTCTCCTTGGACGAGCTTGCGAAGCGGTTCTTCTGGAAAACTCCCCCGGGAGATAAGACTTCCGCTGATTGAGCTTCGCCGGATAGAGAGTGGCGTGGGCCACCGAGAAAGCAGCAGCAGAGGTGCCGCACTCCAAGGCGGGTCGTACTGTAGTTCTGACATACGCGATTCCTGCAATTGGGATAGGATGGATTACGGGTACTCATGGTCCGGATGGAAACTATCCTTGGCTCCCGCGAATGTAGCTTCCGTAAGCGTGGCTTTTCTAAACTTAGATTCTGTCCGCTCGTCGGGCTTATTTTTCTGGCTCTCCTTGTTCCCTTCCCTGCCGCAAAGGCGGCTGATGTGACCTCGACCTTGATGATTGGAGGCTCGCGCATCGACGTGACGATCCAATCGTCCGACACGCCGAACGCTCCGCTTTCTCAACCCGACGTCATGAAGTGGGTCCAGTTCGCCGCGGAATCCGTCGCGGCGTACTACATGCGCTTCCCCGTTCCTCACCTCACGCTACGTGTCGTTTCCTTCGAAGGGACCGGCGTGCGCCACGGCATGACGTGGGGGCGCGAGGGCGGCTTGATCGTGATCCACGCGGGAAACAAAACCACGCCCGCCGAGTTTGCCGAAGACTGGATGCTGACGCACGAAATGATCCACCTGGCGTTTCCGTCGATGGCCGATGAGCACCATTGGATCGAGGAAGGACTGTCCGTGTACGTCGAGCCCATTGCGCGCATTCGCGCTGGACATTGGTCGGCGCTGCAAATGTGGAGCGACCTCGTCCGCGATATGCCCAAAGGCGAGCCGCAAGCCGGTGACCAAGGGCTCGATCACACGCACACCTGGGGAAGAACGTATTGGGGCGGCGCGCTTTTTTGTTTTGTGGCAGACGCGGAGATTCGGAAGCGGACAGAAAACAAAAAAGGGCTGGAAGACGCGTTGCGCGGAATCCTGAACGCGGGCGGCGATATCAACCAAGATTGGGATTTGGAGAAAGCGCTGAAAATGGGCGATAGCGCAGTGGGACTGGATGTGCTGGAGAAATTGTACGCGGAGTGGAAGGGGACGCCGGTCCAGGTCGATCTCGCGGCGATGTGGAAAGATTTGGGCGTGGAGGCGAATGGCGGAACGGTCGTGCTGAAGGATGACGCGCCAATGAGCGCCGTGCGGCGGGCGATTGAGATGGGCACTCCTGGCGCGAAGACAGGGGACAGGGCGGTACCGGGCGGTGGCGCAGCGATGAAAGACGGGTCGACTTCAGGCCGGCCGCTGGCGGTATTCGCCGGACGAACAGCGAGATCGAACTGACTGGGGCACCCTATTCCGGCGTATCCTTAGAACCGTGAAGTAATTCCATGAAAAAATCAGAGTTGCTCGCCGGAGCGCTGGATGCGCCGCATCGAGAAAGCCGCCGCAAGGCACCCAAGCGCCGTAAAGAGAAGCCAGGAGGAAACCGGATAAGAGAATTGGCCGAAGCCACCGCTTCCGACCAGAGCGAGCAACGGGTAGAAGGGATTGAGAAAGAGAGGCGCTTGAATGTGGGCTGGAGGCCCTTCCCCTCTCGCCGCGAAATTGTTGCTTTCCCAGTGAGCAACCAGGAACCCGAAGACGACCGCGGTCACGATAGAGAGTACAAGGACAAACCCATAAGCCGCGGCCGTGGAGTGGACGCTGCGGCGAAACATGGAAGAACACCACAGGCCCACCGTGCAGATGCTGGCCAGGACGAGGACCGTGGAGCCAACTGCTTTAAGAAGCTCCGTCGGCTCCACGCCGCCGAAAGCAAGCGCAAGCGTGAGCAAGGGCAGCGCACTGAAAAGAAGCAGCAGCAGATAGAGCAGCGCAGCAACAAATTTTCCCCACCAAATCTGGGGCGCGGTGAGCAGGCTGGTAAGCAAACCGGCAAAGGTTCTCTGCTCTTTTTCGATGGTCAGCGAGCCGGCGCTAAAAACCGGCGCCATCAAAAGCAAAACGACAAGCTGCGTGAACACAACCGTCAGGAAGATGACTTCGCCGATATCCGCGCCTTGCAATTCCCCCCGGCTGCCGCCCATCTCCGGGTCCGTGGCGGCGTAATAGGCGAAAGAAACGGTCCCCGCAAGTACAAGCAGATAAAGTGTGGGGAGAAGCCACGCGCGGCCCTCGCGCAAGCGCTGCCGCAGTTCCTTGAGGATCATCGGATTGGTAACCAGGCGGCTCATCGAGTTTGCCCCCCAAACGCGCGGCGGTACCTGTCCTCGAGGTTGAGGCCGCGCGCATCGAAGTGCGTGATTAGCACACCCGCGGCAAGCAGCTTCTGAAGAAACGCCGAAGCCTCCGCACGTCCACCTGGCAGCTCGATGATGAGCAGCCGATCGCGTTTTTCCAGAACGCGGACGTCCGGTGCGTCTTTCAAATGCGGATCAACCGCATCGGCAGGGCCCTCGAATTCCACTTCGCACCGGATGGAGGGAGCGGTTGATCCTTCGGCGGCGCCGGT
>Ga0210395_10000038_pt1 | contig 145393 bp, 128 predicted proteins | sample IncBWH4OmetaG_FD_150861 | JGI IMG/M metagenome (GOLD analysis project Ga0210395, IMG submission 150861) | Forest soil microbial communities from Barre Woods Harvard Forest LTER site, Petersham, Massachusetts, United States - Inc-BW-H-4-O ... | reverse complement strand
CTGGATCTTGGCGGCTAAATCTGGCGGAGGGAGTGGGATTCGAACCCACGATACGGTTTCCCGTATACACGCTTTCCAAGCGTGCGCCTTCAGCCACTCGGCCACCCCTCCGCAAAAGGGTCCCCGCAATATCACGGCCGGCCCCAAGCTTACAACCCGCGCCGTCTTGTCAGCCTCGGTCGGCCGGCCGGCACGGCGAATCGCAAGACCGAAGGACGGCGGAACCTCCGGCCGCCTCAGCCGTTAATTTTGCGGTGCTGAGGAGCGACTTAGGAGGAAGTTATGGGACGCGGTCTATTGCTATGGCTCATCGGCATCCCATTGCCGATCATTCTTTTGATCTGGGTGCTTGGCGGCCTGCACGGCTAATTTTGCCAAGCGGATAATGTTTGCGAATACGAAGCTTGCGACGCGCGACATGGATGTAGGGAAGCCCGGCTCCAGCCGGGCTTCTGGCATTTCTGCTACCGCTTCCTCCGGCCCCTGTGCCGCACTACATTAGCGGCATGACGGTCAAAACGGCCCTGCCCGACGACGACTATCTTATCCGCCCCGATCCGCTCGATCCGCGCCTGACGGAGCGCGTCAAAGGCGTCGACCAGACCGGCGCCCCGATCGAGACCGCGGTGACGGTCGAACGCGCGCTGACGATTTTTCTCAACGCGCAGGAAATCGTCACGGCGATGACCATCAGCGATCATCCCGAATATCTGGCGCTCGGTTATCTGCTCAACCAGAACATGCTCAAGCCCGACGATACTGTTACCGGTGTCGATTACGACGATGAATTGTCGGTGGTTGTGGTGCGCACCAAACGCAAGACCAATTACGAAAAGAAGCTGAAAAAAAAGGTACAGACCTCGGGCTGTGCCCAGGGCACGGTATTCGGCGATCTCATGGAGGCGCTGGAGAACGTGTCGCTGCCGAAGGCGCAATTGCGCACGTCGTGGCTCTATGCACTCGCGCACAGGATCAACACCACGCCGTCGCTTTATCTCGAGGCCGGCGCGATCCACGGCTGCGTACTTGCGATCGAAGACCGGCCGTTGGTCTATATGGAAGACGTCGGACGCCACAACGCCGTCGACAAAATCGCCGGCTGGATGTTCAAGAACGGCGTCAGCGCGGCAGACAAGATTTTCTACACCACCGGCCGGCTTACCTCCGAAATGGTGATCAAGACGGTGCGCATGGGCATTCCGATTCTTATCTCGCGCTCGGGCTTCACCGCCTGGGGCGTCGAGCTGGCGCGCAAAGCGAACCTGACGCTGATCGGCCGCGCCCGCGGCAAGCGCTTCATCGCGCTGTCCGGCGAGGACCGTATCGTATTCGATCAGGACCTTGCCTATGTCGAAGAAGAAAGCGCCAAGCATCGCCGCAAGGCGGCCGTTCACGATGAGTGAGATCCCGCGCGCGTGAGCAATCCCCCTACTCTCGGTCTGGTGCTCGCCGGCGGTCTGGCGCGGCGCATGGGCGGCGGCGACAAGGCACGCATCCGCGTCGGCGGCACGACCATTCTTGCCCGGGTGCTCACGTGTCTAAAGCCGCAATGCGAACGCATCATCATCAATGCCAATGGCGATCCGGCCCGCTTCGTCGATACCGGCCTGCCCGCGGTAGCGGACAGCGTGCCGGATTTTGCCGGCCCGCTGGCCGGCATTCTCGCCGGGCTCGACTGGGCCGCAGCGCATGCACCGGAAATTGACTGGCTCCTCAGCGTGCCGGGCGACTGCCCGTTCCTGCCGAAGAACTTGCTTCAGCGATTGCACCAAGCACGCCTTGCCGCAGGCACCCCGCTTGCCTGCGCGCGCTCCGGCGAATGGCGTCATCCTGTCGTTGCGTTGTGGAGCGTTGCGCTGCGCGAGGATTTGCGGCGCGCTTTAACCGAGGAAGGCTTGCACAAGATCGAGATCTGGACGGGACGGCACGGTGTCGCCATTGCAGATTGGCCAGCCGAGCCGGTCGATCCGTTCTTCAACGTCAATACGCCGGAAGACGCGACGCGCGCCGAAGTGCTGGCCGCGCAATATCCGGACGCTTGACCAGGCTCAGGTCAAAAGCTCGATCAGAAACGGCCCGCGCGCCATATTGGCTTGCGCAAACAGGTCGGCAAATTCCTTGACCGACGCGGCTTGGGCGGCTTCAACGCCCATGCCCTGCGCGAGCTTGACCCAGCCGAGATCCGGATTGCCGAGATCCATCATGTCAAGCGCGACGCGGCCGGGATTGGCGCCGACATTCATCAATTCGTTGAGCAGGATCGCATATTTGCGATTCGACAATAGTATCGTCGTGATTGGCAATCTTTCGCGGGCCTGGGTCCATAAAGCTTGCAGCGTGTACATCGCCGAACCGTCGGCCTGGAGCGCGACGACGCGGCGACCGGGCGCGGCAATGGCGGCGCCGGTCGCCATCGGCAAGCCGCTGCCGATGGAGGCGCCGGTGATTTGCAGCCAGTCGTGCGGCGGAGCAGACGCGAGGCCGTTAAAGAAGGACCGGCCGAAACTCACGCTTTCATCGACGACCACTGCATTTTCCGGCAGCAGCGCAGCCAGCGCCTGCGTGATCGATTCCGGGCTGACGGCTGCGCGCAAATCGGCTTCCGCACGCTTGGTTTGCGGCCGCGCGACGGCCGGCGCCGCCAATTCATCGGCCAGTCGCGCCAGCGCGTCGGCGATATCCTGATCCGGCCGCGCCAGAACGTGGACATTGCAATCCTTCGGAAACAGATAGCTAGGCTTGTTGGGATAAGCGAACGGCGCAACCGGCGGCGCTGTCCCGATCAAAACAAGGTGTTTGGTGCCGGCGAGCGTCGCCACCGACTGATCGTAGGCATAAGCGAGCCGCGCAATGGCATGCCGGCCGCGGCCGCGCTCGACGCGGGCGTTGAACTGCGCCGCCAGCAATTTCGCGCCGGTGACAGAGGCGATGCGGAAGGCATCGTCGATCATCGCCGACCGGATCGGCGCGCCGCCGAGCATGATCGTCACGGGCTCCTTGCGGTGCAGTACTTCGGCGATGTTTTTGATGACGTGCGGGGCGACCTTTTCCGGCGCGACGGGCGGCAGCGGCGCACCTTCCGTTCCGCCATCGTCCCAGCTGGTGTCGGCCGGCGCGATCAATGTCGCGATCTGGCCGTGGGCGGTGCGCGCAGCTTGAATGGCGGCCGCAGCGTCCTGGCCCATCTTCGCGACCGATTGCACAACACGCGTCCAGGCCGAGACGCCGCGCGCCCAGCCGTCGGTGTCGCCGGTCAACGGCGGATCGAGCGGACGGTGATAGCTCGCCTGGTCACCCACCACATTGACGATCGGGGAGCGGGCGCGGCGGGCATTGTGTAAATTGGCGAGGCCGTTGGCGAGACCGGGCGCACCGTGCAACAGCGTGCTCGCAGGCTTTTCCGCCATGCGGCCGTAGCCATCGGCCGCGCCGGTAGCCACGCCCTCGAACAGGCACAAGACGCAGTGCATGCCCGGTACACGATCGAGCGCAGCGACAAAATGCATCTCGCTGGTACCGGGATTTGAGAAACATGTCGTGACGTCCGACGCGAGCAGCGTGCGGACGAGGGTTTCAGCGCCGTTCACGAAAGACGTCCTCTTTATTTCGCCTGAAGGGATAGCTATTCGCGCCGGGCCGCCGGCAGCCACGGCAAGCTCGCGCGCCGCCGCACCTCGAAGGCCTCGATCTTGTCGAGATATTCCAGCGTGACATCGATATCGTCGATGCCGCGGATAAGCCGGTCCTTGCGCAGCGGGCTGATGTCAAATGCCTGCCGGGCGCCGTCGGGCGCAATGACGGTTTGGTTGGGCAGGTCGATTGTCATCTCGACACCTGGCTGCGCGCGCAATTGCCGCCACAGATCGTGGATGATTGCTTCGCCAAGCGTAACCGCGAGAATTCCGTTCTGGATGCAGTTCACCTGGAAGATTTCGCCGAAACTCGGGCCGACGAGAGCGCGCAGCCCATAATCCATCACGGCGAAAGCTGCGCCCTCGCGCGAGGAGCCGCAGCCGAAGTCTGAGTCGGTGACAAGTATCTTCGCCTTGCGGAATACCGGATCGTTCAACACGAAATCCGGACGCGGCCGCCCCGCTTCATCGAAATGCAGGTCGTAGAGAAAGGCCTTGCCGTAATCGTGGCCGGGCCTGCGGTGCCGCCGCATGTAGCGCCCGGGCAGGATCATGCCGGTATCGATCTTGGCGATCTCAAGCGGCGCGGCTACCGCCGTCAGCACAGTGAAAGGCAGCATGCTCAACTCCGCGCCAGGCGCCGCACGTCGGCCAAGCGCCCGCTGACCGCGGCCGCCGCGACCATGGCCGGGCTCATGATATGCGTGAGCGCGCCACGGCCCTGCCGGCCCTCGAAATTCCGGTTGGTGGTGGAAGCGCAGCGTTCGCCGGGCGCGACCAATTCGCCGTTCGAGCCGTTGCACATCGAACAGCCGGGATCGCGCCATTCGAGACCGGCCGCGACAAAGATACGGTCGAGACCTTCGGCTTCGGCTTGCCGCTTCACCGCGCTTGAACCCGGCGACACCATGCCGGGAACGGCGGCGCGACGGCCTTTCAGCACCTGCGCCGCGGCGCGCAGATCCTCGATGCGACTGTTGGTGCACGAACCGATGAAGACCCGATCGATGGCGACCTGCTCAAGCGGCGTCGCCGGCGTGAGCCGCATATAATCCAGCGCGCGCTCGACATGGCGCCGCCGCTCCGCATCGGCGATGCGCGAGGGATCGGGAACGGCGCCATTGACCGGCGAGCAATCTTCCGGGCTGGTGCCCCAGCTCACCATCGGCGCCAGCCGGCCCGCGTCAAAATGCAATTCGCGGTCGAAGACCGCGCCGTCGTCGGTCGGCAGCGTGCGCCAATGCGCCAGCGCCGCGTCCCAGTTCTTGCCTTGCGGCGCATAGCGCCGCCCGGAGAGATAGCGGTAGGTCGTGTCGTCCGGCGCGATCATGCCGATGCGCGCGCCGCCTTCGATCGACATGTTGCAGACGGTCAGCCGGCCTTCCATCGACATGGCGCGAATGGCCGAACCGGCATATTCGACGGCATAGCCCGTCGCGCCGCCGACGCCGATCTCATGAATGATCGAAAGAATGACGTCTTTGGCGGTCACCGCGTCCGGCAATATGCCGTCGACAAGCATGCGCAGCGTCTTTGGCTTTTTCAGCCACACGGTCTGTGTCGCAATGACATGACGAAGCTGATTGCCGCCGCCGATCGGCACCGCGAGCGCGCCGCAGGCGCCATTGGTCGCGGTGTGGGAATCGTTGCAGGTGATCAGCATGCCCGGTTGCGAGATCGCGAGCTCGGGTGAGATGACGTGCGCGATGCCCTGGTCGGAATGAAACCAGCCGACATGCGGCAATTTGAATTCGGCCGAGTTCTCGTCGAGCATTTCGACGACGCGGCGAATTTCCGGATTGGTCATGCCGGCGGTACCGAGCGACCGATTGATGGTCGGCAGATAATGATCCGTCACGGCGAGGTGCCGCTCCGCCCGGCGCGCCTTGCGGCCTTCCATGCGCAATTGATCGAAAGCGAGAAACGACTGGCCCTCGTTGATCAGGTTGAAGTCGACGCCGAGCAATTCCTCGTCCTGCGGCGACACCACGATCACGTGGTCGGCCCAGATCTTCTCGAACAGGGTGCGCGGACCGCTCATGGCGACAATCCGATCATTGCAGCAATCCAAGCTTGGTCAGGATCGCGCGGTTCTCGTCGTAGTCATCCTGCATCCATTTGACGGTCGCCGGATAACGCAGCGTCTCGAGCGTCCAGAAATTGCGCTGCAAATCGAGCTTGAAGTCGGGATCTTCCAGCACCTTGTCGAGCGCCTTCACCCAAAACGCGATCTGCTCCGGCGTCAGCCCGGTGGGGACGACAACGGTATAAGGATTGGCGGTGACGACATCGAGCCCTTGCTCGCGCAAGGTGGGATATTTCGCCAGTTCGCCGGGCTGCCGCTCGGGCGCCGCGATGCCGAGCATGCGCAGCTTGCCGGCCTGAATGAGCGGCATCGGGCTGCCGATGCTGGTGACACCGACATCGATATGATTGCCGGCGGCTTGGGCGGAAACATCGGAGCCGGAATCGAACACCACGGTGACGATCTTGTCCGGCGGCGCGCCGACCGCCTTGCCGACATTGACCACGGAAATGTGCAGCGGGCTGCCAAGCCCGACCGGGAATGCAAATGTCACCGAAGTCGGATCGGCCTTCAGGCGATTGCGGACATCCGCCATGCTTTTGTACTGCGAATCCACGTTGGTGAAATAACACTGATAGGCGTCGAATAACTTGATCAACGGCGTCAGCTGCTTGTTCAGATCGGAGCCGTTGCGGGCGATGGCATTGATGAAACTGCCGGAAACGAGCCCGATCTCGTTGGCGTCGCCCTTCTTGCTGGCCAGGTAGTTCATGGCGACGATCTGACCCGCGCCCGGCTTGTTGAGCACCGCCATCGAATCGACCATGTGCTCCTTGGTCAGCACACGCTGAATGGCCCGCGCCACCCGGTCGTTCTCGCCGCCGGCGCCGGCGCCGACCACGAATTCGACATTACCCTGGGGTTTCCAGTCTGCCGCCGCCGATTGCGCGCCGGCCACCACCATGGTTGCAAGCCCGATGATCGCAAGCCTAATGGTTTTCCTCACGCCCATGCATCACCTCCCGTCCGGGCCGGTTTGTCCGCGCCGCGTCAGTCCCGGTTCTCATGCTCTTCGGCATGACTTATACTAAGTATAACCTTGACGACGCACGGCGCAAGGCGGCTCAACGCGGACGGAACAGCGGATGCGCAAACCAGCAATGCCACAACGGAACGTCTTGCCGGGCGATGCCGCCGATCGCCTCAGCAAAGCAACGCTCGGCGCCGGGCTGACCATTCGCGCGCTCGAAGTTTTTGCCGTCGTCGCCAAGACCGGAACCATGGTGGCTGCGGCAAAACAGCTCAAGCTGACGCAGCCCGCGATCTCGCAGATGATCGCCGGTCTTGAGCAATCGCTCGGCATTCAGCTCTTTGACCGTTCGGTGCGACCGCCTGTTCTCACCTTGCAGGGCACGGCATTGATCAAACATGCCGCAGCAATCACTGAATCAGTGCGGCAATTCCGCAGCACGGTCCGGCTCGGTACGGCTGCACAGCTGCCGCTCCTGCGCATCGGCATCCTCAACAGTTTCGCGACCACCATGGGGCCGCATATCTTCAAGCAGCTACGCAATATCGCGGCCGAATGGTCAATCGATTCAGGCTTTCACGCCACGCGCTTCCGCGCCGTCGTCGATCGCGATTTCGATTTCGCCATCACCGCTGACGAGTCTCCCGTTCCCGACGAAATCAACGCCGTGCCGATCCTTACCGAGCCGTTCCTCCTGATCGTTCCGGCGAAATACAAAACCCGCAATCTGTCGCTCGCGCAGATTTCCGAGGAACTCGATCTCATCCGCTTCGGCCGCGATCCGACCCTGCATGCGCGGTTCGATCGCGTCCTCGAAAAGCTCGGCGTGGTCGCCCAGCACCGCTATCATCTCGATACGACCGAAGCCGTTCTGGCGATGGTCGCGGTCGGGTCGGGGTGGACCATCTTGCCGCCGCTCGCCGTCATCAAATCGGTGAAGCGCGGCGAGCCGATCCGGGCACTGCCGTTTCCCGGCAAGCCGTTTTACCGCACCATTCATGTCGCCGCGTTTAGGGGTGAAGGCGAACTTCTCGCCCGACAAATCCGCAGCGCCTCGACCGAAGCGCTGAAGCAGCATTTCATGCCGCCGCTGCAAAAATTCATGCCGGAGATCGCCAAACTCACAAAGCTCCACAGCGCAGCGAAAGCCAAGCCCTGAGCCTTAGCCCACAAGCGACGCGTAAGACAGAAAGCCGACTGTCTCGCCAGGCTCGACCTCGGTCACGTCCTCGGGAAGTTCGGCCAGCCCATCGGTTTCCGTGAGCGAGGTGAGAACGCCGGCGCCGTCTTGGGCGTATTTTTCCGCCTCGATCGCACCGTCGGCCGCCTTGCGCAGCGTGACTCGTACATATTCCCGGCGGCCGGCGCGCTTCTTGTAGGAAAACGTCGCCCGCACCGGCAGCGCAATCAGAGGCTCCGGCAGCGCGCCGGCAAGCCGCAGCAACAGCGGCCGCACCACCCGCACGAAGATCACAAAGACCGCGACCGGATTTCCCGGTAGTCCGACAAAAGCCGCGCCGTCGCTGTTCGATCCGTGCAGCACGCCCATCGCCACCGGCCGGCCGGGCTTGATGGCGACCCGCCAGAACACCAGGCGGCCGATGCTTTCGACTGCATCGCGCACGTGATCGGCCTCGCCGGTCGAGATGCCGCCTGACGTCAGAACCAGATCGTGATTGGCCGCGGCCGACGCGAGCCCGCGCGCAAGTTCCTTGGTGTCGTCGCTGAGAATGCCGAGATCGGTCACCTCTACGCCGTAACGCGCCAGCAATGCCGCGAGCAGATAACGATTGGAATCATAGAGCGCCGCGCGCGGCAAAGCCGACCCGGGCTCGACGATCTCGTCACCGGTCGAGAATATCGCGACGCGAACGCGGCGGCGCAGATCGAGCTTGGTGAGGCCGAGCGCTGCCGCAAGCGCAAGATGCTGCACAGAGAGCCGCCGGCCGGCAGGCAGCGCGACGGCGCCGGCCTTCATATCCTCGCCCGCGAATCTGCGATTGGCGCCGCGTTTGAGCCCCGGCGGCACGATCACATGATCGCCCTCGATGCGGCAGTCTTCTTGCATGAAGACGGTATCGGCGCCTTGCGGCATCGGCGCGCCAGTGAAGATGCGAATGGCTTCGCCGGCTTTGAGCGCACGGTCCGAAACATGCCCCGCGGTAATGCGATCGACAATGGCGAGGCGCGTCTCGCCGTTTGCCGCCAAACCGTCGGCACGCACCGCAAAACCATCGACGGCGGAATTGTCGAACGGCGGCACATTCACCGGCGCAACGACGTCGCCCGCCAGCACGCGGCCGCTTGCAGTGCGCAGCGCAACGCTTTCGCTCCCGTCGATCGGCGCAATCCGCTCGGCGATCAGGCGCTCGGCCTCGTCGACCGGAAGAAGCGGGCCATTGAAGGCGAAGCAATCATCGGTGAGCTGCGCCATCAGGCCAAGCTCCGATCCCGGTCCTGCGCCGCTTCGAGCTTGCCGATGCGATCAAGCGGCAGCGCTTCGGCCTGCAGCATCGTGGCAATGCCGGTTATATCGTCGAGCATCAGCACCGGCACTTGCGCCTGCTGCAAGGGAGCGTCAGTCGCTACCGCGACGATGCAATCGTCTTCGGGATGCAACAGCGGCTTGCCGACGGCGGCGCGAAAAACTTCGAGCTTCGGATGTGCGTGGCGCTTGAACCCTTCGACAATCACGAGATCCACTGCGCCCAGCTTCGTCAATATGTCCATCAGCGGCGGCTCGGCTTCGTCTTTAAGCTCGTGCATGATCGCCCAGCGGCGGCTGGAGACAATGGCAACCTCACGCGCCCCAGCCTCGCGGTGCAGCCAGGAATCCTTGCCGGGCTGATCGAGATCGAAATCGTGATGGGCGTGCTTGACGGTCGCGATTTTCAGGCCGCGCTCCACCAGCACCGGGATCACGCGCGTGACCAGTGTCGTTTTGCCGGAACCACTCCAGCCCGCAAGCCCGATAACGCGCGCAACCATTAGATCGTCCGATCCTTTCATTCGAAAACGTGATGGTTTCAGTTTAACATAGTATCTATCACGACGAGTCGCATGGCCGAGGCCTTCTATTTGAAGCTGCATTTGACGGCTGTTGTGGCGCACCTTACCCTGACAATACCGCCTTCCTGACGGAGACTTTCATGCATCCCTACGCCATACCCGCCGAAGTCAAAGAGCGCGTCATGCGCCGTCAGGGCAAGCTGCCGAGCCACAACACGATCGACGCTTCCCGCACCGCGCTGGTCGTGGTCGATATGCAGAACTACTTCGTTGCCGAAGGCTTTCCGCTCGAAGTCCCTGCCGCCCGCGGCATCGTGCCGAATATCAACCGGCTGGCCCGCGCCCTTCGCGCCGCCGGCGGAACCGTGGTCTGGGTGCAGACCACCGCAGTGGGTGCGCTCGAAACCTGGGGCAATCACCACAAACATATGCTGACGCCGGAGCGGGCCAAGACCCGCCTCGCCAATCTCGACGAAAAAGCTGAGGGCTTTGCGCTCTATCCGAAGCTCGAAGCGCTGCCGACCGATCAGCGCGCGAAGAAGGTCAAGTTCAGCGCTTTCATTTCCGGCTCCTCCGACATCGATGCCAAACTGAGAAGCCGCGGCATCGAGAGCCTGCTCATCGCCGGCACGCTCACTAACGTCTGCTGCGAGTCGACGGCGCGCGATGCCATGATGCTCGACTATCGCGTCATCATGGTCTCCGACTGCAATGCGACGCTGAGCGACGAGACCCACGCCGCATCGCTCGACAATTTCGTCGTCTATTTCGGCGACGTTATGACGACGGACGAAGCGGCCGCTCGGCTCGTCGCGGCAGAGAAGCGCCAGTCAGCTTAAAGATCCGCGCAAGATAGCGCTCAGCGGCGGCGCATCACCGCTTTTTCGAGCGCCGCGATCGCGAGATACATCAGCGACGAGACGATGGCAAGGATGGTCACCGCCGTCATCACGATATTCATTTTGAAGATCTGGCTGCCGTATTGAATGAGATAACCGAGCCCGACATTGGACGACTCGAATTCGCCGACGACGACGCCGACCAAGGACAGACCGGCATTGACTTTCAACGCGGCGATGAGCGTCGGAACGCTCCCCGGCAAAATCACTTTCCGCAGAATTTGCGCTTTGCTGGCGCCGAACGATTGCGCGAGCTTGATCTTGTTGGGATCGACGCCCTGGAAGCCGCTATAGATCATCAGCACGGTGATGAAGAGCGAAATCGCAAGCGACATGCCGTAGATCGAGAGCGTCGCGCCGAGCCAGATATAAAAGATCGGCACGAAGGCGGTCTTGGGCATTGCATTGGCCACGACCAGGTAGGGATCAAGCACGCGGTAGAGCGTGTTCCACCACCACAAGGCAGCGGCAACCGCAGTGCCGATGATCATCGCGGCAGTGAAGCCGGCAATCGTGGCAAAGACGGTCGACAACGTATGGGTCTGGATGCTGGCCTGCTGCGGCGTCGCCTTCAGCATGTCGATGAAGGTGGGCCAGATCGCCGACGGATAGCTGGTGAACAGCGGGTTGATGATCTGAAGCCGCGGCAGCACCTCCCACAGGATCAGGCAAACCACCAGGATCGCAAGCTGCGCCGTGCGGACGATCAGCCGGTCGCGGCGTTCGCGGCGCAACCAATCGCTATATTGACGGCTGATCGCCGCGGGCATGGCAAGTTCACTGTTCGACATGATCATTGCTCGATATGAATATCGAGCTCCTGCCAGAGGGTCTTGAAATAGTCCTGGAATTCCGGCGCGTCGCGCGCCACCATCGTCGTCGGCCGTCCGCCATTGCCCGCAGCGAAGCGGATCGCGTGATCGGACTTCACCTGGCCCGGCCGGCGCGACAGCACGATCACGCGCTCGGCCATGCTGACGGCCTCGCCGATATCGTGCGTGATCAGGATCACGGTCTTAGCTTCGCGCCGCAGGATTTCGGTGATCTCGTCCGCCAGCGCCAGCCGCGTTTGCGAATCGAGCGCCGAAAACGGCTCATCGAGCAGCACGATATCGGGCTGGGTGCATAGTGTGCGCGCCAGCGCCACGCGCTGACGCATGCCGCCGGACAACTGACGCGGCAGATGATTGAGGAATTGCCCGAGGCCATAACGGGTCAAAAGCTGCGCGGCGCGCTCGCGCGCCTTGGCCATCGGAAGACCTTGGATCTCGGCGCCGAGCAGCGCGTTCTCCAAAATTGTCCGCCACTCGAACAGGTAGTCCTGTTGCAACATATAGCCGACCTTGCGGTTCGGCCCGGTGACCGGCTTGCCGTCGATCAGCACCGCGCCTTCCGTCGGCGCGACAAGGCCGGAAATCAGCGACAACAGCGTGCTCTTGCCGCAACCGCTCGGCCCGATAACGGCGACAAACTCGCCGGGTGCGACAGCGATCGAGATATCCTTGAGTGCTTCGGTCTCCCCGTCCGGGCCGAAATAGCGCAGACCGACTTTCCGTAGTTCGACCTTGAATACGTCTTTGGCCTCCGGCACGGCTCATTTAGCCTTGCTGGCAAATTCGGTACGGACCAGGTCCTCGAATTTGACGCGCTTGTTGGCGTCGAGCACATGCCCATTCACGAGAATGTCCTCGAATTTGCTGATCGCCGCGGGCTCGATCACCGGCGACAATTTCCAGATTTTCAGCTTCTGATAACGCGCGGCGGCGTTGGTCAGCGCCTGCGGATTGACTGCCGGGAAAAACGGTGCGACCGCCTGCGCGATGTCGGCCGCCGACGCCGACGCGGTCCATTTCTGCGCGCGATAGATGGCGTCGGTGAAGCTTTGCAGGATTGCTGCATTGTCGCTGAGGTATTTGTCCGTCGCCATGAAGGACGTGTAGTCAGCGAAGCCGACGGTCGCACCGATCGAGGCCAGCACCACGCCTTTGCCGTCGAGCTCGAGCTGCGAGGCATCGGGCTCGATGAAAATGGCGTATTGGCCTTGGCCGGCGAGCCAGGCACCGACCCGCGCCGGCACCGCGATATTGTTGGCGAGCTTGACGTCGGTGTCGGGATTGACGCCGTTCATGCGCATCGCTTCTTCGAAGAACAGGATCGGCGTCGAGCCGGGGCGGAAGCCGAGCACGTCCTGGCCTTTCAGCATGCTCCACTCGAACTTGTCGGGCTTGGTGCGGCCGACCAGCATGAAGCCGTCTGTCGCGGTCAGGCCGCAGAAGATGCGCGCCTTGGTCGATGAATCACTGTTGGCCACATAGATCGTGGTCTCCGGACCGGCGAGCGCGATATCGGCGCTGCCGGACAACAGCGCGGCCATGGTCTTGTCGCCGCCGTTGCCGGTCGCGAGCTCGATGTCGAGGCCGGCATCCTTGAAATAGCCGTTGGTCGAGGCGACATAATACGGCGCATAAAGCAGCGAACGGACGACCTCGTTGTAGCGCACTTTGGTCAGCGGCTTGGTTTGGGCAAGCGTGACGGCCGGGCTTGCAACCGCGGCCAGCGCCGAAAAGCCACTCCGGATAATATCGCGACGATGAAGCATGTTGTTCTCCTTGCGCGGCGCATAGAAGCAAGCTTCACGCCAAACGCAGGAGGCTAACACCCGTCTTTCGGCATGACCAGAACGGTACGAACGGCACCGTTCAGGCGGCAGGCTCCATGCCGAGCGCGCGAATCCTTGCGCGCGTCGCTTCGTCGCGCAGGGCCTGCAGGAAGGCTTGCACGGCCGGCCGTTCGCGCCGCGCCTCGACCAGGAGGAAGTCGTAGTGCTCCGGCGCAATCGGCAGGAACGATAGTCCGTACATGTGCGCCACCGGCTCGATGGCGACGCCCCAATCGGCGCGGTGCTGCGCGATGGCCGCCGCGACCGCATTGTGCGAGCGCGGCTGATTGGCGTAGCCGGCGGGTTTCGCGCCTCGCAACAGACTGTCGACCAGGACGCGCGTGCCGGAGCCGGCATTGCGGTTGACCATGAGCGCAGACGGATCGTCGAGCCCCGCTTTCAGCGCGGCATCCGCCGTCTTGCCGGCGAAGCGCGCGTCGCCGTCGCGGAAGACAAAGCCCTGCATCCGCCGCCAGCCGGGCACGAGCGCAAGGCCAGGCGCGAGCAGATGCTTGTTGTAGATGCCGGTCGCCGGGTCGACCAGATGGACCGGCGCGACATCGCATTCGCCCCGGCTTGCAGCGCTGACACCGCCGAGGCTGCCGACAGCGATGGTGCGCGCGTGAAAGCCGTGGCCGGCCAGCGCCCCGACCACGACATCGAGCGCGATATCGTGGCTGCCCATGATGACGAGATCCGGCGCGCGCGCTTCGTCGCCGATCAGCGTGACGTCTTTTTCGGTATCGGCGTCGAGCGCGGAGGCGAGCGCATCGATCGACAAAAATCCATCGGCTTGTGAGAAGGCCGTCACCGCGCCCGAGCCTTTGCCCGTCGGGAAAGCGATCAGACCATCGGTGCTCTGAACGAGCGAGACCAGGACGAATTCCTCGCGGCCGAGCTCGGAGGGGATGCGTACCGGCACCCGCGCCGTCACCGTCCGCGCCGCCTCGGGCGATAGACCGGCGCGCGCACGGATCACCGGCGCGACAAAGGCGTGAAAGGTAAAAATCGCCGAAGTCGGAAAGCCCGGCAGCACGATGAGCGGCTTGTCGCCGATCGCGGCAAGGCAGAGCGGCTTGCCGGGCTTGAGCGCGACGCCATGCACCAGAATGCCCGGCGCACCGAGCTTTGAAACAATGCGATGCGACAGATCGCCCGCGCCTTTCGAGGTGCCGCCCGAGAGCACGACCATGTCGCACGATTCAAGCGCCGCGCGCATGGCGTTGCCGAGCGCCGTCTCCTCGTCGGGAAAAGCGCCGAACGGCACCGGCTCGCCGCCCGCCTCGGTGATGGCGGCGGCAATGATGGCGCCGTTGCTGTCGTACACCCCGCCGGCACGCAGCAATTCACCCAGTTCCACGAGCTCGTCGCCCGTCGACAGCACGGCGACTCGGGGCCGGCGCACGACACCGACCGCGGCGAGACCGCAGGCTGCAAGCATGCCGATCTCGCGCGAGCCGATGCGGGTGCCGTTTCGCAACAGCGTCTCGCCGCGCGCGATGTCCGAGCCGGCGTAAGACACGAACTGCCCGGCGGCGGCAGCGCGGCGTAGGTCGATCGCGGGCAAAGCTCCGTCCTCGATCAATTCGGTGTGCTCGATCATCACCACGGCATCGGCGCCGCGTGGAATGACGCCGCCGGTCGCGATCGCCGTCGCCGTGCCCGGCGCGACTTCGACTGTGGGCTCGATACCGCAAGCAAGGACTTCGGCATTCAAAATAAAGCGCTTCGGCGCACGATCGCTCGCGCCCGTGGTATCGGCGGCGCGCACGGCAAAGCCATCGACATTGGAGCGATCGAACGGCGGCGCGTCGACGGGAGCGATCACATCGCCGGCCAGCACACGGCCGAGCGCCGCAGCAAGGCTCAGAGATTCCGCGGCAAGCGGCGAAAGATCGATATGCGCCGCAAAGCGCCGGCGGGCCTCGTCGGGCGAGACGACTTCAAGGAATTGCTCCTGCCGCGCGGCGCGCCGCACAGATTCCAAGATCGCGTCAGTGCGGGCTGTATGTTTGGTCGTTATGGCCATTAGTTTCTAAAGCCACGGCCTCACAGCAGCTTGCGTGCCCGCGGCAAATCCCTCGCTGTCCGCCGGAACGACGATCCAGCCGTCGCTGCCGGTCAGAGCTTCAAACGACAGATAGCCGGAGGCGAGCGGATCCGCCACGGTGCCGTCGGCGGAATTTTCCTCATAGCGCACCGGAACGAGCTCGGTGAGCCCGATCGTCGACGTCACCTTGCGCTTGAGCGGCAGCATTTTCGGCGTGTCTTCGACGCGACCGCCGCTGAGCTTGGCGATGATATGACGCCCGATCAAAAGCCAGATCGCCAGAGCGGAATCGAGCCGCCCCGGCATCAGCAGAACCGGCCGCGTGCCGACGAAGCCGAACGCCGCGGTCTCGCCCGGCGACACCGCAATGCCGTGCGCCTCGACCCGGCCGAATTTCGCCAAGGTGCGCACGCTCGCATCGCCGCGCCCGCTGCCGGTGCCGCCGACGACAAAGCCGGCATGCGCGCGCGCCTCGCTGAGCGCCTCGTAGAGCGGCTGAGGCTCAGTGTCGGCGTTGAACACCGTACCACCCGCGGCGCTGACGGCGCGCGTCAGCATGTCAACGGCGGCCTGGACCACAGGTGTCTTTGTCATGCTGCCGCAGGCGATACGGATACGCGGCTCACGGACCGAAACATCGGCAATGCCGCCAGCGGCCATGACGGCGATGTCGCTTGCGCGCAGATAAGCGCCGGCGCGGCGCAAAATCGTCTGCGGCATGCAATCGCCGCCGGCAAGCAGAACGCCGTCGCCCGGCGCGACCGCTGCGATTGCTTCGGCGCGGTCGCCTGCGAACATAACCGCGTCAAGCGGCAGCACGGCATCCGCGCCTTCCGGCATCGCCTCGCCGGCATCGACCTGCTGCGGCGCCGGCGTCAACGGCGCCGGCGTATATGGACTGGCATCGGCCACCGCGCCCGCGGCAACCGCAAAACCGTCGCGCAGTGCGATTGAACCCGGCGGCAGCTTCGACGCGGTCACATCCGCGGCCAGCACGCGGCCCTGCGCCGAGGCCAAAGAACAGGCGCGCGGCGTCACCGGCTCGACGCGGGTGTCGATGCAGGCCAGGACCGCATCAAGCGGCGTCAGGCGCGAAATGCGCTGGGTGCTGGAATCGACGGCCATCGCCGATATGTTAAACAGCAGCTTTCGGATTTCTACGACACGCACGGCACTGTGCCACCATGACGGAAAAAACGCTGAATCTGCGCGGTCTCAAATGCCCGCTCCCCGCTCTGCGCACACGCAAGGCGCTCGGCGGCATGCAAGCGGGCGACATCATTATCGTCGAGTGTACCGATCCCCTCGCCGGTCTCGATATACCAAACCTATTGAACCAGACCGGCGACGTGCTTGAACAGACGCGCAAGGAAAAAGGGTTAATGACGTTTCGGATCCGCAAGGCATAGCAATAAGAGGGTTCCGGAACGTTTCTTCACTCCGCCGCGACGCGATGGGCGGCGACGCCTTTGGCCTTCACCACCACTTTGATCGCATCGTCGACGCGATCCTTGGCATAGCGGATCGCGGTGGGCAGATCGTCGAGCGCGAAAGTGTGGGTGTGAATTTTGGTGGCGTCGAAGCGCTTCTGCGACATGAAGGCCTCGGCGCGATGCGTCGCGCTCTTGCCCTCGCCGCGGATGCCATAGAGATAGATGTTGTTGCGCACGATGTGCGCGACATCGACCGGCGTCTCTTCATGCGGGAATGCGGCGAGGCAGACTTTGCCGCCGCGGTTCACCATGCGCACCGCTTCGGTCACCGCATTGGTCGCGCCCGAGCATTCAACGACATAATCGACGCCCTTGCCGCCGTTCAATCGCTTCACCGCTTCGACCACGTTTTCATTGCGTACATTGATGACGTGATCGGCGCCGAGCTCCTTGCCAATCTTGAGCCGGTTGTCGCGGGTGCCGGTGAGAATCACGGGCGTCGCGCCCAGAGCCTTGGCCACAGCGACACCGAGCAGCCCGATCGGACCGGGGCCGGTCACGACCACGCTTTCACCGGCGACAAGGCCGCCGAGCTCGGTGAGGCCGTACATCGCGGTGCCCGCCGTCACCACCAAGGTCGCTTCCTCATCCGACATCGTGTCAGGAATGGCGACCAGCGTGTTGATATTGTTGACCTGATATTCGCAGAAGCCGCCGTCGGTGGTGAAGCCGTTGGCGCGGTGGCCCTTGTCGACATCGCCGTAATTGAGACCGTAGTTGTGGCACGACGTATACATGCCCTCGCGGCAGCGCCGGCATTGGCCGCAGCCGGCGTGGATCTCGACGGTGATGCGCTGGCCGATCTTGTATTCGTCGACACCGGGGCCGAGCGCGACCACCGTGCCCATATATTCGTGGCCCGGAGTGAAATTCTTATTGAACGGCTTGCCGCCTAGGAACATGGCCGGCGAACCGTAGTCGATGATTTCGAGGTCGGTCGCGCAAATCGCGACCGCGTCGATTCGCACCAGGACCTCGGCGCGCTTGGGAACCGGAACCGGCTTTTCCGTGAGTTTAAGCTCACCCGGGTTGCCCAGAACCCAGGCTTTCATCTTGTCCGGAATGGAAAAATCCGGGCTCGTCTTCACTCCAGGACCTGCGTAAGTCATACGGTGCCTCTGTTCCCTTAATATACGCGCGGGATTTGGGTACGGTTCGCAACCAGCGGCCTTTTATAGATATTTTCGGCCCCGGGCAAAACCGTTCATTAGGCAGGTTCGCCGGCCGCGTCGCGGTCCAGATCGGCAAAAATGTCGCCGTCCTGCAGGACAACTTTATAGGTGCGCAACGCCACCTGGCAGGGCGGCGCTTTGACTGCACCCGTCGGCACGTGAAAGGCGCCCATATGCACGGCGCATTCGATGACGTCGCCATCCAACATCCCGTCGGCAAGGCTCGCGGAAGCGTGAGTGCATTCGTCGTCCGTCACATAGAACTTGCCCCCGATATTAAAGACCGCAAGCTGCCGGTCCTCGACCTCGAAAGCTTGCACCGCGTCCGGCGCGATATCGGCCTGCGCACAAATCCGGACGATATTATCGGCCATTTCGCTCCCCTTCCCCACCACGTTGCCGCGTCAGCTTTCTTTATATAGTCATTCTGGAACCTAAACATAAGCAAGGGCAACGGGTTCAGGGCGGAAGCGCATGCAGATTCTGGTGATTGGTGCGGGCGTGATCGGGCTTGCGGTTGCGCGCACCGCAGCGCTTGCCGGGCACGACGTCACTGTTGCCGAAGCGACCGGCGGCATCGCCAACGGCGTATCTTCGCGCAACAGCGAAGTGGTGCATGGCGGTCTTTATTATCCGACCAATTCGCTGCGTGCGCGCCACTGCGTGCGCGGCCGCCGCATGCTCTACGAGTTCTGCGCCGCGCACGGCGTTGCCTTTCGCAAATGCGGCAAACTGATCGTTGCGACCAACGCGAGCGAGCTTGCCAAAGTCGAAACAATTCAGAAACAGGGTGAGATCAACGGCGTCGAAGGCATGGAAATGCTCGGCGGCAATGCCGCGCGCGCCCTCGAAGGCGAACTGTCCTGCATCGGCGCTTTGCTGTCGGCGGAAACCGGCATCGTTGATAGCCACGGCTATATGAATGCGCTGTGGGGAGAACTTGAAGATCATGGCGGCATGATCGCATTCGAAACGCCGGTCGAACGCATGAGCTACAAGGCGCCGCTTTGGCGCGTGCACTTCGGCGGCCGCGACCCGGGCACCATCGACTTCGACGCCGTGATCAATGCCGGCGGCCTCGGTGCCCAGGCGCTGGCCCGCCGCATCGAAGCCTATCCGGCCGACAAAGTGCCCAAGCTCGTTCTCGCCAAGGGCAATTATTTCAGCTTCGCCGGACGGCCGGTCTTTTCGCGGCTGGTTTATCCGACACCGGTCGACGGCGGGCTTGGCGTTCACGTCACGCTCGACCTCGCCGGCCGCATGCGTTTCGGGCCCGATGTCGAATGGATCACGGAGGAGAGCTACACCGTCGATCCGCGCCGCGCCGACAGTTTCTACGACCGCATCCGCACCTATTGGCCTGGACTGCCGGCCCATTCGCTGGTGCCGGATTATTGCGGCATCCGGCCGAAGCTCACCGGTCCCGGCGAACCGGCCGCCGATTTTTTGATCGCGGGCCCCGCGGCGCATGGACTGCCGCGGCTCGTCAATCTGTTCGGCATCGAATCACCGGGGCTGACGTCGTCACTGTCGATTGCCGACGACGTCACCAAGCTTCTGAACTGAACGAAAGAACTAACGCGGCACAGGGGATTGGCCAACAGAGCCTGTGCTAAGCGGCTGCGCCTGTGCGATCGTGCCCGGATCGTCATCGACCGTGTCGACGGCAGGACGCCGATTGTTGAGCGCGCTCTTCGTCGAGGTGACCGAATTCAACTGCGTGGCAACATTCGACAGCGTCACGGGCGTGTAAGCCTGCGCCGCATTACCTGTATAGGTCATCAGCCCGGTTTTGGTGGCGACGATGTCGCCCGGCCGCAAGGTCGGATCGTTCGGCAAATCGTAGGGGGCGAGCCCCAGCGCATCCTTGCCGTTGCAAGTGCAATTGGCGACGAGCTGCTTACGATAGACAAAAGCGGTGTCGAGATCGCCGTAACGCGAGCCATCCTTGGCGACGGCGTGATCGATCTCAGCGCCATAAAACACCTTGGTCCTGCTGGCCGGGCACATCGACCGGCAGGCTTCGACCGGCGTCGCATTCATGACGCGGGCTTCGAGCGGGAAATGCTGGCCGTCGCACAGCCGTACACAGAAGGCGACGCCATGGCCGGTCGAGCCGGCATTCTGGCGCACGTTCTCCTGACCAAGCGGCGGCGGGCTCACAGACGGCTCGGCATAGGACGAAACGGATGGATGGGGGCCCTTATCAGGACCACCAAACAAAAAGTCGAAAAAGCCGGCCTTTGCCGGTGCGCTGGCTAACACCGCGGCGGCAAGCGCGCCGCCAAGCGCGAATGCCTGCATTTTCATTTGTTTGCTGCTGCGCCCCATGGTGATCCCCTCACCTGCCCTGTACCGGCACGCTGCCCATCAACGTGGACGGAGGCCGGAAAGTTCCCAGCCTTTTCCGGCACAGTGAAGGAAAAGGCTCACCATCTTGTGGCGCGGTAGTGCCCTTCTGATGGCTATTTGGCGCTATGGTAAAGGAATCTCGGCCCGATTCCCGAGCGCTTTCCGCACCGCACCAATCGGCCGGCGCGCCGAGTCTTTCAGAAATCCGGGTCTTTCAGAAATATCGCACCCACACGTAGAGTTGGCAGATCAGGATCGAGACCAACGTCATCGGCAATGCATAGAGCGTGTACTTCAAAAACCCGAAGGCAATGCCGTTGCGCTCGGCAATCCCGGCAATGGTGAGGTTGGCCGAAGCCCCGACCAAGGTGCCGTTGCCGCCGAGGCAGGCGCCGAGCGACAGGCACCACCACAGCGGCTCGATCTCCTTTGGATCGACATGCCCGGAGACGCCAAAGGCCGGCGCCGCGCTTTTGATCAGCGGGATCATGGTGGCGACGAAGGGGATGTTGTCGATCAGCGCCGAGAGCAGCGCCGAGCCCCAGAGAATGGCCGAGCCGGCGCGGGCGATGTTGGCGCCGGTCGCGGCAACGAGCCTGTCCGCGAGGATTTGCAACAATCCGCTGACTTCGACCGCGCGCACCACGATGAACAGGCCAATAAAGAAGAAGATCGTGATCCATTCGATCTCGGTGAGGGTTTTCGTCACATTGTCGGCCTGCTTGTCGCGGTGATGCTCCCAATTGTCGAGCAGCATCAACAAGGCAGCGCCGCCCATGGCAATGGTCGCGGCCTGCAAATGAAGCCGGTTGGCAAAGACCAGGCCCATGATCACCAAGGCGAGAACGGCGAGCGACTGAACAAGCAGCGGCAGATCGACGATCGCGGCCGGCGCATTCATGGTCATTACCCGGAGCCGATTCTCGATGGTCGCTTCCGTTGCCCGCCCCCACAGCAGATGGATCATCAGCACCTGGGCGCCAAGCACCAGCACCGCGGCGGGGCCGACGTTAAGCAGAAACGCATTGAAGCTTAAGCCTGCGAGCGAACCGATCATGATATTCGGTGGGTCGCCGATCAGCGTCGCTGCGCCCCCGACATTGGAAGCGATGATCTCGGCGAACAGAAACGGATAAGGCGGAATTTGCAGTTCGCGGGTGACGGCGAGCGTGACCGGCGCCACCAGAAGCGCCGTGGTGACGTTATTGAGCAGCGCCGAGATGATGAAGGTGGCGAGCTGCAGCAGCAACAGCAGGATCGCCGGATGGGCGCGGGCCAGTTGCGCCGCGCGGATCGCGACATATTCGAAGATGCCCGAGCGCTGCGCGATCGCCATTATGATCATGAGGCCGGCGAGCGTGCCGATCGTATTCCAGTCGATGCCTTTGAGCGCCTCGGCCTGATCGAGCGCGCCGGACGCAATGACAAGGCCAGCGGCCACCAGCGCGATGATGGCCCGGTTCAACTGATCCCAGATGACGGCCGCGTAAGTGACGCACAACAGCGCCGTCGACACCCATTTCGGGTCGAGGCCGAACACGATGTGTGGGACGAATTGGTCGGTCACGGCGACATCTCAAAGTCATTTTGGGTAATGGCGGCCGGCCTGAAACGCAACAATAATCGGTAAGACCCTACGGCACGAAGACGAGAAAAATGAAGGTCGCGAAAACGACCAAGTGAACGAGACCGGCGAGAATATTGGTGCGGCCGGAGCCGAAAGTGAAAACGCTCAAGAACAGCGTGAGCGCCAAGAGAAGCGCGTCGCGCAACGATACGCCGATCTGGATCTGTTTCCCGAGCGCGATATTGGTGAGCGCGACCGCGGGGATCGTCAGGCCTATCGTCGCCAGCGACGAGCCGAGCGCGAGATTGAGGCTCTTCTGCAACACGTCGTTGAGGGCGGCGCGCACGGCGCTGATGCTTTCCGGTGCGAGCACGACCATGGCGATGACGATGCCCGCGACGGCGTCCGGTGCGCCGACGCTATTGAGGCCGATTTCGAGAAGTACCGCGAATTTTTTGGCCAGGAGAATGACCCCGACCAGCGCGACCAGGAGTCCCACCGTGCTGACGGCGACCGCCTTGTTGGACGGATAGATGTGCTCGCCGTCCGGCGCGGTTTTGTCTGCGGCGCGGAAATAATCCATATGTCGCGACGTCTGGATGAACAGGAAAGTCGCATAAAGGATCACGGTGATAATGCTGACGAAGACGAGTTGGCCGTTCGAATAATACGGGCCGATCACAGTTTGCGTGTAATTTGGCAGCACCAACGTCAGGATCGACAGCGCGCCGAGCACCTGCAGATAAACACCGGCGCCGGAGACCTGAAACTCCTGCTCGTGATGACGCAAGCCGCCGACCAGAACGCACAGGCCGACGAGGCCGTTGCAGACGATCATGATCACCGCCAGTACGGTGTCGCGCGCCAGAGCCGGCGAGCTGTTCGGCGTCAGCACGATCGACTCAATCAAGGCCACCTCGATGATGGTGACGGCCAAAGTCAGAACCAATGTACCGAACGGCTCGCCCAGGCGATGGGCAATAACATCGGCATGATGCACGGCGGCGAAGATCGCGCCGAGCATGATCACCAGCATTGCCCCCGACAGCGCGATCGCAAGCGGCGACGTCGAGGCGCCGGCGGTAAAGCCGATGAAAGGCGCTAGGATAATGAAGGCGATCGCCAGGACCGGAAAAGCAATTGAGGCGATCGGCGTTTCGGTTGAAGCGGACATTGCTTGGAATTCTACGGGCGTTGGGGTGTGCGCGGCAAAGATTCAATTGTCATTTTATCGAAGCGCTGTACAGCCCCGGAACCCGCCGTTCAAAATGACCCGAACATCGTGCCGAGCACGATGACCGCAACGAGCGCGACGACGGCGCCGACGATGCCGACCACGACTATATCGAAATAGCTCTCGCGGTGGCTCGCGCCGCAGATAGCGAGCAGCGTCACCACGGCGCCGTTATGCGGCAGGATATCGAGCGTGCCGGAGCCGATCACGGCGACGCGATGCATCAGAGCGGGCGCGATGCCGGTTTGCGACGCGATGGTCATATAAGTCTGCCCGAGCGCGTCGAGGGCGATGGTGAGGCCGCCGGAGGCCGAGCCGGTGAGCGCGGCGAGCACATTGGTCGCTACCGCGAGCGACACCAACGGGCCGCCTTCGATGCCAAGAACCCAATCGCGCACCACGACGAAAGCCGGCAGCGCGGCGATGACGGCGCCGAAGCCGACCAGGCTTGCGACACTGAGCGCTGGCAGCACCGAGGCATTGGCGCCGGCATCCATGCTTTGGCGAAGCGCCGACAGCCGGCTCCAGTTGCAGGCGATCACGGTTGCGATGGCGGCGGCGAGCGCAACGACCACCGACCACACGCCGGCCACGGCCGAGATCGAGGTGCCGCCCCAGCGCTCCTCGGCGAGGAACGAGAAGTCCAGTCGCGGCAGCACCAAGAGCGACATGGTAAGATTGACGGCGACGACGACGACGAGCGGCACGATCGCGGCAAAACTCGACGGCGCAACATCACTGTGGCGGCCGTGGCTGATCTCGGCCGGATCGAATTCGCGTGCGGTGGTGGCGCGTTCGCGCACTTTCTCGTCGTTGGCTGCCGCTTCAGTTGCGACCGCTGCGTCGCCATAACCCTCCCCTGCGCGCCGTGCCTTGGCTTCCGCCCGCTTGAGCCACCACATGCCGAAGCCGAGCATGATGACAGAGGCGATCACGCCGAGCCCAGGCGCGGCAAACGGCGTGGTGCCGAAGAACGGCATCGGGATGGCATTCTGGATCGACGGAGTGCCGGGCAACGCCGACATGGTGAAGGTCGAGGTGCCGAGAATGATCGCCGCCGGCATCAGGCGGCGTGGCACGGCGGCGGCGCGAAACAGCGTTTGCGCCATCGGGGCGAGCACGAAGAAGGCGACAAACAGGCTGACACCGCCATAAGTGACCAAAGCGCCCGCGAGCACGACCGCGAGCATAACGCGGCGCTCACCCAGACCCTTGGTCATGGCCTCCGCGACTGCAGTCACAGAACCGGAATCCTCCATGAGCTTGCCGAACAGCGCGCCGAGCAGAAACAGCGGAAAGAACTGCGCCAGAAAACGCGCGGCGCTGCCCATGAAGATCTGTGTCCAATTGGCAAGCAGCGGCTGCCCGCCGAACGCGGCGGCGATCAGTGCTGCCACCGGCGCAAGCAACAAGACGCTCCAGCCGCGGAAGGCGAGCCAGACGAGAAACGAAAGCCCGACGATGATGCCGACAAGCCCCATCGCGCCGCGCTCCGTTCAACACTCGTCCAGCAGCGCATCGAAGTCGGCGGTCGAGCGCTTGCCGACATCGCCACTGTGTTCGTCGAGGAATTTGCCCGCAGTGCGCCGGCCCTCGTCGCGCAGTTTCACCATGAAATCCCACTCGGCATTGACCTTGGAGGACGCGCCGAGTTCGAGCAGCATATCGGTCATGATCCGGTGCGTGCGCATCTGCGCCCAGCGCGCGCCCTCGCCGGTGCCGGCGTCCGCGACCTGACGCAGCAGCGCGATCATGCGCAGCTCCTTCATCAGCGGCGAGTTGAAGGAAATCTCATTGAGCCGATTGAGGATATCGGTCGCCGTGCGCGGCGTGTCCGGGCGCTCGCGCGGATTGATCTGGACCAGGATGGTGTCGTGGGCGTCGCTTTCGCGGATCAGCGGCGTGATGGTCGGGTTGCCGGCAAAGCCGCCGTCCCAATAAGGGTCGCCGTCGATCTCGATGGCGCGGAACATGGTCGGCAGACAAGCCGAAGCGAGCAGTACGTCGGCGGTGATCTCGCCGTTGCGGAAAATGCGGCCGCGTCCGGTCCGCACATTGGTGGCAGTGATGAAGAGCTTGATCGGCGAGTGCGGCAGGCGCGTGAAATCGATGCTCTCGGCGAGAATCGTGCGCAGCGGATTGAGGCCGAACGGATTGAGATCGTAAGGCGACAGCACCCGCGTCATCAGATCCATGGCGAGATAGACCGGCGACGTGTCGAGCGACCAGCGGCCCATCAGCCGGTCGAGCGGCGAGCGCTGCAGCGGGCTGAAAGCGGCGGCGCGCGACACTTTCCGCCAGTATCTTTCCAGCGCCTCACGCGCGCCTTTGGCGCCGCCCGCGATCCAGCCATCCGCCAGGATCGCGGCATTCATCGCGCCGGCCGATGTGCCGGAAATGGCGGCGATATGAAATCGCGGCTCCTCGAGCAGACGGTCGAGCACGCCCCAGGTGAATGCGCCATGCGAGCCGCCGCCTTGCAGCGCGAGGTCGATCAGCACCGGCTCCTGATCCATCCGCGGCACCTGCGCTCAGCAGGCTCCTTGCACGAAATCTATCGGCGCAGGCCAAGACCGACAGCGATCCAGCCGGCGCCGGCGAAAATGAGATCGATGCCGAGGAAGATGCCGAGGATGTAGAGACCCGAGACCGGCCAATGGATCACGATGATCAGGCCGAGCAGGAAGGTGATCAACCCCGACAACACCACAGCGACCCAGGGCATTTCCGTCTTCATAGAAAAGCCAAGCACGATCCGCATGATGCCGGAGGCGATCAGCGCAAAGCCGAGAAAGAGCGTCAGCAGCGCCGCGGCGAACAACGGGTTCTCGAAGGTGATGAATCCGGCGATGATGTAGAGCACGCCGAGCAGAAGCCAAAGCAGGAACTTGCCCCAGTTCTTGAGCTGAAAGGCGTTAATCACCTCGGCGACGCCGGCGATCAGCATCATGATGCCCACCACGAACACGGTGACCACGGTGGCAAGGACCACGCTGCCGAGTGCGATAAGCCCGGCGACCACATAGACAACACCGAGAGCGACGATCCAGCCTGATTTATCGCGTAGCGGCGCGAGGCCGGAGGGGGAGTCGAGAGAGCCTGATGCTGGCGCTGTAGTGGACATGTCACTTGCTCCGATTACTGGCCGCAAAGCAGCGGCGAGGTTGAAGTAATGAGAGAGGACAAGCTTCGTTAAAATCGGCCCGTGCTGCGCAATTCCCTTTGAATTAGATGCAGGCGTAGTTTTGCGCAAAACTATGGCAATTGCGTGTAGGCGCGCCGCAAATCGCCATCTGGCACTGCAACATGGAACGCCAGCGACGCCGTCATTGGCGTGTCATTTGCCGAAACGCTCGCGTCTTTGCATTATGCGAAGCGATAAACAAAGCAAATCGAGGGAGGATCTGGAACGTGCCCGCTCATCGCTTTCTCAATCCGTCGACCATGCCCGCCACGCGCGGCTATACGCATGTTGTTGAGACGCATGGCCCAAGCCGCACCATTTATATTTCCGGCCAGCTCGGCATGACGCCGGACGGCAAGTTCGCGGGTGCGCCGGGCGACTTCCGCGCTCAGGCCGACCAGTGCTTCAACAACTTGAAGCTCGCGCTCGCCGAAGTTGGCGCGAGCTTCGAACACGTCGTGAAAGTGACGGCCTTCTTCGTCGATATGGCGCATCTGCCGATCTATTTCGAAGTGCGCGATAGTTATGTGAACACCAAGGCGCCGCCGGCCTCGACTGCCATTCAGATCTCGAGGCTCGCGCGCGAGCCGGCTCTGTTCGAGATCGAAGCGATCGCGGTGGTGCCGGCCTAAGCGTCCGGTATCACATTCATCTGGATTCTCTGCCATGAAAAGCCGAGCGCTGTTTCTCGCCGTAGCACTGGCCGCGATCGCGCCGCAGGTTCACGCGCAGGATTATCCGACGCACATCATCACGCTGGTATCGCCGTTCCCGCCCGGAGGCCCCTCCGACACGGCGGCGCGCCTGATCGCCGCGCCGATGTCGAAGGCGCTGGGCCAGCAAGTCATTGTCGATAATCTGACCGGCGCCGGCGGCGTCATCGGCACCGATCACGTGGCCAAGGCGGCGCCCGACGGCTACACGCTGATCGTGTCCGGCTCGGGCACGCATGCGGCAGCGGAGTATCTCAAAAAGGACTTGCCGTATCGCTCGACCGATTTCGAGCAGATCGGCCTGATCAACACCTCGCCGATGGTGATCGCGGCGCGGAGCGGCATTCCGGCCGATACGCTGAAGGATTTCATCGCCTATCTGAAAGCGAACGAGAAGAAAGTCACCGAGGCGGATGCTGGCGTCGGCTCGATCTCGAATCTAGCCTGCTCGGTGTTCCACGCGCTCGCCGACGTGCATCCGACCGTCGCGTCCTATCGCGGCACGCCGGAAGCGACCATGGATCTGGTGCGCGGCAATGTCGACTTCGGCTGCAACCAGATCGTCAATGTCGCGCAGCACATCAAAAGCGGGGCACTCAAAGCCTATGCGGTGACCGGCGACGAGCGCTCGCCGATGCTGCCTGACGTGCCGACGACGGCAGAAGCCGGCATGCCCGACTTCGCGCTCACGGTCTGGTTCGGCCTCTCAGCGCCGAAAGGCACGCCGCATCCGATCGTCGAGAAGCTCAACGCGGCGCTCGGCACCGCGCTCGACGATCCGGACGTCGTGGCGCATTTCGCCGGTCTCGGCTACGACGTCGTGCCGAGCGACAAACGCAGCCCCGCCCATTTCGACGAGTTCTACAAAGACGAAGTCGCGCTCTGGGCGAAAGTGTTCGGCGGCCTGAACACCAAGTCGAATTAGTTTTGCAGATGAATTGGAAGCCCGAACGCGCGCTGCAAATCATTGCCGGAACACCGCCAGGCGGCGGGTTAGATCGCGTGGCGCGGGCGCTCGCCAAGGCTTCCGCCGCGACAGGGCTCGTCGAGGTGCCGATCGCGGTCATCAACGTTCCCGGCGATGGCGCGCGGCGCGCCTGGACGCATTATATGGACCAGCATCCGGGCGATGGCCATGTCGTCGGCATCAGTTCGCCCAATCTGACGACCGATTATCTGGTCGGCGCGGCGAATTTCGAACATTCGAAATATATGCCGATCGCGACCTTGGTGACGGAATATATTGCATTCGCGGTGACGGCAGACTCGCCGCTCAAGACCGGCGCCGACTTTCTCTTGCAGCTCAGCGCAAAGCCCGTTGCGGTGACGGTGGCGCTTTCGACCGCGCTCGGCAATCCCAACCACGTCGCCTTGGCGCAATTGGCGCGGCATGCCGGCGGCGACGTCAATGCGCCGCAGATCCGCGTATTCGACACCGCGCTCGACGCGGTCGCCGATGTGATCGCCGAAAAATCCGACATCTGCGTCGTCACTGCAGCAAGCGTACTTGCCGAATTGAATGCAGGCCGCGTGCGCATACTTGGCGTCTCCGCACCGGAGCGCCTGTCGGGCGTCTTCGCCGCGACACCGACGTGGCGGGAGCAGTCGGCCGATTGCGTGATCGGCGCCTGGCGCGGCGTTACTGGGCCGAGCGGACTTATGCCTGAACACATGGTTTATTGGGAAAACGTGCTACGCACGGCGACAGCGCAATTGGTCTGGCGCGCCGAGCTGTCGCGCCTGAACTGGTCGCCGATGTATCGCGACGGCATGGCGCTGCACGCCTATCTTGAAACCGAGCGGGCGGAGTTCGTCGCCGTGCTCGGCGAACTCGGGCTGCTCAAAACCTAACCAAGCTGTCGTCCGCAGGTGGACATCGTTCGCGCGCGCTGAAGGAGCGCATTACCCTTTTTAGCGAAGCGAACAATAAATTTACTATGCAAATTTACCGGACCGAAAGCTTGCCGAAACGTTTGCCGCGCTTCTGGCCCGTCCGCGCCGGCGATTAACATACGATTCAATAGGCGGCGATATCGATCCGGAGAGGGCGTCAATACGCCGACCCGTCCGGCGTTGCGTGATTTCGGACAAAACCTGTGGCCATTTCTTCGCGCGCGCTGTCGAACCGCGATCCGGCTTGCGCGGTCGACTTCAAGATTCCGGTCAATGCGCTTCTAACTCTCTGCAATGCCGCCTTCAGGCGTCACGGCGCCGGAGAATTCGCCGCGGCCATCCGCCTCTACGAACAAGTCATTTCGTTCGAGCCCGATCTTCCCGACATCCATAACAATCTCGGTCACGCGCTGGCTGCATTGGGTCGGCCGCAAGCGGCGAGCGCCGCATTCGCGCAAGCGATCGAACTGAAGCCCGCTTATCCCGAGGCGCTGTGCAACTGGGGTCTTGCACTCGCGGAGCTCGAGCGTTCCGACGAAGCGGAGAGCAAATATCGGCAGGCGATCGCAGCTAACCCGCGCTTCGCCGGCGCCTACAACAATCTCGGTCTGCTGCTCAAAGCGACGGGACGATTAACGGAGGCTCAACACGCCTTCGAACGGGCGATCGAGCTGTCGCCGCGAGACTTTTCGCTTTACGATAATCTGGCGGCGGTCAGGCCGTTCGTCCGCCACGATCCTTATCTCGCAGCGCTCGAGGCCGCAGCCGAGGATCCCGCAGCCCTTTCAATCGCAGACCAGACGCATTTGCACTTCGCACTGGCCAAGGCCCACGACGGCCTCAGTCGTCATGAATACGCATTTGCCCATCTGCAAAAGGCCAATTGGCTCAAGCGCCAACAGATCGCTTATGACGAAGCGGCAACGCTCGGCCAGATGCGCCGCTTGCGCGAGGTGGCCAGCCGCGACTTTATCCGCGCGCGCCAGGGCGGCGGCGAGCGGTCGGCAATTCCCGTCTTCATCGTCGGCATGACGCGGTCGGGAACGACGCTGATCGAACAAATCTTGGCAAGCCATCCGCAGGTCGTCGGCACCGGCGAACTGCCGCTGCTGGATCAGGTCACGGGATCGATTCAAAAGCTCATTCCCGGCGCCCCGGCCTTTCCAGATATGATGCTGCAAATGTCGCCGGCCCATTTTCGCGCGCTCGGCTCGCTTTATCTCGACCGGATGCTGGAACGCGCGCCCTCGGCCGATCGCATTACCGATAAAATGACCGTGAACTTTCTGTTTGTCGGTCTTATCCATCTGGCGCTGCCTGATGCCACGATCATTCACGCGGTTCGCGATCCGGCCGACACCTGCACGTCCTGTTTCGCGACCCATTTCACCAATGGCAACGAGCACGCCTACGATCTCGGCGAACTCGGCCGCTACTACCGGCATTACCGCGAACTGATGGCGCATTGGCACGACGTGCTGCCGCCGGGACGCATCGTCGACGTGCATTACGAAGAATTGGTCGCGGACGTCGAGAACGTGGCGCGCCGCATCATTTCTCGTTGCGGCTTGGACTGGGATCCGCGCTGCCTTGACTTTCACCGTACCGAACGGCCGATCCGCACGGCGAGCGCGACGCAGGTGCGAAAGCCGATCCACGGCAATTCGGTCAAGCGTTGGCGCAAATACGAAGCCTTTCTCGGACCGCTGCTCGCCGAGATTGCGCCGGTCAGTGCATAAGCCGGCAGAGACCGGCTTCGGCTTTTCGGGATCGTGCTCTAATGCGCGTCGGCGCGGCGTTGCTGCCCGCCATGGCCGCGGGGCGCTGCCGGTAGCACGGACGGCGCGGCGAACGGATTGGTGAAGAGCCGCGCAAAGAAATTCTGGCCAAAGACGCCGCTACCGAATGCCGATTCCGGCATGGCAAGGAGCTCGCGGCGGACGGCGTTGTCTTTGCGTTCGATCGCAATATCGGCCACCGCGCGCTGCTGGTCGTTTTTAAGGATCGCCAACAGATCCTTGTCGCGGCCGTAAATATCGTCGCGGAATTGCAGCTTGCCGGAATCGTCGACGAATGCCGTCTGATAGGTCAGGTGCACCGGCATCGGATTGTTGAATTTGATTTCGTTTTCGTTGACGCCGAACATGCGGCGAACGCGATCGGCACTGTAGCCCTCGCCAGGCCGCGTGATCGCCAGCAGCACTTCGGCATATTTCGCCGGATCCTCGACGCGCATGCAGCCATGGCTCGCTGCGCGCATGGTGGTGGCAAAGAGATACTTCTGATTGGAATCGTGCTGATAGACCAGAAATTTGTTGGGGAAATTGAAGCGGATCTGGCCGAGCGCATTGTTCGGTCCCGGCGGCTGCGCGACATGGATCGTGCCGTCGGGATTGCGGGTGACGTTCAATCCCATGCGCGCCAGAATGGTGGAGTCCTGCCGCAACAGCGGCAGATATTCATTGGCGACGATCGACGGCGGCACATTCCAGGTCGGATTGACCGTGATCGTCTTCATCTCGGCGCTCATGATCGGCGTCGGCGTCGATGGCTTGCCGTCGACGATCTTGGTGGTCCAGTCGAGCTTGCCGTTGTCGATCACGCGCAGCGTGAAGTCGGGAAGATTAACGATCACATAGGTCGAGCCCAGATCGTGCGGCATCCAGCGCCAGCGTTCCAGATTGGCGACAATGATGTCGGCGATCCGATCGGCATCGCGGCCGTTGAGCGTATCGAGCGTCGCCTGGGTCAGCAGGCCTGTCGGCTTCTGCCCGTGCTCCTGCTGAAAATTCTTCACCGCGTCGGCGAGCGTCTTGTCGTAGATCGCGCCATCGCCGCTCAGCCCGAGCCGTTCGCGCAAGGCCGGCACGCGGGCGTCCTTGGTGCCGAGCTTCGGCGCCGCGCCATCCGGGATCGCCGGACCGGCACTGTCCTTGCCGGCGCGAATCTCGGCGAGCTTGCCCTTGAGCGCGACATAAGCGGGATCGTGCGGCTCATAGGTGTCGAGCACAGTCGCGACATCCGGCGCCGAGACCATGGCGCCCAGCACGTCGGCGGGATCGGCCGCCTTTTGATCGTAGGAAATGTCGCCGCTCACCCGCGTCCAGTGCACGCGCCCAATGCTGGCATGATGCGCATAGGTGATGACCGACGCCGTCAGCCTGATCTCGGCTTGCGCCTGCGATATGGGGTCGGTGGCACCGGCAAAATCCGGAATCGGATAATCGGCAGGATTGAGCCCGTCGGCATCGACATGGCGCAGATAATCGATTGCGGCTCGCGCACGGGCATTTGGGCTGCCGCTGGTTAGCCAAATTGGCGCGTAATTGCGGCCTGAATAGAACGCATCGACCGTGGCGCGAACATCCGCATTGCCGAGGACGGTGTCGAATTTGCCACTGGCGAGACCGTGCAATTGCTGCGCGACCACGGCATCGGGATCGGCGTCGGCGGCTGCGGCAGCCGGGGCGGTCGGCGCTGCAACTGCGGTCCCGGTATCGGCTGGTCCTGCGGCTGCCGGCGCTATCGCGGAATCAGTCGCGGTGCCGCTGTTATCCGACGCGGCGGGAGCCGCACCCGCATTCACCGCGTCCGCTGACGCCGCGCGCGCGCCGATCGGCGCGGCCAGCAAGAGAACGATAGCAGCCGGAATCAGAAGCCGATCGATTTTAACTGCAGTCACTGCAACACCTCGCTGGCGCGAACGTTCGAACCCGCCGGATTTCAAGAAGCAACGCGAACCCGAACTGGTAAGCGGATGCTGACAGCCCCGCTCGAACCTAGCATCAAGCGCGCCGGTTGGCGACAATCCCAAAATACCTATGCGCGAGAGCAGTTTAGTCTGCCGACGCCGATAAGTTCCTCACGACAAGACGGCCCGCGCCGAATCCGTAAGAAGGCGCCCGCCGTCGGCGTCCAACCGGACGCGCTTACCGCCGCGCCACGACCAAGATGATAAGCCCGACCAAAGCCGTGACCCCGCCGTAATAGACCCACGGGCGCGCGTCGATCATGAAGCTCTCGGCCGGCCAGCGGACAAAGCCGGCGCCCTGACAGGCCCAAAGCACGCCCATGGCCAGAAGCGCCGCGCCAATGATGGTCAGGATGGTTTTCATTTTCTGCCCCGGCCCTTGCTCATGCGCTAATGCGCGGCGTCCCAATTGTCCGCTGCATGTGCCTCGACATGCAACGGTACTGTTAATGCGCGTGCCGGCAGCGGCGCTTCGATCATCACCGCGGTGACGACCGGTAGCGTCTGTTCGACTTCATTGTCCGGCACTTCGAAAACCAGTTCGTCGTGCACTTGCAGCAGCATGCGGCCGGAGAGCTTCTTCTTCGCCAAAGCCGTATCCATGCGGACCATGGCGCGGCGGATGATGTCGGCGGCGGTGCCTTGCAGCCGCGCATTGATCGCGGCGCGCTCGTTGAAGGCGCGGATCGAGGCGTTGGAAGCGCCGATGTCCGGATAATGGCATTTGCGGCCGAACAAAGTTTCGACATAGCCGTGCTTCTTCGCAAACGCCTTGGTTTCTTCCATGTAGTCGCGGATACCCGGGAAGCGCTCGAAATATTTTCGGATATAGGCGCCGGCCTCCTCGCGCTCGATGCCGAGCTGATTGGCGAGCCCGAAGGCGGAAATGCCGTAGATGATGCCGAAATTGATGGCCTTGGCGCGGCGGCGCACTTCCGCCGGCATGTTCTTTACCGGCACGCCGAACATTTCCGACGCGGTCAAGGCGTGAATATCGAGCCCGTCGCGGAACGCGTTGCGCAATTGCGGGATGCCGGCGATTTCGGCGAGCAGCCGCAACTCAATTTGAGAGTAGTCGGCGGAGACGAGCTTGTGGCCGGCCGCGGCGATAAAAGCCTTGCGGATCTTGCGGCCGTCCTCGGTGCGGATCGGAATGTTCTGCAGGTTCGGCTCCGACGACGACAGGCGGCCGGTGGTCGTGGCGGCGAGCGCGTAACTCGTGTGCACGCGATGCGTGGTCGGGTTGACGTAACCCGGCAGCGCATCGGTATAGGTCGATTTGAGCTTTGACACCTGCCGCCAGTCGAGAATCTTCTGCGGCAATTCGTGGCCGAGCTCGGCGAGCTCTTCGAGCTGGCGCGCGCCGGTCGACCATTGGCCGGTTTTGGTCTTGGTGCCGCCGGGCAATTGCATCTTGCCGAACAGAATGTCGCCGATCTGTTTCGGCGAGCCGACATTGACTGACTCACCGGCAAGCTTGTTGATCTCGGCTTCGAGGCCGCCCGCTTCCTGCGCGAATTCGCCGGACAGCCGCGACAGAATCTGCCGGTCGATCGAAATGCCGCGACGCTCCATTTGCGCCAATACGCGAACAAGCGGCCGCTCCAGCGTCTCGTAGACGCGCAGCACGTGTTCGGCGGCAAGACGCGGCTTGAGCACCTGCCACAGCCGCAAGGTCACGTCGGCGTCTTCGGCGGCATGTTCTGTCGCCTTGCCGATCTCGACACAGTCGAAGGTGACCCTGGTCTTGCCGGCCTTGGTGATCTCGTTAAAATCGATGGTCTGATGATTGAAATAACGCTCCGACAGATCGTCGAGGCCGCGGCCCGCGCGGCCGGCATCGACCACGTAAGACAACAACATGATATCATCGTAAGACACGGCTTCGATGCTGCGCAGCGCGAAAATCTGCCAGTCGAATTTCAGGTCGTAGCCGATCTTGAGCACGCCCGCGTCTTCCAGAAGCGGCTTGAGCGCTGCCAAGGCGTCGGCCTCCTTGATCTGATCGGCGACGCGCTCGCCGGCAAACAATCCGCCGCCCAATCCAGCGGCACCGTCATCGCCCCCGCCGAGACTACCACCCTGACGATGCGACAGCGGCACGTAGCAGGCTTCGTTCGGCGCCAGCGCGAGCGAAAAGCCGCACAATTCCGCCTGCATCGGATCGAGGCTGTTGGTCTGTGTATCGATCGCGACGAAGCCGATGTCGCGCGCGCGCGCGATCCAAGTCTTCAGCCCATCCAGCGTGCGCACGGTCTCATATTTCGAGCGATCGAATTTCTGCTTCTGCGCAGCCTCGAGCCGCGCCGCGGCGAGCGCCTTTGGCATCAGCGGGCCCGTCGCCTCGGCCTTCGCCCGGCGCGCGTCCGCCGGCTGCGGCGGCCGTCCGAGCGGCAGCTGCGGCGAAGCACTTGCTCCGTCAGCTGGCGAAGCGCTGCGGCCTTCGCCACTCACTGCCGGAACTGCCGCGTGTGAAGAGGTCGCGCTCTTGCCTAGGAAATGCCCATCAGGCTCGATCTCCGCGACATCGATGCTGGCGAATTCGGCGACACGGCGCGTCAGCGAATTGAATTCCATCGCTTTGAGAAAGGCGACCAGCCGTTTGTAATCCGGCTCGTGCACGGCGAGATCGCCGATCGGCACGTCGAGCGTCACCTTGTCGTCGAGCCTGACGAGCTGCTTCGACAGCCGCGCCTTGTCGGCATTATCGATGAGGGACTGCCGGCGCTTATCCTGCTTGATCTCGCCGGCGCGGGCGAGCAGCGTATCGAGATCGCCGTATTCGCCGATGAGCTGCGCCGCGGTCTTGACGCCGATGCCGGGCACGCCCGGCACATTGTCGGTAGAATCGCCGATCAGCGCCTGCACCTCGATGACTTTCTCCGGCGGGACGCCGAATTTCTCGATCACCTCGGCGCGACCGATCTTCTTGTCCTTCATGGTGTCGAACATGACGACGCGGTCGGTGACGAGCTGCATCAAGTCCTTGTCGGAAGAAACAATAGTCGAGGTGGCGCCGGCTTCACTCGCCTCACGCACATAAGTCGCGATCAGGTCGTCGGCCTCGAAACCGGCCTGTTCCAGGCACGGCAGATCGAAGGCCATGACTGCATCGCGGATCAGAGGAAATTGCGGGCGCAAATCGTCCGGCGGATCAGGGCGGTGCGCCTTATAGTCGGGATACATTTCAGTGCGGAACGTCTGCTCGGAGAGATCGAACACGACGCCGAGATGGGTCGGCCTGTCCTCCGGCTTCATGTCACGCAACAGCTTCCACAGCATGTTGCAGAAGCCGAACACCGCATTGAGCTGCAGGCCATCGGACTTGCGATTGATCGGCGGCAGCGCGTGATAGGCGCGGAAAATATAACCCGAGCCGTCGACCAGGAAGAGATGGTCGCCCTTTTTCAGCGGTTTGCCGGCCACAGCGGGCGCGGATTTAGCGGCGACGGCGGCTTTAGCTGTCGCGGCTTTCGGCTTTTGCGCTTTTTGTGACGATTTTTGTGCTGTCGGCATGATCGCCAATATATAGGGACTTCGCCCGATTAGCACCGCTTTGGACGCGACTGTGGATTTTTCTCTACCCATCGACGCCGTCGTACCGGAATTGACCGACGCGTTGCGCGCGAACAATTGCGCCGTGCTGGTGGCGCCGCCCGGCGCCGGCAAGACGACCAAAGTGCCGCTGGTTCTCGCCAAGGAGGACTGGGTCAAGGACCGCCGCATTCTGGTGCTGGAACCGCGAAGGCTTGCCGCGCGCGCTGCCGCCGAACGCATGGCAAAGACGCTCGGCGAACGCGTCGGCGAGACGGTGGGCCTGCGGGTACGATTCGGCTCGAAAGTGTCGCGCAAGACCCGCATCGAAATCATTACCGAAGGGATTTTCACCCGGCTCATCCTCGACGATCCGATGCTCGACGGCATCGCCGCAGTGCTGTTCGACGAATTTCACGAGCGCTCGCTCGATGCCGATCTCGGGCTCGCTTTGGCGCGCGACGTGCAGCAAGGCCTGCGCGAGGATCTTCGGCTGCTGGTGATGTCGGCGACGATCGACGGCGCGCGCGTGGCACGCCTGCTCGGCAACGCGCCGGTGATCGAGAGCCAAGGCCGCGCCTTCCCGGTCGAGACGCGCTATGCCGGCCGCGACATCGGGCCGATCGAACCGCAAATGGCCGACACGATTGCGCGGGCGATGCGCGCCGAGCCGGGTTCGCTCCTCGCCTTCCTGCCCGGGGCCGCCGAAATCCGCCGCACCCGCACGCAGCTCGAAGCCCGCACCGATGCGGCAACCGACGTGGTCGCGCTGTATGGCGCGCTCGCGGGCGACGAGCAGGACCGCGCCATCCTCCCGGCCCGACCCGGCCGCCGCAAGATCGTGTTGGCCACTTCCATTGCCGAAACCTCAATCACCATCGAAGGCGTGCGCATCGTCGTCGATAGCGGCCTCGCGCGCGTGCCGCGCTACGAGCCTGATGTCGGCGTGACGCGGCTCGAGACCGTGCGCGCGTCACGCGCCGCCGCCGATCAGCGCCGCGGCCGCGCCGGCCGCATCGAGCCCGGTGTCTGCTATCGGCTGTGGGACGAACCGCAGACCGCGGCGCTGGAGCCGTTCGCGCGGCCGGAAATCCTCGCCGCCGATCTGTCGTCCTTCGCGCTCGATCTCGCGGCCTGGGGCGCGGCGCCAGAAAAACTTGCTTTTCTCGACACGCCGCCGCGTCCGGCCTTCACCGAAGCGACGACTTTGCTCAGCGAGCTTGGCGCTATCGACGCCGACGGCCGCGTCACCGAAGAGGGCCGCAGATTGCGGCAACTGCCGTTGCCGCCTCGCCTCGCGCGCATGGTGATCGACGCGGCGGCTGAAGGCAGCGCCTTGCAAGCAGCCGCGCTCGCCGCCCTGATCGGCGAGCGCGGACTTGGCGGCGACGACATCGATCTGCGCGAACGGCTGAACGCATTGCATCGCGATCGTTCGAACCGCGGTCGCGACGCCCGTAGCATGGCAGAGCGCTGGGCCGAGATGGCGAACAGCGGCCCGCACTCGCCCCTGGAGGTGAAAGAGGAAACGAGTGTTGGCGCTCTGATCGCCCTCGCCTTTCCGGAGCGCATCGCCAAAAATCGCGGCGGCAGCGCGGGCGCTTTTCTGCTGGCAAACGGACGCGGCGCCGCCGTCGATCCCGCTTCGCCGCTGGCGCGCGAGCCTTTTCTGGCTGTCGCCGAATTCACCGGCGCTGCGGCGCAAGGGCGGATTCTTTCGGCAGCGCCGATCGCACTTGCCGAAATCGAAACGCGTTTCGCCGATCGCATCGAGTCGCGCGACGACATCGCCTTTGACGCGGCGAGCGGCGGCCTGCGCGGCCGCAGAAGCCGCAAGCTCGGCGCCATCAGCCTTGCCGAACAGCCGATCCAGATCGAATCGAGCGAAGACACCGCAAAACTGCTTGCGGAGAAAATTGCCACGGCCGGGATCGCCTGCCTGCCGTGGACCAAAGCCATTCAGCAGTGGCGCGACCGTGTCATGTTCCTGCGAAGCAGCGAAGGTGAGGAATGGCCGGATTTGTCGGACACGGCGCTCGCGCAAAATACCGGCGAATGGCTTGCGCCGTTGTTTGCCGGTAAGACATCGCTCGGCGACATCGCGCCGGATGAATTCGCGGCAGCCTTGAGCGGGCTCTTGCCGTGGCCGCTGAAGCGCCGGCTCGATACCGAGGCGCCGACGCATTTTGAGGCGCCGACCGGCACGCAAGTGCCGATCGATTACGAGGCGGAAGGTGGACCGAAGATCGCGATCCGCGTGCAGGAATTGTTCGGCCTCGACCGTCATCCAACCACCGCCGGCGGCAAGATTCCGCTCGTGATCGAATTGTTGTCGCCGGCGCACCGTCCGGTACAGACCACGCGCGACCTGCCGGGTTTCTGGCGCGGCAGCTATGCCGCCGTGCGCACCGAAATGCGCGGGCGCTATCCGAGGCATCCCTGGCCCGACGATCCGATCGCTGCGCCAGCGACGCGGCGCGCCAAACCGCGCAAAATTTAGCGAAGTTCTTAGCAACCCGCTTACCATTGTCCTCCAAATCCCGCGACGTGCTAGCCGGAATTAGCCGCTTCTTCGCCGTGGCGTGATGAGATCGGACCGTAAGACCGGATCCGATCTCATGCGCTCCATCATCGGCCTCGCCGCTGTCGCGCTTGCCGCCGCCGTCCTCGTGCCCCGCTACCTGATGCAGCACGCAACCGTGGCGTCGGTCGCGCCGACAACGATCGCCGCGCACAGCGATACGCCGGTTGAACCCAACCTCGGCAACACCCGCACCATCGTCGTGGCGCCTGACAGTCACGGCCATTTCCGCGTCGACGGCCGTGTCGATGCGCGGCCGATGGATTTCGTGGTCGATACCGGCGCGACCATGGTGGCGCTGACCGCGCGCGACGCCGAGATGCTCGGCATTCATCCGGCGGCGAGCGACTACACGATCGCAGTGAGCACCGCGAACGGCACGGCGCGCGCGGCGCCGGTCACGCTCAATAAAGTGGAGATCGGCAGCGTCACTATCCGTGACGTCGCGGCGATGGTCATGCCGGAAAACGCGCTGAGCGAGAATCTGCTCGGCATGACATTCCTGTCGCGGCTACAGCGCTACGAATATTCCAATGGCCGGCTGGTCTTGCAGCAATAGGCACCGGCGATCTGCGCAACGGGCGAGGTCTGCGCCGTTCGCAATTTCATTCGCCCGCCTCAAGCAACCATTTCCGCGTATCGTCGTTTAGGCTATTGCTGCGTCACATTCCCTCCATCCGGACCGATTTTTCAATGTTTCCCAAGCCGAAACCTTCTCTGAAGCCCAATACCTATGCCTATGAATCCGAGCCGATGGTGAAAGCCACCGGCTTTCGCGAATACGACGCGCGCTGGCTGTTCGGATCGGAAATCAACCTGATGGGCATTGAGGCGTTGGGTCTCGGCCTCGGCACGCTCATCCACGAACTCGGCGTCAAGCCGCATATCGTCACCGGCCACGATTTCCGCTCCTATTCGGCGTCGATCAAAATGGCGCTGGTGAACGGCCTGATGGCGGCGGGCTGCAAGGTTTATGACATTGGGCTTGCGGTAACGCCGATGGCCTATTTCGCGCAGTTCGATCTCGACGTGCCCTGCGTCGCCATGGTCACGGCGTCCCACAACGACAACGGCTGGACCGGGGTGAAGATGGGCACCAATCGGCCGCTCACCTTCGGCCCCGACGAGATGACCCGGCTCAAAGACATCGTGCTCGGCGGCAAGTTCAAGCAGCCGGACGGCGGCGCCTACGAATTCGTCGAGAATTTCCCGGCGCGCTATATCGCCGACCTGACCAAGCGGCCGAAGCTGACGCGGCATCTGAAGGTCGTCTGCGCCTGCGGCAACGGCACGGCCGGCGCCTTCGCACCGCACGTTCTGGAAAAGATCGGCTGCGAAGTCGTACCGCTCGATTGCGAGCTCGACCACACCTTCCCGAAATACAATCCGAACACCGAAGACATGAAGATGCTGCACGCCATGCGCGACGCCGTGCTGGCCAGCAAGGCCGATGTCGGGCTGGGTTTCGACGGCGACGGCGACCGCTGCGGCGTCGTCGACAATACCGGCGACGAAATCTTTGCCGACAAGGTCGGCGTCATGCTGGCGCGGGATATTTCGAGCAACCACCCCGGCGCGCAATTCGTCGCCGACGTCAAATCGACCGGCCTGTTCGCGACCGATCCGGTGCTGATCAAGAACGGCGCCAAGACCGATTACTGGAAGACCGGGCACTCCTATATGAAGCGCCGGGTCAACGAGATCGGCGCCATCGCCGGCTTCGAAAAATCAGGCCACTTCTTCTTCAACAAGCCGTTCGGCCGCGGCTATGACGACGGCCTGATCTTCGCCATGGCCGTCTGCGACATGCTCGACCGCAATCCGGGAAAGAGCATGGCGGACCTGAAAAACGCGCTGCCGAAAACCTGGTCGTCGCCGACCATGGCGCCGCATTGCGCGGACGAAGAAAAATACGGCGTGGTCGATGCGGTGGTGAAGCACTTCGAAGGCGAGCAGAAAAACGGCGCCAAGGTCGCAGGCCAGGCGATCCGCGATCTCGTCACCGTCAATGGCGTGCGCGTGACGGTGGAGGACGGCACCTGGGGCCTGGTGCGCGCCTCATCCAACAAGCCGGAACTCGTCGTCGTCGTCGAAAGCCCGGTCTCGGAAGCACGCATGCGCGATATGTTCAAATCGGTCGATGCCGTCCTGCGCACCCACAAGCAGGTCGGCGAATACAATCAGACGATTTGAGACTGTTCTCCCCGCCGTCGCAGGGGCGAATAGGGAATTACACTTCCTGAAATACGTCGATCTCGAGCACGCCGGGAAACATCGTGCGCCAGGTCTGCAGATAGACCTGCATGCGCGGATCGCTGGCGATGCGCTGGCGGCTCAATTCCCAGTCCTCGACCGCCTCGTAGTCGATGATCTGCACGAACTTCGACGGGTCGTCGACGTTCTGCAGGAGGCGCACTTCGGCTTTGCCGAACATCTGGTAGAACGGCGCCGCGGCCTTGATCATGGCGGCGAGCTGACCTGAATCCGCGGTCCGCAGCGTGAAGCGCAATTGCAGCGTACGCCGGACCTTCGCTGCTTCCTCATTGGCCATCGCCGTAGCCCTCATTAATTCACAAACTTTTCCCGCGACCGGTGCGTTGGATAAACACCGAGAATGCGCAAAGTCTTCGGCTGCGACACGAATTCAAGCTCTTCGAGCGCAAGTTCGAGCGCGCGGTTCTTCGGGTGCCCCTCGACATCGGCGTAAAACTGCGTCGCGGTGAAACTGCCGTCGACCATATAGCTCTCGAGCTTGGTCATATTGATGCCGTTGGTGGCAAAGCCGCCCAGCGCCTTGTAGAGGGCTGCCGGAATATTGCGCACCTGAAAGACAAACGTCGTCATCACCCGCTTTTCCTTGCGGTTCGCCCATTTCGGCTCGCGCGACAGAACCACAAAGCGCGTCGCATTATGCTTGGCGTCGGCGACATCTTTTTTCAGGATGCGCAGCCCATAGATTTTCGCGGCAAGCTTCGTGGCGAGCGCCGCGCGCGTAATGTCGCCGGCTTCGGCGACTTCCCGCGCCGCGCCCGCGGTATCCGCCGCGACCACGGCCTTGAGGTGCAGCGCGCGGATGACATTGCGGCACTGGCCGAGCGCATGGACATGACTTTCGACGGTCTTGATCGTCTTCAGCGTCGCCTGTCTCGGCGCCATGAGCTGATGCTGCACCGGCAGGAACCATTCGCCGATGATATGCAGCTTCGATGCCGGCATCAGATGATGGATGTCGGCGACCCGGCCGGCCACCGAATTGTCGATCGGAATCATGGCGAGCGCCGCCCGCCCGCTGCGAACCGCAGCAAAAGCGTCCTCGAAGGTCGGGCACGGTAGCGGCTCATAGCCCGGATAGGCGAGGTTGCAGGCGATATGGGAGTTCGCCCCCGGCTCACCCTGAAATGCGATCGTCTTGCGTTTGCTCATCTTCTTCCGCTTAGTCACTCTATGCCCAATTCGGGCCGTCCGTCAGCACTTTAGCCGGCCAATAGTTTACGCGCTCTGGCCAGATCCTCGGGCGTATCGACGCCGAGCGGAACGGCGTCGACGATGGCGACGTCGATCCGCATACCGGCTTCCAGCGCCCGCAGTTGTTCGAGCTTCTCGCGGCGCTCGAGCGGCGAAGGCTTGAGCCGCACAAAGCGCTCGAGCGCGGCGCGCCGATAAGCGTAAAGCCCGATGTGATGATAGAGCGGCCCCTCGCCCGCGGGCGCGGTGGCGCGGGTGAAATAGAGCGCGCGCAACCGCTCCGGTCCCACCGGCGTGCCCACCACTTTGACGACATTGGGATCGGTGCGCTCCTCCGCCACTTTGATCTCGGCGGCGAGCGTTGCGATATCGACCGCGTCGTCGGCGAGCGGCTTGAGCGCGGCGGCGATGGCGGCCGGATCGAGCGTCGGCAGATCGCCCTGCAGGTTGACGATGAGCTTGGCGCACGCGTGCGGATCGGCCTTGCCAAGCGCTTCGAAAATGCGGTCCGAGCCGGAGGCATGGTCGGCGCGCGTCATCACCGCGCGGCCCCTGGCCTTATCCACAACAGCGGCGATCTCCACCGAGTCGGTGGCGACCACCACAGGCCCAAGATCGGCTTCCTGCGCCCGGCGCAGGACATGCACGATCATCGGCTCTCCGGCGATGTCGGCGAGCGGCTTGCCCGGGAGCCTGGTCGCGGCCATGCGGGCGGGAATGAGAACAAGAACCTCAGCCATCGCTTCCAACGCACCGGAATCGTGCTTATTCGGGTTGCAAGAACCGCAGCAAACCGGCTAATTGTGCGCCGCCTGCCTTACGCTGGGAGCCATTCAGCGATGAATTCCTTCGAAATCAACAAAATTCTCGGCGCGCTGCTCGGGACTTGTCTTGTCCTCGTCGCTACGCACATCGCGTCAGGCGCGATCTTCGCGCCGGAAACACCGGCGAAGCCCGGATACCTCATCGAAGTGAAGGCCGAACAGCCGGCGGGCGGCGCCGCGGCAGCAGCGCCTGCAGCGACCCCGATCGCGACGCTGCTGGCCAGCGCTTCGACCGAGCGCGGCGCCAATGTCGCCAAGCAATGCCAAGCCTGCCACAACTTCGCGGAAGGCGCCGGCCCCAAGATCGGCCCGGATCTCTACGGTGTGGTCGGGCGGCCTGTCGCCTCGGTGGCCGGCTTCAGCTATTCGGCACCGCTGAAGGCCAAGGGCGGCAAGTGGGATTTCGAAGCCCTCAACAAGTGGCTGACCAAGCCGAGTGCCGACGTCCCCGGCACCGCCATGACTTTCGCCGGCATTTCCAACGAGAAGCAGCGCGCCGACGTCATCGCCTATCTCGATTCGCTGTCCGCCAATCCGGTGCCGTTGCCCAAAGACACCGGTTCCAACCAGGCCCCCCCGCCGGCGAAGCAGTAAATCCTGCCCCGGATCAAACCTGCGAAACCGCGCCACCTTTTGCCGCGCCGCACACCGGCACGCTGGCGTATGGGGCGTAAAAGCCGGATAATGCGGGCGATGATGCGTCATCGACCGCTCAAAATTGGCCTTTATTCTCCTCCCGCCGTAAATATCGCGTAGACACCCATTTGGAGGGCCGCGTGAACCGCCGATCCCTGTTGAAATCCGCATTGCTCGCGTTCGCAGCGCGTGGCCTTCCGTTCCCGGCCTGGATCAGTTCGGCGCTGGCGCAGGCTCCGGCGGCGGCCCCGGCACAAGACAAGGTCTGGCGGCACGGCACGTCGGAATTCGGCGACCTGAAATATCCGGCCGGCTTCAAGCAATTCGACTACGTCAATGCTAAGGCGCCGAAAGGCGGCGTGGTGCGGCAGAGCGCCGTCGGCACCTTCGACAATTTCAACCCGGTGATCGCAGACGTCAAAGGCTCGCTGGCCGCTGGCGTCGGCATTGTCTACGAGTCGCTCACCGTCGCCTCGCTTGATGAAGTATCGAGCGAATATGGTCTGCTCGCCGAGGCCTTGAGTTTCCCGGCCGATTTCTCCTCGGCGACCTATCGCCTGCGTGCCGAAGCCAAGTGGCAAGACGGAACGCCGGTGACGCCGGATGACGTTATTTTCTCCCTCGATGTCTGGAAGAAAAACAGTCCGAGCAAGATGGCGTATTACCGCCACGTCACCAAAGCGGAAAAAACCGGCGATCGCGAAGTGACCTTTACCTTCGACGCGCCGGGCAATCGCGAACTGCCGCAGATCATCGGCCAGCTCATCGTCCTGCCAAAGGCTTGGTGGCAAGGCACCGACAAGGACGGCAAGCAGCGCGACGTCACTTTGACCACACTCGAGCCGCCGATGGGCAGCGGCGCCTACCGTATCAAGGATTTCACCCCAGGCCGCAATATCAGCTATGAGCGAGTGAAGAATTATTGGGGCAAAGACGTCAACGTCAATGTCGGCATCAATAATTTCGACGAGCTGCAATATACCTATTTCCGCGACGGCACGGTTGCGCTGGAAGCCTTCAAGGCCGATACGTTCGACTGGCGCCTGGAGAACAGCGCCAAGAACTGGGCGACGGCTTACGATTTCCCGGCGATCGCCGACAAGCGGGTTGTGAAAGAGGAATTTCCGATCCGCAGCCGCGGCATCATGCAGGCCTTCGTCTTCAATCTTCGCCGTGAAAAATTCCAGGATCCGCGGGTGCGGCTTGCGTTCAATTACATGTTCAATTTCGAGGAAATGAACAAGCAGCTGTTCTTTGGCAGCTACACCCGTATCGCCAGCTATTTCCAAGGCACCGATCTCGCCGCAACCGGACTGCCGACCGGGCGCGAGCTCGAGCTTCTGGAAGCGGTGAAGGACAAAGTGCCGCCCGATCTGTTCAAGAAGCCCTATACCAACCCGGTCAACGGCACGCCCGAAGCGATCCGCGATAATCTGCGGGAGGCCGCACGGCTGTTCAAGGAAGCGGGCTACGAGATTCGCGACCAACAATTGGTCAATGCCAAGACCGGCGAGCAATTCGGCGTCGAGCTGCTTGCCGCGGATCCGAACTTCGAGCGCGTATACCTGTTCTACAAGCCCTCGCTCGACCGGCTTGGCATTGCCACGACCGTGCGCACCATCGACGAGGCGCAGTACGAGAACCGGCTGCGTAACTGGGACTTCGACATCACCACCTATGGATGGGTCCAGTCGCTGTCGCCGGGCAACGAACAGCGCGGCGATTGGGGCTCGCAGGCCGCCGATCAGTCCGGCTCGGAGAATATCGGCGGGATCAAGAATCCGGCGGTCGACGCCATGATCGACCAGGTGATCTACGCCAAGAACCGCCCCGATCTCGAGGCCGCCGTCAGAGCGCTCGACCGCATCCTGTTATGGAATTTCTACGTCGTGCCGCAGTGGAGCTACAGCTACTCGCGCGTGGCGCGCTGGGATCGCTTCAGCCACGCCGATCCTTTGCCCAGATTCGGCGTTTCGGCATTTCCGACCGTATGGTGGTGGGATGCCGAAAAAGCCGCAAAGACGGGTTAGCCGTCCTTGAACAGTGTGGGCGGTCGCGGCGAAGGCTGCACGCCCTTTCGGATTCGAGGATGATGCGGCCACTCAAGATGACGCGCCGGCGCGCGGTTTCGCTCACCGCCGGCGTTGCGACCTCCGCCTTCATACGCGGGTTTAGTTCAGCGCGCGCCGACCAGCTTGCCGAAGCGCACGGCATGTCGGCCTTCGGCGACCTCGCCTACCCCGCCGACTTCGCGCACTTCCGCTATGTCGATCCCAGCGCGCCCAAGGGCGGCACGTTTTCGCAGGTCGGCCCCGACCGCGCCTACAATCAGAATTTCCTCACCTTCAATTCACTCAACAGCTTTATCCTCAAGGGCGATGCGGCGCAGGGCATGGATCTGACCTTTGCGACGCTGATGGTGCATTCCGGCGACGAGCCGGACGCCATGTATGGGCTCGCAGCGGCCAAGGTGCGGCGCTCAGCCGACGGCCTCACCTATCAATTCTTGATCCGGCCGCAGGCGAAATTCCACGACGGCACCCCGCTCACCGCGCAAGACGTCGCTTTCTCGCTGAATATTCTCAAGGCCAAAGGCCACCCGATCATCAGCCAGTCGCTGCGCGATTTCATCGGCGCCGAGGCCGAGGACGATCGAACCGTCACCGCGAGTTTTGCGCCCAAGCGCGCCCGCGACGTGCCGCTGTTCGTCGCCGGACTGCCGATTTTTTCGCGCGCCTATTACGCGACCAAGCCGTTCGAGGAATCCACGCTCGACATTCCGCTGGGCTCGGGCGCTTATCAGGTCGGCCGCTTCGAACCGGGACGTTATATCGAATATAATCGCGTCAAGGATTGGTGGGGCGCGGATTTGCCGGTAGCGCGCGGCCAGAACAATTTCGACGTCGTACGCTTTGAATATTATCGCGACCGCGATGTCGCGTTCGAAGGCTTTACCGCCGGCACCTATCTGTTCCACGAAGAGTTCACCTCGCGCATCTGGGCGACGCGCTACAATTTTCCGGCGATCAAAGACGGCCGCGTCAAGAAAGACGTGTTGCCCGACGATACGCCGTCCGGCGCGCAAGGCTGGTTCATCAATATGCGACGGCCGCAATTTTCCGATCCGCGCGTGCGCGAGGCGCTCAACAATGCTTTCGATTTCGAATGGACCAACAAGAACGTTATGTACGGCGCCTATGAGCGCACCGTCTCGGTGTTTCAGAATTCCGAGATGATGGCGCTGGGCTTGCCCAGCGCCGAAGAGATTGCTTTGCTCGAACCCTTCCGAGCGCATTTGCCCGACGAAGCGTTCGGCGAGCCCTACACGCCGCCGGTCTCCGACGGCTCCGGCCAGGACCGCATGCTGTTGCGCAAGGCGGCGCGGCTTCTACAAGACGCCGGCTGCGGGCTGCAGAACGGCAAACGCGTCTCGCCGGACGGCCAGCCGATCACCGTCGAGTTCTTGATCGACGAGCCGAATTTCGAGCCGCATCACGCGCCGCTGATCAGAAATCTCGGACTTCTCGGCATCGACGCCACGTTGCGTATCGTCGACCCGGTGCAATATCAGGGCCGCCGCGACGGCTTCGACTTCGACATCACTATCGACCGGTTCGGCTTTTCCTCGACGCCCGGGGATTCGCTGCGATCGTATTTCTCCTCACAGGCGGCAACGCTGAAGGGCTCGAACAATCTCGCCGGCATTTCTGACCCGGCTGTGGACGCGCTGATCGACGCCATTATCGGCGCCGCTTCGCGGCCCGAGCTCACCACCGCCTGCCGCGCGCTCGACCGTGTGATCCGCTCCGGCCGGTACTGGATTCCGCAGTGGTACAAGGCGTCGCACTGGATCGCCTATTGGGACGCGTTCGGGCGGCCGCCCGCGCAACCCCGCTATTTCCGCGGCATTCCCGACACTTGGTGGTATGACGCGCAAAAGGCAGCAAAAATCGGCCGCAGCGGCTGAGCACTTGCGATTGACCCGCGAGCACTTGACCCATGCCCACTTGACCTGTGCCAATGTCACGGGCAAGGCCTAGGCAAGGACTATGAGGGAGCTCGGTAACGACGCAAAAGCGTCACCAAGACTGTTAAACTGGGTCGGCGCCGTCCCCGCCGCCCGACAAGCCGAAAACAACGGGCCCTATCGAGAATGACCGCCTACATCCTTCGCCGTCTTCTGTTCATGATCCCCACCATCTTTGGGATCATGCTGGTGTCCTTCACCGTCATCCAATTCGCGCCGGGCGGCCCGGTGGAACGCGTGATCTCTCAGCTCTCCGGCCGCGACACTGGCGCGACCTCGCGCATCTCCGGCTCCGGCGGAGACTTCGGCGCCCAAGGCGCCAACAGCGCCGCCCAGATGGACCTCAACTCCAAATATCGCGGCGCGCAAGGTCTCGACCCCGAATTCATCAAGAGCCTGGAAAAGCAATTCGGCTTCGACAAGCCCGCTTATGTGCGCTTTTTCCAGATGCTCTGGAACTATGCGCGCTTCGATTTCGGCAAGAGTTATTTTCGCGACGTGACTGTTGTCCAGCTCATCAAGGAGAAACTGCCGGTCTCGATCTCGCTCGGCGTCTGGATGACGCTATTGAGCTATTTGATCTCCATCCCGCTCGGCATCCGCAAGGCGGTGAAGGACGGCTCGCCGTTCGACGTGTGGACGTCCGGCATCATCATCATCGGCTACGCCATTCCGGGATTTCTGTTCGCCATTCTGCTTATCGTCTTGTTCGCCGGCGGCTCGTTCTTTCAGATCTTTCCGCTGCGCGGACTGGTGTCGGACGGCTGGTCGCAATTCACCTGGTATCACAAGATCGGCGATTATTTCTGGCACCTGACGCTGCCGATCCTTTCGATGGGGCTGGCGTCCTTCGCCACCATGACGCTGCTCACCAAGAATTCGTTTCTTGAGGAATTGCGCAAGCAATATGTGCTGACCGCGCGCGCCAAAGGCTGCTCGGAACGGCAGGTGCTGTATGGGCATATTTTCCGCAACGCCATGCTCATCGTCATCGCCGGATTTCCCGCGGCCTTCGTGTCGGCCTTCTTCGCCGGCGCGCTCCTGATCGAGACGATCTTCTCGCTGGACGGACTTGGGCTTTTGAGCTTCGAGAGCGTGCTCAACCGCGACTACCCGGTCGTGTTCGCCAATCTCTATATTTTCGCGCTTGTCGGACTGGTCGTGAATCTGATTTCCGACCTCACCTATACCTGGATCGATCCGCGCATCGATTTCGAGACGCGGGAGGTGTGAGGTGGACGCCAAAACACTTCCGAGCGAGCCCAAGCTTCCGCTCGAACCCACCAAAGCCGGGAGCCCGGAATTCACGCCGGACATCGAGCCGGCGGGTCCACTCGGCCTGCCCTGGCTACCGAACAATCTTGCGCTGTCCCCGCTCAACGCCCGGCGCTGGGGAAATTTCAAAGCCAATAAGCGCGGCTACTGGTCGCTGTGGATCTTCCTCGTCCTGTTCTTTGTCACCTTGTTTGCGGAATTCATCGCCAACGACAAGCCGATCTTCATCCACGTCGAAGGCAAGAGCTATTTCCCGATCTTCTTCACCTATCCCGACACCGATTTCGGCGACGACCTCGGCACCGCCGCTGATTATCGCGACCCCTTCACACAGAAATATCTCGCCGAGCACAATGCTGTCCAAGTCTGGCCGCCGATTCATTTCTCCTACAAGACCATCAACGACCGGCCGCCGATGTCGTTTCCATCCAAGCCGACCTGGATGCTGAGCAAGACCGATTGCGACTTCGCCGCCAAGAACGGCTATGCGCAATGCGGCAATCTGGAAATGAACTGGTTCGGCACCGACGATCAGGGCCGCGACGTGCTGGCGCGGCTGATCTACGGCTTTCGCATTTCGGTCCTGTTCGGCCTCGTGCTGACTATTGTGTCCTCGATCATCGGCATCGCGGCCGGCGCGGTGCAGGGCTATTTCGGCGGCTGGACCGACTTGCTGTTCCAGCGCTTCATCGAAATCTGGACCTCGGTGCCGGAGCTTTATCTGCTGCTCATTATTTCTTCGGTGCTGGTTCCGGGCTTTTTCGTGCTGCTCGGCATCCTTTTGTTGTTCTCCTGGGTGCGGCTCGTCAGTCTCGTGCGCGCAGAATTCCTGCGCGGCCGCAATTTCGAATATATCCAGGCGGCGCGCGCGCTCGGCGTTTCCAACAAAGTCATCATGTTCCGCCACCTGTTGCCGAACGCCATGGTGGCGACGATGACGTTCCTGCCCTTCATTATGTCGTCATCGGTGATGACGCTGACCGCGCTCGACTTCCTTGGCTTCGGCCTGCCGCCGGGCTCGCCGTCGCTCGGCGAACTATTGTCGCAAGCTAAAGCCAATGTGCAGGCGCCCTGGCTCGGCCTCGCCGGCTTCTTCACCGTCGCGCTGATGCTGTCGCTTTTGATCTTCATCGGCGAAGCGGTGCGCGACGCTTTCGATCCGCGGAAGACGTTTATATGAGCGAAGATCTCTGCCTCTCGGTCAAAGACCTCTCGGTCGCGTTCCGTTCCGGCGGGCGCGAGACGCTGGCGGTTGATCGCGTCTCGTTCAACATCGTCAAGGGTGAATGCCTGGCGCTGGTCGGCGAATCCGGGTCCGGCAAATCGGCGACCGCGCTGTCGATCCTCAAACTCCTGCCCTATCCGGCCGCGCACCACCCGTCGGGCAGCGTGGTGTTCCATGGCAAGGACATTCTCAAATATTCCGAAAAGCAGATGCGCCAGGTGCGCGGCGACGACATCACCATCGTATTCCAGGAGCCGATGACGTCGCTCAATCCGCTGCACACGATCGAAAAGCAGATCGGCGAAATTCTCCTGCTGCATCGCGGCCTCACCGGCGCCGCGGCGCGCGAGCGCACGCTCGAAGTGCTGACACAAGTGGGCATTCCGGAACCGGAGACGCGACTCAAGAGCTATCCGCATCAGCTCTCCGGCGGCCAGCGTCAGCGCGTGATGATCGCCATGGCGCTGGCCAACGAGCCCGATCTCCTCATCGCCGACGAGCCGACGACTGCGCTCGACGTCACCGTGCAGGCGCAGATCATCGCGCTCCTGAAAGACATCCAGAAGCGGCTGAACATGTCGCTTTTGTTCATCACCCACGATCTCGGCATCGTGCGCAAGATCGCGCAGCATGTCTGCGTGATGAAGGACGGCAAGATTGTCGAGGCCGGCACCGTCGAGGAGGTGTTCAACAGGCCGCGGCATCCGTATACGCAGGCGCTTCTGGCCGCCGAGCCCAAGCCCGATCCGGCGCCGCCGCAGCCCAACGCGCCGGTGGTGCTCGATACCGAGCAACTCAAAGTCTGGTTTCCGATCCTGCGCGGCCTGATGCGCAAGACGGTCGGCCATGTCAAAGCCTGCGACGGGCTGACCATCTCGCTGCGCCAAGGCGAAACCCTCGGCGTGGTCGGCGAATCCGGCTCCGGCAAATCGACACTCGGACGCGCCATCCTGCGGCTGATTTCATCCGAAGGCGGGATCGCCTTCATGGGCAATAATCTGCAAGGCCTGACATTCAAAGAAATGCGCCCGTACCGGCGCAACATGCAGATCGTATTCCAGGATCCTTACGGCTCGCTGTCGCCGCGCATGTCGGTTGCCGACATCATCAAGGAGGGACTCTGGGTCCACCATCCGCGCCTGACGGCACGCGAGTGCGACGAGCGCATCGTCAAGGCACTCGAGGATGTCGGCCTCGATCCCGATACCCGTTTCCGCTTCCCGCATGAATTTTCCGGCGGCCAGCGCCAGCGTATCGCCATCGCACGCGCACTTGTGCTCGAGCCGAGCTTCATCGTGCTCGACGAGCCGACCAGCGCGCTCGACATGGTGATCCAGGCGCAGATGGTCGACCTGCTGCGCGACCTGCAGAAGCGGCACAATCTCACCTATCTGTTCATCTCGCACGACCTGCGCGTGGTCGCGGCGCTGGCGAGCCGGCTCATGGTCATGCGCTCCGGCCTCGTCGTCGAGAGCGGCGACGCCGCCGAACTGTTCCGCAATCCTAAGACCGATTACACCCGCGCGCTGTTTGCGGCGGCATTCAAGCTTGAAACCGCGCCCGAAGGCATCGTCGCCCAATAACAATCGGCGCGATAAGAAGCGGCCCAAGCGCCGCAGGGGTTAGGGATGGAACGCTTACGCAGCTCGCTTGCGAGCTTGTGCGGCTGTGCGCTGCTCTTGTTGGCAACACCGGTCTTCGCTGAAACCGTCAAAATCGTCGTGCCGTTCGCCGCCGGCGGCCCGGTCGATCAATTGGCGCGGATCCTTACGCCGGAACTGGCGGCGCAGTTGAAGGCCGACGTGATCGTCGACGATCGCGGTGGCGCCGGCGGCGCCATCGGTTCGGAACTGGTGGCGCATGCGGCGCCCGACGGCGACACGATCCTGCTCTCCAGCATGGGCGCGCAAGTCCTCGGCCCGATCCTCAAACCGCCGACGACCTACGATCCGCTGAAATCCTTCCTACCCGTGGTGATGGTCGCCACCATGCCGTCGCTCCTGGTGGTGAACCACGAGCTCGGCGTCGGCACCATGAAAGACCTGATCGCGAAGGCCAAGACGCAGAAGCTCACTTACGGCTCGGCAGGGCCGGGCACGACGATGAACATCGCGGTCGAAATGCTCAACACTGCCGCAGGCGTGAAAATCACCCACGTGCCCTATCGCGGCGCGGCGCCCGCGATCAACGATCTCCTCGGCGGCCATGTCGACATGCTCAATGCCGACCTGCCGGTGCTGCTGCCGCTGGTGAAGGCCGGCACGGTGACGCCGATCGCGCTGTTCGCCTCGGAACGCACGCCGCTATTACCCGATCTGCCGACGACCAAGGAACTCGGCTTGCCGAGCGTGGTGATGGAAAGCTGGTACGGCGCCTTCCTGCCGGCCGGAACGCCGACGCAAATCCGCGACAGGCTCGAACAGGCCCTGCTGGCCGTGGTCGCCACATCGGCCGTCAAGCAACGCTTCGCCGAACTCGGCATGCACGGCACACTCGGCCACGAAGCCTTCGAGGCGCGGCTGAAGAAGGATTGGGCACAATGGCCCGAGACCATCAAGACGCTCGGGATCACCGGGGAGTAACGCGCGCTATCGCGCCTTACTGAACAACTCCGACACCGGCACGCCCGAAGCGATCTTTTCCTCGCGCAGCTTTTCGGCGGCGACATTGCGCTGGGCCCGCGCAAGCACGTCGGTCGCCCGTGCGCGCGGAATGAAGCAGACTCCGGTTTCGTCGGCGAGCACGAGATCGCCGGGATTCACCGTGATGCTGCAGATCATCACCAGCCTGTTGATGGCGACGGTTTCGACCCGCCATTTGCCGGTGATCGGGCTGACGCTCTTCGACCAGATCGCGTAGCCGATGCCGCGCGAATGATCGACATCGCGCACACCGCCGTCGACAATGGCGCCGAGTTCGCCTTGCCGATGCCCGATGGTCGCGGAAATGCCGCCGAGATTGGAGCACAGGTCGACGCCCTGCAGCACGATGACGTCGCCCGGCACGGCGAGATTATGCGCCTCGATCTCGCCTAAGCCCGAGACGCCGGCTTTGACCTTGTCGGGCACCGGCGCACCGGCGGGAACATTGCGCACGGTGAGCGCCCGGCCGACCAGCCGCGCCGCGGGATCGCGCGGGGTGAGCAGCGCCGCCGGCACGGCGCCGACAATGCCGAGCTCGTCCATGGCATCCGAGGCAATGCCGGTGAGATCCGGCAGAGCGCGATAGCCATCCAGTACGTCATTCGGTAATGCCGGAAGTTCCAGCATGCCGAACGCGTCGCCGGGAAGCTTGCCGAGCGTACGCTTAGTCATCAACCCGTCCCAGCTCTAGAACCCGAACAGCTTCGTCGGATTATCGACCAGCATCAGGCGGCGCGTTTTTTCGTCGGGCGCAATCTCGGCAATGAGATCGACCAGCTCGCCGTCGTTCGGTATTGCTTTGTGGTTCGGATGCGGCCAATCGGTGCCCCAGACCACGCGCTCCGGCGCGTGCGCGGCAAGATTGCGCGCGAACGGCACGGCGTCAGCATAGGGATAGGGTTGCTTGGTAATGCGGTCGGTGCCGGAGAGTTTCACCCAGACATTGCCGGTGTCGAGCAGCCGCCGCAGCGTCGAAAACGCCTTGCCATGCAGCCCCTCGCCAACATCGACACGGGCAATGTGGTCGATGACCACCGGCGCATCGATGGAACGGATGAATTCGTAGAGCTCGACAATGCCGTTGCCGCCGCAGTGAATGGCGACATGCCAGCCGTGCGGCTCGGCGAGCGCGATCATCTTCAGCATGTCCTCGCGCGGGCGCGCCTGGCCGAGATGCGCGAAATAAAAATGCAGCCGCAAGCCGCGCACGCCGGCATCATCGAGACGCTCGATCTCTTCCGGCTGCATCGTCGGCTCAAGCAGCGCGACGCCGCGATAGCGTCCTTTGCCGGCAGCGAGCAGATCGACCAGCGCCGCATGATCGCTGCCGTGGCAGGTCGATTGCACGAACACGCCGCGCTGAAAGCCGAGAAACTCGTGCAAGCGGAACAGATCTTCCTTGGGTGCATCGGTCGGCGTGAATGGCCGGTTCGGCGCGTAGGGAAACTTGGCATGCGGCCCGAAGACATGGAAATGCGAGTCGCAAGCGAGCGGCGGCAACGCAATCCGCGGCTTCTTCGGATTTGGATTCGGAGGCAAAATAGTCGGCGTCAGATCGTCGGCGCGGATGGCCATTCTATGGTTCCTTGATATTTTTTCCTTGCGGCTCGCGCCGCATCGCGTCTGAGAAAACGGAAACTAGTCGCAGCGGACGGTCATGCCGCCGTCGACAACGATTTCGGTTCCGGTAATGAAGCGGGCTTCGTCGGAGGCGAGAAACAGGACGGCATTGGCGGTGTCGCGGCCGTCGCCCATGAAGCCGAGCGGGATGCGCGCCACGCGTGATTTGAGCAGGGATTCGATATCGCCGCCGGTGCGCTGCTTGGCGAGCCGCGCTTCGACCATCGGCGTGTGCATCTGTCCCGGCACCACCGTGTTCACGCGAATGCCCGCGCCGGCATATTGCACGGCGGTGACGCGCGAGAACTGGATCACCGCGGCCTTGGACGTGGCATAGCCGATCTGCGGCGAGCCGGTGAAGCGGATGCCGGAACTCGACGAGGTGTTGACGATGGCGCCGCCGCCCTGCCCGACCATGACCGGAATGACGTGACGGCAGGACAGAAACACGCTCTTGAGATTGTAGTCGATCTGCTTGTCGAAAACCTCTTCCGACATTTCGGCGGCGCCGCCCGCCGCCGAGCCGCCGACATTGTTGAGGAGGATATCGATATTGCCGCCGAATCTGTCGCGGCAGGCCTGAGTCATCGCCGCGACCTGCGCGTCGTCGAGCACGTCGCAGACATAAGTCGAGACCTCGCCGTCATTGCCGACGCGCTCGACCGTCTCCTTCATCGAATCCGCGTCCTTGTCCACGGCGAAGACTTTGGCGCCTTCGCGCGCGAAGAGCACCGCGGCGGCGCGGCCGTTACCCCAACCGGGCCCGATGCAGCCCGCGCCCACAACCATCGCGACTTTCCCCTCGACCCGTCCCGGCATTGCAGCGTTTCCATCCTCGATGATTGGCGGCGAATGGTAGTGGACCGCCGCGAGCTAGGCCAGCGGGATGGTCATGATACCGAACCAAGGCGTCCCTTGCAGCGACCAATATGGTTGGCCACCCCGCACATGGCCAGGAGGCGCAGATGCTAAGGCTTTTATTTGCCGTGATCGCGCTCATTGCCGCGGCGATGATTGCCGGCGTCTATTTCAACTTCAACCCGGTGATTCTGATTTTCCTGATCCTCGGCTTCGGCCTTTATGGGGTGACCCGGATCGGCGGCCCGCTATTGCCGAGCGACACTCCGATGATTTGGGGCGGCGGCCACGGCATCTATATACGCGCCAAGGACTACACGCCCGACAGGGAAGGCAGCTGCGATGGCGAAGACCCACGCGAAGGCGACGGCTTCCGGTAGATGAAAAAGCCGGCAGCAGCAGCAGCCTTGGCTGTCGCAACACTCTTGTGTTTCACCGGCACGAGCCGAGCCGACGCACTCGACCCCAGCGATCATGTCCCGGATCATCCGACCGTCACCTATTTCGATCTGGTGAGGCAGGTCGTTACCGACCTGGACAGCCCATCTCGGAAAGACGAGCCGACAGCGCATTCGATCGTGCCCTACCGGCATATCGAAGGCGACAACGCCAAGACCGACCCCGCCGGCGCGGTCGCCATCCAATTGCTGACAGCACGTCCTGTTCATGCCGGCGGCAAATCACGGCTGGCGCTGATGATCGATCTCGGCTCGTCCGACGGTGCCGTGGCGGAATTCACTTTGCTCGCACTGTTCGACCTGGCGGAACATCCAAAACTTCTCGATGTGGTCGAAGTCGGCACCGATCGGCTGACGGGATTTACCGACAAGCCGGTCTTGCCGCTGGCGCAAGGTGCGGAACGCAAATCGGATCTGATCGTCATCGACAGCGATCACTTTAATTCGAACGAGGATTTCGTCGGCACCGAGCTTTTGTTGGTGCGCAACGACCGCTTTGAACTGGTAGGCGTGCTCTTTACTTTTGACGCGAAGCTGTGCGCCTCGATGCGTCAGCAATTGCCGGCGATCGCGACGCGGCCCGATTTGTCCAGGCGCTATCGCCAGATTCGTGTTGCCGTGCATGAGACAGTGACATTGCAATCCGACAAGACGGGTTGCAGCGGCGAGAAAGTGCCGCGCCCTTTCACCAGAACCTATCACGCGATCTATCGTTGGAATGCCCATCGCGAAAAATTCGAAATCACCTCGAGCGATCTGAAGCGGCTCGACCGCGAGAACGAAAAGCTGATGTCGGGCGAATGAGGAGGATCCTGATACGCCCCGCACATTCAAAATGCCGCAGTAACGGCCGGCTGCAGCGGCGCAATCTTAGTTAACAGCTCCTTTACGCGCGGTGCGTAAGATGGGCTGCGATGACGTCGATTGCCACGCCGCAACTTGCTCCCGCCGCGCCGAGTGCGCCGACGGCCCCGGTGCAGCTGGAGCTGAGCCAAACGCTTGGCCAAATGATCGGCCAATTCCTGAGCGGAACCGTGATCTCCCTCCTTAATGACACAACGCTGCGCCTGCAGACGCCGTCGGGCCTGCTCGATGTCGCGGCGGATGTGCAGTTGCCGGCGGGAACTCCGGTTACCATTGCAGTGCAGGGCACAGCGCAGCAGCCGCAGATCGTGATCACGCCGATTGCCGATGGTTCGCGTCCGCCGACCCCACAGCAGACGGGAGCATCCGACGCGGCCAGTCCCGCGCCGATCGGCACGAATGCAGCATCGACAAATTCAGCTGCAGCGCCTTCGACGACAACGGCCTCTGGCAATTCATCGCGGACGGAAACGGCCGAATTCGCGGATCAGCCGAGCGCGGCAGTAGCGCGCACGGCAACGCCGCTCCCGCCAGCCGCCGTGTCAACCGCGACAGCGATCATGCGCGACGCCGCCGCCACACAGGGAAGTCTTGCAACGCTCTACGCCGATCTCGAAGCCGCCGTCGCAGCGCCGAAGGTGCCGCTGCCGGCTCCGGTGCTAGATGCGGCAAGACTTCTTTTGGCGATTCGCTTTGTCATCCCGTCCGACCAGAGCGTCGTCGCCGACAATGTCGAGACGGCGCTGATGCGCGCGGGCCTCGCCAGCGCCGTACCGACGACCGACGCACCGGCATCGACGACCCCAAGCGCCAATCTCGCAGGCGCCCTCGTCGGCTTGCGTCAAGTCTTGAAGAACTTGCTGGATCAGCAAACGGACGCCAAGATCGCTTCAGCGTCACCAAATCCGGCAACGCCGCAGACGCCGGCGCGCACCAGCGCGCCGATGCCGACCTATCGCGCCCTGCCGAACTTGCCCAACGCAAGCCCAGCGCTCACGCCGCCCTCGCTTGCAACGCCAACTCTCGTGCGTGAGCCGGCTGTGCATCTTCCTTCCCAAGCAGCGACCCCGGAGCCAGAAACAGCATCGTCGTCGCCAAGCCCGGCCCTGCCACAGGCACCGGCGCGCGCCAATACACCGATGCCGCCTTATCGCGGCGCGCCGAGCGTACCGCAGGCGCCCGCGCCACCCTCACTCGTGGCTACTGCGTCCCCGCGCGAACAAGCCGTCCATCTTCTTTCACAAACAGACGCCGCTATCGCGCGGCAAACCCTGCTGCGCATCGCTTCACTGCCCGGCGATCAGACCGGCACGGCAACGCACAGCAACGACAATGCGCCGCGCCTGATGGCCGAGATTCCAATCGCGACCGCATTCGGCACCGCCATCGCGCCCATGACGATCGAGCGCGACGGCCCCGGACCCGGTCCCAACGATCCTCAATCCTCCTGGCACGCGACCTTTTCCATCGATCTCGCCGCGATCGGCCCAGTGCATGTGCGCATTGCGCTCAACGGCGAGCGCGCCTCGGTGATGCTCAAGGCCGAACGCCCGCAAAGCGCCGAACTGCTGGCGGCGGGATTACCGCTCCTCGATGCCAGTCTGCGCAAGGCCGCGATCGAGCCCGGCGAATTGCGTTGTCTGGCCAACGGCCCTGCGCCCGACGCGCCGTCGCGCCTGAAGGCGCCCGCGCCGGGCATGTTTCTGGACCAAGCCTCGTGAGCGACCGCAAGACGGCGCTCGCCGTCGCACTCGAATATGAGAAGCCCGGCACGCCGCGAGTCACGGCGATCGGCCGTGGCGAACTGGCGCGCCGCATCGTCGAGCTTGCCGAACAAAACGACGTGCCGATCACGCACAAGCCGGAGCTTGCGGTGGCGCTGTCATGTCTCAAGATCGATCAGGAGATTCCGGTCGAGCTCTACCGCGCCGTTGCCGAAGTGCTGATCTACATTCTGCGCGTCGCCGAGGCGGCGCGATAGCGCACCGTCTGTGCCAGCACTGATTTGAATCTCTACAATCTGCGATCGCTCGGCTTTACATTTCGCCGGACATTGCCTAATTGCGAAAAACAGCGCGCAACAGTTTTGCGCACAAAATTTTGGCAGGCCGGCGAAAAACGAATTGACAGACATGAAGTTACAGACCGCAAGCAAAGTTCCCGAAGTCACGATCGTCTTCTGGATCATCAAGATCGCGGCAACGACGCTCGGCGAGACCGGCGGCGACACCGTGACCATGACGCTCAATTGGGGCTACCTCGCCGGCACCGCGCTGTTTCTCTCGCTGCTGGTCGTCTTGGTCGTTCTCCAGATCGCGGCGAAGAAATTTCATCCGCTGCTCTATTGGGCGACCATCATCGCCTCCACGACCGCCGGCACGACGATGGCCGACTTCGCCGATCGTTCGCTCGGTATCGGCTATGCCGGCGGCTCGCTGGTCCTGCTCGCTTGCGTGATCGCGACGCTCGGCGCCTGGTACTGGTCGCTCGGCTCGATCTCCGTCGCCACCGTCAACACTCCGAAAGTCGAAGCCTTCTATTGGCTCGCCATTACCTTCTCGCAGACGCTCGGCACCGCGCTCGGTGATTGGACCGCCGACGATACCGGGCTTGGCTATGACGGCGGCGCGCTTGTGTTCGCCGCCGGATTGGCAGCGCTTGTCGCGCTCTATTTCATGACGAATATGTCACGCGTTTTTCTATTTTGGGCGGCCTTCATCCTGACACGGCCGCTCGGTGCCACCGTCGGCGACTTTCTCGATAAGCCGGTGAGTGACGGCGGACTTGCTTTGAGCCGGCCCATCGCAACACTTGTCATAGGCATGTTCATCATCGCCTGTATCATCATTTTGCCGCAGCGCGCGGGGCAACATCCGGGGCGCCTCGAAACCGCGCCCTAGAGCATGATCCGGAAAAAGCCCGCCCTCGGATTCTATCCGAGGGTCGGAATCGGCGTTCCGAAAAGATTGTGTTCAATCAAAATGCTAGAGCGACAATTGATCATTCCGGAGCAATTTCACTCGAGAGCACATATCTGTGCTTGAGAGGCGGTACCATGCTCACGACGACTGACACCCGGCAGCTCGAAAAGCCGGCGGTAACGACGACGGCGACGGCGGCCGCTGCTGCAGCCGCCTTGCGCAAGCGCGGGCGTGCGATCCTGCTGAGCGACCGTATCGATACGTCGCAGCTTAAGCACGATCACGTGGTCGCGACGATCCCGCTGACCTACAAATTCGGCAAAGACGGCTTCGTGACGCTGTTCCGCTACGGCGTCGCGGTGATGATCGGGCTTTCGCCCGAGGAGGAAGACGAGGCCTTGCAGAGCTTGAAGCCGCGCCTGATCCGTCCCGTGCAGCCGCAGGAGGAGGAATCGGTCACGATCAATCTGACGCCTGACAGGGACGATCAAATCATGCCGGGCGGCCCGATCGTTATGAAAGCGATCACGCCGGGGAGCCTCATCGTGATCGCTGACGCTTTGTCGAAGAGCGTCGTGCTGGCGCGCGACGAGCGCGAAGTCGCCGCGGTTTTCGACCTTGTCGAGCCCTTCGCGCGACAGCTTGCCGAGAAGGGCCGCGCCAATGCCGGGCGTCGCACCATTTTCAAACAGATCGGCAACGCGCTTCTGGTCCAGCAGCGCGTCGCCGGCCGCGTCGCTGTGAGCGACAAGCCGGACGTGCTATGGGACCGGCCCGATCTCGAACGGCTCTATGCGCGGCTCGAGGATGAATACGAGCTGAGAGAACGCGCCGATGCGCTGTTTCGCAAGCTTTCGGTGATCGCCGAAACGGCGCAGGTCTTGACCGACATTCTCGACACCAAGCGTTCGTTCCGCTTGGAGATGATTATCGTCATTCTGATCGCGGTCGAACTCTTGATCGCGGGCTATCAGACTTTGCCGCATTGATGCGGGATCCGCTTGCGCGCGCTGGCACATCCCCAAACGCGTGGCGACGTGTTACTCTCCCGGAAAATATACAGCTCGTGTGGGGAGGAAGCTGATGCGCCGACGTGATATCGTGGCCGCTCTGGCAATTGTGGCCACGTTTCTGTGTCTCGGCCCTGCACAAGCCCAGCAAACCTATCCGACACATACGGTGCGCCTGATCCTGCCGTTCGGCCCCGGCAGCGCCACCGACACCACAGCGCGCTTGTTCGCAGATCGCTTGACCGCGCGCTGGGGCAAACCGGTGGTCGTGGAAAACCGCCCAGGCGGCGACGGCCTGGTGGCGCTTAAAGTATTCGTCGATTCCCACGACGATCACACGCTGTTTTTCGGACCGGCGGCAGCATTTCTCGTTCATCTCTACGACCAGGATGAGCCACCCTATACGCTGAGCGACATCGCCCCGATCGTCGGCGTCTATGTCACTGTGCTCGCGATCTCGGTGCCCACCGCGATGAACGTCAACACGATGGACGAGCTCGTGGCGCTCGCCCGCGCGCAGCCCGGCAAGCTCAATGCCGCTGCGGCGACCGGCAATTCGGATTTTCTGATTTTCGGCTTCATCAAGGACACGGACCTGCAGATCGCACGCGTGCCCTATCGCGATATTATGCAGGCGCCGAACGATCTGGCCGAGAGCCGCATCCAAGTGCTGTCGACGTCGCTTGCCGCGGTGCAGTCGATGCTGCAGACCGGACGTATCAAGGTGCTGCTCGTGACCAGCCGCAAGCGCGCACTGACCGCGCCGGACATTCCAACCGCCGCAGAGGCTGGCTATCCGCAATTGACCATGGAGACCGCGGGCGGACTCTACGGGCCCAAAGAGATGCCGGACAGCGAGCGCGAAAGCATCGCCGCCGATTTTCGCGATATCGCGGAGCACGATCCGATCATCGGCCAACGGCTCACCGCTACCGGCCAGATCATGACATTGCTGCGCCCGGCGGAATTTGCCGCCAATATCAAAGAGCAGAACGATCAGCTCGCCGGGATTGCAAAAACTCTGGGCCTCAAACTACCGCAGTGATGCGCCGCACCGCACTCACCTCGCCGCCGGCGGCACGGATGCGCGTAACAGCTTCGGCGACGGGCTCGATCGCAACCGCCATGTGAAACGCATTGGCGTGAAGAAGGCTCTCCGCATCGCGCACGACGGCGACGTGGCCCTTCCAGAATACGAGATCGCCGCGCTTGAGATTGGCGCAATCTGCGACCGGCGCGCCAAGCGCAGCTTCTTGCATATCGCTGTCGCGCGGACATGAAATGCCACACGCCGTGAGCGATATTTGCACGAGGCCGGAACAATCGAGCCCGAGCGCAGTCTTGCCGCCCCACAGATAGGGTACGCCGAGAAAGCGCTCCGCCACCGCGACGAAATCCTTCTCGAATTCGTCGACCGGCCTGAGATGCGGCGCGGGTACATAGACGCCGCTCGCTGTCACCGCCATGCGGTCGGCAAAGCGCACGACCGCAAGCGTTGCGCCGAGTGGCAGCGCTTCGACCGGCGGCAGCTTGATCGACGGGCCGGGAAAGGCAAACGTCCGCAGCGCTACAACTTTGTGCGTAGGCGCTGGTCCCGCGAACGCCAGCGCATTGGTCGGCAGCCAGCCGACATAATCGTCGGCCGCAAGTTGGCCCCAGGAATAACCCTCGGCATTGCTGTCGTAGATAGTGACGCGCTCGCCCTTGAGCGCCTCGGTGTCGAGGGGCGTGTCGGGCCGCGGCTCGCGGCGCAGCGGCGCTTGCGGCTCGATCACTTCCATGACGCGGCCTTGCGCAAAACGCGCCGCAGACACTTTGCCTTCGAGATGCTCAGCGGCAAGATCGGCGCGCGCCGGGGTGATGCGGGGATCGAAGGCAGACATCGTCAGCCGTAGCGCGCGACAAGCAATGCATAGAGAGCGCGCGCCGCTTGCAATTCGCCGCCCTCCGGCCGACCGGCTTTGGCCGAGCCGTTCCAGGCGAACAGGTCGAAATGCAACCACGATTTCGCGGCGACGAAGCGGCGCATGAACAAAGCCGCGGTAATGGCGCCGCCCTGGCTGCCGCCGACATTGTTGGTGTCGGCGACTTTCGATTCCAGCATCGACTCGTAAGGCCGCCACAGCGGCAGCCGCCATACCGGATCGCTCTCCGCCGCGGCATAGCTCATCAGGTCGCCGGCGAGCGCATCGTCGTCGGTGAAGAAGGCCGGCAGGTCGGGCCCGAGCGCCACACGCGCCGCACCGGTGAGCGTGGCGAAATCGGCAATCAGCTCCGGCTTGTCCTCGTCGGCGAGCGCCAGTGCGTCGGCGAGGATCAGGCGGCCCTCGGCATCGGTATTGCCGATTTCGACGGTAATGCCCTTGCGCGACGTGTAAATGTCGCGCGGACGAAAGCTTCCGCCGGCAATCGAGTTCTCGACCGCCGGAATCAGCACGCGCAGCCGCAGTTTGAGCTTACGCGACATGATCATGTGCGCGAGCGCCAAGGCCGTCGCCGCCCCGCCCATGTCCTTCTTCATATTGAGCATGGATGCATCCGGCTTGATGTCGAGGCCGCCGGTATCGAAACAGACGCCCTTGCCGACGAGCGTCACATGCGGATGCCTGACGTCGCCCCACGACATGTCGATCAGCCGCGGCTCACCGGCGGCGGCGCGGCCGACGGCGTGAATGAGCGGAAAGTTCTTGTCGAGAAGCTCATCGCCGATGATGGCGGTGATGCTGGCATTATGCCGCGCCGCGACTTTGCGCGCGGCCTGTTCGAGCTGCGCCGGGCCCATATCGTTGGCCGGCGTATTGATGAGATCGCGCGCCAAGGCCACGGCCTCGACCACGTGCTGCAGCTCCTCGCGATCGACGCTTTGCGGCAGATCGAGCTTGATCGCATGCACCTCGCCCTTGCGGTAGCGGGTGAAGCGATAGGAGCCGAGCGCGACGGCGAGCGCCGCAAGCCGCGCATCGCGCGGCTCGTTGGCGAAACGATAGACGCCGTCGGGCAAATGCTGTGCCAGGCGGCCGGGCAGAAACGGGTCTTTGGTCTCGTCTTCGCCTTCAAGCCCGAACAGAACGCCGCCGAGATGCGCCTCGTCGTCGCCCTTGCCCGGCAGCGGCAGGTAGCGGCCGCTTTTCGGCTCAAACCCCGCGGCGTCGGCAAAGGCGCGCGCCTCGGCGCCGATCATCTTGCGCACGTCTTTGTAATTCGACGCGGTGACGAACCAGATCGGAATTGCGTCCGCCGTCTTATGGGTGACGAAGATCGAATCCATCGCAAGACCTGTTGGGATGACCTGAATGCACGATGACAGTGAAGGGCCGATTTCAATTTAGCACAGCCTTGCCTGCCAAAGCAGCGTGTCACGACCAGGGCATCAGCGAGGCATGAATCACGTCCGGCACGCCCTCATTGCCGACCGAACGGATGGCGAGATCGACATCCTTCAGCCCAAAGCGGTGAGTGGTGACGAGTTCGAGCGGAAAGCGCTTTGACGCAAGCTGCGCCAGCGCCAATTCGCAGGCTTTATAGCTGTGGCCGCGGGCGCTTTTCATGGTGATGAATTTCACCGTGAACTTTTCCAGCGGAAAATTCGGGAACTGCGCCATTTCGCCCTGCGCGACGATGATGCCGCCCTTGCGCTTGAGCGCTTCGATCCCAAGCAGGATCGGAATGGTGCCGGCGCCGGCGGTGCAGTCGAGCGAGACGTCGACGCCCTTGCCGCCGGTGATCTCCATGATGCGCTGGAGCGGATCTTCCTTGTTCACGTCAATGACGTAATCGGCGCCGAGCTTCTTGGCGACCTCCATGCGGGCTTTGTCTTTAGAGGTGCCGGTGACAATGATCAGCGAGGCGCCGGCCTGTTTGCAGATCACGGTCTGCGACAGGCCCTGCTGGCCCGGGCCCTGGATCAGCACGGTCGAATTGTAGCCGACATTGCCGTCGAACAGCGACCACTCGACGCCGTTCGCCATCGGCGTGACCAAGCCGGCGAGCTCCGCCGACACGCCCTTGGGTACATGATGGATCACGGAGTTCCACGGCAGGTAGACATATTGGGCGAAGCCGCCCCACAGATGCGGCGCTTTCTCGGCCGAGGTGTAGCCGTAGCGGATGGCGTCGGGATTGGTGCGCCAATTGGTGTTCTCACAATGCCGGTATTGGCCGGCATGGCACCATTCGCATTTGCCGCAACTGACGTAGTGCTCGACAAAGACGAGATCGCCCTCCTTGAAACCCTTGCGGGCGGTGAATTCGCGGCCGGCCTTGGCGATGACGCCGATATTCTCATGCCCCATGATGACGGGCGCGCTCGACGGTGGATGCTTATAGAGCTTGACGTCGGTGCCGCAGATGCCGCCGACTTCCATCTTCATTAGCGCGGCATCGGCCGGAACGTCCGGCATGGGATATTCGCGAATTTCGGTCTTGCTCGGCCCCGTCCGCACCGCCGCTAATACTGTCTCGGCCACTTTTTCAGTCCTTTCGCTGGTCATGGCCGGACTCGTTCCAGCCATCCACGTCTTTGTCCGGCGAGGTGTATAAGGACGAGGCGGCCCGGGACAAGCCCCGGACATGACGGGTTGCCATGCTCGGATTCATCAAGAAAAGCAGCGCCAACGGCGAAACGCTCGACCGCGTGCGCGCCTGGACGCGGGCGCGCTTTGCGCTGACCGAGGACGAAACCGTCATGGTGTCGGAAGTAGCCTGCGCCGTGCCCGGCTGCCCGCCGGTCGAGACGCATCTCGTGTTCTGGACCGCAAGCGGTCGCCACCACTTCAAAATCTTCAAACCGCTGGCGGAGGTCGTCGAAGATGACTTGCCGCCGGCCTTCATGAAGAACGCGCTGATCGCATTCGACAGCGCGGATATCGATTGTTGCTAAACCTTCGCGAGGTTCTCGCGCTTGAGGTCGGTAACTTTGGCGACGCCGGACAACAGCATCGTCGAGCGCAGCTCGAAGGCGAGCTGGCCGTAAACGCTTTTAACCCCGAGCGAGCCGCCGTTGATCAGGCCCCATAGTGCCGGCCTGCCGATGCCGACCGCGGTAGCGCCGAGCGCAAGTGCCCTGAACACATCGATGCCGCGGCGGATGCCGCTGTCGAGTACGACCGGCACGCGACCCTCGACGGTGTCGACCGCGGCGCGCAACATGCTGATCGAGGCCGGCCCGCCGTCCATCTGGCGGCCACCGTGATTGGAAATCCAGATCGCGGCAGCGCCCGCTCCGAGGCTCTGGCGGATATCGTCGACCTCGACGACCCCCTTCACGACCACGGGCAGGCCCGAGGCTTCGCGCAGAAAGGTGATATCGCTGAAGCTCAGGTCGCGTTTCTGATCGCTGAAATCGCCATGGCCGCCGAGGGCAGGATCGTGATTGCCCGCGGTTGCCCCGGGAGGGCGCGGACGACCGAGCTTAATGAACTCGTCGCTCTGGCCCGGCCCGAGCGCGTCGGCCGTCAGCACAATCGCGGAAAATCCCGCCGCCTTGGCACGTTGCACCAGCCAGCGATTCAGCTCCATGTCGCGGTTCATGTAGATCTGAAACCACTTTGGACCCGGCGTCGCGTTGGCGATCTCTTCCATCGGCCTGCTGGAAGCGCCCGAGGCGACGAATAGCGACCCGGCCATTCCGGTGCCGGCAGCATTGGGAAGTTCGGCCTTGACGTGGAAGGTCCCCTGCTGGCCCGTCGGGCAGGTGAAGACCGGCAGCGCCAGGTCGTGGCCGAGCAGCGTCGTGCGCAGATCGATGTCCTTCACGCCCTGCAGGCGGCGCGGCATGATCGGAAAATCGTTGAAGGCGCGCCGGTTCTCGCGATAGGTCCAGCCGTCGCCGGCCGGCCCCATGACGGCAAAGCGGCCGGGGGAGATGATTTTACGGGCGTCGTCTTCCAGAAGCTCGACATTGACGACTTTAAGCTCGCGCTCCTGATTGCTGGCCTCGCCGAGATCAACCGTGGGCGGCGCCGGACTTGCAGGCGCAGCCTGGGTGATGGTGGATTCCGCGAGCGCGCCGTTCGGCACCTGCGCCGCCGCCAGCGCCGCACCGCCAGCGGCCAGCGCCTGAATGAGATTACGCCGTGACGCGTTCATGCCGTCCTCCCCAAAGCTTTATTTCTTTGGCGAGAGCATCGCGGTTGCATATCCGGCCGTCAACGCCTTGCGTTGCAAGGCGGCTAGGCAATTATGCGGACGGCAGGCCCACCGCCCCAAGCTCGGCCGACTGGCGCTTGGTGACGCGATCGAGCGAGAAATTCTCGATCGCTTCATTGAACAATTTGTAGAAGTTCAGCTCCGCGCGCAGGTGCAGAAACACCGCACCAAGCCCGATCGCGGCGCGATCCATGAACACGAATTCGCGCGGCACGGTGACGGGGCCCTTCTGCTTGAGTGCCTGGTGCACGCGAAAGGCTTCGCGCCGGCCGTATTCCGAAGGCCTTACTCCGTCGGCGATGGTGCGCACGCGATCGTCAAGGAGCGGCGCATAGATGAAGCGCGCCCAGATATTGAGCGTGTCGATCAGATCGCGCTTGAGCTTGCGGAAGCCCCAAGTCTCATAGGCGTGCACGACGAGATCGTCGTCGCCTTTGAGCAGGCCGTGATAAAGATCGACGACGCCGCCGACGAATTTCGGCGCGAAGATGCGGATGCAGCCATAGTCGAGCAAATTGATGCCCGCGGCCTCCTTGCCGCGCGCGAACACCGTGTAATTGCCGAGATGCGGATCGCCGTGAATGACGCCGAAGCGGCTGAAGGGAAACCACCAGGCGGTGAACATCGCGGTGGCGAGCGTATTGCGCACGGCCAGCGGATCTTTTGTGTGTGCGAGCATTTTGGTGCCGTCGAGCCAATCGAGCGCGAGCAGCCGGCCAGTAGACAATTCCGGCCAGGAGCGCGGGACGCGCACGCAATCGACGCCGTCGAGCATTTTGCGATAGAGCCCAACGTGCATGGCCTCGCGCCGGTAATCGAGCTCTTCGCGGACGCGGGCGCCGATCTCTTTGGCGATCTCGGTGGTGTCGATCGCGGAGTTGAAGCGGCGGCGTAGCGCGAGCAGCCATTGCAATTGCTGCAAATCGGCTTCGACGGCGGACTGCATATCGGGATATTGCAGCTTGCAGGCGAGCGCCGCGCCATCATGTGCGTGTGCGCGGTGCACCTGGCCAAGCGACGCCGCGGCTGACGGCTGATGCTCGAAGCTTGCAAACTTTTTCTCCCAGCCGGCACCGAGCTCGGCCATCATGCGGCGCTTGACGAAGGCCCAACCCATCGGCGGCGCTTCGCTCTGCAGCTTCTGCAATTCGGCGGCATATTCTGGCGGCAATAGATCGGGCACGGTCGCCATCAATTGCGCGACCTTCATCAGCGGACCTTTGAGGCGGCCGAGCGCGCCGGACAACGCGCTCGCCTCGCCGGCGCGGTCGGCCTCGCCGCCAAGGAGCCGCCGCCCCGCATAACGCGCGGCAACGCCGCCGACATTGGCGCCGACACGGGCATAGCGCGCCGCGCGCGCCGAGAAGCGGTTCTTTTCGTCGTCGGGCTTTTCGCGGTTCGGCACTAATTCAGCTCAGATTTTCCAGTTCCGTGATCATCCGCTCGATCACGCCGAGCCCGCCCTGCCAGAAGGTCGGATCGCGGGCATCGAGGCCGAACGGCGCGAGCAGTTCGGAATGGTGCTTGGTGCCGCCGGCCGAGAGCATGGCGAGATAACGCTCGGCAAAGCCTTCGGTGGCGTGCTCGTAAACCGCATACAGCGAGTTCACCAGGCAATCGCCGAACGCATAGGCATAGACGTAGAACGGCGAATGGATGAAATGCGGGATATAGACCCAGAAATTCTCATAGCCGGGCTTCAGCTCGATCGCCGGACCGAGGCTCTCGCGCTGCACGTCGAGCCATAGCTCGCCGATGCGCTCCGCCGTCAACTCGCCGCTCTTGCGCTCGGTATGAACCGAGCGTTCGAACGTATAGAACGCGATCTGCCGCACCACGGTATTGATCATGTCTTCGGCTTTGGCGGCGAGCATGGCCTTGCGCTCTTTCTTGTCGCGCGTCGCCGCCAAGAGCTTCTTGAAGGTCAGCATCTCGCCGAACACGCTCGCGGTCTCGGCAAGCGTCAGTGGCGTCGGCGCCATCAATGCGCCGTTGGGCGCAGCGAGCACCTGATGCACGCCGTGGCCAAGCTCATGCGCGAGCGTCATCACGTCGCGGGGCTTGCCCTGATAGTTGAGCAGGACATAGGGATGCGCCGACGGTGTCGTTGGATGCGCGAAGGCGCCCGGCGCTTTGCCCGGCCGCACCGGTGCGTCGATCCAGCGCTCGTCGAAGAAACGCTCGGCGATCGCCGCCATTTTCGGCGAGAACGCGCCGTAGGCCGACAGCACGGTGTCCCTGGCTTCGGTCCAGCCGACGGTGCGGGTCGGCACCTGCGGCAGCGGCGCGTTGCGATCCCAGTGCGGCAGCCGCTTCTTGCCGAACCACTTCGCCTTCAGCGCATAATACCGGTGCGACAGCCGCGGATAGGCGTCGCGCACCGCCGCGACCAGCGCATCGACCACTTCCCGTTCGACCCGGTTCGACAAATGCCGGTCGTCGGCAATATCGGCAAAGCCGCGCCAGCGGTCGGAGATTTCCTTGTCCTTGGCGAGTGTATTGGTGATCAGCGCGAAGTCGCGCACTTGGTTCTTGAATGTGTGCGCCATCGCCTCGGCAGCGGCTTTGCGCTTCTCGCCCGCGCGGTCGACCAACAGATTCAACGTCGGCTCGATCGCGAGCAATTTGCCGCCGACTTTGAAACGCAGATTGGCGATGGTGGCGTCGAACTGCCGGTTCCAGGCGGAATAGCCGGTCACCGATTTTTCGTGGAACAGCTGCTCGACGCGATCTTCGAGCTGATAGGGCTTGTAACGCCGCACATCTTCAAGCCACGGCCGATAATGGTCCAGCGCCTGATCGGCCATCGCGCGTTCGAGCACGGCGTCGTCAATGCGATTGAGCTCCAGGGTGAAGAACAAGAGATGCGTGGAGGCGGCCGTCATGCGCTCCTGCACGTCGCCGTAGAATTTGGTGCGCGCTGGATCGATGGTATCGCCGGCATGGACGAGCCCGGCATAGGAGCCGATGCGGCCCATCAGATCGTCGATCGCCTCGTAGCGCTTCACCGCCTCGGCAAGCTGCGCGCCGCCGTCCGACGCGGCGGACATGGCGGCGAGCTTGCCCTTATAGGCTTCCTCGAAGGCCAGGCAGTCGGTATCGGCGCGGTCGAGATCGCGCTTGATCGCCGGATCGTCGAGACCGGAATAAAGGTCGTTCAGATTCCACTCGGGCAAGCGGCCGAGCAACGACTTGAGGCCGGCAGGCTGGGGTTTCCCGGATCGGCGGGCGACACGTTTGGTCATTTTCTGGGAGCGGGGCATGCGACGGAGGATCCTTAAAGCGTCATCTCATGTGGCGCAGGTCTAAGGCGCCCGCAAGGCGGCAGCGGACGCCAAGTGGCATCAAGTGGCATTCGGTATTCGAGTATTAGCGCGGCCAAATGGCAGCATGAGTGCCAAGCGGTACGCTTGGCCTTGCCCAATAGGGTTGAGTTTCACTCATGTCAGCGGCGTGACGAACCGCGGTGAGCCTGCCGAAACCGGACTCAGTGTCCACAAGACAATCGCGGACATCGGCGAGACCCGGATCGGGGCACGTCATGCCATCGATCCGGCCGAGCCGGCGCAACCACAATCCGGTCCGCGCGAGCGACAGCCGCACATGCCAGGAGCCGCCCTCCGCCACGCGGCGCTCGAGCGCGGCCATTGCGGCAAAGGCCATCAAATAGCCGGTGCCGTGATCGAGAACTTGCGCCGGCAGCGGTCTCGGCTTGGCTTGAGGCTCACGCGCGCCGAAGGCGTAAGCTTCCTCGTCGTTCAAGCCGCTCGTGTTCTGAACCAGCGAATCGAAGCCGCGGCGATCGGCCCATGGTCCTTCCTGGCCATAGGCGCAGAGCGAGACATAAATGATGCCAGGCCGGATGCGGGCGGCGTCCCGCGGAGAAAAACCGCGGCCGGCAATGGCGCCGGGCCGATAGCCTTGAACAAGAATATCGGCGTCGCGCAGCAGCGCGGTGAGCGCTGCGCGGCCGCTTTCCTCGCGCAAATCGATCGCCGCCGACAATTTGCCGCGGCCGGTATCGATGACGAGCGACCGGATCGACGGCAAATGCGCGGCCGTGATCAGCAAGACGTCGGCACCGTGAACCGCCAAGGTGCGGCCGCAGACCGGACCTGCGATAATGCGAGTGAGATCGAGCACGCGCAGACCGGCCAGCGGACGTGCGGCCGCGCCGAGCTCAAGCCGTGGCGCGTCGGCGATCTTTTCGATGCTGAACAGCGGCAGCGCCGCCACCGCGCGGCCCTGCGGATGACGATCCCATTCGGCAAGCGACCGTGACGCAGACACGACAAGACCGGCCTGGGCTGCCGCGGTCTCGATCGCCTCGGCCTGCCACTCGTCGAGCGCGCGCTGAACGCTGGCTCTCTCCTCGGAACAGCCGAGCAATTTGATCAGTCCGGCGCGATGATGCGGCAACACGCAGTGCAACCGCACCCAACGCCCGTCACCGCAGCGATAGAGACCGCTGATGTCGTCCCACAGTTTTTCCGGCGCCTGACCGTCGACCGACACGTAATGCTCACTACGAAACTCGATCGCGGCGCGCCGCATGTCGACACGCACGCGCTGGCGGCGGCCGGTGCGCAGGCGCCAGACTTCAGCGGCGGCCAGCGCCGCAGCCGCGATGGTCGCCTGCGCCGCCGTACCGACGGCAAATGACGACGGCAGGACCGGCTCGGCGCCGATCAGTTCAACATCCTCAAGTGCAGCGTCATCAAATCCGGCGTCGCGCCACAAGGCGGCGAGCACGGATCTTGGGTCCGGAGCATGATCTGGAATGGGCTTGGCAACGGGCATGGCGTTGATCCGGCAAGACGCAGTAGCGAAACCCCGGCATTGAAAGGCGCGCCCAGTATCAAATCAAGGCGGCGATAATGGTCGGCAGCCTTGCTGGCGAACAAGGCCTATGCTCTGTTCGTCATAGCGCCGCTTACCTCGTTTGGCTGCCGGGCGCACAATCGGGATGGGGGAGGATTGCTCATGCAGAAAATTCGTCACCTGTTTTTTGGCATCGCTGTCATTGCGGCGCTCACGGCATTAGCGCTCACGACATCGGCGCAGGCACAGCCGGCAGGCGGCACCAAGGTCGGCGTGCTCACCTGCAAATCGTCGGCGAGCCTCGGCCTCATCATCGGCTCACGCCAAGGCGTGAGGTGCAGCTTCTCCCCCGACAGCGGCGGTATACCGGAAAATTATGTCGGTCACATCGGGCGGCTCGGGCTCGATCTCGGTGTTCGCGGCGGCGGCGTCATGGTCTGGACCGTGGTGGCACCGACCAACGGATGGCAGCACGGTGCGCTCGCCGGCCATTATGTCGGCGCCAATGCCGACGCGTCGCTCGGGCTTGGCGCCGGCGCCAAGGTTCTCGTCGGCGGTTCGCATCGCTCGATCGCACTGCAACCGCTGTCGGTTTCGGGCCAGGTCGGTGTCAATCTCGCGCTCGGGGTTGCCGGGCTGACACTGCGGTCGGTGCCGTAACTTCTACTGTTTGGTGCCATGGCGAAAATCAAAGTCGGCCTGATCGGCTCCGGCTTCGTCGCCGAACTGCACATGTATGCGTTCAAGCGCGTCTATGGCGTGGACGCCGAGGTCGCCGCCGTGGTGTCGCGCGGCGATCATGTCGTGGATTTCGCGAAGAGGCACGGCATCGCGCAGACGCACCGCGACTACCGCGCCCTCCTCGCCGATCCGAAGATCGGCGTCGTCGATATCTGCACGCCGCCGGCGCTGCATGCGCAGATGATTATCGAAGCGATGCGCGCCGGCAAGCACGTCATTTGCGAAAAGCCGTTCGCCGGCTATTTCGGCCGGTCCGGCGATCCCGCGCCGATCGGCAAACATGTGCGCAAGGCGCTGATGTACGAGCGCCTGATGGCCGAGATGGAGCAGACCCGCGCGGCGATCAAATCTTCAGGCATGCTTTTCATGTATGCTGAGGATTGGATCTATGCGCCGGCAGTGGCGAAGACGGTCGAAATCCTCAAAGCCACCAAAGACAAAATTCTCTTCATGAAGGCTGAGGAAAGCCACAGCGGATCGCATGCCGCGTATGCCGCGCAATGGACGATGACCGGCGGCGGTGCGCTCATCCGCATGGGCTGTCATCCGCTGGCGGCGGTGCTCTATCTCAAGCAAGTGGAAGCGCGCGCCCGCGGCGAGACCATTCGTGCGGTGGCCGTCACCGCAGATGTCGGCAATGTTGCAGCCGGCCTGGCGCCGGAACAGCGGCCCTATATCAAAGCCAACCCGGTCGATGTCGAGGACTGGGGCACACTCACCGTCACTTTCAGCGACGGCACCAAGGCGACGATCTTCGCCGGCGACATGATCATGGGCGGCGTGCGCAATCTGATCGAGACCTATACTTCTGGCGGATCGCTGTTCGCCAATATCACGCCGAACAACCACATGCTGAGCTACATGACCGACGAGCAGAAGCTCGCCGATGTCTACATCACCGAAAAAGTCGATCGCAAAACGGGCTGGCAATTCGTCTGCCTGGAAGAAGAATGGACCCGCGGCTATCTGCAGGAGATCCAAGATTTCATGGAATGCGTCGCGACCGGCCGGCAGCCGCTTGCCGGCCTCGACCTCGCCTATGAGACGATGCAGGTCCAATATGCCGGCTATTGGTCGGCCGAGGACGGCAAACGCATTATGCTTGAGGGCTGATAGGCTTCGCCATCCGATAGCCCGCCGCAAATATACGGCCACTTAACACCGCATTAAGCCTGCTGCGCCAAAGTGCCCCGAAACGGGACAGCACCGTCACACCGGGCCGCGGACGAAGCCAATGACCATTCTTGTTGTCGACGACGATCCGGTACAGTGCCGGCTTCTCGAAGCGACGCTGCAGAAATTCGACTATCAGGCGCTGACGCGCGACTCCGGCGAAGCGGCGCTCGAGCTCCTCACCGGACCCGACGGCGCTGACATCGATTGCGTCATCCTCGATCTGGTGATGCCCAATCTCGATGGACTCGGCGTGCTCGCCAAAATGCGCCAGGCCGCGATCAGCGTGCCGGTGATCGTGCAGACCGCCCATGGCGGCATCGACAATGTGGTTTCGGCGATGCGCGCCGGCGCCGTCGATTTCGTGGTCAAACCGGTCGGCGCCGAGCGGCTGCATGTCAGCCTGCGCAACGCGCTCAATGCCCACGCGCTCGAAGGCGAATTGCAGCGGATGAAGAAAAGCCGCGCCGGCACGCTCGGCTTTGCCGACATCATCACCAAGACCCCGTCGATGCACGCCGTGATCCGCATCGCCGAAAAGGCGGCGGCGTCGAGCATCCCGGTTTTGATCGGCGGCGAATCCGGCGTCGGCAAGGAACTGATCGCGCGCGCCATCCACGGCTCGAGCGAGCGGCGCAGCAAACCGTTCGTCGCGGTCAATTGCGGCGCGATGCCGGAGAATCTGGTCGAATCTATTCTGTTCGGCCACGAAAAGGGCGCGTTCACGGGCGCTACCGAGCGCCATACCGGCAAATTCGTCGAGGCTTCCGGCGGCACGCTGTTCCTCGACGAGGTCGGCGAATTGCCTCTGCCGGCGCAAGTGAAGCTGCTGCGCGCCATCCAGGAAGGCGAAGTCGAGCCGGTCGGGGCACGCCGGCCGGCGCGAGTCGATGTGCGGCTGATTTCGGCGACCAATCGCGATCTGATCGCCGACGTCAAAGCCGGGCGCTTTCGTGAAGACTTGTTCTATCGCCTGCATGTGTTTCCGATCACGGTGCCGCCGCTGCGCGAACGGCCCGCCGATATTCCGCCGCTCGCCCGGCATTTCCTGGCGCGCTTCGCCGCCGAGGAAGGCAAGCGCATCCGTCTGATCACGCCTGAAGCTTTGCGCGTGCTGATGACGTTCCGCTGGCCGGGCAATATCCGCCAGCTTGAAAACGCCGTGTTCCGCGCTGTCGTGCTGGCGGAATCTGATGAAGTCGGCCTTGGTGAGTTTCCGCAGCTTGCCGCGCAAGTCGCCGCCGCGGCTCCCGAAGAGACCGCCGCACCCACCGCGGCGCCGGTAGACGTGTACGAGCCAGTGCTCATTCCCAACGGTTTCGAAGACGAACCGCCATTCGGCCCCGCGCTGGGCGCGACTTTGGGGCCCCCTATCGCACCCAGCGATACCCTACCTTTGCTCGACGCAACCGGCGAGGTGCGGCCCCTGGACGAGATCGAGGCGGAACTGATCCGCTACGCCATTACGCACTACCGCGGCCAGATGTCGGAAGTGGCGCGCCGGCTGCAAATTGGCCGCTCGACCCTCTATCGCAAGCTCGAAGCGCTCGGCATGAGCGGCGAGCGCACCGACGCGGGCGGCGATACCGGCAACTAGACCCCTATCCGGCTGCCTGTCTTACCCGTCGCTTGTTGCTTGCCCGTGCCTGCCCGTTGCCGCAGAGCGACAGGGGGGCAAAAAATCGCGAAACGTGACCGATTATTATCTTGTCTTTACGGGACAAGGTACCGCGGCTCACGTAAGGTGCGCGCCGTTTCGGCCGCGGCCACACCCGCGGCCGTGCTGCGACTAAGACATCGCGACTAAGACCGCGGGGTTATGCCACAATTCTAAGGCAGTTACTCCAAAACATCTGGCTTTCGCGATCGAAATGCACAGGTTCCGCAAGGAGAATTGCATGTCCGGGATTCGTCTCGATCGGCTTCTGACCTCGACGGCCGTTCTTTTGGTGCTCACGACAGCCGCAGGTGGCGCGCTTGCCGATCCGGCCACGACGTCAGACACCACGGTGACGATCCTGGCTCCCGCCAGTACGGCCGCTCCGTCTGACAGCGCGCAGACGCCCGACCAATCCACGACTGGCTCGACCAGCCCTGCGACCGCGGTCCCTGCAACTGCTCCTGTCGCCCCGGCGCCTGCTGCAGCGGCGCCTGTTCCTTCGGCACCTGCCGCTTCGGCCCCCGCCGCCCCGGCACCGGCCGCTGCCGAAGCTCCGGCGGCTGCGCCCGCAGCGATCGTCGCGGCATCGCCCGATGCGCCGATCGCCGATCAGCTTCACAATCTCACCAGCGGCAAGTTCGACCAGATCATCGGCAACAAGCAGGTCCGCGCGCAGATCGATGCTTTCTATTCCGGCCGCAATTACGCGCCGATTTGGCTCACTGACGGCAAAGCCAATGACCGCGCCACAGCAGCCATCGCTTATCTCGGCCATGTCGACGCCGACGGACTTGATCCGGCCGATTATCCGGTGCCGAATTTCGCCGCGATCAGCGACCCAGCAGCGCTGGCGAATGCCGAAATCCAGCTCACCACTTCGGTTCTCACTTATGCGCATCACGCCGCCGTCGGCCGCGTGCACTGGTCGCGGGTGAGCCCGGACATTGAATACAACGAAAAGGTCCCCGATCCGGCCGATGTTCTCGCCGGCATTGTGGCGGCTTCCGATGTCGCGGCGGCGCTTGACGCCAACGAGCCGCAGACCCCCGGGTACGTCGCGCTGAAGGCCAAATACGCCGAGATCCGCGCCGGCAAGCTTGACAAAGCCGCCAACAAGATCGGCGCGGGCGCAGTGCTAAAAGTCGGCATGCAGGACGACCGCGTCCCGGCGCTGCGCGAGCGGCTCGATGCGCTGGGCGACGGCGGCACGACCTTCGATAAGCCGCTCGCCGACGCGGTGAAAAAATTCCAGCAGCAGCACCAATTGACGGCGACCGGAACGCTGACCGCGGCGACGGTCGACGCGCTCAACGGCAAAGAGCCCGATCACGCCGCCGATATCATCCTCGCCAATCTCGAGCGCTGGCGCTGGATGCCGCATCACTTCGCCGAAAATCATGTGGTGGTGAATCTGCCGGACTTCACGCTGCACGTGATGCACGGCGACAAGGAAGTCTGGCAGACCCGAATCGTGATCGGTAAGCCCGACAAACCGACGCCGCTGATGACGGCCGACATGAAATACATCACCGTCAATCCAACGTGGAATGTGCCGCCGTCAATCGTCAATCACGAATATCTGCCGGCGCTGGCGCAGGATCCGACGGTGCTCGATCGCATGGGGCTCAAGGTCGACCACAATCGCGACGGTACCGTGCATATCTGGCAGCCACCCGGCGACAAGAACGCGCTGGGCCGTATCCGCTTCAACTTCCCGAACAAGTTCCTGGTCTACCAGCACGATACGCCGGACAAATACATGTTTGCCTACGACAAGCGGGCGTTCAGCCACGGCTGCATGCGGGTGCAGAATCCCCCGCATTACGCCGAAGTGCTGCTGTCGCTGGTGCGGCCGAATGACGGCTATAGCGAAGACCGCATCAAAAAGATGATCGCGGACGGCGGAGAAACCGACATTCAGTTCCCGACCTATGTTCAGGTCAACCTCACCTACCAGACCGCCTTCGTCGACGAGGACGGCAAGCTGCAATTCCGCGACGACGTCTACGGCCGCGACAAGGCGCTGCTTGCCATTCTCAAGGGCGAGGATCGCAAGAGCTTGGACGTCGCGGTTGAGCACAAAGTGGACCCGTCGCAGCGCGAGGTTCTGGCGATGCCCGATGAGCCAGCGCTGTTCGGTGGCAACCGCGGCCTGTTCGGCGGCCGTGGTTCGCCGGGCGGCGGCGACAATTTCTTCTCGCGGCTGTTCGGCGGCTTTGCCTCCGAACCAGCACCTCCGGTGCCGCATAAGCCGATCCCGCATACCCGCAAGGTCACGCGGTCGGGCGAAAATACCGTCACGCGCTGATCGGGCGACAAGCCGCAGCCGCTGTGGACAACATCCGCCGCCGGTCTTCGCGCCGGCGGACCTAACCCTAAGAAGATCAATTTAAATCAATCGGTTATACCGGTTTTTACCGCCGGCTGATGATGCGGCGGCGTGGATCCGCCCGTTAACCACTTCACACGCTGGCAACCACTCTTTAACGCCTTGCAGGCCGTCGGCCAGATTTTGCCACACTAGGACGTTAGCCCTAATGACGTCGGGGGTGGGGTCGACAGTAACGTCTCGTTAACCCTTCCCAAATTAATAATGCGTTAGGGTTATCCGGTGCGGCGGGGTGCCGTAGCGGATGATGTCGCTGAACGCGTCATTGCGAGATGCCCAGTGCACGTTGTTAACGCGCGCCTGAATACTCGTCGTTTGTCCGCTCGCGCCGGTTATTCGTGCGGTCTCGCTCTCGTATTCTTCCTCGTTGGTGCAAAAGCGCTGCAGAACGCGATCGCCGAAGGCGATACGCGCACCATCACGATGCACCATCTGCATACCAACGAAGACATCACCATCACCTTCAAGCGCAATGGCGTTTATGACGACGCGGCCTTGCAGAAGCTGAACTGGTTCTTGCGCGATTGGCGCAAGAGCGAGCAGACCCAGATGGACCCGCACCTCATCGACTTGGTGTGGGAGGTGCAGCGCGAAGCCAATACCGGCCAGCCGATCCAGGTCGTGTGCGGTTATCGTTCGCCGGAGACCAATGCCATGCTGCGCCATCGCTCCGCCTCCACCGGAGTGGCGCGCTTCAGCCAGCACATGCTCGGCCATGCCATGGATTTCTACATTTCGGGCATTCCGCTCGAACAACTGCGCGAGATCGGTCTGCGGCTGCAGCGCGGCGGCGTCGGCTTCTATCCGACATCCGGCTCGCCGTTCGTGCATATGGACACTGCGGACATCCGCATGTGGCCGCGCATGACGCGCGACCAACTGGCTCGCGTGTTCCCCGACGGCCGCACCGTGCAGATTCCGACCGACGGCCGGCCGATGCCCGGCTACGTGCTGGCGCTGGCCGACATCAAAACGCGCGGCAGCATGCCGTCGGCGAATTCGCTTGATGCCGCCCGCGCCGCTGGCGTCGATGTTGGCGTGTTGGTGGCGAGCAACGAGCGCCACAGCAATCCCTTCGCCAAGCTGCTCGGGCTCGGCGTGAAGGACGAGGATGACGAGGATGAGGAAACCGTAGCCAGCGCGGCGCCGAGCCCGGCTGTCGCCTCAGCTGACGCGCCGCAAGCCGCAGTGCCGGTCCCGGCGAAACGTCCGGTGATCGCCGCCATCGAACATGGCGCCCAGGTTGCCGAAAAAGCCACCGTCGCCGCCGCCGTCAAAGTCGCCGACGCCGCCTCCAAAGTGAAGCTGATCCGAACCGCCGATGCCGCGCCATTGCAGGCGCCAAATCAGATTTCCGCACAGGCACCCGCTGCCTCACAGACCGCCGAATACGCCCCGTTACAGCCCGCGCTGCCGACCCAGCCGGCGCAGAGCAATGGGCCGACGGCAAACCAAGTCATCACCGACCGCGGCTATTGGCAGGGTCCGGCTGACGGGACTGTGGTTGCCAATCCGTCAGCAGCCGCAAAGCTGCAGCGCAGCGCCCTGGCCACTGCGAATGCCGCCGCCAGGCCGGCCAATCCCGATATGGCGACTGGCGCGATCGGACCATTTGCGAATCCGAACGCCAATCTCGGCGGCTCGAGCCTTGCGCTTTCCTATGCTGATACGTCGGCGAACGTAGCGCTGCCCGCTCCTGCCCCGGCCGCGCCGATGGGCATTGCCGCGCTCCGCGCCGCCGCCCCGGCCCAGAGCGCTTCCTTACAGACCGTCCCGGTTCAAGTCGCGCCGGTTCAGGGCGCAGCGAACGACACGACGGTCGCTGTAAAGCGCGCCGGCAATCAAGCGTCATCCGTGATCATGACTGCGAGTTCGACGTCGGTCACCGTGGTGAAGTCCGATGCGCGTTTCGAGAATCCGTGGATGCGCGCCATCGTCCTGTCGCCGAGCGTGCATCAATTCCTGACCACAATGGCGCTCGGAGCGGGCGACTTCCGCATGCTCGCGGACTTGATGGTGAAACCGTCGATCGCCGTGATGATGCGCTTTGCCGCTGATCCCAATCCGGGGCTCGACCACGATCGCTTCACTGGCGCGGCGATCGTCTTTGTGTCGACCGTGAACTACCCGGCGCGCACCGCATCGTTGCAGTAGGCGCCGCCGTTCCAGGCCGCGCCACAGGTGCGAACCGGAATTCATCAGCAAATTTTTTGAGGTTAGAACTCAGGCACTGGCAGAGCGTCAGCGGTTGGGCGTACCGGGCCGAGCCTGTGTCGGCCCGGCCTCGGAACGGCAAAGAGGCGTCAGTTGAGCATCCCGAGCGCGTGCAGGTAGGTCTCCAAGACCGCCTCATGCTCCTTGCGCTCGTTGATGTCCTGCTTGCGCAACCGGACGACTTCGCGCAGCGCCTTGGTGTCAAAGCCGTTGCCCTTGGCCTCGGCATAGACGTCGCGGATGTCGTCCGAGATGGCTTTCTTTTCTTCTTCGAGCTTTTCCACGCGTTCGACGAACGCCTTGAGCTGATCCTTGGCGAAACGATGGGCGGTCTGTTCGTCTTTGACGGCGGCGGCGGTGGCCATTGCTAACTCCTCACGATGGAGCTTGATCCCGAAAGCTGGCGATCCGATTTTCGGAAAGATCATGCTCGCTTGATTGCGAAAGGTTTCGGGAGCTAGCGGCCCAAGGTCAAGAACGGCGCGTTTTCATCCACGCTCTGCACAGGACGAGAGCGCCAGCGAAGCCCTCTCAGTGCTTTTGGCTTGCTTTTTCGAATGCCGCCTTCTGCGTGGAGGTAGCTTCCTTCTGATGCAGCGCGCGCCATTCCTCGTAAGGCATGCCATAGACGATTTCGCGGCTTTGCTCCTTGGTCATCGGCACGCCTTTGGCGTCCGCGGCATCTTTCATCCAATTGGATAGGCAGTTGCGGCAGAAGCCGGCGAGATTCATCAGATCGATGTTCTGCACATCGGGATGCGTGCGCAGGTGCTCGACCAGGCGGCGATAGACGGCAGCCTCGAGTTCCGTGGTGGTCTTCTCGTCGACAGCCATGATCGTCTCCGCGGTTGAGCTATTGGAAAGATAGAGATAGCAGTTCGGTCTCGCCATAGGCCGGTTTCGCCCCTCGCCGCCGGCCGGGCATTTTGGCCTCTTATCGCAGGATCCTCTTGGCTACCCGATCGCGCGACCTGCTCGAATCACTGTTCCGCAACGCGGTCGCGGCCGCCCACCCGTCGCGCTGCCTGCCGCCGCGGCTGCCGGAGCCGCCTGCACGCGGCCGGCTGATCGTGCTCGCCGCCGGCAAGGCCGCCGGTTCGCTCACGGAAGTGGCCGAAGCGCATTATCTCGCCCGCCTGCCGCAAGATCGACTTTCCGGTATTGCGGTCACCCGCCACGGCTACGGCCGGCCGACCAAGCTCATCCCGGTGGTCGAGGCCGGCCATCCGGTTCCCGACGAGGCCGGTCTCGCCGGCGCCGAAAAGATGCTGACGATCGCCGACGCCGCCGGCGCTGACGACCTCGTATTGGTGCTGCTCTCGGGCGGCGCTTCGGCCAATCTGATCGCACCCGCCCCCGGCATTAGTTTCGCCGACAAACAGGCGGCGACGCGAGCTATCCTCAGAAGCGGCGCCAATATCGGTGAGTTCAATTGCGTGCGCAAACACCTCTCGCGCATCAAGGGCGGCCGCCTCACCAAGCACGCCCACCCGGCCAAGGTTGTTACCCTTGCCATTTCCGACGTACCTGGCGACGACCCCGCCGTGATCGGTTCGGGCCCGACGGTGCCGGATCCGACGACGCTTGCCGATGCCCGCGCCGTCGTCGCCAAATACCGGCTCGATCTGCCGCAAGCCGTGATCCACGCGCTCGACAATCCGGGCAATGAATCGCCAAAGCCCGGCGACGCGGCTTTCGCCAAGACCGAATACCGCATTCTCGCCCGGCCAGCCGACGCGCTCGCGGCGGCACAGGCGCGCGCCCAGGAGGCCGGCTACGACTGCGTCATCCTCGGCGACCGGCTGCAGGGCGAGGCCCGCGAGGTGGCAGCCGCACATGCCCGGCTCGCCCGCGACTATGCGGCGCAAAGCCGCCGTATCGTCATCCTCTCCGGCGGCGAACTGACCGTGACGCTGCGCGGCAACGGCCAGGGCGGCCCCAACCAGGAATATGCACTGGCGCTCGCCATCCATCTCGACGGCGCCAAGGGAATCGCGGCCATGGCCGCCGATACCGACGGAACCGACGGCGGCCGCGGCCGCCCGGATGACCCGGCCGGCGCCTTTATCGACGAAACCACCCTAATACGGGCCAGAACCGCCGGCCTCGATCCCGCCGCCTTTCTCGCCGACAACAATTCCACGGGGTTTTTCAACGGCATCGGCGATCTCTTCGTGCCTGGTCCGACGTTTACGAACGTCACTGATTTCCGCGCCATCGTCGTTGACACTCCGGTGTCGTGACGGGGAATTTGAACGGGAAATGAGGCAGGCGATTCTACCAAGACTGGCAGCGGGGGCTGCGCTGTTGAGCACGCTTGTCGTGCTCGTCCTTGTCTCATCCACTCGCCCGGCCGCGGCCGATTTCCGGCTCTGCAATAACACCGCCGGCCGCATCGGCATCGCCATCGGCTACAAGGATGCCGACGGCTGGACCACCGAAGGCTGGTGGAATTTGCCGGCGCGCACCTGCGAGACCATCCTCAAGGGCAATCTTGTCGCAAGATATTATTACGTTTACGCCATTGATTATGACCGCGGCGGCGAATGGATGGGGCAGGCCTATATGTGCACGCGGGACAAGGAATTTACGATACGCGGCATCGGCGATTGTCTGGCGCGCGGCTATGACCGCACCGGCTTTTTCGAGGTCGATACCGGCGAGCAGCGGGCCTGGACCGTGCAACTCACCGAATCCGCCGAGCAGCCGGCGCAGCAGCCACCGCCGACGAATTCCACGAGCAGCAACTCGGTGAGTACACCGCCTCCCGCAAGCGCCACGCCCGCGGTAGCACCCTCTTCCGGTGGCACCTCCGCGCAGCCGACCCTCAAGTTGCCGCGGGGCCAGACGCAATGAGGCGCCAGCGGCGGACGAAGGTCGTGGCCACGCTCGGCCCGGCCTCAGGAACCCGCGAAATGATCGGCAAGCTGTTCGAAGCCGGCGCCGATGTGTTTCGCATCAATATGAGCCACACCAATCATGAGCGGCTGCGCGAGCTGGTCACTTCGATCCGCGCGGTCGAAGCCGACCATGATCGCCCGATCGGGATCCTGGTCGATCTGCAGGGGCCGAAGCTGCGGCTCGGCACCTTCGCCGACGGCGCGGCAATGATCGACAAGGGGCAGTCTTTCATTCTCGACGCCGATCCGGCGCCGGGCGACAGCAAGCGCGTGCAATTGCCGCATCCGGAGATTTTCGCCGCGATCAAAGCCGGCGACGCGCTCCTCATCGACGACGGCAAGTTGCGCCTGGTTGCGACCGAGGTGACGCCGCAACGCATCGTCGCGCTAGTCGAAATCGGCGGCAAAGTCTCGAACCGCAAAGGCGTGAGCCTTCCCGACACCGTGATCCCGCTCGCCGCGCTGACGGCCAAAGACATCGCCGACCTCGAAGCGGCGCTTGCCATCGGGGTCGACTGGATCGCGCTCTCGTTCATTCAGCGGCCCGAGGATATCGCCGAAGCGAAGAAGCTGACGCGCGGGCGCGCGGCGGTGATGGCCAAGATCGAGAAGCCGCAAGCCGTGGCGCGGCTCAGCGATATTCTGGAGCTCGCCGACGCGCTGATGGTGGCGCGCGGCGATCTCGGGGTCGAAATGCCGCTCGAGAAAGTCCCCGGCGTGCAGAAGGAAATGACGCGCGCCTGCCGCCGCGCCGGCAAGCCGGTCGTGGTCGCAACGCAAATGCTCGAGTCGATGATCGCAAGCCCGGTGCCGACGCGCGCCGAGGTGTCCGATGTCGCCACCGCGATCTTCGATGGCGCCGACGCCATCATGCTGTCGGCGGAATCGGCATCCGGCCAATATCCCGTCGAAGCTGTCGCGACGATGAACCGCATCGCCGAGGAAGTCGAGGACGACAGCGCCTATCTGCCGTCGGTACATTTGTTGCACACCGAGCCTGAGCCGACAGGTGCCGACGCCATTGCGGCGGCCGCCCGTCAAGTCGCCGAGACGCTCGATCTGCCGGCGATCGTGTGCTGGACCTCGTCCGGCTCGACCGGCATGCGCGTGTCGCGCGAGCGGCCGAACTGCCCGATCATCGCGATCTCGCCGATCGATGGGACGGGACGGAAGCTCTCTGTCGTCTGGGGCATTCACTGTGTCATCGACGAAGACGCCCACGACCAGGACGACATGGTGGAGCGCGCCTGCCGCATCGCCTTTAGCGAGCGCTTCGCCAAATCCGGCCAGCGCGTCATCATCGTCGCCGGCGTCCCGCTCGGCACGCCGGGCGCGACAAACTTCATGCGCGTCGCCTATGTCGGCGAGGAGAAGACCAGTGAGTAGCTCGCTAGCCGTTGCTGGGCGTTAGCGCATCCATCTCCGCGGCAATACGTTCTGCTGCCGTGTGGTGCAGCATGTGGCCAATGCCCGGCAGCACCACAAGCTTGGCGGCCGGCACGGCCTCGGCAAAGGCCATCGCATGCTGCCGCGGCGCGACGATCAAGTCGCGGTCGCCGGAGATCACGACAGTCGGAACTGCCAGCGTGCCGTAACGCGCGGCTTGCGGCGGTAGATTTTTCTGCAGACGCGCAATGTCGCGCGAGTTCGCAAGAAATGTCTTAGGCCGCAACGACAACAGCGTACCGGCGCGCTCGATATAACGCGGCGGCGGCATTTGCGGCAGAAACGCACCCCAGAATCCGATACCGATGAAGAGTGCGCCGACCGGCAACAGCATCGTGTAAGCGATGAGCCAGCCTAGCACTGGCGTTGCCATGATGTCGTAGAACCATGTCATGCCACGCGGGAACGGATAAAGCGGCGGCGCCAGCAGGATGAGACCGGCGACATATTGCGGATGATCGAGTGCGAGCCGTACCGCGAGCGCCCCGCCCCAGGAATGGCCGATGACGATGGCGCGTGTGACGGCGAGCCGGTCCAAGACGTCACGCACTATCGCCGCCTGATATTCCGGCGAGCTTCCTTCCGCGCCGCGCCGCTCGCTCCAACCATGTCCCGGCCGGTCTATCAATATCAGCCGACGACCGGCAAGGCGCTCGCCGAGCGCCAGCCGCATGTCCTCGAGATTGCAGCCGGCGCCGTGAATGAGAACGAGCGGCACGTTTTGACCGGGTGCATTTGTGCCAACTTCGACCAGGTGCTGTCGCAATCCGCCGACATCCACGAAACGCCCGCGCGGCGGATGCGCCCGCCCGATCAGCACCGCCCCGATGCGGGTGACGACGGCGCCGATGACGAGGACGAGGACGACTGCAACACCCGCCTGCATGTACAGCAAAACCCTTGCTCGATCCGCCTGGTGAGAGAAGGATAGCGCAAGCCGCAGGTGCGACAACCGCGAGCCGCGTTTGTCTTAATCGAAGACGCCAACCTGTTCGCGCTGGAAGAAAAATTGGTATGACAGAGACAGAAAGCCGATCGCAATGGGCCACATGAGCAGGTAACAGAACATGCCAACGGTGTTGATAAGGGCCAAGCGAGGGCCAAGGTTTCCATCGGCGAGCATTTGCGGATTGGGAAATCCGATCACGCGCCATATTGCGATTTGAACGACGATCATCACCGGCAGCGTGCAGGCCAGAAGACCCCAAAATATCCGCCAAGTATTCCCGCGCGTCTGACGCCACGTCTCCTTGAACGTTCGGCCGAAGTCCCCGACCGCGCGTGCCGGCAGCAGCGGGCTCAAGCGCAGCATGACCGCCATGGACGCCAGATAGACCAGAAGCATCGTTGGGACCAGGATAATGGCCGCCACGCCGGAGTGAGCAGAAGCTCCACCTGACGTGAAAGGAAGCAAGAAAACGAACAGGACGAGGAGGAACAGCACAACAGGCAACACGGCGGTCAGGCTGATCAGAATTCCCACACCGATGTACCGCCATAGGCTTTTGGTGATGATGTTGCTGCCGCTGAGCCAGGGCAGCTCGTCGAGGATCACGCGCCGGTGCCATGCAACAGCGATGCTCACCAGACCGAGCAGCAAGAGAAGATTGCCCACGCCAAGAAGCGCCGACGCTCCAGCCGGCATTTGCGGGCGCATTCCTGGTTTTGCGACCGCAAGCAGATCGCTCACCCAGGACCGCTGCATCCAGCTAGATAGCGCCGCGACAGCGAGCCACAGCCAGGATATGCGCAGCACATCCAGAGGATGATTGAAGTAAGTCGAATATGCGCGGCAGATCGTATTCCACAGCGGCAGTTTCGGATTGGCCGCAACCTGCGTCCCGACACTCATTCCAGCCCCCTGTGCCTGTAAAAGTTTCCCGATCGAAACAGCAGCTCCGCGCTACTTAAGCGTGTGGCGGCGCTGCCTTCAAGCCAGCCTTGCCGTAAAGCCGGAAATGATCGGCAATGTTGGAAGATCGAGTTCTAACGGCGGCGAACGACCGCTGCCACGCAAGCGATCGAATTACAGCGCCCCACCCGCGAGCCAGCGTGCCCCTTGGGCATAGAGCGCGTCGAGATCGGGACCTTCGAGGCCCGCCATATCCTTCTTCACGTTGTAACCGATCTTGCTCTGCAGATAAGCGAGATGCCGATAGCCTTCCGGAAAGCTCTTGAGCAGATCCTGATCGAGCGAAAGCTCAGCCGACGGATCGACCGGGTCGAGGCGGTCTTTTTCATAGACCAGCCGCTTGAGCACGAGCCCCCAGCGGCCCGCCCGCTTCTCGAAGAAATCGTAGAACCGGCCGGTGCAGACCACGTCGCACATGACACCGTCGACCGGCGCGCGCTGCGAGATCGTCATCTTGGTCTGCGCGATGGCACGATCGCCCGCGACGTCGATCGAAGAGCCGCCGAGAAAGTGCAGGATGCGCACGCCGCGCTTCCAACCCTCGTCGTTGCCCTTGATGAACTCTTCGAATGTGCCCTGGAACCAGGTCGCCATCATGCGGCCTTCCGGATGCCAGACGGTGCGGAAGCGGTCCCACAGTCGTGCGTCGCGCCACACCGCCCAGTTTTCCACGAGCTCCCGGATCGTCAGTTTATCGGCGTCCATGCATTTCCCCCCGAACTATTCGTCGTTGCGAGCGCAGCCAGTGTAGCCCGGATTACACAAAGCGAAATTCGGATGTGGCGGCGCAGATGCGCAGCATTCCCGGATTGCGCACAACGCAATCCGGACCGTGGGGAGAGCAAGCGGGGCTAGATGGGGCGGCCTTCGACTTTTTCGGTCAGCGTCTTCACAACCTCGGGGATGTTTTCGAGGTGCGGGTCGATGGCGAGCGCCTTGCGATAGGCTTCGAGCGCGTCCTTGTCGTCGCCGATGTCTTGCAGAATAAGGCCGAGGCCGGACAGCGCCCCGAAGTGCCGCGGCTCCTTCGCCAAGACCTCGCGCAGATCGGCGAGCGAGTGGCCGTAGTCTTGCTTGAGATAATAGACGGTGGCGCGCCGGTTCCAGGCTTCGACGTAATTCGGCTTGATCGCAATCACGGCGTCGAGAAGTTTTATGGCAAGGTCGTAATTCTTGTCGTCGGTCGCATCCTTCACGCGCGTCATCAGCAAGGTGCAGGTGTCGCTGCCCGACACCAGCCACAGCGACCAGATGCGATCCTCGATCGCCTTGGCGCTTGTCTCATCGGGCGCAATTTTCAGCGCCGCGAACAGCGTGTCGAGACTATAGGTTTCTCCGCGACCGGCGCGCGCCAAGTCGTTCGGCGGCGACAGCCATTGCTCGGGATCTTGTGCGAAGGCCGGAGACAGAGCCGCTGCCGCCAGCCAAACGCCAATGGCGGCAACAGCACAAGCTGTCGGGAATCGAAACCTCATGCGCACAAGTCTATTACCTCGCCGCATTGCGGCAAGCCGGAAAAGTGCTCATTCGGGCGGTGAATGCGGCGGAAATGGGCAGCGCTTGCCGCCCGGTTTCCTTTCGCCAGCTAGCCCTGGCGGGCCTTGAAGCGGCGCTGGGTCTTGTTGATGACGTAGACTCGGCCCTTGCGACGCACGATACGGTTGTCGCGGTGCCGGCCCCGCAGCGATTTCAACGAATTGCGGACTTTCATTGCTTTATTCCCTGGTCTGGGCCGGTTGATTAAGGACGCGGGCCCGCATTGTCAATGTTGCGCTGTTGGACTGTGAGATAGGGTGGAAATGCGATGAATTCAGGGGCGTTACGGCTGATTTCGGGGGTCGGAAGCAAGGGCCCGGCCTGTTTCCTCCTCGAAACCGACGGCAAGCGGCTTCTGCTCGACATTGGCGAAGGCCCTCCGCCCGGCAAGTTCCCGGACGTCGCGGGGCTCCCTCCGGTGGACGCGGTCATCCTGAGCCACGGCCACAAGGACCACGTCGGCGGGCTCACCCTTTTGCCGGAACTCGGCAATCCGCCGGTCTATGCCACCGAACCCGTCGCGCGGACCTTGCCCAAAACCGTCGCCGCGCGTCGACTGCCGATCGGCGGCGAAACCGACGTGCTCGGCATTGCCGTCGAGACCGGGCGCAACGGTCACGCGCCGGGCGGCATCTGGCTGCATTTTCGCGGCGGCGGCGGCTTCCTCTATACCGGCGACATCTGCATGGAGTCGTTGCTCTACGAATACGATCCGCCGGCGAGGGCCGCCGCGACGGCGCTGATCGACTGTTCTTACGGCGACTATCAAAAGCCGCTCGCGGAATGCTGGCGCATCCTGGCGCAATTCGTCGGGCGCGGGCCACTCCTCCTCCCGACACCGGCCAATGGCCGCGGCCCGGAGATCGCGCTCGAACTGATGCGGCACGGCTTTGACGATATCCATGTCGACGACGCGATGCGGAACGCCTTGCAGCGCCTTGCCGGCAGCGATCAAGTTTCGCTGCGCACCGGCCTGCGCGACGAGATCGAGCGCCTTGTTCAAATCGTCAAACCGATCGACGGCGCGCAGGGCGTCATGCTCGCGGGCTCGGCCGACGGCGCCTCGGGCGCCACGGCGAAATTGCTGGGGCAATGCGAGGACAAAGCCGAAGTGACGATCCTGTTCACCGGCTACGTCAATCCCAACACGCCCGCGGAGCGGCTGACCAAAAACGGCCGCGCGCAGACCATGCGCTGGAATGTGCATCCGCGCCTTGCCGACACGATTGAGCTTGCGAAATCCGTGCAGGCCAGGACCGTGGTCCCCGCCTTCTGCGACCGCGCACAATTGCCCGCACTCACCAGCGCACTCGCGCCGGCGCACGTGACCATGGATCGACTCGTCGAGATATAACTAGGCCGTCTTTATAGCTACGCCGTTTTGGCGCGGGCCTGTCCGGAAACGGCGTCCGATTGCGCCACGCTCTCGAGCGCGCTGCCGCCGTCGGAGCCGGTGACGATGCCGATAATTTTGTTGAAAGCACGCAGCGCGAAGCCGGCGATGCGGGGCATGCTGTGCCGGCACACGGCGAATTTGCGCACGTGATCGGGAATGTACCAGGTGCTCACCGAGCCCGCGGGAAAGAACACCATGTCGCCCGGGCCGACACGGCGGACACTGTCCTTCTCGTCGGTGACGAAGACTTCGCCCGAGATCAGGTGGATGGTCTCATCGACAGTGTAATGCCATTTGAAGCGGCCGGCCGTGCACGACCAGGCCATGATCGTCGAGGTGCCGTCGGCGCTCGACGCGAGCCGCCTCGAACGCGCCTGCGGATTGCCTTCGATGATCCAATCCGCGGGGATCGGCGCCGGATCGAGATCGACATCCGCCGGGGCGGCAAAAATCACGGGATTCGACACCGCAGACCTCCAAAGAAAAGGACAGGGCATTAAAGGCCTGACTGCCCAAAAAACCGTAAACCGATCGGCAAAAATGCCTGCGCTCGAGCATGATCCGGAAAACCGGAAACCGGTTTTCCGAAAAGATCATGCGCAATCAAAAAGCTAGAGCGGGATCTTGATTCAGCGAACCATCATCCCGCTCTAGCGCGCGGAACCGCCCGCCGGTTGCCGCAGCGGCAGCGGCCAATCGCGCCAGGTCCGGCGCAGCCGTTGCGGCTTGATCGCGATGCTTGCCGTCCGCCGCTCCACCTTGCGCGCGCTCAAGAACTCCACCCACTTTTCGTAAACGCCGAGCGCCGCCGGGCGCCACGAATTTTGCAGCCCGGTCTCGAGCGCCTGGTTGGGAAACTCCGCCGCGAATTCGCCGCGCCGATGGGCGATGGCGCGCTCCTCGAAGGTCTCGGCAAGCGCAGTCGCCACGTCATCGAAGTAATTTTCCGGCAAGCCGGGATAGCTTTCGCGCTCACCGTTCAAGAAGCGCGTCACATCGCGGCGGTATTCGCGAAACAGGGAATCGCCGTCGTATTCCGGGTGGCCCTGGAAATAGAGAAAGAAGCTGCCGTCCTGTTTGGCAAAGGCGTCGACGCCGGCGACTGCCGACCGCGTGAGGATCCTGTAGCCCGCCGATAGCAGCGCCTCTTCCGGCAAATCGTTGTAGCGCGAATGCGGCACCCAGAGCGGCTCGGGAAAATGCTGCGTCATTGGATGGTCGGCAGCGAGCCGGCAATCGAATACGCCGAATTGCTTCTTCGGGAGCGCGCGGCGCTCGATGCCGTCCGCGTGCAGCACGGCCCCATGCGCGGCGAGGCACGACCAGATCGTCGAGGCGGTATAATCGCGCGCCCAGTCGACGACCGCGCTCAGGTTCTGCCAATACGGCTCGTCCTTGAGATTCTTGGCGCGCGGCTCGGTGCCGGTGACGATCAAGCCGTCGAGCGGCGTGTCCCAGAGTTCGGCAATATCGCGATATTTTCCAGCCAGCGCCCGGCGCATGTCTTCGCCGCGTGGCACTTCCGGAATCACGAACAATTTCAGGAGCACGACGCGCGACGGCGCGGCTTCGCGGATCAGTTCGGCGAATTGCCGCTCAGTCGCTTCGAACGCGGCATCGGGCATGTTGTTGATCAGCCCGACGGTGACGCAATTCGCGGCGTTGAGTTCGGTGGGGGATCGGCCGGTGTCGAGGAACAACGGCATGGTTTTACTCCGGCCTCGCCCTACTCCGCCGCGAGCAGCGAACGCGGCGACTGCGAGGCGCTGAGCGCCTGATCGAGATCGGCGATGATGTCGTCGATATGCTCGATGCCGACGGACAGCCGGATCATTTCCGGTTTCACGCCGGCTTTGCTCTGCTCTTGCGCCGACATTTGCCGGTGCGTGGTTGACGCCGGATGGCAGGCGAGCGATTTGGCGTCACCCATATTGACCAGCCGCTTGAACAGTTTCAGTGCGTCATAGAAGGCCTTGCCCGCTTCGAGCCCGCCGAAGACGCCAAAGGTCAACAGCGAACAGGCTTGGCCGCCGAGATATTTTTGCGCGAGGTTGTAATGGGGATGATCGGCGAAGCCGGCATAATTGAGCCATTCGACGCGCGGATCGTCGCGCAGGAATTCGGCGACGCGGCGCGCGTTCTCGACATGGCGTTCGACCCGCAGCGCCACCGTCTCGATACCCTGCAGCAGCAGGAACGAGGACATTGCCGGCAGGATGGCGCCGGTGGTGCGCAAAAAGACGCTGCGGCAGCGCGCGATATAGGCGGCTTCGCCGAAGTGATCGGCATAGATCAGCCCGTGATAGGACGCGTCCGGCACGTTGAACATCGGGAAGCGTGTGGCATGTTTCTTCCAATCGAAACGGCCGGAATCGACAATGGCGCCGCCGAGCGTAGTGCCGTGGCCGCCCATGAACTTGGTCAGCGAATGCACGACGATGTGGGCGCCGTAATCGATGGGACGCAGCAGGATCGGCGTCGCCACCGTATTGTCGACGACCAGCGGCACGCCATGGCGATCGGCGACCGCGGCCAGCGCCTCGATGTCGCAAATATTGCCGGCCGGGTTGCCGACGCTTTCGCAGAAAATGGCGCGCGTCTTGTCGTCGATGAGCTTCTCGATCGCCTCGGCGCTGTCGGTCTCGGCGAAGCGCACGGCGACGCCTTGGCTCGGCAGGACGTGGCCGAACAGCGTATAGGTCGTGCCGTAAAGCTGCGGCACCGAAACCACGTTGGTGCCCAAGCTGGTGAGATTTGACACCGCATAGGTCAGCGCCGCCTGGCCGGTGGCAACGCAGAGTGCGCCAACGCCGCCTTCGAGCTCGGCAACGCGGCGCTCGAGCACGGCGGTGGTCGGATTACTGATGCGGCCGTACCGATGACCTTCGACTTCGAGATTGAACAAAGCTGCGCCGTGGTCGGCGCTGTCGAATTCATACGCCACCGTCTGATAGATCGGCACCGCGACGGCTTTTGTCGTCGGATCGGTTTCATAGCCGCCGTGGACGGCCACCGTTTCGCGTTTCATACGTCCCATCGCCTGCCCGAAATCACGCAATTTTTGTCCGCGCTTGTTGGGCGCAATACTAGGGAGATTGCCTTTCTTATCCGTGGCTGTAGAGGCAGGACAACGTAAGCGCGGCGAATTAGAGCGGTTAACTTTAATTGTTTGCCATCACGCCGACGCAAATGCGCTGTGCGCGGATTTTTGTCGCCGGCGCGGCTCCGAACTCCTTCAAATTTTATCCAATCTTGAAGCGAAAGATTCACTTTGTTGGGCGATGTTCCTGGATGACTTTGGCTGACATGCCCTTTGCCGACATGGAAACAACGCGCCGCAGCGGCGGCGACAGTGCGCTCGACGCCTGGGTGCGCGCGCTGGAAGCGACCGCGCCGATCGCCAAACAGCCGCAACGGCTGTTGTCCGATGTCATCGCCGGCATAGCACGGACGCATGGTGACAGGCCCGCGCTGATCTCGGAGCGTGAGACGCTGACCTATCAGGCACTCACCGAACGCGCCAATCGTTACGCACGCTGGGCGCTGAAGCAAAATCTCGGCAAGGGCGAAACCACCTGCCTGTTGATGCCGAACCGGCCCGACTATCTCGCGATCTGGCTCGGCATTGCCAGTGTCGGCGGGGTGGTCTCTCTTCTCAACACGCAATTGCGCGGTCCGTCGCTGGCGCATTGCATCGACATCGTCGCGCCGCGGCACGTGATCGTCGCCGGTGAATTGGCCGAAGCCTACAGCACGGCGGCGATCGCAAGCGCTCCTCAAGTCTGGTCGCATGGCGGCGGCTTCGACCGCATTGATCAGGAGATCGAAAAGTTTTCCGGCGTGCCGCTGAGCCCTGTAGAACGCCGCGGCGTGAGCATCGCCGACCGCGCGCTGACGATCTACACGTCCGGTACCACCGGACTGCCGAAGGCCGCCAATGTCAGCCACCACCGGCTGCTGCAATGGAGCTTGTGGTTTGCCGGATTGATGAAGGCCGGGCCGGACGATCGCATCTATGACTGCCTGCCGCTCTATCACTCGGTCGGCGGCGTCGTGGCGACCGGTGCGTTCCTGGTCAGCGGTGGTGCGGTCGTGATCGCCGAAAAATTCTCGGTGCAGCGTTTCTGGGACGATATCGTCCAATGGGACTGCACGCTGTTCCAATATATTGGCGAATTGTGCCGCTATCTCGTCAACGCGCCGCCGCACCCGCGTGAGCGCGCACATCGGCTGCGACTGTGCGCCGGCAACGGACTGCGCGCCGACATATGGGAGCGCTTCCAGTCGCGGTTTCGGATTCCCAGGATTTTGGAATTCTATGCGGCGACCGAAGGCAACGTCTCGCTCTACAATGTCGAGGGCAAAGCCGGCGCTATCGGCCGCGTGCCGCCATTTCTCAAGCATCGCTTTCCGCTGGTGCTGGTCAAATTCGACGATGTGACGGGTGCGCCGGTGCGCGACAGCCACGGACGCTGCCTGCGCTGCGTCACCGGCGAAGCGGGCGAAGCGCTCGGCAGAATTCGCGGCGCATCGCAGAGCGGCGGCGACTTCGAGGGCTATACCAGCGCCGAAGACACCGAGCGCAAGATCCTGCGCGACGTGTTCGAGCCAGGCGACGCCTGGTATCGCACCGGCGATCTGATGTGGATGGACGCGAGCGGCTTCTATTATTTCGTCGACCGTATCGGCGATACGTTTCGCTGGAAAGGCGAGAACGTCGCGACCTCCGAAGTCGCCGACGCAATCATGGCCTGTCCCGGCATCGTCGAGACGACGGTTTACGGCGTTGCCGTTCCCGGAACCGAAGGCGCCGCCGGGATGGCGGTGCTGGTCGGCGACGGCAATTTGAGTTTGCCGGACTTGCGCCAGCGTCTGACGCAACGGCTGCCGCCTTATGCGCTGCCGCTCTTCCTGCGTCTCAAGGACGGGATCGACGTCACCGGAACGTTCAAGCACAAGAAATCCGATCTCATCCGCGAGGGCTTCGATCCAAAGGCAACGCCGGACGCGATCTATTTTAACGATCCGGCGCAGCAGGCCTATGTACGGCTTGATCCAGCGCTCCACGCGCGCATCTGTGCCGGCAAGCTGCGATTATAGTGGTGCGCCGTGGCGCCCTTGCCCGTAACCCCGTAGCTTCGTTTTCTTAAGCCGTCGCGCCAGCATCTACCGTCAGCACCGTGCCGGATATGCTGCCCGCCTTATCGCTGAGCAGATATTCGACGGCGTTGGCGACATCGTCGACGCCGGCGAGCTTGCGCAGCGCGCTCCGTCGCATCACCCGCTCACGCTGCTCGCCGGCAAGCCCATGGGTCATCTCGGTATCGAGGAAACCCGGCGCCACAGCATTGACGGTAATGCCGAGCCGGCCGACCTCCCTCGCCAGGGATCGGGTAAAGCCCAGCATCGAAGCCTTGGTCGCGCCATAGACCGAAAGCCCGCTATAGCCGGTGAAGCCGATGATCGAGGCCACATTGATGATGCGGCCTTTGCCTTCCGACATCATCGCGCGCACCACATATTTGGTGAGTACGATCGGCGACAGCGTGTTGACCCGGACAAGTTGTTCGATTTGCGAATTGTGCATCAACGACAGCGCACCATCGAGGCCGAGCGCGGCATTGTTGACCAAGCCGAACAACGGGCCGAATTCCTTGCGCAGATCGCGCACCAGGTCCGGGATTTTTTCGATTTCGCCGAGGTCGAACGGCACAAAGTGCAGCGCGCCGTTCTTGGCACGCTTGGCGTCAGCGATGGCGGCGTTGATCTCCTTGGTTTCCTTGCGCGCTATCCCGATCACATCGTAGCCATCGGCCACGAGCTTGCGCGCAATACCGAGCCCAAGCCCGCGGCTCGCGCCGGTGATCAGAACGGTGCGCGAAACTTTCTTCGCCGTCTTCCTGCCGGGCTTAGCCATGCCATCTCAACCTTGCCGCCGCACCAATTTGCCGGAGGCCGCGACGTCGAGCGCCGGCACGATGCTGATCGAAGCCGGGACTTTGTACAGCGGCAGCGCGTCGCGACAGAGCGTGAGGATATCGTCCTTGACCCGGTCGACCCCGCCGCTCCCGCCGCCCGATTCCAGCACGACGTCGGCGGTCACGATTGCGCCGGTGATCGGACTGCGCTTGCCGCGCACCAGAGACATGCGCACTTGCGGATGCCGGTTGATGACCGCTTCGATCTCTTCGGGATGAACCTTCTGCCCGCCGATATTGATGATGCCGCCGCGGCGGCCGGTGAAAACGTAACGATCGCCGCGCCGCTCCACCATGTCGCCGTTGTCAACAAAGCCGTCTTTGTCGGCGAGCGACGTAGCGGTGCCGACATAACGCGAAGCCGTGCGCGGCGAGCGAATGCGCAAGGAGCCATCCTCGATTTTCATTTCGACGCCGTTGCGGACCTGCTCGACATAGGAAACCGGAAAGCCCTCAAGTCCATCGCTGACTTCGAAAGCGACGCCGGCTTCGGTTGAAGCGAAGGCGTGACTGACAGCCGCTTTAGGAAAAGTGCCGCGCAAAGCATCGAGGATCGCCTGATCGGCGATCTCTCCGGACAGCCGGACATAAAGCGGCGCGATTTTCTTGATTGCGGGCGACATCAGCGCACGCCGCCAATGCGTCGGCGTGCCCAAGACGTGAGTGATCCCATGCGCCGCCATACGCGCAAGATGATCGGCGACCGGCTCGCCCGCGCTCGACAGCAGGAGCGACGTGCCGCCCAGTACCGCGCGGAGAAAGATTTGCAAGCCGCCATAGCGGCGGATGTCATAGAACGTCGCCCACGTCACGCTCGAGTCTGGCGCTTTGGCCGCAAACGACGCGGTCAGGCCGGCAAGGCTGTGCGCGACCATTTTTGGCACGCCGGTCGTGCCAGAGGTCAGCATCACCCATTCGGTCGACAACCGTGCAGGCGGAAGTTCGCTGGCGCCGATCGTCGGCGCGCAAGCAACGCGAAGCGGGATGTCGAAGAATTCGGATGGCGAGCTTGCATCAATGACGACGGCATTAACCTCAGCGCCGGTAATCAGCGCCGCGAAATGCTCGGGCGCAGTGTCCGGCGGCAGAATAGTGATACGGCGCGCGACACCGTCGAGCTCGATCAGCGCCAAAGCCGCGGTGAGCTGGCTGCCGGTCGCGAGCAGCACCGATCTGCCGGCCAATTCACCGAGCCGGCCGCCGAGACATGTCCCGCGCGCAAGAAACGTATAGCAGGCGCACGCGGCGCGATCCCAGAAGAACCGTTCCGCCGAGCCAAGCCGTCGACGCAGAGACTGCGCCTCAGCGTGCGCCATGTTCGTAGACCTTCACGAAATCGCCGAGCGTGACCGGAAACACCGCGTCCTCGGAGGCCGTGAACGGATCGATGCCGAGCTTGTCCTCGAGCCGGGCGACCAGCACGGCGAAACCGAGCGAGTCGAGACCGGAGTCGAGCAGCGCGAGATCGTCGGAGAGCGGCGCGAGATGTTTGCCGTGCTCGCGCGCGATCTGCGTCATCTGGTCCATTATGGTTAACTTTATCGACATGGATGCCGAACCTACCGTTTGTTCACTTGGCACCCGTATATTCGCGCAACGATTACAATCAAGTTCACGACACGGTCGTGGTCAATTTCGATGAGCGCTGCCCAGTCCGACGTCCGCTGCCGACAGATCGAGAAAAGCGACGCCGCCGCCGTCGCCGATCTGCTCACGCGCGGCTTTCCGAGCCGCGGCGGCGAATTCTGGCGCCATGCACTCGATCAGCTCACCCGGCGCGAGCCGCCGGATGGCTTGCCGAAATATGGTTACCTTCTAGAAACCAATGGCAGGCCGGTCGGCGTCATCCTTCTGATCTGCTCGGCGATGCCCGCCGGCGAGACTTTCGCGCCGCGATGCAATCTGTCGAGCTGGTATGTCGATCCGGCGTTCCGTTCCTATGCGCCGATGCTGGTCTCGCAGGCGCTGCGTCACAAAGAAGTGACCTATACCAACGTATCCGCGGCGCCGCATACCTGGCCGATCATCGAGGCGCAGGGCTTCTCGCGCTACAGCAACGGCATTTTCATTTCGCTGCCGGCGCTGACATTCGGCGGCGAACAGGCCGAAGTGTACGACGCGCGCCGGCGACCGGCGGTGAGCTTCGATCCGTTCGAGCAGGAGACGCTCACGCAGCATGCGGCGCATGGCTGCATCAGCATCTGGTGCGCGACAGCGGAGCGGGCCTATCCCTTCGTGTTCCGGCCGCGGCTGGTCAAAGGCTTCGTGCCGTGCGCGCAGCTGATCTATTGCCGGGATATTGCCGACTTTGGCCGCTTCGCGGGCCCGATTGGGCGATATCTCGCGCTACGCGGCCGGCCGGTGGTGATCGTCGATGCCAACGAGCCGATCCCCGGTCTCGTCGGCGTGTTTCGCCGCGGCAGCAAACCGAAATATTTCAAAGGCCCGCAGCGCCCACGGCTCGGCGATCTCGCTTATACGGAATACGCGATACTAGGCGTGTAGCCTTGATTCCCACTCGCACGGGAATGAGCAAAAGAGCTAAATCGCCAGCACCTGGCTGACCCGCGCCGGCCATTCCGCGAACTCGACGCCGTGAGTCGCAAACAGCGCCAACGCGAGCCGGTCGATGCCGAAAGCAACGCAGCCGGTATGCATGGTCTGCCCGGACGTATCGCAGATGTTCCACGTCGCACCGAAATGATCGCGGTGATAGTTGAAGCTCATGCAGGCCGTCGGCTCTTCTTCCGAATGCACCGGAACGAGCAATTCGAATTTCAGCGCCTGCTCGACCTGGCTCATCGCCATCAGCTTGCCGCCGCGGCCGAAGAACGGATCGCTGGCCTGATCGATACGGTAGTTGAGACCCAATTGCCCGGCAAAGCTTTCGGCGCGATTGAGCCAGCGGGCGCGGAAATCCTGGATCTGCTCCGGGGTGCCGATGCAGACATATTCGCGCATGCGGAATGATTGCAGCCGGTCGAGCATTTTTGACGGCTCGCGGCGGAAGCAATCGCAGGCGACATCGAATTTGAGCCCGCTCGCCGGCACGTGACCGCGGCTCGCGACCAGCGGATAGACCGGATAGCACGCGGCCGGGCTCAGGACGACGTCGGCCGCGGACAGGCCGCCGGTCCAGTCGCCGCCCGAGTCGTAGCGCTCGACATTCATCTGGATCTCGTCATCGGAGCCGCTCAAGCAGCTCACGCAGCCGAGAAAATGCGGAAAGCTTTTGAGATAGCCCGACTTCTCGATCTGCCGGCGGCTCATCACCGGCGGAAAGCGCAGAACTTCGGTGTCGGCTTCGCGGTAAGACGAAATGAACGCGGCAAGCCCGTCGACGACTGTTTCGAAGATCGCAGTGCGTGCATAGACACCGTCGATGCCGGTCGGCAGCAACAGCGCCTCGGCGATCGAATCGAGCGAACGGGCCGGCTTCACCGGCTTCTTGAATGCCACGTTCATATGTCTACGCCTCTGTATTGCATTGTTCTTGTGGTTCTAGATTTCAATTTTCTGCGTGCCTTTTTCGGAAAACCGGTGCTCATTTTTCCGGCGCATGCACTAATCGCTCAGCGAATCCGGAATGCCGCTGACGAGCGAGGCCGTTGCGACATTGGCGAGAATACGGTCGTTGTTGATCATGATCGGCGACGACAGAATGTCGCGCAGATGCCGGCCGATGCTGAACTCGCCGTCATTGCGATAGCCGGAAAGCCCGCAGGTCTGCATCGCGCTCATGACCGTGCCGACGGCAAGCTCCGACGCGTTCACTTTGAGAAGATTCATTCCGGTCTGAAAGTCGATGGTCTCGAGCACGGCCGCATCGGCCGCCTCGAACCGCCGCAGCGACGTTGCGATGAGACTGCGCAGCGTGCGCAAGGACGAATTGGCGCGCGTGAGATGCGCGGCCGCCGGCGGCAGCGTGCCGCCCGATCGCTGCGCGGCCTTGCGGACGAAGTCGCGGGCGCGGCCAACCGCGGCGGCGGCAATGCCCGCCCAAGCCGAACTCCAGAGCAGATGCGCGACCGGCATCATGGTCTGGGCGTGGATCTTGTTATAGCCCATCGGCAAAATCTGCTCGCTTGCAGCGGATGCCGTGAGCTTGAATCCTTCGCTGCAGGTGCCGCGCATGCCGAAAGCGTCCCAGCCGGACACCGGGTCGAGCGTGTAATCCGATTTGAGAAACACGGCGAGAACTTGGTCGGAACTCGCGGTATCTGCGGAGCGCCGCGCGGTGGTGACGATGCCGTCGGCGGCGCGGCCGTAGGAGATAACTGTTGCTTCCCGTGCGAGGCTGATGCGCGCGCCGTTACGCTCGACCGCCGCGGAACTGTTGCGCACGTCGCCGCCGCTCTGCCCTTCAGTGGTCGAAGACGCGAGCAGCAATTGTTCGCTGGCGAGGCGGCGCAGCAAGAGCTGATGCCAGGCGCTGTTTTGTCCGTGCCGCGCGATGCAAGCGACTTTGGTCTGGTGCATCGCATAGACCATTGCGGTTGACGCGCAGGCGCGCCCGAGCGCGTAACAGATATCCGCAACCTCGGCGATGCTTGCGCCGTCGCCTCCGAACTCGCGAGGTACTGCGATACCGAGAAGGCGTTCGGCGCGTGCCGCCGCAATCGCTTCCTGCGGGAACCGGGAGTTGCCGTCGACGTCGGCTGCGTGCGCCGCGGCCGTCACGGCAACCTTATCGATACGCGCGCGCAGTGCCGCGGCAGCCGCCGTCGGCAAATGGCTCGCAGCGGCGAGAATGCCGCGCGTTGCATGTCTTGCCGTCTGGAGGTCCTGATTAGCTTCGAGAACCGTCACGGTTCGCGCACTCATGATTTGCTCGCGATTGATGCGTCATCTGCCGGCACGGATGCGATCGCTAGAACGCCACAGCTAGCGCAAAACTTATAAATCCTAGCGGCATTTGCACGAAATTAGCGCGCTTCTTTCGCGTAAAGGTTACCAATCGAAAACGCTTCACGTGATAACGATTTGTCGCGGCGAAAATGCAATAATTGGTTGCGTAAAAGCGCAACTTTTTTGGTTTGAATTTGGGAACTGTTCACCGTGCTGGATCGCATCGCTTCGGATCGCCCCGTTCTCACTGCTGATCGGATCATTGCGCTGGTGCGTGCGATCCTGGAAAAACGGTCAATTGCACGCAGCGTCGGCCGTGACGACGACCTTGGCGAGTGCGGCATCTCGTCGCTCGACATGGTCAATCTGATGCTCGCGGTCGAGGCCGAGTTCGATGTGAAGATTCCGGATCGCGACATGACCCCTGCGAATTTCCGCAGCGTCGCTCGGATCGAAGCGCTGGTCGAAAAGCTCAAGCCCGGCGTGTAAAATTTCATTCGCGAAGTTGGTCCCCGGAATGCTCTTGGCGAGCACATCTCTCCAATGAGATGATGCCGCACGGCGCTGGAAAGGCGCGCGCGTAACAGCAAGGGCGGGGAAGCATGTCCAAGACGGTATTTCATGCCAGCGTCGGCCCGGTGCTGACGCTGTACGATCTCGACATCGACAACGCCGCGATCAAACAGCGCAGCACGATCACGCTGCCGGCGAATATCCAATATCTTTGGCCACATCCGTCACGGCGATACGTCTACGTCGTGTCGAGCACCGGCGGACCGGGCATTGCCGGCGACAAGCATTTCGCCAATGCCCTGATCGTCGATCCGTCGAGCGGCGAATTAAAACTGCATGGCGAGCCGGCTTTGCTGCCGTCGCGGCCGATCCACGCGACCGTCGATGCGACCGGCCAATATCTGCTCACCGCCTTCAACATTCCGAGCAATATCAGCGTGCATCGGCTCAATGCCGACGGCACCATCGGCGCGCTGGTACCGCAGACCGAGACGCTCGATACCGGCATTTTCGCCCATCAAATACGCATGACGCCGTCGAACCGCGCCGCGGTTCTGGTCACGCGCGGCAACAATGCCGACGGCGGCAAGTCCGAGGACCCCGGTGCGCTCAAAACTTTCAGCTTTAGGGACGGCGTTCTGAAAAACCTCGCCTCGATCGCGCCCGGCACCGGTGCCGACTTGGGTATCGGCTTCGGCCCGCGTCATCTGGATTTTCATCCGACCGAGCCGTGGGCTTTCGTTTCCATCGAACGGCAGAACAAGCTATATATGTATAAGCTCGATGAGAAAACGGCGCTCGCCCGCGAACCGTCTTTCATCAAGGAGACGCTTACCGATCCGCACAGTGAGGCCGAGCAAGGCGCCGGCGGCATCCATGTCCACCCCAACGGCGAATTTGTTTATCTGACCAACCGCACGTTCCCGGCCTCGCCAAGCGGCGGCCGGAAAATGTCGGCGAACGGCGAGAATACGGTTGCCGTCTATGCCATAGACAGTAAGACCGGCGAGCCGAGGCGCATTCAAAGTATTGACGGCGACGGCGTGCAGCTGCGCACCTTCAGCATGGATCCGGACGGCCGCGTCCTGATCGCCGCGAGCATCCTGCCAGTGGCTCGGCCCGACGGGGCGATCGTAACCGCGGGCCTCACCGTGTTTCGCATGGGCAGTGATGGCAAGCTTACTTTCGTGCGCAAACACAATGTCGATGTCGGCAAGTTTCAGCAGTTCTGGAGCGGCATGGTCACCCTGCCCTGAGACCACCTGCTCGCCGCCAAGTACCCGCTTAAGCACTGCTTTCCGCCAGGTAACTGTCAGGTATCAAGCGTGTGCCTTCTTGAGCCGCCGGGCGGGCGACCCATCTTGGCGTTAACACCCCAATCACCCAAGAAGGTCACAGCCATGTCTATCAGACCTGTGAAAAGCATCGTGACGTCCAAGCCCGTCATTGAGGGCGCGGGCGTCAAGCTCAATCGCGCGTTCGGTTTCGGCGCCACTTCCGAATTCGATCCGTTCCTGCTGCTGGACGATTTCCGCAACGACCGGCCGGAGGATTATCGCGCCGGTTTTCCGTGGCATCCGCATCGCGGCATCGAGACCATTACTTATGTGCTGGCCGGCACGGTCGAACACGGCGACAGCCTCGGCAATCGCGGCAATCTCGGCGCCGGCGACGTGCAATGGATGACCGCCGGCCGCGGCATCCTGCATCAGGAAATGCCGCAGGGCGACGCCAAGGGCCGCATGCACGGCTTTCAGCTCTGGGCCAATCTGCCGTCGTCGCTGAAAATGACGGCGCCGCGCTATCAAGACGTCAAGGCCGGCGAGATTCCGGAGGTCATCGACGACGACGGCACGCGGGTGCGCGTCGTCTGCGGCGACTTCTGGGGCAAGCGCGGCCCGATCGAAGGCGTCGCCGCCGACCCGCGTTATCTTGACGTCTTCGTGCCGCCAGGCTTGCGCAAGACGTTGCCTGTCGAGATCGAGCGGCATGCCTTCGCCTATGTGTTCGAAGGCGCGGGCAATTTCCGCTCCGCCTCGAAACCGTTCGGCGTGCTCACCGAGAAGAGTGACGGCGAGAACGAGATCATCGTGCGTGAAACGACCGGCAACCGCTCGCTGGTGCTGTTCGACAGCGGCGACGAGGTGACGGTGCAGGCGGGCAACGAGGGCGTGCGTTTCCTCCTCGTTTCCGGCAAGCCGCTCGAAGAGCCGGTGGCCTGGCACGGCCCGATCGTGATGAACACGCAGGCCGAGCTGCAACAGGCCTTTACCGAACTGCGCAACGGCACGTTCATTAGCTAAAGTTCAGGCCCTCTCTCGTCATCGCCGGGCATAGCCGTTCGAAGAATGGCATCGCTTCGCTCGCCTATGTCCCGGCCATTGACGACTTCTGGGCACCTATCCTCCAAAAATCTGCTATTCTGGGTTTCCAAGAAACTGCCAAGAAACTGCCAAGAAAAGCGCGCGAGGCCCTCGATGGCCGGCGCGACAACAAACAGAATTTGCAAGCCAGGGAGGACCCACGCATGAAAAAGTTGCATTGCATTCGCTTGTTCAGCTTTCTGCTGGTCGCGGCGGGCGTTCTGTTCGGCGCCATGACCTTTAGCGTCATGGTTTATGCCGACGATTACCCGTCGCGCACGATTACATTCGTTTCGGTGTTCGGCCCCGGCAGCGCCAGCGACACGATCTGCCGCATTATCGCCGATCCGCTCAGCGCCGCATTCAAGCAGCCGGTCGTCGTCGAAGATCGCCCCGGCGCCGACGGCGCGGTCGCCGCGCAATATGTCCAGCATGCCAACCCCGACGGCTACACCTTGATGATGGCGACCAATTCGCCGCTGTCGGCCGATCCGTTTCTGCTGCGCGAAGTCAGTTATGACCCGGTGAAGGATTTTGCGCCGGTAACCCGCGTCGGCAGTTTCACCTTGATGCTCGTGGTCAATCCGAACCTGCCGGTGCATTCGGTGAAGGAACTGGTGGAATACACCAAGGCCAATCCCGGCAAAGTCTCGTTCGCCAGCGGCAATACCGCAGGCATTGTCGGCGGCAAGACCTTCGCGCATTGGGCAGGCCTCGACATGCTGCATGTGCCCTACAAAAGCTCGCCTCCCGCGATCGAGGACGTGATTGCCGGCCGGGTATCGATGATGATCGTCGATTTCACCGTCGCCATGCCACATGTCGCGTCCGGGCAAGTGCGTGCGCTTGCGGTGACGCGGCTGAAACGCTCATCGCTGTTCCCGGATCTGCCGACGCTCGACGAAGCCGGGATCGAAGGATTTGAGATTGACGCCTGGGCCGGCCTCGTTGCGCCGGCGAAAACCCCGCCCGCAGTGATCGCCAAGCTCAACGGCGCTATCGGCAAGATCATTGACGATCCGGCGACCAAGGCGAAATTCCGCAATGTCGGCTTCGAGGGCTTTTCCTCGACGCCCGATCAGCTCGGCGATTTCATCAAGGTGCAGCTCGACAAGTGGGGCAAGATGGTCGCCGACGCCGGCATCAAGCCGGAATAACGTCATGACCTGACGTGCGGCCGGACTGCGAAACTTACCGGCCGTGCATTGCTCGCGATTTGGATGAGCGCTTATTTCTGGCCCGGAGTCAGTTTGCCCTGCCCATAGCCCTGATGCCAAGTTCCGGAAACATCATTGCCGTGGAATGCTCTCCCGGAAAATGGCGATTCCGACGTGAATATCGCGACAAAGACGTTGGCGGCTTTGGGCACTCCGAGGCGATATTTCTCCAGAAACGCGGCGGCGTCGAAATTCGTTATGGCATCGGGCAATGCCGCGAAATCCGTTTTTTCCTGCTGCTGAAAGACATAGACGGCATACCGATCCGAAACGACCGGAATATGCGGATATCGATACGGTTGCACGACGCTGATCGTTTTGGAGTTCGCCGAAGTTCCGGATTCCAGGTAGCCGCTGCCGCGAAGAAGATCGCCTGGAATGTTGCCTACGATCCAGTGGCGCACCGGCGCATTTTGCCCGGAGGCGACCGGGTCAGGCCACGATCCATTGGCGTTCCCATCGAAATCCAACATCATCAAAGTATAGAGTTTTCTCGCATCGGCTTGTTTCCACCGCACGAGCGGAGCAACCGGTATGTCCGACTGCAGGAAAAGATTTCCGCATGTCACCGCGCCGTTGTAGTGGCCGCCAGCGACGGCGAATGTGACCTCAAGCGGCGGCACCGAACAATCGTAGGTCAATTCTTTCGCGGAAGCAGGATGTGTTGCTGCAAGCGTCGCGCCGATGAGCGCGGCCAGTAGGTGTGCGGATTTGATCATTTCATTTGCATCCAGGTTCCGGCGCGATCTCGCCGAGCGCCTTCACGGTGACGAGGTCGTGTCCCTGCGTCTTGGCCAGAAACATGTTCATGGTCGCGTGGTGGTTCTTGCCCATCGTCAGCGGCCCCGTGGGTGACGTGATCGTCAGCCCCTCGAGCGCATCGATCATCGATTCCTTGTCGACCTTGCCGGCTTTCTCGATCGCGGCCTTCATCGCCATCAGCGCGTTGTAATGCGTCATGACATAGTTCGACACTGTAACATCGGCGCCGCTTTCCGCCTTCACCTTGGCGACAAAGGCCTTGACCGGCGGCTTGTCGCTCGTGGCCACGAACGGCACCGCGGCGAACATGTTCTGGCCCTTGCCGCCGAAGAGGCCGAGCTCGGTCTCGGACAATCCGAGGAACGCGATTGTCATGCGCTTCAACAGTCCGCGGTCGTACGCCTGCGGGATGAAACTGATGCCGTCTCCCTTGAGCGCGAACAGCAAGACCTGCGCCTTGGTTGCGGCAACGCGCGCGATCAGCGGGCTGAAATCGGTTTCTTTGCCGGTGGCGAACTCCTCGCCGACGACACGGCCGCCGAGCTTGGCGATGATCGGCTGCGACACCGCGAACATCTTGTGCGGCCATACGCGGTCGGCTCCCAGCAGAAAATAGGTCTTGCCGAAGTTGCGGTTCATATAGGGCAGAAGCTGCGCAAGCTCCTGATTTGGCACGGTGCTGAACGCGAAGACGTAGCGGCTGCATTTGCCGCCTTCATAGTTGGTGGCATAAAAGAGCGGCGTCTTCAGGCTCTCGGCCGCAGGCGCGATGGCGTCCAGATTTCGCGACGTGATCGGCCCGACGACCGCCAACACGCCGTCGCGCTCGATCAGTTTATGCGTCGCGTCCACGGCGGCCGCGGGATCGGTCTTGTCGTCCTCATAGATCACTTCGACGAGCCGGCCGAGGATGCCACCGCCCGCGTTGATCTCCTTGGCGGCAAGATCGAGTCCGAGTTTCGCCTGCCTGCCGTACAGTTCCACGCCGCCGGAGAACGGCAATACCGCGCCGATCTTGATCGGTTCAACGGCCCTTGCGGTTGGCGCATGCGCTATCCAGGCGCAGCAAACAAACGACGCAAGTGAAAAGGGATAGAAAAATCGGCGTACGGATAGCGATGATGCGATGTTCTTGATCAATTGAAAAGGGATGGACAGAATTTTCATCTGCAAACCTACTCCCCTCGCATCCCCGCCGCTCTGACAATCGGAAACCACTTCGCCTTTTCGGCTTCCTGGAAAGGGCCGAGTCCTTCCGGCGTTTGCCGGTCGGGCGGCACGATCTGCTGCCCGACCGCAGCGAGCTTCTGCTGCACCGTCGGGTCGGCGAGCGATTGCTTGACGGCGGAATTGAGCTTCGCAATTACGTCTGCGGACACGCCTCTCGGCGCCCACAGGCCGTGCCAGAGCGCGCCGTAAAAGCCGGGGAGTCCCACTTCGTCCGTCGTCGGCACGTCGGGCATTGCCGGCGAACGCCTGCGCGCTGCGAGCGCATAGGCGCGCACCGTGCCGGCTTTGATCTGCGGCACCGAATTCGACAATTGATCGACCATCAGATCGATATGGCCTGCAACCAGGTCCTGGATCGCGGGGGCTGCGCCGCGATAGGGCACGAGCTGAAACTTCATGCCGGTCATGGTCTCGAAATTGACCACGCTCACTTCCGCCACCGGGCCGGCGATGCCGACCGAGACGCTGTTCTGATTGTCCTTGAGCCAAGCCAGCAGCTCTTTCAGATTTGTCGCGGGTACGGTCGTGCGGCTGACGATGATCTGCGGATTGACGGTCAGCTCGGCGACCGGCGCAAAATCCTTGATGACATCAACCGGCAGATCGTAGAGGGCGCCGACCAGAAGGTTCGAGCCGTTGTTGCCGATCTCGAGCGTATAGCCGTCTGGCGCTGCACGGGCGACGCGGGTCGCGGCGATGCTGCCGCCGGCACCGGCGACATTCTCGATCACCAGCGACTGGCCGAGCGGCGCCTGCATCTTATCGGCGATGACCCGGGCCACCAGGTCGGTCGGCCCGCCGGCGGCGAACGGCACGATGATGGTCACCGGGCGTGAGGGATAGGTTTGCGCTGTCGCTGGGGAAGCTGCGGCGAGCGCGGCGACAAAGGCCGCCGGCGCCAGAAATCGGCGATCGATGAATGCCAAGACGTCCTCCCGGAAACGAGACGCGATTCTATATTTGGCTGCGCAGCGGCGCGGGTTGCTCATCGAGCATGGCATGGATGGCGAGCCGCGTCATTTCGATATTTGGCGGATTACGCTTCACTGATCTGCCCTACGCGCTCGACCCGGCAATCCATGCGGCACCGCATGAGAGGCGCGCTCAACTTGCCGTGGCTAACATGGCTGCAACGTTTTGGGGTTTCCCAATACGCGTCGCATCCTCGTGATAGGGTTTCATAAGGTCAACAAGCTGTTCGGCATTCAAGCTAAACATCGGCGGAAATATCTGCACGGCATCGGAACGATTCGAACAATCAATAAAGACCTGCCTGTTCCAAGGAATTTCAACAGGCTCAACCCCGAGCCATCCGATTCGGATGGCTTTGATATCGGTCCACTTAATGACCTGTTTCACAAACCTAACGCTGTAGGTCAAACCTTCTGGATCGAGTGCAAGATAGGTTGCGCCCGGCCGCATCGATCTCAGACAGGCCCATAAGGCAGCACTCATAAGCGCTAACCCGCAGAGCGCGAGTATCGGGTTCGTTTTGAGTTCGTACAATCCGCCGAAGATGCATAACCCAATGGCGGCGATCACCCACTGAAAAGATCGCCGCGAGCCTGGAAATTCAAGGCGTGGTCGACGCGGCGCATTCTGCAGTTCAGAGCCCGGCATTCATGTCTCCAGATCGACAGGAGGCGCACGAACGCTATCACTCTGTTGCTACATTTACGGAAACAACAAAACGACAATTTAAACAATCTCGATATAAGCGTGGTAGCGAAACCCATCACCTTCGAACGAGCCATCGTGGCTTTCGCTGCGCTCAACCCACCCTACGATCCTCGCAACGGCGCCGGCTGCTCATCGAGCATCGCCTGAATCGCAAGCCGCGTCGTGTCTTCGTCGAGCCCGTGCTTCGCTACGAGGTCCGCACAATCCGCAAGGATCGCCTCGGCGTCCTGCATCACCTTCAGCCGCTTGAAGTGATCGTCGTAATGCAGGCCCATGCTGGCGCCGACGATCTCGTACATGTTCATGATACGGAACGGATAGTCGCGCTCGTGGGCGCAGAGCTCGCGGTGATCGGAATGATAGACCGCGACGATAGCGTCGACGCCGGCGGCTTCCGCTGCCGCCAGTTCCGCCTCCTGAAGCTTGCGCCGGAATTCCGGCAGCATGCGCAGATTATTGCTTTGCAGGCCGACCGCCGGCTGATCGAGATCAACGATCTCGATACCGGGCACCGACCACAAGATCTCCTCGGCGGCTTCGACGACGCCGCGCACGCCGGGATGCTTATGCAGTGCGATGCGCATCGGCACCGGCTCGCGCAGCAGCGGGCGGAGCCGGTCGAGCTGCTTGTGAATGAACAACGTGAACGGCGTCATCTCGAACGGCCTACTGCCGCGCGTCTTCTCCACCGTCGGCAGCGTCGTCTCGGTGAACTGCACCTGGCAGGACGGGCACCAGGAAATAACTTGCCCAGTGTTGCTCTGCGCCAGCTTGTCGATGGTGTTCTCGGCGACGCGGCCTGACGTCGTGACGTCGCCCATGCGCATCTGCACGATGCCGCAGCAATGCGTCGGGCCGCCCATCACGTCGTAGGTAATGTCGAGCGCGTCCATGATGTCGAGCGCGTAGAGCGCGATGTGCGGCGTCTTGAGCACATTGCAGCCGGTGTAGAAGACGAAGTCGGGCTTGGCGCCGTCGGCGCGCGCCGCCTTCCCCTTCGCGCCCTGCCCGAGCCGCGCCAACAGCGCATCGTCGAGCTGAATCTTCGCGATATGCGGCACGTCGCGCGCCACCAGGCGAAAAGCGTCGAAGCCCGTGCGGCGTTCGGCGGCGGCGTCTTTCTTGCCGTGCGACATATTTATCCGTGCCATATAGAGCAGGAAGCGCGGATTGACGCCGTAGTCGCAGGCCTTGATGCATTCGCCGGAGAGCAGGCAGCCCGCCGCCCATTTCTGCGCGGCGTCGTTGCCCTCACCGCTCCTGATGATGTCGATAATACCGGAAATGGCTTCGACCGTATCGTTGCGCTCTTCAACCGTCAGGCCGGCGGCTTCGGTCGCCGGGCAGACTTCGACACATTTACCGCAGCGGGTGCAGGCATCCGCCATGGCGTCGGCGCGCGCCTTGAGCGCGGACTCGAATGTCTCGGTAACAGCGCTCGTCATGGCTCGGTTTCCTGTCGCGGCGCAACCACAGAGTAGCCTGCCCGTCGGCCCGATTGAAGGGCCTGCAAAGCCGATGTAAGACCGGACGCATAATGCCCGGCCGTCTTTATGCATAGGCGCCGGGCATGACTTTGACAGGCGCAACGGCGACGGATCGATGGACCCGCGCCGCAACAGCGAAGGCGAGGAATGCGATGGGTGAATTTGCAATCGGCCAACCCGTTCCCCGCTTTGAGGACCCGCGCCTGATCCAGGGCCATGGCCGCTATATCGCCGACATGACCTTTCCCGGCATGGCCCATGGCGTCGTGCTGCGCTCGCCGCACGCCCATGCCCGCATCCGTTCGATCGACACGTCGAAAGCGAAGGCGGCGCCCGGCGTGCTCGCGGTGCTGACCGGCGCCGATTACAAGGCGGCGGGCTTCGGCGACTTGCCGGTGCCCGGCGGGCTCAAGCGCCGCGACGGCGCGCCCGGCTATCGGCCGCGCTATCCGGCTTTGGTCGAGGACCGGGTGCGCATGATCGGCGATTACGTCGCCTTTGTCGTTGCGGAAAATCTTTATCAGGCGATCGACGCGTCGGAACTGATCGAAGTGGATTACGAGCCGCTGCCGGCCGCTGTTTCGACCGGCGAGGCGCTGAAGCCTGGTGTGCCGCTGGTTTGGGACGATTGCGCCAACAATATCGGCTTCATCCAGATCGAGGGCAACAAGGATGCGACCGACTCAGCCTTTGCCCGCGCCGCCCATGTCGTCAAACATGACTTCGTCATTAACCGCGTCACGGCGGCGGCGATGGAGCCGCGCGGCTGCATCGGCCTGTTCGAGCCGATCGAGGGCCGCTACACGATCTATACGACCTTGCAGCGCACCAACGTCTTTCAGACCGAACTGTCGCAATATGTTCTGAAAGTTCCGGACAGCAAGATCCGCGTCGTGTGCGGCGATATCGGCGGCAGCTTCGGCATGAAATCCGCCGTCTATAACGAAGTGGCGCTGGTGCTGTGCGCGGCCAAAGTCACCGGCCGGCCGGTGAAATGGGTGGCGACGCGCTCGGAGAGTTTTGTCTGCGATGCGCAGGCGCGCGACAATGTCACCACGGCCGAGCTTGCGCTCGACAGGGACGGCAATTTCCTCGGCTTTCGAGCCAAGATCATCGCCGCGATCGGCGCCTATATGCAGACCGGCATGCCGGCCTTCACCGGCAATCTCGGCACGCTCGCTGGCGTCTATCGCACGCCGGCCTCGCATATCGACGTTACTGCCGTGTTCACGCACACCCAGCCGGTGCGGCCCTATCGCGGCAACGGCCGGCCGGAAGCCGGTTACATCATCGAGCGCATGGTCGATCTCGCCGCCGATCAGATCGGCATGGATCCGGCGGAATTGCGCAAGCGCAACACGATTCCGGCGAGCGCGATGCCGTTCAAGACCAGCGTCACTTTCACTTACGATTGCGGCGAGTTCGAAAAGAATCTCGATCTCGCTTTGGAAGCCGCCGACAAGAAAGGTTTCGAGAAACGGCGGGCCGAGGCGAAGAAGCACGGCAAGCTGCGCGGCCTCGGTTTTTCCAACACGATCGAGCGCTCGGCCGCGGCGGGTCTTGAAGGCGCTGAAATCCGTTTCGACCGCACCGGCTCGGTGTCGATCTTTTCCGGCAGCATTAATCAGGGCCAGGGCCACGAGACCGCATTCAAGCAGGTGGTGTGTGACCGGCTTGGGCTCGATCCCAAGGAAGTCACTTATATCCAGGGCGATACCGACCAGGTGTTCTTCGCCGAAGGCACCGGCGGCTCGCGTTCGGCGGCGTTTTCCGGTTCGGCTTTCACTCTGGCGGCCGAGAAAGTCGAGGCCAAGGGCAAGGCCATCGCGGCGAAGATGCTGAAAGTCGATCTCGCCGATATCAATTTCCACGAAGGCCTGTTCTCGAGCCCCAAGACCAACCGGACCTTGACCATCAAGGAAGTCGCCAAGGCCTCGCTCGATCCAAAAAATCTTCCCGACGGCATGGAACCTGGCCTGATCGAAAAGGCGATCTATTCTGGCTCGGTCGCCGCCTATCCGAACGGCGTACATGTCTGCGAGCTCGAGATCGACGAGGAGACCGGCACCGTCGAGATCGTCAATTACAATGTGGTCGACGATGTCGGCACCGTGATCAATCCGCTATTGCTGCACGGCCAGATCGACGGCGGCATCGCGCAGGGTGTCGGCCAGATTCTGATGGAAGACATCAAGTTCGACACCGAAGGGCAAATCCTCACCGGCTCGTTCATGGATTACGCCATGCCGCGGGCGAGCGACCTCACCGCGTTCCATGTCGAGAGCAACCCGGTGCCGACCAAGAGCAATCCGCTCGGCGTCAAAGGCGCGGGCGAAGCCGGCTGCGTCGGCGCCATGCCGGCGGTGGCGAATGCCCTGGTCGATGCGCTTTCCGTACTCGGCATCAAGCATGTCGAGATGCCCGCGACGCCGGAAGTGCTGTGGCGAGCCATCCACGAGGCGCGCGCCAAGGACGCATAACGCCCTCTCCCCGCACGCGCGGAGAGGTGTAGAATTACGGCATGGGCGAACAAGAAGAAGCCGCTGCCGATCCGCTGCCGCTTGCCGGCATTCGCGTGCTTGAATTCTGCCACACCATCATGGGCCCGACCGCGGGCCTGATCCTGGCCGATCTCGGCGCCGACGTGATCAAGATCGAGCCGGCTGAAGGCGACAGCACCCGCCGCCTCCCCGGTTTTGCCGCTGGCTTCTTCCCAGCCTTCAATCGCAACAAGAGAAGCCTCGCGCTCGATCTGAAATCCGACGCAGGCCGCGCGCTCCTGCATCGGCTCGCGGCGACCGCCGACGCGGTGCTGGAGAACTATGCGCCCGGCACCATGGACCGGCTCGGCTGCGGCTATGACGACCTCACGCGAATCAATCCGCGGTTGATCTTCTGCGCGCTGAAAGGTTTTTTGAGCGGGCCGTATGAGCATCGGCCCGCGCTCGACGAAGTCGTGCAATTCATGTCCGGGCTCGCCTACATGACCGGCCCACCCGGGCAGCCGCTGCGCGCCGGCTCCTCCGTAGTCGACATCATGGGCGGCATGTTCGCGGTGATCGCGATCCAAGCGGCTTTGCGCGAACGCGAGCGCACCGGCCGCGGCCAAATGGTCAAGTCGGCTTTGTTCGAAGCGACGAGTTTCATGATGATGCAACATATGGCGGCGCAGGCGCTGACCGGCCGCGCGCCGCCGCCGATGCCGGCGCGCGAAGGCGCCTGGGCGGTCTACGAGCCCTTCGCCACTTCGGACGGCGAGCAGATTTTTGTCGGCATCACCAGCGATCGCCATTGGCGCCGCTTCTGCGAACATTTTGACCGGGCGGATCTTTTGGCGAACCCGACCTATAAGACCAACGAGGACCGTGTGCGGGAGCGGCCGGTGCTGCTGCCGATCGTCGCGGAGATCGTCGCGCAGCATAAGCGCGCGGAACTCACCGAGATTTTCGACCGCATCGCCATTCCGTTCTCGCCGGTCGCCAAGCCCGGCGACCTGTTCGACGATCCGCAGCTCAATGCCTTTGGCCGCATGCTCGAAGTCGATCTGCCCAACGGCAAGCGCGCCAAAATTCCACGCATGCCGATGGAAATCGGCGAGCACGATTTGTCGCTGCGCCGGCAGCCGCCGAAGATCGGCGAGCATTCCGCCGAAATTCTCACGGAGCTTGGGCTGGCATCGGGCGAAATCGAGATGCTGAAAAAAGATAAAGTGATCGCAGTGACGCCGGCGAGCTAAGCCGCGAAGCGCCGAGGACCAACGAGATGAACGATATTCCTGCAGCAGTGCATATCAATGAGGAAGGCCCGCGCGAAGGCTTTCAGATCGAGAAAGGCCCGATCCCAACCGCGCGCAAGATCGCATTGATCGACGCGCTGTCGGAAACCGGCATCGATCACATCCAGATCGTCTCCTTCGTCAATCCGAAAGCGGTGCCCGGCATGGCCGACGCCGACGCTGTCGTCGAAGGCATCAAGATCAATCCGGACGTCGCCTACACGGCACTGTGGCTCAACGAGCGCGGCTTCGAGCGCGCGCTGCAGCACGACCGGCTGGCGCTCGCCGGTTCGATCACACTCGTCGCATCGGAAAAATTCTCCAAACGCAACCAGAATCGCACCGCCGCCGAACAGCTCGCCGGCCAGCACATCATCGTCGAGAAGTACAAAGCGGCGGGCGTGCCGGTCGAACGCGGCATGATCATGGCGGCGTTCGGCTGCAATTTCGAAGGCGACGTGCCGGCGTCGCGCGTCGTGTCGCTGGTGCAGCAAATCCTCGACGTGGCGAAACAGCACGGCGTCACGTTGAAATATATCACGCTCGCCGACACCATGGCCTGGGCCAATCCGCTTGCCATCAAGCGCGTCGTCGGCGCCCTGCGCGAGCGCTGGCCCGACGCCGATTTCGCGTTGCATCTGCACGACACCCGCGGCATGGCGGTCGCCAATGCTTTCGCCGGCCTCGAAATGGGCGTGAAAAGATTCGATGCGGCCGTTGCCGGCTTAGGCGGCTGCCCCTTCGCTGGCCACGCCGGCGCCGCGGGCAATATCTGCACCGAGGACCTCGTTTTCATGTGTCACGAAATGGGCATCAAAACCCGCATCGATCTCGACGAACTGATCGAATGCGCCAGGCTCGCCGAGGATATCGTCGGCCACCCGCTGCCCGGCTCGGTGATGAAGGGCGGGACGCTGCAGAAGTATCGAGCGTAATCGGCTCCCGCTCGTTACCTCTCCAGGATCTTCCACACGCCGCTCGCCGAGGCGACTGAGCGATCGCCAACTTTGAGCATCGAGCGCATGAAAATGATGGAGCGGGTGATGCGCATGATTTCGCAATGCGCCTCGACGAACTCGCCGATCTGCACCGCGCCGATATATTGAATGTTGAGTTCGACGGTGGCGTGCGGTTTGCCGCCGGTCGCCCGCATCGCCGTCATGCCCATGGCCTGATCCGCAAATGTGGCAAGCATACCGCCATGCACGATGCCGATGTGGTTGCCGTGCTTGTCGGTGGCGGCAAAGCCGAATAGCGGATCCCCGCGGCGCCACACCGGCCCGACCAGCTCCCCGAAACTATGGGCTTGCACCTTTTCCCAGCCATGCGCGGCCGGATCGAAAACGGCCGTTGCTGCGGCCGGTGATTTATCATTCATATGGAGCTTCGAAGCCTTACATAATCGCGAATTCAGTATTGCGTCGGTCGGTGACCAGCATTGAGCCGGGATAATGCGTGATGCAGAACTCCGGCTTCACCGCCATGATCACCGATTGGGGCGTTACCCCGCAGGCCCAGAATACTGGAATTTCGTCGTCATGCATCGGCACGGCGTCGCCCCAGTCCGGCTTTGCCAGATCCTTGATGCCGATCATCTCCGGTTTGCCGAGATGCACGGGCGCGCCATGCACTGAGGGAAACCGCGTCGTGATCTGCACGGCGCGAATGGCGTCGGCCGGCTTCATCGGCCGCATCGAGACGACGAGCGGCCCGTGGAAGGGACCAGCGGCATTTGTTTGCACCGACGTGCGGTACATCGGCACGGTGCAATCACACGTCATGTGCCGCAATTCGATGCCGTCATCGAGCAGCGCCTGTTCGAAGGAGAACGAGCAGCCGATGGCGAAAGTCACGAGATCGTCGCGCCAGTATTTCACGACGTCGGATGGCTCATCCACGAGTTCGCCGTTCTGCCACACCCGATAGCGCGGCAGATCGGTGCGGATGTCGAGATCGTCGGCGATGGCCGGGATGCGCCAGTCGCCCGCTGCCCCAACGCCGATCAGCGGGCACGGCTTTGGGTTGCGCTGGCAGAAATGCAGGAAATCCTGCGCGAGGTTTTGCGGCAGGATGGCAAGATTGGCCTGGACAAAGCCCGGCGCCATCCCGGACGTTACGCCGGATTGCCGATTGCGCCGGCTCTCGAGCCGCGCCGCAAGCCCGGTCTGCGGCAGCTTGCGATCGTCTTGTCGGAATGTCGCCGTCGCCATAATCGGCTCCTGAATATATTCGCCGCGAAATCTCGCCGTTAAACTTTAGTCGGCCCCAAGCTGTTTCCAAGCTGTTTGCCCATTTTACCAGCAAACAAGACCGAGACTATACGACATTATGAAATAGCGCCGCGACGATCTTACGCGGCGTGTAGAAATGCCGGGGTTTAACCAGTTGCGCGAATCCAGTTGAAACTGACATCAACTTCGCGTTTGCTATTCCCCACAAGCAACGCGCCAGAAGCCCGCAAAGGGCCCGCCGGGGAAAGTAACCGAATCCAGAGGGAGAATTTCGATGGCTGAAAAATGGAGAGACGCGCCGTGGGCGCAAGATTTCTGGTACCGCGGCAAGCTCACACGCCGTAGCCTGGTCGGCTGGGGCGGAGGCGCGATCGGCGCCATGATGCTGGTACCGGCGCCGTGGCGCGCAGCCTTCGGCGCGGCCAAGCCCTACAAGGTCGGTTCGGAACAGCCGCTGTCCGGCGCCGGCGCCGCCGGCGGCAAGACCGCAATCGTCGGTCTGCAAATGGCGGCCGACCGTATCAACGCCAATGGCGGCATCAACGGCCGCCCGGTCGAGCTCGATATCGTCGACGACGAAAGCTCGCCGGCCGTCGCCCGGCAAAAGAGCGTCAAGATGGTGCAGGACGACGAGATCGACGTTCATGTCGGCGGCTTCCTGTCGAACATCTGTCTCGCCTGCATGCCGGTCTGGCAGGACGCCAAGATCGTCAACATGATCTCGGTGTGTCTCGACACCACGCTCACCACTTCGGCGTGCAACCGCTACAGCTTCCGCCTGCACGACTATGCGCCGGCGCAAGCCGTCGCGTTCGCGCCGACGCTCACCAAAATGGGCAAGAAGTGGCACATCGTCTTCGCCGACTATTCCTGGGGCCAGTCGACGCGCGACGCCTATGTCAACGAGATCAAGAAAAACGGCGGCGAGGTGGTCGGCACCACCGGCATCCCGCTCGGCACCGCCGACATGGCGCCGTTCCTGTCGAAAATCTCCGGCGATTTCGACGGTCTGTTCGCGATCTTCTTCGGCAAGGACGGCGTGACGCTTGCCACGCAGGCTTACGATCTCGGCCTGACTAAAAAGTACAAATGGGCCGGCGACGGCTCGATCTCGGAATCGACCAATCTGATCGCGGTTGGCAACAAGCTCGACGGCTTCACCGCCATCAACCGCTACATTCCGGTATTCGACGGCGCGCTCAACACGCCCTACCTGCATCGCTTCTTCGACGAGAGCAAAGCGCGGCTGGCGAAGATCGATCCGTCGGGCCCGCTGCCCGACAAATACGTGCAGTCGAACTACGAAGCGCTCAATGCCATGAAGATCGCCATGGAGAAGAGCAAGTTCGACAACCGCGACGACTCGATGAAACTGATCGAGGCGCTCGAAGGGCTCGAGGTGAAGGAGAGCGACGACTTCCCGCAAGGCGACAAGACGCTGCGCAAGGACGACCATCAGGCGTTCCTGCGCGAATTCATCTTCACGATCGGCGGCGGAACCTATCACCTCCAGGAAATCGTGGACAAAGACAAGACTTTCGTGCCGCCGGCTTGCAAGTTCCAGTCGGCGTAACCGTCCAACGGACGTTACGTGAGCGCACAAATGCCGGCCGTAGCCGGCTCCCCGGTGGAAAGCCGGGGAGCGGCGTCGGCGCCGATCCTCAAGACCGAACTGCTGACCGTCCGTTTCGGCGGGCTTGCGGCCTTGTCCGGGATCAATTTCGCGATCGCGCACGGCGCTGTGCACGCGATCATTGGACCGAACGGCGCCGGCAAATCGACCTTCTTCAACTGCCTGACCGGCGTACTGCGTTCGACCTCCGGCCGCATCATTTTCGACGGCGAGGATATTACCGGCCTGCCCTCGAACGCCATCTCCCAGAGGGGAGTCGCGCGCTCCTATCAGATCACCAACATCATGCCGAACGCGACTGCGCTCGAAAACGTGCGCATCGCCGCGCAATCGCGCCGCCACGCCTGGAACATGATCTCGCATCACGCCACACTCGCCGACATCAACGAAAAGGCGGAAGCGGCGCTGCAATCCATCGGCCTCCTTGGCAAGGCCGAGGAGCTCGCCAGCAATCTGTCGCACGGCGAGCAGCGCAATCTCGAAATCGGCATCGCGCTTGCGACCGACCCGAAATTGCTCTGCCTCGACGAACCGACCGCCGGCATGAGCCAAGGTGAGACCGACGAGACCGAGGCGCTGATCGAACGTCTTGCCAAGGACCCGGCCAAGAATCTCACCATCCTGATCGTTGAGCACGACATGCAGGTGGTGATGGGCCTCGCCGACCGCATCACGGTGCTTAATTACGGCGCCATTCTCGCCGAAGGCACGCCTACGGAAATCCAACAGAATCCAAAGGTGCTGGAGGTCTACCTAAAGACATGAGCGCTTTGGACTTCAGAGCCCCGGCCGAAAATTCGACAATCGCGCAGATCGACAGCAAAACTGCCGACAGCGCCGAGCCGTTGATCCGGGTCGAGGACATTCACACGTATTACGGCAAGAGCCACATCTTGCACGGGGTCTCGCTCACCGTCGCCCCCGGCGAGGTGGTCGGCCTCCTCGGCCGCAACGGCGTCGGCAAGAGCACGACCTTGAAATCGATCATGGGCCTGGTTCGCCCGAGCCACGGCACAGTGATGCTCAATGGCAACGCCGTTACCGGGCTGCCGCCGCACAAGCTCGCCCGCATGGGCATCGCCTATGTGCCCGAGGACCGCCGCATCTTCCGCCTGCTCACGGTGATGGAAAACCTGCGCACCGGCTTCGACCGTCAGGGCGTCACCGAAGACAAGCGCCAGGCGCTGCTCGACAAAGTGTTCAAGTTCTTTCCGGTTCTGGCGGAGCGGCGCAATCAGGCCGGCGGCACGCTGTCGGGCGGCGAGCAGCAGATGCTGGCGATCGCGCGCGCCATGATGCTCGAGCCCAAAATCATCCTGCTCGACGAACCGACCGAAGGACTGATGCCGCGCATGGTGTCGCAGATTCACACCATCATCGACACGCTGCACGCGGAAGGCACCGCCATTCTTCTGGTCGAGCAAAACGTGCCACTGACGCTCGCGGCGAGCCAGCGCATCTACATCATGGAGAAAGGGTCCGTGCGCCACCATTGCGCGTCGCGCGACATTGACGCCAATCACCCGATCGTCAAGCAATATATGGGGGTGTGAGCGATGGACGCCGTAAGCCATTTCATCCATGCCCTTCCGCTCGACCTCCTGATCATCCAGACGGTGAACGGCATCGTCGCCGGCATGATCCTGGCTCTGGTCGCTTCCGGGTTGACGCTGATCTTCGGCATCATGGATGTGGTGAATTTCGCGCACGGCGAATTGTTCATGCTCGGCGCCTATATCGGCGTCATTATCGTCGCGGCGACCGGCAGTTTCTGGCTGGCGCTGATCGGCGCCGCCTTGATCGTCGCCCTGATCGGCGCGGCCTTGCAGATCGCGACGCTGCGGCCCTTGATCGGACGCGATCCGCTGAACACGATTCTCGCCACCTTCGGCGTCTCGCTGGTGTTGCAGAATCTGGTGCTGTGGTGGTTCGGACCGACGGCACGCCGGATTCCGGAGCCGCTGGGCGCATCGTTCACGCTGTTCTATCTGCAATATCCCTGGTACCGCATTTTGATCGCGGCGCTCTCCGCCGTGATCATCGGCAGCTTCTGGCTGTTCCTGAAATACGGCAAGTTCGGCATCTGGATCCGCGCCACCGCGCAAGACCGCGTCATGGCGCAGGCAATGGGGATCCCGGTTCCGCTCGTCTATACCGGCGTGTTCGCCATCGGCGCCGCAATGGCCGCGGCGAGCGGTGTATTGTTCGCGCCGCTGGTCGGCGTCAGCCATACGATGGGGCTCGATTGGGTACTGAAAGCCTTCATCGTCGTCGTGGTCGGCGGCATGGGCAATCTCGGCGGCTCGATCGCCGCCGCGATCTTCATCAGCCTCCTGGAATCTTACGCCACGATCTGGGTCGACCCATCGCAGGCGGTGATCGTGTCCTTCGTCGTCCTGATCCTCACGCTCTTGTTCCGTCCCACCGGCCTGTTCGTAGCGACGCCAAAATGACAAGTGTGCCGCTCGATAAAGTGTCACCGCTCGGCAAGATGAGGCTGAGCCACACCACCGTGTTCTGGATCGGCTTTTGCGCGGTCATGGCGCTGTTGATCGCGGCGCCGCTGGTGCTGCCGGAATTCTGGCGGCGCTTCCTCACCGAAATCCTGATCTGGGGTCTGTTGGCGATGTCGTCCGATCTGCTGATCGGCTATACCGGCATGATCTCGTTCGGCCACTCCGCCTTTTTCGGGCTCGGCATGTATGGCGCCGCCGGCGCCCTGATTGCCTTCGGCCCGCCGAACCTGTGGCTCGCCATGCTATTCGGTCTTGCGGGCGCAGCTGGCGCCGCGCTTTTCGTCGCGTTCTTTTCGACCCGGCTTCGCGACATCTACTTTGCCATCACGACACTGATCTTCAGCCAGATCTTCTACGTCATCATTTTCACCTGGACGCCAGTGACTGGCGGCGAGAACGGCCTGATCTTCAGCCGCCCCCATCTATGGATCCCCCTCCTCTACGATGCGCGCTTCACCTCGACCACCATGCACTGGTTCGTGTTGGCGGTCGTCACGGGCTCCTATCTGGTCCTGCGCCGGGTGACGCAATCGCCGTTCGGCATGGTGCTGCAATCGATCCGCGAGAACGAGGCGCGCACCCGCGCCATCGGCTATGCCGTCGAGCGCTACAAGATGGTGTCGGTGATGCTGTCCGGCCTGTTCGCGGGGCTCGCCGGCGTGCTCTACGCCATCCAGAATCAGTTCGCCGCGCCCGACTTCGTCTATTTCCTCACCTCGGGCGATACCGTGATCTTCAACGTCATGGGCGGCATCGGCACTTTAGTGGGCCCGATCGTCGGCGCCGGCTTCTTCCAGCTGATGCGCGATCTGCTCTCGCGCATGCTCGGCGATCAGTTCCCCTATCTGATCCCGCTCGGTGTCATCTTCATCGTGATGATCATTTTCCTGCCGCAGGGGATTTTGGGCTTTGCTCGAAGGTGGCTGAATAAGTAGCCACGATAAGTCGTCACGGCGCCGATCAGTTCGGCTTCTTCTCCAAGAACGCCGCCAGCGCGCCGGTATCGAGCTTGTCGCCGTCAAAGTCGTCCGCAATGTGCTCGTAAAAGTGCGCGGCGCCTTGGTAGAGTTCGTGCGCCGCCGGGTCCTCGCCGACGAAGCCCGCGATCTCATGCATTTCCGCGATCCAACGATAAGCCTTGGGCGGCATCATCGACAATGATCGCTTAAACCAGGCGAACATCTCCTTCTGGCTGCCTTGCAGTTCAGCAAACAGATCGTCGGCATTGCCGGCGCGGGTCGCTGCCAGCATCATCGCCGCACCGATCGCCTGCGTGCCCTTGGTGATGCCGGCGTAAGACATTTTCAGCGCCGAAGCCGCGCTCATCGCGCCGTCGAGCACGCGGATGTCGAGGCCGTAATCGCGCAACCTCGCGAAGCGTTGCGCCGCGGCACCGGACGCATAGAAGCGTGGGCCGGCATCGCCTGGCTTCGGGGGCTGGCCGATGATGCCGGCGTCGGCGAACGGGCAGCCGGTCGGCGCGATCGCCGCCGCCACCTTTTCCACCGTCTTCGGATTGATGGCGTTGCAATCGACATAGACCGGCTTGGCATTGCTCGCGGTGAGCACCGGCACGAAATGCTGCGCCAAAGGCAGCGCGTCACCTGGCGGCAGGATCGAAAGAATAAAGTCGGAGGCCGCGATCTCATCGTCGCTCGCGTCGGCCATCCCGGCGGCTTTGGCCCGCGCCTGCGTCTCGGCGCTGCGGCCCTTGAGCGAGGTGAGCACTTTGAGCCCGTTATCGGCGAGCCTTTTGCCGACGGCGGCGCCCATGGCGCCGGGCGCGATCACTGCGACGACAGGTGTCATAACGTCCTCGATTGCGGAATGAGGCGCAGAGATTAGCAGCTTGCAATCGCGATGTACCAGCCGCGCGGCCGTTAGAGCAGGTCAGAGCGTTTCGCTGGGCTTGCCCGTGCCTGCGCTCTGCAACCGCCGCCGCAGCGCCGGCAGACTGCCGTCGGCGCCCGGCTGATAGACCACGGAAAAGCGTGCCACACTCTTGGCAAAGGCCGCCGCATCGGCAGGTTTCTTCACGTCGAAAGAATCAAAACCGGCCCGGACCAGAAATTGGAACTGATCGCGCAGCACATCGCCGGTGGCGCGAAGCGTGCCGCGGAAGCCGTATTGCTCGCGTAGCAGTCGCGCCTGGCTATAGGCGCGGCCGTCGCGGAATTTTGGAAATTCGAGCGCGATCAGCGCGAGATGGCCGAGCCAGGGCTTGAGTTCAGCAACGCGCTTGTCGTTCGGCCACAGCACGCCGAGCGAACCGTCGCGGCCGATCAGCGTGTCGGCTTCGGCAAGGAAGCGCTTTCCCGGTACGATGACCGGGACGCGTTCCGGGATCGGCGCATCGGCGGCGACCCGCACATAGCGGTCCTCGACGATCTTGCCGTTTTCAACGAGCGGCATAGACGCGCTCCCGGAACGGCTCGACGCCGATGCGCTTGACGGTATCGATGAACAGTTCCTCCGGCCGCTGCCGCAGCTCGATATAGGCGGCGGCGATGTCTTCGACGACGTCGGCGACCTGCGCATAGGGAACCGCCGGGCCGACCAGCGCGCCGAGCGCGGCGTTCTCATCGGCTTTGCCGCCGATCGTGATCTGATAGAACTCCTCGCCGTTCTTCTCGACGCCGAGAATGCCGATGTGGCCAACGTGATGATGGCCACAGGCATTGATGCAGCCGGAAATATTGATGTGCAGCCGGCCGAGATCGCGCTGCAGGTTGAGATTGGCGAAGCGGCGCGTGATCTCCTGTGCGATCGGGATCGAGCGCGCATTGGCGAGGCTGCAATAATCGAGCCCAGGGCAGGAGATGATATCGGAGATGAAATTGACATTGGGCACGGCGACGCCGACGGCATCGAGCGCGCGCCACAATTCCGGCAGATCGCGCTGCGCGACATGCGGCAGCACCAGGTTCTGCTCATGCCCGACGCGGATCTCGCTGAACGAATAGCGATCTGCAAGACCGGCAATCGCGTCCATCTGTTCAGCCGTCGCGTCGCCCGGCGTGCCACCTTCGGGCTTGAGCGACAATGTCACGATGGCGTAGCCCGGCGCTTTGTGATTGGCGACGGAATTGCCGACCCAGGTGTCGAAGCGGCGGTCTGATTTGCGCGCAGCGGTGAACTCTTCTGGAATATCGGTGAGCTTCTCGTAGCGCGGATAGACAAAGCGGCCCGCGATCTCGCTCACAACGGCGTCGTCGAGCACGAGCGCGCCTTCCTTGATACTGGCCCATTCCGTCTCGACTTCCTTGGCGAAGGCTTCCGGCCCGAGCTCGTGCACCAGGATCTTGATGCGCGCCTTATAAATATTGTCGCGGCGACCGAACTGATTGTAGGTGCGCAGCACCGCTTCGACATAGCTGAGCACGTCGCGCTTGGCGAGGAACGGCTTGATGGTCTGCGCCAGGAACGGCGTGCGGCCGAGCCCGCCGCCGACCATGACTTCGAAGCCGGTTTCGCCGGCGTCGTTGCGGTGCATCTGCAGCGCCAGATCGTGGATGCGCAAGGCGGCGCGATCATGCGTCGACGTGCCCACCGCGATCTTGAATTTGCGCGGCATGAAGGAAAATTCCGGATGCAAGGTGACGTGCTGGCGAATGAGCTCGGCGAAAATGCGCGGATCCTCGGTCTCGTCGGGCGCGACGCCGGCCCATTGATCGGTGGTGATATTGCGCACGCAATTGCCGCTGGTCTGCATGCCGTGCATGCCGACGCTCGCCAGATCCGCCATGGCGTCCGGCAATTCGGCGAGCTTGATCCAGTGATATTGAATGTTCTGCCGCGTGGTGAAGTGACCGTAGCCGCGGTCGTATTTGCGCGCGACACGCGCGAGCATGCGCATCTGCTCCGACGATAATGTGCCGTAGGGAATGGCGGTGCGCAGCATGTAAGCATGCAGCTGCAGATAGACGCCGTTCATCAGGCGGAGTGGCTTGAATTCTTCCTCCGTCAATTCGCCGTTGAGCCGCCGCGCCACCTGGTCGCGGAACTCAGCGACCCGCTCGTTGACCAGCGTCCGGTCGAATGCGTCATAGACGTACATGGCTGACCTGCTCGGCTTTCTGGTTAGCCGAATTCGCGCGCGAGCTTTAAGCCGAAGCGCGATCTTTTTCGAGAACTTTCCCGGCGCTCACGGGAAGCTCGATGGTCGGGCCGCCGAGGCGGATCAGCTCGCGCAGATTGCCGGGGCGCACGTTGCCGCCGGGGAGAAGTTTCACCGGCGCCACATAAGCGCCGACCGCGCCGAGATCGTCGGCGACCGCGCCGGCCATGAGCTGTTGCGCGCTCGCGCCGTCGGTGGCGATGGCGGCGCCGCAGAGCTCGGTCGTCCAGCCGCTGGCATGGCGGTAAACCACCGCGCCATCGCCGGTACGATTGGCGGTGACCACGACCGGGCCGGTCACTTTGATTTTCTTCTGCTCGAGCGGCGACGTCATTGTGACCTCATCTCTGCGCCAAGGGCGCTTTGCGCCCGCCTGAAGAATGTTATTCTATATATGATGGCTTGAGCGCCGACAAACAGAAGAATATTCTATCAAATTTAACTGTGGAATTGGGATATTGCTCCACAAAACGCGCACGCGAACAAATGTTTGTTCGAAATGTCGGCCGCAAATCGAGGCGACAAGAACGGCATGGACGAGAGCTCCGGTTCCAGCACGAGCGCGCCGACGGCAAGCGGCAAAGCCGGCGAAGTCTTTGGCGCCTTCCTGCGGCTCGGGCTGACAAGCTTTGGCGGTCCGATCGCCCATCTCGGCTATTTCCGTGAAGAATTCGTGGTGCGCCGCAAATGGCTCGACGAAAAGGCCTATGCCGATCTTGTCGCGCTATGTCAGTTCTTGCCGGGGCCGGCTTCGAGCCAGACCGGATTCTCGATCGGACTCATGCGCGCAGGCTATGCCGGCGCACTCGCAGCGTGGGCCGCTTTCACGCTGCCGTCGGCGATCGCGCTCGTCCTCTTCGCCTATGGCGCCAAAGCGCTGAACGGGCCGGCAGGAACGGGCCTGTTGCATGGTCTCAGGCTCGTCGCCGTCGCCATCGTCGCGCAGGCCGTTTGGGGCATGGCGCGCTCGCTGTGTCCGGATCGCGAACGCGCTTCGATCGCGGTTGTGGTGGCGGTGCTCATTTTGTTCAGCACCACTTCCGTCGTCCAGATCGGAGCCATCGCGCTCGGCGGCGTTGCCGGACTTTGGCTGTGTCGCGATGGCGCGCCGGTGGCGCCGTGCCATATGGCAATCCCGGTGTCCCGCACCGCGGGACTCGTGGCACTCACATTGTTTTTTGTCCTGCTCGGTGGATTGCCGATCCTGCGCAGTCTGGGGCTGGCGCAGGGCGTCGCGGTGTTCGAGGCGTTCTATCGCTCGGGCGCGCTCGTTTTTGGCGGCGGCCATGTCGTGCTGCCGCTGCTGCGCGACGCATTCGTCGGACCGGGTTGGGTCAGCGACGACGCGTTTCTTGCCGGCTACGGCGCGGCGCAGGCAGTACCGGGCCCGCTATTCACCTTCGCTGCCTATCTCGGCACCGTTATCAATACGTCGCCGCACGGCATCGCCGGCGCGGCATTGGGGCTCGTCGGCATTTTCCTTCCCGGTATCCTGGTTCTCTTGGGCACGCTGCCGTTCTGGAACACCTTTCGTCAGCGCAGCGACGCCCAGGCCGTCATGCGCGGCGTCAATGCCGCGGTCGTCGGCATACTGGCGGCCGCGCTTTACAATCCGGTCTGGATCAATTCGGTCAATTCATCGCGCGATTTTGCCGTCGCGCTGGTCGGTTTCATTCTGCTCACCGTCTGGCGCACGCCGCCATTAGTCGTCGTCATCTTCGGTGCGCTCGCCGGCATGGCGCTGGCGCTCCTGCCCTAAGATCAATAAAAGCGGCACAACTGCCTCAGCGATTTCCAAAAATCGCGATCTCAAAACACAAGGGACGGACAATGAACGCCAAGATCGACACAAAGATCGGCATCCAAGAGAAACTTGCGTCCGCGGGTGACCGCCTGCCGGTCAATTACGATCGCGCGCCGCAATATGCCGGCATGATCGCGGACAAAGACGTCGCGGTGCCGATGCGCGACGGCGTCAATCTCTCGGTCGACATCTACCGGCCCGACGCCAAGGAGAAATTTCCGGCGCTGCTCGCCTTCGCGATCTACAACAAGGATCTGCAAGGCCCGGACGTCGCCGAGGCGCTGCCGCCACAGCCGTCCTGGTCGACGCTGTGGGCGGGGCCGCTCGAGGCCGGCGATACCAAATTTTTCGTGTCGCGCGGCTATGTTCACGTCATCGGCTCACCGCGCGGCGTCGGCAAGTCCGATTCCGGCGGCTCGCGGCAATGGGACAGCTACGACCTGATCGAATGGATCGCACAACAGCCGTGGTGCGACGGCAATGTCGGCATGGTCGGCATTTCCGGCTTCGGCGCCGAGCAGCTTCACGTCGCACGGCAAAATCCGCCGCATCTGAAGGCGATCATGCCGCTCGATCCGCGCGGCGCCTATGGCACGCTCGGCAGCTTCCGCGAGGAATATCCCGGCGGCGTCATTCATCTGTTTCGCTATTACCTGATGCATCTTGCGGCGATGCACGGCGCCAAGGGCAAGCCGGGCGCTCTGCCGCCGGACAAGGAAGCGCTGTGGCAGACGGCGATGAACAATCCCGACTACAGAATGTATCCGCACATCTACAATGTGATCGCGCAGAAGGGGCAGCACATGCCGCCCTATTTCGCGCTGCTCATCGAGCCTTACGACAGCGAAGCGGTGGTGCAGGAAGCTGAGACCGGCTTCAAGAACATCAAGGTGCCGACTTATACCGGCTCGGGTTGGTACGCTTATAGCTACAAGACCCATCTCAACGGCGCGCAGAACTATTTCGAGAAAATCTCAGCGCCGAAGAAGCTTTTGTTCGGCGGCCCGTCGCATCATGAACGGCCATTCCACGCGCTCCACGGCGAAATCCTGCGCTGGCATGATCAATGGCTGAAAAATATCGACACCGGAATCATGACGGAGCCAGCCGTGCGCTATTGGGTGATGGGCGCCAACGAATGGCGCACCGGCACCGATTGGCCGCTGCCGGAAACGCAATGGACCAAATTCTATCTCAATAGCTGGGAGCGGCTGCAGGCCGCGCCGTTCGTGCCATCGAGCGCGGATGATGAATTGCCGCCCGACGCTTTTGTGCAGATGCCGCCGACGCAGACCAATAATGTGCAAAACCTGCGCTATCTGACCGATCCGCTGCCGCAAGATGTGCTGATCGCCGGTCCCGCGGTGCTCAATCTATTCGCCGCCATCGACCAGGATGACACCAACTGGTTCGTCATTCTCAAAGACGTCGGTCCGGATGGGTCGGTGCGCACCGCACGCGACGGCGAGCGCGAACTGCCGTCGGACCTCAAGGAGCGTGAATTGACCCGCGGCTGGCTCAAGGCTTCGCATCGCGCGCTCGATGAGAAACGCTCACGGCCGTGGAAGCCGTGGCACCGGCTCACCCGCGCGGCGCAACAAAAAGTCACGCCGGGCGAGATCACCGAATACGCAATCGAGATCATGGCGACAGCCAATTTGTTCCACCGCGATCACCGCATCTGCGTCGAAATCGCTTCGGCCGACATGCCGTCAGGGGTCGGCGGGGCGACCAACGTGGAATACGTGCCAAATCACATCGTCAGCAGCAAAACCACGCTGCACAAAATCTACCACGACGCCAAGCGGCCCTCGCATCTCTTGCTGCCGGTCATTCCCTTGGAATAGGCCTCGCGCGCCGAACTGCAGTCGCGGCAAGAGCCATACGAATTGCTCAACAAATAGGCGTGCAGGCGCGCCGGAACTGACCGGCAATCGCTACGCCTGGCGAGCCCGCGAGCCGCTCGGGAAGTAAACGGCTGAATGTTAATGTAATTTTAAAATTGAAACTTCATGATCGGCATGCAGCAGAAGTTGTGCGCCTCGCCGAATGTGCGCGCCGACCTTGGTTTTTTGACCGGCAATTGGATGACGAACCGGGGCGTGACCATCTCTGGCAGTCCGCGGCCCGTGAAGCGTGCAAGCACGCGCGGCACGCCCTTCAAAGGCGGCGGCAGACATTCGGCTGCGGCCGCGGTCCCCGTCGCGACATTCGCATTGATAGCGGTGTCGGCGGCGACGGCAGGCTATCTGGCTTGGCCGAAGCCGGCGACCGACGAAAACACCGCCTCTGTCAGCGAGGCGCATCGGCTCGGCGTCATTGTGAGCGACACCGGAAACTTGAGGTGCGTGCACGCAACTTTCGACAATCTCACGGGACGTATTACGGAAAAGAGCGTGCCCTGCGAGCCAACCGCAAGCGACGGACATCCGCCCGCCGCGCCGCTGGGAACGGTCCACACCCTCAACGCAATCAGCAATTCGTTTCGGTGACACCAAGGTCCAGCCTCGATCATGCTCGAAGCCAACACGACAAACAATGCCGACAAAGTTGGAACGAGACCGGCCAATTCCTTGTGCTTTATCTTGGACAAGGACTTCATTTTCCGGCAGGGACTCGCGGCGGAACTGCGGCGGACGGGGATAGACGTCGTTGAATTGTCGGCGAATTCGCGCCTCTCGGACATGGTCGAAGACCAAAATCCGGATATCGTTTTGGTCAACGTCGATCGAGCGGTTCCGCATGAATGCGTCAGGACGCTATTGGCGCTGAAGGAACCAAACTACGTCGGCGCTGTTCAGCTGTTCGGCAATACCGATCTTGCAGTCCTAGAATCTCTCAACATGGTCGGCGCCGATTGCGCGCTGACGATGCTGCCGCCTTTGCAGAAGCCGATCAAGGCGACCACGCTCCATCGCATCATTCGCGATCTGAAGCTCGGCTCTGTGGCGCCGTCCTCGGCGAGCATTACGCTTGCCGAGGCGCTGGCGAGGGACCTCGTCACATTTCTTTATCAGCCGAAATTCGACCTCAAATCCGGGAATCTTGTAGTCGGCGCCGAAGCCACGGCGCGGGTCAATCATCCTAAGCTCGGCGTCCTTACCCCCGACCGCTTCATGAAGGGCGCCGATCAGGACGATCTCCTCAATCTGTCGAACCACGCACTTGTCAATGCCGCGAGGTCAAGCGTGCATTTCCAAGAATTGGGCCTGGCGATGCAAATCTCGATCAATATCGGCGTGGAGAATCTGCTGTCGCTTCCGGTTGTGGATATCGTTTCACGGTATCGGCCGGAGCGGAACGACTGGGGTGGCATCCTACTGGAAATCACCGGCAGGCAGTTCGTCAGCAAGGGCACCGCACTGATGCCGCTCCTGGACAAACTGAAGGAGGCCGGCATTCCCATCGCGGTGGATAATTTCGGCGTCGGCGCTATCTATTTCGACGTATTCAATCAAGTCAGATGCGCAGAAATAAAGATCGACCGTTCGCTTATCGAGGGTTGCGCGAGCGACAGCGGCAAGAAAAGAACCTGCAAGAGCATCATTCAAATGGCGCACAATTTCGATGCGCTGGCCGTGGCGGTCGGAGTCTCGAATGAAGCCGACCTTAAAACGCTGGCCGGGCTCGATTGCGACCTGGCGCAAGGATTTCTTTTTGGGAAGCCCATGACGGTCGGAGAAATCGATTCCCTCATCGCCCAATCGCGGCTGGGGACGCGAGGCTCCGTTTCGAACTAGACCTTGATCCAATTCCATTGAATCGGATCAAGGTCTAGATTTCTTTGTTGAGCATGATCTTTTCCGAAAACCGGTCTCCACTTTTCCGGATCATGCTCTAGCCGCCGGATCGGCTGCGTGTCCGGTCGCGATGTCGGCGACCTTGCCTGCATCTTCCGGTGCCGCATTGCCGCGCCAAACAACATGCATGTCGGGACGGATGAGCACGAGATCGTAGCCGTAAACGTCGCGCGCGACTTTATCCGGCACGTCGAGCACCCGCACCGGCGCGCCGCGCGCGGCGATGGCATCTCGCAGGCCGCCGGCATCCGCCTTGGTGCCGGCAAGCTTCAGGACCGTATAGCCGTCCGCGATTTTGTCCTGCAGCGGCGTGCCGCCGTCGAGCCAGACATGCGGCAGCCGAGCGCCCGGCCAAGTCGTCGGATGATATTCGCGAAACAGATGTTCCGGCCCGCCTGGAATGTTGCAGACGATCGGCGAGTCGACATAGCGGTAGCCGAGCTCGGCGCCGATCATCTCGTTGCTCTTGCGCTGCTCGACGTCGGCAACGGCGCTGAGCTTTTTGCGCGTCTCCTCTCCCGCGGGCGAATCCTCGCGAATATCCGGCCGCCACATGCCGCGCCATTTGCGCCGGCCGATCGTCGCATAGCGCGAAGCGCCGACATTGCGGTCGCCGATCTGGCGGCGCTCGACCTCGTAGGACTTCAGGAGCCCCGGCCCGCCCCAGCCGGCAAGCGTCGCGGCAAGCTTCCAGGCAAGATCGGTCGCGTCGCCGACGCCGGAATTCATACCGAGCCCGCCGGTCGGAATGACCAGGTGGGCGGCATCGCCGGCGATGAAAACGCGGTTTTGCCCGTAGCTGTCCGCGAGCAGCAAATTCTGCCGCCACGGCGCACACGACAGCATCGCGTATTTCACCGGCACGCCAATGGTGCGCTCGAACTGCGTCTTCATCGCCTCGTCGCTGTCGACCACCGAATGCAGTGTCCAGTGCTTGGTGGAGTCCTGCATGATCAGAAAGGTCGATTTGTTGTCGGCGATGTGATAGTGGCGGCCCCTGCCCGGCCCCTGTCCGTGACCGTTGATGAGCGGCAGCCGCTCGAACAATTCGTCGCATTTGAACAGCGCCTGGCGCAGCGTCAGCAGGTTGCCTTCGCCGGACAATTCGATGCCGAGCTCCTTGCGCACCAGGCTCGCGCCGCCGTCGCAGCCGACGAGATATTTGGCGCGGATCTCCTCCGCGCCGCCCGCCGTCTTCACGCACGCGGTGACGCCCGCCGGATCCTGCTTGAGCGACATGAACTCGCAGGCAAAACGCACATCGATCGCCGAGATCGTCTCGGCGACAGATTTCAGCAGCGGCTCAAGCGTATATTGCGAGATGAGTTGATAGGGCTCGAGTGGCATCGAGCCGTCATTGCTCTCGCGTACATTCTTCTGTGCCTGCTCGACCGACGGATAGCTCAAGTGCAGGAGCGGCGGCTCGTTGAGCGCCAGCATGACATAGACGTCCATCGGAACGTCGGGCCGCAGCCCCGCGGCACGGATCTTCTGTGACAGCCCGAGCCGCCGATAGATCTCCATGCTGCGCGCATTGATGCGCTCCATTTTCGGCAGGAACGCCGGTTTTTCCTTCTGCTCGATGAGCGTGCAGCGCACGCCCCGCTTGCCGAGATCGATCGCAAGGGTAAGCCCGGTCGGCCCGGCGCCGACGATCAGAACGTCCGTATCCGTCATGCTGCATTCACCGCGAATTCACTGACCTGTGCCGCTGCTCTTACTTCTCGGGCATCGTCTGTTCAAGCTCGGTGAAGGGCTGATAGACGGCATCCCCGCATTGCTCCGGGGTGGAATCGACGAATTGGGTGATTTCGCCGCCGAGGAAGATGGCCATTTTGTTCTTGATCTCGCTATGGCCGTTGAACACCAGGCAAACGACGTAGCGCGGACTTTCCCCGCCGACCGGCTTGAGAGCGGCCTGCGCAATGCGGGCGCCGCGGAAATCGGCGCGGTCCAGCAATTGCTGCGACAGGAAGATGGCGACATCCCTGCGGTAGTTCTGCGGATAAAGGTTGGGATCCACGGCAGGAGCTTGGGGCAGCTTGGTGTTGAACGAGCACCCGGCGACAGCAATCGCCAGCGTGACCGTCAGGAACACTGCCCCAAAGCCCCCGCAAAAATTCGACCTGACCTGGCGCACCTCGACCCATCCCTCCGCGCCGTCCCCGGGTCCACTATAGCAAAGAGCGCCGGCCGCATTCACGGGCGGCGGCTTGCCGCGGCTCGCGATTACGGCTGGCGGGTCTTAGTCGCCGGGCGCCGGCCCGCACCAGCCCGGCAGATAACCGGCGTCCGGCGACTTGGCCAATTGCAGCGCCTTCTCGAGCGCCCCATCGAAATTGCTCTCGACCGATTTGCGCTTCATGCGCCGGCGCAGATACTCCGCCCAAATGAACTCGCTGAACGGGGTCGTGTCCTTGGCATAGCCACCCTCGCGGCGAAGCTCGCCGGCGAGCGAACGGAACGGATCGTCGATCAGTTCGGTGATCGACTTCGGGATGTCCTTGTAGTGCCGGCGTATGCCGTTGTCGTCGAACGGGTGCATCCAGCTGCGGTTGTCCATCACGTTCCAGAACTCGTCCGGCTCGAGCTTGCTCAGATTGGCGACCACGGTCACCGCCACGTTCTTGACCTTCTCCTCATGCAGCGCCAGCGAGAGGTGATGATGGTCGATGACGTAGTGGCGTTTCTTCGGACCCAGGATCACGGGAATCATGTGCGTGCCGAGAAACTTTCCGCCCTTCGTCATGCCGATGTCCCGCCAGTGCTTACGTTTGGCCTGGACCTCGCGCATGCCGACGGTGATCTGGGTCGGACGAAGATCGGTAATGGCGACCGTCGTCAGTAACGGTTCGCGAACCATGATTTCCTCCTCAAGCAATAAATCCGAGGCACTTCAATAAAGCATAATCTTCTCGGAAAACCGGCGTCCGTCTTCCGGACCATGCGGCCCCAATATCGGCACGACACGGCGGCCAAAAGCAAGCCGCCCGGCGCGCGGGCGCCGGGCGGTAATTCCAGTCTGAAATCAGAGCCAGCCGTGCTTAATGCGCCAGCGGATCGGGCCGGACCTGGATGTGAACGGCCATCGGCATCATGCCTTTGCCGCCTTCCTTGAGCCACGGCGTGCGATCGCCCTGCGATGACCACAGGCCTCTGCCCTTCCAACCGCCGTTCGGATCGTCGATGCGCGCATCCAGTCCCTTGGCGTAGAAGCTGATCGGATAAGGAATACGCATCATGACCATCTTGCCGTCGACCAGAGCGGCAAAGCCGTCGTTCTCGTTGGCTGTCGAGATCGGCACGTCCTTGCCAAGACCGACCGCATTGTGCTGATCGACCCAGGTGTAGTAGCTCGCCTCGGCGCTGTTATCGCCGATGCCCTGGAAGCCCGGGCCCGGATATTTGTAGAACGCCCAGCCTTCGGGGCACTGATCGCCGGTCGCATTGGGCCCGTTGAGCGGCGCCTTGCATTTCGACCGATCGAAGCTGCCGAGATGGCCGCTGGCGAGCGACACCCAGACGACACCCTTTGAATCGATGTCGCCGCCGCGCGGACCGAAACCCGGCATCGGTATCGCGTAGAACTCCGACAGTTTGGTCTTCGGATCGAAGCGCAGCACGCCGCTCCGCCCGGCGAAAATATTCATCGTGTACCAGACCGAGCCGTCCACCGGATTCGGCATCACCGCATAGGGTCCCGATCCGGCAATACGTATGTCCTTACCGGTCTCGGCCGGCTTGCCCGGCTCGGTGTAATCGTCAAGCTTGCCGTTGCCGTTGGTGTCGAGCACGAACGGCGCCCAGCCTTGCGCCTTTTCGGCGTCGCCGGTTTCGTCGAACACTTTGGTATCGAGCCAGCCGGCCACCGGGCCGCTGCCGCTCACCCATAGAACATTGTCTTTGTCGAAACCGAATTGCAGATGATGGGTGCCGAAGCAGGTGTCGACAAAAGTGAACTTCTGCGTCTTCGGATCGAACACCGCCAGTTGACGCTCATTGCTGTCGATCGGAAACGCCTTGGCGTAGGGATTGTCCGAGCCTTTGCGGCAGAAGGCGGGCGTACCAGGCGCGTGATTGGTGCCCGTCATCCAGACCCGGCCCTTGGAGTCGAACATGTCGTTGTGATTGTCGAATTTGGTGTCCCAGATCTGCTGCAAGCCCCAATAGGCCGAGGCCGCGAGCGGTTTCTGGATGGCGGCATGGCCCGGCCCGAGTGCCTCCGGCACGTCGGCCCCTTCGGGCGGCGTGATGTAAGTGACTTTTGAGGTCTTCGGATCGAGCACCGGCAGATGATCGGTGGCATATTCCGTCGAGCCATAGAGCGGGCCGTTGGCGTCGACTGTCGGATTACGCTTGTCCGACGAAATCAGGTCGTGGAGATAGTGCTGATCGTCGCCCCAATCCCAGGTCGTTATGACCAGGTTGCGCTCGATGCCGGCGGGCCGCGGCGGCTTGGTGAACGGCAATTCGCCGTTGGCGATGCGATCGGTCCAGTCGCCGAAATATTTGAACGGCACGCCGCCCAGTTGGCCGGCCAGCGGATTGACCATATTCGGTGACGCCTGACCTGACTGGACGCGCCGCATCCAAGCGTCTTCGCCGCTCTTGAATGTTCCGAGTGCCGCCGGAATGGTCCGCGTCGCCAACTGGCCAAGCTGGTGACAGCCGACACAAGCTTGATTCTTGATTGCCGTTAGCCAGGCGACCTGCGTGACATTCTCCGGGATGTCGCTCTTGCCGCCGAACTGATCCTTGTCCGGGATTTTCAGCATCGCGAACCAATAGATCGCCGGATAATATTTGGCCGCGGCCGCATTGTCGGACGCCGGAACCGCGGTGAGACTGAGGTGCTGCCCCGGCGTGGCGTCGATCTTGGCGGAATCGACGAGGCCATAGCCGCGTACCCAGACCTGATATTTGGCCTTGGGCAGATCCGGCACAACGAAACGACCCTGATCGTCGGTGACGACGATCTTGGCGTAGCGGGTCGGAAGCTCGCGGGTTTCCGCAATCACCCAGGCGCCGGCTTCCGGGCCATGCGGCCCCGTGACAACGCCGCCGATGTCGTCATTGTCGATCTTGACGGCACTCGCGGCACTTTGCGCGAAAGCCTTGCGTGCGTTGAATTGTGTCGGCAGCGCCGTCCAGAGCGCGGCCATAGACAGCGAGACGGCCAGTGCCGCGGCATGGCCAAGCAATGCCCGCTTCATGCGATCCTCCCGATGGTGCGAAGCCGGAACGTTGACCGGCCCGTCGATTATTATGACGAACGAAATTTGCCTGAGCGGGCAGCCGCCCGCAAGCGCAAAGGCGCAGGCCGGGCGTGCCACAACCGATATCTGCAATGCAGAAAGGCGAGCGTGATCAGGACCGGTTGCGGTACGACGGTTCCGACGGCCGGCGTGGTAGTGTCGTGATTCTCATGATCCGCTTTCGCCATACGATGCTTGTATTGTCGGGCTGCTCGCTGGCGCTTCTCGCCACGGGGCGGCAGCCGGCGTGGAGCCAACAGCAGCGCCCGGCTTACGGCGCCATCCGCGCCGCGCCCGTGCCTTTACCGCCGCAGAACCCGGCCACCGCAGCCAATCCCGCGCCGGTCGCGAAACCAGCACCCGCGGCAAAACCCGCGGTTGGGATCTGTCATCCGGAAACTTTCCGCGTCGTTGTCGATGTCGGACATACCGCCGCGGTGCCCGGCGCGATGAGCGCGCGAGGAGCAACGGAATATAGTTTCAATCTGGCGCTGGCTCAGGAGGCCAAACAGGCGTTGGTCGATGCCGCCTTCGCCAAAACCGAGCTTCTCATCACCGACAAACCGCCGCCCCAAGGCCTCATGGTCCGCGCGGCGGAAGCCAACAGGCTGCCCGCAGATCTGTTCCTATCGATCCACCATGACTCGGTGCCGGACGATCTTTTGAAGACGTGGCAGTACGAAGGGCAGGATCAGCATTACAACGACGATTATCCGGGCTACGCGCTGTTCATCTCCAATGACAATGGCGATCGCCTCGGCAGTCTTTTATTCGGCGGTTTCTTAGGCAAGGAATTGCAAGCGCGCGGCTTGCAGTACACGCCGCATTATACGCTCGCGCTGATGGGACATCGCCGCCGCCAATTGCTCGATCCGGTCGCCGGCGTGTATCGCTACGACGCGTTGATCGTGTTGCGGATGACGCGCATGCCGGCGCTGCTGCTCGAAGCCGGCTCCATCGTCAATCGGCAGGAAGAGTTGGACTTGGGAGCGCCCGATCGCCGTGGGCGCACCAGCGCAGCAATCGTCGCCGCGGTTCAGGATTTCTGCGCGGCCCGAGCGCGGCCGGTTGCGGCAAAACCAACAGCGCAGCCCGCGGCGTCAAAATCAACCGGCTTACGCGCCAGCACGATCACGCCGGCGCGGTGATGCCCCGCGCCAATGTCGTTTGACGTTTTCGCAGAGCAAGTGTCGCGACCAGCACGAAATTGATCATGTTGACACCAAGGCCAGCGGCGAAGGCCGGCGCGTAATAGCCGAAATGATCGTAAAGGATTCCGGCGAGCCAGCCGCCGCCCGCCATGCCCCAGCCGCTGAACAGAAGCAGTGACGGCATCCGCCAATAAGCGTCGCCGGCCGGAAACAATTCGCGCGAGGCGAGCACATTGGCGGGCACGAGACCGCTGAAGCCAAGCCCGAATAAAGCCGCGACCGTGAACAGGCCGACTTCGTCCTGAGTCAAAAGGAACGCCGTCATGCCCAGCGCCTGCAAAGCGGACCCCGCAAGCATTGTATAAAGACCGCCGATGCGATCACAGATCACGCCCCAGATCTGACGGCTCATGAAAGCCGCCGCCAAAAGAACCGACACCATCGCGGCGCCATGTGCGGCGCTGATACCGAGATCGCTGCAGAGCGCCACGAGATGCGCCTGCGGCATCGACATCGGGATGCAGCAGGTAAAGATCGCGCCGATCTGCAAGGCAAAGACGAGATTAGGCGGCCAACCCATCACGGTCTTTTTCTCATGCGCGGCATTCGCCGCTGCGGCGTGATACATGGGCTTGGGCGGCGCCCGCAGTGCGATCGCAGCCGCCGGCACGATCAAAAGCAGTTCAAGACCCGCAAAATACAGCATGGTCTCGCGCCAGCCGAAATAAGCGATCGTGCGCGCGAAGACCGAGGGCCACAGCGCGCCGGCGAGATAGGCGCCGCTCGAAATCAGCGCCAGCGCCGAGCCGCGGCGGCGGTCGAACCACTGGCTGACATAAACATAAGACGGCGCGTTGATACCGCCGATGCCGAGAAAGCCGATGAACAGCCCGTGGCCGACATAAAGCGGCCAGGGCGGACCGAGCGTCGACAGCGCCAGCCCAGTCGCAATCATCACCGCACCGAATATGAAGGTGAAGCGCACGCCGAGCCGCTCGGCGACGCGGCCCATGAAGAGACCGCCGAGGCCCGAGCCGATCCACATCAGCGCCCCGGCAAAGGCCGGAATCGAGCGTTCGCCGTTGACCTCGGCGGCGATGTTCTTGAGTGCGACGATCGTGATCCAAGGCGCGCCGAAGGCAACGGCCATGACCAAAAGGACCACACTGGCGACCACCCACGACGTGCGTGTTTCCACGGATGGGTGAGCCGGTTGCAGCATGGAACCTGTGTTTCTAGCGCCAAGCTTGTAGCCTCTTGGCGCGGTTGGCTGAAGCATGATCCGGAAAAACTATGCCCCGGATTTGATCCGGGGTGGAATACCGGTTGTCCAAACAGATCATGCTTAACGAAAAGTCGCTATAGCAGCGCCGCGCGTCCCCCGCCCCTGACATTATTGGGACCCGGATATGCGATGGCCGGGAATAAAGCCGGCCCTCCCCTGATCTGACTCCTCGAAGCCCGAACAGCCGCCACAGCCGTGGGGGCCTGGCGCAATGGCTTCAAGGGAGATTGCTATGGGATCAGATCGCGATGACGGCGTCAGCCGCCGCAAAGTTCTCGAATGTATGACCTGGGCCGGAACCGGCGTGCTGTGGACGATTTCCGGCGGCGTGCCGCACTCGCTCGGCATCATGGGCGAGGCGCAGGCGCAGGGATCCAAGAGCCTCACCTTCCTGCAGCTCAGCGACAGCCATGTCGGCTTCGACAAGCCGGCCAATCCGAACGCGCTAGGCACGCTCGAAGAGGCCATCGTCAAGGTCAACGCGCTGCCGATCAAGCCGGCCTTCGCCATTCACACCGGCGACATCAGCCACTTGTCGCTCGAGTCGCAGTTCGACGACGCCGACCGCATCATCTCGCAGTCGCGTCTCGACGTGCATTACGTGCCGGGCGAGCACGATTTCCTCGATCCCGATCAGAAATTCTATAAGGACCGCTACGGCCGCGGCACCAAAGGCGCGGGCTGGTACTCGTTCGACGCCAGCGGTGTGCACTTCATCGGCTTGGTCAATGTCGTGAACCTGAAAGCCGGCGGGCTCGGCGATCTCGGCGCCGACCAGCTCGAATGGCTCGAGGACGACGTCAAGCACCTGTCGGCATCGACCCCGATCGTCGTCTTCGCCCATATCCCGCTGTGGACCATCTATCCGGATTGGGGCTGGGGCACCGACGATGCCGAGCAGGCGCTGTCTTATCTCAAGCGCTTCGGCTCGGTGACGGTGCTCAACGGCCACATCCACCAAGTGATGCAGAAGGTGGAAGGCAATGTCACCTTCCACACCGCGCGCTCGACCGCCTTCCCGCAGCCGGCGCCCGGTCAAGGCCCGTCGCCCGGCCCGATGAAGGTTCCGGACGATCAGCTGCGCACCATGCTCGGCATCGCCAATGTCACGTTCAAACAGAACGAGCAGCGGCTCGCCATCATCGACACGCCGCTGAAGGCCTAAAGCTCCGGACCAGCCGAGCCATCGAGGCAACCCGACAGAAAGAAACGAGGAAACCGTAATGGCCATTTCCAACACTATGCGCAGCGCGCTCGTCGCGGCTGCGCTTGGAGCGGCGACCGCGACCCTGTTGGCCGCGGTCGTCATTCCGCCCTGGACGCAAACGGCTTCGGCGCAGAATGCCGCGCCCGCCGGCGCCGTGTCGATCGACAACTTCACCTTCACGCCGCAGAGCCTGAAGGTGAAGGCCGGCACCACGGTGACTTGGAATAACAAGGACGACATCCCGCACGGGATCGCCTCGTCGGACAATGCGTTCAAGAAGTCGAAGGCGCTCGATACCGACGACAGCTTTTCGTATACCTTTACGACGCCCGGCACCTACCAATATTTCTGCTACATTCACCCGCACATGGTGGGCACGATCGTGGTAGAAGCGGCGACTGGTAGCAACGCCACGCAGTGACGCTTGCTCGGCTGCGACAGCAAGCGCCGGGCGCAATCTGGACAGCCGGGCTCGACGCGATGACTGGGGAAGCCAATGTCGAACAAGAACGCGCGCGGCGGTTTCGTGACGCCGCGCTGCCCTATCTGGATGACGTCTATACGCTTGCGCGCTACCTCATGCGCAATCCGGCGGATGCAGAGGACGCCGTGCAGGAATGCTATCTGCGCGCACTGCGCCATTTCGACAGCTATCGCGGGCCGGCCATGAAACCGTGGCTGCTGACGATCTTGAAGAATGTCTGCTACGCGGAATTTTCTCGCCGCGGCAAACATGAGGTACCGACCGATTTCTCGGACGCCGAGCCTGCGGCGGCGGATCCGGTGTGGCAGGAGCCGCAGGCGACGCCTGAATCCGCGATGCTGCGCCGGCAGGACGACGCGACGATCCGACGTCTTGTCGACGCATTGCCCGCGCCGTTCCGCGATACTATCGTGCTGCGTGAGATCAACGACCTGTCCTATCAGGAAATCGCCGAGGTCGCCGGCGTGCCCGTGGGAACGGTGATGTCACGGCTCGCCCGAGCGCGCGCGATGCTGCGCGCGGCGTGGAATTCCTCGAATGGCGCGGCAGCGCCGGTACAAATGGCAGCGCAAGCGGCGCCGCAAGGAACATCGCGATCGGTGTCATCATGAGCGTCACCACACATTGCGCCGATTATGAAACGCTCCTCCACGCGCTCGCCGACGGCGAGCTCGACGCCGGCCATGTCCGCGATGTCGATGCGCATGTCGCGAGCTGCGCCGATTGCGCGGCCAAGCTCAAGGCGATCCGCGCGCTACGCGAGGCGATTGCCGGATCGAGCCTGAAAGAGGCGGCGCCCGCACATCTGCGCAGCCGCATCGAGGCGCTATTCCCCGCCCCCGCGCCTGTCGCCGCACCGGCTGCGGCCAAAGAAGGCCAGATCTCGCGCTGGTGGCGCTCTTTCCTGGGCGGCTTTTCAGTCGGCGCCGCGCTGTCAGCTGCCGTCGCAGCCATGCTTATCATTGGCATCTTCGGCCCCGATCCCAATCAGCAGGTCGCCGACGAAGTGGTGTCGGCGCATATCCGCTCGTTGCAGGCCGGGCATCTGATGGATGTGGAAACCAGCGACCAGCACACCGTCAAGCCGTGGTTCAACGGCAAGCTCGACGTCGCGCCGCCGGTCATCGATCTCACCGCGCAGGGCTTTACCCTGCTCGGCGGCCGTCTCGACTACATCGACGGCGAGCCAGTGGCCTCGGTGATCTATCAGCGCCGCAAGCACGTGATCAATCTGTTCGTCGCGCAGCGGCTCGGCATCGCGCGCGCCAGTATCATGTCCAAGACCATTCAGGGCTACAATGTGCGGCACTGGACCGAGCAGGGCCTCGACTTCTGGGCTGTGAGCGATCTCGCCGGCGACGAGCTCGATGAGTTCGTGCAGAAGATCTCCGCCGACCTGCGGCCTACCGGATCGTCGTGACGGGCGTCCCGATCTGCCCCTCAATTTCGGCTGGCCTGACCGGCATATAGCGGTGTCCGCGCGACTGGCCTGCAGCCTCTTTACCGGCTAAAGACAAGCCTAAGGGCGCACGGGCTAGGACAGCGCGTGTAATCGGCAACCTATTGGCATTTCAAACGTTTAAGCGTCGATCATGGATCAGCGCGTCGACAGCGAACGTCGTTCCGATTCCGGACTTGGCTCCGGCCGGGACGGCGATGCCGCGCCCGGCGAGGCCGCAGCAAAAGCGGCGAAGGCCGGTCCGTTGCGCAACCGCCGCAGGCTTCTGACCGCGCTGATCATCGGCGGCGTCATCCTCGCTGTCTTGCTCGGCCTTTGGTGGCTCAATGCACGGCATTACGAGTCGACCGACGACGCTTTTATCGATGCCCGCACGGTCCAGATCAGCGCACAAGTTGCCGCCGCGATCGTCAATGTTCCGGTGACGGACAATCAAACGGTCGAGGCCGGCGCTGAATTGGTGCGGCTCGACGACCGCGACTATATCGCGCAACGCGATCAGGCGCAGGCGAGCATCAACAATTTCGCAGCGCAGATCGTCGAGCAAAAGGCCAAGATCGACCAGGCCGAAAGACAAGTCGCGCAAGCGCAGGCCACGCTGACCTTCGCGCAGCAACAGGCCGACCGCTATCAGCTCCTGGCCAAACAGGGTTCCGGAACCGTCGAGTCGGCGCAGCAATATTCGTCGAACCTGCAACAGAGTCAGGCCGCCTATGCCGCTGCACAGGCCAATGCGGCGGCGACCGCGAAACAAGAGCCAGTGCTTGAGGCGGAGCTGAAGAATGCGCAGGCGCAATTGGCCCAGGCGGAAGCCAACCTGTCACGCACCATCATCACGGCGCCGGTCGCCGGCCGCGTCACGCGTCTGTCGGCGGCCAAGGGCGGCTATGCTGCGGTCGGTCAGGCGCTGATGATGTTCGTGCCGCGCGACGTCTGGGTGACCGCCAATTTCAAGGAGACCCAGCTCGACCTGATGCGCTCCGGCCAGCCGGTCGACATCACCATCGACGCCTATCCCGACCGCACCTTCAAAGGCCATGTCGACAGCGTCCAGTCCGGCAGCGGCACGGCCTTCAGTCTGCTGCCGGCCGAAAACGCCACCGGCAATTACGTCAAGATCGTGCAGCGCGTGCCGGTCAAGATCGTGTTCAACAAGCCGCCGGATGTCGAACTCGGCCCCGGCATGTCGGTGGTGCCGGTCGTGAAAGTGCGATGAGCGAGGGCGCAACATGGAACGCGGCGCGAGCGCCGGCCTGGGACAATCGCCGCTCGGCCGCCGGCGACCGCAATCCCTGGCTTGTCGCCGTCGTGGTCTCGATCGCCACTTTCATGGTCGTGCTCGACACCGCCATCGCCAATGTGTCGCTGCGCTATATCGCCGGCTCCATGGCGGCGAGCGTCGACGAAAGTACTTGGGTGGTCACGACCTATCTGATCGCCAATGCCGTGGTCCTGCCGGCGAGCGGATGGCTGTCGAACGTGATCGGACGCAAGCGCTTCTACATGATCTGCGTCGCGGTGTTCACGGTGAGCTCGCTGTTGTGCGGTTTGGCGCCGAGTCTCGGCTCGCTGATCTTCTTTCGCATCCTGCAGGGGCTCGGCGGCGGCGGCATGCCGACCAGCGAGCAGGCCATCCTCGCCGATACGTTCCCGCCGCAGAAGCGCGGCCAGGCCTTTGCGCTCTACGGCGTCGCCGTCATCGTCGCGCCGACGGTCGGGCCCACGGTCGGCGGCTGGATCACCGATAACTTTTCCTGGCACTGGATCTTCTTCATCAATGTGCCGATCGGCATCGCATCGCTGGCGCTGGTGCATTGGCTGGTCGACGAGCCGGAAGTGCTCGAGCGCGAGCGCGCCGAACGCCTGGCCGGCGGGCTGAAGATCGACTGGGTCGGCTTCTTTCTGATCGCCATGACGCTCGGCTGTCTCGAAGTCGTGCTTGACCGCGGCCAGATCGACGATTGGTTCAAATCATCCACCATCATCACTTTCGCCTGCCTTTCCGCTGTCGCTCTGCTCGCTTTCGTTCCGTGGGAGCTAAGCCGCGACGAGCCGATCGTCGAATTGCGGCTGTTGTTCCACCGGCAATTCGGCATGGCGTCATTCACGATGCTGATGATCGGCGCGATCCTATTCGGCTCAAACCAGATCATGCCGCAGCTGCTGCAGACGACATTCCCCTACACCGCCATGCTGTCCGGCATGGCGATGATGCCCGGCGGCTTGGCCATGCTGGTGCTAATGCCGGTGGCGGGCTTTGTCACCGGTCGCTTCCAGCCGAAATATCTGATGACAATCGGGCTCGCCGGCATCGCGCTGTCGATGTGGTATTCGACCTCGCTCACCCCCGATGCGAGCTTCGATTATTTCGGCTGGGTCCGCGTCTATCAGATGATCGGGCTGCCGTTCTTGTTCATTCCAATCAATTCGGTCGCCTATGACGGCCTGCCGCCGGACAAGACCAATCAAGCCTCGGCGCTGATGAATATTGCCCGCAATCTCGGCGGCAGTATCGGCATTTCGGCCGCCAATGTGGTGCTGACGCAGCGCACGCAATTCCACCAGGCCCGTTTGGTCGAGAACACCATCCCCTCGTCACCGGCCTATCAGTCGACGCTGTCGCAGATCACCAAATATTTCATCGCTCATGGCGCGTCCGCCGCCGACGCCAGCGGCCAAGCCGTGGGCATGATCGGCCAGATGGTGCGGACGCAAGCCTCGATCCTGGCCTATATCGATGTCTTTCACGTCTGCGCCATTGCCGCGGCGCTGATGATTCCGCTGGTGCTGATCCTGGTGCGGCGCGTACACATCCATGCGCACGCGGCCGTCGGACATTGATAAAACGTGTTGTAAATTGGAATTTTTAAAATGACCGGCAGAATTGTCTACCTGGATCGGGGTTGGTTCGAGGCGAGACGCTCACGGAGGCGCGGCTTTGCCGGCGAGAAACCGTTCGCCGGCAAAGAACCTTCACGTGCAAAGAACTAGCGGCTGCTGAGAGTTTGGGGTGAATGTCGGGGCTATGAATAAAGATATCAGTGCCTTTTGCTGGGCCGCCAATAAATTTGCCGCGCTCGTCGCACTCGTGCTCTCGTGCTTGTTTTTGGGCGCCGCCAGTCCCGAGCCGATCACGGTCAACGTCGTTATGATCGATTACAAATTCCAGCCAGACCATCTGACCTTCCAGCACGGTGTGCCCTATCGGCTGCATCTGGAAAATCACGGCAAGGAAACACATGAATTTACCGCGCCGACCTTCTTTGCCGCCTCCAAGATCGATAACCCCAGTGTGCTCAATCGCGAGCACACCGAAATTGTCATGCAGCCCGGCGATGCCAAGGATCTTTTGATCACGCCGGGCCCGCCCGGCAAATACGATCTGCGTTGCGCCGATCACGACTGGGACGGCATGACCGGCGGTATCACCATCCAGTAGCGCCAACTACCGGCGGCCGATCCGCCGCGGCGCCTGCATCGCGGGCAAGTTGCCGAAAAATGAGTCGAATTTCGCATCGCCCGCAGAACGCCGACGCCGTTTGCGGCATGCAAAACTGCCGAGGCCGGCTGCGACACACTGGCTCTCCCAGTCGCGCGAATGTGCGATTCAAGTCGCTTGCGTGGCATCCGGTTCCTTAGTTGTGCCGAAATGTCCGACGACCATAGGCTCACGGCACTGTTCTTGCTTGAAGACGTTACCGAGGGGGTTGCGGGGCTGACTGGCGCAATGATCTGGGAAGAAAGGAGTCGCCAATGTGTGACTTTAGCCTTCAAAGCGTGCGTTCTAGGCCGGCGAAAGTCGGCGATAAGCTCGTAACACGTGACTTCGGGACGGGAACTCGCGGGTTTTCCGCCTCGGATGATCCAGCACTGGCAGTCTGTATTCTGCCCGGCACCGAATTGGCTTTTGCCAACGAGGTCGCCTGCTTACCGGCCGGTCTGCTCGGCTGGAAAACCAAGACTATCAACTACAAGACCGCCATCTTCCGCCAAGTGAACAAGGACAAGATGGCAGCGCATCACGATTCGCTCGAGTTTCCTGACGGGCGCAACGTGCTGCTGACGCTGTTATGCGAAGGCCAAGAGGCCACCGTTCTGCAATTGCCGGCGCAGCCGGTGACTGTGGAAGAGGCGCGCGAGCAGGAACGCGTCAGCTACGTCGGCTAAGGCAGTTCACACGGCCGACGCGCGCGAACTCATAAAGCGGCCGGCCGCCCCTACGGGCGACCGGCACTTTGAGTGATTCACGTTTTCGTGACGCGGTTCGGTTCGGAACCCAGATTCGCGCCGCGCGAATTTGTTATGATTGCTCTGCGACCGTGTTTTTGGCGGTTTCGCAGCGATCGCTCAGACAGCCGCAACGACGTGAACACCAACCGTCGCTCCTCACCCATGCTCCTTCCGATGACGATGCGCGCATTGCGCGATCGCTGCGCAGCAAAACTGCTATTACGGCAGAGCAAATAAAGCGAGTTACACGGAATTTATGATCGCGGCTGATCGGCGCACGCCTGCCTTTTGACCGCAAGGCCCCGCGATCGAGACTAGCTCATCTCGCCCGATTTCGCCGTGGCTCGCCGCTGCCTGTCATGAGAAATTGCCCAAAAATGGCGGTTGCATGAGCCCTTCCGGCAGCCGGGATCGTATTGGCAGCCCGGATGCGGCATGCGATACGACGTCTTCGCCAAGACCGGCTCGCCAAGGCCAGTTCGTCAAGAACCACTTCGCCAAAAACCACGCGGCACAAAAAAAGCGATGAATGAATCCCTGAACCGACCGGAGGCCGCGGATCTCCCCGCTAAAGTAGCCACAGCCGCGCCGGACGCCACGCAAGGAACGGGACAGGGACAAGTCGTAGGGGCGATCGCACACGAACCGGAGGAAACGTCGTCGGCAGCGCCGCTATCGCCGGGCGCACAATTCCTTCTGGTCTTCCCACCTATCATGTTGCCGATGTTTATGGCGGTGGCCGACCAGACCATTGTCGCGACCGCCCTGCCCGCGATCGCTTCGGGCCTCGGCGAAATCGAGCGCGCCTCCTGGGTGGTGGTGTCCTATCTGATCGCCAACACCATCGCCGCACCGGTCTATGGCCGCCTCGGCGATACGTTCGGCCGGCGCGCGATGATGTTCGTCGCGCTGGCGATTTTCATGATCGGCTCGGTGCTTTGCGCGCTCGCTCCGAACATCACGCTGCTCACGCTGTTTCGCGTGCTGCAGGGCTTCGGCGGCGGCGGCCTGATGACGCTGTCGCAAGCTCTGATCGGCGAAGCAGTCCCGCCGCGCGAGCGCGGCCGCTATCAAGGCTATCTCGCCGGCATCGCCGTCACGTCGAATTCGTTCGGCCCGGTTGCCGGCGGCTATCTCACCCAAGCCTTCGGCTGGCAATCGATTTTCCTGGTCAACATTCCACTCGGCCTGCTCGCGACGCTGTTCGTCTCCCGCATTCCGGCGCGCCAGGGCGACCGCCGCCGCACCACCTTCGACGCGCCGGGTCTGGTGCTTTTTATTTTCTTTGTCGGTCCCGTCATTCTCGCGCTCGAACAGGTGCAGCGCGTGGACCCGAGTTCGATACCGATGGCGCTCGGACTCTTGGCATTTGGACTGATCTCGCTGGTGGCGCTGATCTGGCAGGAGCGGCTCACCACCTCGCCGCTCA